>Ga0209510_1000047_pt1 | contig 196917 bp, 180 predicted proteins | sample BiotimSIPDNA_FD_185749 | JGI IMG/M metagenome (GOLD analysis project Ga0209510, IMG submission 185749) | Anaerobic biogas reactor microbial communites from Washington, USA - Biogas_R1 time_0 SIP DNA (SPAdes) (version 2) | ecosystem: Engineered > Bioreactor > Anaerobic > Unclassified | place...
GGGCGGGAATCCAGCGGCTTCGCCTAAAGGCGGGGCCGTTTTTTCATATTTCAGTAAATTGTATGATTTGTACATTCACTCTTGCTAATTTTATTAATTGTTGTAAGCTATAGTCAGAGCGAGAAAAACGCAGCAGATGTTTTGTTGTGTAAAAATGCCATCATTTCCCGGGGAGGAAATTTCCAATGTCTACACAGGGACACTTCGTAGATCTTGAAAGCTTCAAAAAACTCAATTCAATTCCTATAAGAACGACGATAGAAACTGCTTTTTACGGGAACAATGTGGTCAAGATAAAAGATCTGACCGAAGCCTATGAACTTGCCAGGAAAAGTCCGGGAACGATAGAGCTCACCGGGATGCCGGTACACCGGCCGACGGAACTGGGCCTTCCTGAAGATGCCCACGTTCTGCTCTTCAACGACGGCGCGGTCTACGGAAGATGTGCCGCAGCCAGGAGGATAGTCGGCTACCCCAACGTATCGGTCCCTGAATATGCGACCATCCTCCGTGAAGCTATCTATCATGCGCGCTTCAGAAAGTTTTATTCGGCGGAGGCAGTCATAGGCCTTGAAGAGGACTTTATGGTCAAGGCAAACGTGATGATCCCCGAAGGCTTTGAAAACTCCATATACAACTGGATGTGCAACTTCCAGTATATGAACGACGAGTACAGGGAACGCTATGCCAATTCCAGACCTCTTCCCAATGACGGAGATCTCTTTGTGTTCATCGATCCGGACTGGACCCACCCTGACTATCCACTTGGTCTTGCCTTCTTCTCTCCGGAGCAGAACTGTGCAGCCATACTCGGGATGCGTTACTTCGGAGAGTTCAAGAAGGGGACCCTTACACTTGCATGGGGTGTTGGGGCGAGGAACGGCTACGCCTCCTGCCATGGCGGGGTAAAGAGATACAGGCTTAAGGACGGCAGCGACAGGAAGTTCGTAATGGCTGTATTCGGTCTCTCTGGCTCTGGAAAATCCACCCTTACGCACGCCAAACACAAGGGCAAGTATGATGTGACGGTGCTCCACGACGACGCGGTGGTCATCAACGTCAAGGAGAAGTACGCAATAGCCCTCGAGCCCGCGTATTTCGACAAGATGCAGGACTACCCGATGGGCTGCGAAGACAACAAATTCCTGCTGACCCTCCAGAACTGCGGAGCTACCGTAGACGCAGACGGCAAGCTCTTCGTGGTGAGCGAGGATATCAGGAACGGCAACGGCCGCGCCGTAAAATCGAGATTCTGGTCGCCCAACAGGATAGACAGGATAGATGAGCCTCTGAACGCCATCTTCTGGCTCATGAAGGATCCGACCATCCCGCCTGTGCTTAAGATCACGGGACATTCCCTTGCCTCTGCTATGGGAGCCACCCTTGCGACCAAGAGGACGTCCGCCGAAAGGCTCGCCCCTGGAGTCGATCCGGATGCGCTTGTCATAGAGAGTTATGCCAATCCATTCAGGACATACCCCCTTGCCATGGACTACATCAGGTTCAGGTCCCTCTTCGAAGACGGAGTCGACTGCTACATACTGAACACAGGATCGTTCATGGACAAGAAGGTTGAAAAGAACACCACCCTCGGCATATTGGAAGAGATCGTTGAGGGAAAGGCGAAGTTCGTTCCTTTCGGGGGGATCCCGGGTCTCGAAGTGCTCAACATCCCCGGCTTCGATGTGGACTTCAAGAACTGGACCTTCAGGCAGCAGTTTATAAACAGGATGAACGACAGGCTCCAGTTCATAAAGTCCAGACAGACCGAGCTTGGCGGTATGGATGCCCTTCCGCCGGATGCGCTGAACGCGATCCAGTCGGTCATAGATTATCTTAAGAAATAGCTAAATGCGGCTGAGCGATCGCTCAGCCGCATTTGTAAACAACCGCTGAGGGGTGATCAGTGTGGAGATCAAAACTTTTGAAGTCGAAGAATGGATGAACAAGTACGAGGACGATGCGACATACAACATCGCCGAAACCTGTGTGGAATCCCTGAAAGTCAGAGAACTTCTTGATATCGCCTCTGTGGATAAGGACGAATTCTTCCAAAAAATCTCCGAGACAAAACTGACCTACGGAGCAATTCCCGGAAGCGTCGGTCTGAGGGAAGAGATAACAAAGCTCTACCATAAAAAGAAGACGATCGACAATATCATTGTGACCAATGGCGGAATAGGAGCCAACTTTCTCGCCCTATTCAGTCTGGTCGGCCCGGGAGACGAAGTGGTCGCGCTCTATCCCACGTACCAGCAGCTTTACTCGCTGCCGGAGGCCCTTGGCGCGAAAGTAAGGCGGCTCCGTCTGGAACCCGAGGACGGCTATATGCCCGACACGAACAAACTCAGGACGCTGGTGAAATCAAACACCAGGGCGATAGTGATCAATACCCCCAACAACCCGACCGGGGCATGCTTCGGCGAGGCTGTGATGAAAGAGATAGCGGCAATAGCTGATAGGGTCGGGGCCTGGGTCGTGTGCGACGAAGTCTACCGCGGTCTTGAACACGACGGGAGCTACACCGTGCCGTCAATAGCCGACATCTACGAAAAGGGCGTCAGCACCTCCAGCATGTCGAAGGTCTACTCCCTTGCAGGGCTGAGGCTCGGATGGATAGCGGCGGATGAGGCCTTCATAAAGGAATGCTTCAAACATCGCGACTACAACATAATCAGCTGCGGGATGCTCGACGATGCACTTGCCCTGACAGCACTAAAAAACAAAGAGAAAATACTGGAACGCAACCTGAAAATAATAAGGGAGAACAAAAAGATACTCACAGACTGGGTAGAAAGTACAGACGGCTTGAGTTTCGTTCCACCAAAAGCGGGGACCACTGCGCTGATCAAATACGACTTCGATATGGAGTCTGAGGAATTCTGCCGGAAAATGTTCGAATACAACGGAGCCTTCGTAGTCCCCGGAAGCTGCTTCGAATTCGAAAACCACTTCCGTATCGGCTATGCGCCGAAGAAGGAAGTGCTGAACGAAGGACTGGCGGCTGTGGCCTCATTTATAAAAACCTTATGATTATGGTTTTATAAAAAATGGCTCAGGGGCTGCAGAGCAACAGTAAGAGCAGTCTGTAAAAGCGCCGCCGGCAGGCAATTGGCAAGCCGTCGTAAGAATCAAAAAACTCAAACGAAATAACCGTCAAACCGTTGAAAAATCCCGGCGATGCAGTCTCAGCCGGGATTTGCTATTGCTTGCCGATTGCTGGCCCATTACTTGTTATTGCTCCTGCAGTCCTCCTGCCGGCAGTTTGCTCTCTTCCCTTACCCTGAAGGTTCCCTTTTTGGCGAACATCGCAAACGAAATAAACGATGCAGCTACGCCGGGAAGTATGGGGTGTATCGCGCCTATTATCCCAGGGGCTGAAAGTCCGGTTATCCCCATTGAAGTGGATCTGTAGGCTAACAGGTACCATGCCGCTGTTCCTGCAAGGCCTCCAAGTGAGGACATCAGTGCTGCCGATGAGCCTGCCTTGGGTCCCTGGATAAGAAGTGCAAGGTAAGGAACAAGGATCGCGCACGCGAGCAGCGTCCAGCTTGTGGCGCAGATCAGAGCTATTATCGAGGAGCTTTTCAGTGCGAAGAGTCCGCTGCAGACAGTGCAGATGATGACGACACCCCTCCACGACCATCCCGTGAGGTGTTTTTTGAATACATCCCTGCCCAGGCTGCCGCTTGCGATATGGAGGAGTGCAGAGGCAGTTGAGAGGGATGCCGAGACTATAGCAAGCGCGAAAAGATGCTGTCCGAAGGTCGGAAGGAGCCTGTGCACGAGGGTCGGAAGCACTATGTCCGGGTTCGTGATGCCCGGCCCGAGAATGAGGCGTGACAGGGCGCTCGCAAAATATGCCCCGCCAACCACGACAGAGAGAGCCAGCATTGCGAGAGGAGCAGCCTTTTTTGTTTCCTGTACGCTTTTCAGGGCGAAATGTCTCTGGATCATCTGAGGCTGTGCCCATATCCCGACAGAGGTGACTATGGCCAGAAAAATAATGTTAAGTCCGGCTGGTCCGCTGCTGAGCGACAAAAAGCCGTTGTTTGCAGCCTCTGTGGGAGGCAGTGCCGCCAGGGCCTGAATGCCGGTTATCGGTCCTCCGATCTCTTTGAGAAGCGAAATTACCAGTGCCCCGACTCCCACTATCATGACAAGTCCCTGGAAGGCTTCCGTGTAAAGCACTCCGCGGAGACCTCCCCATATCACGCTTATCCCGACGATCGCCACCAGTATCGAAAGGGCGGCGTTGACCGATACAGGAAGTACTCCCGCGACCATAACGGCAGCTCCTTTGAACACCGCCGAACCGTAAATGATAAGGAGGACCGTTGACATCAGTCCGAGAAAGACCTGAAGTCCTGGAGTTTCATACGCCTTCGACAGGAATTCCGCAGGGGTCTTTGAGTCGAGTTTTCTCTGCCACAGCCTGGTCGGCCATGCAAGGTAACGGTAGACGAACCATGTTCCAAGCCACACATTGCCTGCCGCGATCAGGAGCATCTGCAGGCCGAATATGTAGCAGAGACCGCCGAATCCTACCAGCGCGACTGCGGAGATATATGTCGCAACGTAGGCGAGCGCCTGTATCGCGACGTTTACTTTTCCCGGCAGCAGCGCATCCCTGCTGCGGGAATACCTGGCAATAAAGACGAGCAGCAGTGCGTAGAGGATCCAAAGCGGTAAGAATGACAGCATTTTATTTCATCGACCTTATAATCTTTGTTATTGACCACGCCGCGCTCCACAAAAGCGAGGCTCCCGATATTACTACCCACAGATCCGTATTGAACATTTCGACCCCTCCTGCATCTATATATAAGTCAAATTTATTTGTTGTTAGCTGGATCAAGAAATAAAAAAGGACCGCCGACCCTCGGGTCGGCGGTCCTTGAAATTCGGCTGCATCAACTTCTATTATGCTAAGTCCGGTTTCGCAGAAAACACCAATAGCCCCGAGGCATTATGGCAGCGAGGATAAGAATAAGCATAATAGTAGTTATATACGTTACCTACCGCCAGTGGCATATCTGCGAGCCTCCTTTTTGTCTTTAAAGTGGTATATCAAATATTGGAGGAGATGATACTATCTACTTTATCTTCTGTCAATAGCAATTGTGATTTATAGCGGTGCTGACTTAGCAAGATTAATTGAAATACTAACTTCCACATATGGCAGTTCGAGATAGAAATTAGTCTTTCACTAAATTCCACCTGAATTTAGTTTTACAGCCAATGGTTTAGAATATCCGGGACTCCCCTCGCCTGCATCAGAAAGGAGGAGAACATGTTCGCTGGAGAAATTGCTCGCTTCGCATCGCGGAAAATCGCGGCCAAGGGCCGCGTAAGTTCAAAATCTCCGTTGTCCCCAAGTGCTTCAGTCGGGAGGGTACTGTTTTCCGTCAGGAAAACATATCAAATTGACTTTAGTGCCCGAACCATTTCGAGTCCGCTTTGAGATCGGGGATCCGGCGGCTCAGGTTTAGATTCTAAAAAACCAGTAGCAGCAAGGTTTCATGGGCGTTAACTTCCGATTGAGGTGCTCGGTGGAGGTGATCAAAAAAGTCTTAATTCTTCGCCTGATGAAATCAGGCAATTCTCCAGCGGCCAAAGGACGCGAATTCTCCGGCGGATGCTCTCTCCGCCTGCCTTAACGACCGCTCGCCAATTGCTGGCCCATTGCTTGCCGACCGCTTGCCCGTCTTTACGCACTTCATGGTAAAATACATAGTTGGTTTTGAAAATATATGCTCCTTTTGGGAGGAAAGATAATATGCGCTACATCGGAGCAGCTTCCAGAGGTATCCGCCTGCCTGTAGTAACCAAAGGCGCAGACCTGATAAATCTGATTTCTGATACCGTCATCGCGGCATCAAAGAGCGAGAGGGATCCTTTCGTAATAAGAGACAGGGATATCGTCGGCGTCACTGAGTCGCTCGTCGCAAGATCTCAGGGAAATTATGTGACACTTGCCGACATATCCGAGGATGTCAGAAGAAGGGTGCCTGAAGGGGACGTCTCAATATTGTTCCCCATTATGAGCAGAAACAGGTTCCATCAGCTGCTTAGAGGAATAGTGAACGGAGTCCGGGGGAAGGTACGGGTCTTCCTCTCCTATCCTTCCGACGAAGTCGGCAACCAGGTCATCGATCCGATGAATTACTACCTCAACAGCGACAGACTTTCCGGTGACAGCTTTGATGAAGAAGAGTACTACAAGGTTTTCGGAGAATGCAGACACCCCTTTACCGGTGTTGATTATGTCAAGCTCTATAGATCGATAGACCCGGAAAAGATCTCCATACATTTTGCCAACAACCCGCTTGCCGCGCTGAGCTTTTCAAATACTGTGCTGGTGGCGAGCATACATTCAAGAAAGCTCCACAGGGATATCCTCGAGAAGGCCGGAGCCAGGGTGATAACGCTTGATGAGATATGCAGCGCCCCGGTGAGGGAAGGGGCGGGCTACAACGAACAGTACGGACTGCTTGGGTCCAACTATACCAACGACAACTCCGTGAAGCTCTTCCCGCGCGACTGCGGCACCTTTGTAAGAGCTCTTCAGAAGGAACTTTTTGACCGCACGGGCAAAAATCTCGAGGTGCTCGTTTATGGTGACGGGGCTTTCAAGGATCCCGTGTGCGGGATATGGGAGCTAGCGGACCCCGTGGTCTCTCCGGGCTATACTGACGGGCTCAACGGGATGCCTAAGGAGATCAAGTTCAAGTACGTGGCAGACAACTCGGGGGACAAGGACCCCTCCGATGCTGTCCGTGAGGCCATCGCGGCAAAGAGCGAGATGGACAAGTACGGACACTGCACGCTCGGGACCACGCCAAGACGGATGACTGACCTCATCGGCTCGCTCTGTGACCTCACTTCAGGCTCAGGGGACAAGGGCACGCCCGTTGTCTACATTCAGGGATACTTCGACTGTTATCTGGATGACTGAGCGCGAAAACGAGATCCCGTTCAGCGGGATCGACCCGAAGGGAAGGATCAAGTTCGGAATGCTGCTGGAGATGTTCCAGGAGATGGCCGACATCGATGCCTCGAAATTCAACCTTTCAGTCAGGCAGACTCTTGAGCACGACGTTACCTGGGTCCTGAGGAAATATCGCATCGACCTGGAGAAATATCCGACAATAGATGACGGGATCATAAAGATAAGGACCTATGCCGAACCCTGCCGCAATCTGTTTTCGCTGCGCTCGTTCAGGCTCTGGAACAGGGCCGGGGATTTCCTCGGCTCAGCCTATACCTGGTGGGTGCTGCTGGACATCAAAAGGGAGAGGCCGATCCGGCTTGACAAAAGCGAACTAATGACGGGCTTCATGGAGAGGCTGTCGGAAGAGCTTCCAAGGGACGTGAAAGTACCGGATGTCACAGATCCTCAGATCGAGGAAAAGTGGAAGGTGCGCTGGCAGGATCTGGATGTCAACGACCACACGAACCACGCGGTCTTCTTCAGCTGGGCGCTTGACACAGTGCCTGACGGGATCTGCGAAGGATATGCCCCTGTCCTTGTAGAGTCGGAGTTTATGCACGCAATTCCGCGAACCAGAGTGAGGTGCCTCACTCAGGAAGTGCCCTCAAGTGAAGGCAGGTTTTTCCTGCACTCACTGCGGCACATGGAAGACGATACGGTCTATGCAAAATTGAGCTCGCTCTGGAAATAGAGCGAGCTCTTTTAATTTAATCAATAAAACGTACTATCTCGTCAAGTTTTTTCCTGTTTTTCTCCCTCACGCTGCCGTCGGCCGGATAGCCAAGTGCGATCACGACACGTACGGTGTCGCCCTCGGGGATATTCAGGAGTTCCTTGACATCTTTGTCTTCAAAGGTCCCCATTATGCATGTGGCAAGCCCCATTTCGGCAGCTTTGAGCGTGAAGTGGGCTACGGCGATTCCGATGTCGCCGTGGGCAAAATGTTTGCAGCTCCATTTTTGCAGGACACCGGGCATAAGTTTGGGGCATTCATCTTCGCTTACCGCCACAAGTACAGGCGCCGCGTCCGCGAATTTGTTTCCTCCGACTATCTGCAGAAGAGAGGCCAGTTTTGCCTTTGTCGCCGGCTCTGTTACCACGGTGAATTTCCATGGCTGGCTGTTGCATGCTGACGGGGCAAGCCTTGCGGCTTCAAGGCACTTGAGGATATCTTCCTTTGCTGCCGGCTTCGTGTCGTAACTGCGGCAGCTTTGCCTTTTCAAAATTATTTCGTCAAGCTTCATATGACCATCTCCTTATGAGAGTTTTAGTTTTCTCCATTTTCCGCTTCTCAGATATATTATACCTACCGTTATCGAGAGCAGTGAAGAGAGCGGTGTTGCGAATCCTACGCTGAAGAGGTCCGCGCCCGGCATCTTGCTGATAAACCACGTGGCCGGCACCCTGAGAAGGAAGGCGGCCATCAGATTGTTGACCATGCTGAACCTGGTATGTCCGCAGCCGTTGAAGAAGCCGTTAAGGCAGAAGACGAAGCAGACCAGTATGCAGTCGATGCTGAAAGACTTCAGGTATTGCGAAGTCGCATATATGAGCTCGCTTTCAGGTGTAAAGATCTCTATCACATGGGCAGGGTAAAACTGGAGCAGGGAAAATGATATCACTCCGAATACCAGTGTCACAATAATTCCTGTATAAAGGCACCTGACCGCCCTTTTGGGACGGTTTGCCCCCATGTTCTGCGAGACCATGGCTGAGATCGCGGCTGAAAAGGCCACGGGCGGCAGCATCACAAAGCCGTTTATCTTTGATGTGATCCCGATGGCGGCTGATGCCACAACGCCTCCCATTATGCTTACTGTTGCCATGATGAACATGAAGGATACCGTTGTCATGGACATCTGGACGGACACTGGAAGTCCTATGTAGAGGAGGTTTTTGAGCTTTTCGGCCTTGATGCGGAAGCTGGAGAGCTTGAAATCAAAATGGAAGTTTTGCTTTTTCAGGTATATTACGGCCAAAACCGCGCTCAGTCCCTGAGAAAGTATGGTGGCTAAAGCAGCTCCGGGCGCGCCCATTTTGAAAACTGCCACGAAGATGAGATCTCCGATCACGTTGCAGACAGAGGCTATGGCTACGAAGATAAGCGGGCTTTTCGAATCCCCGAAGCCCCTAAGCATGGCGCTGAGGGCGTTGTACGCGAACATAAACGAGATCCCGGCGGAACTGATGAAAATATATCCCTCAGTCTGGGATACGGCTTCGGGGGGAGTCTGAATGATGCTCACCAGAGGCTTGACGAAGGCAAACATGACCAGTGTCAGAATAATGCTTACGATCGCGAAGAGGGTAAACATCGTCCCTATGGTCTCTTTGATGTCTTTGTCTGATCTTGCGCCGAAGTATCTGGCTATCAGTATTGTGCCTCCCATTGAGAGGCCGATTATTATTCCGTTGATCAGGAACATGAACTGGCTTCCTATAGCCGCGGCAGAGAGACCGGCTGCGTTCGTAAAGTGTCCGACGACCACAGTATCGACGGCCCCGTAGAGAGCCTGCAGCAAATTTGCAGACATGTAGGGGATCGCGAACAGGATAAGCTGTGTTGTGATGTTCCCTTCCGTGAGGGATCGTTCCCTGAAACGCATGACGCCGTCTGACATCAGGAGAGTTTCTCTCTTTCGAGCCTGTTAAGTTTTTTCATGAAGAAGTAGAGGAACGGTATACAGGTGAGGAAGCTCAGCATGTCCGATAAGGGCTGTGTCGCCTGTACTCCTGTCAAGCCGAACAGTGACGGCAGGATCAGTATAAGGGGAAGGAAATATACCCCCTGTCTGTTGCATGCTAGAAATGTAGCTCTTGCCGCATGGCCCGTTGACTGAAAAAGCATGTTTGTCGATACGAAGAGCGGCTGAAGGATAAGGGCGGAAAACTGGAAACGCATCGCCAAAGTTCCTATCGCGATGACCTCAGCATCTTCTTTCCTGAACACCGATACGATCTCAGGCGCCATTATAAAACCTGCAACGGCTGTCACCGCCATTACCGTCAGACCTGTCTTTACCGTGAACCAGAACGCCTCTTTGACCCTGGTGTAATTCTTCGCCCCGTAGTTGTATCCGGAGACCGGCATGAACCCCTGCCCGAGGCCTATCATCATTGACATCACGAGCAGGAAGGTGCGTCCTACGATCGACATTGCCGCTACGGCTGCGTCTCCGTATGCGGACGCAGCGATGTTCAGAGCAACTGTCGAAATGCTTGCGAGTCCCTGCCTGCACAGAGAGGGAGTCCCAAGAGAGAGGATATCCAGGAATTCTTTAGGCTTCCTTGTAATATTTTTTACGCTGATCCTTATGCTGCTCTTTCTGAGTATGAAGACGGACAGAAGGACCGAAAAGCTGATGCACTGGGATATGAGCGTTGCTATGGCGGCTCCGGATATGCCAAGGCCAAACGTGAATATGAATATCGGATCGAGCACGATGTTGAGCAGAGCTCCGAAAACGAGACCGACCATTGCGAAAGCTGCCTTGCCTTCGGCCCTCAGTACATTGTTCATGACAAAAGATGTGCACATGATCGGTGCGCCGAGAAGGATGTACATCGCATAGCTTTTCGCATAGGGCAGGATGGTCTTGGTAGAACCGAGCTTAAGCATGAAATCATCGAGGTCGGAAAGTCCGTAAACGGTGAAGATAAGGCCTGTCCCGAAGGCCAGAAAAAATGAGCTGGAGGCATACCTGCTTGCAGCCTCGATCTCCCTGGCGCCCAGTTTTCTGGATATCATGCTTCCGGCGCCTGTCCCGAAAGTAAAACCTATAGCCTGAAAGATCGCCATTATAGAGAAGACTATGCCTACAGCCCCGCTGGCACTGGTCCCAAGACGTGAGACGAAGAACGTGTCTGCGGTGTTGTATATCGCCGTGACAAGCATGCTTATGACGGTAGGTATCGCGAGCTTTATTACAAGTCCCGGTACCGGAGCGGCCGTCATTTTAAGATACTGTGCGTTATTAAGGTCTGTAGCCATATCTTCCATTTGATATCACGCTTTGCATATTTCAATTTTTAAGCAGAACACTAAGTCAGGTTAGCATTTAATCTTTATAACTGCAATCGACCATATTGCGCATTTGACAGACTTGACAAAATAATAAAATATTGTAATATCCATATACGGATAATCTGTAGTCGTACAATTGGAGTTGTTACCATGTTGGCCCTCAAAGCCAAGAACTATAAGGAAATGTCCCTTCTCTTCTTCAGATTTGTGATCCCTGCGCTTACCTCACAGCTTCTGAACGGTGTTTACACGATAGTCGACGGATTCTTTGTCGGTATCGGCGCGGGGGAAATCGGTCTCGCCGCTATTGGCGTATCTTATCCCTTCACCCTGTTCGCGACTGCTGCGGGCGCCGGTATAGGCATAGGCGGCGGAGCGCTGATGTCCATAAGCAGGGGAAGAGGGAGAGTAAAGCTTGCCGGCAGGATACTGAGTTCGATGGTGATGCTTATGCTCATTTCTTCCCTTTTGATATCCGTCTCCTTCTGTATCTCACTGCCCAGGCTGATAGGACTGTTTGGCCTGTCGGAAGAGCTTGAGCGCCTCTCGCTCACATACGGCAGGATACTACTGCTGTTTTCCTTCGCACAGATATTCACCATGGGACTGCTCGGAGCTGTCAGGAACGACGGATATCCCCGCAAGGCAATGTGTATCATGGTCTCGGGATTCGTTCTCAATATCGTTCTTGACTGGCTGTGGGTGATCGTATATCCCTTTGGCGTCGCAGGGGCGGCCTGGGCGACAGCCCTTTCACAGCTTATGACCGCGATCCTGATGTTCCTGCATTTTGCCGTGGGCCGCTCCAACGTCAGGATCAGATGGAAGAACATGTGGGGATCGCTTGCATTCGGCAAAAAAATAACCACAATGGGCGCTTCGCCCTTTGGTGTTCAGATGGCGGCCGCACTTACCATGATAATGCACAACAAACAGTCCCTCGTATACGGAGGGGAGATCGGGCTTGCGGCATACTCCGTGATAAGCTATGTGATCCCTGTCGGGATAATGCTGCAGGAGGGTGTGGCAGAGGGGATACAGCCGCTGATAAGCTATTACCACGGAGCCTGGCTGCCAGCCCGGAGAAAACTCACGGCAAAAATGGGTTTCTCGTTCGCGTTCGGGATAGGGCTGCTCTGTTCACTGTCATTGGTCCTGCTTGCCAGATACATACCAGGCTTTTTCTCAATGGGCGGAACGACGGCGGCTGTTACTGTCAAAGGGCTGATCCTCGCTGCTCCCATGTTCCCCTTTGTCGGGATAGTGAGGGTCGGGGCGTCATATTACCAGTCGATCGGACAGCCCGGATACTCCTCGCTCCTTACCTATTCGGACCCGATGCTGATCCTTCCCCTCTTTCTCTGGCTGCTGCCCATGTTCTGGGGACTTGACGGGGTGTGGCTCGCAATGACCTTTGCAAATGCTGTCCTCTCTGCTATCTTGATAACTGTGTGGGCCTTTGCATCGAAATGGGGATCGATACTCCTCCCCGTCCAGAAAAATATATAGGGGGCGATAACGGCATATGAAAAAAAGGGACGATAAAGACGTAAGGATGCTCCTGGAACTCTCAGACCTATGGCGCCGTTATGACAGGGTGTATACGTGCTGGGCACAGAAGCACGGCATTTCCAACAGTGCCATGACGCTTATCGAGGAACTTTACATGAGGCCTGAGGGGGTAGAACCGGCGGAGGTCGCCGACTACCTCGGGGTCCCGCGGCAGACGATGACTGCGACGCTCGATGCCCTGGAAAGAAAGTCTCTGGTAGAGCGCTTCCCTCACGAGAAGGACAGGCGCCGTAAGGTGATAAAGTTTACTCCAGAGGGGAAAACCATGGCTGAAAAGCTTGTAAACGAGCTTCACGAATGGGAGATGAACGCCCTCTCTTCCCTGAAATGGACGGAACTTGCAAGGGCATTCAAAACAGTGAAACATTTCTGCACGGAACTTGAAAAGGGCCTTAAGGATTAAGGGCCGATAACTACAAATAAAAAGGGTGATGTCTGTGAAGGCAAAATTTGCTCACTTCAATTTCAACGTCCTTGACCTGAAAAAAAGCATGGAGTTCTATGAAGAGGCCCTTGGCCTTAAAGAGGTAAAGCGTGTCGAGAAGCCTGATTTTACCCTTGTCTACCTTGGTGACGGAGAGACGGATTTTCAGCTGGAACTGACTTACCTGCACGACAGGACTGAAAAATACGATCTCGGGGAAGCTGAATTCCACCTTGCGTTTACGGTGGAGGATATCGAGGCGGCGCACGCCCGCCATGAAAAGATGGGCTGCATTTGCTATGAAAACAAGGATATGGGGATCTATTTTATAGAAGATCCTGATGGGTATTGGCTTGAGATTATTCCCCTCCGGCGGTAATTGGGATTTATAGCGGTGCTGACTTAGCAATGAGCAACGGAGCCTTCCTTCGACGTATGTCCAATACGTCTTCGGAAGGCTCCGCTGCGCATTGCGTCGTTATCGCTCGCTCTAAATCACAATTCCCCGCAATTGGGGCATATCGCGGATAATGACGACGCAACTTGTGGTATTCTGAACCGAGGCGTATATCAATACGTTGATGTGAAAAAGCACCGCATGTCGCTAAGTCAGTGCCGCGAGATGTTCCAATTCCACAAAAAAGAAGCAACCTGCGTCACATTGACACAAGTTGCTTCGGAGCGTCTGGCTCCTCGACGAGGACTCGAACCTCGAACCTAGTGGTTAACAGCCACCCGCGCTGCCGATTGCGCCATCGAGGAATAGCTTGTCGAGAATCTAAAAACTCGACGCAGTGTATTATAACATTGATTTTTGTTTTGACAACCACCTTTTTAAGTTTTTGGGGATATACTTTGTATTGGCTGATGATGGATCATGAAGGGAGGGCGGTGTTTATGTCTTTGATCCTGATAAAAAACGGGATCGTCGGCAGGGCAGACGGTTCTTTCCGCGGTGATGTGCTGATAGAGAACGGTAAGATCAGGGAGGTCGGACCGTGCATTGAGCACGAGGGGGCTTTCGTGACCGATGCCAGTGGCCGCTATGTCCTCCCCGGAGGTGTGGATCCGCATACGCATGTCTCGCTCATCTCAGCTGGAAGAAGCGTCTCGGACGGTTTTGAAGCTGCGACCAGGGCGGCCGTATGGGGAGGGACCACCACGATAGTCGAGCATCCCGGTTTTGTCCCCGAAGGATCACCGCTCTCTGCGGCCGTCGAAGATGCGGTCAAAAAGGGCAGAGGAACATCCTATACGGATTTTGGGGTGCATATGGTATTTCAGGGGACGAACGGATTCAGTGAAGAAGAGGTAAGTGAACTTGTCCGCGGCGGGCATGCCACAGGAAAGGTCTACACTACATATGACGCGCGGATGGAGGACTGGCAGATCGTTCCACTGATGAGGATGATGGAGAGGGTCGGCGGGCTGCTGCTCTATCATGCCGAGGATGACGCGGAGCTGAAACGGCTGAGGTCTGACTTTGAAGCAAGGGGTATTACGGGTGCAGGGATGTGGCCTTTGAGCCGTCCTGATTTCTGCGAGGCTGATGCAGTTTCTGAGATAACCGCCCTTGCCTGGGGATCGGGTGCTCCGAGTTATATAGTCCATCTTTCGACTGCACAGGGACTTCAGAGGATACTGGAGGCCAGGGAGAAAGGCTGCGAAGTCTACGCAGAGACCTGTCCGCAGTACCTCTGCCTTACAGACGAGCTTTACGGCGAAGAGAGAGGTCTGGACTTCATAATGGCTCCGCCTCTGCGTAAAAAAGAAGACTGTGATGCGCTCTGGGCTGCTCTTGCATCCGGAGATATCGACACCGTGGGGACGGACCACTGCTCATTCAGCAGGGCAGATAAAATAAAATTTGGAAGCGGGAACGTTTTCGGAACTCCGGGAGGTATCCCGGGCATAGAGACAAGGATGCCGATACTCTTTTCCGAGGGAGTCATGAAGGGACGCATATCCCTTGAACGTTTTGTTGATGTGACTGCGACAGCACCTGCCCGGATAATGGGGTTGAGGGATAAAGGAAGTATAGAACCGGGAGCGGATGCCGACATCGTCATCATCGACCCTGAGCAGGAGAAGACTCTATCTGTGGAGACCCTACACCAGAAGGTCGACTACACCCCGTTTGAGGGAATGAGGGTACGGGGATCCCCCTCGCATGTCTGGCTCAGGGGAATGCCAATGCTGGCGGACGGGGTCTTTGTCGCCGACGGTCCTTGCGGGGAGTTTGTCAAAAGATATTTATAGACCCCAAACCGCACATACATAAAAATATGGCTCCCGAAAGTTTCCGGGAGCCGAACTTTTTTCGCGTTCAGATCAGAGCCTTTTCCAGACCTCTTTGGAGCACTCCCTTGCCTTTGCGAATATCCGTTCCCTGTCGAGTTCTGTAAGCTTCCTGTCCTTCATGAGGACCTTGCCGTTTGCGATCGTCGTCACGACGTTCCTCCCGGAGGATCCGAAGAGGAGGTGCCCGTTTATGTTCTTCTCGCTTATCTCAGTCGGCGGCATGTAATCCATGACGATTATGTCAGCGGCATATCCCTCTTTTATCATTCCCAGCTTTACCGGGAAACACCTCTCCGCGATCCTTGCGTTGTTGATGAAGAGCATCTGCGGGAGTTCTCCCCATCCCGCGCCGGGGTCACCCGATGAATGTTTGCAGAGCGCGTTCCCGAGCCTGTAGGACTGTATCATGTCGCAAATATAGCCGTCTGTGCCGAGGCCGACAAGAATGCCTTCTTCTATCATCGCCCTTATGTTGGCCGAACCTACGGCGTTGCCCATGTTCGATTCGGGGTTGTGGACGACAGCCGTATTTGTCTCCCTGATAATTTCCCTTTCCGTTTCGTCTGTGTGTATGCAGTGCACGAAGATGGAGTTTGCGCCTGTTATGCCGTGATCCCTGAAGCGTTCGACGATCCTTTTGCTGTATTTGGCAAGTGAATCCTTTTCATCCGCAGGGCCCTCCGCAACATGTACGTGAAAGCCTGCGTTCCTTCCCTCCATAGCTTCGGCGCACTTTTCGAGGGTCAGGTCCGATAGGGTGAAGGATGCGTGCAGTCCGAACTTGCCTGAGATCATAGGATCGTTTTGCTCTTCGGCCCAGTCGATGAAGGAAATGTTCTCGCGTATGCCTTCATATGCGATCTTCTGTCCGTCTCTGTCCGAGACCTCATAGCAAAGGGAAGCACGTATGCCCGCTTCCCGTGTCGCCTTTGCTATTTCACAGAGGCTTCCTGCGACCGCTTTCGGGCTTGCATGGTGGTCTATGACGGTTGTGCATCCGCACTTGATGCAGTCAACAAGAGCGGTCATTGCGCTGTAGTAGGTGTCTTTCAGCGTAAGCGCATTGTCCAGCTTCCACCACAGCCTCTCAAGTACCTGTGAGAAGTCCTTTGCCGGTTCTCCCGGGACAGCCATGCCTCTGGAGAAGGTGCTGTAAAAGTGCATATGGGAATTGATGAACCCGGGCATTATCAGGCCGCCCTTGGCATCGATGAATTCTGCCTCGGGGTATTTGGCGCGCAGCTCGGACGTCGTTCCGACCATGGAGATAGCAGAACCCCTGACGGCAGCGCAGCCGTCGGGAATGAAAGGAAGATCGGGGTCCCTTGTGATAAGTTTTCCGTTTCCGACGAGAAGCATTTTTGTCACTCCCTTGAAGAGATTTGTTGTGCCCGGAAAGAGAACGCAAAAGGCCCCTTAGGTCGGGGGCCCGACAGTGATCTATTTCAGAAGAGCAATTGCCTCTATCTCGACCAGAACGTCCTTGGGAAGTCTTGCTACTTCAACACACGACCTTGCCGGAGCATCTTTCGTGAAGAATTTGGCGTAGATCTCGTTGATCCTTCCGAAGTCGTTCATGTCCTTTATGAATACAGTGGTCTTCACAACATCTGAAAAATCCAGCCCCTGGCTTTCCAGTACAGCCTTCATATTCATCAGGGCCTGCTCTGTCTGGGCCGCAACGTCGCCGGCGACGACGGTCATAGTTTTGGGATCGAGCGGGATCTGTCCCGAAAGAAAGAGGAACCCTCCTGCCCTGACGCCCTGAGAATAAGGTCCGATCGCTGCCGGAGCTTTGTCTGTGCTGATGATCTCTTTCATTTTTAAAGCACCTCTTTCTATGTTTTCTTGTCCAACGATACCTGTTGTCTATTTTACAGCATTTTCGCGGCGAAAGAGAGTACAGCCGCGGACCTCTATGTCAGAATAGATGTCGTGTTTGTAAGTCGACAGTACAAGTCTCTTCAGGTATAAAGATACTATCAAGACAGGCGGGTGATTCGTGTGGATATGATTATCAGCGGCAAATACAAAGATTTTGACTACATTACCGTCAATCGTGCTTCGGGGACGATCAGGGAACTGGGCAGGGGCAGGCCTCCCAGGGAGCCGGATCTCTCATTCGGCAGGGACTGTTCGATCTGCGCGGGAGACCTTAACGCACATTCGCACCCGGAGCAGTCGATATATGTCGAAATAGCGGACAAAAACTGGGACCTTGCAAGATGGTGCCGCGAGACCATATATAAGTACAGCGCAGAAATGACGGCTGAAATGATCTACCACGGCTGCGTCAGAGCATTCGGACGGATGCTTTCCTATGGGGAAACTTCCGTGATCGTCTCCTTTTACTGCCACAACAAGAGGGGAAACGAGCTCGACCTTTCTGTGATAAAAGCCGCGCAGGACGTGGGGATCAGGTTATTCTTCGGAAGGATGAACTACGACATCGTCGATCCTAAAGCATATCCCGAAAAGAGGGTATCGCAGCAAAGTTACTATGAGGACCCGGAGGAGGCGGAGAAAAACTTCATCGACCTTCTCAGAGATGAAACTGATACAGTGAAAGTCGCGCCGGCACTGCACAGCTTCCATGCTAACACGCTTGACGCGGTCATCAGGGGAATAAATCTCGGCGCAAAGTACGGGCGAAAGGTGCAGTTCCACCTCTCGGAAGACGAGGGAGACGTAAAGATCTGCCTGGAGAATTACGGGATGAGGCCGGTCGAGGTCCTTGCGGATCTGAAGGAAAAAGGGAAGATCCAGTCGCTTGACCACCTTCTTCTTTCGGACTGTGTCTGGACGAGCCGGAGGGAGAAGGAGCTCATCATGGAGCACGGTATGTCCGTGGTTTTCAACGGCAGGATGAACGAAAGGGTAAAGGCCGGGACCGCCGCGGTGCGTGAATACATGGAGCTGGGAGTTCCTGTCTATATCGGAACTGACGGGGAGGCCAGCAACGATGACCTCTCGATAGATAATGAAATAAAATGGCAGGCGGAAAAGCACAAGTTCAGCGAAGAGGAAGTAAAGAACCTGCGAAGGCCATTTGAGATGGCGGGAGTCAGTGTAGGACAGCTTGAAGCCGGTCATGCCGCGGATATCAAGGTCTGTAAGGACGGGAAGCCGGAAGTACTCTTTGTGGGCGGCAAAGCTGTCATGAAGGATGGGAAGCTCCTTGCAAATGATGTGATAAGCAGATCTGAGGCATTTATCAAAGATCTGTGGCAGAGAAGGGCGGGATGACCATTTTCACGGCGGATAGTGTGTCGCCGGATCAAAGAATGTATAATAGTCGTTGACATTAATTATTATTATTCAACATCGCTGAGCGTGGCTCTGCGACAGTTTGGCGATCGCTTAGCCATGAGATACCGTCTCATCTTCACGCGACGGTGTTTGTCGCAGTTTCACAATCGTTTTACGCCGGTGTTTTTCGGCAGTTTCACCATCAGTACGACAGGAGGGTTTCATCAGATGGGCGAATTCAACGTTATTGGCAGGTCCATACTCAGGGACGACGGTCCGGGGAAGGTAACGGGGCGTACCGAGTACATTGCCGACATAGATATACCCGGTTGCTGGACCGGCGGCATCGTCAGATCGAAGGTCGCCAGAGGCAGACTGAAGGGGATAGTGAAGTCGCCTTCCTTCGACTGGTCCAGGGTGACAGTCGTTACCTGCGAGGATATTCCGGGAGAGAACTTCATTTCGATCGTCAGGACCGACTATCCGGCACTTGCCGAAAAGGAGGTCAACTATTTTTCCCAGGCGGTCGCACTTGTAGCGGCACCGGATGAGGTCACCCTCAAAGAGGCCATGAGTTCGATCGAGGCTGACATCGAACCGCTGAAGCCGGTGCTTGCCGTAGAGGAAGCCCTTGAGGGGAAAGAGATCATCTGGGGAGAGGACAACATTATCGACGAGTACAGGACAGAATCCGGAGACATAGAAAAGGGTTTCGCCGAGGCCGACCTGATCGTCGAGGGTGACTGGGCCACGGGGCTGCACGAACAGCTCTATCTTGAGACCCAGGGCATGGCGGCAAATATGCGCGAGGACGGTGCGGTGGAGGTCATAGGCTCGCTTCAGTGCCCGTTCTACGTTCATGGGGCGGTCCAGAAGGTTATGGCCCTTCCCCCCGAAAAGGTGATCATAAGGCAGGCGGCTACGGGCGGCGGCTTCGGAGGCAAAGAGGATTATCCTTCGATACTCGGTTCATATGCGGCCCTGCTCGCTTACAGATCCGGGCATCCGGTCAAGATCATCTTCGACAGGGAGGAAGACCTGATGGTGACGCCGAAGAGGCACCCCTCAAAGAGCCATTACAGGATGGGAGTCACCAGGGACGGCAAGATAACCGCGCTTGACGCGGACATCATACTAGACAGCGGGGCCTATACGACGTTGAGCAGGGTGGTGCTCCAGCGCTCCCAGCTCCACGCATGCGGTATATACCACGTTCCCAACGTAAGGATAAGAAGCAGGGCTGTTGCCACCAATACGCCGCCCAACGGGGCCTTCCGTGGTTTCGGGGCTCCGCAGTCGATATTTGCGATGGAAAGATCGATGGACCTTGCGGCGAAGAAACTGGGGATCGATCCGCTCGACATCAGACTGAAAAATGCACTGAGGACGGGAGACAGATTCCCGTACGGGCAGGTGCTGAAGGAGAAAAACAACGCGGTCGCCGTGCTTGAAAAGGCAGCCGAGATGTCGGACTACAGGGCAAAAGGAGAGCTTTACGCGTCTCAGCCCAAGGGAAGGATAAGAAAGGGTATAGGGATCGCCGCGGCGCTCCACGGAGGAGGTTTTACGGGAGCCGGGGAGGACAAAATGGGTACGACAGCCAGAGTCTGTTTCGACGGCAGCAAATTTGCCGTCTATGTCAGCAGTACCGAGATCGGGCAGGGTTCTTCGACGGTGCTGCGTATGGCGGCTGCCGAGGAGCTTGGGACGGCAGTGGAAGATGTCGTATATATGGTCCCGGATACCTCAAAGACTCCGAATACAGGCCCGACAGTTGCCTCGAGAACGACGATGTATGCCTCGAAGGCCGTCAGAGACGCATGTTCCAGGATAAGAAAGAAGCTTGAGGAGTGGAGGACTGCCAAGGGACTTCCGGCAGATACTTCCGTGACTGTCCTTGCTGCGGGATACATGAAGGAAAAAGGTATGCCCGATGAGTACGGATACAACACATTCGATGACGGCAGCTGCTGGGACGAGGAGAAGTTTGAAGGAGACGCCTACAGGGGTTATGCATGGATCGCGAACGTGATCGAAGTCGAGGTCGATACTGACACGTATGAGGTGTCGGCTGAGAAGGTCTTCGCGGCCGCCGAGGTCGGCAGAGCTGTAAACCCGATGCAGCTCAAAGGACAGCTGACGGGAGGCATGCTCCAGGCTATCGGATGGTCACACCTGGAGGATATGAGAGTAGACGATAAGGGCAGGTACACAGCCTCTCACATGAACGCCTATCTTGTCCCGACGGCCCTTGACACGCCCGAGTGGGAGATAGAACTGCTCGAGGATCCCTGCGCTCAGGGATGCTTCGGCGCAAAAGGCATAGGCGAACTTCCCATGAACGCGGCGGGACCGGCCTTTGTATCGGCGGTAGACAACGCGGTCGGTGTCTTCTGCGATTCGATCCCCTGCACGGGAGAGAAACTCTTCCGGCTGATGTGCCCGGACGAAAAGAAGTCATAAGTGGGAGGAAGATAATAATGAGGATGGAAATGACGATAAACGGAGCCCTTTATTACGCCGATGTTCCCCCCATGAAGCCGCTTCTGGCAGTGCTCAGGGAAGATCTGGGTTTTATCGGTCCGAAAGAAGGCTGTGGGGAGGGCGAGTGCGGAGCCTGTTCGGTCATCATAGACGGAAGGCTCGTCAACGCCTGCCTGGTTCCTGCGGTACAGGCTTCGGGATGCGAGATACTGACAGTCGAAGGGCTTGGGGATCCCGATGAGATGGATCTGCTCCAAAAGGCATTCATATCGGAGGGTGCGGTCCAGTGCGGATTCTGTACCCCGGGAATGATAATGGCCGCGAGGGCGCTGCTTGAAGAAAACCCGGTCCCGACAAGAGAAGATATTAAGGTCGCCCTGTCGGGAAATATCTGCCGGTGCACGGGTTACGAAAAGATATATAACGCAGTGGAGAAAGCAGTCAGCGAAGGATACTGCGATACTTTCAGAGTCAGGGAAAACCTTTGCAGCGGTCAGCTTCCGACCCCCACATCGGAAGGCGACGAAAATTGCTTTACGCCGGAAAATCTGGATGATGTGTTTGAGATACTGGAGAAAAACAGGGGAATATCGATCCTCTCCGGGGCCACGGACATCATTCCGGACATAAAGAACGGGAAATATTCGTTCAGCAAAATAATGGATCTTAGCAGGGTCAAAGAGCTGAAAGGGATCAACAAGACCGGCGACACTATAAGGATAGGCAGCTGTGTCACCAACGGAGACCTGATCAGGAGCAGCATAATAAAGAAGTATCTCCCTGCCCTTTGGGAAGCTGCGTTCCGGAGCGGGGCGCCGGCAGTGCAGAACAGGGCCACGGTAGGAGGGAACCTGTCAACGGCCTCTGGTGCGGCCGACCTTCCGACTATACTTCTTCCGCTTGACGCGGGTATCATTACAGAGGGCCCGGAAGGCACGCGCGAAATGAAGCTTGAGAAGTTCATAATCGGTTACAGGGAGCCTGATCTGAAGGACAACGAAATAATGAGAGAGATAGTTATCCCCGTCCCCAAAGAGAAGGGCGTCCAGAAATTTATAAAGAGGGGTTCGCGTAGGGCGCTCACGCTCTCAAGGCTTTCGCTGGGTTTTTACGCAGAGGTCGAGGACGGGTTGATCACGGAGATCCGTGCCGCCGCCGGAAGCATGTCCCCCATACCTCTCAGGCTAAGCAGGCTTGAGTCCGCCCTGAAAATGAGGAGGCTGTCTCCGGAGCTTGCCGAAGAGGCTGCCGCTGTTGTATACGATGAGGTAAATCCAAGAAAGAGTCCGCAGTGGCGTAAGATGATGACATCCAACCTGGTGAAAAGCTTCCTGACGGAACTTATTGAGGAGAAATAGATGATCAAGAGGCGCCGCGAGAGCGGCGCCTCTTGATCATCAAATATTCCCTTTTTAGTTGAACCGCACAAGGAATGCGGTGAGCGAGTCGTAGAAGATGTCCGGATTTTCAAGGAACGATGTCTGCGAGGCTTCGGGTATGGTCACCCTCACTGCCCCCGGTATGAGCGAGCGGTAGTACTCGATTGTCTCTTTCCTTACCTGGTCGTATACCCCGCTTATGAGCAGGACTCTCACTTTTATCTGCGGCAGCTTTGCTGTTATGTCCATGTCTTTGAGTATGCCGGTACAGGTAAATTCACTGGGGCCCCACATGTGTCTGTAGACCCTCATGCCGTTCGGGGTCTTGGGCTTCATTGCGTACTGCCTGAATTGCCTTTTGTGCTTCTGCAGTTCCCTGCACTGGAAATTTTTGTTGTACTCTTCGATTATTTCCTGGTAGAGTTTGCCTCCGAACTGTATCTCCTTTTCGGATTCTTCGACTATCCTGACGTACTCTTCACCCATCTCGGCAAGCCTTGATTTGGCGTCCCGAATCCATATCTCCGTGCTGAGGTAGGGACTTACCATGGTTATGGACTTTACGGGAGTGTCGGGAGTCCTAAGTACGTGTTCAGCGGCCAGCATCGCTCCCCAGGAGTGTCCTATGAGATGGAGCCTGTCGACCTTCATCTCTCTGATAACCGTATTCAGGGTCTCGATGTAGCGCTCCGGGACCCAGATCGATTCGTCACCCACATCATTCTTCTCGTCGCTTCCAAGCTGGTTGTACAGGTAGACCTTGCAGTCTTTGGCCAGCATTTCCGCCATCGGCAAAAAAGATTCATAATTGCCGCCCGGGCCGCCGTGAATGAATAGGATTGGTATAGCGGAATCGTTGTCTCCTAATACGTTGAGTCCGACATAGCCACCCGGTACTTCAATATATTGGGTCTTCATATCGATCGCCATTTCCGCTTCCTCCCTTCGCAGTCTGGTAACCGCTCCGCTTAGATTATATCTTAATTTTCTGAATATTAAAAGGTTAAATGTATCATTTAGGTAATTTTATCAGCTGTCGATCAAAATAAGTTATTTTTATAAAAATTCAGGCAAAACAGCTTATACTTAAAGAAAGTCATTGTTTGAGAGTGACAGCAATTTCAGGTCTGTTGGCCTGAGCAGCATGATGTGATGTATAACATGCAATAGTGTAAGCGAAAAAAACAGGAGGAATTGTGAGATGTCATATCACGATCCGGTAATGGCAATTTGCTACGATTTCGACGGGACCCTGGCGCCGGGGAATATGCAGGAGCATGATTTCTTTCCCGACCTGAACGTCGCCCCAAAGGATTTCTGGGAAGAGTCGAATGCCCTTGCAAGGGAACAGGAGGCAGATCCGATACTTGTCTACATGAAGCTTATGCTCGACAAGGCAAGGCTTTCGGGGAAAGTCAGGATCTCAAAGAGCGCATTCAGGGAATACGGCAAAACGGTAAAGCTGTTCAGAGGTGTCAAAAGCTGGTTCGACGATATCAATGATTACGCCGCGAAAAAAGGGGTCAGGCTCGAGCACTACATAATCTCATCAGGCATCCGGGAGATGATGGAAGGAAGTCCTATAAGCAAACATGTGAAGGCGATATATGCGAGCTCATTCATATACGATCAGCACGATGTTGCAATATGGCCAGCCAACGCGGTCAACTACACGACCAAGACCCAGTATCTGTTCAGGATAAACAAAGGGATCGAAAGCATTACCGACAACGTCGCAATAAATGAGTTCGTGGCCGAAGAGGACCGTCGGATACCATTCTCAAGGATGCTCTTCATCGGGGACGGAAGCACCGACGTCCCATGTATGAGGCTTGTAAAAAACCAGGGCGGACATGCCATAGCGGTCTACTCAGGGCAGAGGGAGGGGAGCAGGGAACATGCTCTCAGGCTCCTGCTGGACGGAAGGGTGAACTTTATCGCAGAGGGTGTCTATACCAAAAACTCGAAAATGTTCAAATATACATCTTCGATCATAGACATGGTCTCCGCCTCATACAAGCTCTACACCCTGATGAAATCTGCAGGCAAAAGTCAGGCAGAGTGCGGCCCCGAAAACTTAAAAGAGGACCGAAAGGATAAGTTCAGCGGGGAGGCTGCTTTTCCTCAGTCTCCCTGATCTCTCCCTTGATACGGACGTCCCTCTGGGGGAAGGGGATCTCTATCTTCGCACTGTTGAAGGCCGCGAGTATCCTCTGCCGGATGGAGCTCTTTACGTCCCTTTCAAGGTTTTCCTTGATGTCGACGAAGAACTGCGCGGTCAGTTCAAGGGCGCTATCCCCGAAATCCTCCAGGAGTATCTTGTATGGGGGTGACTTTAGCACGTTCCTGTCCTTGCTCAGGATATCCCTCATTATGCACATCGCCTTTTCGACGTCCGTTTCGTAGGCGACTGAGATCTTTACCTCTGTCCTTGTGAAGGAGTTGTTGAGGGTCAGGTTGACTATCGCTCCTTCCAGGACCTTGCTGTTCGGGATTATCAGGTGATTGCTCTGCTCACATTTTACGACGGTGTTCTGAAGCGTGATCTCCTCTACGATGCCTCTTTTATCGGCTATTATGACTTCGTCGCCGATCCGGACCTTTTTCTGGAAGAGGAGTATCATCCCGCTGAATATGTCCCCGGTGTATTTCTGTGCCCCGAATCCGACTGCGATCGCCACCGCACCTCCGAGGAATGCGAAGGCCGTGAGAGGGATGTGCAAACTCCACAGACCGAAGAAAGTTGAAATGATGACGCCCGTGTAGTAGATGAACTTCTGGATGAGGAGGCTGCTGTGCCTGCTCATGCTCAGTCCGTCAGCGGTCCTCTTTCTGAAAATGTATGCAAGGTATCGGGTGAGCAGGATGCCTGCAAGAAAGATCAGAAGAGCGAAGGAGAACTTGCCTACGGTTATAGGGTATTCGCCGACGTGCCAGAGCTCAGTCTCCCTGAACCTTGAAATACCGCTGCCCCAGAGGAAGCCGAGTTTCTCTTCGCTGTTGTGAGCTCCGGTTATGCGCAGTGTCTCTTTACGGAGGTCCGTGTACTGGCTCCTGATCGTCCCCAGCTCTACAAGATAGGAGAGATATCTTTTCTTCCTTGCCGACAGGTTCTCAAGGAAACGGTCCCTGATCTGATCGTCCTGCTCCGTCATCAGCGGGTTCCCGCTGATGAACCTCCTGCTTACAGCCTGTTCTGTCTCCCTGATGGTCTGGATCGAATCGACGCATAGGGTAATGTTGGCGTTTATGTCATCAATAAAATCATTTGTCCTTGAGAGGATGAATTTCTGCCTTCCGACGTCGAGGTTTCCTTCTATCAGGTCCTGCATTCCCCTCCATACAGACCTGAGCGATGTAAGCTTCTCAATGACCTCCAGGATCATCAGGATCTCGTCCCTTATGAGCTGCTGCTCGTTCGAGATCCAGAACCTCGCAAATGAGGTGAGGTCGCTCTCTTCGTCTACGAACTCGTTTGCGGGGTCGGATTTCTTTTCAAGCAGGATTATGGTTTCGTAAAGGGCTCCCGTCTTCTGTAAAACAATGGAATTGAGAAGTGCGAAATCTTCGCTGCTGAACTTTATGTTCTGCCTGATGTTGGCAAGCATGGGTTCGATGATATCGACCTTTCCCTTAGTGTCGTTTAGTTCCTTTTCTGCCAGTGAGAGCGTGGTCATGTACAGGGTGTTTATTGCCGTGCACTCTTCGAGCTTCGCCTTTATCTCCCTCATCCGCCAGCTGTTGGTCAGGCTTTCCCCGTTGCCTCTGGCGATCCTTTCGTTGACTACCCGGAACCTCTTTTCAGTCTCGGTCATATCGGTATCGTTTCTCAGAAGGTTAGACTTTGCCTTTTCTATAAGCCTTTGGTATCTTTCAGCCTCGTTGCGGTAGTTTTCGACATCTTCGAGGAAGTCAAGGTAGAGAAGGAATGAGTATGGAGGCGCTTTTTCTGCAAGCTCCTCGAGCCTGCCCTCCTCAAGGATGAACTGCGATGCGGCAGTGCCCTGCTTCTGGAGGAAATAGATGCTGTGGTATACGTGTATGTTGTTTTCAAGCATCATCTCGTAGTTGATGACTTGAGAAACGGGGATCCTGTACTGTCTTGCGAGCCCCTCCTCAAGTCCCTGTATCTTTATGACCTCGTTTTTGAGCGTCTTTATCCTTTCGAGGGGCTGAGACTGGTGTTCTGTTAGAATTCTTTTCACGTCTGAGAGCGACTCGGCGAAAGATATTGCAGAAAAGAGAAGTATCAGGAAAAGGGCAAGGAAAGGTACAGATAAATTTTGTCCGGATATTACGGCGCTCTTTCTCACAAAAGTTCCCCCCGCAGTAACAGCGTTTCGGCACATTACACAAGACTATTTTACATTAATAAACCAAAACAAAAAGGGGCAGTCATTGTTAATTATCTGGCTGCCCCCCATCCGTTTTTTTGTATTTTTGAAGTCTTAGCCAAGCAGGAAACCGGGGAGCAGGGGATCGTTCTCCTGACGCACCAGCCAGTTGAAGCCGGTGATGTTGGCGGTGCCCTTTATGTAGGGCTGTACTGTATCGAACTCTCCGACCTTGAGCCCGGGCTCATAGTGCCCTTCAAAGACCGTTCCCAATATGCTCTCGTGGAGGAACTTCTCTCCGGGTTTAAGCTCTCCCTTTGCGGCCAGCAGCGCCATCTTAGCGCATGTGCCTGTTCCGCAGGGCGATCTGTCTACGTTTTTGGCGCCGAAAATGACGCAGTTCCTGGCGTTTTCGCCCTCTTTATGGATGCCGAACTCTGCCAGAAGGATCTTGTTGTTCTCGGGGATCAGGGGATGCTGTACCTTATGCTGTTTGTTTGCCTCTTCCATTACTTCGAGCCCCATCTTTGTGATAGCGGCTGCTTCCGACGGAACTATCTCAAAACCGAAATCCTCGGCTTTGAGGATCGCAAAGAAGCTTCCTCCGAAACATATGTCAAATTTGACTGTTTTGCCGATCGACGGGAGATAGAGGTCCAGATCCCTTGCGAAGACGAACGCCGGGACGTTCTTAAGCGTGGCGGAAACTGCCTCTCCGTTTTTGACATCGACTGACAACGTTACCAGGCCGGCAGGAGTGTCCAGCTTTACCTCGGTCACCGGCTCCGTCACAGGTACCATCCCCAGGTTGACCATTGCTGAAGAGAGGCCGATAGAGCCGTGGCCGCACATAGAAACGCTGCCGCCGGAATCGCAGAAGATGACCCCGGTATGTGCCTCGGGGTTCACCGGCGGGACCATTATCGCCCCGAACATGTCAGCATGTCCCCTGGGCTCGGTCATTATGAATTTGCGGAAGTCGTTGTGATTCTCACAAAAATCTTTCCATTTCTCAGACATCGTCCGCCCTTTAAAGACCGGAGAACCCCCGATCACGATCCTTGTCGGTTCCCCGCAGGTATGGGAATCGATAGCTGCAACCATTTTTGTGAGCTTCATTGTGTATGACGACCGCCCTTCTGTTGTTTGGATTTGATTCGTCATGATGCTAGCACAATAAATTACCTGTCGCAACATTAGGTCATAATTTATTACAAATTGATTGACAAATCATTTGGAGTGAATTAATATTCTGTTGGAATAAATACTCCGGATATAAAAAATATAGGAGAAAATAATCCATTGAACAGTGATGCTCTCTCCCTTTTTGAGAGGATAAGGTCCGGATCCGACAAGCTCTCACCGGCGCAAAAAAAAGTGTGCGGCTACATCCTTTCACACTACCGGTCGCTTGCCTATGTAACGCTGGCGGAGCTTGCCAGGCTCACTTCGACGGGACAGGGTACCGTTGTAAGGTTTGCCCAGGCGCTGGGCTACGGTACGTTCTCAAACCTGCAGAGGGCATTGAGAGAGGAAATCGAGAAAAGTGCTCCGAGGAGCCTGGAGATATACTCGTCCAAAGGCGCTGATAATGAAGATAATTCTCCCTTCGATATCGTATTTGAGATGGAAAGGAGCCTCATGGACGAGACTCACAGCCTGATCAACAAAGAGGATTTCGATCATGCGACAAAGATCCTCTCGGAGGCCCCCGGGCTGGTCGTGTCAGCAACAGGAAGCAATTCGTTCCTGGCCGACTACGCCGGTTATTTTCTGGGGACGATGAAGGAGAATGTCGCGGTCGTAAAGGGGACGGATCTTTCGGATATGAACGTCATCCTTGATGCCGTGGAAGGAACTGTTGGATTTGTCTTCAGTTTTCCCAGATATCCGATAAAAACACAGACCATAATCAGTGCTATGAAGGAGAAGGGCATAAGGATCATCGGCATCTCGGATTCGATCGCTTCGCCGATCGCCGACTGCTGTTCTCCGTTCTTCATGGTCCCCCAGAAGTTCATGACATTTATGGATCCGTGCGCTGCGGTCATGTCGCTGATACATTCGATACTTTACGGAGTCTGGATGCGCGACAGGAAGAGGTACAGAAACAGGATCGAGGCAAGAAAGCGTCTTTTTGTGGACGAAAAGGTCTTTGTGTCCGAAAATATCCCCCTTCCGGATCTCATGCCCTGAAGGATAAAAATGAATACCCGGCATACCGGGAAAAACATAAACAGGAGGCGTTGCAGCAATGGCATACGATGTTCGTTTCATTTCCGAGGCAGATGCACAGTCACTTGGCATCACTATGAAGGAAGTAATGGACCAGGTGGAGACCGGCTGGAAGATGAACGGCGAAAATAAGACAGAACTTCCCGCAAAGATAGGCGTACATCCCAGACATGACTGCTATATGCATGCCATGCCCTGCTGGATAGGCGGAGAAGTAGACATGGCCGGGATCAAGTGGGTAGCCGGCTATCCGAGCAACCTGCAGAAAAAGCTGCCCTACAACAACGGGGTATTCATCCTCAATGATGTCAAGACCGGCGTGGTTAAAGCCATCATGGACTGTAACTGGATGACGACGTGGAGGACCGGCGCGGCTGCGGGGCTCGGCGCCAAGTACTTCGCGGATCCGGCAGCCGAGGTCGTGTCTGTTGTGGGGCTCGGTACCATAGGAAAGATAACCCTCAGGGCGTTCAAGGAAGTCCTCCCTGCGATGAAGACGGTCAAGCTGTACGATCCGGTCCACGAACAGGCCGAAAGGTACATCGAAGCGATGAAGGACATCTGTCCGAATGTGGAATTCGTGGTATGCCCGGACGTGAGAAAAGCATGTGAAGATGCCGATGTCGTCACCACTTGCGCACCGATCCTGGAGAAACCGAACAGGATAATAACCGCAGATATGCTCAAGAAGGATGTCTTCTGCATGACGAGCGACTACGACTCGACGTTTGATGCCGAAGTGGTAAACAAAGGAAGCGCGTTCGTATGCGACAACAGGAACCAGTACCTCTGGACCCAGGAGCATGGTGTCTATTTCCAGAACGGATATCCGCTTGCCGATGAGATATACGCCGACATGGGCGAGGTCGTAGCGGGCAAGGCCGAACCGGTTAGGAAGGGGCGCAGGACCTGTCTCTTCATGGGTATCGCGAGCCACGATGTGATGACAGCAAAACTGATCCTTGAGAAGGCTGTCGCGAAAAATGTCGGAACGATGCTGAAACTGTGATCCGGCTGCAATAGAACAAAGATAGATCCGTAAACGTGGCTCCCCTCCATGACCGTCTTGCAGAGGCGGCGGGAGGGGAGTTTTTTGACCTGTCTCTCTGCTGTCCCTTTGCGATCCGCCGGCTTGTTGGAGCCGCTGAATATTTGCATCGCTGTCAATAAATCAAAAAGGTCATTCTTATAAAAAACAGCCCCGGCAGGTCTTGTAAAATGTTTTGGCAAAGACTGACAGAAGTGTCAATATTATTCCCGTGAAGGGGATAATATATCAGTTGAAGCCTTCTTATGACATAAATTACCGATATGTTTTTCCGTCTTTTTATGCAATAATTAATAAATTAGCGACAAAAAATCCTTTAAACAGGACAGTATTTGTATAAGTTAGACTAATTCACAAGGAGGTAACTGCAATGACGGAGAGGAAAATGGTAACGCTCGACGGCAATGAAGCGGCTGCGTATGTTGCCCACGCGGTCAATGAAGTGATAGCAATTTACCCCATTACACCATCTTCGCCAATGGGTGAATGGGCAGACCAGTGGACTTCAGAAAGACGCCCTAATATATGGGGCACGGTGCCGCACGTCGAAGAGATGCAGAGCGAGGCCGGCGCCTCGGGCGCATACCACGGAGCCATACAGGCCGGTGCTCTCGGAACGACTTTTACGGCATCACAGGGCCTGCTTCTTATGATACCGAACATGTACAAGATAGCGGGCGAACTTACCAGCACGGTAATGCATGTTACTGCCAGGACAGTTGCGACGCACGCGCTTTCGATATTCGGCGACCACTCCGACGTTATGGCTGTCAGGCAGACAGGCTGGTCGATGCTCTGCTCGTCTACTGTCCAGGAAGTCATGGACATGGCCCTTATCTCACAGATGGCAACTCTTGAAAGCAGAGTCCCGGTCCTCCACTTCTTTGACGGGTTCAGGACCAGCCATGAAGAGATGAAGGTGGAAGAGATCAGCTACGACGACATGCGCGCGCTGATAGACGACGATCTTGTCAGGGCCCACAGATACAACAGGCTCAGCCCCGATTCACCGTTTATTCGCGGTTCGGCGCAGAACCCCGATGTCTTCTTCCAGGCCAGGGAGGCATGCACTCCATTCTATGAAGCAGTTCCGGACATCACACAGAAAGCGATGGACCGCTTCGCGAAACAGGTCGGCCGCAAATACCATCTGTTCGATTACTACGGCGCGGAAGATGCCGAAAGAGTGATAGTGATGATGGGTTCAGGAGCTGCCGTTGCCCGCGAGACGGTCGAAAGGCTTATGCAGAACGGCGAAAACGTCGGAGTCCTCGTGGTCCGTCTCTTCCGTCCCTTCGATGTCTCACGCTTCCTTAACGCGCTTCCTGCGACGGTCAGCAGGATCGCAGTCCTTGACCGCTGCAAGGATCCCGCGGCTATCTGCGAACCGCTTTGCATGGATGTGAGAGAAGCTCTTTCCGGCAGCGACATCATGGTCGTCGGAGGCCGCTATGGACTCTCCTCAAAGGATTTCACCCCCGCCATGGTGAAGGGAGTATATGACGAGCTGAAGAAAGCACTGCCGAAGGACAGCTTTACGATCGGGATAGAGGACGACATCAGCTTCTCAAGCCTCGACTACGACCCCTCATTCGACACGGAAGACCCGAAGACCGTACGCTGCCTTTTCTACGGACTGGGATCTGACGGAACGGTCGGCGCCAACAAGAACTCGATCAAGATCATCGGAGGGGAGACAGACCTCTATGCCCAGGGCTACTACAGTTACGACTCAAAGAAGTCCGGCGGCATAACCGTAAGCCACCTCCGTTTCGGCCCCAACCCGATCTATGCCAGCTATATGATCAACAGCGCAAACTTCGTGGCATGCCATGTATATTCCTTCCTTGAGAAGCTCGATGTGCTCAAGCACGCTGCAGAGGGCGGCACGTTCCTCCTCAACAGCCCCTTCGGGCCCGATGAAGTATGGGACAAGCTGCCGAGGACCACACAGCAGAGGATAATAGACAAGAAGCTCAAGTTCTACACCATAGACGCAGTGAAGATCGCAAGGGAGACCGGCATGGGCGGACGCACCAACACGATCATGCAGACATGCTTCTTCGCGATAAGCGGAGTCCTTGAGAAGAAACGCGCAATAAAAGCGATCAAGGATTCCATCGTAAAAAGCTATAGCCGCAAGGGACAGGCTGTCGTTGACAAGAACATCGCCGCAGTGGACGCGACGCTCGCGAACCTTTACGAAGTGAAGGTCCCGAAGAAGGCTACGTCAAAATTTGACATCAAGCCACCTGTTGCCGACGATGCTCCGGAATTCGTGAAGGATGTCCTCGGACCGATGATGGTGCTCCAGGGAGACAGTCTGCCGGTATCGTGCCTGCCCGAAGACGGAACTTTCCCGAGCGGGACTACACAGTATGAGAAGCGCAGCATAGCGATAGACATCCCGTCATGGGATCCGTCACTCTGCATACAGTGCGGCAAGTGCGCGCTCGTATGTCCCCATGCCGCCATACGCGCCAAAGTCTATGATGCCGATCTTCTCAAAGGTGCACCTGAGACATTCAAGAGCACTGACGCAAAGTGGAAAGATTTCGAGGGAGCCAAGTTCACGATACAGGTAGCCCCGGAGGACTGCGTAGGATGCGGCCTTTGCGCATACAACTGCCCAGTGAAGGCGAAAGAGGGAAGCACTGCCCGTCCGCTCATGATGGTCACACAGATGGATGTCCGCGAGAAGGAGCGGGACAACTGGAACTTCTTCCTCGAACTGCCCGATGTGGACCGCAGCAAGCTCAACCTGGGACTTGTCAAGGACGTACAGCTTCTGAGGCCGCTCTTTGAATTCTCGGGCGCATGCGCAGGATGCGGCGAAACGCCCTACCTTAAGCTGCTTTCAGCCCTCTTCGGAGATCGGGCTATAATAGCAAACGCCACGGGATGCAGCTCTATTTACGGCGGCAACCTTCCTACTACCCCATGGGCAGTCAATGATGACGGACGCGGACCGGCATGGAGCAACTCGCTCTTCGAAGACGCGGCTGAATTCGGACTCGGATTCCGCATGGCGATAGACAAGCATCGCGAATACGCAGCCGAACTCCTTGAAAAGATGTCGCCGGTGCTTGGGAAGAAGCTCGTAAAATCGATCCTTGAAGCGCCGCAGACGACCGAGGCTGAGATAAACGAACTGAGACAGAAGGTCGAGGAACTCAAGGTACAGCTCGAATACATGGGCACGGAAGAGGCTGAAGAGCTGATCTCTGTCGTCGACAATCTGGTCAGAAAGAGCGTATGGTGCGTAGGCGGAGACGGATGGGCATACGACATCGGCTACGGAGGACTTGACCACGTCATAGCTTCCGGCAAGAACGTAAACATCCTCGTCCTCGACACAGAGGTCTATTCCAATACAGGCGGCCAGATGTCGAAATCCACGCCGCGCGGAGCGGTCGCCAAATTTGCCGCAGGCGGCAAGAGGCTGGGCAAGAAGGACCTTGCTCTTATGGCGATGAGCTATGGAAACGTATATGTCGGAAGGGTAGCCCTCGGAGCCAATGATGCCCACACGGTAAAGGTATTCCGTGAGGCGGAGGCCTATGACGGACCTTCGATAATAATTGCCTACAGCCACTGCATCGCCCACGGCATAGACATGGTGAAGGGGCTCGAACAGCAGAAAAAAGCGGTAGAGTCTGGACATTGGATACTGATGCGGTATAATCCTGATTTGGCGAAAGAGGGCAAGAACCCGCTCGTTCTCGACAGCAAGGAGCCCACGCTGCCGCTGAAGGATTACATCTACAACGAGACGCGTTACAAGAGCCTTGCGAACGCAGATCCGGAAGTTGCAGAAGCGCTTCTGAAAGAGGAAGAGAAAGAGATAAAGGCGCGCTGGCGTTACTACAGCCATATGGCCGCAATGAAAATGGAGGACTAGCAGTAAATGGAAAAAAGCGAGATCAAACATGAGATCAAGGATACAAAGGGACGTGTCATAGCGACGAAAGTCAGCTGCGACGACGGCAATAAATGCAATGATGCTCCCGTGACAGAATCCGTATGCATCGACGAAAAGAAGGCCGAGCCGGCAATAGAGGTAAAAGAGAGCCCAAGACCAAAGAAAACAGCTGAAGCTCCCAGACCGCGCGTCGGCATAATGGAAACTGCATTCAGGGATGCCCACCAGTCGATAATGGCAACGAGGCTTCGTACGGATGACATGCTCCCTATCTGCGAGATCATGGATGAGGTCGGATACCATTCAGTGGAGATGTGGGGAGGAGCCACGTTTGACTCCGCCATGCGCTTCCTGAACGAGGATCCGTGGGAAAGGCTCCGTCAGATAAAGAAACGTCTGAAGAAGACCAAGACCCAGATGCTGCTCAGGGGTCAGAACTTGGTCGGCTACAGGCATTACTCCGACGAGACAGTCCGCGAGTTCGTAAAGCGGGCGATAGGCAACGGTATCGACATCATAAGGGTCTTCGATGCGCTGAACGACCTCCGCAACATGTCCATAGCCGCGGAAGCAGTCAAAAAAGAGGGCGGAGAACTCCAGATGTCCATATCCTACACGATATCCCCCGTCCACACCCTTGAGCTTTTTGCCAAGCAGGCGAAAGACATGGCTGACATGGGAGCAGACTCGATCTGTATAAAAGATATGGCCGGCCTGATGTCTCCTGTGGCTGCTTCAGAACTTGTGACCGCAATAAAGAAGAAGGTAAACCTGCCGGTGCAGCTGCACAGCCACTACACGAGCGGCATGGCGGCAATGACTTACCTTGCCGGGCTTGAGGCCGGAGCGGATGTGATCGACTGCGCCATCTCACCGTTCGCCATGGGTACGAGCCAGCCGGCTACGGAAGCCATGGTTGCGGCACTCAAGGGCGGACCTCTCGATACGCATCTCTCGCTCGAGAAACTCCTTCCTGTAGCGGAGTACTACGAAGGGCTGCGCAACAAGTACAAAGATATTATCATGGGAGTAAGCGGAGTAAACATCAATATCCTGCTCTATCAGGTGCCGGGCGGGATGTACTCCAACCTTCAGATCCAGCTCAAGGAGGGCAACGCTCTCCACAAGTTCAAGGAGGTCATGGAGGAAGTCCCAAGGGTCCGCAAGGAGATGGGATATCCCCCTCTCGTCACGCCAACCAGCCAGATCGTAGGCACACAGGCCGCGATGAACGTGATCTCCGGCGAACGCTGGAAGGTCGTTCCGAAGGAAGTCTACCAGTACTTCAGGGGATACTACGGCAAGACCCCTGCACCGGTCGATCCTGAGATCCAGAAGAAGGTCCTCGGGGATGAGGTCCCCATCACATGCAGGCCCGGAGAGAAGATCGAGCCCGAGCTGGAAGCTGCCAGGAAAGAGATCGGCGTATGGATGACACAGCCCGAAGACTTGCTGAGCTACGTCCTCTTCCCGCAGGTAGCGAAGGATTTCCTCCCCAGGAAGTTCGCCAAAGAGAACTGTGTGGACATAGGGCTTGAGGAGCAGGCATCGCCGGAGGCATACGCAATTTAGCCGTCCGCCCGTAAAAAGAACAAAGAGGTCCTCCCGTACATATTTCGGGAGGACCTCTTTTATTGCCACTAAATTCAGAAATGGGTTAAAATCCACTATGAAACATATGTGACATTTGCCTCATAATAAAGCGAAAGACCGGGAAGGGATGGATATCATGAAATTATTTATCGACACCGCCAACATCGACGAAGTAAGGGCCGCATGTTCATGGGGCATCATCTCCGGAGCCACTACCAACCCGACGCTCGTATCGAAAGAGGGAGGCGTGGACTTTCACACCCGTGTGCGTGAGATAGCCGAGACAGTCAAGGGACCTGTGAGTGCCGAAGCAGTGTCGCTTGAAAAAGACAAGCTGATAGAAGAAGCAAGGGTGATCGCCAAGATCGATCCCAACGTGGTGGTGAAGATCCCGCTCTGTCCTGATGGGCTGGGAGCAGCGAAAGAGCTTTCGAAAGAGAGTATCAGGACCAATGTGACCCTGATCTTCTCAGCGAACCAGGCCATCCTGGCGGCAGAGGCCGGTGCAACTTACGTCAGCCCCTTCGTAGGACGCCTGGATGACATAGGTGAAGACGGGATGCAGCTTGTCAGGGACATAGTTGATATATTCGATATATACGGTACAAAGACGCAGATAATCGCGGCAAGCCTCCGCCATCCCGCCCATGTGTTCGGCGCCGCAAAGGCCGGGGCGGACATTGCCACCGTACCTTTCAAAGTGCTCAAAATGATGTTTGATCACCCTCTTACAGCGAAGGGCATAGACCAGTTCAACAAGGACTGGGAGAAGTACCTGGGAGCCAAGAAATAACCCCCTTGGGGAATTTGCAGCGCAGACGCTGCAAATTCCCCGCCTGCCCCGTCCGCTTCTCAGATAGATGCCATTATCCTCGGGAGCGCGAGCTTGAGTACTTCTATCCCCTTCAGATATTCGGATACCGGGATCTGTTCATCGGAGCTGTGGTCGTACATCGAGTTTCCGGGGCCGTAAGCGCCCATGTGGCAGCCCCATGGGGAGAGCACGTTGAAATCGCATGTCCCCTGTTTGGCAAGTATCCTGGGTGTCCGGCCGCAGTCGCGTATGGCATTCCTGAAGGCCCTTATCACCGGGTCGGACTTGTGGACTCCGTAGGGAGGGACATACTCGATGATTTCGGATCTCACCCCGTATGCCGCCGCGGTCTCGCTTATCATCAGTTCGAGCTCCTCCTGATCGGCTCCCAGGGGCGTCCTGAGGTCCATGGTGATGGTAGTGCTTCTTTTGCCGGCTTCGTGTCCTTCCATCTCCATTATCGCCACAGACCAGCCTTTCCCCATGTTTCTGGTGATGTCTATTATGGAAGATGCAGCCATGACTGAATCGGTGATGGGTCCGGGACTCCCGGACCTGTGCGCTCCTTCGTCCTCACCCTTGATGTCAAACAGGATCCTGCCCCTGTATGAGATAGCAACGCCGTCGCTCCCCGTGGGCTCTCCAATGACGCATGCCATTGGAGAGTGGAGGGGCATGCGGAACCTGGCCCCCCTTGAATCTATCTCTTCTCCAACCGCTGCGACAAAAGTGATCCTCCATCCCTCCGGCACGGGAACTGAGCCCCCCGCTACTGCCATAGCGCAGCAGGGACCTTTCGCATCGACGCTGCCGCGCCCCCGGATGACCTCATCGGTTATCATAACTTCAGGCCCGCCCGGCACGGTATCGATATGGCTCAGCAGTACGAGTTCCTTGTCCCCTGTTCCGCGTTCTGCTACGACGTTGCCCGCTCCGTCAAGGTGCGAACCGCTCCATCCGAAGCGGGGGAGCCGATCTGCAAGCATCCTTGCGGCATCTGCTTCATGTCGGGTAGGGCTGGGCACCGCCACAAGATCGGCCAGAAGCCGGGCTGATTCGGGAAGTCCCATATCAAAAACCCTCCAGAGTCTTCGCCAATATCAGAGCCGCCTTTTCAAAGTCCTTTTCCTCCGCTGCAAATGAGGGCAGGAACCTTATGACACGGGGACCAGCGGTGAGTGCAATTAGGCCGTTTTTCTGCAGTCCCTTTACCACATCTGCGGATGGTATGTCCAGTTCTATCCCGTTCAGCAGTCCCATGCCGCGGACATCCTTTATGTGGCTGCTTCCGACGGCATATATAAGAGATCTGAAGAATTCACCGTATCTTGCGGCTTTTTCAGGGAGCTCGCTGTGCATCACCATTGAAAGGACTGCGAGAGACACTGTAGCAGTCAGCTCGTTTCCCCCGTATGTGGAGCCGTGGCTGTGGGGGGTGAAGTCGCCGAGCTCTTTTTTCCACACCAGAGCCCCGGCAGGCATCCCGCCAGCAAGGCCCTTTGCCAGGCAGACAATGTCCGGAGACAATCCTGTGAGACTGCTTGCAAGTGGTGCGCCGCATCTTCCGAGCCCGCTCTGTATCTCGTCGGATACGAGAAGGACAGAGTGTTTTCTGCATGCCTCGGTTATCTTATTTCCTGTTCCCGCGGGAAGGGCAAAGACGCCGCCCTCGCCCTGTACCGGTTCTATAAAGACAGCTGCCGTATCATCATCGATATTTTCTGCCAGGTCCTCCGTCGAAAAATGTTCAGCTTTTCCGGTCAGCAGAGTGAAAGGTTCTCTGTATTTTGGGTTGAAGGTTATCGAAAGAGCTCCGCAGGTACGCCCGTGGAATGCCCGTCTGCACGCGAGTATCCGGCTGCGCCCCTTTCGCAGTGTCAGAACGAGCTTGAGCGCGGCTTCAATGGCTTCCGTACCGCTGTTGCAGAGAAAGACCCTTCCCTCTCCGAGCATCTGCCCGAGTTCATCTGCCAGCTTTTCACGGACAGGAGATCCAAATCCTGCTCCGCTTGTCCATATTCCTTTTGATGCCTTTTCAAGGGCTTCGGTCAGCAGTGGGTGGGAGTGGCCGAAGAGGGACGCCCCGTGTCCGTTGAAAAAGTCGAGGTACTCCCTCCCGGACGTGTCGAAGACCCTGCTTCCCCTGCCGTGGGTAATGGCGATCCCCCTGCCGCCGTAAAGGGAGCTTAAAGAGTCAGACATGTTCCGTTTCCCTCCTCCGCGTTTTTCAAAGGCAGCGGGATTCTGCCGTCAGCAAGGTATATCGAAGAGACCCCGAGGTTGAAGGCTTCACGGCATGCCAGAAGCTTCCTCTTCATATTGCCGGCCGCGTATTCTTCGAATTTTTCCCATGAGCCCACGGATGTGCGGGTCCTTATGAGAGAATCCGGATCATTGACATCCTTCATAAGCCCGGGGACGTTGGAGAGGATCACAAGGATGTCGGCTCGTACCGAGCCGGCCACAGAAGCTGCAAGACGGTCTCCGTCAATGTTCAGCGAGAGTTTTGATGTGTTGTCCAGGCCCAGCGGAGGCAGGATGGGGATCCGGCCCCCTTCAGCCACTGCGAGTATCTTTTCCGAAGAGACGCCTGATATCGTCCCGCTGTAATTGCCCCGCAGGATGCGGGTCCTTCCGCCGGAATATTCTCTGAGGATGTCCTTTCTTTCCGCAAAAACCCCTTTCGTCTTTTCCGGGTCGAGGAACTCCGATGAGGCACCGAACGAGGCGAGCGTGTCCGAGATCTTTGCCCCGTAGGCAAGGGCGGCCTCCCTGAACAGCTCCCTCTCTTTTTCTCCAACATAACGGCTCCTGTAGCAGGAAGGACTTGTAACCATCCTTATCTCGACGCCGCGTTCCCTGCAGAGCCTGTCCATTATCCCGCTGGCTCCGTGGACAAGTATCCACTTTTCGCCGCCGGCCACCCTTGCAGCCAGCTCTGACATCAGCGTTCCCAGTTTGTTGCCTTCGGCACCGCCGATCTTGACTACTCCGATCAATCGTCTCTCCTCCGTTTCATCTCTGCCTCCCATGCAGCAGATCATAATTTTTTAAGCAGGGTAGAGGGGCATCATTTCAAGCCCTGCCGTCTCTTCCGATCCCATCATTATGTTTGCCGACTGTACTGCCGACCCTGCCGCGCCCTTGAGCAGGTTGTCTATCGCGGAGGCTGCGATCGCCCTGCGCCCGTCTTCGGCAAGGGCAAAACCCGTGAGGACTCTGTTGCTCCCCATCACGAACCTCGGGTCCGGGATGCGCAGATGGGCAGGTTTTGCCGGCGAGAGCGAAACAAATGGTTCCTTTGACCATTGCGCGCGGTAGAGTTTCCATATATCGGCCTCCCTGAGCCTTTCTTTCAGGGTCACATGCGCGATGCACTGGATGCCCCTGACAAGCTCGACGGCAGTGACTGTCATGCTTATATCCTTTTCGGCAAGCCCGAGTTCCTGCACCACTTCGGCCATGTGCCTGTGGACGAAGGGTGATACGACCCTGAGGGATCTGCTCCTGAGGGAGTGGGAGCTTCCCTCTTTTGCCTCGGCTCCTCCCTCTGAAGATCCGACACGACATTCGATCCTTGCGTTTTCTATGAGGCCCGCCTTTGCGAGAGGCAGCAGCGCGAAGACGGCTGATGTAGCGTTGCATCCGACTCCGGAGATCAGGTCCGCACCTGACATTTCCTCTCTGTGCAGTTCAGGGAGGCCGTAGACCGCTCTTTCCAGCAGCTCGGGGCATGGATGCTCCGTCTCATACCACCTTCTGTACTCCTCAGGGCTTCTGAGCCTGAAGTCGGCGGAAAGGTCCACCACCTTCTGTCCGGCAGAAATCCTTTTTTGGGCTGTCTCAGCCGCCGCCTTGTGAGGCAGGGCCAGGAATACGAGTTCCGCATCGATCCCTCCGCCTTCTTCAGGCGAGATGAAATTCATATCCCGGTATGCGGAACGCAGGTGCGGATGAACAGCGCCTATCGGTGTCCCCGCTTTGCTTCTTGAGACGGCGCCGACAACTTCCATGCGGGGATGGCGCGCTATTATCCTGAGCAGCTCTCCTCCCGTGAAGCCAGTTGCTCCCCATATGATCACAGATATTTTCCTGTCCACTTAAGTCCCTCCAATTTGTTGTTCCGGCAACAAAAAACCCGCTCCTGTTCAGGAAGCGGGCCGATCTTTACAGATTGTCGCGGATAATTATCACTGACTAAACTGCAAAAGCAAACGGCCCATAATGCAACCACGCTTTATCCCGCGCTTGCATTTGTTTACAGATATCTGTTTGTTCGCTGCCGACATGGTGATCATCAGTGTCTCCTGTTCCATGCAGCCCTGACGACTGCTCCGGGGATGTCAGTGGCTGTGGGTCCTATTGAATTTCTGAATTCTCCTCCGTCGTTGACCTCATTGACCAGCCATTTCCCATCTTTCCTGAAGAGGTCAACGGCGAGGAATTCCCCTCCGATAACGCGGTGGACCGATCTCAGTACGGAGTTTATCTCCTTGTCCAGAGGAAGGTTCGAAGCAGATCCGCCCCTTGCCGTGTTGGTTATCCAGTGGCCGCTCTGCCTTGTGATCGCACAGATGGGCTCTCCGTCAACGACGAATGCCCTCACATCGCAGTCGCCCTTTTCGATGAATTCCTGGATGTAAAATGTGTTGTGCATGACACCCAGCATCGATTTATGCTCGAAGACAGCTTCGGCGGCTTCTCGGTCGTTGATCTTTGCCAGAAGTCTTCCCCAGCTGCCGCTTACCGGTTTGCATACGGCAGGATAGCCGAGATCCTCAAGGGCTTCGAGTGCAGCTTCGGGGGTGAATGCTGTCCTGAAACGGGGCTGCTCTATTCCTGCCTTGGCGAGTGCTATGCTCGTGCTCAGTTTGTTCCCGCAGACCGCCATAACAGAGGAGGAGTTTACTACCGTGATGCCCTGTGATTCCAGTATTTGTGCGACAGCCTCGTTCTGGTTATGTGAGACGCACCTCGCAAGTACTACATCATCGGTGCCGCAGAAGGGTTTCTCTCCATACCATACGTCGGAGACATTCATGAGCTCGCAGGGGATGTTCTGCTTTTCCGCCGCTTCACGCAGGAGTTTTTCTTCGGTCCTAAGTCTCGTAAAGAGTATGCGCAGTACAGTCAAGGCTACTCTCCCCAGTCCTCCTGGACCTGCGGTGCCTCTTCTACAGACACGGGGTCAAGGGAGATCACCTCAAGCTCGGTCCCGCAGTCCCCGCAGATGAGCAGCTCGCCCTCAGTGCAGTCGTTGGGCAGGTCGATCCTTGCTTCGCAGACAGTACATGTTGCAGTCATCATATACAACCTCCTATAGTTTAGTTTTTTATTTATAAATCAACACATGTTGATTTATACTATTAAATAATCTGAAAAATAATTCTTATTAAGAAGTTATTTGTTTCAAGTACACCTAAATAGTTCAATTTTTGAGTTAAAAATGAACGTATGGCGTTCAATAATATAAATTTGATTAATCGTATGCCGTGGAATCATACTCCTAATTTCTGAAGTGTCAATAGCAGAAGTAAAAAGTTTGTATTGTATTACAAAAATAGGAAGAAAAAAGTAATTATAATGAGAAACTTTATTTTTTCACATGTATGAAGATCTGCTGATACAATTAGGGAGGTCACTCGGATCACTTTTGACAGGGGGAGTACGAATGCCTGTTTGGGATATCATCGGCCCTGTAATGATAGGACCCTCTTCGAGCCATACGGCGGGTGCCGTGCGTATCGGAAGGATCGTGAGGCTCTGCTGGGGCGGAGAGGTAAAAAATGCAAATATCTACATGAGAGGAAGCTTCGCCACCACAGGTGAGGGACACGGCACTGACAGGGCCATCCTGGCCGGACTGCTCGGGTATGCGCCCGACGACCCGGAGGTGAGAGAAGGAAGGGAGCTCGCGCTCAGATCCGGGATGAACTTTAATTTTTATGAGGAAGAGCTCGAGGGTGCCCATCCAAACTCAGTGAGGATAGAGATATGGGACGACGGTGGAAGAAGGATGGATGCGACAGCCGCCTCCATTGGGGGAGGTGCCGTGTTGCTTCAGGAACTTGACGGCTTCGAGGTCGGCGTTTCCTGTCTGCTTCCCGTAATAATAATCATGAACAGAGATGTCCACGGAGTGGTCGGCACGGTAACGACATACCTCTCATCTCATGGGATCAACATCGCTACTATGAAGCTCCACAGGGACAGCAGGGGAGGTCTTGCTACGATGGTCCTCGAACTTGACGGAGGCGAATCGGCAGTGACTTCGGAGGAGATAAATAATGTCCATCCGGCTATAGTCAGGGTCATTTCGATCCCGGGGGTGGCGTTATGAGATCGCTGCAGGATCTTGCAAGGTTGGCGGATGAACTCGATGTGGATCTGCATGAGGCTGTCCTTGCCTCGGATTCTGAGGCAACCGGGGTTATGCCGGAAGAGATATTCAACATTATATTTTCAAGGCTTCAGGATATGCGCCGCTCTGTGGAAGAGGCGAGAAAAAACACCAATCCCTGCAGGCTGGTACGCGGTGACGCGGGGGCTCTGATAAGGGAGTATGCCGACAGGGGAGGCATGTGCGGCGGATTCCTCCTGAGAGCATCCGCGATAGCGATCGAAGTCGCTTCATATAACGCCTCGATGGGAAGGATAGTGGCGGCACCGACTGCAGGAAGCTGCGGCATTCTGCCCGGCATGCTCTTTTCGTGGGAGGGATCCTTCGGCCAGGATGTGGATGACAGCGACAGAAAGCTGACCGAAGCATTGATCGTGGCCGGGGCCGTGGGGGAAGTCATAGCGAACAGGGCCACGCTGGCCGGCGCCGAGGGAGGGTGTCAGGCTGAGTGCGGAGCGGCGGCGGCAATGGGTTCCGCGGCTCTGGTCTACCTGATGGGGGGAGACTGCGACGCAGTGTCGAATGCAGTGGCACTTACGCTGAAATCGGTGCTTGGCCTCGTATGCGATCCTGTCGGAGGGTTGGTCGAGTCTCCCTGCATAAAGAGGAACGGTCTTCTGGTCGCCGTCGGTGCGCTTGCGGCAGATATGGCCCTTGCAGGGGTAACTTCTCTGATCCCTGCAGACGAGGTCATTGATGCGATGGGCCAGATAGGGAGGTCGATCCCCCCATCGCTCCGCGAGACTTCAAAAGGCGGTCTCGCAGTTACGCCCACGGCAAAGACGCTCCTCAAAGAGAGAGGTAAGAAGAAAGGTCAATAAAAAAGGAGCCGGTCCCGAAATGAGACCGGCTCCCGCGCAATGCACGTCGGCAGTTTATTTGTCGGGCGTGATGAGCTTCGGGTCAGTGATGACTCCGTAGTAACGGAAGAGACCGTTCTTCACTATCTGTACCTGGATCGGCTTTACGACTTCGCCTTCAGGTGTGAAGCCCTTGATGAGTCCTGTGAGGCCGTCATAGTTTGCTGTTTTTGCCATTGCCTTCGCCACTGCCGGGCCGTCTGTCGTCTTAGCCTGCTTGATGGCGTCGATGAGGAGCATGAATCCGTCGTATGCGGACGCGCCGACCATGTCAGGCTCGATCTTGTGACGCTCACGGTATGTTTTCAGGAATTCCTGGACAAAGGGGCGTTTGTCATCTCTGTTGAGGTTTGTGACCATTATGAAACCTTCAGCTGCGTCTCCGGCGATCTCTATCGTCTTCGGTGAGTCAGCTCCCTCTTCTCCTATGAACTGGACCTTTATGCCCATCTCTTTTGCCTGCTTCATTGCAGGTCCTACCTGGAAGTAGTATCCGCTGAAGAAGACCACGTCAGGATCTGCTGCCTTCATCTTTGAAAGATAGGGTTTGAAGTCCTTCTCGCTCATCGGGTACTTCTGGTGAGATACGATCTTTGCTTCGGGATGATCCTTCATGAACTCTTCGAAGCCCTGGGTAAGGGTCGTTCCGAAGTCGTTGTCACTGACTATCAGGGCTATCTTTTTTGCCTTGAGGAGCTTAACTGCAACGTAGGCAGCGCCTTTTCCCTCGACCGTACCGAGGAATCCGTTCCTGAATGTGAAATCTCCCTTAGTGATGTCGGGGTGCAGGGCATAAGCTGATACGAGCGGGATCTCTGCGTCATTGAAGATCGCGGATACTGCCCTGGTGGGAAGGCTGTACGATCCGGCAACGAATACGGAAACCTTATCCTGGCCTATGAGTTTGTGCGCGAGTGGCACCGACTGCTTGGGGTCAGCGGCATCGTCATAGCATATGAGTTCTACCTTTTTGCCAAGGACTCCGCCTGCGGCGTTGACTTTTTCAACAGCGATCTTCACTGACTCGTAAGCGCTGAATCCGTCTGCAGCGGCGAATCCGGTGAGCGGGGCAAGCATTCCGACCTTTATTGTGTCTGCGGCAAATGCTGTCCCGGAGAAGCAAAGAACGGCTAGACATGAAACAAGCGCGATCAATTTGAACAACTTACTCATTGTGACTCCCCCTTATAATTGATAAGGCAGGCCGTAACAGGCCTGCCAAATGCACATGATCGTTATGAACCCAGATATGCCTCTCTTACCCTGCTGTCGTTGATGAGATCGGAGGACAGTCCCTCTATCTCGATGTTCCCGGTCTCCAGAACGTATCCCCTGTCCGAGATCTTCAGCGATGAGAGCGCGTTCTGTTCGACCAGCAGTATAGTGAGCCCCTTATCCTTATTCAGTGCCCGCAGGACCTCAAATACCTGGGCTGCAAGTTTGGGCATCAGCCCCATCGATACTTCGTCCACCAAAAGCAGCTTCGGAGAGGATACGAGGGCACGTGCGATCGCAAGCTGCTGCTGCTCTCCGCCGGAAAGAGTGTTCGCATACTGTCCGCTTCTCTCCCTGAGCACGGGGAAAAGTTCGTATATGCCGTCAAGTTCTTTTTTAAGGGCGGCCTGTTCGCCGTATACGCCCATCTGCAGATTTTCGAATACGGTAAGCTGAGGGAAGCATCTTGCCCTTTCGGGGACGATCCTTATGCCGAGGCGTGCCCGTTTGTGTGCGGGCATATGTGTGATGTCCATTCCTTCAAAGGTTATCCTGCCGGACCTGACCTCCTGGACTCCCATGATCGCCCTGAGCGTGGTCGACTTGCCTGCGCCGTTTGCTCCGATTATCGAGATGAGTTCGCCCTTTTCGACATTGAAGTTTATGCCGTGGACTGCTTCTATGTCGCCGTATGAGACGGAGAGATCTCTGACCTCAAGCAGCATCGGTACTCTCTCCCTTCCCAAGATATGCTTCTATGACTGCAGGATCTGAAGATACCTGCTCCGGAGTGCCCTCTGCGAGCTTCCTTCCGTGATCCAGCACGACCACCCGGTCGGAAAGTCCCATGGCGACGCGCATGTTGTGTTCGATCAGAAGTATCGAGACCCCCTGCTCCCTTATCTTTCTTATCAGGTCCTCGATCACCTTTATCTCTTCGTGTCTCAGACCTGAGAAGCATTCGTCGAGAAGAAGGAGCGTGGGCTTGAGTGCCAAAGCCCTTGCTATTTCAAGTTTTCGCAGATTTCCAAGAGGGAGCAGACCTGCCTTTGTTGAAGCTTCCTTCTCCAGCCCGACGGTCTTAAGGATGTCATTGGCTGCTGTTATGTTGGCTTTTGTGTGCCAGAATCTGCATGAACGTGTAAAACTATTATAATTGGGCATTCCAAGCGAGACTATGACGTTTTCTTCTACAGTAAGTCCGCTGAATGGTTTGACCACCTGAAATGTCCTTCCCACTCCGAGTGAGGCCATCTGATGGGCAGGCAAGCCGTCAGTCCGCTTTCCGTTAAGCCATATCTCTCCCGAGGTAGGCTTGTAGACCCCCGATATCATGTTGAAACAGGTGGTCTTGCCGGCCCCGTTAGGGCCAAGCAGCCCAAGGATCTCCTGCCTGTCTATATCAAAGCTGACATTGTCTACCGCTTTGAGTCCCCCGAAATTTATGGACAGGTCCTTTACAGAGAGGATCTTATCGGTCAACTTTTGTCCCCTCCTTTAGTTGCTGATGCCTTTCTTTTTCTGAGGTTCTTTACCGAAAGAAGATCGGAACCGCCAAGGAGCCCGCCCGGCAGGAACCTTATCATCATAAGAAGAAGTGCGGCATAGAGGAACATCCTGTAATCGACAAGCGGCCTGAAGACCTCGGGAAGGATGCCAAGCACCACTGCTCCCACAACAGGCCCCCAGAAAGTCCCTAGCCCGCCCACTACGGTTATCGAAAGAAGCGTGACCGAGAATGGGAAGGAGAAGGAATCGGCGCTGATAAACTTCATATAGTGAGCGTAAAGTATGCCTGCAAGGCCTGCCATCAGCGTTCCCAGTACGAAGGCCGAAAGTTTGGCTCTTACCGGAGATACGCCCATGCTCGATGCCGCAGTCTCCTCCTCCCTTATTGCAAAGCAGGAGAGGCCGAGCCACGATTTTGTAAAAAACAGGGATATCGCCAGCACCAGTACCAGGCAGGAAAAACAGAGCCAGAAAAAGGGCCTTGCCTTCAGGACAAAGCCGAAAAGTTCGACGTTGGGTATGCCGCCTATCCCAAGGGCGCCTCCCAATGCAGGAGTGTACTGGAAAATGGCTACAACGATGAAGTTTATCCCTATTGTGGTGATGGCAAGAAAATCTTCCCTCACCCTAAGGCTCGGAAGGCCGCAGAGCAGTCCTACGAGGCCGACTATCAGAAGCGAGATCGGCATGGCCTGCCAGAAGGTAAGGCCTCCGACGGTCGTGAGCATGGCGTTCGAGTATGCTCCTATGCCTACAAAAGCCGCATGACCTAAAGATATCTGTCCGGCATGCCCCACTATTATGTTAAGGCCGCATGCGGCAATGGCCTGGATTATTATCTGTGTTGCCACATTTATCATATAGATGCTCATGACGTGCCTCCTATCTCTTTCCCATAAGTCCGGTCGGACGCCACATCAGTATTATTATCATCGCTATAAATGCAAGGGCATCCCTTGGCATCGGGATATTCGCATAACCTATGAGGAAGGTCTCGGCCAGCCCGAGGAGCATTGAGGCAAGCACCGCTCCGGGAGCCGATCCCATTCCGCCGACGACTATGAAGGCCAGTGTTTTGTACGCGGGGACCTGCCCCATCATCGGATAGACCTGGTTGTAGTAGATCCCCACAAGTATCCCGGCCACGGCTGCGATGGCCGATCCTATGACAAATGTAAGTGCTATGGTCACCTGGGTATTTACACCGAAAGAGGATGCCGTCTCTCTGTCCTGGGATACCGCCCTCATAGCAAGACCCAGCTCTGTCTTTGTCATGAGCAGCCAAAGGAGCAGGAGTACTGTAAAGGAGATGCAGTAAATGGCCGTTAAGGTGGATGATACGGCGACTCCGAATATCGAGAGAGAAGGGAACGGGAGTTCTGCCGGGAACGTCCGCACTTCCGGGCCTGCGACCAGCCTGCAGAGCTCTTCAATGGCGATCAGCATCGCTATGCTGCTGATAAGCGGCACATAGGGCGGATATTTCAGGAGCGGGTAGTAAACGAGCCGTTCGATCAGTACGCCTATAACTGCGCAAAAAACCATGGACCCCGCAAAGGCGAGCAGCATGCTGCCGGTGGAGGTGTAGATAAAGAGCCCCATATACGCCCCGGCCGTGTAGACTGAGGCATGGGCTACGTGAAGTATCTTCATTACTCCGTATATGAGAGCAAGACCAAGTGTGATAAGTGCGTACATGGATCCTGCGGCCAGACCGTTAAGGAGCTGTTCTATAAAAAGCTGCATTTTACCAAACCCTCTCAGAAAGTTTGCATCAACCTAGTAATTTTAATACCCCATGGTCATGTTGTAAAACGATTTATTTGCAGATATTATTTAACTGAAAGAATACAATTTAAGAAAAAATGACATGGAATTTACCCTGTCACCTGATTTTCTGATACTACCGTGTCATCTATCATAGCACCCAGATGGGCCTGGAGAGCTGTTTTGGCGTAAATGCCGAGGATGCCCCTCGATTTTTTCAGGGGCAGCTTCCATTCTGAGAGCCTCTCCTTTATCGTTTCTTCAGGCAGCAGGAGATCTATCCTCCTGCCGGGTATGTCGATCCTTATCATGTCTCCCTCTTCGACTATGGCTATGATGCCACCCACTGCAGCCTCAGGCGAAATATGGCCTATAGCCGCGCCTTCGGTGAAGCCGGAGAAGCGTCCGTCTGTCAGGACGAAGACATCCTGTCCCATTCCGATGCCGACAAGCGCGTCTGTGGTCATCATCATCTCCCTCATGCCGGGGGCGCCTCTGGGACCCTCGTATCTGATGACGACTACATCTCCCTTTTTGATGCCGCCGGAGACTACCGCAGAGTGTGCCTCCTCATCCGAATGAAACACCCTCGCAGGACCTTCGAATACCCTTATTGCCTCTGATATAGTAGTGGTCCTGCATATCGCGCCGTTAGGGGACAGGTTGCCCCTGATGACCGCGATCCCTCCGTTGGGAAAGACCGGATCCTGAGCTGTCGTAAGTGCAGAGTGGTCAGAAGACCTCCTGAGTTCGCATATTTCGCCGACTGTATATCCTGATACTGTGAGCGCCTCCCTGTGCAGGAATTCTTTCATCTCGCCCATTACGGCGGGTACTCCGCCCGCGTTATGGAGGTCGATGACAGTGGCTTTGCCTGTCGGGATGACGCGGCTGATCACAGGGACAGTCTCCGACAGCCTGTCAAAATCATCGAGAGTGAGCCCGACTCCCACTTCCCTTGCTATGCTCAGGAGGTGGAGTACTGCGTTTGTCGACCCGGCAAGCGCCATGGTCAGGATCACTCCATTAAGGAGAACTTCCCTTGTCAGGATGTCTTTGGGTTTTATGTTCTCTTTTACGAGTTCAACTATCCGCCTTCCCGTCTGGGTGGCGTATCTCTCTTTTTCTGCAGATACCGCCGGTACAGTCGATGATCCGGGAAGTGCCATGCCAAGTCCTTCCGCAAGGATCTGCATCGTATTTGCGGTCCCCATGAGAGAGCATGCGCCGGGTCCGGGGCATACGTGGTCCTCGAGGTACTTTATCTTTTCCCGTGCTTCGCTGCTTGCATAGTCAGCTCCGAATACAAGCTGATCAAGTTCGCTCATGACTACGCTTCGACCATCATGTTTGCATACTTCCTGGGGACCGCCTGTAAGCATTATGCAGGGGACGTCGGACCGTATGCCTCCGATGAGGACTCCCGGGATTATGCTGTCGCATGAGGCAAGCAGTACAAGGCCGTCCAAGAGCTGTACCCCGGTCATTATTTCGACCGACGATGCGATGACGTCCCTAATCACCAGCTCATACCTGAAATGGGGCATTCCGATCGGCACCGCGCCGCACGTTGCTATCGTGCCGAATTCGAATGGAGTGCCGCCGGCCTGGAGAATGCCCGACCTTACGCGGTCTGCCAGCCTGTCCAGATGTACATGGCCCAGCCCGGCGTCATTGGCGGTGTTCACTATCCCTATCAGCGGCTTGTCAAGGTCTCCGTCATCGTAGCCGCAGCCCTTGTAGATGGCCCTTCGCGAAGATGAGCCTTTGCCTGAAAAGAGTCCAAGCTCCTTTGAACGATATGTCATAGATCACACCGATCCTTTCGTCTGTATTTATCCATTCGGTCAATTTTGACAGCCTCGGTAAGGAACGATACCGATACCGACTGTGTATTATTTGCGCTGCGGCCGTTACCTCCTTGATATTTTAAATTTAACAGTTATCTGGAGGCGTTTACCATCTCTTTGAAGATGCCGGCCTGGATCTCATCCGATGCGGAAAGACACTCGGGATGCCATTGTACGCCAGCCAAGTATCTGTATCCGGGCATATATGCTCCCTCGATCAATCCGTCGGAAGTCACGGCGATTGCTTCGAGTCCGGGGGCCAGTACATCAACGGCCTGATGGTGCATAGAGTTGACCTGCATCGTCTTTCCATTGCCGGCAGGGAAAGAGGGAAAAAGGTCTGCCTTGAGTATCTCAACGCCGTGTACATAGCCCTTCATCTCATCCGGCCTTTTGTGCATCGACCACTCGGGTCTCACATCCGGAATGTGCTGGAAAAGCGTGCCTCCGAGCGCTGTGTTGATGATCTGGTGGCCGCGGCATATTCCCAGTACGGGTTTTTCTAGTTCCATAGTTTTTTTCAACAGTGAAATTTCAAACTTATCACGTAAAAGGTTGGGCGACAGGGTCCCGTTTACAGGTTCCCCGTAAAGAGACGGGGTGATATCTTCTCCCCCTGCCAATATCAATCCGTCTATGCGGGAGGCGATTTTCTCTGTTTCAGATCCATCTTCGGTAAGCGTAAGGAGTATCGGTATCCCTCCCGCGGATCGGACGGAAGAGCATATTTTCTCTGTGAGACGGGACAGCAGCCAGAAATAATCAAGCTGACCCTTTTCGATATCTGACAGTGTTTTGTCGGCATAGGAACTATAAAATGGATTGCTTGCTATGCCTATCAAAGGTTTCATTTATATTTCCTCCGTTGTGGCTTTTCTTCTGCCGGATGTAATTATAAAAAGGGCAGGCTTTCCTTAACGCCAAAGCCTGCCCTCTTATCTTCTTACATTATCTTGCGGGGCGCCTGCTCCTGCCTATGCAGTAATACTCAAATCCGAGTTTCTGCATCTCTGCCGGGTCGTAAATGTTCCTGCCGTCAAATACGATCCTGCGCTTCATCAACCGTGCGAGGCCCTCCCAGCCAAGTTCCCTGAACTCGGGCCATTCGGTGACCAGTACCGCGGCGTCTGCGCCGTCGAGCAGCGTTTCGATGCCGTCGGCGAACGTCACATCCTTGGGGAGCACCATACCTGCCTGTTTCATGGCTATGGGATCATACGCCTTTACCGAAGCCCCGCAGTCTATGAGGCCTCTGATCAGTGAGATGGAGGGAGCCTCCCTCATATCGTCGGTGTGGGGTTTGAAGGCAAGGCCCATCACCGCAACTGTGAGCCCTTCCATGTCGTTGCCGAACCTTTCCCTTACCATAAGCTGGAGCAGTTCCTTCTGCTTCCTGTTTACCTTGTCGATGGCGGAGGCCATCGTCATATCGAGTCCCTGTCCCTCGCCGATGTGGCAGAGGGCCTGAACGTCTTTGGGGAAGCACGATCCTCCGTAGCCGCAGCCTGCGTTCAGGAAGAAGCTCCCTATACGCCTGTCCGAGGCTATGCCTTCCTTTACAGCAAGGATGTCTGCGCCTACTTTGTCGCATAGCTGAGCGATCTCGTTCATGAAGCTGATCCTTGCGGCCAGCATAGCGTTTGCCGCATATTTGGTTATCTCTGCGGAAGAGGGATCCATCAGGAAGAGGCGGTCCTCTGAAACGAAGGGCGCGTAAAGTTCGCGCATTATCGAACGCGCCTCTTCAGATATGGCTCCTACGACGACCCTGTCAGGGTGCAGACAGTCTTCTACGGCCATTCCCTCTTTCAGGAATTCCGGATTTGAGAGCACTTCGAGGTTTATCTTCTCAAGTCCCCTCTCGTGCATATGGGCTCTGATACGCTTCCAGAGCAGAGTTCCAGTGCCTACGGGAACAGTCGATTTGACTACTATGAAGCACGAATGATCTATGCATGAGCCTATGCTGTCGACGGCGTTGAGCACCTGCGCAAGGTCCGCGCTCCCGTCGCTGGACGGTGGAGTACCCACGGCTATGAAGCACAGCTGCGCGTTTTTCAGACCCTCTTTGATGTCTGTCGAAAAGGAGAGCCGTCCCTCATCCATATTTTTTCTGACCAGTTCCTCAAGTCCCGGCTCGTAGATCGGTATTATTCCGCGCTTGAGGTCTTCTATCCTTTTTTTGTCGATATCTACGCAGCAGACGTTGTTTCCCTTTTCGGCGAAGCAGGTCCCGGTAACGAGTCCAACATAGCCGGTCCCCACAAAACAGATCTTCATATCAAAATGTCCCCCTCAGCTTTTCATCGTAAGCATCGTTATCCCAAGAAGGATCGTGCCGATGCCCATTATTCTCAGAACTGTGATCTTTTCCTTGAAAATGAAAAATCCCACGAAGATCAGGATGATATACACAAGCCCCGACATCATCGGATAGGCCAGCGTAAGATCTGTCCTGGACAGGGCCGCGGCCATGAAGAAGAATGAGACGCCGAACATCCCGAGCCCGACGATTATCCATGGGTTGAGAAGTATTTTGAATACCCCCGCGATGATCCCGGAGGAGAGGATGGATGTATCACCTCCGTAGGCATGCTTCATTACAGTGCTTCCGAGCGCGTTCGTCATCGCCGAGGCGATCAGGAGCAAAAGGCTTATCCTGTCCATTTTCATTCCTCCTTCTGCACTGCGAGAGTGCCCGCCCTTCCGGTAAGGGTGCCCATTATTATTTCGCACTTATCCGGTCTGCACTCTTCGGCGTATTCAGCAAGTGTCCGGAACTGTACACCGCTCTTCTTTGCCTTTTCTATGAAACCGTCAAAGACATCTATCTTCGAAAGTCCTTCCATTTCCGCGTGCACGGTCAGGACGTTCCAATCGCTGTCCATGCCTTTGAGCCAAATGTCCCCTATCGTATCGTCATCGACCCCCGGAAGTCCGAATATTTCATCCATGGTCGGAAGCGTCGTGGGGATCTGCACTGGGGTGTAAGACCTGCCCCCGAAGACCGGCAGGAAAGGTTTGCGGCCCCTTGTGTCGCTGCAGTAGTTCAGGCCGAGCTCCTGCTGCACCTCAAGGCTCACCTGTGAGATCTGCCATCCCGGAGCCGCGCAGCTCATGGGCTTCCTTCCTGAGAGCTTCTCAAACATATCCGCCGATCTCTCAAAAAGAGACCTGAATTCTTCTTTGGAGATACGCGCAAGTTCATCCTGGACATAGACGTGATCCCATGCGTGTACACCGCAGTCATGTCCCTCTTCGACGGCCCGGACCAGAATGCCCGGGTCGGAGGGGACTATCATCGGCGCCGGGAGCAGTGTCCCGTACAGCAGGGTTTTGATGCCGTATGTCGACGGAGCCTTCGTCCTCATCATTTTTGAGATGAAGCCCTTTCGGAATATCCTTCTTATCGCCTTTCCGGAATTGTCCGGTCCAAAAGAGAAGAATATCGATGCTTTGATCCCATGTTTTTTGAAGAGGTCGAGCATTTTTGGGACGCCTTCGCGGTATCCCCTCAGCGAATCTATGTCGACCTTGACTGCAAGCTGTGTCAATCCATCTTCTCCTTTGCGGCGTACCAGGCCACGGTCTTGCTGAGGAGCTCACGCATGCCGGTTCTCGGCTTCCAGCCCAGCAGCTTCTCCATCTTCTTGACAGACGGCAGTCGGTTCTGCATATCGTCGTAAGTCTTCCCGTAGTAGTCATCCGCGGATATTTCCTCAAGCACGGTATTCTCTGCCCTTTCGCGGTATGCCGGGAAATTTTTCATCTCTTCGATGAGCATTTCGGCAAGTTCCCTGATTGAGTGGTTGTTGCCGGGGTTGCCTATGTTGAATATTTGTCCGTCCGCTTTGTTATCCTTGTTTTCTATTATTGAGACCAGTCCCTCGATCCCGTCGCCGACCCAGGTGAAGCTCCTTCTTTGTCTGCCGCCGTTGACCAGGGATATCTTTCCCCTGTGGAGCACGTTGTATATCATCTGTGTCACGGAGCGAGCCTTGTTTTCCTCCGCGTCGCGGAAGGTGTCGAGCCTCGGTCCGACCCAGTTGAAGGGGCGGAACAGTGTGAACCTGAGTCCCTCCTCCTGTCCGTAGGCGAAGATGAGCCTGTCCATCATCTGTTTGCTGCAGCTGTAGATCCACCTCATCTTGTTGATGGGACCTGTCACGAGGGGGCTTTCATCCTCCTTGAGGTAGCTGTCGCCGCTCATGCCGTAAACTTCCGATGTCGAGGGGAAGATTATCCTCTTATTGTATTTTGAACAAAGCCTGACCATCTTGAGATTCTGTTCGAAATCAAGTTCGAATGTCCATATCGGCTTTTGGATGTAGTAGGCGGGTTTTGCGATGCCGGCAAGCGGGATCACGATGTCTGAGGATATGACCTGTTCCTCCAGCCATTTTTCGTCTTTGAATATGTCGCCCGAGGTAAATTTGAAATTGGGGCTGTCCATAAAGGGAGCGAGGTTGTCAGACCTCAGATCGAAGCCCTGGACCTCCCATCTGCCGTCCCTGCAGAGGGCTTCGAGCAGGTGAGTTCCGATGAATCCGTTGATCCCTGTGATAAGTATTTTTTTCATATTTTATGCATCCCTTTCAGGTTCGCCCTCAGGCTGTATCCTAAGTATTCTCAGCAGTCCCCTGCCGGTCCCCACAAGCATCGGCGATTCCGACCTTATCTTTCCGGGCTCAAACGTCCCTTCGGCCGGGAGAGCTTTCCAGATGAAATATTTTTTGCAGTCCCAGTACGTGAATGCACCCGGGAATGGATGGGTCAGCGCTCTCACAAGGTTGTATATCTCTTCGGCAGACTTGTTCCAGTCTATTTCTCCGTCTTCGGGCCTGCGCCTCCCGAATTTTGTGGCCTTTGACTCGTCCTGGGGATACCTCTTTGCGGTCCCATTTTCAAGAGACGGGAGAGATGACATAAGTATCTCGCGGGCCGCCTCGGTCACCTTAAGGAATACGTCGTGCGCCGTGTCCTCGAATTCTATGGGCACAGCCTTCTGGGCTATGATGTCTCCCCTGTCGGCTGATTCCGTCATAACGTGGAGCGTGGCCCCCGTCTCCTTTTCACCGTTGATGACTGCCCAGTTGATGCAGGCTCTTCCCCTGTATTTGGGCAGGAGCGCACCGTGGATATTGTATGCGCCAAGTTTCGGGATATCCAGCACCTCTTTGGGTATCATCGCCCTGTAGTAAAAAGAGAATATCAGGTCAGGTGCGATCTCCCGAAGACGGTTTATCTCGTCCGCGTCTATCTTTGACGGTGCGCGTACCTCGATGGAACTGTCAAGTGCTGTCTGCTTTACCGAACGGAACCATATCTCTTCTTTCGGGTCGTCCTCGTGTGTATAGACGACCGCTACATTGGCGCCGTCCCTGATGAGGTCTTCAAGACAGGCGCTCCCCACCTCGCTGTATGCGAAGACTGCTATACGGGGCCTCGAGTCATTCCTTCGGTTCATGCTCGAACACTTTCCTCACCGAGTATCTCGGTCTTCTGCTTACCTCTCTGTATATCCTGCCCACATATTCGCCGGTAATCCCAAGGCTGAAAAGCGTTATGCCAGTAAGCATGAACTGTATCGCCATAAGTGTGAACAGCCCCTCGGCTTCAGGTCCGATGAAGAGACGCCTGAGAAGCATGTAAATGACCAGTACGGAAGAGAGCAAAGATATGAGCATCCCCGCCATCGTGACGAACTGGAGCGGTACGATCGAGAAACTTGTCATAAGGTCGAAATTGAGCCTTATCAGCTGGAAGAGACCGTACTTGGAGGTCCCCATCCCGCGCTCCCTGTGCGCAACCGGTATCTCGATCGGGTTGGCAGCGAATTTCTGTCCGAGAGCCGGAATGAAAGTGGTTGACTCTCTGCTTACGTTGATTATCTCAACTATCCTCCTGCTGTATCCTCTGAGCATGCAGCCGTAGTCGCGTATATTCAGCTTCGTGATCCTGTTGGTGATCTTGTTGACCATTTTGGAAGCCACTTTCCTGAACAGCGGATCCTGTCTTCCCTTTCTGTATGTTCCGACAAGGTCGTGACCTTCATCCATCTTTGCCACGATATTCGGGATCTCCTCCGGCGGGTTCTGCAGGTCCGCATCAAGGGTTATTACGATCTCTCCCCTGACGTGCTCGAACCCTGCCATGATCGCCATATGCTGTCCGAAATTTCCGTTGAGGTCTATCACCCTGACCTCGGGATGGGAGAGATAGAGGTCGTACAGTATCGCAAGGGTCGAATCCTTGCTGCCGTCGTTGATGAAAATTATCTCAAACGGCCTTCCCATGTCCCGCATTACCGGGTACAGGCTCTCAAAGAGGGCGGGGAGCGATTCCTCCTCGTTGTAGGCAGGTATGACTATGGATATCTCAGGTTTCATTTATCAGCTCTTCTTTCCGCAGATTTCGAAAACGGCCTCGACAACGTCCCTCGCGTCTCTGTCCGTCATGGCAGGGAAGAGGGGCAGCGAGACTATCCTGTCGGATACGTATTCGGCCTCGGGCAGACTGCCCCTGCCAAGGCCGGTGGCTTCGCTGAAGCATGTAAAGAGGTGTATTGCCTGATAGTGGAGCGCAGTTCCTATGTTCCTCTTTTTCATCTCTGCCATGAAATCATCCCTGGACATCCCGAGCTTCTCTGTGTCAACGAGCGGCGTGAAGATGTGCCAGCTGTGTTCATGTTCCCATGGTGCCGGCTTTGGGAGTATCAGTCCTTCTGCTTTTGAAAGTTCTTCCATGTAGAAAGATACGATCTCTTTTCTTCTTGCATTGAACGATCCCAGCTCCCTCAGCTGCGAATCGCCTATCGCTGCCTGGATGTCCATCATCGTATATTTCAGACCAGGGAAAAATATGTCGTAGTTCGCGCTTCCCTTTGCCGCATACCTGTTCCAGGCACCCTTTGACATTCCGTTCTGCCTCAGGACAGTAGCTTTTTCGGCCAGGGCTTCATCTCCTGTGCATATCATGCCGCCTTCGCCCGTCGTTATGTTTTTCGTGGGGTGGAAGCTGAATACGGATGCTCTGCGCTTTCCCCTGTCAGCGCCTATCTTCCTTCCCTTGTAGGAAGCGCCGAGGGCGTGCGCCGCGTCTTCAATTATCGCCAGGCCGTATTTGTCTGCGATCGCTTCGATCCTGTCCATGTCGCACGGCATGCCGGCAAAATGGACGGGTATTATTGCCTTCGTATTTTTTGTGACAGCCTTTTCGATCTTGTCCGGATCGATGTTCAGAGTGTTTCTGTCGATATCGGCCAGGACCGGCCTGGCTCCTGCGAACATTATCGTGTTTACTGTAGCCGCGAAGGTCATAGGTGTCGTTATGACTTCATCGCCGGGTCCTATGTCAAGTGCGAGCAGTGTTGTGTGAAGTCCCGCAGTGGCGGAATTGACCGAGACAGACCACGAAGCACCCGTGTATTTTGAAAAGTTTTCCTCAAAGCGTATAGTCTTTGGGCCCATCGCAAGCCAGCCGGAACGTATGGACTCCACTACCTCGTTTATCGCATCTTCAGAGACCGACGGTCTGGCAAAAGGGAGGAAATCATCTCTCATCTTATTTGGACCTCCTGTTGAAAAGGATAAGATAACCGTTATGTTCTATCTTTTTTGTCTCGTAGGTCTTTCTGTCTTTAAAAAGTCCATCCAGCCGCTCTTTTTCGATCACAAGGACGAACGGGCGATCTTCAGACTTCCATTCGCGCAGGAATTCTTCCGCGGTCGGGAACCATCCCTTCCCCTCCGGTTTTCCGGCTCCGAACTCAAGTTCGCCCATGCTGTCTATAAGCATAACACGCTCTTTTGTATAAAAGGGTATGCCCTGGAGGATCTCTCCGTAAACAGCGATGGTCTCGCCGGGAAGCTTTTCTTTCATTATCACCTCTGAGATGCCCTTGGTGGAGCGTGTCCTGCCCATCATATCGTAGATGCCGTAATGCGCGGCTATGTATACCGCCGCAGAGAGACAGAGCACCGCGGCGGCCTTCTCAAAAGCCGCCTGCCCGCCCCTTCTTGTAATAAGCAGTGCCAGCAGGGGTCCCGCAAGCAGGCCTGCGGTGATCATCAGAGCGATCGGCAGTGTCTCGTACGGGTCGACCCTGCCTCCGACAAACGAATAAACTATAAGGGCAGCAGAAAAGAGTCCCCCAAAGACCAGTGAAAATGCCAGGACCTTGCCGTGCCATTTCCCCCGTTCAATCATCCTGTCGAAGTCGGAGGCTATCAGTATGGCAAGGGGAGGGAAGCAGGGAACTATATAGGGTATCAGTTTTGAGCTTGAAAAAGAGAAGAATGCAAAGATGACCGTGAACCAGCATAGAAGGTAAATATTTGCATCCTTCACATTTTTGTCGTCCGGGCTCCTCAGGACACTTTCCCTGCTGAACAGGGAGAAGAAGAAACCGGTCCAGGGCAGCAGACCTACGGGTATCATTGGAATAAAGAACCAGAACGGTTCATAACGGCTGTGTATCTTAGTGGCGTAGCGCAGGAAATGTTCCCTTATGAAGAAGAAATAGAGGAAGTCGGGATTCTCCCGGCTTACCATATAGAACCAGGGCACGGCGATCACAAAGAAGAGCGCTATCCCCGGCAGGTAAAGTGCGTCCAGTATCAGACGCCATTTTCTCGTGAAGATAATGTACCAGAAGATTATCCCGCCCGGGAGGACTATCGCCACAAGTCCCTTCGAAAGCAGTCCCAGTGCGACAGAGGCGTAGAAGGCCAGGAACCATCTCCTGTCGTTTTTTATGTGTCCGTAATAAAAGGCGCAGAGCGCAGCAGTCATAAAAAGCGACAGCGGCATATCAGTCAGTGTGATCGTGCCTATGGCAAAATAGAGTAGTGAAAGTGCCGTGACCGCTCCTGCTACAGCCCCTGCCCTCCTGCCGAAGATCGAGGCGCAGAAGAGAGCTGTGATAAGAGCTCCCAGCACAGCGCAGAGCGCGGTGGGGAAGCGTGCCGCGAACTCATTCTCCCCGAAAGCCAGGAAGCTGGCCGCGTTCATCCAGTAAAGCATCACTGGCTTCTCGAAATATTTGACGTAATTGAGGCGGGGGGTAACGAAATCACCGGATTCGATCATTTCGCGGGGGATCTCGGCATACCTTCCCTCATCCGGCTCAAGCAGCCCGTGACGGCCCAGCGGGACGAAATAGACCATGAGGATGAGGAGCGCAATTCCCAGGACCAGGAGTCTCTTTCTTTTTTCTGAAAATTCCATTAAGGCCGCAGCACCTTCCTGTTTGATCTGAATGCAGTCTTAAATTTGCGTACATGTGACGAACGTCGATTTTTGCCTTATCCGCTGTTAAAACGGGACATCCAAATGACAATTATAGTTTAAAGAGAGGATTAATCAAATATAGTGGCAAAAATTAAGGGACCTTCCGTTCAGAGGGTCCCTTAACGATCTCACTCATGCTGCCTTTGTTGTCTTTACTTATTGTTTTTTTATCCCGCGCTCTTCGTCGGTCCCCGGGATGATGTTGTCGCATATTGCAGCAAGGATCCCCGCTACAGCCATCGGAGTCTTCATGATGGCCCAGATCATGCCTCCGAAGGTGCTGCCGAGAGCTCCGGTGAAAAGGGCCTGGTTAGGTTCGACCCAGCCGGGCAACCCGAGCGCCATCAGGAAGGAGAATCCTACGATAAGGACGTTCCTCTGGCTTCCCATATCCGCTCTCATAAGGTTCTGGATCCCGAGCGCACCGATCGTTCCGAACAGGGTTATGTACGCTCCGCCTATTACGGGCGAGGGCATCGTCGCTATCAGCGCTCCCAGTTTTCCGACGAGTGAGAGGAGAATAAGGATCACAGCCCCTGCCCTTACCACGTGTCTGCTGGCGACTCCGGTGAGCCCTATAAGTCCGATGTTTTCAGTGTAGGAAGTGGTGCCGACGGATCCCAGAAGGCCGGAGATAGCGCATCCGATACCTTCTGCCCCTATCCCTCTGTTGATCTGTTCGGGGGTAGGATCGTCAATTCCCGCGGCAAACGAGCAGTTGTGGTAGTCTCCGATCGACTCGATCATTACGCAGAAGAACCCCGCGGAGATCGCTCCGAGAGCCAGACCGGAGAACTTTGGGGCTCCCCACGGCATGAAGAGCTTATAGCGGATCCAGGGGGCGGCCGCAACACTGCTCAGGTTTACGTAAGCCGGGTGGCCCTCGTCGAATACGCCCGCGAGCGAGAGCAACAGACATATGCCGTATGCAATGGCTATCGAGCCGAGTACGGCGAATATATTGCAGTACTTGTTTTTGCTGCATATGCTGAAGAAGAAGACAAGCGCAACGACGAGAAGGGAAATGGGCCAGAAGTTGGCCGCGTTGAACTGTATCGCTACGGGCGCAAGGGTGAAACCTATCGCCATGATCGTCGGACCTATTACCACAGGTGTTATCAGTTTTCTTACATGGCCGATCAGTTTGCTGTAACCAAGCAGCGAAAGGACCAGGCCTCCGATCAGAAGAGATCCTCCGATATATTGCATTACAACGTCGGGGCCCATTGCCTTGTATGCCCCTATTATGGTCATGATCGGCGGGATGAAGCTGAAGCTGGATCCCTGAACTATGGGAAGGCCGGATCCAAGTTTAGGGTGGGTCTGTATGAGGGTGGCTATACCCATCGAAAAGTAAACACATCCGATAAAAGCGCCTATTTGCTGCGTGGTCATGCCCATCGCCGGTCCGAATATCAGCGGGACGAGGGTCGTTGCCCCGAAGAGCGTAAGGACATGCTGGGCACCCGCAAGAATAAGTATTGGTGTCGGCGGACGGTCCTCAATACCGTAAATTATCTGTTTTCTAGCCATGATACACCTCCAGGGGATTTAGCAGAGCAAAATCTCTGCAATCGGTTGCAAAGCTTATGATATTATAAGCCGATTCTCCCCAAAAATCCATAGGCTGATCAGTTTTTATTCGTTAATTTTTTATAGTCGTCCGGTGTATCGATGTCGCGGAAGTGACAGTCAGGTGTTTCTGCGGTCATGATCTCATCTTTGTGCTCTCTGAGGATGTTCCTGCCTCCTGCGTCTCCCTGTGCGGCTTTGAATCTCTCTTTCCAAATCGCACGATAAAACATGGGGTGACCGAAAACGCCGTTCCTGCACGGAGTAAAGACCGTCCTGTCCGCCGGCATGCAAAGGAAGCTCTCCTTAAGCTTTACCATTTCATCCTTCCCGACCAGGGGAAGATCTCCGAGCATTATGCAGAAATCCTCGCCGTCGGGCAGCATTTCCAAAGCGATCGCAAGAGAGCTTGACTGTCCTCTTTCGGGAGCCGGGTTTACCGCGGTGAGGATCCCCTCTCCCAATTCACCCAGGGCATCACAGACTTCCTGCGAAAAAACCGCTATGATTTCGGAAAAGTCTGCTTCCAGCATGTTTTCGAGCACAGTCTCTACCACAGTGCTCTCGCCGAAGGGGAGGAGAAGTTTCTGGACTCCCATCCTCTTTGAGAGTCCCGCAGCAAGAAGTATCGCTTTCATCTTTTCAGCTCCTTTGTCAAATAGATGGCATCGTCTTTCATCGACCCCATTGCCAAATGGTCGTATCCCTTGAGCAGAGCGGAGAGCCTTTCCGATATCTCCGCCATCATATCGTCAGTGAGCAGATCACACTTGTTTATGAAGAGGATCCGCATGGCATGTTCCGGGGAGTTCTTAAGGTATTCCGCCTTGTCGGAGAGCAGTGCGGCACAGTTTGCAAAGGAAATCAGTTCCCCCGGCTCAAGCGAAAATTTCTCTTTGATGATGTCAAAGCGGAATGTGTTGGCAGGTGAGAGCGGTGATATGAAAATGTCCGCCCCGACAACGATGAAGTGGCAGTCCGCAACGGCCGGGACAGGAGGCTCCCATGCCTGATACGCCTTCAGGGAAAGGCCTCTTGAACCGTCGGCTTCGACTATGATCCTGCCTATGGGGCTCCCTGATGCGATCTCTGCGATTTCTTCCGGGCTGTACCCGCAAAGCTTTTCTCCGACCTTCTCCTTTGCCGCTGTCACCATAGATGCCGAGGGTCCGATGGCTGAGAGAGCATTGATAAGATCTTTAGCCTCCGCGATCGTCGCGGCGGGAGATCCGTCCTGCGGAGGAAATATTTTGGTCGTAGTGGTGATAAGTGTAAAGGCATCCCTTGAGGAGTGCCTTCCAAGCGCGGACATAAGAGATGTCTTGCCCCCTCCGCCTGTGATCGATATAACTTTGTGCTTCGCAAGACCGAGACTCTCAAAAAGCACCGCAGCCGCGTCCTTTTTGTTTGACGGTGTCTCCAAGGTCACCACTTCCTTTGCATCAGTAAAATAATAACAGAGAAAGGCCGTATGTCGGGTGGTAACTGTCTGAACAAAAAAATCATTATCCTGCCCGCATAAGATTTTGCTCAAATATGCCCGGATATGGCTGTTGTGAACGGACCCGCCTGCATGAAATAATTTGATGATCCCGGGATATATATTGTTTGCAGATCGATATATCGGGAACAGTATTGACAAATAAATGTTTTGATGATAATTTGCACCCCAATATAGCCAAATATCCAAACCGATGAAGTGGAGATCAAACCGATTCGTGCGCCTACAGAGAGCGGGGATGATGAGAACCCTGCGGAAATGCAGATCGGCAAATGGACCACCGAGGGCGAGGTCAAAGGCGGTAGCCGAGTATCCGAGACGTATGCCTGCGTAAAAGGCAGGGTGTGTGACTGCACATCCGTAAGAGAGGATCCTTTACGGATCAACTAAGGTGGTACCGCAGATGAAAGATATCTGTCCTTTGAGAATTCAAAGGGCAGATTTTTTATATAGATGCGTAACAGAGTGGAGACCAGGTACAGCAAAAAAGAGAAGAGAGAAGAGTCAGGACGAGAAAGGAATGGTGCATATGGAACAGAGAGCAGAGCTGAGAAAGCAGAGAGTTGTGTCGGCAGGGAGCGGAGAGGGCCTTTCAATATCGGATGTGATCCTCGTAGGAGTGCTCCTTGCGGCAGGGGCAGTACTCAAGTTTTTTGTGGGTTCGCTGTTTTCCGTGGGGATGAAGCCGAATTTCATAATAGCTATGTACTGTCTTTCAATACTTATCATAAGGCCGAAATTCAAAGAAGCGGCCGTCATCGGCCTTCTGGCAGGAGCGATATGCCAGTTTTTCCCCGGAACACCTTACCTCAATTTTGTCAGCGAGCTTGTCGGTGCGGTCGTGATGGCTGCCTTCATGCGCATACCCTCAGGAAAGGGCAGATTCTCCCTTATGCCTGTTATAAGCACGTTCATCAGCACACTTGCCAGCGGTTTTACCTTCATTGCCGCCATGTATCTTATCTTTTATGCGGGAGCCAATGTAAAGCCGGTCCCGCTCGCGATATTCCTCGGCATAATATTCGGCACAGCTGCTATCAATTCTGTGATCGTACAGATACTTTATGTTCCGCTGAAGCTCGCGCTGAAAAAAGGCCAGGATCAGCAATGATCAGGATCAGTGGGCTTTCCTTCAGATACAGGGGAGGAAGTGAAGAGGCGCTGAAAGAGATAGACCTCACCGTCAGGAGGGGAGACTTCCTTGGGATCATAGGGAGCAGCGGCGCGGGTAAGACGACGCTGCTCCATGCGATCAACGGTATAGTTCCCCACCACTTTAGGGGGGAGTTCTACGGTTCTGTCGAAGTTGACGGATCAGATACGGTGGAAAACAGGCCAGAGGACCTGGCCCGGAAGGTAGGCAGCGTGCGCCAGGATTTTGAAAGCCAGATGGTCTCTTCCGTAGTGGAGGATGAGATCCTGTTCGGTCTTGAAAATTTCTCAGTCCCTCGTGACGATATAGAGCATCGGATCGCGGATGCCCTGGACAAGACGGGTATAGCCAACCTAAGGGAGAGGAACATAGCGACCCTGAGCGGAGGACAGAAGCAGAAGGTCGCGATAGCGGCGATCATTGCCCTTATGCCCGAAATACTTATCCTGGACGAACCGACAGGCGAGCTGGATCCGAAGAGCAGCCGCCAGATATTCCGCCTCCTTAAAGAGCTGAATGAAAAACACGGCATCACCGTAGTCGTGGTAGAGCAGAAAATAATGCTTCTGTGCGAATTTGCAGACAGCCTTGCAGTTATGGACAGGGGAAGGATCATTTTGGAAGGGCCGGTAAGAGAGGTCCTGAAAAGCAGCAGGGAGATGGAGAGTGCCGGAGTCAACTGTCCAAGGGTGGTGACGCTGGCCGACAGGCTGAGGGAGGAACGGCTTTACGACGGGCCGGCTCCCGTCAGTATCTCCGAGGCGGAAGCCATGGTGAGGAGCATAACCGGATGATACTTTTTGACAACGTTTCGTACTCCGCAGGCGGCACGAAGATAATCAAAGGCGTATCTTTCGAGATCAGGAGGGGAGACTTTACGGCCCTGATCGGGGCAAACGGCGCCGGAAAGTCGACCCTGGCAAGACTGTGCAACGGTCTTCTCAAACCGACCTCCGGCACGGTGCGGACGGGCGGTTTTGATACAGCTTCGGCCAAAACGAGCAGGATAGCAAAATTTACGGGGTTCCTGTTCCAGGATCCGGACAGGCAGATATGCAAAAACAGCGTGCGCGACGAAATAAGGTTCAGCCTGGAGTGTGTGATGGAAGATAGGGATGAGATCGAGATGAGATGCGAGAGGGCTATACGTGAGTTTTCATTTGACGGAGAGAGAGAGCCTTTCACCATGAGCAGGGGGGAGCGGCAAAGGCTTGTTCTGGCATCCGTCCTGGCTGCCGAACCGGAACTGCTTATCCTTGACGAACCCACAACGGGCCTCGACTACAGGGAATGCATGTACATAATGGACTGCATAAGCGCGATCAACAGAAAGGGAGCGACCGTGCTGATGATATCCCACGATATGGAGATAGTTCAGGATTTTGCAAAAGATGCGATGGTGCTGAACGACGGGATGCTGCTGGCTCACGGCAGGACAAAGGAGATAATAAGGGATAGGGAACTCCTTGCACGGGCCTCGCTCCTTCCCCCTCAGATAACAGATCTCGCTCTAGTCCTCGGTGAGGGATACGAGAGCGTTGTAACGGTCGGGGATATGGTATCGGCTGTCAAGGAAAGGAGCGGAAGCAAGAGATGATCGGCGGTTTTCTTGACTACTCTCCAGGGGATTCATTTCTTCACAGGCTCAACCCGCTTGCCAAGATCTTCCTCTCACTGATGCTCTGTGTATCATGCTTCGTTACGGACAGCCTGTATTTCTGCCTTTTCATGATCCTGCTCGATCTGGCGATGGCGGCCTGGGCGGGGATATCGGGGAGAGCCATGGCTATGCTGGAAGCTCTGGTCAAACTAAGTGCACTCCTCTTCCTGATCCAGGTGTTTTTTATAAGAGAGGGGAACGTCATCCTTTTGCTTCCCATGGATATCCGTGTGACCGATAAGGGAGTCCTTTTTTCGCTGCTGATGGCCCTAAGGCTGATCGGAGCCACCATGCCCCTTGCCCTGATGCTGTCCATTACCAGGATGAACGATCTGTCGAACGTTCTTGTCGGGACATTGGGGATACCATATAAGTATGCCTTCTCGCTCACCACAGCGATAAGGTTCATCCCGGTATTCACTGCTGCGATGGCCGGGATAATCGAAGCTCAGACGGCCCGCGGAGTATCCTTCGACACAAGGAACATATTCAAAAAGATCGGACTGATCTTCCCGCTCTGCGTGCCGCTGCTCGTGACATCTGTGAGGAAGATCGAGGGAGCGGCGATCTCGGCCGAGCTTCGCGGCTTCAACCTCAGAAAAAGGGAGAGCGGATACAAAAACTATCCAATCAGGGCTGCTGACATCGGAGTCTTCCTGTTCGCCGTCACTGTCGCGGTCCTGGGTGTTATTGTTCCTTAACTAAAATATTCGAGAAGATCATCAAGCAGTTTTTTAGTCATATCCTTTGCCCTGACACCGTTCGTACTGTGTCCGATGCAGGAAGGACACCCATCTCTGCACCCGCATGATGCAAGCCGGTCTCTGCAGGCCGTTAGGATCAGCCTGACGGAACCGTAGGCCCCTTCAGCAAGCCCCACGCCCCCGGGGAACGCGTCAGAGAGAAATATTGCGGGGCCGCCGAGGCCGGGTTCGCTGACGGAAGTGTTTACATAGATGTCGCTGCTGTCGCACATCAGGAAGAGGGGAGCCAGGTTTTTCAGGAGGTACGCAGCACCATCCATCGCGATCTGAAGGCCCGGTCTAGATATTGCCTCAGCTGGCATTTTTATCCAAAGAGAGGTGGTCTCCATGCTGTCGTTGGGAAACTTCGCCTTTCCGTGCCCCAGTGTTTTTCTGGTCCCGATGTCGATGATCTTGTAAATGCCCGGCAGGATCGTCACTCTGGTGTCCCCCCAGCCAAACGGACCTGATGCTTCGGTCTGTCCTTCTATTACTGTCCTTACTGAGAGTTTCGCTTCCGTATAGGTGTCGGTGCATGACCTTCTTACGAAACATTTCATATCGCAATGGTCGACCTTTTCAACGGAATAACCCGTTCCGTTGTGAAAATATACGGCTCCCGGAAAGATCATCGAGGCTGCCGAATGTCTGTCCACCGTTCCGATGGTCCTCGGTCTGGGGAAAGTATCTGTGTCTATTATGTCGTATTTTTCTCCCGAGGCGCTCCTTATTGAAAAAGATGAGGCCGGATACAGGTTTGATTTCCATGAGTAGATCCTGCATCCGTTATCTTCGTAAGCGTCTATTATCCCGTTCCTGAAGAGGAAGCCCAGGATGTCAGAGATGTCTTCTCCACCGAAGGTCTCATCCTCCCTGAAAGGCAGTTCGTATATCGAACATTTGATATGTTCTATCCTGATGTAGGGATTTTTCGGGTCTATCCTGGCCCTTTCGGGAGATGCCCCGAGAAGCCATTCCGGCCTCTCTGCGAGAAACCTGTCCGCAGGAAGGGCTGACGGTATTATGACTGCGGCTGAGAGGCTGTTCCGCCTCCCGGCTCTGCCTATCTGCTGCCAGGTGGATGCTATGCTCCCCGGAAATCCGTGGATGAGTACGAGGTCGAGGGAACCGATGTCTATACCCAGTTCCAGCGCGTTGGTGCTTACCACGGCCCGGAGTTTTCCGCTCCTGAGATCCTTCTCGGTCTCTCTTCTTTCCGCAGGGAGGTATCCCGACCTGTATCCCCTTACAGAACCTGGGTCTTTGCCGTCTGCTGCCAGCTGTCTTTTCAGGTTTTCTACAAGGAGTTCGGCGTTTATCCTCGACCTTGTGAACAGTATCGAACTGATCCCGCACGATATAGCCCTGTAGGCCAGCCTTCCTGACTCATAGAGCGAGGACCTTCTTATCTTACGTTTTTTGTCGGTAATTACCGGGTCATATATGATCAGTTCCTTTTGGGCGGACGGCGCACCGTTTTGATCGATGAGCACAGGGGTCCTTCCTGTAAGAAGAGCCGCATGTTCTGCCGGATTTGCTATAGTTGCGGAACAGCATATAAAGACAGGGTCTGACCCGTAATGGCGGCAGATACGGAGCAGCCTGACGAAGATGTTTGCGATATGGGAGCCGAATACCCCTCTGTATGTGTGAAGTTCGTCGACAACTATGAATTTCAGTTTGCTGAAGAATCCAGCCCAGGAGCGATGGTGCGGCAATATTGACGTGTTCAGCATATCGGGGTTTGTTATTACTATGTTCGCGCTGTTTATTATCTCTTTTCTCCTTGAGGCAGGAGTGTCCCCGTCATATGTAAAGGATTTTATATCTACACTCAGCCCGCTGCACAGCTCCTCGAGCTCAGCAAGCTGGTCCTGTGCCAGGGCCTTTGTCGGGAAAAGATAGAGCGCCCTTCCTGTGGGATCCCTGAGGATGGAGTCGACCACGGGTATGTCATAGCAGAATGTCTTTCCCGAGGCCGTGGGGGTAACGACTACGATGTCTCTCCCGGAGGATGCCAGTCTGTATGCATTGCTCTGATGCGACCAAAGTTTTTCTATGCCTCTGTTGTTCAGTATCTCCACGATCCCGGGATCCAGATCTCCGGATCCGTCGTAACTCGGCTCTCTGGGGCGTATGGTGTGGGCCGACCTTATGTCCCCGTCCTGTTTTCTGAGCCATCTTAAAAAACCTTCGATACCGTCTCTCTTTCCTCCGAAGAAAAAACGCATATTCTTAACGGAATGTGTCCAGGAGCATTTTGATCGAGCTGATGAAGACTACCGATGTCAGTATCCATCTTGTATAACGCATGTCTGCGCTCAGGTTGAACCTCGCGCCGGCATTGCCTCCTGCCGCAGATCCGACGGCAAGCGCGAAAGCTGTTTTCCAGTCGACCATCCCGAATGATGCAAAAAGGGCCAGGCTCACCATGGTATAAACGGCTACGACAACTATCTTGAATATGTTTGCATCTTTAAGGTTTTTCCTGCATCCTCCCGAAATGGCCCAGATAAGAAGAAAACCTACTCCGGCCTGCAGGAAGCCACCGTAGATCCCCACGGCGAAGAGGACCGCGGCCCTCTTCGGCATCGACAACGGTTCGCCTTTCGGTTCTTCCCACATCTTTGGCTTTGCGGCAAGCAGGTATCCCATTGAAAGGATCGACAGTGCCGCAATTATCCGGAATGCCTTTGACGGCATGTATACCGCAGTCAGAGTCCCTGCGGCCGCTCCGGCTACCGCAGGGATGACATAGGAGAGGGCCTCTCTGAAGTTTATCTCGCCCTTTGAATGGTAATGCCTGATGGCTGACAGGTTCTGGACAAGTATCGAGACTCTGTTGGTCGCGTTTGCCACACCGAGATCGAGCCCTATGAAATTTAAGAACGGAATGGTAAGGAGGCTTCCTCCGCCGGCCGTAACGTTCAGAAAGCCGGCCACAAGACCTATAAGCATTGCAAGTATCAGCGGATAAATATCACTCATGACCATAAGCGGAAGACCTCCGTATCATATAAAATCATCAAGGGGTGGTCGGTATGCTGAAGCTGAAAGTCCTGACAGACAATAATACACTTATTGACAAATATTTTACAGCCGAACCGGGGCTCAGTTTCTGGATAGAGTCCGACGGGAAGAAGATACTGTTCGATACGGGCTATTCTGACGTTTTTATCAGGAATGCCCATATAATGGGTACGGACCTGAACGGTATGGATGTTGCGGTACTCTCGCACGGACATAACGACCACACATGGGGACTCTGCCACCTGGTGCAGCATTTTGACAGAACGATCAAGACAGGCAGACAGAAGCTTATCGCCCATCCGGGAGCTTTTGAAAGAAAACGCTGCGGCGATCTGGAGATCGGTATGACATTAAGGGAGGACGTGCTGGGAGAGTATTTCGACATCACAAAATGCCAGTCCCCGGTAAGGATAACGGAAAATCTTCTTTGGCTCGGAGAGATCCCCGTAAAGCACGGGGCCAGGAGAGCGATAGGTAAAACGCTTATTAACGGCGAATGGATCCCGGATGCATGTTATGACGACTCGGCATTGGTATACGGATCCGAAAAGGGGATCGTCATAATAACGGGGTGCTCGCACTCCGGCATCTGTAATGTCATCGACTACGCCATGATGCTGACCGGAACGACTAAGATACTGGACATCATAGGAGGCTTCCACCTGCAGAACGCGGACGAAGAGACAATGGAAAGGACTCTGAGAGGGATCACGAAGGCAGCGCCCGAGACTGTCCACCCTTGTCATTGTACCGACCTGAAGGCTAAAATGAAGCTCAGTGCATCGCTTAATGTCGAAGAAGTCGGAGCAGGCCTTGAACTTGACTACGAATGAGGGGTTGGACTGAATGCAGGAATCGGGCGAAAACTATCTTGAGACAATTCTGATCCTTAGGGAGAGGAACGGTACGGTCCGTTCCATAGATATAGCTAACGAACTCGGTTATGCCAAGCCGAGCGTAAGCAGGGCGGTCAAACTCCTTGTAAAAAAAGACCTGATAGTTATGGAACACAGCGGAGAACTCGTCCTGACCGAAAAGGGCCTTGAGATGGCAAACGCGATATATGAGAGGCATAAGATAATCTCGAAATTTTTCGTGGACATCCTCGGGGTGGACAAAGAGACAGCCGACACGGACGCCTGTCGGATCGAGCATGTCATAAGCGAAGCAACGTTTGAAAAAATCAAGGAATATATCGGCAGCTCAGATTAGTTCAGATGCCTGAAAATATCGAGGTCTTCCTGATCCTGAGCGCGATCACCGAAGAGAGGAAGGCCTTGATGATATCTCCGCCGATCGTGCTGAAAAAACCTACAGACAGGACCTTCATGAGGGGCATTCCGTTCCCGGGCATCCAGAAATTCACTATAAGATAGAGGTGGACCAGGCCTAATATATATACCGCAGCCACTCCTGCAAGGGCTGCCGCTGTATATCCCTTTACAGACGGCACACGTCCGTTCGCAGACATTTTCTGTGTCAGAGTTCCGGTCACCCAGGCGCATGCAACGAAGCCCACGATATATCCAAAAGAGGGCATAAAGACGGACGAAAGTCCCCCTCCGCCTGTGAAGACAGGTATCCCCACAAGCCCCATCAGCATGTACATGCCCTGTGAGGCCGCTCCGCACCTGGGGCCGAGAAGCATCCCGGCGAGCATACAGATCATCGTTTGAAGTGTAAAGGGAACAAGGGGAAGCGGGATCGCGATCCTGGCGCCTATCGCAGTGAGTATGGCAAATATCGAAATGTATATTATCCGGCGTGTTTTCATGGGTGGGATGATATATTCAAACAGGAGGTTTGTCAACCATATAAAATATAATAGTTGACAAACCTCTCTTTTGTTTTGTGATATGCGGCCGTCAGCTGAAAAACTGTACTAGAAGGACGGCTATTACAAGGCCGGGGAGCATATTCATCACTCGGATCTTCATCAATCCCAGAAGATTGATCCCGATCCCTACGAGCATCAGGCCTCCTGTGGCGCTCATTTCCAGGACCGCCGCCTCGGACATGAAGGGCTGTATCCAGATTGCCGCCAGGGTCATTGCTCCCTGGTACAGAAACACCGGAACAGATGCAAATATGACTCCGAATCCCAGGGAAGCGGCCAGAGCTATAGATGTCAGTCCGTCGATGAGTCCCTTTGCCAGAAGCAGGGAGGGGTACCCTCCAAGTCCCTCTTCAAAGGAGCCCAGAACTGCCATGGACCCGGTGCAGTAGATCAGGCTGGCCGCGATGAAACCCGAAGAAAAGCCCTTTGCGCTTTCGCCGATCCTGCATTCCAAGGCAGAACAGCCCTTTTCAAGCTTTCCTTCAAGATCGAGAACCCCTCCCAGAACAGAACCCGCAGCAATGCTTGCTATGACTATCAGGGGATGTTTCGTGCCGATCGACATGGAAAATCCAAGCGACATGACAAATATAGCCATTCCCTGTACGGGCAGCTCCAATATTTTTGGGGGAAGCTTTTTTCTTACGGCAAGGCCGATTATGGCTCCGCATATGATAAATAATGCATTTGCCACGCTCCCAAAGAGAGGGAGACCTTTCATAAATTCCAAGATGATTCTCCTTTTTTATAAAAGCTGACCATGAATTTTACTACCAACGGCTTACAGTGTACACAAAAAAGAGGCCGGCCGATCCGGCCGGCCTCTCTGTTATTTGGATCACTAACCAAGTATTACGCGTTCGTTGTTTATGTAATCCCTGAGTTCCCTGCGCAGATACTCGTGGACCATCTCGTCAGCCTTTTTCTGCAGTTCTTCCTTCTTTTCCTCGAAGAACTTAGCGCAGGCTTCTTCGTCAAACTTCTCTTCAGTTTCCTCCGCCAGTTCTTCTACAAGGCATTCGATGCATTCCGCACCCAACTCAGGCAGAGAGGCCCAGCGTATCGAGTCTTCCTCCATGGCTTTGCGGCTGTTGTGCACCGATTCGACTACATTGTAAGTCCCGATGTTTGCTGCCGCCATCTCCTCGGCATAGTTCTCCGCATCCGCCTTGCTGTCAAATACGCTGGCATCGGTAACTTCCGATCCCTGTATGTGAGTTACGACCCAAACTTTTTCCTGCATGAGAAAAGCCCCCCATAATGATTTTATTAGAATGGCAAATACTATAGACACTAAATCAACGCTTGTACAGTATAAACGAACGACTTTCTGAACGTTGACCGTCTTCGTTGACTTTATTATAGGTGAAGATTAGAATTTCCGCTAATGTCACGGACCGGATTTGGGTATTTTCCCCCACCGAATGCCTTTCCCGGACGATAAAGCCGGGAAAGGCCGGCTGTCCGGCCGTCGCGAAAAACTATGACTGAGAAAGGGCCCGTGTATGATCCACGGTCTTTATTCTCCCAAAGGGAGGAATGGGTATGTCGGAAAAAAAGAAAAATTTCGGAATGATGACCAAGGCGCTGCACAGCGGATGGAAGTGCGACACTGCCACAGGAGCGTCGGGACTGCCGATCTACATGACCTCTGCGTATCAGTTCAGGGATATGGACCATGCCCAAAAGCTCTTCAGCCTGGCTGAAGAGGGATATATTTACTCCAGGCTTTCCAACCCTACTGTATCCGCTTTCGAAGAGGGGCTCAACTCGCTTGAGGGAGGGAGCGGATGTGTTGCGCTCTCGTCCGGGCAGTCTGCATTTACCCATCTCGTCGCCGCCCTCTGTTCCAAAGGAGACAACATGGTCGTCTCAAGAAAGATATATGGGGGTACCCTTACCCTTATGCAGAACGTATTCTCGAGGTTCGGCATCGAAACGATACTTGTTGACAGCGACCATCCCTGCCAGGTGGAACAGGCGATAAACGACGGGACCAGGGGGATAATAACGGAGACGATCGGCAATCCGATGATGAACGTGGCACCGTTGGAAGCTCTTGCCAGGATAGCCAAAAGGCAGGGGGTCCCGCTGATAATCGACAACACGTTTGCCTCTCCCGTTCTTTGCAGGCCGATAGAGTGGGGCGCAAACGTAGTGATACACTCGACAACGAAATATATTTCCGGAAACGGCAACGTTATCGGAGGGGCGATAATAGACGGAGGCAATTTCGACTGGTCGGCATTCCCCGACAAATTCCCTGGAATAGCAAAGCCCGATCCTGCCTACCACAATATAGTATTTGCCGATAAGTTCGGGTCTTCGGCACTTTATGCGAAACTGCACATGGCTCTGATCCGTGACCTTGGAGGATGTCAGTCTCCCTTTGACGCATACCTTCTCCGCCTTTCGCTGGGCACCCTGCCGCTCAGGATGGAGAGGCACAGCAATAATGCACTGGAAGTCGCCAAATACCTCGAAGGACATCCCTCGGTCGAATGGGTAAGTTATCCCGGTCTCGCAAGCCATCCTCAGAACGATATGGCAAAGGTATATCTGAAGGATGGCTGTGGCGGCATGATCGCCTTTTCGATCAGAGGAGGGATACAGGCAGGAAAGATGTTCATTGAAAGCCTTGACCTGATCGGGCATATGGCCAATCTTGGAGACTCCAGGACTATCGTCATCCATCCCGCCAGCACAACCCACAGCCAGCTGACACCTGAACAGAGGGCCGCTGCTGGGGTAGGCGAAGGCCTTATAAGGCTGAGCGTCGGCCTTGAGGATATCAGTGACATCATTGAAGATCTGGCATCGGCGCTCTCTGCCGCATCAGCACAGGACAGGTGAGCGGGACGACATTTTTAGAGTAAAATGGTATTCCTGCATGATGCCGATGGCATAGGGCAGAAACAGGGCGCGGAAGACATTATTAACAAAAGATGAGGATACGGGATCTCCCTCCGTATCCTCATCTTTTGTTTTTCGCTAAATAGAAGAAATCAGATTTTTGCCGTTTAGCTGAGAGGTATGTAGGAACATACGTACTGGACGGGTACATAGCAGCGGAACCCGAACTTGCTGTTGCCGGGAAGGTTGAAGGTCTCGCCCGATTTGATCTCGATATATTCTGTCGTTCCGGGAAGGCGTACCTGGCAGACACCGTCGATGATCTCCATTATCTCTGCGTCGCCGGTCCCGAATTCGTACTCGCCGGGGAAGAAAATTCCGATTGTCTTGCGGTCGCCGTCTGCCGTGTAGATGGTGTGGCTTACTACCTTGCCATCAAAGTATACGTTGGCTTTGGCGATTGCTGTAACATTTTCGAGCTTTTCTATCATTTGGTAACGACCTCCTTAAAAATTGAATGTCTGATTATGATAGTGTCATTTTGAACATACGTCTAGTACAATGGAGGCAGTTTGCAAGAAACTACATAACACACTCCGGGAGATGCGGCGTCTTGAGCAAATATTACATTTTCTGCAATGGAAAGATCCTGCTGAAAAACGGCGGCAAAGAGCTTCCTGATACGGTAGCGGACAGAGATCTGGAACCCTTATTCAAGGCAAGCGGATGCGTTGACAGAGGACATCCCGATATGGACAGGTGGGCTGAGATCGATCCGAAGTCAGATCTGCCCGACAAATACGTATTAATGGAGAGAAGGGCGATATGGCCGACCTTTGAGGAGAGGGAATTTTTTAGGGCGGGCAAGGCCTTCCACCTGATGGACTGGCAGAGGACCAACAGATACTGCGGTGTCTGCGGAGCCAAGACCAAATATGATCCGGCAGAAGGAGCCATGAGATGTCCGGCCTGCGGCGAGATCTATTATCCGGTGATCTCACCTGCGATAATTGTGGCGGTCGAACGGGATGGAAAACTTCTGATGGGTCACGGAGTCAATTTTCCTCCGGGCAGGTTCAGCGTCCTGGCCGGGTTCGTCGAACCCGGAGAGAACCTTGAGGATTGTGTTAAAAGAGAAGTTTATGAGGAGACAAAGATCAGGGTCAAAAATATCAGATATTTCGGCAGTCAGCCCTGGCCCTTCCCGAGATCGCTTATGCTTGGCTTTACAGCGGAATGGGAGAGCGGAGAGATCGAGGTCGACGGCAAAGAGGTCACCGAAGCCGCATGGTTCGCACCCGACGAGATCCCGGATGTATTCCGCGGACTGAGCATTTCATGGAAGCTGATAGAAAATTTTATCAATAAGCATTCGTAAACTACCGATGCGGCGACAGCCTGATCAGGTGACAATTATTGGCAAGATGTGAGTGGAATTTTTTGCTTTCTGGCACGGAGGCGAGATCGATGGCATATACCGGTAAAAATAAAATATTGCTCGCGCTTTTGGCGGTTTTTATGCTCTTGCTGCTTACCCCCGGTTTTTCGGAGGCTAAACTTAGCACCGATGATGCCGGGGCTGTGTGGTCACGCGTAGCAAAAGCTACAGAACTTACCGGGCTTCCTTTTAATGTGAAGGAGGATAAGGTCCCCAATGCCTGGGTCACGAACGGCAGCTCTGTGACGGTAACGACCGGACTGCTTGATCTCCTTGACACACAGGCGGAATTATACGGGGTACTTGCCCATGAAGCCGGCCATGCTAAGCTCGATCACCATAAAGAGACTGTAAAAAGAAGCGTAGGACTTTCGATAGCAGCTACTCTGCTTGGCAAGCTGCTCGGGGGAGGCATAGCCGAGACTGCGGCAGGTGTGGGAGCAAACCTGGCTTACTCAGGCTGGAGCAGGGAGCAGGAAGTTGAGGCAGATGACTATTCCGTCCGCCTTGCCCACAGGATGGGGGAGGATCCGGTAGGGCTTTACAGCGCGCTGCTCAAGCTTTCAAAAGTTGGCGACAGGCCCCAGCCGAGCGGGTTCAATTCACACCCCCCCGATGACCGGAGGCTCCTGCACCTCAGAAATGAGATACTCAGACTAGACCCCGGAGCCAAATTCCCCGACGGTTCCGAGAAAAGCATGGGAGTTCAGCCGGAGTCAAAGGCGGGAAGCGTAACTGAGGGTACTGTCGCAAAAAAGGGCGGTTATGACATAGACGCCGCCATAGAAAGACTGAAGATGGAAGAGACCGCGAAGACACAGGCCGGAGGACAGAGCAGCTGATGTTCGGCGAAAGGGGCCTTGTCCACATATATACCGGAGACGGGAAGGGCAAGACCACATCTGCGCTCGGACTTGCGATGAGGGCACTCGGACATGGTGCCCGCGTGATAATGATCCAGTTTATGAAGGGCTGGGACAGCTACGGAGAACTTAAGACGGCACTTAAGCTTGAAGGGCTGGAGATCATCCAGACCGGCAGGCCCGACTACGTTTACAAAGGCAGCGAACTGCCTGAGGATTATGAAGAGGCTGAAAGGGGCATGGAAAAAGCGCGGGAGGTCATTGACAAAGGCTGCTGCGACATGCTCATACTCGATGAGATAAATGTTGCGATAGATCACGGCCTTGTTTCCGCAGGTTCTGTGGCCGAACTCGCAAAAAACAGACCTTTCGGGATGGAGCTCGTCCTGACAGGAAGAGGGATGCATCGGGAGCTAATTGCGATCGCAGATCTTGTGACAGAGATGAGGGAGATAAAACACCCCTATAAGGATGGTGTCCTGGCAAGAAAGGGGGTAGAATTCTAGTTGACATTGACTTTATTATGGGTTAATCTAAAATCATTATAAATTACATGCATGGCTCAAATAAAAAAATAAACATATAGGAGGAAAAGACCAATGAAGACAAACGAAAATCTCGCAACCGCATTCGCAGGAGAATCACAGGCTAACAGAAAGTATCTCTGCTTTGCCGCACAGGCGGAAAAAGAGGGCTTCTCAAGCGTGGCAAGACTCTTCAGGGCTACTGCCGAGGCTGAGACCATACACGCTTTTGCTGAGTTCAAAGCGAAGGGCGGAATAGGAACAACAGCCGAGAACCTTGTCGCGGCCAAGGATGGCGAAACATATGAGTTCACCGAAATGTATCCTCCGATGATCGAGGATGCCAAGGCGGAGGGAAACAACGAAGCCGCCCGCATTTTCCATTACGCCAACGAAGCAGAGAAGGTACACGCGCGCCTCTACGAAGAGGCACTGGCAAATCTTGGCAATGAGCCCGAGGGACAGGATTACTATCTTTGCCCGATCTGCGGCTATATCCACAAAGGCAAAGAATCAACAAGCCCCTGCCCGATCTGCGGAGCAAAACCGTCAATATTCAAGAAATTCTAGTGTGATTTTCAAAATAACAGGATAAACAGGATATATTCGGGGCCGCCTGAACGTAAAGCTCAGGCGGCCCCTTTGTTTTTTCTTATCAAATAAAAATAAAGAGAAATGAGATCAAATGTTTAAACTGCTTGATATTAGAGTTTTTTTGCCGCTGTTGCCCATGTTATAATAACTATTATCTTCTTTTTGGGGAATGAGGTATGTCCAATGTGGCTTATGATAGTTAAGTTTTTCCTGAATCTTTTTTTCCGGATAGAGATCAAGGGATGGGAGAACTGGGAAAAAGCAGGAGACGGAGTGCTTATAGCTCCGAATTATGTCTCATTTATAGACCCCCTTATTTTGGCGGTGTTCCTTCCAGAAAAGGTCCCTTTTGCGATAGAGCGGAGGCTGACAAAAAAGAAGTTCATAGGTCTCTTTCTTCCGCTGGTGGAAACTCACATACTTGATGCGGACGCACCGCTGACACTGAAATATTTTCTGAACCACCTTAAGAACGGGGGAAAATGCGTTATCTTCCCCGAACTGCAGCCCACAACGATAGGCAACCCGATGAAAGTCTCACAGGGCGTCGCAATGATAGCCGACCACACAAAAGCAAAGATCCTTCCGATAAATATAACCGGCACAGAACTTACCCCCTTTTCACGCATCCAGCATAAACCGGGCCTGAGATTTTTTGCCAAGGTAACGATAAATATACTGCCTGCCACTAAGATCGTTCTGCCTGACGATCTGTCGGGGCCCAAAAGAGCCTCCGCCGCGGGAAGGGCGCTCGAAAAGATCATGGACGAGGCCTCGCTTGCATCCAGAACGAAAAATAAAAAATTCTTTGACGTTCTTCTTGATGCGAGAAAGCAGTACGGCGGCAAATTCAGGATCTTCTGCGACCATGGTCAGAGACCCATCACCTACAACGGCCTGATAACAAGGATACTTCTCATCGAAGATGTGCTGAAGACCGCAGGCATGGAAGGCGACAACGTAGGGGTGCTCCTGCCGACTTCCATCGGAGGGGCCGTTACCATATATGCGCTGCAGAAAATGGGCAAGGTCCCGGCCATGCTCAATTTTTCGCTTGGCGGCCGTTCCCTGGTCAACTGCTGCAGGACTGCCTGTGTAAAGACTGTCATAACGTCCAGGAAGTTTGTCGAACTTGGTAAATTTGAAGCCCTTATAGCCGCTGTCGAGGAAGCGGGACTGAGGGTCATATGGCTGGAGGACCATGCGTCCTCGATAACCAAATTTAAAAAGGTATCCGCTGCCCTTAAAACGATATTTATGAGATCTGCCCCTGTCAAAGAGGGCGAAACGGACAAGCCTGCGATAATACTCTTCACCTCCGGGTCGGAAGGGGCGCCCAAGGGCGTCGTTCTGAGCTACAAAAACCTTCTTGTCAACCATGCGCAGATGTATACCAGGGTCGACTTCTACCGCTCAGACAGGATACTCAATACCATGCCCATTTTCCATTCATTCGGGCTCTGCGGCGTGTTCATGCCTGTGACCCTGGGGATATTCGTCTACTTCTATCCCTCTCCGCTGCACTATAAAACGATATCGACCATCTGTTACGATGAGCGGATAACCTTCCTTTTTGCCACAGATACCTTCCTTGGAGGCTATGCGAAGGCGGCATCGGACAACTATGACTTCGCGACTATACGCATGCTTGTGCAGGGAGGGGAGAAGCTGAGACACTCGACGCAGGAGATATGGTTCGAGAGGTTCAGCATAAGGATAACCGAAGGATACGGGGTAACAGAAGCGTCTCCGGTGGTCGCCAACAACTACTACGCCCACCACAGGAGCGGCACCGTCGGACAATTCGTCGCCGGTATAGAATACAGGATAGAACCCGTAGAGGGAGTCCACGAGGGAGGAAGGCTTTGGATAAAGGGGCCTAACGTGATGCTTGGTTATCTCAGGTCAACGAACCCCGGCGTTATAGATCCTCCGAAAGACGGCTGGCATGATACGGGAGACATAGTCAGCGTGGATGAAGACGGATTCGTCAGGATACTGGGCAGGGCGAAGCGCTTTGCCAAGATAGGCGGAGAGATGATATCCCTTGCCGCAGTGGAGGAGGTCCTCTCTGAAGTATGGCCGGAAGACAAGCACGCAGTGGTCATGACAAAGGGAGGCCCGAGAGGCGAGACGCTCTCGCTCGTGACCTCAAGACCGGGGCTGAAGAGGGACGAACTGCGCCAGACTCTTTCGGATCTCGGAGTCGCGGAGATAGCGATACCGAAAAAAATACTGACTTTGGAAAATATCCCTCTGCTTTCAACTGGAAAGATAGACTATGTCACTCTTGAAGAGATACTCAAGGATATCGACCCCGATTCCTGATACGGCTCTTTTTATTTGTAACAGCAAGCGGATATAAGTGGCATTGACTGTACCGAAACGGGTATCGGATGTAGAATGCTTATTGTCTGATGTTGTTGTAAATTCCGGGGGTGTGTCCTGTTGGATCTTTTATCAAATATGATAGCGGCGGTAACATGGCAGAACATGGTAATGATGCTTGTCGGTGCGTTACTGCTTTATCTTTCGATAGAGAAGGACTTTGAACCGACTCTTCTCCTCCCTATGGGGTTCGGGACTATTCTCGTCAACCTGCCGCTGTCATCGGCACTTGACCAGATGGCCGGGACGGAGATGGTTGAGGGCGCGCTCTCCATGCTCTTCAGGCTTGGCATAGCGACTGAGATACTTCCGCTGCTGATACTTATTGCGGTAGGTGCCATGTGCGACTTCGGACCTCTTCTTGCGAACCCGAAAGTCTTCCTTTTCGGACTCACGGCACAGATGGGGATATTCCTCACGATGGGCATAGCCCTCCTCCTTGGATTCAACATCTATGAAGCTGCTTCGATCGGGATAATAGGAGCTGCGGATGGCCCGACGTCGATATACGTATCGACCAGATTTGCTCCGCATCTGCTGGGCCCGATATCCGTGGCAGCATATACTTACATGGCGTTGGTGCCTATGATCCAGCCCCCGGTGATACTGGCCATCACGACTGAAAAGGAACGGCGGATGAGGATGCCGGCTCCGGCAAGGACCGTGAAGAAAAGGGAAAGGATACTCTTCCCGATAGCCATTACGATACTCGGCGGGATAATAGCTCCCGCTTCGGTATCACTGCTTGGTTTCGTTATGTTCGGCAACCTCTTGAGAGAGAGCGGGGTCACGGAAAGGCTTTCGCAGGCGGCCCAGAACGAACTTGCCAATATCGTGACCATATTGCTCGGTTTTTCCATCGCCGCAACTATGACGGGTGACAAGTTCGTAAACATAAAGACCTTGATAATAATAGCGATGGGTCTTGTTGCATTTGTCCTCGATACCGCCGGCGGGGTAATGACCGCAAAGCTGCTCAACCTTTTCCTTCCTGAAAACAAAAAGGTCAATCCTATGGTGGGAGCCGCGGGGATCTCTGCCTTCCCGATGTCGGCAAGGACGATCCAAAAGTTGGGACAGAAAGCTGATCCGTCAAACTTCCTGCTTATGCACGCAGTCGGTGCGAACGTCGCCGGCCAGATAGGGTCCGTGCTTGCGGGCGGAGTGCTTCTGGCATATCTCGGCGGATAGGATCCCAAGCCTATTCATCATTCATTTACCTCTTTTCTGAAAAGAAAAAACGGAGGAAACACCTCAGCATAACTTTCTGTTGCTTTTCCAACTGAACAAAATTTGACTTATTAATAAAAAAAATATTAGTATTAATTTATTCTTACTGAAAATTCTGCTATAATTACAGTGGTTTAGGAGGTGGAGCGATTCCCTAATAAGGTCGGGAATTTATCTCTTTTTTTGATCCCTTCATCTTTCGGTGTCTGTACTTTTTTATTGCCTTTTGAGTGGCATGACACTGTCAATACGCTTATCGGACACAGCAAGGAATACCTGATTTCCATATTTAATGACAATCTTGGGGAACTTGTAGTGGTAGTCTCTATTGTTACTATGCTGCTCAGTGTCTTCGCCACTTTTACCCGGCCTGCCTGGATAATGAAGAACCAGGTCTTCAGGGAAAATCTTATATGCAATCCGTTCTGGTTTGCGGCGAGGTTCATCAGCATCCCTATTGCCATGGTCGCAGTATGGGGAGATCCGGGTATGTTCGGACTGTTTCTGAAGGATTCGCAGCTGATCGTACTGAATCTTGCGCCAAAGCTGATCATCCTGACTTTTATAATGTCCCTGGCCGCACCGATGCTGCTGGATTTTGGACTGGTACAGTTCGTGGCTGTTTATGCAAGTCCGGTAATGAGGCCTCTTTTCAAAGTTCCCGGGCGTTCAGCGGTCGACTGTATCGCATCCTGGCTGGGAAGCAGTTCGACGGCTGTGGTGATAACGGCGAAGATGCATCTCAGCGGCTACTACAATGACAGAGAGGCCTCGATAATGGTGACCAGCTTTTCACTTACAGGAATTTACAATATATATGCTATTGCCTCACTTCTTGATTTTCGTTATGCGTTCCCTCAGATCGTTTTTTCTGTATATCTCACGATGTTCCTTCTTGCGATCATATTTCCAAGGATATGGCCGCTGAATTCCATCCCTGAGACCTACTGCGGCAGCGCAGAAGGCTTTGATGTGCCATCTAAAGAGGCGAGGCACGGTCATACTATTTTTGACTGGGCACTGCAGATGGGCATAAATAAGGCCAGGCATATGAGCATAAAACAGTATTTCCATGAAACACTCTCAATAGGCGTGCCCCTGATATTCGGGACGATACCGCTCATGATAACTTTTGGGACCTTTTTGCTCGCTGTGGCGGACATGACTCCGGTCATCTACATAATATCGTATCCTGTATCATGGCTTCTTGAAATGTCAGGTGTCGCCGAAGCCGGGGTCATCGGGGGAGCTGTGGTCTTTGCATATATTGACCAGTACCTTGCTGCCGCATATGCGCAGAGCCTTTTTACCGAGTCCGCGAGATTTCTCTGCATATGCCTTACTACGATCGGTCTGATCAACCTTACCGAGGTCGGCATCCATGTATGGCATTCCACGATACCTATAAAGATATGGCAGATGTCAGTAATATATTTGATGCGGATCGTATTATCACTCTTTATCCTGATCCCACTCTCCGCGTTATTCTTTTCCTGAGGCTCCAAAATATCCTTAGCGCTCTATCTGCAGAAAAAGACTGTTGAATAACGACTGAAGTCGTCAGCATTCAGTAATAGTTTCTATTGTCTTCGGGGAGGAAAGTGTATACAATATATCAATTTGGCAGGGGGCACGCGAATGCCACTATGGGGGTTTCTTCTCAGTTTCCTTATTGCTGTAATGTGGGCCGCTTCACCGATAATGGTGGCCCGGGGCATGGCGCTGTCAAAATGTACCTCAAACGAAATAAATCCCATCAGGTCGATATCATTTTTTGTTTTCACCCTTATCTTCGCACTTATACATAGTAACGGAAGCATACCGATAGTCCTCTCTCCGAAAGCGCTGCTTTGCATAGGCGGCAATGTCTTTTTTGGATATCTTGTAGGGGACGTGCTCTACTTCATCGCCATAAAAAAAATTGGGATTACTATTGCAGTGCCGGTTTCAAACTCATACCCGATACTTGTTGTCATTACATCATGGTTTTTGCTTGGCGAACCGATAACGTTACAGATCGTCGCAGGAATAATAGTAGTCATAACTGGTCTTCTCATGCTGAGGTTCGGCGGAGTTAAGGAAAAAAAGGATGAAGACGGTCCTGCTATTAAAGAGATCGGCCTTTCAAACCTGATGAAGGGGTTCCTCTTTGCCATCGGAGCGGGACTTGCGTGGGCGTTCGGAGCTCCTCTGACAAAAATGGCCATGGAGGCCTCCGGGCTCGGTCCTGTCGAAATATCCTTCTACAGGGCTGCAGCGCTGCTGATAATGGCCTGGGGGTACAGGTTCCTGCTTGTAAAATTCCGGCCTTCGGCCCTGATGCCTCTGAGGGAGGTCCCCCTCAAAGCGTGGGCCTACATGCTGACCGCGGCGGTAATCGGTCTTGCATTGGGTTCCATATTCTACACCACATGCATCAGGGTGATGCCTGTTGCCGTCGTTACAGCGATCACCTCGACCAGCCCGTTCATAGCCGCCCTCTTCGGCCGTTTTGTGCTCAAAGAGAGTCTGACCAGGGTCCAGTGGGCAGGGATATTAATGATAATTGCCGGTTCCGTAACGGTGAGCATTTAGGGCAGGCTCAGTGATGATGGCAGTCCCCGATTCACTCAGAGCTCTAAGGAGCAGGAACTACAGACTTTTTTTCATGGCCCAGGCCATATCGCTCACAGGCCTGTGGATGCACCGAATTGCCATGGGGTGGCTTGTGTTCAGACTGACAGCCCTGAACAGCGCACTGGGGATAATAGATTTCGCGGCTTCTGTATCAGTATTCCTCTTCGCTCCGTTTGCGGGAGCTCTGATAGAGAGGTGGGACCTGAGAAAAACGCTTTTCTGCTGTCAGGCCGGATGTATGGCTGTTGCGTTCATTCTGGCCTTTCTGACACTTACGGGGCTTGTCACTTTTCACATCGTGGTGTTCATGAGCCTTATCCTGGGCCTTATAGACGCATTTGAACTGCCTTGCAGGTATTCTCTTGTCTCCTATATGGTAGACAGGAGAGAGGATGTCTCAAACGGTGTGGCTCTGAACTCCGTGAATTTCAACATCGCAAGGATGATCGGACCGTCCATAGGAGGGTTCGTCATACATGCGTTAGGGGAGGGCGTCTGTTTTCTTGTTAACGGATTTGCCTATTCTTCGACTCTTTTTGCCGTAAAAAAAATGAAAATGGATCGCCCCCCGATAGGCAGAAACGACGGCAGCAGTTCAAGGCCTCTGAGGGATACGCTCGAGGGGCTGACAATGGCCAGGAATTTTGCTCCAAGCCGTTACCTGCTTATCCTTATCGCGTTCACGGGATTCTTTTGCTTCCCAAGCATAGTCCTGATGCCGGCAATGGCAAAAAGCGTGCTTGGCGGCAATTCACAGACGCTTGGGTTCCTTCTGATGGGTGTTGCGGTAGGAGCGCTTGCCGGATCGTTTATAATGGCATCGCTCAAATCTTACGACAGACTGTCCTGGTGGTGCACGAGAGCATGTCTCGGTTTCGGGATCTCTGTGATACTTTTTTCGCTCTCGGGGAACATTTATGTCGGAATAGCCCTTGCCGCTCCTGTCGGCTTCTCTATGGTGACAAGCACGATCTCATGCAACACGCTTCTTCAGTCGATGGTCCCTGCAAGCGCAAGAAGCAGGATAATGGCCCTTTATACCTTGGCTATCCTTGGCATCCCGCCCTTCGGAAGTCTGCTCGCCGGAAAATTGGGAGACAGCTTCGGGACTGACTGGGCGCTTTTCATATGCGGAGCGGTCAGCTCGGCGATCGCATATTATTACCTGAAAAAGATAGACAGGGTCAAAGATGAGATAGAAACAGCACTGGAGGATCCGGAGGCGGTCCAATGGCAGATCTGAAGACAGAACCCAGCGCCAGGCAGATATTGATGGCGGACATACTGCTTGTAATGGTCGCTTTCATCTGGGGAGCGGGTATTCCGATGAGCGCGCTGCTTGCAAGGAGCATAACGCCTCTTTGGGCGGTAGCTCTGAGGATGCTTTTATCAGCCTTTTTTCTCGCGCTGATGTTTCCCAAAAAAATAATAACCTCGACCAGAAGGGACTGGGCCATTTCCTCGATCCTCACCGCAGTCCTGACAGGCGTCTTTATTACATTGACGTTCGGGCTGGTCTACAGCACAGCGAGCAAGCAGTCCTTCATCGGCGGACTCAATGTTATCCTCGTGCCGATCTTTGTCTGGGCGATCTATAAGACGAGACCAGGCAAGTGGATATTTGCCGGGGCCGGAGTAACGACGGCGGGGCTTCTTGTCATGGGGTTCACTCCGGGTATGGAGTTCAACTTCGGGGATTTTCTCTCCTTTATCATGGCTGTCTTTTATGCCCTGCAGGTCCTTGCCGCCGGATACGGAGCAAGAAGGGTCGAACCTCACCGTCTCGTAGCCCTTCACATAATTATGCTTGCCGCGGTCATGACAGTGATAGCCATGATTTTTGAACCCATCCCGGATATACGTTCCTTCAGTCTGAAGATCTGGGCGACACTGCTCTTTGTTTCGCTTGGGAACACGGTACTGTGCTTCATAATCCAGTTCAAGGCACAGAAGATAACGTCAGAGTCTCACGTCGCTGTCATCTTTTCACTTGAGGGACTTTTCGGATACCTTGTGGCAGTATTGAGCGGTCAGGATCCCTTCCACCTTCAGGGGGCGATCGGAGGGCTGATGATAATAGCGGGTATGATACTGACCGAGACAGAAACTCTGCTGAAATACAGAAAAACATCCTCTTCCTGAGTGTCTTAAGAAACGGCATTTCGTACATAAAGAAACAGGCAGAGAAAAAAGGACCGGCATCTATGCGATGCCGGTCCTTAGTATGCTGTGATGTCTGTGTCGATGGGACCCGGTGTTTTACATATGGTAGCCGGGTCCGCAGTACCTTGTGGGGTTCAGCGCGGATTCGACGTGTCTTATCATCGTGATGAAGTCGAACACAGGCAGGCCGGTGTGCTCGTGTACCGCTGCCGCAAAGGGAGGAAGGTCGCTGCACTCAAGCTGTATGGCCGCAACTTCGGGATGGTCTTTCAGCATCTGTTCGCAGACTTCCAGGATCTCTTTCTCTATGACGTCGGTGTCCATCGTTCCCTTTTCTTCCAGAACAGAAGAGCGGAACTCGTACTTGTCCTCCATGCCGTACAGGACTACCGGCATATCGGGGGTTATGCCCACATTTCTCAGATGCTGTTCGGTCATGACGGATGCGTTTGCCGAGATTATCCCGACCTTCTGGCCCCGTTTGAGGGTCCTTACGATAAATGGTACCTGAAGCATACTTGACATGAAGACCGGGATGTCGACAGAATCGGCGATCTCCTGCTGGAAAAGTGCCATAAAGCCGCATGCGCCTGTGATCGCGCGTACTCCTTCAGCTTCGAGTTTTCGGGCTCCTTCGATGAAGGGTTCAAGAAGGGCCGGGTCTCTCTGGTTCAGAAGCCTTTCGATCGAGGCTCCCCTTACTTCATGGTAACGGACAGGAAACGGATAGGTCGTAGCATTTCCGACGTTTCCCGGAACGCAGGGATACGCGGCATCAAGAATGAGGATACCTATTGGTTCGCCGTCCCACGAGCGCGACTTGCTTCTGATCTTGTAAAAAGGCATACTGACTCCCCCCAAAAAATTAAATGCGATAATAGTATTGAAAATAGCAGTGAGATGACCCAACTGTCAAGAAGAGATCAAAATAGTTTAATTTCTGAAATAGTTTTAAAAAAATACGCCGCATCGCTTAGGACGACAGAAAAATTAAGTAATAGAATGATAAAATAGTAATGTGAATCCAAAAATGGGAGAGATGCAGCATGAAGAGGTCCGTTCTGACCATAGCCGCGGTTTTTGTCCTGCTGTTCGTTTTTGCGCAGGCTGTCTTTGCACTCGAACCGGGAGCTGCCGTAAGTGACTTTGAACTGAAGGACATGGAGGGGAAGACCGTAAGGCTCGGTGACTACAGAGGAAAGACCGTCGTGATCAACTTCTGGGCCACTTGGTGTCCGCCGTGTAAAAATGAGATGCCCGACTTGGACCTCCTCGACAAAGAACTCAAACAGAGCGGACAGGCTGTATTCCTTGCCGTGAATATGACTGACGGAAAGAGAGAGACCAAGGGCAGGGTCGAAAAATTCGTAAAGGAAAATGGTCTGGGCATGAGAGTCCTCCTCGATACAGGCGGAACAGCTGCCAAGCTTTTTAATATCAGATGGCTTCCCACTACAGTTGTGATCGACGGCAAAGGCATTCTTCGCTGGCAGGTCTTCGGAGAGACGACCAAAGAGGATGTTCTGAAAGCGGTCGCGGATATAAAGTAAATGTGGGCAGACCTTCCGCTCCTGTTCCTCGAAGGCTTCCTTGCATTCATATCCCCGTGCATGCTTCCCATGCTGCCGGTATATCTGATGTATCTTGCGGCAGAGACAGAACAGGGCAAGAGGGCCAGCATAGTGAACACGGTAGGATTTGTCTGCGGGTTCACAGTTGTCTTCATGATGCTTGGAGCCACCGCTACCGCGATAGGGTCGCTGATGAACGAACACAGGATGCTCCTGCAGAGAGTCAGCGGAGCGATCATCCTGCTGTTCGGGCTGCACTTTCTCGGTATCCTGAAAATAGACTTCCTTGACGTTGAAAAGAAGATAGACCTTGGATTGAATAAGCGGGGAGGCCTGATCGGAGCGCTGCTCTTCGGCGCGGCTTTTTCGCTTGGGTGGTCGCCATGTCTGGGTCCCTTCCTTGGTTCGGCCCTTATGCTTGCTGCGAACGGCAAAACAGTTATGCAGGGCATATTTTACCTGTTTGTCTTCTCAATGGGGCTGGGGGTGCCCTATCTGCTCGCGGCCCTGTTTTTCACGAACATAAAAGGAGTCTTCCAGTGGCTGAAAAAGCACGGAAGGCAGATAAAGACCGTATCCGGCCTTGTCCTTGCTCTTGCGGGACTTATGATGCTCTTCGACCTCTTTGGCTATTGGGCGGGACTCTTTGCATGATCTGAAAAGATAACATATAAGGCCGGACCAAAGATTCGTGCGTCTTTGATCCGGCCTTATATGTTTTTTCATTCTGTTGAGCGCGTGTCCTCAGCAGTCTCCCGAAGCTTTGGAGCAGCCCCTGCCCAGCAGGATAAGGCTTATCCCGCTGAAGACAAGATTTACTCCCAGTATGATCCCTATCAGTGCGGCTCCTGTAAAAAGGTTTTTCCACATCATGACCGACAGGACTATCCCGAGAAGCCCGGAGACGAGGATCCATATCGAGCCCTCGATCTCCCTTATCCGAAAGTACTCGATGACCTTGGTGACTCCGTCAGCCATGAAATATGCGGCAAGTATTATGCTAAGGGTCATGACTCCTGCCATGGGATGGACAAGGAATATGAAACCTGCCGCCATTGCGGCCAAAGCCATTATCGTCTCCTGCCACGGGACCCCTCCGTCACTGAAGCCTCTGAAGGCGCTCCACCCCTGGCTGAAAGCCACAGCGATCAAAAGCATCCCTACAATGGTCTCGACCGCGAACGATGCGATAAGAGGCATTGAAAGAGAGATTAATCCCAAAAGCAGCATGAGCCCTCCGATAAAATAAAATCGTCTTTTGCTTTTCTTGAGGTCCTCTTTGGAAAACTTTCCGGTAAAAAGCATTGTTATCGCCTCCGTCTATTCTTTTTTCTCAAAAACCTTCGGGCGTTTTGCGTGATCTTTTATTTCGGATACGATCCATGAAAGCAACGAGGCGACCGCCACGATCGGCAGAAGCAATATTCAGGGAGGGCATCCTCCGGGACGTTTTTTTAATGTCAATTCCAACACCTCAGGTCATCGATATCAGACCGATCATCCCATACTTATGATCTGACCGGAAGGGGCAATTACTGTAATGTCTGTGCTTATTCTATTTTACCGACGATCCGGAAGGCTAAATTTCGACAAACTCGCCGCCTGGATATTTTCTTGGTCTCTCTTCCTTCGTAAGCACCCTTTCGGCGCCTTTGAAAAGGGCCTCAAGTTCGTTTTCTCCGGGAATGATTTTTAATGGGCCAAGGAATCTGATCTTATTGATAAGCATTCCGGTCAGGAAGTCGGAGTATGCCATGCCGCCCGTGAGTATTATCGAGTCGATGTCCCCGTCGAGAACAGTGGACATCTCCCCGATGCCCTTGGCTATCTGATAGACCATTGCCTCAAGGACCAGTTTCGCATTGGGGTCATGCTCAGCCATACTGACGGCCTCCCTGATGTCCCTTGTCCCAAGATATGCCACCATGCCCCATCCCGAGAGAAGTTTTTTCTTAAGTTCAGCCTCGGTATATATCCCGCTGAAGATGAGTTCGACCAGTTCCCCGACCGGAAGTCCGCCAGCCCGCTCAGGAGAGAAGGGGCCGTCGGCCTTTGCGCCGACCACATCAACTATCTTACCGCCGCAGTGGGCTCCGATCGTTATACCGGTACCCAGGTGGGCAACGACGAATCTGCATTCTTCATATTTTTTTCCGAGTTCAGCCGCAGCCTTTCTTGCCACGGCTTTCTGGTTGAGGGCATGTACCAGGCTTGGCCTTTTTATCTCAGGCGCACCGGAGATCCTCGCGACTTCAGTCAGTTCGTCGACCGAGACCGGATCGACTATGAAAGCCCGGCAGCCCGACAGATCTGCGAATCTTTGGGCGATGAACGCTCCCAGGTTCGATGCGTGTTCTCCTCGCGGCGCCTCCGCCAGGTAGTCCGTCATCTCTTTTGTGACGAGGTATGTTCCGCTCGGGATCGGAGCAAGTATGCCGCCCCTTCCGACTACGGCATCGAAGCTGTCGGGCTGGATCCCTTTACCGATAAGGGCCTGCCTTATCAGTTCGAATCTGTGGTCAAGCTGGTCGATTACGTATTTGTATGCCGAGACGATGCTCTGGTCGACAGGGATGTTTTCCTTGAGGATCTCCTTGCCGTCTTCATATACAGCTATTTTTGTGGAAGTCGATCCGGGGTTAACCGCCAAGATCCTGTTCATGGCTATCTCATCCCGCCGGAAATTATGCATGCGAGGGCCATACTGAGGAATTTTGATTCAGGCGGATCTGACCTTGAGACCAGAACGATGGGCACCGCTGCCCCGAGGACCAGTCCAGCCATCTGAGCGTGGCAGTAGTGTACAAGTGTTTTGCAGTGGACGTTGCCGCACTCGATGTTTGGGACCAGAGTAAGGTCGACTTTGCCTGATATCTTGCTCTTTATCCCCTTGTGTTCCGCATATTTCTGGGATGCCACCACATCGATCGCCATGGGGCCCTCGACTGTGCACGTGCAGGGCAGGTCGTTGAATTCGCCGTCTTCCCATGCCTTTACCACTCCGGCTGCATCTACGGTAGACTGTATGTGCGGATCCACTTTTTCGTTGGCAGCCAGACATGCCACGTTTACATGATCATATCCGAGCGCGCTTATGGCTTCAAGCGCGTTTCTCAGTATCTGTTTTTTCTGTTCAAGGTTGGGTGCGACGTTGAAACCGCTGTCCGTGCAGAAAGAGAGATGGTTTTCGCCGGGTATCTCCATTATCGCCAGATGGCTCAGCAGGCGTCCTGTCCTAAGTCCGTTTTCTTTGTCAAGGATGGCCTTCAGAAAATCGGAAGTGTTGATGAGCCCCTTCATAAGGACGTCGCCCATCCCGTCCCTTACGCTCTGCACTGCGATAACTGCTGCCGCGGGAAGTGAGTCTGCGTGTATGATATCGACCTTGTCCGAGATGCCCGCTTCCTTTACCATAGGCTGGATCACATCTCTGTCTCCGGTCATTATCGCCTTTCCGAGCCCCCTCTGCATGGCGAGCCTTACGGCTTCGACGCTTTCGTGATCCGCCGCAGCGAGGACGATCTTGCTTCCGGCAAGACAGCTGCTGCTGTTCATTATTTCTATGAACCTTTTATACATAGATACACCCCCTTTGCATAATATTATAATATGTTGAACTGTTTTTGCATTATAATGGACCGAACGTTTTTGCAAGGGGAATAAAAATGAAATTTATGAAGGCCGTTATGAGGATGACCAGGCTCAGAGGCAAGGCAGATCTGGGCAGCGGTCCTGTACTGAGCACACTGATACAGCTGTCGATACCTTCCGTAGCGATGGTGCTCTTCCATACTCTTTTCCATCTTGTTGACACCGTCTTTATATCATGGCTCGGGGAGAGCCACATGGTGGCGATATCCTATACATTTCCTGTCCAGATAGGAGTATTCGCCATCCTCGAAGGGGTCGGCAACGGAATGACTGCGCTCTGCGGGAGAAGGCTCGGCGAGGGCAACCTTGAAGAGGCAAGAAACACCGCGCTCGCTGCCATGGGCTTTGCTTACCTGCTCTGTTTGATATGGATACCATTCCTCTTCCCATACACCTCGAACATCTTTTTCAGGACGCTTGGCGCATCTGACCCGGAGACCCTGCGGCAGGCCTGGCTCTACAATATGTGGATACCGCCGACTTTCATCCTTATCAGCTTCTCGTATGTGGTGAACTCGGTCTTCAGGTGTCAGGGAAACACGATGATACCCCTCAAATATTTCCTGATCGCGAACGGCCTAAATCTCGTCCTTGACCCGATATTCATTTTCACTTTCGGGTGGGGGATTACGGGCGCTGCCGCCGCGACGTTCGTGGGGCGGGCGGCCGGGATCGTATATCTTATAAAGAAATTAAAAACGGACAGTGAGATACAGCTGCCTTTCAAACCGTACATAAAACTGTCCATGCTGCCTCTGTGGGGAAAAATCTCAGCGATAGGATTCCCCGTCACCCTTTCTACGGCAAGCGTAGCTCTGGGGATGGGAAGCGTGAACAACATACTCTCAGGCACCTTCGGACCTCAGGCTGTGGCTGCATGGATGGTCGGGCTGAGGGTCGAGGACCTGGCCTTCAATACTTTGATGGGAATAAACGACGCGCTCGTTCCCTTTCTCTCGTTCAACTACGGAAGACGCGACCTCAGGAGGATGAAGAACGGGATGAGATCCGGACTGATAATAAGTGCCGTGATCACGGGCGGTCTCGGACTGGTCGTCTGCCTCTTCCCGTTCTCTGTCATCCAGCTTTTCCGGCCTTCGGAGGATATCGCTAGGATCGCGGCTAATGCGATACGGATCACCATAGCCGGATATCCAATGGTCATTTACAGCGTCATTTACAACGCTTTTTTTGTTGCGACAGGGTTTTCGACATTTGGCCTCATTACTCAGATATTCCGTTCTCTGATGATAAGGGTGCCTGCGGCCCACTTTTTGTCGCGCATACTCACCATTGACTATATCTGGTGGTTCCAGCCGATATCGTTTTTGGGAGCAGCTTTAATGACGGGGCTTTTTTCCTGGATACTCTTGCGCAAGTTAAAGCGGGACATGGATGATCCAAAGGATCCGGCATGTGCAAAGGATTTTTGACTTGACTTTATCGATTAAAATGCTATAAACATTCTGGAAGGAAGAGGGGAGCCTCTTCCGGCAAGAGAAGAGCGAAGATAGAGATCTGCAGAATAGAATAGACAAGGCAAAGGAGACTTTCAATATTATCAGAAGCCTGTCATTTCTATGGCGGGCTTCTTTTGTACATTTAGGAGGGCTGTTAATGTCCAAACGGGTCTGTATGGGTAACGAGGCGATAGCTCTAGGTGCTGCGAGGGCAGGTGTCAGCGTGGTATCCGGCTATCCGGGCACTCCGTCGACCGAAATAATCGAAACTTTGATCCGCGAAAAGATACCCGGTATAGAAGTCCAGTGGTCAACGAACGAAAAAGCAGCTTTGGAAGTGGCTGCCGGGGCTGCATACTCAGGGGCCAGATCGATGGTCACCATGAAGCAGGTCGGGCTGAACGTGGCCGCAGATCCTCTGATGAGCCTTTCGTACGTTGGCGTGGAGGGCGGCATGGTCGTCGTGGTCGCGGACGATCCGGGTCCTTGGTCCTCACAGACCGAGCAGGATACCAGGCATTTTGCAAAATATTCGAACTTGCCCGTATTTGACCCGTCGTCGCCTGAAGAGGCGTACGAGATGGTCTCATATGCATTCGACCTCTCCGAGGAGTTCAGACTGCCTGTCTTCCTGAGACCGACCACGAGGGTCTGCCATGCAAGCGCGACCGTGGATCTGGCGGATGTACATGAGCCCAGGCCCGCCTCGGGTTTTGTCAAACGGCCCGACTGGATAATTTTCCCGGCTCTTTCCTACAGAAAACACGGAGAACTTGAACAAAAGCAAAAACTGCTGTCCGAGAAATTCGGGACTCTCCCCTTCAACAAAATCAAAAAAGGGGGAAGGTCAGGCATAGCCGTATCGGGAATATCGTATCTCTACCTGACTGAGGTCATAAGGGAGTTCGGACTGGATCTTACGGTATTCAAGGTAGGGACCCCCTATCCGATCCCGACAAAGCCGGCGGAGGAATTCTTATCTCTGGTCGACCGGGTCCTGGTGATCGAAGAACTGGATCCCGTGATCGAGGAACAGCTCCTCATTCTCTCTGCGGGGAAAAAGGAGATACTGGGCAAAATGACAGCCCATCTTCCCTGCAACGGAGAATACAGCTTTGAACTGATCAGGGATGCCGTCCTCAAATTTGCCTGCGTCAGGAGTGAAGATCTGCCGATGGCAGAGATCCCCGTACTTCCCGTAAGACCGCCGGTGCTCTGCGCCGGATGTCCCCACAGGGCATCATTCTATGCGGCCAAAACAGCGGCTAAAAACTTTGAAAAGACAGTCTACTGCGGCGATATAGGCTGTTACACCCTTGGCAATGCCGCTCCGCTCAACACTGTCGACACATGTCTTTGCATGGGTGCGGGAATAACGATAGCGCAGGGGATAAAGCTGGCGGAAAAAGGGACCAAATGTATCGCTTTCATAGGGGATTCGACCTTTTTCCATACCGGGATTCCCGGGGTCATAAACGCGGTCTATCAGAACACCGACATAACGATAGCGGTGCTCGACAACCACACGACCGCGATGACGGGCGGCCAGCCTCATCCGGGAACAGGAAGGACCGCTATGGGAATGCCGGCGAAGCCGCTGGATATAGAAAAGATCTTGAGGGCATGCGGAGTGGAGCACATATCGACAGTTGACCCATTCAAATACGATGATGCAGTCGAAGCCTTTAAAAACTCTCTTGAGCATGGCGGGCCTTCGGCTGTTATCGCGAAGGCACCGTGCATCGCTCTCATAAAGCCGCCGAAAACCGTACGCAGGGTAAACGGGGCCTGCATCGGATGTCTTAAATGCATCAAACAGCTTGGCTGTCCGGCGATGTCTGTGGGCGAAGACGGAAAGGTATCGATCAACGAGCCCATATGCACAGACTGTTCCCTTTGCGTGAACGTATGTCCCGTCGGAGCCATAAAGAGGGTGGACAGAGATGCTTAGCAGCATAGTCATAGCGGGTGTGGGCGGACAGGGAACGCTGCTCGCGTCGAAAATACTTTCGACGGCGGCACAGAAGAGAGGCCTGTTCGTCCGGACTTCCGAGACCATAGGGATGGCGCAGAGGGGCGGATGCGTATCCAGCCATCTTAGGATGGGCCTTGAAGAGATCTCGCCCGTAATACCTCTTCGTCACGCCGACATCCTGATAGGTTTTGAGCCCGCAGAAGCGGCGAGACAGATCAACAGGCTCAGGCCGGATGCATCGGCTGTGGTGAACACGGACTGCATAATCCCTACAAATGTTGCCCTGCGCATGGGCGAGTATAACTGCGACCAATACATAGAGGCCTTAAAAGCGAATATTGGGCGGGTATTTTTTATACAAGCAGCCCCCCTGGCGATCAAAGCAGGAGACGCAAGGACCCTCAACATGGTGCTGCTCGGATTTTCCTCCGGCGCAGGCCTGCTTCCGTTCAGTGGACCGGAGATAGCCGGGGCTATGGAGTGTTGCATCAGGCCCGGGCTTCTTGAGATGAACAGAAAGGCCTTCATGCTTGGAGCTGAGGAAGCGGGGAATATAAGATCAGAGATAGATGTATTAAATAAATAGAAATAGAAATATTTTTAATAACAGTATCATAAAGAAGAGCGGAGCTGAGAGCAATGAACGAATTATCAATTATGAGCCAGTGTTTTGCCCAGGTGAGAAGAGTTGCGAAGCGCAGTCCGATGTACATCGAAAAGTTCAAGGACATCCCGGTCGATACCATGATGACGAAGGACCAGTTCGAGACGCTGCCTTTCACAACAAAACAGGACCTCAGGGACGCATATCCGATGGGTATGCAGTGTGTCCCCAACGAACAGATCGTGAGGGTGCATTCTTCGTCAGGAACTACGGGTATCCCTGTGATCATCCCTTACAGCAGCCAGGATATCGAGGACTGGGCTGTGATGATGGAAAGGTGTTACCAGTTTGCCGGGGTAACAAAGGAAGACAGGGTGCAGATCACACCCGGATTCGGTCTGTGGACTGCCGGGCTGGGTTTCCAGGCCGGTGCGGAACGTCTGGGAGCAATGGTAATCCCTACCGGAAGCGGCAATACTGACAGGCAACTCCAGCTTATGCGGGATCTTCAGTCGTCAGTACTAATAGGCACATCCTCCTACGGCCTCCTTATCGCAGAAGAGGTAGACCGCAGGGAGATGAGGAACGAGATAAAACTGAAAAAGGGCATTTTCGGATCCGAAAGATGGGGAGACAAGGTCAGGGAACGCATCTACCGGACCCTGGGCATAGAGTTTTTCGATATCTACGGCCTTACCGAGATATACGGACCGGGAATAGCCATAGATTGTTCGGAACATACAGGCATGCATTACTTCAATGATTTCATCTACTGTGAGATCATCGACCCGGCGACCGGCAGGGTGCTGCCTGAAGGAGAGCAGGGAGAGATCGTTATCACCACCTTCAGGAAGGAAGCCGCCCCGCTCATACGTTACCGGACCCACGATATTTCACGCATCATTCCGGGAACATGCCCGTGCGGTTCGCCATACCCCAGGCTTGACAGGATAGTCGGCAGAAGCGATGACATGATCAAGGTCAAAGGGACGAACATTTATCCGGCGCAGGTGGAGGAGATACTCAAGAGTATTGACGGCTTCTCGAGTGAATACAGGATAATCCTTGACAACGAAGACCTGAGGGACAGGATGATCGTTCAGGCCGAAGCCTTTGAAGGTACCGACGCGGAAGAGCTCGGAAGGGAGCTTGAAAGGGCCTGCAAGTCGGGCCTTGGGATCAAGGTCATACCGGAGGTCCTGAAAATAGGAGACCTCCCGAGGAGCGAGAAGAAGACCAAAAGGGTCATAGACAACAGGGGATAGGCCGGGCAGGCAAATACAAAATTTGCGGACCCCGGGGCGATCGGTGAGATCAGCCCGGGGTCCGCTTAGTTTTGATCAACGATCACTTGGCTCCGTCGATGCCTTCGTTGGACAGCATGTCGGCGCGCTTGTTCTCTTCCCTGGGTATCCAGCTGTAGGTAATATCCATCCCCTCGGCAAGGTCCCACGCTTCGCGCGCAAGGAGCCTGAGATGGGGAAGGTTTATCTTCCACTGCCGCGAGATCTGGCTGACCACAAGCTTGCTGTCACCATATACCCTGAGGGACTTTATCCCGCGGTCCTTTGCCGCTTTGAGCAGCATAATCAAAGCCATGTACTCGGCTTCGTTGTTGGTCTTTTCACCGAGGAAACGTGATGCCTCCCATATGATCTTTCCATCTTCATTTATCAGAAGCGCTCCGGCTCCCGCCTTACCGGGGTTGCCTCTTGAGGCACCGTCAAAATAACCTTCCATCGATATCCCTCTCCCACACTCAGATAGATGCGCTATACTTTATTATATCTTACTGCATCGGGGGAATAATATGGCTTCTCAGAAAAAAACAAACGCTGTAAGGATCCTGGAAAACGCAAAGATCCCCTTTGAACTGATAGAGTACGAGGTCGATGAGAGTTCGCTCTCGGCGGAGGATGCCGCCTTAAAGACGGGCGTTCCCGAGGAACAGACCTTCAAGACGCTTTGCGTCAGAGGTGACAAGACGGGCGTTATGATGGTATGTCTGCCCGCGGGCAGGGAACTGGACTTCAAGGCGCTCTCCGCAGCAAGCGGCAACAAAAGCTCCGAGCTCGTACCTCTCAAGGAGGTCCAGCCGCTTACAGGATACGTCAGGGGGGGCTGCTCGCCTCTCGGAACAAAGAAAAAATTCCCTGTTTTTATAGACGAAAGCGCCTGCCTCTTCGATTTCATAACCGTCAACGCAGGCCAGAGAGGACTTCTTTTCAAAATAAGTCCGGAAGACCTTATCAAAGCCACCGAAGCGAAAACAGCGGGGATAATAAGATAAAAAAGGACCGGATGGCAGTCCATCCGGTCCCGGTCATTAATGTCGATGTCCCGTTATTGGAATCCTACCGGCATTATTGCGATCACCCTGGACAACGGGCCTATGTTCAGGATGTTTATCAGCGTCTCTCTGTTGAAGGACTGGACGAACCTTGTCTTCATTCCCAGGGCCTCGGCAGCCAGATAGACGTTCTGTGACATGGCGCCAACGGCCACCTCTGCCCAGTTCTCTACACGCGGTCCGCTTCCTTTTGTAGCGAAGACAAAAATACACGGCGCAGAACCTGCGTACTCCTGTCTTGCGGCCCGCGATAGGGAGTTTTTGTCTGACAGCATCTTGAGCATATTCTTTTCAGGATCATATAGATAAGATCCGCTTTTAAGAAGCACATAGAGGCTTACGTACGGATCCGAACTCATTGCGAAGGGCACGGTCCAGCCCTTGCCATCCCTGTTCCTCCCGGTCGCGGCCCAAAGCAGGGTAGAAAGTTCTTTGAGCGAGGGTTCCTTTTCTTTGAATGCCTTCTGTGTGGCGGAAGATCTCTCCTCGATCGCCTTGAAAAGGCTTATCCCTCCGTCCTTTTCCGGAGAGGTGAGCATGATGTCCGAAGTGACCGCCTCTGCTATCCCGGCAGAGATCCCAAACAACAGAAAAAACATCGCTGACAGAAATATGTTTTTCATATATAGCCTCCTTTCAGGGTCCGATGCCCTTTGACATGATATCGTAAATTTACATTTGATCTTAAGCGGTGCTACCAGGCCTTTTCATATATAGCTTTAACAGACTCGAAATCGAGCGGCCGGGGGTTGTTTGACATCAGCCTGACCTCTTTGAGGGCCGCTTCGGCCATCTCGGATGCAGCCTCCTTGGGTATCCCGAACTCCCTGAGCCTGGTCTTCACCCCGATCCTCTCTCCAAGTTCGACTATCCCTTTAAGCGCCGCGTTAGCCGCGTCGCAGGCTGTCATCCCCTCAGACCACAGCCCCATCGACTGCGCTATCGGGATGAATTTTTCCTCGCAGCCCTCCAGATTGTACTCCATGACCCATCTCAGGAGCGCTGTATTCGCTTCGCCGTGCGGCACATGGTACTGTCCGCCCAGGGGGTATGCCATCGCGTGTACTCCGGCCGTTCCTGACATCGAAAAGGCCATCCCCGCTATCATGCTTCCGTAGGACTGGGCCTCCCTTGCACACAGGTTCCGGCCGTTGAGCACGCACTCGGCGAGATTTGGATAAATGTTTTTTATCGCAGTCAGCGCCAGGTCCTGTGTGAAACGGTTCGTTCCGAGGGAGAGGAAGGCCTCCACTCCGTGAACGAGGGCATCCATCCCCGATGTCGCAGTGATGTACGGGGGCAGGTCCAGGGTAAGTTCGGGGTCGACTATGGCAATGTCAGCGACAAGGAATCTGCTGGATATTCCTTTTTTCATCTTTTCCTCTGTGAATGAAAAAACGGCAACTGCGGACACTTCCGATCCGCTCCCCGATGTCGTCGGTATCATTATTGTCGGGAGGCCTTTTCGTGGGATCTTCTCGCTCCCTACCATATCGGAGACTTTGATATCGGGATTTTCTGCCATGACGGCGGCCATTTTTACAAAGTCCATGGAACTCCCTCCGCCAAAGGCGATAAGAGAGTCGAAAGAGCCTTCCCTGATGTAAGAGACGGCCTCTTCAAGAAGTTCCACGGGCGGTTCCGGCTCGACCCTGTCCCAGTGTCCCGGCGTCATCCCAAGTTTTGAGCACCCATCCATAAGGGAGGCCAGACGGTCGCTCTTTGCCATCTGTCTGCCGGTTATGAAGAGCGGTCTTTTTGAGCCGAGCAGCAAAGCCTTCTCAGGTGCCTGGCCTGAAGAACCTGACTCAAATATCACTTCCCGCGGCATTCTGAATTTGAACGGTTTCATTAAATTTGTATCACAAGCTGAACGATCCATGTCATCTACTCCCCTGTCATATATTGGACCAGGGCCAGCCGAGGCTGAAACCCAGATATTCGAAGATAAGCCGTCCTGTGAAAATTGCCAGGATGCATCCTGCTGCCAGATACGGGCCAAGCGGCACCGCATCCTTCCTGCTGAGTTTTTTCGCGGCCAGCAGCGGGATCACTATGATCCCGCCCGACATAAATCCAAGATAGAGGCTGAGGATCGTAAGCTTCCATCCCAGAAGGGCACCGACGCCAAGCATCATCATCGCGTCTCCCATGCCCATCCCGCCGCGGCTGAGCAAAATGATCGAGTAAATAAATACAAATCCAAGAGCTGCCCCCGTCGCTCCGTCTATCATGGAGCCCAGTCCTCCCGGGATCCTTGCAAGCATCGAGACGGCGGCCATTGCCAGGGCCCACTGATCGTAGATGTAGCCGCTTTCGATGTCTGTGAGAGAGTGGAAGAGCATGAAGAAGAGCGCGATAAAAGAGAAGAGCAAGGGCATTCCGATGCCCCAGTACCAGACCGAAAGCGCTCCTATCGACCCGCCGGCAAGCTCTGATATGAAGTGGCGGGAAGGTATCGGTTTCTTGCAGGTACGGCAGCGTCCGGCAAGCACCAGGTAGGAAACTATCGGGATAAGGTCGAAGGCATTGAGCGTTCTTCCGCAGTTGTCACAGACCGAGCGTTCGCTGCCCCACCATTTTTTCTCTGCGACAGTACGCATGGCCGCTGCATTTATGAAAGAACCGATGACCGCTCCTGCGGCGAAACCAATGAATATGCCTATGCCTTCCATGTGGACACCTCTCTTGGCGGAGGTTAAAATAAAACCTGCAAGCGCTGGATCTTGACTATATCATGCAGGAGATGAAAAACATGCCCATCGTAGTAGTGAACATCAAAGAGGGCCGCACTCTGGAACAGAAGCGCGCCATGGTGACGAAAGTCACCGAAGCTCTTTGTGAGACCATGGAAGTCCCTAAAACGTCTGTCCGCATAATCATCAACGAAATGGCCAATGACAATTTTGCGGTCGCAGGCACCCTTGTATGCGACAACCCGGATGCCCAGGTAAAGAAAAAGAGCTAGCCTGAAAAAAGCTCCTTGAACCGCTTGTGCTGCCATAGGTACTGTTCAGGCGCCCTGCGGATTATTTTTTCCAGCTCCAGATTTACTTTGGCTGTAAGTGACCTGATCGTTGCCTCCCGGTCCTTTGTCTTTTTCCATTCGATCGGGGGGCCTATCACAAGTTTGAAACGGAACGGCTCTATCCTGATGCACTGGTACGGCAGAATGGGAGCCCCCGTTAGCCAGGCAAACACCGCGGCTCCCTGAAAAGTGCTGGTCTCGTGTCCGAAGAAGGGGACCATGACCCCATCTCCTCCGCCGTGCTGGTCTGCCGCAAGACCTATCAGTTCATTTCTTCTGAGTATGCCGATGGCCCTTGTCATAGGCTCATCTTTCCCCAGTGTACGAAGACCGCCGTTTCGTCTCAGCGTATCAATAAGCTCCCGCTGGAATGGATCGTCCGAGTGGCGGACCACGCCAACTCCCCTGCAGTTCCTGCCCAGCCAGGCCGCGGCATGCTCCCAGTTCCCACAGTGGGCTGAGACGACGATCACTCCTCTGTTTCCTGCAAAAGCCCGGTCCATGTGTTCCCTTCCCTCGATCTCGACGATCCATTTGTCGACAAGGGAGGGGTCTCTCTGCCACGAGAGCATTTCTATGCCTGTCCATATCATGCTCCTGTAAGATCCGTCAAGCATCTTCCTTTTTTCGGCGTCAGTTTTTTCCGGGAAAACGAGTTCGATGTTTTTTTGTGCGACCTTTTTCCTTGGCGCGATGAGCCTGACAGGGATGAAAAGGAAATAAAAAAGAACCGTGGCTCTCCATCCCGGTTTTATCATTTTTGCGAAACGGATAAAATATCTTATTTTTCGATCCATACCAAAGCTCCTGATGATCCACATCTGACTTTAGACGCCGGCAAAATACAACGACAGCCGCACATCGCAAGACATGATATGCCGGATTTCCGCTCAAAGAGGACCTGCCAAAAACTTAAAAATGCGCGAAGGATCTTCTGTTTTTTCAGACAGCGGCGATCCTTCACGCGGCATGCTCCTTAAATGTTTTCAAAGGTGAAACTTCAGTCTCCGAATTTGACCAGCCTGAAATCTTTCTTGCCTACCCGCAGCTGGACATATCCGCCGTCAAGGAGGTCTTCTGAGGAAAGCTGCCTTGTCTCTTCCGTGACTTTGCTTCCGTTGAGGTAGACTCCGCCCTCTTTTATCTTGCGTTTTGCCTCGCCCTTTGATGCGCATCCGCCCGAAAGCACGAGAAGATCTGTAATCGGGCCTCCGATCTCCGAACCGGCCTTTGCAAAAGGTATCTCTGCGGAGAGAGTGTCTAGGAGTTCGGCACTTGCTTCCCTTATGTCCGTTTCCCCGAAAAGTACGGCGCTTGCGTCCCTTACCCTTTTCGCGGCATCTTCTCCGTGTACCCTGCAGGTAAGGTCCCATGCGAGTTTTTTCTGAGCCATCCGCAGATGCGGAGTTTTATTGTGTTCTTCAATGATGGCGCTTATCTCGTCAAGTTCCATAAATGTGAAGAGCTTATACAGCTTTTCAAGGTCGCTGTCGTCGACATTTATCCAGAACTGATAGAACTTGTATATGCTTGTGCGATGCGGAGAGAGGTAGACAGCGCCGCTCTCGGATTTTCCGAACTTCTGTCCCTGTGCGTTGAGCAGCAGCGGGAACGTAATGCCGTAACACTGGCCCCCTGATTTTTTGCGCGCGAGGTCCATGCCGGCGATGATGTTCACCTGCTGGTCGTTCCCTCCCATCTGGAGGGTACAGTTCAATTCGTTGTACATGTGGTTGAAGTCGTATGCCTGCAGAAGGATGTATGAGAGTTCGGTGTAAGTTATCGATTTGTCGGGATCGAGCACCCGGCTTCTGACGTAATCTCTGTTTACAAGGAAGCTTACGGAGAAGTACTTTCCTATGTCCCTGAGGAACTCTATGTAATTGAGCTTTTTCAGCCACTCGTTGTTGTTTACGAGGATCGCGCTGTTCTCGCCGCAGTTGAAATCAAGGAAGTGCTCGAGCTGTTTTGCGATCCGGCTTACGTTGTAGCTTATCTCTTCTTCGGAGAGAAGGTTTCTTTCTGCGCTTTTGCCGGAAGGGTCACCGATCCGCCCTGTGCCTCCGCCTGCGAGTGCTATCGGACGGTGTCCGAGGCGCTGGAGCCAGGCAAGTCCCATTATCGCAACGAGGTTTCCAACGTGGAGACTGTCGGCGCTTGGGTCAAAGCCGATGTACCCTGTCACCATGTTTTTCATAAAGTGTTCTTCAAGCTCTTCGTTGTGGCTGCTCCACTCGACGAATCCACGTTCCTTCAAAACTTTCAGCGCATTGCAGTACATTGATTTATCCCTCCGGTTTTTATTACAGTGAGTTTATCGCGTGTTTTTTACGTACAGACATCGTCCGACTTTGCCAGATACCTCCGGCCGGTCAGGGCATAAGTGCTATTTATGGCCGATGTACCAGCTGATCCTTCCCGATTCCGCTGTCTCCCATACGATCAGGGCCCTTCCCATCCTCTTCAGGACATTTCCAAAAGAGTTCGAGATCCCCTGATCGAACGGAGAGAAAGATGAGTCAGGCTGGAATATATCCTCCGTATCGCTGCCGTAGTACCCGTCATCGTTTATGTCAGGCTCGTTCATGAAGGCATTCATTTTAGTCATGTCGCCGAGGGCCGCGCCTACCTTGGGCAGGTCTGCGACCAGCCATGCGACTGCTTTTTCGTTATCTTTCAGGAAAGTGCCGAGACTTCCTTTTTCTTTTAGAGATTCAGGCGAGAGAAGGCCGAGGACAGCTGTGTTGTCTTTGGCTGCTCCCACAACAGAAAAAGGCAGGCTCGTGCTGCCGCCCAGATCGAAACCGGTAAGCGGCTTGGGTTCTGCGCCAAACAGCAGCTTGTTCCAAAAAGCATCTATCAGCTCTGCCAACAGGGTTTTGTCGCCCGTAAACTGCACCATGATGCCGGGCAGGGAAAACCAGAGGATCTTGTTGTATCCGCCGACCGAGAAAATAGTCTCTCCTGACAGTATCTTCTGTATTTGTTCGTCCTCCAGCCCCATTGATGCGCCAAGTTCGCCGATCGTCCCGAGCGGGAAAGGCCAATCCTTGGGCGATCCTTTCAGATCCGGGAGGTTGATGCCCGCTGAGACAAGGAGCGGATCCGGTATGATGGAGTTTGCCGTATCCCACGTCTTGGGCCTTAGTGACTTGAGAAAGATCGGAGAGATCCTTTTGTCGAGCCCTTCTATCCTCCAGACAGCTTCGCCTGCTTTGCCTGACTCTTTGTCAGCCTTCTGCGACCTCCATGAAACATGCAGCGTGAGAGGTCCTTTTCGTTCTTCTCCTGCAAAAAGTAGCCCGCCGTCAGAGAGGATCATATGAGCCGGCCAGGATCTTTCCTTCTTCCATATTTTTTTCGAAATGCCCTTTGCAGAGCCTGATCTTATCTTGATCAGTCCGGAGAATGGTTCTCTGTCATTGGCGATCAGTACGATGTCCTTTTCGGTCCCGTAAAAGAGAGAGCTGTCCCTTGTCCTGATCTCCCACGAATTTTTGTCTCCCGTTTTGATCACTGCCCCGACCGGACCCAGTATCTTTTCCCATGAAGGAGGCAGTTCACCCTTTGAGAGCGAAGCCGCAGCCTCCCTGTCAAGCCTTACTGCGGCAAAGACGTCAATGATGTCGTCCCTGCTGTTCTCTATAAGGACAGCGCACTCTTTTGCGTTTTTCGCAAGAGAGAGGATATCGCTTCCTGAAGATCCTTCACTGAAGAATGCATACTGGCCCTCAGTAAGAAGTGCGGAAAGAGAGACCGGATAATATTCTTCTTTCGCCTCAAAGAGCACATAAGGATCCGAACCCGAAGGGGCCGGCAGTCTTGATGCAAGGACTGCAGGACCTTTTGCGGAGATATATGCAAACAGGCCAAATAGTACGGCTGCCACCGTACTTGTGATCAGTATGAACAATTTGACCTTCTTCGACATCAGGTCTCTCTCCTCTTATGTGATGATCCTATGCTGCCTGTGGTATGCTTACTGCAACCAGGGTATTATAATCCCTATTGCCGCAAAAGGTGAAAATATCACGCTGTTTTTCTGTCTTCCTCTCCCAGTGCCGCCGCTGTTTCCAGCAATGTTTTCGCAGAGACGAGAAGCGGCATTATCTTTGCGTAGTCTTTGCTCTCTATGGCAAGCCTCTGCATTTCGTCTGCCTTGTTGGTTATCGAGGCAAGCAGCTGCGAGATGTCCTGCGGACTGAGTTCCAGCCTGTCGATTATCTGCTGTGAGATGACGGGCATCCTGACCGGCTTTTCCTCTGCGGGGGCAAGCAGGTCTATGGTGTCGTTGAGAGCCGGCACCATTGCTGCGTATCCCTTGTCATTGAGCCCCATTGCAAGTGACTTTGCAGACTTGGGTTCTCCGTGGACCACCACGAACCTGGTTTTTTTGGGGAAGTTCGAGGCCCAATTGAGGAGATCGTTCCTGTCTGCGTGGGCGGAAAAACCGTTCAGTGTGTGGAATCTGGCTTTTACCGAAACGTCCTCCCCGGCGATCCTTATCTCCTTGGCACCGTCTACAAGCCTGCGCCCAAGTGTCCCATAGGCCTGATATCCGACGAAGAAAACATGCGTATCCGGCTTGTAGAGGTTGTGTTTAAGATGGTGCATGATCCTGCCTCCCGAACACATCCCGCTTCCCGCAAGTATTATCCCGCTTTTCTCCTCGTTTATCGCCCTTGATTCGTCGGCGCTCCTTATGAACTGGAAATTTTCAGGTTCAAAGGGATCGTCACCCTTCAGGAACATCTCTTTAAGTTCCCTTGAGAGATGCGGAATGTACTTGCAGTATATCTCGGTCACTTTTACCCCCATAGGGGAATCAAGGTAGATCTTTGGCATGCTGAGATCAGGATATTTTTTCTGAAAACGGTCGAGTTCGTAGAGGACTCTCTGCGCCCTGTCCACGACAAATGTCGGCACGAGGACTTTCGAACTTGTTTTGAGAGCTTCTTTCAGTGCATCTTCAAATTCTGTCCTTGTGTCATTGAGTGATTTATGGAGCCTGTCGCCGTAAGTAGATTCAATCAGCACGAAATCTGCCTCTTCGATCAGGGTCGGGGGTTTCTCAATGACGCCGTCGTGCGGTCCCAGGTCCCCTGAAAATACGATCTTGACAGCTTTGTCTCCGTTGTTTTCGGACACCCATGTCTCGATTATGGAACTCCCGAGTATGTGGCCGGCCTCGCGGAAGCGTACTTTGAGGCCCTCAGTGATCTCAATGACTTCGTCGTAAGGGATGGGGGAGAGCAGTCCCAGCGAGTCCTCCACCTCATTTTCCGTGTAAAGGGGTTTGACCGGAGGAAGTCCCTTCCTGCTGTTCTTTCTCGTCCTCCATTCGGCTTCTTCACCCATCAGCCTCGCTGAATCCCTCCAGAGTATCTCGACGAGCTCGGAAGTGGCAAATGTGCAGAAGATCTTTCCTTTGAATCCCTCTTTTACTAGCAGTGGTATCCTTCCGCTGTGGTCGATGTGGGCGTGGGTCAGCAGAAGCGCATCTATCGAAGTGGGGTCGAAAGGAAAGGCTTCTCCCTCATGCTTTTCCTCGTCCTGGCCCTGGTGGAAGCCACAGTCCACCAGAACTTTGTATTTCCCTGTCTCTATCATGTAATTTGACCCTGTGACCTCTCCGGCTGCTCCGTGGATTTTCAGCTTCAAATCATTCGCCCCTTGGGCTCCCACCTTTCTGTTTTTATTGAAAACGTATCTGATCTATTGATTTATTGTACTGTCACTAACGGCAGTTCACAACGAATTACAGTACCTTTCCCCGGGGTGGAGGATATGCTGAAACTGCCTCCCACGATGGACATCCTTTCCCGCATGTTCGAGAGGCCTCTGTGTCCCTGCACCCAGAGTTCGGTGAAGTTGTCCGATACCTCAAAGCCCTTTCCGTCGTCCTCTATCCGGAGAATGATCATTTTGCCCGTATTTTTCAGCGAGATATATACATTTTCAGCTGTGCCATGTCTTGCCGAATTGTTGACCGCCTCCTGGGCCACCCTGAAAAAGGCGAGGGTGGCATCATCGGGGAGATCGGGGATCTCCTGCAGGTCAAGATGTATCTTTATATCGAGCTGGGCGCTCTGTCTCTCGGAAAGTTCGGTAAGAGCCTGCACTATTCCCAGGTCAAGCCAGGGAGGAGTCAGATTGTTGCAGAGCTCTCTCATCTCCTTAACCCCTGCCATAGCAACTTTTTCTGCCTCTTCAAGCTGCTTTTCTCTCTCTTCCGGTGAGTCCATGTCGATGGAGAGGAGACGCAGCCTCTGTATCAAAGCTGTGAGATCCTGCAGCGGACCGTCATGGATCTCGCGGGATATCCTTGCACGCTCCTCTTCCTGCACCTTTACCAGGTCATTGACGTATCTGCGCGAAAGCCTGACCTTCTCAATCGCCGAATTAGCCAGGACGACCAGTGCTTCCCTGAGTTTCTGCAGCTCGGTCACTGCTTCGGGAGCGTTTTTCAGCGGGACCTCTTCTCCCCACTTAAGCATAGAGACCTCCTCTTCGAGGTCCTTAAGGGGCATTATCACTTTCTGCCACATTATGTAGACAGACAATATCCCGATAAGGCCGAGTATCCCCATGATAAAGGGCCAGACGGTCGTAAGCGTGACCATGGGGCCGAGCAGCTTGTCCCACGAGACGGCCGCGAGGACAAAGAGGTTCCTCTGCAGCATGGGGTAGACAGCTATCGTGTACCATCTTCCGTCCGGTCCACGTATTTTCTGGGGAGACATTACCGAGATGGGCATGTCCCATATTATCGAGAGTATCGTAACGTCAGGTGACCCGTAAACGAGATTCCCTTCGCTGTCAAATACGGCGAACATTCCGGGAACTGCCATCTCGTCTGCCATCATCTCTCCGAGTCCAAGTATCCTTGATCTGTACTGGTTCGGCTGCCATGTTCCGTCAGTTCTCAGGTCCCACTGGGAAGATTCAAGCCTTGCCGCGGCCCCCCTTGCCAGGTTTTGTACATAAGAACCTGCGATACCTTCCATGGTGTTTTCAAACTGACAGAAGCCTATCCATGCAAGGAGGAATGCTCCGAGGCTAGGCAGAAAAACGGCTACGGTCAGCTGAACGAGAAGGTTTCTTCTCAATCGAGCAGTTCCTCCAGTGTTACTATCCCGTATTTAAGCGAAAGCAGCATCGCTTCCGTCTTATTTTTTGCCCCCAGTTTGTCATATATCGAGGCAAGGTGTGTCTGGACGGTCCTCTCGCTTATGAAAAGCTGAGTGGCTATCTCTTTTCCGGAGAGTCCTCTTGCCGCAAGGAGAAGGACCTCCCTTTCCCTCACCGATACTGGTTCAGGTACGAAATCTCCCTCCTGCTCCACTGCGTTCGCGACCTCGCTGTCAAGGTAAAAGCCTCCGCGCGCCACTATCCGTATAGCCTTGGAGAGGGTGTCCATGCTGGCGGTCTTCAGGACATATCCCCTGGCTCCCGCCCTGAGAGAAGCCATAACGTACTGCTGGGCGTCGTACGAAGTCAGCATCAAAGACGCAACGGGAAGTGAGGCGTCTTTGATCTTGCGTGCAAGAGCGACTCCGTCAATGCCCGGCATTCTTATGTCGAGAAGCGCGACCTGCGGTTTGAGCTGCAGGATACCTGCCCATGCCGATTCTCCGTCTGCATAGCTCCCCAGGATGTTGAAGTCAGCCTCCTTGGCCAGATATGCTTTCATCCCTTCCCTTGTAAGCGGATGGTCATCTGCCAGTATCAATGAAATTGACATTTTGTATCCTCCCTCCGTTGTTTTTGATTTTTCCGACAATTCAGGAACCAAGTCCTATCTCTTTCTCTACAGGCCTGAGGGCCAGTATCGTCTTTTCTATCAGCGTTTCGATGGGTATGCCAAGCAGCTCGGATCCCTTTTCGATGACCTCCCTGTTGACGCCCCTTGCGAATGCCTTGTCCTTCCACTTTTTCTTTACCGATTTTGTCTCCAGGTCCTGGAGCGATCTGCTTGGGCGTACAAGAGCCACCGCCGTTATGAATCCGGTAAGTTCATCTATGGTGTAAAGATATTTTTCGCAGAGGGTCTCGGGTCTTATCCCGGAGTACTCCCATCCGTGCGCGAGCACCGCGTGTACAAAATCTTCCGGATAGCCCTTTTCCCGGAGCATCTCCCCGCCCTTCATCGGATGGGTCTCAATGCTGGGAAATTCTTCCCAGTCTATATCGTGCATAAGGCCTACAAGGCCCCAGTAGTCTTCGTCCTCGCCGTTTTCCCGCGCGAACCACCTCATTGCAGCTTCAACGGCGTACGCGTGGCGGATATGCATATCTTCCCTGTTGTGTTCCTTAAGGAATTCAAGTGATTCTTCTCGTGTGAACATCTATAAGATTCCTCCTGTTGAAAAATTATCTCCAGCGACACTCTCTTCGGGTATGCAAAGCGTTTCGACTCCGGATTGAGCTAATATCTCCCGGGAAATTTTGTCCGGGTATTGATTCAGATATACTATGCGGGTACAACCGCAGTTGATAAGAGCTTTCGTGCAGTATACGCACGGTTCGTGCGTACAGTAGAGCCAGCATCCGGCCGTTGAGACTCCCGCATAGGCAGCCTGTGCTATGGCGTTGATCTCGGCATGCGACCCACGGCAGATCTCGTGTCTCTCTCCGGATGGGATCCCGAGCTTCTCCCTCAGGCATCCCGCCTCTTCGCAATGGATTATTCCCTTCGGCGCGCCGTTGTAGCCTGTGCTGAGTATCTGGCGGTCTCTCACGAGCACAGCGCCGACCTTTCTTCGCAGGCAGGTGCTCCTGCTTGCGACGGCCTTGGCTATCATCAAAAAGTAGCTGTCCCAGTCAGGACGGTCCAATATATTTTCCTCCCCGGCAGATATTCATCTATTGCATAAAGTATAGTTTATATTGAGGCATTTATGTTGATAAAAGGTGTCCGCCAAGTAATTTTTTATCTCTGCAGGTACGTCACGGCACCGGATAAACGGCATCTGCGATCAGCGGAAGCCGGAAAACGCGGCCTCTGTGTGCACCAGATCGAATCTACATGCAGGATCGTTTTTTTGCGACAGGAAATTACGGAAATATCAGATGTTTTCGATAAGTTTTTTTACTGCTGCCCTGAGGTCACTGTAAGTGTGATTCATCTCCCTGGCACATTCCTTTGCTGTCCTGCCGCACAGTATGCAGCTGCGGGCCGGAAGCCCCAGGTCTGACCTCGAGATCGATCTTCCGCACACTATTATGTCGATGTCGAGGATACGCCCTTCGGGAGAGCCTTCTTCCAGACTTACAGCCAGCTTTTTTGCCCTTTGCGCGTCGGGTGCCTCACCGCGGAAAAATCCAATCCAGCACAGGCCAGCCTCGTTTGAGACCGTCTCCGTGCAAATAGGATCGGATCCCCATTTGAGAGAAAAGAGGGAAGCATACTTTTCTATTGCCTTGCAGTCATTTTCGATCCTTTTGGGGTATCCGGGGATATTGATGGTGATCTGGCACGCGAAGAGAACTTCCGAGAGGTGACGGTCCCTCGCTCTGACCCTTTCCTCCCTTCCGGAAAGGATCGCGGAAAGGGCATCTCCAGTGTCAGTTTTTATCGTGTTCATGGATCAGTTTGTTTACGACGGCCCTGCCTTTTTCTGAACGGAGGTAGTCCATCGTGACAGGGGGAAGCATTATTTTCAATGCCTCCATGTCGTTCTCAACGATGGCTCTTCTTACCCTTGATGCAGAGACTGCCGTTCCAGATATATCGTTAAGCCGCATTATCTCCACAACTTCGACTCCGCGCGGGGGGAGCACTTTTTTCATCATCTCATTGTACTTTGCTGTGGTCTGACAGAAAGGTTCTGTCCCGACGAAGCGTTTTTTTATCAGGAGTTCGGGTACGAAAAGATTCGCAAAGAGCGTTGCGTCCAGTTCCGCCTGTCTCTCCGCAACAGATGTCAGCCCCTTGTCCTTCAGGAAATAAGTTGGGAAGGTGGCCCTTGATACGGCGTAGTCTCCGCTTGGGATGATCCTGACGTTCTTTAGGTCTCTCGTGCCCTCCTGCACTAGCCGCAGCCGGTCGCTGAACGGGAAGTGCGAGAGGTCTTCCTGGACCACGATCACATAGAGGCCGTCGCATTCTCCGGCTGCCTTCTCAATAAGATATCTGTGTCCCAGGGTGAAGGGGTTGCAGTTCATCACAGAAGCGCCGATATTTGTGCTGCCTTCGAAGGTCCTGTTTTTCCTGAGTACCAGACGGTAATCATCTGACGACGGATGTCCGGATTCCATCAGGACTATGGCATCTGTCCTTGCCAGCTCGCTGAATCCCAGTGAGGCGAACTTGTCTGCCATGTCACGCTTCGTGTATACGAAAAGGTGGAAGATCCCGTTTTCTCTGGCGTATTTCAGCAGTTCCGAGATCACCATCCCGGAGAGCCCTGCCTCCTGCCACTCCGGGTCTGCAGCGACCATCTTTATCACCTTGCCCTGGATGCTTGCCGTGGCGATTATCTTTTCTTCCGAATTTTCCACGACGGCAGTACAGTCGGGCCTGCCTTCAAATGTCAGTCCGTTTATCTCAAGCAGCGATTCCACCTGTTTTTTTTCGTTCCAGCTGAGATCCCTGATAGTCCTCGTCTGAAAGCCAAACATCGGGGGCTACTCCTTCTCAAGTTTTCTTTTCAGGATCTCGCCGATGCTCGACCTTGGCATCTCTGAAAGGAAGTCGATTATCCTCGGTACCTTGTAATAGGAGAGTTTCTTCTTACAGTGTTCGATCAGATCCTTCGAAGTTGCCTTTTCATCCTTTTTCAGAACGATGAAGGCCTTTACGATCTCTCCGCTTATCGACCGCGGGACTCCTATGACGGCGGCCTCCGCGACCGCGGGATGTTCAAGGAGGACTTTTTCGACTTCCTGTGCGTAAACCTTGAACCCTCCTACGAAGATGACCTCTGTCCTGCGTCCTACGAGGTAGAGGTATCCGTCATCGTCGAATTTAGCTATGTCACATGTATCGAACCATCCGTCGACGAACCTTTGGGATGTAAGTTCCGGATTGCGGTAGTAGCATTTTGCCACATTGTCCCCCCTTATCCAGAGGTGTCCCTCCGAACCGGCCGGCAGAACTTCTCCCTCATCGTTCCTTATCTCTGCCTCCACACAGGAGAGAAGCGTTCCTACGCTACCAGCCCTCCTGTTTTCTATTCCGGGGGCTATCGATACGACCGATGCGGCTTCGGTAAGTCCGTATCCCTCAATTACCGGAACTCCCAGGGTTTCCTGGGCCCTCTTGTCGAAATCCAGAGGCAGTCTGTCTCCTCCAGACAGTATGTATCGGAGCGTTCTGGGCGGGGTCACTCCCCTGGCGGCTGCTCCCAGAAGGAGGGAAATTATGGTAGGGACCGCCGGCACTATCGTGACAGCTGCGTTCCTCATGGCGTCCATCGCCCCTTCGGGGGGCATGAACGACGGAAGGACGACCTGACAGGTCCCTTTTACAAGGGGTATCAGAGAGCCGCAGACGAAACCGAATGCGTTGAAGTTGGGAAGGGCGTTGAGGAACACGTCATCGTCGGTAAGTTTGCCAATATGGTCGACACACGCATTGATGCTTGCATAAAGGTTTGAATGTGACAAAGGCACTGCCTTGGGTTCTCCGGTGGTGCCTGATGTGTAAAAAATGACCGCGGTGTCGGAGGATTCTTCTTCGGATCTTCTGCCTGCGATGCTCTCTACGGGTGCATCCAAAGCGGTGACCACACATGGTATGCCTTCCTCCGAGATCAGCGGCACTATGCCTGAAGATCCCCTGTAAGTGATGGAAGCGAAGACATCGGCGTGTTTCAGCTGTTTGATAAGTGAAACGTAGCCGCTCCTCGGATCTATCGGTACGACCGTGCCGCCGAGCTTCCATATGGCAATGATGGATGCGAGAAGGATCGGACTGTTCGGGAGAAGAAAGGCCATTCTCTGTCCTTCATGGAAACCGCTTGCCTTAAAACCTTTTTCGCACTCTTCGATCAGTTCAAGGAATGCTCCGCCTGACCACCATGTCTTCTGCCACCAGATGAAAGGTTCTGTCTTAAGTGATTCAAGATTTGATAGTATGATATCTTCAAGTCTGGGAGCCAATGCTTCCCCTCCACTCTGTCAAAGCGTCAATCCCATGTAAGCTTCCCATGCCGCCGAGAAGGACAGCATACTCTCCGGGATGTCATATCTGGGATGGTGCAGGCCATACTCCAATCCGGTCCCCATCAGCATAAAGACTGAGGGTACACAGGAACTGAAGAAGGAAAAATCTTCCCCCGAGAGCAGCGGCCGTTCAAGCATTTTGATACCGTCCTCGCCGAAGAACGGAATGCCCGCGGCAAGGATCTTGTCTACCATCTCTGAGTCGTTGTCCACCAGTCCGTAGTTTCTCGTGTATTCGACAGAAGCCAGTCCCCTGAAGGCTTTTGCGATTGCCGGGGCCATGCTTTCTATCCTTCCCTGCACGAAATCCCTCGTTTTCGGACTGAAAGCCCTGAGGGTCCCCCATATGTTGACCTGCTCCGGTATCACATTATAAGCGAAACCTGCTTCGATGTGGCCGAAAGATACGACGACCGGTTCTCTTGGATCGATCTCTCTGGTAAGCATGGTCTGTATCGCTATCACGATGTGCGATGCGATAGTTACCGGATCGACTGTCATGTGGGGTTCGGCGGCGTGGCCGGCAGTGCCTCTGATATCGATGTGTATCTTGTCTGAGAGGGCCGTGAGGACTCCCCTGCGGAGGAAAAGCTCTCCGTACGGAAGTTCTGACCACCAGTGCAGCGAAGCGGCGCTTCCTATGTTGAACGTCTCAAGGAACCTGTTTTCCACAAGGGTCCTCGCTCCGCCCCTTCCCTCACCGGCGGGCTGAAAGAGCAGGACCACTCTTTTTTTTAGTTTGTCTCTGTGGAGGGAGAGTACTTTTGCGGCGCCGAGCAGAGAAGCCATATGGGCGTCGTGGCCGCATCCGTGCATCAGTCCGGGCATGCAGGAGGAAAAGGGGAGTCCCGTCTCTTCCTCGACGGCTATCGCATCCATACAGGAGCGCAGCATTATAGCGGGCCCGGGAAGGTCGCTGCGAAGTATTCCTATGACTGCGGTGGGTATGGCAAAACCGGAGACGACCTCCATGCCCTCGATCGATTCGAGGACTTTGATGATCTTGGAGGCGGTGATATTTTCTTCGAAAGCAAGCTCGGGGAACTGGTGAAAATCCCTTCTCCAGTCCTGCATTTCCTCCGAAATGTTCTCTGCGTCGGACAGAAGCCTTGCCCCAAGAGCAGAGAGTTTTGAATTTTCAGGCATATCTTATTCTTCCTTTCATCTCCGGAAAGCACACTAGATGAATAATGGCTTAGTTTATCACAAATATGGGATATAGTGTACAATTGGTCAGTCGAAAGGCTATTCGTTCTGTGTTAGACGGGGGATGAGGATAAGTTGACTCGTAATGCCAAAGGAATAATCGCCCTTTTTTCAGCCTACCTCATGTGGGGTGCAATGCCAATATACTGGAAGGCCATTGAAGCTGTTTCTTCGTTTGAGATACTTGGACACCGTGTGATATGGTCAGTTGTCTTCACTTTAGTCCTGATCACGTTAAAAAGAAACTGGCAGGTCATTGGCAAAATGCTCAGGTCAAGAAAAAAAGATGTGTTATGGCTGGCGGCAGGAGGCTTCCTTATCTCTTTCAACTGGGGTCTTTATATATGGGCAGTAAATGGGGGCAGGATCCTCGAGACAAGCCTTGGGTACTTTATCAACCCGCTTCTGAGCATGTTTTTGGGAATGATTTTTTTTAAGGAAAAACTTAACAGGATACAAACTTTAGCACTGGTTTTGGCTGTCCTTGGCGTATCCATCGAACTTGTTGCGGCAGGCTCTCTGCCGCTTGTCTCCCTTGGCCTTGCAATTTCTTTCGGTCTGTACGGCGTCCTTAAAAAAACAGTCGCAGTGGAGCCTGAAATAGCGCTCTTCACGGAGACTGTTACAGTGGCACCATTTGCGCTGGCCTGGCTTATCTTTCTGCAAAAAGAGGGTCTTTCGTCTTTCCCGTATGACAGTATGACGAACCTTATGCTGGCAGGTGCAGGGATAATGACTTCTATACCCCTGCTCATGTTCGCCTATGGTGCGTCACGTGTGCCGTTGACGACAGTAGGCTTTGTTCAGTTCGTGACCCCCACGCTGAGCTTTGCGATCGGGCTGCTGATATTCAAAGAGGACATCAATATGAACAGGGTCTTTACTTTTATGTTTATATGGGCTGCCCTTATCTTGTATACGACGGACCTTGTATTTTCAGGCAGGAAAAGCCCCAGGAAAAACAACGTCTGATTTTTTCGTTCTCAAATTCTTATAGTATTGAGTGATATGATACTTTTCTGTTATTGACTTACATACCCATGGGTATGTATAATTCGCTATGCAATTTTTCTTTATAGGATGTGATGTGTTGCCTAGAAAGACCAAGGAAGATTCCCAAATGACAAGAAACAGGCTCCTTGATGCGGCCCTGGATGTATTTTCGGAGAAAAGTTTTGCCGACGTGACTCTGAGCGAGATAGCGGAAAGGGTCGGCATGACTAAGGGGGCTCTTTACTGGCACTTTAAGAACAAAAACAATATTTTTCTGAAGATGGTGGAGGAGATATGCCTTGATGCAGAGATGCAGTTTTCGGAAAAATACGGGGAACCGAAAACATTGCCCGACCTCAGGGATTATTACAAAAGAAGGCTTGTCCCTCCGGACAACAACGACAGGTTTATGAAGATCCATTCGCTGATGCTGAGGAGGTTCGAATGGCCCGAAGAGGTGCGGTCGAATATATTCAACATCCTTATAGACCAGATAAAAAGGGAAAAAATGATGGTGAACGATATCCTTCTGAAGGCGCAGCAGGACAATGTCATCAGGCAGAACATAATTACGGAGGATGTCGCCGGAGCGATAACGTCGGTTTTTTACGGTCTTTTCATATTGGCGCGGCATAAATTAGTTTCAGAAGACCTCGCAAGATACGCCGATTATATCTGCGATGCTTTCAGGAGAGACCTGACAGCGACAGAAGACTGAGAATTTTTATTTTAAGAAAGAGCAGGTGCGTATACATGACATCACTTGGTGAAGATGGAAATATCCGGATCAACAGCCCCAAACACAGAGGCAGGCTGATCAAAACTGCAGCTGTGATCGTGATCGCGGTCCTGGCAGGATTCGCGCTCAAAAGTCACTTCAGCTCGGACGCTTCCGCTAAGCGGACAAACATGCAGCCGCAGATCCCTGCCGTAGTGCTGCACACTGTGAGCGAAAAGGCTCTTTCATCGAGCCGCAGCTTCATTGGCAGGGTAGAAGCCATACAAAGTGTTTCCCTCAAACCGCAGGTCTCGGGAGAGATCACTAAGGTTAATTTCAAAGAGGGTTCCTTCGTAAAAGAGGGGCAGCTCCTTTTTACGATAGACAGCAGCAACTATCAGGCTGTAGTCGACCTGAGAAAAGCTGAGCTCGAACAGGCCCAGGCGTCTCTTGCCAAGTCGGAAAAATATCTTGCCCGCGTAAAATCGGCGGACAAACGGAGCATTTCAGCCAGCGACATAGATGCCGCAGAGAGCGCGTTCCTGCAGGCAAAGGCGGCCGTATCGCAGGCAAAGGCCGCTTTGAGGATCGCTGAAATTGATCTTGCCCATACCAGGATCCTGTCTCCCATCACAGGCCGGACAGGGGCGGCGGCCTACACCAAGGGCAATTACGTGACGCCGGCTTCCGGAGCGCTTGCGACGATAATACAGACCGATCCTGTACGCGTTTCATTTGCCCTTCCTGATAAAGACTACCTGGATCAGATGGAGCTCTTCAGGAAAAACGGACCCGTTTACCGCACCACCCTCGTATTGTCAAACGGAAGAGAGCTTGACATACAGGGTGAAAGGGATTTTGAAAGCAACAAAGTGGACGACAGGACCGGTACCATTGAAATGGTGATACGTTTCCCCAATCCTGAAGGGATACTTATCCCCGGTTCTATGGTGCGGGTAAAGACAAAACCGGTCGAAAACGACCCCAGCATAATCATCCCGCAGGAATCCATCCTTGCAGACTCACAGGGTAGTTATGTATACACGGTCGATGAAAATAACATCGCGCACCAGACAAGAATAGAACTTGGAGAAGAGGTCGGAACGATGCGTAAGGTCACCAAGGGACTGAAGGACGGTGACAGGGTGATCCGCATCGGACTCCAGAAAGTCCGCCCGGAGGCCCCTGTGGCTCCTGCAGAGATCGGGACCGGGACCAAAACGGCCGCTGAGATGGCCGGAATGACGGAGGAAGAGATCCTGGTTTCGGAGACAGCTTCTTCGGATGACAAAGAAGGAAACTAAAGATGTTTTCGAAATTTTTCATAGAACGACCCAGATTTGCAATGGTCATAGCCATAGTGTTGGCTCTGGCCGGAGCGATAAGCGCATTCAGACTGCCGGTCGCACAGTATCCTGATGTCACGCCCCCGCAGATAAGCGTCAGCACCTCATATCGCGGAGCGGATGCCGTCACCCTTACGAACACTGTCGCTGCTCCGCTCGAAGAACATCTGAACGGTGTCGACGGGATGATATACATGAGTTCGACATCAGACAACAGCGGCAATTACGAACTGTCGATAACTTTTGAGATGGGTACCGATCCCGACATGGCCCTTGTCAAAGTGCAGAACCGTATCCAGCAGGCACTGCCGATGCTGCCGGGTGAGGTCACGGCACAGGGTATAGACGTCGAGTCAAGGTTCTCGGACACACTTGGATTCGTCGGGATCATATCGCCGAACGGGACCAAGGACGGCGCATTTCTCATGGACTATGCTGAAAATAATGTAAAAAATGTTTTTAAGCGTGTCCCGGGCATAGGAGACTGCAAAGTATTCGGATCCAAATACAGCATCCGTATCTGGCTCGACCCGGAACGTCTGGCCTCGCTGGGGATCAGCATCAACGATGTTTCCTCCGCCATAAGGAGCCAGAACAGACAGGCTTCGATCGGTTCGATCGGTACTGCTCCCGCAAAGACAGATCAGCCTATAGTCTATTCATTGACTACCAGGGGGCGCCTCAATTCGGTAAGGGAATTTGAGAACATAATCCTGCGGACAACAGCGGAGGGCGGACTGGTAAAGCTCAAGGACGTATCCAGGATCGAACTGGGATCAGAGACGTACGCATTTGACGCGACATTCAACGGACGTCCGGCTGCAATGATGCTTCTGACACAATCTTCCGGCTCCAACGCACTGGATGTAATGGCGGGAGCCAAGAAAACGATCGAGGAGCTCAAACAGCAGCTGCCAGAGGACACAGAATTCGTCCTCGGCTACGACTCAACAGAATACGTGACCTCGACGATCAAAGAGATCATAATGACGCTCTTTATCACGTTCTCGCTGGTCGTTTTCGTCTGCTACCTCTTCCTTCAGGATCTCAGGGTCACCCTCGTGCCTGTCGTGGCGATCCCTGTCTCTATCCTGGCCACGTTTACCGGCCTGTCGGTGTTGGGGTACAGCATCAATATCCTCTCGCTCTTCGGCCTTGTCCTTGTCATCGGAACAGTCGTCGACGACGCGATAATCGTTGTCGAAAGGGTCCTTTTCATAATGGACAGAGACCACTGTGACACTGAAACGGCGACGGTGCAGGCTATGAAGGACGTTACAGGTCCCATGGCGGCGACAACGCTGGTCTTCCTGGCAATATTCGTTCCGGTGGCTTTCATGGGAGGCATAACCGGGCAGATATACAGGCAGTTTGCGGTGACCATATCATTCTCAGTCGTCTTTTCCCTCATTGTGGCGCTTACCCTCAGCCCTGCGATGTGCGCCCATTTGCTCAAAAAGGTGCATCCAAAAAAGAGCGGTCCGCTCAAGTGGTTCAACGACATGCTCGGCGTGTCGACAAAGAAATACGTATCCGGTTCTGTCTGGATCGCGAGGAGAAAGGTGCTCACGATAGCAGCTCTTGCCGCGGTCATCGTTGGGGCAGCCATGTCAGCTAAGTATCTGCCCACTGAATTCTTGCCGGAAGAGGATCAGGGCGCGGCTTTCGCCACCATCCAGCTGCCTGAAGGGGCAAGCCTGGGAAGGACACAGGCTGTAATGGACAAACTTATCCCTCAGATAAGGGAGATACCCGGAGTAAAATTTGTATTGGGGATAAAAGGCTACAGCATAATAGGCGGAGCAAGCGAAAATATGGGTACGCTTATAGTTCCGCTTGAACACTGGGACTCCAGAAACAGCAAGGAGAAAAGCCTTCGCAGCATAGTCGGCAGGATCGTTGCTATAGGAGCTTCAGTTCCCGAAGCCCAGATCAACGTCTTCACCCCTCCTGCAATACAGGGTCTTGGGATCAGCGGAGGCATCGATATGCGTCTTCAGTCGCGCATGGAGAATGACCCGGAGCGGATGGCGATGGTATTGAGGGATTTCGTCGGAAAGGTGAACCAGATACCGGAAGTCCTTTATGCTTACAGTACATACACTTCAAACACGCCGCACCTGTTCCTTGACATAGACAGAGAAAAGGCGGAGATGCTGAATGTACCGATAGGGAATATATTCGCGACTCTGCAGACATATTTCGGATCGGCATACATAAACGACATCAACATAGGGACCCAGGTAAACAAGGTAATGGTCCAGTCGGACTGGAACTTCAGGAACAACATCGGCAACGTGGGGAGCATACATGTCAACAGCACTTCGGGCGATCCGGTCCCGCTCCAAAGCCTCGTGTCGGTCAGGAACACCGTCGCGCCGCGTTCCATATCAAGATACAACCTTTATCCGAGCGCAGCCGTGACAGTGGTGATGAAGCAGGGATTCTCCACGGGGCAGGGAATAATCAGACTCAGGGAATTGTCCAAAGACCTCCCGGCGGGCTACGGATACGAATGGTCGGGGATGACTTATCAGGAACAGCAGGCCAAGGGACAGATAGCGATAATCATCATGATCGCCATGATGTTCGCATATCTCTTCCTTGTCGCGCAGTATGAGAGCTGGACTATTCCGGTGCCGGTCATACTGTCGCTGCCCATCGCGGTCCTGGGGGCCCTTGCCGGAGTCTATGTCATGGGTCTCTCTGTCTCGATATATGTGCAGCTGGGCATACTGCTTCTCATCGGACTGGCGGGGAAGAATGCGATACTTATCGTTGAGTTCGCAAAGGAGCAGCATGAGGATAAGGGGCTTTCTATAATCGATGCCGCGGCTGAGGCAGCGCGTGAACGTCTGCGCGCAGTCCTTATGACAGCGTTCACCTGTGTTGTCGGAGTCCTTCCCATGCTTTTTGCAAGCGGGGCTGGCGCAGGCAGCAGAAAGGCGGTAGGCACAACTATCTGCTACGGGATGACCACTGCCACTGTGATAGGGATATTCCTTATCCCTGCCCTTTATGTCGTATTTCAGACTCTGAGAGAAAAGATAAAGGGCCGTATCAAGTCCGTGTGGGGCAAGGAACAGAGGAGTATATGACGATGAAAAAGATAATAGCAGGGATAATATCGGCGATCCTTCTGATCTCGGCAACGGCCTGTGCACAGGAAACGACGGATCAGGCCGACCAGGAACTGGCTCACGGCAAATGGATCGAGATGGCCCAAAGGTATCCGATCAAGGCTGTCTCCCATGACCAGACGGCCAGGCCTGACCCAAAAATGCTGTCCGAATGGTGGAAGTCATTCAACGATGAACAGCTGACACAGCTGATCGAGTGGGCGCTGCAAAGCAACAGGGATCTGGCCTCGGCACGCGCAAAGGTAACTGAGGCAAGAGCCGCGCTTGGGATAAACAAAGCCGCGCTCCTTCCGTGGCTCGACAATACCGATTACTGGTACAACACAAGGACTCCGGTGAAAACAGGCGGCGCGGGGAAAGGCATCGACATCTACCGCCTGGGCATCGATGCGTCATGGGAGATAGACATCTTCGGGGGCAAAAAGCAGAGCGTTAAGGCCGGAGTTGCTTCTCTGGAAGCTCAGTATGCCTTGCTCCACTCAGCCTGGGTGTCGCTGTCTGCAGAGGTGGCGCTCAACTACCTTACTCTGCGCACCCTCCAGGAGAGACTGCAGGTGGCCGAGAGCAACCTTGTTCTCCAGGAAGAGACTCTGGAAATGCTTCAGTCCAGGGTAGATGCCGGACTCAGTGACCATCTTGCACTGAGCCAGGCGAAATATACCCTTGAACAGACCAGGGCCGAGATACCGCCTATAAGGAAGAACATCGAGGAGACGAAAAACACCCTGGCGGTGCTTACCGGAAGGGTGCCTGGAAGCCTTGACGAAATGCTTGACGCGGCAAGGCCGATCCCAAAATTCGACCCGGATATGATGATAGGGATACCGGCGAACTGCATCCGTCAGAGGCCAGACATATTTGCCGCGGAGCGTCAGCTTGCCGCCCAGATCGCGCGTAAAAAATCTGCGAAAGCGGATCTGTGGCCTAAGTTCTACCTTCTGGGGTCCATCGGGACTGAGGCACTGGACACAGGCAGCCTTTTCGAAGGTCCCAACAAGGCATATTCATTCGGTCCGAAGATAACTTGGCCGATATTCCACGGAGGGGCCATCCGCAGCAACATCAAAGTCCAGACGGCAAGGCAGGAGCAATACCTGGCGGCGTACGAACAGACGGTCCTCAATGCGGTCGCGGAGGTAAGGAATGCCCTGACGGCCGGAATGGAAGAGAGAAAGAGGAACGAGGCCCTGAAGAGGGGAGTAGATGCCGCGCAGGCAGCGCTCGAGGTCGCAAACGACAAGTACAGGAACGGCCTCACGGATTTCAACAATGTCATAAACGCACAAAGATCCCTTCTGATGCTGTCCGAGGCCCGCGCAGTCAGTGACGGACAGATAGCATCGAACACCATCAGGCTGTTCAAGGCCCTCGGAGGTGGATGGGCACCTCTGGGCGAGGAGTATGAGCCGGAACAGACAAAAAAATAGAGCCGTCATTCAAACGATCATTTTTTGCGAGTCCCGTCGATGTCCCTGACGGGGCTCGCACTGTTATAATTGTTGCGTTCCAAGATGAGGATCTCTTCAGGGGGGCAATTGCATGAAACCGGCAAGATCTGCTTTGGTAACGGGCGGCGCGGGATTTATCGGTTCCCACATGGCTGACGAACTGATAGAGAACGGATGGGAAGTCACTGTGCTTGACAACCTCGAGACAGGGAAGCGGGAGAACCTGGAACATCTCCGGGACGATCCGCGGCTGACCTTTGTGGAAGGGGACGTTTCCGACAGAGAGATACTGAAAGACCTCCTTGAGGGCAAGGATGCCGTTTTCCATTTCGCTGCAATGGTATCGGTCCCGTTGTCGATCAAAATGCCCGAAAAGTGCCACCGCAACAACATTACGGCATTCAGCGACCTTATCATCGCAATGAAGGATATGGATATCCCGCTGATCTATGCGAGCTCCGCTGCCGTTTACGGAAACAGGGACGAAGGGCTCAGGCGCGAAGACGAGAACCCCCTCCCGATGTCACCATACGGTGCGAGCAAAGCGATCAACGAAATACAGGCGGCGTGTGCCGCGAGAGTGTGGGATCTGGATACCGTCGGCTTCAGATTCTTCAATGTTTACGGACCAAGGCAGGACCCCTTCGGACCATACGCATCAGTCATACCTAGGTTCTGCCACGCGCTTTCGACAGGGAGAAGACCTGTCGTCTACGGCGACGGGGATCAGACCAGGGATTTCGTATATGTAAGGGACCTGACCTCTATCCTGATCAAGATGTGTGAAAAGGCACACATAAACAGGGGCAGGGTCTTCAATCTGGGCACGGGAAAGAGCATGTCAGTCAACGAACTCCTGAAACTCATATCGGCCATTATGGGCTCCTCCGCAGCGGAAGAGAGGCTTCCGGAGAGGGCCGGCGACATAAAAATGAGCTGTGCCGACATGACCCTTCTTACAGAAGCGATCGGCAGACCTGTCTTTACCGATATCGGTACGGCGCTTTCTGCAACGGCAAAATGGTACAGGGATAACTGCAAAAGCTGAAAGTCTATCCCAGTATCCTGAATGCGAGAATGCCTATCCACTCTTTTATCCCCATGCAGGATAGCCGGAAATTATGTGCATCAGGGAAAAGATCAGGAAGGCCGCGGAATCCCGGGTAAGTTTCCAGTCCCCCGGAGAGTGGAAAAATATTTTTATCCTTGAAGACAGATCGTGCCCGCAGCATTGAGCGGGGCATATGGAACGCGTTGGTGACGATGACTATATCCTGCAGGCCGCTGTCGGCGATGATCTTTGCCGAACAGGTCATGTTCTCTTCGGTAGTCCTTGAAGAATTTTCAGTCACAGTCTTTCCCTTCCAGCCCATCTTCAAGGCGCACTCCTCCATTATCTCCGCCTCGGTCCTCGCGTTGAAGCCATATACGTTGCCGCCGGAAAATATCAGGACGTCCTTCTCAGGGTCAGCAGAGGTCACCGCTGTATATATCCTTTCCAGGGAGTAGGCTGCGGGCATGACCTCCCGCCCCTTGCTGTCGTAGTTTGAGCCGCCCGCAAGAACAAGGAATGCGATCGGCCTTTCGGAAACAGGAGCAGAATTTTCATACTTCCTCTCCAGCCCGCCGATCATTGCGTATGAGCCAACAGAGGTGCTCATGAACCAGATAGAAGCTGAAAACAGAAGCATCGCCCAGAATAGCATTTTTTTGCTTTTTGTCCTGAGGAGAAGGAAGGAAAACAGGACCGTTATTATGATCAGCGATCCGGGAGGCGCTATCATTGATCCCAGGAGTTTATATGCATAGAACATCGTTTCACCTTCCGTATTTCGTCTTAGAAAACAATAAAGTCTTATCATCATGATATACTGCTGAATAAGCAACATGACGCTGGACATGCCGCTGATTTTAGTTAACAATAACCAGATATGATTGTACCTTAGCAGGGAGCTGGTGACCATGGACCTGAAAAAAATGTTTGAAACCCTTTATGGGCATCCCCGCCAGGAGTGGATCGACGGCTCAGGGGACAATGAGGACGGATGGGATGATGCCAGGCCCAAGATGCCGAACATCAGGATCCCAAAAATTTCAAGACTGTGGCTCATACTGGGCGGGCTGTTCCTTCTCTTTGCAGTCATCCTGCCCGGAGTGGCTGTATTTATAACAGACCTGTACTGGTTTGAATCCTACGGATTTGAGGCGGTCTTCTGGAAAAGATTCACCGCAAGATGGGAGCTCTTTTTCATATCTCTCGTGCCCGCATTCCTTTTCTATTGGTACAACTGGCGTTCTGCATGGAAAAGCGGACTGATGCCTGTAGGCGACGGATCTGAGGATGCTGTCCGCACGAGGGCCTCAAAATGGGTCATAATAGCGGCCGCAGGACTTTTCGCTGCGGTCAACGCGCTGAATGCGATGGGGGCTTGGGGTACTTTTCTGAAATTTATCGATTCCACGCCCTTCGGCGAAACAGATCCTCTGTTTGGCAAGGATATCGGTTTTTATGTTTTCACGCTGCCGTTTATAAACTATCTGCAATCCTGGCTGCAAGGAGTGCTGACCGTTACTCTGATCGGCACCTTCGCGTCGTATTTTATGACGAAGTCCCTTACTTTTGAGGGAGCAAAATTGACAGTTACCATGAGGGCAAGGCTCCATATGTCCCTCCTGGGATCCCTCCTGTTGATCGTGTGGGGCGTCGGATACTGGCTTGCAAGGTATGAGATACTTTTTTCACCTACCGGGGTGGTATATGGGGCGGGCTATACGGATGTCAACATACTGCTTCCTGCCTACACCATCCTTACGGCAGCGGCAGTTGCGGCGGCCGTCCTTCTTATGTTGAATTTTTACAAGCCGATGTGGAAGATGTCCGGCATTATCATCGCGGCCCTGCTGTTGCTGGGTTGGGTGGCGAGGTCATTTGTTCCGGGGATCGTCCAGCAGTACAGGGTGAAGCCGAACGAGTACGAACTTGAAAAGCCCTTCCTGCACTACCACCTCGATTATACCCGCAGGGCATTCGGACTTAACGATGTAAGGACGATAGACGTGATCCCTGAAAACGAGGTAACACCGGAAGAACTGCTTGCCGATCAGGAGACGGTTAAAAATATACGTCTATGGGATTATGCCCCGCTTCTGAGGACGTATAAACAGCTCCAGGCCATAAGGACCTATTATGATTTTGATGATGTCTACATCGACAGATATAAACTGAACGGCGGAAACAGACAGGTGATGCTTTCGGTGAGGGAACTCGACCTGTCCAAACTGCAGAACCAGACGTGGGTGAACATGCACCTTGAATTTACCCATGGATACGGCGTTGTGATGAACCCTGTCAATGAAGTAGCTCCGGGCGGACTTCCTCAATTCTTCATGAAGGATCTGCCGCCAAGGTCGACCGTCGATATAAAACTTGACAGGCCACAGATATACTATGGATCCATGAAGGACTTTTACGTCCTGGTGAATACGGATGTCAAAGAGTTCGACTATCCTATGGGCGACTCCAATGTAAGAAGCACCTACGAGGGAGAGGGCGGAGTTGAGATCGGTCCTTTCTGGAGAAGGCTGCTTTTTACGCTGAGGTTCCGTGACACCGAGATCCTCTTCACAGGAGCGCTGAGACCAGAAAGCAGGGTGCTTTACTACCGCAACGTCAGGGAAGCACTGAGCAATATCGCTCCATTCCTCATCTTTGACGGAGATACCTATCCGGTCATCTTCGACGGCCGCATAATATGGGTGCAGGATGCTTTTACATGGACTCACAGGTATCCTTATTCAAAGCCTGTAATGACTCCTGATCCCACGCTCAGGCACTTCAACGGCGTAAACTATATCAGGAACAGCGTCAAGGCCACTGTCGACGCCTACGATGGGAAGATGTCATTCTATGTAGTTGACGAGAAAGATCCTGTCGCCCAGACCTGGCGTAAGATTTTCCCGTCAATTTTTAAGCCGGCAGGCGCGATGTCTGAGGAGCTTTGGAAACATATGAGGTATCCCGAAGATTTCTTTGAGGTACAGACCGACGTTTACAGGACATACCACATGACGGACACGAACACCTACTACAACAGGGAAGATGTATGGGAAGTGACTCCCGTCGGACGCCAGAGAAGGATCTCGCCGAACTATGTAACTATGAAACTCTGGGGCGAAGAAAAACCAGAGTTTGCCATCATCGTTCCTTACATGCCGCTGGGGCGCGACAACCTGATAGGCTGGATGGCCGGAAGGTGCGATCCTGACAATTACGGAGAACTGCTTGTCTATCGGTTCCCCAAGCAGAAGCTTATCTACGGTCCGGCACAGATCGAGGCTCTTATAAATCAGAATCCGGAAATTTCCTCCCAGCTTTCTCTTTGGAGCCAGAGAGGGTCGGATGTGATCATAGGAGATCTTTTGGTGATACCGATAGGCAAGTCGCTCCTTTATGTGCAGCCTCTCTATCTGAAAGCCGAGAACGGCGAGCTTCCCGAACTCAAGAGGGTAATAGTTTCGACCGGAGGCAGAGTGGAGTGGGATGAGACATTTGCCAGAGCGCTTGAAAAGCTGATAGGCAAAAAAGATTCAGAAAAAGGATCTTCTGTCAGGCCCGGATCAGTCGCCGATATGGTAAGAGGAAACGGATATGCTGCGATGTCGGAAGATGTTTCGCTTGGATCGAAGGATATCTCTGACCTTGCAAGACAGGCCCAGGAATTGTTCGATTCTGCTCAGGAAGCTCAGCGTCAGGGCAACTGGGCACTTTACGGAGATAAAATAAAGGAACTTGGGAAGGTCATATCAGAGCTGGAAGAGAGGTCGAGAAAGTGATGTTTACAATACTTTTCGGAGCTTTGGCGGTCATCGTATTGGTCCTGATGTGTTTCGGGATCTATATCTTTGCGGCATATGTCTTTTCCAGACTAGGGGAGAAGTTCGGGGCAGGTTCTTTCCTGCAGTTCCTGATACCTTTCTATAACGTGATGCTTCTCTGTGACTGCGCAGGGATCTCACGCTGGTTCACCGTGGCTATAATCGCACCGGGTATAGTTACGGCCGCCATGAATTTCGTAAGCCTCTTCCTTTTTTCCGAGTTCTTCAGCTCGGCTGCCGCATTGGTAGCCTTTGCGGCTAATGTATATCTCTGGGGAAACATAGCCGAGAGGCTCGGCAAAAATTTCTGGATCTGGGGGGTACTGACCCCTGTCCTTCTGGGGCTTCCGGTCCTGGTCCTGGCCTTTGACGGGTCGATGCCGTCAGGGAACGGAGGATATTCAGGCAAAGGAGATAAAAGATACATAGATGTCTAAGTTTTATGATGGACATCCATATCCCAGCGCGGCAGGGTATGTACGTGAAAAGAGCGGCAAAAGATGTTTGGTACATAAGATCGCAATAGGCGTGTTTTTCGTACTGACCGTGACACTCGCCGCCGGAACAGTGGCTTATCGGGCTGCGGCGGCGGAGGAGATAACCTCCGGGGATATTACGGCCGGCGCTGCATCTGCGGATACTGAAACACCTCAGACCGAGAGTGAAGATATCTCCGCGGACGTGCTTCTGCCCGAGATCTTCGAGGTTTCCCTGAACATGATATATCCGAATGAAAGCCCGAAGAAGGTCCAGCTGAAAAATTCCCTGAGGGACCTCCTTGCGGTTGGCAGTGAAAAAGAGGCTGCAAAGATGATCGGTGCCGCAATGGCCGGCGAACGCAAAAAATCGATGGCCTACATCGGCTATTACTGCAGAAGGGCCCTGCCCTACGTCAACGGAGGACTGGGCGAAAGGGCGGGTTTTCTTAGCTGGTTTTTGAGCGGGTACGGAAAATTCGGAGTCGTTATCCTTTCCAAAGAGGGTATCGACAAGGTCATGGCGACAGGCAGAAGAAGGGGAGAATTCTGGCGTTTCGTTGAAGATGGGAAGGTCCCTTCCAACAAGCTTGACAGGATCTACCCGTCATCTGACGCATTTTATATCCCGTTCGCGGCAGGAGAAGTGTTCATATTGGACATAATTGGTTCCGACAGCGGAGAAGCCTCTTTGTGGAAGGTGCTTCCCGGAGGGATAAACAAAAAGACATGGAGTGCCGGGAACTGGGAGAGAGAGATAACGGTCAGAGGCGACAGGCTTTATTGAGATCGACAGAATAGGGTAAAATATAAGGATCTCGGATCATATTTTTTAAGGGGTGTTGTGAGGATGAGAATAAAATGGACAGCAGCATTGATCCTGGTTTTGGCGTTTACGTTATTTTCGGTGCCCGTCTTTGCAGCATCCGACTGGGACACCTTTGTGGCGGAAATGGGTAAGAGGGAGAAGATAAAGGACACAGGGGCAGCAATAGTTGCCGACATGCTTGATATCGCTCCCCAGGGGACCGAGACCGAGCTGTGGCAAAAGCTGTGGAACGGTGAACCGCGCTGGAGAGCGGCTGCAGCCGTGGCGTTGATCAGCAGGATGTTCCCTGACGGCGATCCGTCAAGATGGCAGGAGGTGTCAGGTTTTGTCCCCGGGAAGAGCGTACAGCCGAGACAGCTTATCGCCATGGATGCGTTTTTCGTTGCTGTAGATTCACTCAGCAGGATCCCTGACGGGCTATGGGGATCGGCCTATCTGCTCGATCTTTTCGGCAAGTCCGGCTTTGGCAAGGTGATGTTCATTGAAGAGATACCGGAGGGCATGGACAGTTTGCTGAGCGAGATCGTATCATCAACCGGCCTTCCTGGAGACTGGAGCATAAAAAGGACACGCGGCAAGCTTCCGATACTGCCCGTCTACAAGGGCTACATAACGAGAAGTACTGCGGATTCCAGAAACATGCAGTATCTCGACGGATACGGTTCGGTCGCGTCAAACGGCAAATATGCGTGGGACAGGGACAGAGGGTATGTATATCAGATCATCGAGGACAACGGTTTCAGGGATGTCTGGATAGAACCGTGATGTGAACCGTCATTGCATAGACCGCCGGTCGAAAAAGTAAAAAAATACAAGAGAGAAAGGTGCCGGCAGTTCGATCCCTTTCTCTCTTTTCTTTTTTCTGCCGTATTAAATTGTTGTAATGGAAGCTTTGACAGTATATCATCTTAACAGGCAGAGATTAATAAAACAATTTTTTCCCAGTAATAAGTTGTTTTATGTCGTTTAACGGGGGTGGAAGTATGGAATACGGAGAATATTATAAAAGTTTTGACCCTGAACCTTACTACAGGGAACGCGGCTGGCTGATAGGCAGCGGACGGGTAGGGGGAAAGGCGAAAGGGCTCAGTTTTGCCCATGAGATACTTAAGTCGAACGGGATGCTCGATGAAGTATTGCTGCCGAAATGCACCTTCGTTATCACTACCTCTGTCTTTGAGGAGTTTATGGAAGAGAACAGGCTTTGGGACAGGCTGCTTGATCTCAGGGAGCACAGCGACGCGCCCAAACTGCACAAGATCTGTCAGGAGGCCAGTCTGCCGGAAAGCCTTGATAAAGATCTGGAGAGGATCCTGGATACGATAGATACCCCGATGTCCGTCCGTTCATCATCGATATTGGAGGACGACGTCAATCTTTCTTTTGCCGGCAAATATGCGACGAAATTTGTCTCCAACAGCGGCGACAGGGCTTCAAGGAGAAGAGGCCTTGAGGCCGCGATCAAGGAGGTATACGCATCTACCTATAATCCCGCTGCCAGGGAATACAAGAGGAAGCACAACATACTCTGGGGAGGCGAGCGGATGGGTGTCCTCATACAACCAATAGCCGGCAGGATGAGGAACAGCAAATATTATCCGGAACTTGCGGGGACAGCCTTCTCACAGGTCTTCAGGAGACCGTCTCCGAGGATAAGGAAGGAAGACGGAGTGGCAAGGATATGCTTCGGTCTCGGGACAAGAACGGTCGACAGAAGCTTTGCCAGGACCTTCTACCTTACGAATCCGAACCTGAGACCGGAAGGCAACAGGCCTGCGGAGATAGTCTCCCACTCCCAGGAACAGTTCGACTATGTCGACCTGGAACACAACGCCTTTATGACGGCTTACGCCTGTAACTACATCAAAATGATCATGAAGGAACACAAAATGGCCCAGTCATACCTTCAGTGGTATGACGGCAATATGTTCCATTGGCTTCTTGCTGACACCGGGAACATGGTCGCTCCCAGGGCCGTATTTACGTTCGCGGAACTTCCGCAGAAATGCCCCAAGCTGTTCAACAGGATAAAAAAGCTCCTTAGGCTTTTTGAGGAGGAACTGCGGCTGCCGGCGGACATGGAGTTCACATACGAGAGTGTGGAGGATGAATTCACACTTGTCCAGCTAAGACCGCTGTCAGTTTATGATGACAAGGGCAGGGTCGTCATACCGGAAGTAAGTCCCGAAAGTACTATACTGAGAGGGAACCGAATGGTCGCGAACGGCAGGCTTGAGAACATAAGGCACATAGTGTACGTGGATCCGGAGCTTTATGGCAAGACACCCGACTTTTATGATGTTGCAAGAGCGGTAGGAGAGATCAACGCAAAACTTGACGGAGAGAGGTATCTTCTCGTCGGGCCCGGGAGATGGGGAAGTTCGAATCCCGTTCTGGGAGTTCCTGTAAAATACAGCGAGCTTTCAAATTCAGGCTGTCTGGTCGAACTTGGCATACCCAGCAAGGGTATGGCTCCGGAACTTTCGTACGGGACGCACTTTTTCCTCGACCTGGACGGAGACAACATCCTCTACCTTCCCGTATTTGACGGAGAGAAGGGCAACGTCTACAACAAAGAATGGTTCGAGAGCAGAGAATGGACATCAGATCACCATCCTGCGGTCAGGCATTACCAGGGGTTATTCGATGTCCTGCTTGACGGTGACAGTGAGATCGGAATAGTGATAGACAAGGGCGATTCGGAGGTGAAGGGCAAGTGACCGATCTGGAAAAGATCAGGGAAGAATATTTTGCATGGGACCCGCACGACGATCCGGAATTTGCGCCAATGATATTCGGAAAAGGGACTATCGGCGGAAAGGGCCGTTCCCTTCTTTTTGCGCTCAGAAAACTTCGTGATTCAGGGGATCCGCAGTTATCCAACAGCAAGGTCCCGGAGTCGATATACTTCGGGATAGATATTTTCCACCGTTTCCTTGAGTCAGTGCCGTCTCTGGATGTTCTGATATCGCAGAATGACCCGGAAAGACTCGAAGCAGTTTTCCTCAAGACTCCGCTGCCGACGATAGTGACGGAAGCATTGAGGAAATATCTCTCAGAGATGCACGACCCGGTCGTGATAAGGAGCAGCAGCAGGCTTGAAGATTCAGTCAAACATTCGTTTGCCGGGAAATACCTTACGACATTCATGAGCAATGATTCACCGTCTCTGGAAGAGAGAGTGAGGATAGTCGAAAGGGAGATCAGGAAGATATATTCAAGGATATATTTCCCCGAGGCGACCAGCTACAGGGAAAAACACGGACTTGGCGATGACGATATGGGAATAATCGTTATCAGGATGTCCGGAAGGTGGCACGGAAGGTACTATTATCCGACTATAGCCGGTGTGGGCTATTCCCAGAATTTCAGACGATGGAACAAAAGGGTGAAGCAGAAAGACGGCGTTCTCAGGATCGTATTCGGACTGGGGACCATGAGTACGAAAAGAGGCTATGCAAGGACGATATCTCTGACGAATGTATATCTTAGGCCTGACGGACAGAGTCCTGAAAAGATCGCCGTCCATTCCCAGGAAAGATTCCATGTGATAGACAGGGAAAGGCCAAATGAACTGACGACGCTCGACATCAAAAAAGAGTGGCGTCAGCTGATAGATCATCATCCCGATTTTGACGCCTACGCTCAGATATATTGCTATGATCCGGATGGGGGATGCCTGTCTTCCCTGATGAAATCCACTAAGAAGATCGAGGTGGGATCGAAGGTCTGCCTGACTTTTGACAATTTCCCAAAAAAATACCCGAACTTTTTTGAAAGGATGAAAAAGACGCTTCCGCTGCTGGAGTCTTCAATGGGACTCCCGGCAGACATAGAGTTTGCATATGAGCCTCTCGATGACAGCTTCTGCCTTATACAGTCACGTCCGTTCTGGTGCCAGACATGCCCGGAAGAAGAGATCCCCGACATGTGCGGAAAGAAGGTCATCCTGCAGGCTGACAGGATGGTCACGCCGGGAGTCCTTCACAACATACCCTGCCTCGTATATATAGACCACAGGCAATACTTTGCAAATCCCGATTTTTACAGGGTCGCAAGGGGGATCGGTGAAATAAACGAACAGATGAAAGGACAGAAGTTCATCTTTGTCTCGCCCGGCAGGGTAGGGTCGAGCAATCCCGAACTTGGGGTTCCTGTGAAATACAACGAGCTTACAAACTGCTGCTGCATAGTCGAACTTGGGATACCCAGGCTAGGTTTCATGCCCGAACTCTCTTACGGGACCCACTTCTTCTCGGATCTTGCAGTGGACAACGTTCTCTACATGCCCGTCTTTGAGGGAGAATCAAACAATATCATAGATAATGATTGGTTTGCAGAAAACGAGTGGGAAGAGGGGCCGCACCCCGCGATAAGGATATACAGGGGAGATTTTTCGGCATACATGGACGGAGAGAACAACCAGGGAGTAATAATCGACAGCAGCCCGTGTGAATAGGGGCAAATAAAAAGGGGCAGCCCGAAAGAGCTGCCCCTGATGTGTTTCAAGTATTTGTGTTCCTCAGCCGAGTAGCTTTTCCACAATGGCGCCGGTCTCGCCGAGAGCCACGGCGTCTATTTCATCGGGGTCGCATCCCTGCTGTTCCATTTCACGGATCTTCGCCTTGGCTTCTTCAACTTCTTTCAGAACTCCTGCGCCCTCGTATCCTTCCTGCAGGACTTTGATCTCCTTCTCATCCGTCAGTCTGTCGGTCAGATAGCCGAAGAGGAACGCGGGAGCGCTGATCGCTGCAAGTCTGCTGTCGGAGGAGCACCACGGTTCCGCCACATAGGTGGCGTAATTTATAGTATCTTCCATCTCTTCGTCGATATCGTCGTCAGACTCGGGGAACTCCCATATGTTCAGGACGAAGAAGGGGACATTGGGATCGAGCGAGATCGCGTAGTTCACCGCATCGCGGATATCGGCAGGATCTGCTTCAGTCTCGATAAGCGCGATGGCGCGCGCGTGCTCTCCGACCACGGATTCGAGCGGGTCGCTCTCGAGCGTTTCGAGGATCTGCCTGTACATACCCAGATCCAGCATGCAGCGGTAGAGGAGCGTCCTGCTCGGATAAAATCCCTCATCATCAAAATTTGCGAACTCTTTTGCGATCTCCAGAGCCTCCTCGGTCTCCTGCTCTGCGAGCAGCGAGTATCCCAGGTTCATCATAATGGAGCAGTATGCCTGCGCATCTCTGTCTTCTTCGAGGTCCGGGGGTGTCTCCTTTTCTGATATTATCAGCCTGATGGCGGAAAGTGCCTCCCTGAGCATGTCGAGGTTTTCAATGCAGTCTTCGTAAGTCATGGTCTGCCAGACTGCAAGTTTCCCGTAAGGACTGTCAGGGTCTTTTTCAAGGATCTCCCTGCCGATCTCACCGATCTCTTCATCGGTCTCTGCCGTGTCAAGCTTTTCAAGAAGCTCTTCGATATTCATTTTTCTTTTCTCCTTTTTTATATTGTAATGGTCCGCTATATCCTTGATATAACCATCGTAAGCATCCCGCCGGGCTGGAGTTTCAGCATGCACCTGTAGCCTTTTACCAAACTGCTTCTCTGAATTCCGTCGAGCATATTTCCGCCGTATATACCCATGGATTTTAAGGCACCGTCAGCTTCGGCCTCAGATATCCCGCTGTCCAGTGAATAGATCATCTGCCTGCATATGCTGACGAAGCGGCTGTTTTCGTAGGACTCCTGTGCCGGTACTGATTTCTTTTCGCTCCCGTAAGAGTCCGCAAAAGAGAGCAGGGCCACGCTCATAAGTTCCTTGCTCCCTTCCGAGCCTGTCAGGACTATCATCAGTTTTTCGCCGCACTCAAGGATCTTTACCGTTCCGTCCGGATCCTGGATACATGAGGCTATGTCAGCGTTGGAGATTCCGTTTCCCACCCTGATGCACGCATATCCCAGTCTTTTCAGAAAGATATCGGCGCTGATCCCCATTCCCTCCGAACAGTCGGCCTGTCGTGAGAAGACGAGCAGGGAGAGCAGGCCTGCAAAGAGCAAATTTTTTCTCAGAACCAAACACTCCGGTCTTTGTGGATTTTATCCCTGCATTATATAGCAATTTTGCCGAATCTCTTACCTGCAAATGAGGTTAAGATTATATCAGAAGTGTCGAAAGGGGTCATATGAATTGATAAATACCAAGTTTATGCACAGAATGGTCTTTCTTTCCTTCCTGTTTTTAGCTCTTTTCTTTAATTCAACGGCAGGCGCCGACGAAAATGACAGGTACGCAGACATTATTTTTTCTGACGGGGCATCGAGGGATCTGCTGGGTACAGCCATTATCCGCGGAAGAGATATATGGGTGCCCGCGGATGTACTTAGAACACTGGGTGTGTCCCTGACGAAAGGTCCCAATGGAAAGGGTTTTCTTATCGAGGTCAGGGAACCGGCCAAAGTATTTGACATCAGGGAGCTCGAGAGGCTGGCAGGAAGGTCCGTGTCTCTCTATTTCCCTTCGATGGACAATGAGGGCACATCTTATTTCAATGTAAAAGGGCTCGAACTAATGACAGGGATATCTGCCGATGAGACAAACGCGGGCCTCGAACTCAAAAGGATAACGGCCGATACTTCCCGGATCGGACAAAGACCTGACAATGGCTCCCTGAAAAATAAACGGATCTCTCTGACGTGGGCTCATATCACGAGGGACAATCCCGATCTGGGAGCGGAAGAACGCATTGACGGACTTGATGTTATCTCTCCGACATGGTTCAACCTTACCGACGGCAGCGGAAACATGGCAAACAGAGCTTCTGCGGCATATATCGAGGCCGCGCGGGAAAAGGGATACCGCATATGGCCCCTTGTTTCAAACGGATTCAGCAAAGACAATACTTCAAAGTTTTTCAATGACACTGCTGCGGTGAATATGTTTATTGCAAGACTCCTCTGTTATTCGAAGCTCTATGGTTTTGACGGCATAAACATAGATTTTGAAAATGTCGATGTCGCTGACAGAGATAAATATGTGCGCTTCGTATCTCTTCTTTGCGGTTATCTCAGGGCACAGGGCCTTATATGCTCGGTAGACGTCCATGTGCCCGGAAACAGCAATCTGTCAAAAAGCCACGACAGGGCAGCTCTTTCGAAACACGTTGATTACGTCATGCTCATGGCCTATGACGAACATTGGAGGACATCTCCCAAAGCGGGTTCAGTCGCATCGCTGCCCTGGGTCGAACAGGCGGTCCGCAGGACGCTCGAAGAGGGAGTTCCGAGTGAGAAGCTTGTACTTGGGGTGCCTTTCTACATGAGGAAATGGGAAGAGACCCCTGCAGGTCAGGGGAAGGTCAAAGTCAAAGCTTCCACCCTCTCAATGGCCGAGTCCGATTCGATCATTTCGCAGAGGGGGCTCTCTCCGGTATGGCTGAGTGACAAAGGGCAGTACTTTTATTCCTATATTTCCGACGGCAGGACATACAAGGTCTGGGTCGAAAACAGGAATTCAATAGAGGCCAAGCTCTCCCTTATAGAAAAATACCGCCTTGCGGGGGTCGCAGGATGGAGAAAGGGTCATGAGACCCCCGACGTATGGCAGACGATCAGATCGGTGATAAATCGGTGACTGTGATGCAATGAGGAATTGAGAAAAGAAAACAAAATGCGAAAGCTCCTCTTGTCCGGGGAGCTTCGCTTGATTTACTCCTGTTACCAGCCCTTTGCTCCGCCTCCTCCTCCGCCGCCTCCGGCGAAGCCGCCTCCGCCCATCCCCGAGGATGTCCCCGGAGCGGATCTGGGAGCCATACTCTGACCGATGCTGTTGCCGAGACTTGATGAAAAATCATTCAGTCCCGTACCGTTCAGGAAGAGGAACGGCGAAGGCCCTGAGTACCACTCGGGTTTGTAACCTGCCTGGGTCAGAACTTTCTCGAATCTGTTGCCCCATGTTTTTGCCACGTCAAGTGCAAGAGCATATGGAAGGAGCCTTTCAAACAGTTCCGGAGTCTCATCCGGAGGGTTGAACATTTCAAGCCTCTCTTTTTCTGCCGTGTCCATGTAGAGCTTGAGACCCTCTGCTTCGCTCAGGATATTGCTGCCCTTTGGGGTCCTTGAGACCATAAGTGGTCTCATTACAGCAATGATCGCTGCAGAGGCTGTGAATAAGATGAATGCAACAGGAGACATCCCCTCTCCCCCAAGTGCTGTTGCACCTACGAAACCTACGACGAGCGCGGGGAAGGCTCTTCCGAGGAACTGTCTGATATTCTGTATGCCGGTGTTTGCGGCTTTGCTCAGCCTCATTCCAAGTGCGATGATAAGCAGTCCGCACACTCCTGCCATCATGGTGTTCAACGGATACTCGCCGCTGAACGGATAGGTCGCGGCAACTCCTGATCCGTACAATACAATACCGGGGAACATCTTGTCGGTGTTCCTTGTAAAAATCGTATCGTTTGCGTTTCGGAGATTCCTGGCCAGGCTTCTCATGGCTCCGGAAATTATATCTCCGTTATCCTGGACCAATGGTACGCTGTCTATGCTTCCGGGGAAAAGCTGCATCATAAGAGCTTCTTCTTCAGGCTGAAGTTTTTCATCAGGTTCGGTGTCTTTCAGGTGCAGCACAAAGTGACCTTTGCCCTTTCCGAAGAAGGTCTCTTTCCCTTCGGCTTCTTCGATCTCAATGGCCCCCTTAACAGCCAGCCCTATGATCGCAGCAGTGAAGCCTGTTTGATCGAGCCGCATGTCTCTCACGTACCTGAGGAATGCGGGAGAAGCTCCGTCAGGTGCGTAAAAAAGCGGGATCACTGTCTTTTTGTCCGGGTCTTTCCCCCACTTTTTCCATGCATACCAGAACCAGACTGAGATCAGCGCAAAGACTGCCGCTGCGATGGCTCCCTGGGCCTTAGCATTGTCTTTGGCCGGAGGCGGCGGCGGGGTCACAAGACCTTTGGGCCAGGTGTAGACTACAGTGAAAACTTCTCCAGGCTGAAGCGGTCCGACTGTGAATACTCTTCCGGAATCCTGTCTTGCCCTGCTGTTGTCTCCCTTTGTACCATACTCGCCCACATACCATTCTATCGTGTTGAATCCCTCTCCGAAATTTTTTCCGGGAAGCGCGACCCTGCATGATGCTTCAAGCACAGGGAAAGCGAAATCCTTTCCGGTCACATTCCAGTAAAGTTCATCGTGGTCATCAAAAAATCCGATGTGCCTTTCGACACGGTATCTGATCAGAAATGTATGGAGCCCCTTGGGAATGATCTTAGTCGGATCACCTATCTTTACATCGACGTTTACCCCGGCCCTCACAGAACTCCAGGGGATGTCCCGACCGTCAAGCTTGATATCGATTATCTCTAATCCGAGCTCGACCGAATTGCCTTTGCCGTCTCTGTATTCGACAGGGAGCGATCTGATTATGCCCCTGTTGATCTCGATGTTTTCAACGTTTACCAGTATCTCTTCGGTAACTTCGACAGAGCTGTTCTCGTTTATCGATATGTCAGCGTAAAACCTGTTGAAGGTCTCCCTGGCCTCGGCCGCACAGGCTCCCTGCAGAATGACGAAGACGGCTGCAAGCAACAGTGTGATTTTAGTAAGACAGTCTCTGGTATTTGCCATATTCTACCCTCTCAAACATCACAGGATCATTTTCAAAATGAAACCTTCGGATTTTTTCTTGCCTCTTCCTCTGCTTCAAAATATGGAGCTTCTTTGAAACCAAACTGTCTGGCGATCAAAACGGCAGGAAAACGCTGGATCGCAGTATTAAGGTTTCTTGCCGTTCCGTTGTAGTAGCGTCTGGACATCTGTATTTCATTTTCGATGGTCCCGAGCTGCTGCTGAAGGTCAAGAAAATTGGTATTTGCCTTTAACTCAGGATAGTTTTCTGCGACAGCGAAGAGAGATCTCAGCGTTTCTGTCAGTGTGTTTTCTGCCTTGAGCCTTGCTTCAGGATCGTTTCCCGCCTGCATTACAGCGGCACGGGCGTTGGTCACCCCCTGAAGAGTCTCCTTCTCATGAGAAGCATACCCTTTGACTGTCTCAACGAGATTAGGAATGAGGTCGGAACGTCTTTTCAGCTGCACGTCTATGCCGCTCCACCCTTCCTGCATAAGGTTGCGGAGCTTTACGAGGCTGTTGTACGTGGTCATGAGCCATAAACCGATAACTGCAGCCGCCGCCAGTAGATACATCATCATTGATAATCCCCCTTCTCTTGATTTGGTCCATGCAAATTATACCTTTTTTATCATGCCCCTGTGGTATTATTTATCATTATCAGTATATTTACGAAGGGTGGATGTCATGACGCTTCGCACAGCCAGATTGATTAACAAGATCTCAAAGGTGTTCCTCGCTTCAGCTGTTCTCGTGCTGATCCTCTTCTTTGCCGTGTACATCAAGGGCGACATTGAATTTAAATACATCTCGCTTCCGGTGATGGCCTGCTTTATTGGTATTACCTGGCTTGGGACTTCAAAGGCTGCGATAATGGCTCTCGAGAAAGAGACAATGGGGAAGGAGACCGATGATGCTGGTAAGGCTTGAAGATCCTGCGGGACAGCTGAGAACAGCAAAAGTGGGCTTCAGCTGGACGGTTTTCTTTTTTGGGTTCTGTGTGCCGATATGCCGTGGGGACGCAAAGTGGGCCGTTATAATGTTTGCTTCGGGCGTGCTGACTTTGTGGCTGGTAAATCTGATATTCTGCTTCACATATAATGGCACATACATAAGGGATCTTCTCAGCAAAGGCTACCGTCCTGCCGATGAAGAGTCCCGGAAGATCCTGGTCGCAAAGGGCTTTATTTCAGGCTGATATCGTATGACCGATGTGCAGCTCCCTCAATGTTTGGCGATCTCTGCAAGTGCGCTTACTGTATGGGAGATATCATCGGCAGTGTTGAAGTAGCCGGGGGAGATCCTCAGAGCCCCTTCCGGGAAAGTGCCTAAAGTCCTGTGCGCAATAGGTGCACAGTGAAGGCCGGGCCTTGTCTCTATACCGTAAATGTCTGAGAGGGCTCTTGCTATCATTGCGTTGTCTTTTTCCCTCAGATTGACGGAATAAACAGGAAGTCTCGGGTCATCATCAGATGAAGGGCCTATAATTTTTAGTCCGCCTATGCCCTTCAATCCCTCTTCAAGCATTTTTCCAAGATATTCCTCTTTTTTCCGGATATTATCCATCCCCTCACTCTCGATCCATTCAAGAGCGGCAAGCAGTCCCGCGATGCCCGGGACGTTTGGCGTCCCTGCCTCAAACTTGTCAGGCATCTGTGAAGGCTGGTACTCTTCATGAGAGAGGCTGCCGGTCCCGCCTTCAATAAAAGGCGAACATCTCTTTGCAAATTCAGGGTCCCAGACTATGCCTCCTGTACCCTGCGGGCCGAATAGACCCTTGTGTCCGGTGAAGCATACAGCCGCTGCACCGAGCTCCTCGGCGTTTACCCTGACGATCCCGCCTGTCTGGGCGCAATCAATGACCAGCGGAACACCTGATTCCCTGCATACTTCGGCAATATCAGCGATGTTCTGGAGGGATCCGCTCACGTTGCTGCAGTGGTTGATTATCGCGATATCCGCTCTCTGGGAGAAAGCTTTCTTCAGCATCGCAGGGTCCAGATATCCCTTCATGCTGCACTGGACTATCTCGAGTGAGATGCCTTCGCTTTCTGTCCGTCTCAGTGGCCTCAGGACAGAGTTGTGTTCCATTGAGGAGGTGACGGCTCTCATTCCGGGTCTGATGAAACCCTTTGTGATGATGTTGATCGATTCTGTTATGTTTGATGTGAGGGTAACGAACCTTGGGTCACACTTTTCATATCCGCCGAAGAGTTCCGCAAGCTTCTGCCTGCAGCTGAAAATATAATCCAGGCTCTGGATGTCCCTCATGGAGGCCGAGCCTCTTGCCACATTTGCGCCGCGGTTTACGATGAAATCATAAACGGCATCGGACACAGGCTGAGGCTTGGGCCATGAGGTGGCGGCATTGTTAAGGTAAATGGACATGATCAGCCTATCACTATCGGCTTTGACGTTCCGAAGACTGCCTCTGTTATCTCAAACATGTTGGATATCACGCCTACCCGGATATTCTCCGTTATCCCGAAGTGTTTCGTGCATGTGCCGCATACGAGGATCAAAGTCCCTCTGTCCCTGAGTTCGGAAAGATGATCGCAGAAGGACGAACTCTCTGCAGCCATATGTACCGCTTCGTTCATAAGCGCGACGACAGAGGGCGCCTTTTCGCTCTTTACGAGCGTTCCAAGGAATGACTTCATAAGGACTTCGCCAAGTCCATCGGACGCTGAGCCTATCTTGTCGGAGGTGAACAGTACCCCCCATGACTTTTTTGCCTCGGGGTTTGCCGAAGTGTTTTTTGAGTCTATCTTCGCTTCAAGGACGATCGACTCGTCACCGTATTCCTTTTTTACGGTAAAGCCTCTGTTCTCGAGGAACCTCTCAACGTTTGAGGCCGCCACATCGTTATCTACCCATACCGCAAGCTCGCGGGATCCTCTTTCAACGCTTTCCTTGGTCAGGATAACGGGTTTGGGGCAGTCCATACCTCTTGCGTCAACTATTTCCATGTCCTATCTCCTTCTCTTCGTGCAGTAGATGTATAAATTGTTCCACGAGCTGTGGGTCATATTTTGACCCTGCAAGTTCTCTCAGACGCATCTCGACCTCTTCGGGGGAGGGCAGTTTCCTTCCGGGCCATGGTCTGGTTATCTCGTTCCATCCGTCCACTATCGCGTATATTCTGGCCTGAAGAGGAATGGCGCTTCCGCTGAGTCCTCTGGGGAAGCCTGTGCCGTCCCAATTTTCATTCCAGCAATAAGGGATCTGTATTGCGGGGCGAAGCAGTTCAACAGACTCAAGATAATCCTTGGAGATTATGGGGTATTTATGATACTCCCTAAGTTCAGAAGGAGAGAGTTCCGTGTTTTTGTTTCTTATTGAAAATGGTATCCCTAGCAGGCCGATACGGCTGAAAAGTGCACCGAGATAGGCGTAGAATTTGTCTTCTTCGGACATTTTGAGTTTGTCACAGAATTTTGCAGTCATCTTTGCAGCGCGCGGCAGGGCATTCCTGAATTTTTCGTCGCCAGGTGAGAACGCTGTGGCGATATTTTCAAGAGTTTTGTAGCAGAGCCTGTTCCCGGCCTGCGCGAAGCGTTCGTATACCATAAGGCTGATGCTGTCCATCTTGCTCTTGTGCTGTTCTTTGAAATCGTGATATGCGACAATGTCGCTCAGGGTCCTTTGCAGGCTGTTTATTTCATCTCTTTTGTTGTCGACGGTTATTATCCCTTTTTGTCCCTTCTCGTCACGTATCGCCTCTATCTCCCTCTGGAGCCTCTTGATCCTGTTGGAGAACTGGCGTTTGAAGAAAAGATCAAACAGGAAGGAAAGGAGTACAGCTATAAGGGCAAAGATAAGGAAAAGATACTGGATCTCTTTCTCAGCGGCAGATATGTCTTCTTTTCTGTCTATTCCGATGACCCAGAATGAAGGAGTTCCTTTGTGGTCCCTCACAAGCATCCTGCCGGTTATGGTCGTAGATTTCCTGTCACCTTTATCGACCGAGACGAGGGGAAGACTGTCTGCATTCTGCTTTTCGCTGTCGGTCGTCGGTTCAATCGCAAAATTAAAATGCAGGTTCCTGGAAATATTCTCGATAAGTCTGGGGCTGATCGCGCGGGTGACTATCAGATTGCCTGCGGGGGGGCCTTTGATGTCGGATGTGAGGATCGGTTTTACCGTGAAAAGTATGGGCTGATTATTCTCCTTCAGGACTATGCCGCTTACCCCGGAAGTTCCCATGTGATCCAACAGATACTCGTTCTTGGGGTCTTTGAATATTGCCGTGAATTCGCTTTCCGGTGAGGAGGGTTCGTCTTCTGCGCTGAAGTCTTTGAACAGGCGTACTTTTCTGTAGTTGTCAATGAATATCATGGACGAGATCCCCACTTCGGTCAGGGCATCCCTGTTAAGTGTCTCCGAAGCATAATTGGGATTGTGCCCTCTCATAAAGTTCCACGTTGCGTCAGAATGGGCCCAGTTTGCTGCGATGGCTGAAAGTGTCCTGGCTTCTGCGTTGATCGACACGACGGCTCTTGAAAGGTTTAAAGTGATCCTTGATATGTCTCCCTGTTCGGCTGATAATCTGAGAAAATTTGTAAATGTAATGTCAAGCATAAGAAGGAGGATGAGCAATGTAACTCCTAATGAGATCTGAGTTTTTCTGCGCAGTGTCATAAGCGACCCCCCCGAGTATGTCTTATTGCCGATGCTGATATTGTAACAGATGTCATCACTATGATAAATCAGTTTATTGATAATAGATAGACGGGATCTTAGAAAAATGCAAATATTTTATCAAGTTCAGGAAAAAGTTTTTTTCTGTTTTTAGATGCCCGTATCTGCAGTTATCTCCATCGTCAGCCCAGCCATTGAATATCACTGCCTCATAAGCAGTATTGCGGCCGCGCCCGGATCGATGTCTCCGCTCATAAGCGCCGCAGCTTTTGGGGGAGAATTTTTCCAGTTGGATATATCAACCGGGGATGTTCTTTTTACGGCATGATCCATTCCGTTGTTTATATCAAAAACAGTACGCCATACATCGATATGTCTATATTGCAGGTTGCCGTTGCCTTTCATTTCCCGATATACTATTGTCCAGCATATAAGGATACCCGGGGGGTGCCGTCGTTGCAGAGAGACTATGTTGAGAGTTTGCTGGCCAATGTAAGGGAGGACGGAGGGATAAAAACAGTCCCTTTTTCGGTCTGCCGTAAGATCGCGTCTGACTTCGGGATCAAGCCGCGCGATGTCGAGACAGCTGCTTTATCAAACGGCATCTGCCCTGAAAGATACAGAAGGAATATCGGAACGTTGGGCATCAGCGGGCAGATGAAACTTCTGGGCTCAAGGGTCGCTGTGATCGGCTGCGGCGGCCTGGGAGGATGGATAATCGAACTTCTTGCCAGAGCCGGAGTGGGCGAGATAGTCATGGTCGATCCGGATGTGTTTGACGAAAACAACCTCAACCGTCAGCTGTTTTCGACCGAGGACAACTTAGGCAGGCCCAAAGCAGTTGCGGCGGCAAGCAGAGTCGCTGCTGTGAATGGGGCGGTAGAGACATTCCCAGTGGTCGAGTTTCTGGATGAAAATAATGGACGGAGGATACTTGAGGGCGCAGCGATAGCGATCGACGCTCTTGACAACAACAAGGGGAGAAAGAACACGTATGCGGCATGCTGCAGCCTCGGGATACCCTTTGTCCACGGTGCGATCGGAGGCATGTTCGGGCAGGTAGGGGTCTTTTACCCGGGCGACATACCATTGTGGGATAACGACGATGTCCCTGACAAGGGTGTGGAGACCAAAACGGGCAACCCTCCCTTTACCCCTGCCTTTGTGGCTTCCCTTGAGGTCTCCGAGGCAATAAAGTTCCTGACTGGATCAGAAAAAGGATTGAAGGGGGAGTTTATCTGGTTCGATCTGGCGGAGATGGAATCCCAGAGGATAAAAATATGCCCGGCCTGAGCCGTAAGGAACACGGAGGAAAAACTCTGCCGACCTCACGGAAGCTTGAGAGGAGGAGATGATCAATGGTATTGGACGCACATTTTGACGTGCTGCTCGACGTGCTTGCCTACAGGAAAAAGGGAGAACGGAAGATACTTGAAAGAAGACACCTCCCAAATTTGAAAGAGGCCGGCATCAGCACGCTTATTTGCTCGCTGTACATATGTGAGGAGTATTTGCCGGAGGGTGCCCTCCGCAACGCGCTTGACCAGATCTCCGCGTTGAAGGAGGAACTGGAGGAGTCGGGAGAGCATTTTGTTCTGTGCAGGGATTCCGCAGAGGCGAGGAGAGCAGCGGAAACGGGGAAGATCGGCATCTTCCTCTCCCTCGAAGGTGCCGAACCGCTTGGGAACGACATACTGCTGCTGCGGACATTTTATGATCTCGGAGTGAGATTTATCGGGCTCACTTGGTCGCGCAGGAATTATGCGGGAGACGGAAGCAGCTTTGACCCTTCCGACGCCCCGAAGTTTCAGGGCGGACTTACCAAATTTGGAAGAGAGCTTGTCGCTGCGGCTCAGAAAATGGGGATGGTCGTGGATGTCAGCCATCTTAACGACCCGGGCTTTTATGAGGTGGCGGATATGATGAAGATGCCTTTCATCGCGTCGCACTCGAACTGCCGGGCGCTCTGCGGCTCGCCCAGGAACCTGAAGGACGACCAGATAAAAATGATAGCCGATTCCGGGGGTGTGATAGGGCTGAACGCGTATTCGCCTTTTGTGTCGGACAGCGAAAGCGACCGTGATCCGGCAAAATTTTTCGAACATCTTGAATACATAAGGGAAGTGGCGTCTATCGACAATGTCGGCATCGGCCTGGATCTTTGTGACTGCATCGAATCGCTTGACATCGGGGATAGGGATGATCGTCGGAAAAATCTGTTCGCCGATCATGCCGATGCCGGCAGGAGGTTTATTGGGCCGCTCAGGGAGAAATTGGCCCCTGAAGAGTATGATGCCGTTGCTTTCGGCAATTTTATGAGAGTTATTGAAAAGGTGTTGGGATAAATGGAAAAAGAATATGAATATCCCGCTGTGCTGGCTTTCGGTTACGACGGAGGAAGGCTTTGGGTCGTCAACTTTGTCGGACTCTCCGGCTGCTGGGTGGAGGGCGAGGACAGGGAGGATGTGTTAAGGAGAGCTCCCGAAGTACTGAAGGAGTATATCAGATCCTGCATCGAGGCCGAATGGCCGATCCCCGAACCTCCCGGGATAGAGGACCTTAAAGCGGCCAACGTCGGTGAAGTTATTACAGTCAGGTGCCGGATATAAAAAGAGGGGCGCATTAAAGCGACCCTCTTTATTATCTGCTTATAGATCCCTGACCGATCTTTGGCGTTAATACCTGAGGCCGAATATCGGGTGGAAGATCCTTTCATCATGGAGGAATTCGGCCTGTTCTTCGAGGTGTCTTTTTGCATCTGACTCAAGCGTTATTGCCAGAGCTGAGGCAAGAACATGGGTCAAAAACAGCGGGCCGATGATGCTGCTTCCGAAAGTCGGGCTGTTTGCGGATACAAAGAACGAGAGATCCGCGTTCCTGCAGACGGGAGCTGCTGCGCTGTCCGTTATGGTAACGACCTTTGCGCCGTTCTTATGAGCCATCTCAACAGCTTCAGTTACTTCGACGGCATAGCTAGGCAGTTCGCATACCACCACGAGGTCGCCCTCTCCTATGCACCTGGCCTGTTCCCACATTGAAAGGCTGCCTCTGTGTACAAAGACGGCTTTTCTTCCCATGACCGAAAGGCGCATCTGGAGCAGCTCAACTACGAGGGAGGATATCCCCCATCCTATGCAGTAGACAGTATTTGCCGAGCTTACAAGTTCGCAGAACTTTTCCGTGTCTTCTGGTGAGAGCTGGGCCATCGTGTCATCAAGGTTGGCATGTTCGGCCCTGTAAAGGCTCTCGGGGAAACTTCCGCTGCTGTTGACCGCCCTTGCAAGCAGTGCCGCGGGGTTTATCTGTTCCAGTATAGCCTTTTGCAGGCAGGTCTTAAGTTCGGAATAACCCGAAAAGCCAAGCATCTGAGCTACACGTACCAGCTGTGCTTTGGAAACTTTGAGTTCCTCCGCGATGTCTCCGATCGAGCGGAAGGATGCCTCGCGCATATTGGCAAGAAGATACTCGGCCACGCGCCTTGCTTTGTTGGGCATCGTGTGTGCCCTTTCCATGAGAAGGTTCTGAAGCTGTGTGCTGTCCATCTGGATACACTCCCTAATTATATTGGTCAACAATAAAATGTATTTTTGAACTTTGATACAATTCTAGCCTCGCAAAGGGTGGCTGTCAACATCAGTCAACTTTTGCTTTGATAAGTTCAGTGAAAATACTTAAATAATATTGTCTTCCATCGATCCGGAAGCCGGACGAACGCGCCTGGATATATTACGCGGCAGTATGTGCCTTGTATCATAGAGGGTCCCAGTTGCCTTCGTTCCTGTCCCTGAGGATCGGGCAGTCAATAAGTCCGAATTTAGCCGTCTTGAAACAGGCGTTGCAGGAAATACAGGCTGTCGGTCTGCTGTCTTCCTCGATCCACCTGTTGATCAGATCAGGCTCGGCTATAAAAGGCCTGCTCATGGCAAGGAGATCGCAGACGCCGTCCTCGATGAGTCCGGCCATGACCGGAAGGCTTCTGAGTCCGCCTGTCAGGATGACAAGCTGCTTATCCGAGGCATATTTTTTTATCTCTTTTGAATATTCTCTGAACGGGGCTTCGGACTCTCCCGCGGAGACTCCTAGGACCGCGGGCGAGTTAAGTGCTCCGGCGTAGCTAGTGCCGCAGGAAACGTCGATCCCGTCGGCTCCTCTCTCCAGCAGAGTTTCTGAAAGGGCTGTTCCTTCTTTTGCCCCGTATCCGCCCTCGGTGCCTTCTGCCATGCTTATCTTGAACCAGACACTGAAATCCGGACCGACAGCGGCTCTCACCTCATCAAGGATCTCGCGGAAGATCCTTGACCTGTTTTCGAAAGTGCCGCCGTATATGTCATCCCTTTTATTTATGGACGGAGAGAGGAATTGGGTAAGAAGGAACCCATGTCCGCCGTGTATCTCAACGCCGTCCGCCCCGCCCTTTTTGGCTCTCAGTGCCGCAGCTGCGAAATCTGATGCTACCTTTCTTATATCATCTGAGGACAAGGGGCGCGTCTCGAAATCACACATGGGGTGGATGCCGCCTGACGGAGAGAAAGACACAGTTTCCCCGGCAAGAGATGCGTCGCGCTGTCCGCCGCCGTGGCATAACTGCACGATAAGGTTGGAACCATACTTGTGGACCTCTTCAGAGAGCATGGTGACGTCGTTTATCCTTTCGTCGGAATGGAGCCCCCACTCTCTTTTAAAAGATTTCCCCTCTTTGCTTATGTAGGCCAGGCCGGTGATCAGTGTGCCAGCACCGCCTGCTGCGATCTCGGAATGACGTTTGATCTCAGCCACGGAAAGTTCCCCGGTCTCGTCATCTGCGCCGCCAAGCCAGGTGGCGGAACGGACGAACCGGTTCTTTGCCTTGAACGGCGGTCTTTCGAATTTATAAAACAAGGAACGGATAGATTCTATATTGTTCATTTACAACTGTCCTTTCATGATGACTGGTCAATAATCTATTACATATGCAGCGCCCCAGACAGCGCAATTCCTGCAATCAACGATCATTCCGCGCAGGTTTATGAAGACAGGCCGTCAGATTATCTTTGTTGATACGGGCGGGAAGAATGAAAGTTTGTCTGATACGATATCCGCGGTCGAGCCTGCAAATTCGGCCAGACGCCGCAGTCCGAAGCAGCCGTGTCCTGTAAATTTTGAAAGGTGCTCGTATGGGACGACCCATGGACCGGTCCGGCTGTTTTTTATAAGCTTCCTTACAAGAGCCTCCGACGCTATCATTTCTCCCAGCGCAGGATGATGCGGTCCGCCCCTTACCTTTGAAGTGAGCAGTTCGGATTCCTGAAGCCCTATCCTGATCGGGTTGAACCCCAGCGAAAGGGCGGATCCCAAAACTGCTCCCCCCCATTCAATGGCCTGGTCCAGCTTAAGCGGAGAGTACCTTCCTTCTCTCATCATCGACTCCAGTTCCGTCCCCTCAATCACCAGGCAGGGGTAGATCCTGAGATCCCATGAAAGAGGTCCTTTTGACTCTGCCAGTTTTCTTATGTCTGACAGACTGCTCTCCATCGTCTGTCCGGGCAGTCCGATCATTATCTGGACTCCCAGAGGCAGAGACTCATCCATTATTGTCTTTATATCGGCAAGGATGATCCCCGGGTCGGCATCCCTCTTGCAAAGAGAGAGGACCGCAGGGTCAAGCGAAGGTATGCCAAGTTCGATACAGGCAATGGGGTATTTCCTGATGAGATCCCTCACGGATCGATCGCTCAGATCGCCCGGGTATGTCGAGAATCGTATCCTGCTTCCTTCCGGCGCGTTGTTGACGACGGAATCAAGATACTCCTTTATCGCAGATCTGCCGAACCTGCAGAATGATCCGCCAAAAAAACAAACTTCCCGCGGCCCGTCCAGTTCCCTCAGGACCGAGGATACGTGTTCGGGCGAGGGGATCTCGTCAACGCCTGTTATAACTGCCTGGCTGCAGTAGACGCATCTTCCCCTGCATCCTCCGAAAGGCAAAAAAAATGGCAGCTTCTTCATAGGACCGTTCATGCCCAATCCCTATAATCCCCCTCGCTCCATTCAGGCCAGATCGCAGCCCAGGCGAACGTGTCCGCCCTGTTTTCAAAGCTTTCCATCGACACGAATGTGTGAGTCCAGAAACGGTGTCCTTTCCTGTGGTTCAGCAGGTGATATGTCTCGTGGAATATGGCGAATCTTCTCCATATCAAAGGCAGAGAGGCATTGATGTAGATCCTTCCTCTTTTCCCGCGCACTATGTGTATGCCCCATACACCGTCGGGAAGCTGCTCAAACATAAGTTCGAGCGAAAGTCCCGTTATCTCTTCTGCCTTTGCCAGTATGTTGAATTCGCTCAGCCTTTGCCATTCCCTGCTTTCCTGGACAGCCCACTGAGGGATCACATCAGGGGGCTGGGGGAGAGTCTCTGAGAAGGCTTCGGTCTCCTGATTATTTTCCGGACTCATCCTCTTCTTCCCAGTCGTCAAGGGCAGCTTCTATGAGACGGTATACTCTCCTGAGTTCCTTGTCGGTGAGTTTTTTGCTGCGGTACCAGATCTCAAGTTCGCCATTGTCGAGCATCGACTCCAGCTGGACTCTTCCTGGGTTGTCGGGGGAGGTGAAATCCATGAGGAGATCTGTGACATCTACGTTGAGAGCGGGTGCAAGCCTCTGCAGAAGCTTCATGGAAGGCAGTCTCCTGTTGCTCTCGAGCGCCTGAACGTATATCCTGCTCACATCGACCTTGTCCGCAAGCTTCTGCTGTGTCAGGTTCTGTGCCTTGCGCAATGTTTTAATCCTGTTGCCAAGACTCATCAAATATCCACCCTTTCTTTACATTATGTGCAAATAAAGAATACAACATTTTTTTATTGTTGACAAGCAGGTTTAGTTATCGTGTGCAGGAAGATGCTGCATGAAAGAAGATCTGCCGCTCCGCCCGGGCTTATCTTCTTTTTAATGAATTTTTTTTCCAGTTCCTCTATGGGACGAAAATCTTCTGAAAGCGGATCGAATTTTTCTATCGTCTCGTTGACCATCTCTTTGTATTCATTCTGCCAGAAATCATAGCCCCCGCGATGTATGACATTGCTGTCTTCGTTTCTGGCCATTATGTACAGAAGCGCCCCCACATGTGCGCTGTTGGCCGATGCCCCCGCCGCATAAAGCCGTTTGAGTTCCGGGAGCCCGCATTCGATGACTGAAGGGAAACCTCTCTCTGCCTCTCCTCTTGCGCCCGTTATCCCGTGCATAAGGAACAGCCTTTCGCAGTTTGTCAGTCTGTCGGAAGGTTTTTTTTCGGCAAGCTGCCCCAGCTCTTTCGATACAAGGCCCTTGACCGGAGCTGAGGCATTGGCTGCGATATTTTCCGGTGTAAGTTCTGTTTTTGAATAGATCGAGTAGCCTGCCCCATACAAAAGCAGCGAGAGGAGGAAAATAAGTCCCTTGTGGGTATTGATGCCCGAAGTTGCCGCAAACATCTTCCTCTCCATTTCGACTCCTATGTACCTGAGATGCTTCAGTGCATCGGAAGGCCCTATCCCCGAAAGTCCGGTCATTGCCTGGTACTCCCAGAAGGGTGCTATGGCCTGGGCGCTCCTGATGAAAGTGTGCCAGTCCATATCGGTGTGGCAGCCGGGTCCTAGTGGATCCACCAGGCCCGGCTTGGGTGCCGTGACTATCTCTTCTATGACTGCTTCAGAAGCCGCCCTCCATAGAGCTTCAGGGGGAAGATGCTTGACTTGTCTGTTGAAGTGAAGGATACTTTCAGTGTATGTATAATTATCAAAGGGTGGCCCGGATCTATGCAATATATTACCTCCGCATTCAAAATGTGCCTCTCTACATTAACTCAATCCATCGTCTCCCGCAAGCGCCTGATACTTGCATTGGCAGCCCTTTTTTCAGTTTCGGCAGCAATATCCCTTCCTGTCGTGGCAGATCACTGCAGACAGCATGTTTATCAAAAATGGGCAGAAGGATGGCTTGCCTGGAAAAACGATGACCCCGAGGCAGCGCTGGAGGTATGGTCCGATATAGGGATATCGGCGAACTTCAGCGCGAGGCCGTCAAGGATAGAATACTGGAAGATAAGGGCAATGGAGAAACTGGGCCGTGAAGAGGAGGCTTGTTTGCTTAAGACAAAGCTTGCGAAAAGATATCCCTTTGACTTTTATACATTTTTGATCTTCAGCGACGGAGGGGCCGGATCATTGGGCGATGCGTGCAGGAGCAAGGCAGAGAGCCTTTTCTATCCCAATCCGTGGAAGAAAGAGGTCTCTGCGGCAGCAGCCCGGACCGGAGTATCGGAATCGATGATATTGTCGGTGATGAGACAGGAGAGCAAATTCAGGAAAAACGCGGTAAGCAGGTCCGGGGCACAGGGGCTTATGCAGATCATGCCTACTACGGCAAAGGATGAGAGCCGTTCTCTGAAAATGGAAACGACAGGTTCGGATATCAAAGACCCCGGAAACAACATACTCCTTGGAGCAAGCTATTTTGCGAGGCTGTCCCGGATTTTCAGCGGTGAACTTCCCAGGGCGATCGCCGCATACAACGCCGGGATGATGCCCGTGACGAGGTGGAACACCCTCTATGCAGATGACTGGGTCGAGTGGATAGAGGAGATCCCTTACCCGGAAACGAGGGAATATGTCAGGTCGGTACTTGAAAACCATGAGATGTATAAGATGTTATCCGGTGAAAAGAGCGGGCCGCCTATATCCGTTTTGATGTCAGAGGGCCCAATGCCCGTGGAGAAGCTGGCATCCGTGCCGGGACATAAAAAATCAGACATGTGAGATATGGCATCATCAGCAAAAGAGAGGTCGGTAAAAATTGTCCATCGATAGGTCAAAAAATGATTTCGATCCTGTGGAAGCAGTGAGCAGCTTTCTTTCAAATTCGGGTTTCAACGGCAGGATATTCCACACTGAAGAGACGATATTCACGGTCTCCGATGCGGCATCAGCCGTCGGGGCGCCCGAAGAGGAGATACTGAAAAGCATACTCCTGAGGGTCAACAGGGGAGAATATTTTGCGCTGGCCCTGATGTCAGGGGTCAACAGGGTCGATACCAAAAAGATAAAAAAAATACTCGGAGCTTCCCATGTGTCCTTCGCAAATCCCGAGGAATGCTGTGAATGGTCCGGGTTCAGGCCGGGAGGCGTACCTCCGGTAGGCTATCCCGAACAGCCGAGGTCATTACTGGACGAGGATCTTTTCAATTACTCCGAAGTCTGGGCCGCCGCAGGCACGGACCATGCATTTTTCCCCATCTCTCCCGCAGAGCTGCTGAGGATAACCGGAGGAGAAAAAGCGGACATAAAGATAAAGAAATGAGTTGGATCACGGCCTGAAGAAATACAACTGCACAGGTTCACGAAACAGCGGCGCTGATCTTCGGGAACCCGGATCACCTTTTCCAGCTGAGTACGGCGACTTTTTCGGATCGGAAGTTCAGCAGAGTCTCTGCCTTCGGGGGTTTTCCCTCCGCAAGACTGTTGAACTCGTTGAGCATCCTTACGTAAGCAAGTCTCTTTGATGGTGTGAACTCTCCCTGTATCCCCGCCCTCAGGAGTATAGAGAGCTGTCTGTAGACGTCCGGGACAGGGACAAAAGCCGGTCCTTCAGGTGTCATCCTCATCGTATATACGAAAGAATAGCTGTCGCGTCCCCTTAGGGGATCCGACTTGCCGTACATCGGGACCGCAGGCGAGACATATACGGCCGTTCCCTTCGGTACAACGAGCTTTGCGGGGACAGCATCCCATCTCGTATATTCATACGGTGTCAGAATTATATGGGCTTTGGGCGACCATGTCGTAACTCCGATCCACAGGTGGACCCCCGTACCCTCGAAGTTTGTAAAGGATGTCCGCCAGAGGAGGTCTTCCCTGTCATCCTGGTCTACCTTGGTCAGGAATACGCTGTCCGACACGAAGGAGAGCCCTTCAAGCTGCTCTATCTGCCTCGTCCCTGCGGGCGTCCGCAGCCATCCTGAAGTTACCTCTCCCCTGTCCTGTTCAAGGATCAGTACGATGGGGAAATTTCCCACTCTGAGGGCCCTTAGATTCGACCCTCTTTCCGGTATCTCGTTGCCGGGCATCACGAATATGATCAGCGCCAGCAGCAGTGCTGCCACGGGCATTGCCCATATCAAAAGCCCGGAAGGGGATGCGTGAGCAAGTTTTTTTCTTTTGTGTGGAAGGGTTTCCTGAATATTGTCCATTTAGATTATCCACTCCATCTTTTCTTCCGGAAGGAGAGACAGCATCTCGTCCGGGGTCATTCCAGTCACCGGATGCCTGAAGCAGGGGGCTATCTCTCTGAGGGGGACCAGGACGAATGCCCTCTCATGCATGTGGCTGTGGGGCACTTTAAATTCGGGTCTGTCGATCACGAATCCTTCGATAGCTATGATGTCGATATCGATCTCACGCGGTCCCCATTTTATATTTTTCGTGCGTCCAAGCAGCACTTCGATTTTTTTTACGGTCACGAGCATTTCTTCCGGAGAGAGTTCGGTCTCCGCGCTTATGCACATATTGAGGAATCTGGGCTGTTCTGTCAGTCCCCATGGGGCAGTCTCCCATATCCTGCTTCTTGAAGTAATGCAAAAACCTCTCCGCTCAAGTTCTTCCTGTGCTTTTGTCAGCATCAGGAGCCTGTTTCCTGTGTTTGATCCAAGTGAGAGCAGAACTCGGTTTTTCTCAGACATAATCTGCGCTCCTTATCGCTTCGGCCATCATTATGGCTTTTTTGTTCTCCTTTGTGTCATGTACTCTTATAATGTCGACCCCTGCCCAGGCACATAAGACAGAGACGGCAAGCGTTCCTTCGAGTCTTTCTGCGGTATCGGGACTGTCGGTGGCTTTGCCGACAGATCCCTTTCTGGAAGCACCTACCAGTATCGGTCTCGAGTGTATCCTGAAGGACTCCAGGTGTCTCAGCAGAAATAGATTCTGGTTGTAGCCCTTTGCAAAACCTATCCCCGGATCGAGTATTATTTTTGTCCGGTCGACCCCTGAAGAAATAGCAGTTTCGATCTTTTCTTCGAAGAAATCATTGATCTCCTTCAGGATGTTGCTGTAGGCGCACATTGACCCCATAGTCTCCGGAGTTCCCCTCATGTGCATTATCACCAGCATCGCATCATGATCTGCCGCGGCCTTGGCTATCCCCGGTTCGAACGTGAGCCCCGAAATGTCGTTGATAATATCCGCACCTGCTTCCAACGCAGCCCTTGCGACCTTTTCCCTGGTCGTATCGACAGATATCGGGATCGATGGGAGGACCTTGCGGATCTCTCTGATCGCCGGCACCGTCCGGCCTATCTCTTCGCTTTCTGATATCCTTGCGGCCCCTGGCCTTGTCGATTCGGCCCCAAGGTCAAGGATATCGGCTCCGGCCCCGGCATGCGCGACTGCACGCGCAACGGCGGCGTCGACATTTCCGTAGGTCCTGCTTTCGCTGTGAAAAGAGTCGTCGCTCAGGTTGATGATGCTCATTAGGAGCGTCCTGTCCCCAAAGGTCAGAGAACCGCCGGAAGGAAGATCGACCGTCGCTGATTTTTTTGAAAAAGAGGCAAGCACTTCCCGCAGCATTTTTACTGTGTCGGGAAATCCCCACCACGGCATCGTCTCAAGTTTGTCGGCGAGGAAAGAGATCTGTTTGACCGTACCGAACAGTATGACGTCGCTTTCGGTCACACCGCAGTCGACTGCATGTGCATGAACGGCTGCATCTCCTCCCCTCGAAAGCATTTCCTGCTTGATGACATTGGCTGCCCTGACATCTACATTTGTAATATAGACAGACTTTATCTCGCGTCTGTTGTCAAAGAAGGGAAGGCTCCTCATGTCTGCCCCGAGGGCCTTCAGTGCTTCGGCCAGTTCCCTTGCGTCTCTGAACTTGATCTCGTATGCGGTCATCTCTTGTCCCTTCTACTCGAATTCCTGCACCAGGGGGAGGTTTTTCAGGTGCTCGGAATAATTGAGCCCCATGAGGCAGAAGCCATGAACGTCGTCATGAGTCAGCAGGCTGTAGGATCCGGTATCCATGTGCAGCCTCCAGAATCTTGGCTTTGCGATCCCAAGCGCCCCCGAAAGCATAGGTTTGAGGACGCCCCTGTGCGAAACCACCGCAAAGGTCTCCCCCTTGTGTTTCTCCATAAGCCTTTGGAGGCCGGCGAGGGAACGTTCCATTACCTGATCAAGAGTCTCCGCTCCGTCAAGGACGAGGCTTTCCGGATCGCTTATCCAGGTATTCCAGAGTTCGGGTTCGCTCGCCGCGATCTCGCTCTTGAGGCGGCCTTGCCATGGATCGAGCCTGATGTTTGAGAATGAATCATCGGAAGACAATCCGCATCCGCAGACCCTGCTTATCGTCTCTGCTGTAGTCAAAGCCCTTTTGAGCGGGCTTGAATAGACATGTGCCAGCCCCTTGTCCATCATCGCGAGGGCTAGCGCTTCCGCCTGGGCCATACCGTTCTCATTGAGCGGGAAGTCTACCCTTCCCCTGACCCTGTTTTCCTTGTTTCCGGCACATTCACCGTGCCTTATCAGATAAATTGAGGTCTTTGTCATACTTACCTCTGTTTTTTGTCAAAGAGACAGATTCGAATATGACCGGCAGGTCATCCGGGGTTTATTATACATTATCGACAGAAGCTTCTTTAAAAATATAGGAGCCGGATCAATAGGTAAAAACTACGATAAAATAATCTGACCTGTCTTGACATTTGTGCGAAGCGCTGTTATTCTTGTCCCATTGGAATTGAATTAGCACTCGTAGTGCGTGAGTGCTAACAAGGCAGGAAGTGATACCTTTGCTAACAGAGAGACAGTTGGAAATCGTACTTTCCGTTGTCTATGAATACATAAGAAGCGGTGAAAGCGTCGGTTCCCGCACTGTTTCCAAGCGTTATCTGACAGGTCACAGCTCTGCGACGATCAGAAACGAGATGTCCGACCTTGAGGAAATGGGATTTCTGAAACAGACGCACACCTCGTCCGGAAGGATACCCACGACATTGGGGTACAGGCTGTATGTGGACTCCGTCCTGCAGAGGGTGGACCCTTCCCTGTACAGCAAGGAATGGATTATGAGGCTAGGAGAGCATCAGAGAGGTCTTGAGGGTGCTCTTGAACTTGCGTCGGATATACTAAGCAAAATGTCCAACTACGTGGGCGTTGCTGCTGTGACTCCCCTTGACAAAGTCAGGTTCCAAAGGGTCGATTTCGTAAGACTGGGAGAGAGGAACGTACTTCTCCTCGTGGTACTTCAGGGCGGGCTTGTGCACCAGAAGGTCATAAACCTGCCGTGGGACATGACTCAGGAGTACCTGGACGAGCTTTCGAGAAGGATAAATGTCTTTGCCGGGTGCGAATGGACCGAGATCAAGAACTCCATAAAAGAGTACATAATGCAGGAGCTCAGGGATTACAGGTCCGCCTGTGCCGCAGCTCTCCGTGAGCTGGAGGGGATAATGGTCTCTCCCTCGATGAAAGTATTCACAGGATCCATGAGCCACATGCTCAACCTCCCCGATTTTCAGGATCTGGGGCGCATCCAGGCGCTCTATGAATTCCTTGAGCAGGAAGAGGGAATGGCAGAACTGGTAAAGAGCTGTTCTGTTGAAGGTATAAATGTTGTCATAGGAGAAGAAAACGAAGCTCCTGCGATGAAAAAATCAGCGCTGGTCGCTGCCTCCACTGTATGCAACGGGCAGATGGCGATGATCGGTGTTGTCGGTCCTGAGAGGATGGACTACGAAAAAGTCATCACGACGATAGATAAAGTACTTCGGACCATGGATCTTGGAGCCGAAGAGGAGGTCAAAAAATAAGATGAGAAGGATCAACAAGGATAACACGGAGCCCCCGCTTAATGAGAAAATGGCCGCAGATACCATGCCTCCCGAAGAACAGAAGGCGAACGGAGCGGCAGGTACCGACGGCAATGATCCGGCAAAGCTGGCGGAGACTATAGAGGAAATGAAGAAGGAGATCAAAGCTCTGACTGAAGAAGCTGCAAGGGCAAGGGCAGATTACTACAACCTCAGGACCAGGGTAGAGAGGGACAGGGAAAAAAACTGCAAACTTGCAGCCGAAAAGTCTGTAGAGGAATTGCTCCCGGTCTTTGAGAATCTCGAGAGGGTCTGCTGTGCCATAAAAGATGAAGAGAGCAATCTCTACAAGGGCATAACAATGGTAACTAAGCAGTTCTACAAGGCGCTGGAAAATCTGGGCCTTGAGAGGATAGAAACGGAAGGCGACTTTGATCCGTCGATGCATGAAGCTGTATCGATAGAACCTGTAGACGATGAGTCCAAAGACGGGTGCATTATCGGTACGCTGAGAAAGGGATACAAACTCGCCGGACGCATCATAAGAACGCCTCAGGTGAGAGTCGGAAAATACACCGAAGAGGCGCTCGATAAAACAAAAGAACAGGAAAACGGATAATACATATTTAATTCAAAAGGTGGAATGAGTTATGGAAAAAATAATCGGGATAGACCTTGGTACGACCAACAGCTGTGTAGCGGTAAAAGAGGGGGACAATGTCACAGTCATCCCCAATCCGGAGGGAGGCAGGACAACGCCTTCTGTAGTCGCGTTCAGCAAAGACGGGAACGAGAGGCTTGTAGGCCAGCTCGCAAAGAGGCAGGCAATAGTAAACCCGGATCGGACCATTATTTCAATAAAGAGACATATGGGTAGCGACTACAAGGTAACTATTGACGGACAGAAGTACACTCCCCAGCAGATCTCGTCCATGATCCTCCAGAAGCTGAAGAGGGATGCGGAAGAATATCTGGGGACTACTGTGACCAAAGCGGTCATCACGTGCCCCGCATACTTTACAGATGCCCAGAGGCAGGCAACCAAGGATGCCGGCACCATTGCCGGACTCGAGGTGCTCAGGGTCATTAACGAACCGACAGCCGCGTGCCTCGCTTACGGAGTGGACAAGGAAGGAGACCACAAGATAATGGTCTTTGACCTTGGAGGAGGAACTTTTGACGTATCCATCCTCGATGTCGGCGAAGGTGTTTTTGAAGTCCTTTCGACCTCCGGAGACAACATGCTGGGCGGAGACGACTGGGATGCCAAGGTAGTCAACTGGATGGCGGACGAATTCAAAAAGACGGACGGAGTGGACCTGAGGAAGGACAAAATGGCGGCTCAGCGTCTTCGCGAGGCTGCCGAAAAGGCAAAGATAGAGCTCTCTTCGATGGCGGAGACATCGATATCGCTGCCCTTCATCACAGCCGACCAGAACGGCCCGAAACACCTTGAAATGACGCTCACGAGGGCAAAGTTCGAGGAACTGACAAGGGACCTTCTTGACAGGACGGTCCAGCCCGTGCGGACGGCGCTGAAGGATGCAGGCCTGCAGCCCTCAGATATAGACAAGATACTTCTCGTCGGAGGATCCACGCGTATGCCGATGGTCCAGCGCAAAGTAAAAGAGCTTATGGGCAAGGAACCTACAAAAGGGATAAACCCAGACGAATGCGTTGCAGTGGGAGCTGCGATCCAGGGAGCGATCCTCTCGGGAGAACATAAAGGGATAGTCCTGGTAGACGTTACGCCGCTCTCTCTCGGTCTCGAGACCCTCGGCGGAGTATTTACCAAGATAATAGAGAAGAACAGCGCGATACCTGTCTCAAAAAGCCAGATCTTCACTACTGCGGCAGACAACCAGCCGCAGGTCGAGATACACGTCCTCCAGGGCGAAAGGGCTATGGCAGCAGACAACGTTTCACTCGGAAGGTTCTTCCTTGACGGCATAGCGCCGGCACCGAGGGGGATCCCTCAGATAGAGGTAACTTTCGACATAGATGCGAACGGCATCGTCAACGTTACAGCCAAAGACAAGGCAACAGGCAAGGCCCAGAACATAACGATCCAGTCATCGAGACTGTCTGAGGCAGAGATAGAAAGGATGCGCCGCGAAGCCGAAATGAACGAGGATGAGGACAGGAAGAAGAAAGAACTTGTCGAGGCCAGGAACGAGGGCGACAGTGCGGCGTACAACGCCGAAAAAGCGTTGAAGGAACTCGGCAACGACGCAACACCGGAGGAAAGGGCCGCAGTTGAAGAAAAGATCAAGGCCCTGAGAGATCTTCTGACAAGCGAAGATGCATCGGCGATCAAGGCCGCGGTCGACGAACTTATGAACGCCATGCACCCCATCTCACAGAAAGCATATGCAAAGGCACATTCGGCACAGAGCAATGCTGCCGGTGCAGAGACAAATAACTACAACGGAGACTCAAACGGCGGAACCACCGTAGATGCGGAATTCCACGAAGAAGACAACCAATAACGTGAGGTGAGGCGCGGATGGCTGCTCCCGGCAAAAAGGACTATTATGAAATACTCGGTGTGGGACGGGGAGCCTCGGCCGACGAGATAAAAAAAGCATACCGTAAGCTGACTCGGAAATATCATCCTGACGCGAATCCGGGAGATGCAGAGGCAGAGAGAAAGTACAAAGAGATAAACGAAGCCAATGAAGTCCTGAGTGACCCGCAGAAAAGGGCTCAGTACGACCAGTTCGGTTATGTGGGTGACATGCCTCCGGGCGGAGCAGATTTCGGCGGTTTCGGTGGTTTTGGCGGGGCAGATTTCGGGGACCTCTTCGGAGATCTTTTCGGGAGCGCATTCGGCGGAGCAGGGAGAAGGTCCGTCGATCCCAACGCTCCACGGAGAGGCAGTGACCTTGAATATACGATGCAGATCACTCTCGAAGAAGCATACAGAGGGGTTACCAAGAAGATTGAGGTCCAGCGCCTTGAATCATGTCCCCGCTGCGGAGGCAGCGGAGCTGAACCCGGCACCAGCGCTGAGACATGTCCTACGTGCGGCGGGCGCGGACAGGTACAGCAAACGGTCAGCACGCCGTTCGGACAGATGGCACAGATAACCGTCTGTCCGACATGCCACGGCAAGGGCAAGGTCATCAAGACCACGTGCAGGGAATGCAGAGGCCAGGGCAGGGTGAGAAGGAAGCATTCCGTCGATGTCAAGATACCTGCCGGTATAGATACCGGGATAAGACTGAGAGTATCCAGCCAGGGAGAGGCCGGGGTCAACGGCGGCCCTTCAGGGGATCTTTTCCTGCTGATAGAGGTCAAGCCTGACAGAAGGTTCCAGCGCAAGGGCGATGATCTCCACACCTCGGTAGACATCCTGTACCCGCAGGCTGTGCTGGGGTGCGAAGTAAAGATAGAGACCTTTGACGGCTCGGAAACGCTTGATATCCCGGCCGGCACTCAGCCCGGATCGAAGCTGCGCATCAAGGGAAGAGGCATGCCGAGACTGCGCGGCAAAGGCAACGGGGATATGAACATACTGGTCAGGGTCGGCATCAGCAAAGACCCGTCAGCCAAAGAACGGGAACTCCTCGAACAGATAGCGAAGGAGATGAAAGTCCCGGTAAAGAACAAAGAGGGATTTTTCGACAGGATAATAAGGTAGAAATTGACATGAAAATGTGAATGTAAAAGCCGGACCGGATTTTTCGCCGAAAGGAGAAATATCCGGTCCGGCTTATTGCTGAACTGCAGGAAATATCGTAATGTGGCCTAAAACAGACGAAGAAAAAGTTATTTGGTATTTTTCTTAAAAACAGAAATAAACCCCGTTGAGCTATGAATTCAAAATTTTGAATTCACAAACTATTCTTTCTTTACATATCCAACCGTGGAATATAGAATAATCGAAGCAGACACGAGACCTTCTTAGTATTTTTTCCATTCTTGTATTATTACTGTGCAGCTGACTGGAGGTGAGGCTCAGGAGTTAGGTTCCCGAATCACACAGCGGTCCTGAAAGTATCTGAAATATTTCCACAATATTATTGGAGGTGCAGTATATTGAAGAAGATCCTTGCGGTTATGGCAGTCATTTTTATTCTTTGTTCAGCAGGCGCGGCACTCGCAGCCGATCCCATCAAAGTCGGATATCTCGCAGCCCTCACCGGCGACTACGCAGCTTACGGAATCACTGAAGTAAACATGGCCAAAATGGTGGTCGGTGATGTCAACGCAAAGGGCGGAGTTCTCGGCCGCCCTATCGAACTTGTCATTTATGATACAAAGACACGTAACGAAGACGCAGTCAACGCTGTCCGCCGTATGATAGAGAGCGACAAGGTCGTAGCCATCATCGGAGCGAACTCGAGCGGGATCAACATCGCAACCGCTCCCATCGTTGACAAGGGCAAGACCCCGCAGATCTCAACAGTAGGGACCAACCCGCTCGTAACAGTCGACAACAAGGGAAAGGTCCGCCCTTACTCTTTCCGTATATGCTTCACCGACCCCTATCAGGGAGCTCTTGCTGCGGAACTTGCAATGACGACCCTCAAGAAGGACAAGGCAGCTATCCTTTACAACGTAGGTTCAGACTATGCACAGGGACTCAGGGAATTCTTCGTTAAAAGCTATACAGCCCTTAAAGGCAAAGTTGTTGCCGATGAGGGTTACCGTGAGACAGACGTCGATTTCCGTGCACAGCTGACGAAGGTAAAGAGCTCCGGGGCAAACGCCCTCTTCCTGCCGGGAATGGGTAAGGACATGGCCCTCATAATCAAACAGGCCCGGGAACTCGGACTCAATGACATCACCATCATCGGCGGCGACGGATACGGCGAGTTCATGAACGAGATCGCCGGGGACTCAATGAAGGGTACCTACTGGGTCAACCACACATACCTCGAAGATCCCGGCATGTCACCGATCTTTGCACGCTACAAGGAAGTCTACAAGGATGACTGTAAGGAATTCGTAAACGGAACAATGGCATATGACGCGACATACTGGCTCGTAGACGCGATCAAGCGCGCAGGCAAGGCTGAAGGCCCCGCGATAGCTAAGGCTCTCGAAGCAACAAAGGGACTCAAGCTCAACCATGCGACGCTGACGATCAATCCCAAGGATCACAACCCGCTCAACAAGGCAGGAATAATCCTCAAGGTCGGAGATGACCTTAAGGCCAAGTTCTTCCAGAAAGTCGAACCGAAATAACTTCACTGAATGCCATTCCACGAGGGCTTGGGGAAATACTCCCCAAGCCCGTTCTTCGGGCCTTTTCTTAGGTCCCGGGGACTGGTTAGGCACCAGAAAGGCAGAGGTGTTATAAATTGGATATGATAATCCAGCAGGTCATAAACGGCCTCTCTCTGGGGTCGGTATATGCCTTGATAGCAGTTGGTTACTCACTTGTATACTCTATCCTACTATTTTCAAATTTTGCACATGGCGGTTTTCTCGTTATCGGCGGTTACATTTGTTATTTTGCACTGAGGGGTGCCGGGATGGGTATCTGGGCAGCCTCTTTAGCCGCTCTGATCGGAGCGGGGATCTCAGCTGTCATAGTTGAGCGCCTGGCATACAAGCCGATCCGCGAGCGTACTCCCATCACACTTTATATGCTTATCGCATCGATGGGTATGAGCATCGTAATCGAGAATATTTTCGTAGTTACCGTCGGAGGCCGTTTCAGGGCGCTTCCTCCGGTGATTCCGACGCAACCGGTAAATGTCTTCGGACTGGCAACGACCAGCGCTTTTGACCTGCTTTCACTGGCAACGGCGGTGGTTTTCCTTGTCGGGCTGCAGCTCTTCCTTTCAAAGACCAAATGGGGCCTGGCGATCAGGGCTGCATCATATAACCTCCGTGTAGCGGGGCTGATGGGGGTAAATGTAAACAGGCTGATCTCGATAGTTTTCTTCGTGGCCGGGCTTCTGGCGGGAGTTGGAGGCATATTTTTGTCCGTAAGATACACTCTCTATCCGCAGCTCGGTATGATCACGACAAAAGCTTTCGTCGCAGCCGTTATCGGCGGGCTGGGCTCTCTTCCCGGCGCTGTCGTCGGGAGCCTGATCCTTGGCCTGGCTGAGATGCTGACGGCAGGCTTCATTTCAAGCCAGTTCAGGGACCTTGTTGTTTTCGGTCTACTGATAATCACGCTTATCGTACGGCCCACAGGACTTTTCGGAAAATCCGTGGGCGAGAAAGTGTAGGTGTCTTGAAATGGACGGTTACACTTCCGGAATAATCACTCTGCTTGCGATAAACTGCATAGCCGCGCTGGGAGTATCCCTTTTCACGGGCTTTACGGGAGTCTTCACTCTTGGACATGCCGGATATATGGCTATAGGCGCATACACGGCAGCCATACTTACAGTACAGTATGAGGTCAACTTCATCGTAGCGATAATCGCGGGCGGGATACTTGCCATGATCTTTGCCTATCTCATAGGCCTGCCTACACTTAAACTTGTCGGCGACTACTATACGATAGCCTCGCTCGGTCTTGGTGAGGCGATAAGATTGATCATAGAGAACTGGGAAAGCTTTACAAGGGGATCCAGAGGCTATCCGGGCATAGACAACTATACCTCGATGCCGGTGGCTGTCTCCTTTCTGCTGGTCATGGGGATAGGGATGTTCTTCCTTGTGAACAGCAACTACGGGAGGGCTTTCAAAGCGTGCAGGGATGACTACGTGGCCGCTTCGCTGCTCGGTTTCAACACTGCGAGGTTCAGGGTCTTCAGTCTTGCCATATCCGGCTTTTACTGCGGGGTATCCGGTGCCCTTCTTGGAGGGTTCATGTCCTTCATCCAGCCTGTCATGTTTGACATGGCCAAATCAACAGAACTCGTATCGATAGTCGTATTCGGAGGGCTGGGCTCAATGAGCGGATGCCTGATCGGAACGACCATACTGACACTGGTGACGGAACTGTTCAGGCCGATATCTCAGTACCGCATGCTTGTTTACGGCATGGTCCTTGTGCTCGTAATGGTCCTGAGACCTGAGGGTATCATGGGTACCAGCGAGCTTACCAAAGATTACATCAAGAACATCTTTACCCGCAGGAAGAAGATCACTGCCGCCGACGGAGGTGCCCGCTGATGTCCGTCATGCTTGAACTTAAGGGAGTCAACAAGTCTTTCGGGGGCGTCCAGGCCGTCAAAGATATGTCATTCGTCATCGAAAAAGGTGAGCTTGCAGGTCTTATCGGCCCCAACGGCGCAGGCAAGACTACAATATTCAACCTTGTTACCGGTGTTTATGACGTTACAAGCGGAGAGATAGAATTCAAGGGTAAAAATATAAACAAGCTCAAGACCTTCCAGGTAATTTCGCTTGGCATAGCAAGGACCTTCCAGAACCTGAGGCTGTTCAGCGCATCTTCGGTCCTGGACAACGTAATGACAGCCGCGCAGCAGCATTATCAGTACGGCTTTTTCGAAGCTGTCAGCCATCTCGGAAGGTGGAAAAAGATGGAAAAGGCAGCCAGGGAAGAAAGCATGGAGCTGCTTGAAAGAGTAGGGCTTGCCGACCGCGCCGATCAGGCGGCAGGTACGCTCCCTTACGGCATGCAGCGCCGCCTTGAGATAGCAAGGGCCATATCCCTAAGACCGGAGCTGCTTCTGCTGGATGAGCCGGCTGCAGGGATGAACGCGGAAGAGGTCGAGCAGCTCAATGAACTGATCAGACTTATCCATGCCGATTTCAAGCTTACGATACTGCTGATCGAACACCACATGGACATGGTCATGGCTATATGCCCGCACATAGTCTGCATGAACTTCGGGGCAAAAATAGCAGAAGGATCTCCCGCAGAGATACAGAGCCACCCTGAAGTACTGAAAGCATATCTTGGAGAGGAGGAATAGGACTATGGAAAATGCAACACCGATCCTCTCTGTAAAAAACCTCTCTGTGAACTACGGGGCCATCCGGGCGCTCAAGGGTGTCGATCTTGATGTATATCCCGGTGAGATAGTCGCCGTTATAGGAGCCAACGGAGCAGGAAAGTCGACCATGATGAATGCGATAATGGGTGACGTGCCGAGGGCCGGGGGAGAGATCCTGATCGACGGACATCCGCTGCCTGCAAGAAGTTTTCTGGTCGTTACAGCGGGAGTGTGCCTCTCTCCCGAGGGAAGAAAAGTCTTCGCCCCGCTGACAGTTTATGAAAACCTTCAGATGGGCGCTTTCCCGCTGAAGGACCGCAGCATGGTCGCAGAACAGATCAAGAAAGTCTACCACCTCTTCCCGCGTCTGGAAGAGAGGCAGAACCAGTATGCCGGGACGCTGTCGGGAGGAGAGCAGCAGATGCTTGCCATCGGAAGGGCCCTTATGGCGATGCCCAGGGTAATGCTCCTTGACGAGCCGTCGCTGGGACTCGCTCCGATAATCATCAACGAAATATTCAAAGAGCTCACAGAGGTAAACAGACAGCTTGGCATGACTATCCTCATAGTGGAACAGAATGCAAAAAAGGCCCTCATGCTCTCACACAGGGCATATGTGCTCCAGACAGGAAAAATAGTCATGGAGGGGAATTCAAAGGACCTGCTGCACAATCCCGAGATCGAAGAGGCCTACCTCGGAGGGAAAAAGAAGTAGAGAAAGATCTTTGATGTTGATCTTTCATTGAGGATCCTGCCCCATTGAGGACGGGGTCCTCTTCTTTTATTAAGTCCGTATGGTTTTTCTGTTCGGGAGGGTCTTAATAGAGTACAATAAAGTGCACCTCGAGCCTTGAAAGGAGTTGGGTCTGGTGGGGAATAACGACAGCTATTGGTGGTATATAACTTTATCGGCAGAAGAGGGGACGGAAGAGGTACTTTTTTCCTTGGCCGACATCTCGGGAAGCATCGGAACTGAACTCCAGGAGCTTCCGCTCGGAGGGATAAAACTCAGGTGTTACTACAGGAGCAGTGAAGATCTTCACTTTTGGAAATCGAAGCTTCTCGGTGCGATGGGTGAATGGGAGAACATCAAAATAGAAGATTTCGGCAAAATCGAAAATCAGCCGTGGAACGTCGCCTCCGAGGAGGCTTTTCCTCCGCTGCCGGTCGGGAAAAAGATGGTCGTCCTTGCCCCATGGCACAAAGGGACAGAACCGGAAGGACTCATACCCCTTTACATCAATCCGGGGAGCGCTTTCGGCACGGGGTACCATGAGAGCACTCAGATCGTCCTCGAACTTATGGAGGATTTTGTGAAGCCCGGAATGACTACCGCCGATATAGGCACAGGTTCGGGGATACTGACTGTATGCGCCGTCAAACTTGGGGCGGAAAAGGTGTATGCCCGTGACATTGACCCGGCCGTGATCGAAGAGGTCAGGAAAAATTTTGAACTCAACGGACTGGACCAGGAGAAGATAGATCTTGCAACAGGAGATCTTCTCAAAGGATTCAGACACAGGGTGGACATCCTCACTGCAAATATACTTCTCGAACCGCTAATAACGATGGTCGACCAGGTCCCGAAGGTAATAGGAAGAGAAGGAATGGCGATTTTTTCCGGTATGCTTCTCACTGAGAGGGCACGTTTTGTTGAGGCTCTGGAAAAAGCAGGACTGTCCATACTGAGGGAGCACGAGAAAGGAGAATGGTGGGGTGTCGCTGCCAAGGCTGCGTCTTGAAAAATGCATTCTGAAGGACGGGCGCTGGCTTATTGACCGGGAACAGGCACACCATCTGGTAAGAGTAAGGCGATGCGGCACGGGCTCCCTGGCAGAAGGTCTCGTGCAAGGAGAAAAGATCAGCCTGCGCCTGTCATGCGAGGGTGACGCAGTCTATGCCGAGGAACTGTCGAGGATTTCTGAGGACAGACCGTCGACAGAACTGCAACTTCTGCTTGCGATCCTCAAGAACGATCAGTTCGATCAGGCGCTCAGGTTCGCCGCGGAGACCGGTGTGCATACGATAAGGCTCCTCTCATGTGAAAGAAGCGTTCCAAGATACGCAGGAAACAAACTTACAGAAAAAATGTCCAGGTGGGAAAAGATCCTTGATGAGGCGACCAAACAGTCAGGAGCCGGATCTCCGCCGCTGATAGTGCCGCCGCAAACGTTGGCGGATCTGGATCCGGAACATTTGCCCGAACAGAGGTTCGCGGCGATGCTTTCCCCTGCGGCAGAACCTCTTTCGGAACAAAAGACCGGTGGTGCCGCAGCTATCGCGATAGGACCGGAAGGTGACTGGTCTCCTTCCGAAGCGGAACTGCTGCTTGAGAAAGGTTTCAAGCCGGTCAGTCTGGGAAGCAGGATACTGAGGGCAAGCACAGCCGTTGCAGTGGCATGTGGCTGGTTCTCAATGAAATGAAGGATGATCTGAAATTGCACTTATTAAGCAACAAAACGTACTCGGTACATATCCAGGGCTGCCGGACCAATCAGTATGAGGGTGAGGCAATAGCGGCCCTGCTGGAAAAAGAGGGCTGTGTCCATTCACAGGAAATGCCCGACATTGCAGTAGTAGTGAGCTGCACTGTCACTGCGGCAGCAGACAGAAAGTGCCGCAAACTTGTGCGCAGACTGAGGCGGGAAAATCCCGGTTCCCTCATTATACTTTGCGGGTGCTATGCACAGCGTATGTCCGATGATGAAAGGAGATCGCTGGGCGTTGACGTTCTCGTGGGGAACCGCATGAAGCACATGATCCCGGAGATGGCTTCTGACTGGTTCGGGAAAAAGGAAGCCGGGACTGCGCTCTCCCTTTTCAGAGACGACATAATGACCGGCGGATCATGGGACGGACTGTTTCTTGACAGGCCCAGACTCCACACGAGAGCGTTCCTTAAGGTCCAGGACGGATGCAGCCATTTCTGCAGCTATTGCATCGTACCCTATGTAAGGGGGAAGCCCGTGTCCAGGGATGTGGACGATGCGGTCGAAGAGGCAGAGAGGATCGTACGATCCGGCTGTCCTGAGATAGTTCTCACCGGAGTCCATCTGGGACTGCACGAAGATCTGCCTGTGCTGGTGAGAAGGATCGGATCTATAGAAGGGCTCAAAAGGCTGAGGTTCGGGTCGATAGAGCCGTTTGCGGTGGACGGCCGGCTCCTGGATGCGATAGCCGAAACAGAAACATTCTGCAGACATCTGCATCTCCCCCTTCAAAGCGGCGATGACGGTGTCCTCGCTGCGATGAAGAGAGGCTATACCGCGGAAGGATTCCGGAGGATCACCGACAGCATCAGAGAAAGGCTGGGAAGTGATATCCATCTTAGCACCGATCTTATGGTCGGATTTCCCGGCGAAGATGAAAAGGCCTTTGAAAACAGCATAGGATTTGTGAAGGAGATCGGCTTCGGAAAGATGCACGTATTCAATTATTCACCGAGAGAAGGCACAGCTGCCGCACTCATGCAATGTCCTTCGGAAAAAGACGTCAGAGAAAGGATGAAGACCGCCCTTTGCACTGCGGAAACTCTCCACAGGGATTACTGCTCCCGGTGGATCGGGAAGGAGATCGAGATCCTTGTCGAGGAAAAGAAAGAGGGTACAGTCCGCGGACTTACCAGGAACTATATAAAGGCCGCCGCGTTTTCCGATAAAGCCGAGACAGGCGAAGAGTTCAGGTTTATCCCCGAAAGATATGTCAATGGCGTTTTGGTATCCGGTCCTGTTGATGACGGCTGCGGAGAATATTCCGATTTCCCCGAGTTTTTGTAACTGACTGCTTGTATCGAATTCAATAGTACGATACAATAACATGGTGTTTATCCCCCACTGCACATTTATTTTTATGTTTTGTGAGTGGCTGAGAAAGGGGGGAATGTAGGTGACCACCGTAACGAGACGAGATAACGAGTCGATCGAAGACGCGCTCAAGCGTTTCAAGCGTGAACTTCGGAAGGTGGGAGTGCTTCGTGAAGCAAAAAAACACGAGCATTACGAAAAACCCAGCGAGATCAAGAAACGTAAGAAGGCTGAAATGGCCCGAAACAGAGGCAGGAAGGCTGATTATTAGTCATGTCGGACCTTTTGCTCAGGATCCAGAATGATTTGGTAGAAGCAATGAAGATGAGGGATGATCTCAGACTCTCGGTCCTGAGGATGCTTAAATCTGCCGCGCAGATGGCCCAGATCGAAAAAGGCAAAGATATCCCGCTAACAGATGATGAAGTTATCGTGCTGGTCAGGAGGCTCATCAAACAGCGGAACGAAGCGGCCGAAATGTACAAGTCCGGCGGTGCCCAGGACAGAGCTCAAAAGGAACTCGATGAGATAAAGGTCCTCGATTCTTATCTGCCGGAGCAGATGCCGGAAGAAGAGATCATGAAGATCATCGCAGATATCTCTTCACAGGTCGGAGCTTCCGGTCCGAAGGATATGGGCAAGGTCATGGGCAAGACTATGGCCGAGCTCAAAGGCCGTGCGGACGGCGGGAAAGTGAAGGACCTGGTCCTCAGACATCTTTCATCGCTGTAAACCAGAGAAACAAAATAAAAATGCCGGACTTGTGTTCGGCATTTTTTTCGTTCTGAGGCTTTCGGGCCATGATGATCACAGTTAAGTATCCGATACATCAATTTATCGAAAGGGGCGATCAGGATGAAGACATACGAAGTACCGCTTGTCCCGGGTCCGGTATCAGTTCCTGTAAAATTCAGAGAAGCCTATATGACTGATTTCGGAAGTTCTGACCTTGAAAAGGACTTTTATGAACTTTTGAAAGAGAACCAGGATCTTCTCAGAGAGATACTAAAGACAAAAAACAGTGTAACCATCCAGTCCGGAGAAGCTATGCTCGTTCTTTGGGGCGCACTGAAGAGCACCGTATGTCCCAAAGACAAAGTCCTTGCGCTCTCGAACGGTCTATTCGGACATGGTCTGGGAGAGATGGCGGAGTCTGTAGGCGCCGAGGTAAGATATCTTGAAGCTGAAGACGGCAGGTTCATTGACAAAGACATACTGCAGCGTGAGCTCGATTCGTTCCGGCCCGATGTTGTGACCGCAGTTCATTGCGAGACCCCGAGCGGACTTCTCAACCCGATCGGGGAAGTCGCTCCTATGATAAAAGAGAGCGGGGCCCTGTTTTGTGTAGATTTTGTCGCTAGCGCGGGCGGGGCGGACGTAAGGGTGGACGAGTGGGGTATCGACCTGGGGCTCCTGGGCAGCCAGAAATGCCTCTCGCTCCTTCCCGACCTTTCTGTGCTGACGGTAAGCGACAGAGCATGGAAAGCTGCCGAAAGAGCAGGTTACGCCGGCTACGATGCCGTCCTGCCATGGAGAGACGCGGAGAAAAAGATGGAAATGCCCTGTACGCATAACTGGCACGCCAACGCTGCAATGAACCTCTCACTGAAGTCACTGCTTGAAGAGGGACTTGAGAATTCTTTCAGGCGGCATAGCGAAACAGCCTCGTACTGCCGCTCAAGGATAACGTCCATGGGACTCGAACTGTACGCAAAGGAAGAGTCGATCGCGTCCCCGACGGTCACAGCGGTAAAAATACCGTCCGGATGGACCTGGCCGAAGCTCGATGCAGCGCTCAGGGAACATGGCATGGCTGTGGGCGGGAGTTACGGATCTCTTGCCGGAAAGGTGTTCAGGATAGGACACATGGGATCACAGGCAGATATGGGACTGGTACGAAAGGGCATGGATATCCTCGAGAAAGTTTTGAACGAATAGGACAGGACCAACTTTTCTTTTTGTATGATATCTTGAAAACGGACCCCCATCGGGTCCGTTTTTTATTTTTCGACACCTGCCCTCCATTTTTATCAAAGTTGGAAATATGCTGGTAATTTTTGCTTATCCTTATTTTCAATCACCATATATAGTGTTATACTAAAAAAACGCTCATATATAGTGTTGGAGGGATCCTGATGCGCTGTCCGGTATGCGATGCGCCTGAGACAAGAGTTATTGAAACCAGAAGTGTGGATGAGGGCAGGGTGAACCGCAGGAGGCGCGAGTGCCCGGAGTGCCAGAGCCGTTTTACCACTTACGAGAGGCTTGAGGAAAAAAACTATCTCTGGGTGGTCAAGAAGGACGGGAGCAGGGAGGCTTTTGACAGAGAGAAGCTGATGAAGGGGCTCCAGAGAGCATGTGAAAAGCTTGCGGTCCCGCTTGAGAGGATAGAGGAGGCAGTCGCCGGCATCGAAGCGAAAATAAGGGCCGGCGGACAGGGGGAGATCCCCACCTCTGTGATCGGAGAGTATGCTTCAAACGAGCTGAGAAAGATAAACAAAGTCGCATATGTCAGGTTTGCGTCGGTTTACAGGGAATTCACTGATATCTCCAGCTTCACGCATGAAATTGCAAAACTGCTGGAGGACAAGGAGGCATATCGTAATGGCAAATGATGCGTTACAGGAACCGGTATCATTTTTCGGCAGACAGGGGAAACTCTTTGAGAAGCAGGGGGAGTCCACAGACCTTGCGCTTATGGTCGATGCACTTGCCCAGGAAGAAAGCTCTCCCTGGGATGCCAGCCGGATCAGGGACGCCCTCATAATAGAGGCAGGGGTCGATCCTGCCACAGCCGAAGGTATAGCACTCGAGGTGGAAGAGGAGCTCCTGAGGTACGGGCGAAGCCATGTCACGACAACGATCATCCGTGAAATGGTCAACGTCAAGCTTTTCCAGAGAGGACTGGAGGCAAAGCTTGCCGACCACAGCAGGATAGGACTTCCTGTGCACGACCTTGAGAAGATGATGCTCACTAAAAACAAGGAAAACAGCAACACCAGCCACAACCCGGAATCTATAAATCTTTCGATAGCAGAGATGGTCCTCAAGGAATACGCACTTACAAAAGTATTCACCAAAGACGTTGCCGATGCGCATCTTAAGGGAGACATCCATCTGCATGACCTGGGAATGGTCAACCGTCCTTATTGTTCGGGGCAGAGCGTTGCGTACGTTGCCCGCTACGGTCTCAATATACCTTCGATAACAAGCGTATCCGCTCCGGCCAAGCACGCCGACGTGTTGCTTGCCCACATACTCAAGATGACATCCGTGCTGCAGAACCACTTTGCCGGAGCCATAGGGTGGGACGCCGTTAACATGTACTTTGCCCCCTATCTGGTAGGATGGACATACGAACAGCACAAACAGCTCGCACAGCAGCTGATATTTGAATTCAACCAGCTGGCCGGAGGCAGGGGCGGACAGGTGGCTTTCACAGACATAAACCTCTATTACGAGATACCGAACCACTTCAGGGATGTCCCTGCGATCGGACCGGGAGGAAAATTTACCGGCAAGACATATGCAGACTACGATGCGGAATCAAAGCTCTTCCTGAAGGCGCTCTTTGACGTCTACATGGAAGGGGACAGCAGAGGACAGCCGTTCTTCTTCCCCAAGCCGCTGCTTCACATCACCGATTATTTCTTCAAAGAACCGGGCTGGGAAGAATTCCTCCGTCAGGCCTGCGCCCTTTCGTCTGAAAAGGGAAACACATATTTTGTATTTGACAGGGGCGGAGTGGCGAAGCTTTCAGAATGCTGCAGGCTCTCTTTTGAACTGACGCCGGAGGATCTTGACGAGGCGAAGCACCCGTGGAAGATGCGCTACTGCGCGCTGCAGAACGTGACATTGAACCTCCCGAGGGCGGCATACAGGTGCAACGGTGACGAAGAAGCCCTCTTCGAGATAATAGACGAAGAGATGGAGCTGGCCGCAAAGGCGCATCTCCAGAAAAGGGCTTTCATAAAGAGCATACTGGATCTAGGACTGCAGGGTCCGCTGGCTGCTCTCTGCGTATCGCACGATGACGAAGGATACCTCAGGATGAGGAAGGCAAGCCATCTGATAGGGATACTCGGCCTGAACGAGATGGTCGAGGCCGTTACGGGAAGCCAGCTCCACGAGAGCGAACACGCTGAACAGCTGGGCAAGGCAGTGATACAGTATATGGATCTCAAGTGCCAGCAGCTGTCCGAAAGGCTTGGTATCAAGATAGTGCTCGAGCAGACTCCGGCAGAGAGCACCGCACTTCGCTTCGCCAAGCTTGACATGAGGGCGTATCCGGATATCGCACGCAGATACATAAAAGGTAATTTCGAAACAGGTGAAATATATTACACAAACAGCACCCACCTGAATTATAAACTGGTGCAGGACCCGATCGACAAGGTAATGAGGGAAGGGGAGCTCCACCCGATGATCAAGGCCGGAGCGATCACCCACATATGGATGGGAGAACACAAGCCCGATCCGGATGCGCTGGCCTCCTTCGTCATCAAGACGTTCAGACATTCGGAAAACGCGCAGATCGCCTTCAGTCCCGAATTTACCATATGCAACGAATGCAACCGTATAGAGAGAGGGCTTTCCGATACCTGCTCGAGATGCGGTTCTGAAGATGTCGACGGCATTACAAGGGTCACGGGGTATTTTACGAGGACCTCTTCCTGGAACGCGGGCAAGAGGGGAGAACTCAAAGATCGGGCGAGATGTCCGGTCAAGGCTCCGGCATGACGATACCTGAAGATACCGAAAGATATGTCGCGGGGGGATATCTCCCCGCATCTTTTTTAGACTGGGACGGACATGTCGCCGCAGTGGTATTTACCCGCGGATGTAATTTCAGATGTCCCTGGTGTCATAACAGCGGACTCGTGCTCGGCATGGGCGAGGCGCTGGACCTGGCCAGGATAACGGACGATATCCGCAGGAGGATAAAATTCCTTGACGGTGTCGTTCTTACCGGAGGGGAGCCTACGATCTGGAGCGGGCTCTTCGATTTCCTTCTGAAAATGAAAGAGTTTGAAATAAGCGTAAAACTCGACACCAACGGCTCCATGCCCGGGATCATCGAAAGAGTCCTTGAAGAGGGGCTGGCTGACCATGTGGCAATGGACGTAAAATCGCCCATCGATCGCTGCTCTCTAAAAAGAGTTACGGGAGTGGATGCGGATCCCGAGGCCATAAGAAAAAGCATTGCCATCATAAAAAGAGCGGCACCGTCGTATGAATTCAGAACAACTTTTATCGACTGTCTCCTCACCATAGAAGATATGAAGAAAATAAGGAATGAACTGGATGACGATCCTCATTGGGTGATACAGCCTTTCAGACCGGTGGACTGCCTTGACCCCGATTTCTGCAGCAGGCCCCAGGCAGACTCTGAAATGCTCAAAAAAGAGTTTCCGGGAATAAGGGTGAGGGGATGACATGACGATCTCTCACAGTCGGGGGCATTGGCAGGTAAATGATGAAAAAGATCGGTGAATGAGTTATAATTGACGGCGTGTAAACACAATTTTTCATTTTTATGCAATAAAAAATCCTGTTGAGAAGAGGGTGTTCTGCAGTGAAGGCAACAAAGAAGATCATGGTGGCTTTTTGTATCATACTTGTCATGGCAGGAATGGCTATGGCGGCAGATACGGTGAAGATCGGAGTTTATCTCCCTGTAACAGGCGGAAACGCTATAGGCGGACAGCTTGAACTTGACGGAGTCAGGCTGGCGCACAAGGAAGCACCGACTGTGCTCGGAAAAAAGGTCGAGATCATTTTCGTTGACAACAAGAGCGACAAGGTTGAAGCCGCAAATGCAGTCAAAAGGCTTGTAGAAAAAGAGAAGGTCAACGCGATAATCGGTACATACGGTTCTTCACTTGCGATGGCAGGCGGAGAAGTTGCCGAAAAGGCCCGTATCCCGATGGTGGGGACCTCATGCACCAACCCCCTCGTTACCCAGGGCAAAAAATACGTCTTCCGCGTATGCTTCATTGATCCCTTCCAGGGAGCAGGCGCAGCTGCCTTTGCCAAGGAAGAGCTGAAGGCTAAGACCGCGGCATGCCTCATAGAGGTAACCGAGGACTACAGCGTAGGACTTGCGTCATTCTTCGAGCGCAACTTTACGAAAAACGGTGGCAAGATCGTTGCGAAACTGAACTATCAGAAGGGCGACCAGGACTTTACAGCACAGCTTACAGAGATAATCAGCAAGAACCCGGATGTCCTTTACATCCCTGCAAACTTTGCAGAAGGCGCGATAATAATGCGCCAGGCCAAGGAACTCGGCGCCAAGTTTAAGATCCTTGGCGGAGACGCGATGGATAACCCCGAAATAGTAAAGATCGGCGGAGACTCTGTCGAAGGCTTCAGCTACACCACATTCGCCTATGCGCCCGAGATGCCCAATATGAGCCCGATAGCCAAGAAGTTCACGGAAAACTGGAGGAAGGCTTTCCCCGGCAAAGATCCCAACGCACTCACAGCGTGCGGTTATGACAGCTACATGCTCATCCTTGACGCCATCAAGCGTGCGAACAGCGACGATCCAGAGAAGATCACAGCAGCTCTCGCAGCAACGAAGAACTTCCCCGGAGTCACAGGAAATACAACGATCAACGCTTCCCACGACGCAGAAAAGTCTGTCGGGATAATGCAGATCAAGAACGGCAAGAGAATATTCCTTACCGTAGTAGAACCTAAATAATAATCAACGACATATGCTCCTAAGACGGGGGAGGGTTTATCCCTCCCCCTTTTCGAGAGCGGGGAGAATAAGTTATGACTCTGGACATGTTTATTCAGCACGTATTCAATGCATTGACGCTCGGAAGCCTTTACGGTCTGATCGCTATCGGATATACGATGGTCTACGGCATACTCAGACTGATCAACTTCGCACACGGCGACATCTTTATGATAAGCGCATACTTCGTTTTTTTCGCAATAACTTTGCTAAACCTTCCATGGGTCGCAGCGGTCATCCTTTCGATCGCAGGCACTGCACTTTTCGGGGTAATGGTTGATCGGATAGCCTACAGGCCCCTGAGGGATGCCCCGAGGATATCGGCCCTGATAAGCGCGATAGGAGTATCATTCTTTATTGAAAATATCTGCCTGGTGCTCTTTACGGGGGTCCCGAAACCTATGCCCAGGCTTGAAATGCTCGTAACTGTAATGCAGTTTGGCAATATAAGGATCCTTCCGCTTGCAATATTTGTCCCCGTGAGTTCCTTTCTGCTGGTAGCGGCTCTTTTGTGGGTGCTTTACAAAACACCGCCAGGACTGGCGATGAGGGCAATATCAAAAGATATAGAGACGACCCGCCTGATGGGGGTCAGGGTCGACAGGATAATCGCGCTGACATTCGCCATAGGCTCGGCACTCGCAGCCGCCGCGGGCATAATGTGGGCGCTCAGGTATCCGCAGATCCATCCGTTCATGGGAGTCTTTCCCGGATTCAAAGCGTTCATAGCTGCGGTCTTCGGAGGCATAGGCTCTGTCCAGGGGGCGATGATCGGCGGTCTTCTGCTTGGATTTATCGAGATAATGATAATAGCTTTCTTCCCGGCACTTTCGGGATACAGGGACGCTTTTGCCTTCGTGCTGCTGATAATGATACTTTTTGTAAAGCCTACCGGGCTGATGGGTGAAAAACTGGAGGACAAGATATGATGGAGAAAAAGACAAAGATCATTCTCAACCTCTCCCTGACCATTATGCTCGCGGTCTTTCTTTGGTGGGCACAGGGCAATCTCGACGGCTACAAGGTACAGGTGCTCAATCTGATAGCGGTCAACGCCATCCTCGCTCTCAGCCTGAACCTGATCTACGGGTTCACAGGGATGTTCTCGCTAGGTCATGCGGGCTTCATGGCTATAGGTGCCTATGTAAGCGCTATCCTGATCCTTCCTGCCGCACAAAAAGAGATGATGTACATACTTGAACCGATAATATGGCCGTTTTCCGTCCTGGAGGCACCTTTCTTTGTCTCGGTCCTGGCCGGCGGCCTTGTAGCAGCGGCACTGGGTCTCCTCATAGCCCTGCCCGTCCTTCGTCTCGGCGGAGACTATCTGGGCATAGCCACGCTCGGTTTTGCAGAGATAATAAGGGTCGTGTTCACCAATATGACCCCGGTAACGAACGGAGCTCTGGGGCTAAAGGGGATACCCCCCTACGCTGACCTGAAGTGGAATTATTTCTGGTGCATCCTTACCTTCTACGTGATAGTAAAGCTCCTCTCCAGCAACTTCGGGAACTGCCTGAAGGCCATACGCGATGACGAGGTCGCGGCAAAGGCCATGGGCATAAACACCTTCAAATGCAAGGCGATATCGTTTGCTGTCGGAGCTTTCTTTGCAGGAGTTGGCGGAGCGCTCATGGGAAGCCTGATAACTACGATCGATCCCAAGATGTTCAACTTCCAGCTGACTTTCAACATCCTTATGATAGTTGTTGCGGGAGGGCTCGGGTCAATAACGGGATCGATGGTCGGAGCGGTCGTTATTACGGTCCTTCTTGAGTGGCTCAGGTTTGTCGAGGAGACGATCGAGATAGGTTCTTTCGTGATCGCTGGCATCCCCGGGATGAGGATGGTCATCTTCTCAGTCGTCCTCCTTTTCATTATCCTCTACCGCAGGGAAGGGATAATCGGAGGCTACGAGTTCAGCTGGGACAGCGTGGTCAGACGCTTTGGAAACAAAAAGGAGGCCGAGTAAGATGGCCAGGTCCGTTCTCAAAACAGAAAAAGTGACGATACGGTTCGGCGGGCTGACAGCCGTCGGCAACTTTACCATAGATGTAGCCGAGGGAAGCATCTCCAGCCTGATCGGACCGAATGGCGCGGGCAAGACCACCTGCTTCAACATAATTACCGGTTTTTACACTCCGACCGAAGGCAAAGTCTACTTTATGGACAAAGATATAACCGGGATGAAGCCGCATGATGTCTGCAGGGCTGGCATTGCCAGGACATTCCAGAATATCAGGCTCTTTTCCGGAGGTACTGTCCTTCAGAACGTGATGACGGCATGCTGGGTGCGCCAGAAGTCGCCGTGGTGGACGGCACCGCTGATGCTCCCGGGTTTTCTCAGGGAAGAGTGCGAAATAAGGGAAAAATCGATGGAACTCCTGAATGCGGTCGGGTTGGGACACCTTTCAAAGGAGATAGCCACCGGACTGCCTTACGGAGCTCAAAGAAGGCTTGAAATAGCAAGGGCGCTTGCCACTGACCCCAAACTCCTGCTGCTCGACGAACCCGCAGCCGGTATGAATCCCCAGGAAAGCAGGGAACTCATGGATTTCATAAGGCAGATTAGAGACAGGTTCGGACTCACCATCCTCCTTATCGAGCACGACATGAAGGTCGTCATGGGCGTATCCGAATGGATCAGGGTACTGGACTACGGACAGCTGATCGCGGAAGGCACCCCCGCAGAGATACGTTCCAACTCAAAAGTTATCGAGGCATACCTCGGAAAGGAGGCTGCCGTCTGTGCTGAAAATTGAGAACCTCAACGTGCGTTACGGGGGCATACATGCCATAAGGGGCATATCGATGGAAGTCCCCATGGGTAAGATCGTGACTCTGATAGGTGCGAACGGTGCAGGAAAGAGCAGTACCCTGAGATCTGTCGCCGGACTGGTGAAGAGCAAGACCGGAAGCATCTCCTGGAAGGGCAAAAACCTTTTGGGACTCCTTCCGGAAGAGATACTGATGTCAGGGGTGGCACTGTGCCCCGAAGGCAGAAGGATCTTCCCTCAGCTTACCGTCCTTGAAAATTTGAAGCTTGGAGGCTATTCACGCAAAGACAAGGCGGGCCTCGAAAGTTCCATCGAAAGGGCGTTCAAGCTTTTCCCGAGGCTCAAGGAAAGGGCCTGGCAGAAGGGAGGGACCCTTTCCGGCGGGGAGCAGCAGATGCTTGCGCTGGCGAGGGCAATGATGAGCGACCCGGAACTCATAATGATGGATGAACCTTCCCTCGGGCTTGCCCCTCTTCTTGTCGAAGAGGTATTTGAGATAATCCGCGAGATCAACAATGAAGGCAAGACGATACTTCTTGTCGAACAGAACGCGTTCGGAGCCCTTAAAGTGGCTGATTATGCCTATGTCCTTGAAGTCGGCTCGATAACGCTTGAGGGCAAAGGCTGCGACCTGCTGAAAGACCGTCGGGTCATTGATGCCTACCTTGGGGGATAAAATATTTATTTTTGGCGCTGATCAATAACCTTAATAATTATCAACGCTATAAATATTTGAGGATAGACTTTGTGGTTTATCCTCAAATTTATTATTTCTTTCTGATCTGTTTCTATCTGAGATCGTTTATCTTTTATAATAGCCGATAGATTATTACTTCATTTTTAGGATATTAAAAAGGGTTGTTTGTGATAGACAGTCTTACATGTAGCAGGAAGCATCCAGAGGATCTATCAGGAAAGGAAGGCATATGAGAGTTCTTTTTTGTTCCGATGCGATGATAGTTGACGGAGTGACATCTTTTGTTTTTCATCTATCCACTGTTTTAAAAGAAGCAGGGAATGATGTGGCTGTTATTGGAAGGTGGGCTGGAAAAGGTTTTCAGCCTCGTCTCAAAGATCATGGGGTTAGGGTCATAGAATGCATTTCTCCAACAGTTGGCAACTTCTGGTTTGACATGAAAGCTGCTGAATTCAGACCTGATGTTATTGTGACCGACTCAAGAAGATCTTTTCCGTTGGCTGTAAGATTAAAAAATATCACAGGTGCAAAAGTTTTTACATTTTTTCTGGACAAGTTGGAGAAAACTGACAGGAAGGGCAGGGATGTGGCATCACTAATAAAGTACAGCGACGCCTGGCTTTCAGCTGAAAAGCCACTTCTTAAAGATTTAGAGAGCATTTCTACACCATTTCCAAAGTTCCATTTGCAGAGACCCTTAAAAGGATTATTCACTCCAACACCAATGCCGCCTAAAGACCCTTTCAGGATACTTAGTTTTGGACGGATAAGCAGTTTTAAATCGATCACTTCTTTCTGGCTGCTCAAAAATGCTTTACACATGAAAAAAATGATCCCTTCCCTGGAGATGGTTTTTGTGGGTGGAGGTTGGCGTACCTTAAACTACAGGATCCTTGCAGCTAAGAATAACATCAGTAACGGATCTGAATTCATTAGAATCGTAGGGACACAAATCGACCCGGAACCTTGGATACAACAGGCAAACCTTGTCTGCGCAGGCTCAACTTCGGCTATAGAAGCAACACTTGCAAACAGGCCTGTCGTCGCCTCGACCGGTTATTACCTTGGACTTCTTACTCCTGATAAACTGGATAAAGCATTTTCGAGCTATTTTGCTGAACGGTCCGGCCCTCTGCTCAAAGAAGACCCTGATGTTCTGATCGAGGATATAATAAGGATATACAGAGAATGGGATGAAAATAGAATAACTGAAAATACAGAAGCTTTTAGAAAAGGGATAGAACCTTTCTTTGAAAGGGATACAGCCGCAAAGAGTTTTCAATATATATATGAATGCGTACTCTCTAATAACAGATGATATCAAAACATTTATTACATGGAGATCACGAAGTTCCATTTTTAAAAGAATATTCTATTTATTATTTGCTATATTTTATGGCTGTTAAATTAAGATATTATAATATAAAATTTAAGCAAGATAAGAGAACTGACTATATTATTAAAGCGGAGGAAATCATGAAAATACCTTCTGCACTTAACCTGCCAAACCTGCTCAGCATATCGAGAGTTTTTCTCGTTCCCGTCGTGATGGTGTTCCTCACACTGAGGACCCAGTTCGGATTTATCGAGGGGGTAAGCATAGGAGACCTCCTGGCCGGTGTTATCTTTATAATCGCTTCCCTGACTGACGCGGCGGACGGATATATCGCAAGAAAACGGGGCATAGTGACGAACCTGGGCAAATTTATCGATCCGCTTGCCGACAAGATCATGGTCGTTGCTGTCCTGGTGGCGCTTGTAGACCTCCACAGAGTCCCTGCCTGGATGGTGGTCGTGATAATATCAAGGGAGTTTATAGTTACCGGGCTAAGGATGATAGCGGCCTCAGAGGGGGTCGTGATAGCGGCGTCAAAAGGCGGCAAACTGAAAACAGTGAGCCAGATAATAGGGATAATACTGCTTATTTTCAATCTGCCAGGAGGCCTTACAGTGATGTGGATAGCAATGGCCCTCACTATATGGTCCGGAGGGGACTATCTGGTCAAATGCATCGACCTGCTCGAATGAACCGTTCTTTTGCAATAAACAGCTTCCGGCAGAAATTATTTATGGACCGAATTTCTGATCCGGAACACGGGGAGGAAATCATAAAATGAAGGACGACCTTTTTAAGACCATTGAGAAATTCGAACCGCAGATGGTATCACTGCTCTCAGGACTGATCGGGATACCGGCGATAAGCCCGCTTGGCGGCGGTACCGGAGAATACAGGAAAGCGGCTTATATCGCAGAGAGCATGGAAAAGATGGGTTTTGGAAAGCCCGAGATATACAACTCCGAGGATCCGACGGCCGAAGAAGGGGTAAGACCAAACCTTGTCTTCAGGATACCGGGCAAAACATCAAGACGGCTTTGGATCGTTTCGCATATGGATGTTGTCCCGGAAGGTGACAGGGGGTTATGGGACACAGATCCCTTCAAAGCGGTCGTCAGGGGCAGGAGGATATACGGCAGGGGATCAAATGACAACTGCCAGGAGCTTGTCTCGTCGGTCTATGCCGCTGCTGCATTGAAGGAACTGGATCTGACCCCTGAATTTGAAGTCTGCCTCTGTTTCGTAGCGGATGAAGAGGTAGGAAGTGTTCACGGTATAAGACATCTGATCAAAGAGGGGCTTTTCGGCCCAGATGATCTAGTGATAGTCCCCGACGGAGGCAACGAAAAAGGCGATTTTATCGAGATAGCGGAGAAAAGCATCTGCTGGATAGAGTTCACCGTAGAGGGGAAACAGGTACATGCGAGCAGACCGGGGCTCGGCAGCAACGCCTGCAGGGCTGCCAACGAGCTTTCATGCGCGCTTGATTCAGCGCTGCACAAGGCATTCCCGGATGAAGACAAAATATTCGATCCGGCAGCTTCAACTTTCGAGCCAACGAGACGCAATGCCAACGTGCCGAATGTGAACACCGTTCCCGGACGTGAGGTTTTCTGTTTTGACTGCAGAGTCCTGCCGAACATACCTCTTGAAGATGTGATGAAGGTCGTTGATGCTGAGATCAGAAAGATCCAGGAGAAAAGGAACGTCAGAGTGACATACGAATTCCTCCAGAAGGAACAGGCTCCTGCTCCTACACCAGCCGATTCACAGGTCGTAAATATCCTCCGGGACGCGATAAAGGACGTCTATGCTTTTGAACCCCACGTTGGCGGGGTCGGCGGAGGCACATGCGCAAAATATTTCCGTGATGAAGGGATCCCTGCCGTCGTCTGGTGTCAGGAATCCGACGTTGCCCACATGCCGAACGAGTATGCAGAGATAGACCACATGATAAACGAAGCGAAGGTCTTCGCCCTCATGATGCTTAACAAAAACTGACCGTACATGACATCGGTGCAAACAGGTATGGGGCCGGTCTGCCAGCTGCAGCCGGCCCTGTTTTTTGCCTGTCGGCTGTGTATCATATATAGGTCATATTGCTTTGACTGTCAGATATATATGAGGATATAATCATCCGATGGTAAACATGTCAGACAAAAGGTGCGTCTTATGTTTCTGAGAGGTGGATTATAAATGGGATTGTTTAGCGGTGTCATAAAGGCACTCGGATTGGATCCAAACGACAGAGCGATAGCTCGTTATGAAGAAAAGGCTTCAATAATAGATTCTTTCGAACCGCAGATGAAAAAGCTGACAGATGAGGAACTTGCAATGTCGGCATCGTTGTTCAGAGCCAGGCTGGAAAAGGGCGAGCCCCTTGATGACATACTTCCTGAAGTCTTCGCGAGGGTGAGAGAGGTCTCATCAAGGACTCTGGGTCTGCGTCATTTCAAGGAGCAGCTGATGGGCGGCATCGCTCTCCATGAGGGCAAGATAGCCGAGATGAAGACCGGAGAAGGAAAGACACTTGTCGCGACGCTGGCGGTGGCGTTGAATGCCATAGCCGGACGCGGCGTCCATGTGGTGACGGTAAACGACTATCTCGCTGCACGCGATGCCGAGTGGATGGGACCTGTTTACAGGGGCATGGGACTTTCGGTGGGCGTCATATCTCCGTTTATGGATCAGAAAGACAGGTTCGATGCATATAGAAAGGATATAACATACGGTACCAACAGCGAGTTTGGATTCGACTATCTCAGGGACAACATGGCTATACAGAAAGAACAGCAGGTCCAGAGAGGGCATCATTACTGCATAGTCGATGAAGTTGACTCGATACTGATAGACGAAGCTAGAACTCCTCTGATCATTTCCGGACCATCGGAAGACGATACCGAACCCTACCGCATCGCAGACAGAGTGGCAAGGGATCTTATCAAGGGCGTCGATTTCGAGGTCGAAGAAAAGGAACGCAACCTTGCACTTACAGAGGCAGGCATCGCAAAAGCCGAAAGATTGATGAATCTCCCAAACCTCTTCACAGATTTCGCAAATTCGTCTCTTGCCCACAAAATAGTCCAGTCCCTCAAAGCACATCATCTGTTCCAGAGGGACGTGCATTATGTGGTAAAAGACGGAGAAATTGTCATTGTCGACGAGTTTACGGGCAGGCTCATGTTCGGCCGCAGGTACTCGGACGGACTTCACCAGGCTATCGAAGCCAAGGAACGGGTGAAGATCGGAAGGGAAAACCAGACGCTTGCAACAATAACGCTCCAGAATTATTTCAGGATGTACGAAAAACTTGCTGGCATGACGGGGACAGCGCTGACTGAGGCCGAGGAATTCAAGGAAATATACGGGCTTGACGTAATAGTCGTACCGACCCATATGCCCATGATAAGACACGATCATCACGATGCGATATACAGGACCGCAGCAGAAAAATACAACGCTGCGGCAAACGAGGTCGCCGAGGCATATGAAAAGGGGCAGCCTGTACTTGTAGGCACCACCTCGATAGAAAATTCCGAAAAGGTCAGCAGGCTTCTCAGGGCAAGAAAAATACCCCACAATGTCCTTAACGCAAAAGTACACGACAAGGAAGCTTCGATAGTCGCCCAGGCGGGGCGCCTGAAGGCAGTCACAGTGGCTACGAACATGGCAGGCCGCGGAACGGACATAGTGCTTGGCGGCAATGCCGAATTCCTTGCCAGGGAAGAGATGCAGAAACTGGGGCTAGATCCCAAGGAGAATGAACAGGAATACAAAGAGATACTTGAGAAATATAAAAAGATCTGTTCTGAGGAGCATGATCTGGTGATAAAGGCAGGAGGCCTTCGGATCATAGGCACCGAGCGGCATGAATCAAGACGCATCGACAACCAGCTCCGCGGACGTTCAGGAAGGCAGGGCGATCCCGGAGAGAGCCGCTTCTACATTGCGCTGGAAGATGATCTTATCCGTCTTTTTGGCGGTGAGAAAATACAGAGCATAATGGAAAAACTTGGGATGGAAGAGGGCGAGTGCATCGAACATAACCTCCTCTCCAAGGCCATTGAGAATGCGCAGAAAAAAGTCGAAGAGATGCATTTTGACATAAGAAAGCAGCTTCTGGCTTATGACAATGTAATGAACCAGCAGCGCGAGGCACTGTACAGGGAGAGAAGCGAGATACTTGACGATCCGGATATCGTTTCAAGGACCCTTGGCGTACTTGAGGATACGGCACTCTCACTCCTTGAAAGGGTATTCGACAATGATTCCGGAGAGCCCGATATACAGTCCGTAGGGATCAGACTCAATGCGCTTTTCTGGCCCGGACTCTCAAAGCACATTGAAAACGTACAGACAAAAGAGGATCTTGAGGAGTCCAAACTTGTTATCCTCGAAGAGATAAGGTCTAGGTTCAGCCAGAAGATAAACGAGCTCGGCCCCGAATTGTCGGAGCAGATCTTCCGCTATATTTTCCTGGAGGTCCTTGATGCCAAATGGAAAGAGCATCTGCTTGCCATGGATGAACTGAGAAGGGGGATCGGCCTGAGAGCGATAGGACAGAAAGATCCTCTCCTTGAATATCAGTTCGAGTCCTTCAACCTCTTCCAGACGATGCTTGTTCAGATCAGAGAAGGCATCACTGAGTTCGCACTGAGGGTATCCGTCGTTAACAAGGAGAAGGAAAGAAGCCGCGCAAGGTGGACAGAGAGCCGGGATGCCTTTGATATCCCTGAGATGCCGGGGTACGGCGAAGAGATGGAAAATCCTGGGGCATTGGCCACAGCGCTAAAGACGCAGCCTATAGTGAACGTGGGAAAAGTGGGACGAAACGATCCCTGCCCATGCGGGAGCGGCAAGAAGTACAAGCAGTGCTGCGGCAGATGACAGGGAGGTATCTTATGAGACGAGTCATTGGTCTGACTTCTGTATTTTTGTCAATATTCGTCCTGCTGCTGGCCATTCCCGCAGCGACAGAGGCTTGGAACACCGGCGAAGAGATCCGGAGGCTGAACAAGGAAGTTCCTGCAATAGAGGGCTTCGGAGGAGCTTCATCGGTAGTTTGGCTCAAGAACAACGATTTCAGGATGCTTAACGACGGGACGATGGAGAGTACACACTATTATGTGGTGCTTGCGGGAGAATATATACCCGAACAGGTAAAGGAGATCCGGCTGCCTGTTCCCCATGAGGGCTCCGTCGAGATACTTGAAGCCTCATGGTACAACCCGATGACTTCCATGAAGGAGGGTGATCTGTCCGTCTCTGAGGAAAAACTTGACGGAGGATCGACGGTAAAAAAGGTCATCACACCGGACGAAGCAGTGGGAAGAGTCATAGTGCTCATCACAAGGACCAGACATGAAAAGCGCTACGGTATCGATGAGACCATAGATATGGCAGGCCCCCTTCCGATCTGGGAGCAGAATGTGACGGCGGAGCTTCCCGAAGGAAGGGAGCTCTACTGGAGCGGAAGGGATATCAAGGACCCCCAGGTCACGAAGTCGTCCGGACAGCAGAAATTCAAATGGACGGTAATGAATCAGGAAAAATGGGAGGGAGAAGGCTTTGTTGTCTACAAGAGGCCCAGTCTCTCCTTCAGCTCAAAAAAGGGAATAAGCCAGAGTCTTTCGGCAATGGATGACTTGGTTAAAACGTTCCCCCATATAAGCATCCCCAAAACAGTACAGACAGCATCGGACAGGACCAAGGCCGGACTTAGGGTCATGGAGTGGATCGGTGATCCGTCCAGGAAACTGTCAGGCTATCCGCACAATTGGGTAAGATCCCCGGAAAACATCCCTGAAAACGGCCCATGGACCCCCTGGGAGCAGACCATACTTCTCGGCAAATGGCTCGGCAGCCTTGGCTGGGATGTAAAGGTATGGTGGCAGTCTTCGGTTGAACTTGACGAGGAGAGCCCATGCTCCAATAGCTTATGGACCGCTCCGGTCCTTGAACTCTCTCCTCCGACGGGAGGAAAGTCTGAATTTTATCAGGCAGGCCAGACATCGGCATACGGGGTGACGGCTCCCTCCATCGCAGGATCGCTTCTTTACAGGCTCAAAGACGGCAATGCGGAAAAAAAGAGGATCACTTCGGGAAGTCCGACGGATCATAAGCTGGAGTTCCTGTGGAAACTTGATCTCAACGAGACAGGTTCCGCAGAAGGTACACTGACCATAACTGTCAGCGGCGGCTGGACTCAGCTAATGTCTGACGGATATCTTCCCTCACAGAGCGGACTGAGTGATTTTGTAAGAAAACGGATCAACTTCGCAATCCCCGGAATGTCTCTGGACCCGCTCTCTGTCGAACCTACAAAAACAGGATACATCATTGATTTCAAAGTAAAATGCGTACCGGGGATAGTTCTGAGGAACAATCTGCTGCTTCGCCTTCCGGGAGGGATCCCCGTAAGGGCAGGCGAGATGATAGGAAAAGAGAGAAATTATACTCTGCGTTTCCCCTTCATAATCAGTCAGAAGGTAAGGATGAACATGCCTTCTGGATATAAAATGATACAGACGCCTCCGCTCAAAAAACTGGGAGAGGGGACAAAGGCAGTGCTCAGGGAATCAATAATACATTGGCCCAAAAAGGCGGAACTGATAGCCGACAGCGCATGGACAGTCAAAAGCGTGACAGTGGACGACAGCCTTGGGGCAATTTTAAAAGAAGAGCTTGCGGCTTGTATGAGATGGCCTGTCCTCGACCTTCCTTTCAGAAAATAAAAGTCTTAAACCATTAAGGAGTGCTTGAACTTGCAGAACATGACAGAGGAACTGAAGAAGATACTGGAAAATGCTGTCGGAAAGATAGCCGGGGATCTAGGCAAGGAAATACCGGACGGTTTCATTGTCCGCCTTGAACGTCCGAGACAAACCGGACATGGCGACTGGGCGACCAATATTGCGATGCAGCTTGCAAAACCTTTCGGTCTGAAGCCCAGGGAACTTGCGGACAGGATAATCGCAGAGATCCCTTTCGGGCAGACAGTAGAGAAGGCCGAAGCCGCAGGGCCCGGTTTCATCAACTTTACGCTCGCCTCAGACTGGATAACGGAAACCGTCAGGAATGCAATATCAAAGGATAAGGACTATGGCAGAGTCGATTCCGGCAAAGGTCGGAGGGTCCAGGTCGAGTTTGTAAGCGCCAATCCTACCGGTCCGCTGCACATGGGACACGGCCGAGGCGCAGCCGTGGGCGATATCACAGCCTCTATACTCGACTTTGCGGGCTGGGATGTTGAAAGGGAGTACTACATAAACGACGCCGGCCTCCAGATGGAACTTCTCGGCAGATCGGCCCAGTCACGTTATTTTGACGCTCTCGGAAGAGGCGAAGAAGCTCCGATGCCCGAAGACGGATACCACGGAGACTACATGACCGAGATAGCGGCATCGTTCGTTGATAAGTACGGAGATTCCCTTGCGCAAAAGCCCCTCGAGGAGACAGTCGAATTCTTTTCGGTCGAGACGGGCAGGATCATCATTGAGATGATCCGTAAGGACCTTGAAGAGTTCGGTGTGACCTTTGACGTCTGGTTCTCGGAAAAGTCACTCTATGACAACGGGCAGGTCGAACCTGCCATGGAAGAACTCAAGAAGAGAGATTTTGCCTATGAGGAAGACGGAGCACTGTGGTTCAGGTCAACCCTTTTCGGGGATGACAAGGACAGGGTCCTCATAAGGACGAACGGAGTGCCGACATACTTCACGTCTGATGTGGCCTATCTGAAAAACAAATATGACAGGAACTTCGAAAAGCTCATCTATGTCTGGGGGGCCGACCATCATGGATATGTCCCCAGACTCAAATCTGTGAATAAGGCCTTCGGCCATCCGGACGACGCTGTAGATGTACTGCTGATCCAGATGGTGAACCTTCTCAGGGACGGAAAACCGGTCCAGATGTCCAAACGTGCCGGGACCATAATCACCCTGAGAGAGATAATGGATGAGGTCGGCGTTGATGCCACAAGATTCTTCTTCGTAATGCGCCGCTGCGACAGCACCCTTGATTTTGACCTTGAACTGGCCAAGAAGGCTACATCGGAGAATCCGGTCTTCTACGTGCAGTATGCTCACGCGAGGATCTGCAGCATATACCGTGAATTGGAGGAAAGAGGGATAGCTCTTCCGTCGATCGACGAGTTCGATGTATCCCTGATCACTGACCAGACAGAGATAAACCTTGCGAAGGCGATATCAAAGCTCCCCGAAGAGGTGGAAAAAGCTGCTGACGAGTTTGCTCCGCACAGGATCGCATATTACGCGACAGAACTTGCCGAGGCTTTCCATTCCTTCTACAACAGTCAGAGGATACTCGGTGTTGATGAGCCTCTTATGAAAACAAGGATACTTCTGATGGAAGCAGCCAGGATAGCGCTCAAGAACGTTCTTGTTATCCTTGGAGTGTCTGCTCCCGAAAAAATGTAAAGGATCACCGCGGATAGTTTGGCCTGCAGAAGATGAAAGCTCCGAGATTGAGGTGGGTCATATTTGCCGCGGCGGTCACTTTTCTGATAGCGGTCCTTCTGACGTCTTTTTTCAAAGAGTTGGAAAAGATAGACGTGCTTTCGGATACTCTGGATAAAAGGATGGAAGAACTTGTCGCGGAAGAGAGAAAATCCCAGGAGTTGAAACAGAAGATCGAATACTACAGCACACCCGAGGGAATAGCAAGACTTGCACGAGAGCAGTTCAACCTTGTACTTTCAGGCGAGGTCATGTACAAGATCGAAATAACCTCGAACGATGTCTTGCAATAGCCCGAATTAAGTGCTATAGTCTCTGATTGTATGTCCCTGTCTCTTTCTTGAAAAGAGGCCAGAGTCCAAAGGGAGGAGGTGAAGTACGTGCGATCTTACGAAATGGTTGTGATTCTTCAGGCAGATCTTGAAGACCATAAAATGGTTGCGGAAGAGATTGCCGAGGTCGTGCGCGGTTTGGGAGCAGAGTTGGAAAAGGTGGATCTCTGGGGCAAAAAGCGTTTTGCCTACCCCATCGAAAAACAGCTCGAGGGTTTCTATGTTCTGTATACATTTAAACTCGACCCAGCACAGGTAAAGGAGATGGAGCGTCTCCTGAGCCTGAGACCCCAGGTTATACGTCACATGGTCGTCAACTTGGAGGAGAAGTAAGCATCATGGCTCGCGGATACAACAGAGTCATCATTATGGGCAACCTCGCAAGAGACCCTGATGTGAGGTTTACTCCAAGCAAGCAGAAGGTAGCCAGGATCACGGTGGCTATAGGTCGTCAGTGGAAAAATAAGACGTCGGGAGAGCTGCAGAGCCACACAGATTTTGTAACCGTGTCCGCATGGAACTACGTTGCTGATATCTGTGACCGCTATCTGAAGAAAGGACGTCCTGTCTTGGTGGAAGGACGCCTCAGCGTCCGTGATTTCGACGATGCCAAAACGGGACAGCACCGTTGGGTGACCGAAGTCGTCGCTGACAATATCGTTCTCCTTGGTTCACCGCGAAGGGATGATGAAGGGATGCCTTCCGACTCAGAACCCGGTTTCGGGAATGCCAGGATGCATTCCGACGCCGTTTCCGGCGGGGACATGGGAAGCCTGAGGGAAGAGGAAGGGTTCGAAGATGAGTTCCCCCTTGATTTTTCTGAGATGGGCGGGACCGAGGGACCTGGAGACGTACAGATACCATTCTAGGAAGGGGTTGAGTCTTTGATGGAAAACAGTTCGAATTTTAACCGCAAACGCCGCAAACGTCGGCCGAAGGTTTGTCATTTCTGCGTAGATAAGATCGATCACGTAGATTACAAGGAAGTTGAAAAACTCAAGAAATATGTTACAGAACGCGGTAAGATCGTGCCGCGCCGTGTGACTGGGACCTGTGCGAAACATCAGCGCCAGCTCACAAGGGCAATAAAGAGGGCAAGAATTATCGCTCTCCTGCCCTTCACGTCAGATTAAAAAAACTGATCTGTGCTGTATAATTGGAGAGGGCCGCTGGGCTCTCTCTTTTTTTATTGCGTATATACGGGGGTCGGAATGTGAGATCAAAGATAATGTTTGAATGGCTGTCCTGGATACTGTTTAGCCTGGTGATGTTCTCGGCCGGCATGTATGTTGCATTTGCAGCACCGTTTCTTATTATGATCGCACCTCTCCCGTTTATGGTCCTCGGGATAAGGCAGGGTTTTCGTGAGTCGCTTCTCGGTGTGATGTTCGGTTCCGTATCGGCTTTTATGATGTTCGGATACCTTCCGGCTTTCATGTATGCCCTGGAATTCGGGATCCTCGGGGCCGTTTTTGGGTATGTTGCCCGCAAGGTCGAAAAAGGTGTCGATTTTGTCCTTATCTCCGTAGCAGCTTCGATAATCGCGAAGATGGTCCTTATTATGGCTTTCACTGCTGTTTCAGGGATGAACCCTCTTACGATGTCGCCCGAAATGGCAGAGGAGATCGTTTCATCCCTGGCAAAAGTGCTCTCATCCGGCGGTATCGGCACATCCGAAGAGGTAATAAAAAATTACTCTCTGGCAATGGTCGAAACAGTTTCGCTGCTGATGCCGTCAATGATCATATTCTTTTCCGCGATAGATACTCTGGCCACTTACGGAGCCGCCTCGTACATAATGAGAAAGACCGGATGGGGAGAGCTCCCTGCGCTGCCCGGATTCGGAACATGGCGCTTTCCCAGGAATCTTTTTTGGGCGCTTGTTGCGGCGGTGATAATGGACCTGGCAGGCAAAGCATTCCCAGATGAGAGAGTCTATGCTGTGATATCCGCTAACCTGATGGAGGTCCTGAGAGCAATTTTCATGGTGGAGGGCCTTTCACTCTGTTGGTACTGTATGACCTCCAGAGGTATCCCAAAAGCTGTCAAAGTACCTGTTTCGCTCTTCGGTGCCCTCTTTTCCCCTGTATCTTATATTTTGTCTATGGTAGGTATCTTTGATATCTGGTACGATTTACGTGCTCGAATAAGGAGGAAGAACAATGAAAGTGATTCTTAAACAGGATGTAAATAAAATAGGAAAAAAGGGAGAACTTCTTGAAGTTGCCGACGGTTACGGCCGCAACTACCTGATTGCCAGAGGTCTAGCTGAGGAGGCGACGGAGGGCAGGATCCGTGAGCTTCAGCAGATGCAGATGACTCAGAAGATCAAGGATGACAAAAAACTTAAGATCGCCGAGGAATCTAAAAAGAAGCTTGGCGGCAAAGTCGTAAAAATAAAGGTAAACACCGGAGAGGGAGGCAAACTTTTCGGGAGCGTGACAAATGCACAGATAGCAGATGCCCTCACATCACAGTACGGTGTGCCTGTCGACAAGAAAGACCTGAAAATGGAAGATACAGTCAAACAGACCGGTGAATATAAGTTTAAGGTCAGACTTTACACAGGCGTGGATGCCGAGATGATACTTAAGGTGGAGTCGGAGTAAGTTGAGCACAAACAGGGAATTTGACAGGATACCTCCCTTCAATCTCGAGGCTGAGCGTTCGGTCCTCGGTTCATGCCTGATTGACAGGGATTCCCTGCTGACAGTCATTGAAAGCCTTCGGACCGATGACTTCTATGATCCCAGACACAGGACAGCCTTTGAGGTGATCGCTTCGATGGCTGAACAGGACTGCGCCGTCGACTCGCTGACCTTCAGGGAGGAGATCAAAAAACGCGGTCTTGAAGATCGTCTGGGCGGCCTCCCTTTCGTTGCGGAACTCATGGATGCGGTCACAACGACCGCTAATGTTGAGTATCACGTAAACATTGTCAGGGATAAGTCTGTACACAGGGGACTGATCACCGTAGGAAGCGACATCTCCAGGATGGGTTTTTCCGAAGAGATCGGAATAGACGAGGCACTTGAGACAGCAGAACAAAAAGTATTTGAGATAGCGAGAACGGGAAGATCTGCCAGACTGAGGGACGCAAGGGAAGTTGTTACTTCGGCCATCGGCGAGATAGAGAAGAGACTTGCAGGAGGCCTTGAAATTACAGGGGTCCCGTCTGGATTTGTCGATTTTGACAAACTCTCGGGCGGACTGCAGCCAGGGGGTCTTTATATATTGGCCGCAAGGCCTTCGATGGGTAAAACAGCCTTTGCACTCAATGTCGCTCAGCATGCTGCACTTAGGGAAAACATACCTGTCCTCATGTTCAGTCTTGAAATGTCGGCAGAGCAGATAGCTCAGAGGATGCTCGCAGCTGAATCTGAAGTGAATCTGAGGGGGATGTTCGAATCGCACAAGGTCCAGAACGAGCAGTGGCAGAAACTGTCAAAGGCTGCGGAGAAACTTTCAAAAAGCCCCATTTATATTGATGACAGTTCCACGCTGAACACACTTGACCTCAGAGGCAGGTGCAGGAGATTTTTTGCAAAGCATAGAACAGGTAAGGGACTTGTAGTGCTTGATTACCTCCAGCTCATGAACGTTGCACGTAAGATCGAAAACAGGCAGCAGGAAGTTTCTGAGATATCAAGGGCGTTAAAGGGTATAGCAAGGGAGTTCAGAGTGCCGGTACTTGCGCTTTCGCAGCTTTCAAGAGACGTGGAAAAGCGCGGAGGCAGCAAAAAACCTCAGCTCTCAGACCTTCGTGACAGCGGAGCGATAGAACAGGACGCGGACATGGTCATCTTCCTGTACAGGGAAGCATATTATGCTCAGGAGGGGGAGACGGTCGATCCCACATCTGAAGTCATCGTGGCAAAGAACAGGAACGGCCCGACCGGCAAGGTAGACCTGATATTTTTCAAAGAGTATGCGAAGTTTGCAAGTAAACTCAGCGGAATTTACTGACAGTTTGGGGACTTATTGTCCCCCTTTCTGTTTTGTCATATTGTCCATGTGCATTTGCCCGTGGCACTTCTCGTCGAAGGGGAGCTGCAAGTGAAGCCAAAGGCTCTGTCAGGACCCGGATCATCGACCGGTGATGTTCATGCTGTCCATCCGATGATCTTCTATTTTTTGATGTTTGTCTCTCTGGGGCTGCCAAATCTCATATATTCGGGGATCTCCTGGTTTGACACCCTTCACATAATGAAATGGACCTTCGCGATGGTGCCCGTAGCGATAATTTCTGTCGTCGGAGGCATTTCCCTTGCCCTGTACGGCAATGATCGTACTGATTTCAAGATAGATCTCTTCGGTTTTTTATGGCTCATTATGCTTGGATATATTTCGATCCAGGCTGTGTGGGTGAATATTACCTCGTGGTCCACGTTCATGAAGGAATGGTTCTTCTTCGCGACACTGACCGCGATCTATATTTTCTCCTTCAACCTCTTTAAGGATGCGAGAGCTCACAGGACGGTCCTCTGGATCGCGAACATCAACGCGGGCATAAATGTAATATTTGCAGAATTGCTTATCAGAAATATGAACGGACCTTTCCCTTTCATAATGAACGTCCCGGGCAACTACATCGGAAACACGGGCCAGCAGGAGATGTTCGGCCTGTGGATGGCAATGGCCGTAATGAACGGGATATACCTCAATGCAGCATACTCAGAAGTATCGGATGGCTTGACACGCAACATGAGACGGGCTTGCACGATCAGGTACATGAACCTTGGACTTTTGGCGCTGAATTCCTGGGGCATGTGGAATTCCACTACCAGGGCCGGTTTTCTCTCCCTCATCACAGGAACTTTGATCATATCTCTAATATTTAAGCAGAACGACAGAAAACAGATGCTGAAAAAGGTAGGACAGGGTGTTGCTATAGTCGTACTGATGCTTGCACTTAACATAGGAATGAGTTACTTTGGGTTTGGCCGTGCCTATGCCCTTATCAACAAGACAATGGACATGGTAATGAACACCAGTACCTTTGGCAAAAGGCACGGGATATGGAAAACGAGCTGGGCGATATTTATGGAGCACCCGATAAAAGGTGTGGGCATAGGCCATTATAAGTGGCACTATCTTGAAGGACAGAGGCTGGCTTTCCAGAAGGACCCCGATATGGAATGGCAGTTCACATACTGGGCACATAACGAGTATCTGCAGTGGTTTGCCGAGTTTGGCATATTTGGAGTCATAATGCTCATTTCAGCTGCTGTGTGGTGGATATGGAGATTCATAAAGTCCCTCTCTCAGAAGAAAATGCTTTCTCTCGAAGCTTCCTGGGCCTGTGCGATGCTTTTTCTGATACTGTTCGATGCTGTATTCAGCAGGCCCTTCCACAGGATAGAGAACGTGGTATGGTTATCCTTTGCTTTCGCGATAGCAAACAGGGAACTGCTCCCGCTGAGCTACACCTGGTCAGAGGTCAGGCATACATCGATATACAGGGTGTTGGGGATCTTTATCTGTACGATATCGGTGTTTGGACTGGTATTTCTTTGGAACGGGCTTGCTGGCGATAAATACCTGAGATATGCGGCAGATACCGATCGGGCGGAACTCCAGGCCGAATACATCAAGAAAGCAATGTCCAAAGCAATGACAAGGGATGAGGCTGAAGAACAGTATGCCAACCATCTCATGGCAGTTGCAAAGGTGACCAGGGATCCCCAAGACTGGGCAAATGCGATAAACCAGATGTACAGATCCTTCACCATAAGGCCGCAGGCCAAACAGCTGATGGAGCTTCTGAATCTGGCGAGGCAGATCAGGAATCGGGAACTGCTCAAGGTATTGGTCCCATATCTTCCGCTGTCAGGGATAAAAAATATTTCGGGGAGTCTGTCCGAAAACAGACAGTCTGAATAAGGCAGGTTGGTGACAGAATAATGCTCATCATACAAATATTGCCCGAACTGGATATCGGCGGTGTCGAACGTCATGTCATAGACCTCTCCAACGAACTTGCGGAGAGAGGACATGATATTCTGGTAATATCAAACGGAGGACAGATGCAGAACCAGCTCTCTGACAAAGTACTTCACTGGCAGCTCCCCGTACATAAAAAGAATCCCTTCACTGCATTGAACTGTTCTAGGAAAATATCCTCCAGGATAAAGGATGAAGGATGGCAGCTGATACACGCGCATTCGAGGGTCCCGGCATGGATAGCATGGAGGACTTCATCCGTAACAAAGGTCCCGTGGATCTACACGGCTCATGCCTGCTACAGTCTGAATTATGGACTGATACCGCTAAAACATGCCCGTCATGTTATCTGTGTAAGTGAGACTGTGGAGCGTCATATCAAGGATTTCCTGTCCCAAAATCACTCTGTCATACCTGTTGCACTCCCGGAGCCGACAGTCAGGTGGGACAGCAGCAACAAATGTAAAAGCCATTTTTTATTTGTCGGACGACTCACAAAAATAAAGGGACTGGATACGGTAATTGAGGCACTGGGAAGGTTAAAGGATGAAAAGTGGACTCTCGATGTTGTCGGTGACGGGCCTGAAAGAGAAGAACTTGAAAAACGCACTGATGTGCTGGGGCTTAAAGACAAGATAACCTTTTATGGGTACTCGGAAGATCTGGACGCCTTTATGATGAAGTCTTCCTGTCTCCTGTTCCCTTCACGAAGTGAAGGTTATGGACTTGTACTGGCAAGGGCTGCTCAGATAGGCCTGCCTGTTATAGCGTCGAATATTGAACAAGTTAATAAAATACTGGGATCAACAGAAAATATGCCGCCCCCAGGGGATGTGGATTCCTGGGCAGATGAGATAAAAAAAGAAATTTATGGTTTAAGGTTTTACGATGAAAAAAGAATCGTAGTCTTTGGAATAAATGAAATGGCCGAGGAAATTATTGATTTATATATTTCTGTCATTTGTGGCAGGCTAAACGATGGTGAATAGGATGGAAGAAAATTACAGAAATATCGTAAATAAATTAATGTTATATATTTTCATACTGAGTGTTTCAATGACAATGTTTGGCCCGATATTTCACTACATTGGCTGGGCTCTGTCACTATTTTTGTTGATTTTTATAAAATGTAAGTACAAAGAAAGTCCGTTGCCTTCCTTCACCGGTGAGGGCAAAAAGTTATTTTATCTGCTGTCCGTTTTTTTCCTGTTTTCGGTTGTCGTCTATTTCATAAATACAGACGGCCATTCTGACTGGCTGAGAGCTTCCTCAATATCTCTTGAAATATTGATCGGCTTTCTTTTGGCAGGCAGGATTTTAAATTCAGAGGAAACAAGAAAGAAATTCGTAAATATTTTTTCTGCCATCAATATATTAGGATTGTTATGGTTGATTGCAACTCAAATCAATAGTGTTAAATTTTCAACTAATACCTTTTTTAATCATAACATTATAGGATTTTATATGGTTATCATATTTCCTCTTGTTTTTATGAATTTTGTTTTTTATTGTAAAAATATATTTCTGCAGAGTGTTGCATTTTGTGTAATTTTTGCTTCTATTATGCTGTCACTCTCATCGATCACCTGGCCTGTCAGTTTTGTTCAACTGATAATCATGTTGATTTATATTAAAAATAAATATAACGTTAAAATCTTTAAACGGTTGATTTTTTCGGCTGTGCTCTTAGTTTTGTTTGCTTTCATAGTAAACCTGAACGGAAACGGTTCTTTGGTAAAAAGATTAAATATCGAATTAAACCAGATGACCGGTATCGATAATCTCGACAAACTTACAAGCAACAGGGTAGAAGTGTGGGAGACAGCAATAGCTGCCGTAAAACAAAAAACTGTTTTGGGACACGGGCACGATCAGTTCTCTAAGATACACAAGGCTTTCCTGGTTGAAAGATATGGTGCAAAGGATTGGCGCAGTTCAAGAATATTGACTCATCCGCACAATATGTATTTGGAGGTGGCTTTTGAGACCGGGATCTTCGGGATGCTGTTGTTCATATCGGCACTGATTTTACCGGTAATAAGTATCGCAAGGCACTATATAAATAAAGGATTAAATGAAGACTTTCCATGGAGCGTTATATTTTTTACGGTTTTCTTTGGCCAGTTGATTTACGGCATAGCCGGAGAATCACTTTTTGATATGAGAAGAGATCTTTCTGTCGTTTTTTGGACGATGCTCGGGATATATTCGGTCTACCCTTTCAAAGGCAGTCAAAATGAAATTGAATAATTCAGGAAAAGTTGTTCCTGTTTTTATAATAAGAATAAAAAATTGAGGGTATAAAAAAAAGCAGAATTGATTTGCCTGTGACTTCGGCATTGTATTTAAAATTGAACATTTTGCGCCGGAGGGATTTTGCTGTCTCTGGATCTTTCAGTTTTTTGCGGAAAGCAATTTTATCGTCGATCATCGCAAAGTAAGACAAATATTTTATATGACACTGTGGTTCAAGGTACTCCTCTACAAGGGATTCGATAATTTCAACGTCAGTAAATTGTAAGAAAGACAGGTAGAGATCTTCTATGTCTGCAACTATCCCCCTGTAACGTTTTATTTTGTGTTCCGGATCAAGTCTTTTTTTGCTCAGCATAGCAGGATGAATGATGTAGTTATACAGGCTTTTATCTATGAAAGATACAGAGTCAGCGAACAGAAGCGATTTAATTACGAAATTAACATCGCATGTTGAACTTGATAGCTCGTTGAATAGGATTTTTTTCTCGACCAGGAAATCTTTTTTGTAAATTGCTGCCCAAAACGACAGAGGTATTTTGTTTAATGTCCGCATTATCGCTATTTCATATGGCCTTTTGTCTGTCAATTTGTCTTTTCCCGGGAGCACAGTTTTTTTACTGCCGTTTTTCGCATCTACTTCAGTAAAGCCGCAGAAAGCTGCATCAAAGCATTTCTCTTTGTTGACTACGGTATTCACCAAATTAGAGATGTAATCCTTTTCAGGGATGTCGTCACCGTCAACAAAAATAATGTATTCCCCACGCGCGTCTGTGATCCCCTTGTTTCTTGATCTGGCAGAACCGCCATTTTGAGTAAAAATTAAAAGTTTTCCTCTGCAATTACAGCTGGTGAAAAAATCATGTACAACGTTAGCTGTGGAGTCAGTCGAACTGTCATCTATTACAAAAATCTCATAGTTTGGATAATCCTGGTCTGCCAAGGCAAGAAGTGTTTTGTGAATGAGTTTTTCCTGATTATAAGAGGGAACAACAACTGTAACCAAAGGCAAACCGGAAAGATTTGCTTTAGTTGCTTTTTCAGGGGATAAATTGAAAGATTCTTCAGTCAGATTATTTTTGTGACGAAGGTTATGATCCATCGTTATCATTCCTAACACTTGATAAATATCTCCTGTATCAGTCGGTGTTTTAACAGATACAGGAGATAAGGAATCAGTCATTCAGTAAAATATGGATCCATAACTGCGATCAGCCTAATGATCCGTTATAGCGAAGCGCCAAGCTTCTTTGCATCTTCGACCCACTTTGCCCCTTTTGCTTCGATATCTCCCCTTGAGTAAATGTCAGGTGCGCAGATCTCCCCTAATACTTCCCATCCCAGAAAATTTGTGGCAAGCTTAAATGAAG
>Ga0209510_1000050_pt1 | contig 195507 bp, 183 predicted proteins | sample BiotimSIPDNA_FD_185749 | JGI IMG/M metagenome (GOLD analysis project Ga0209510, IMG submission 185749) | Anaerobic biogas reactor microbial communites from Washington, USA - Biogas_R1 time_0 SIP DNA (SPAdes) (version 2) | ecosystem: Engineered > Bioreactor > Anaerobic > Unclassified | place...
GGTCGTATTACGATCCTGGTGAAACGGCAGCGGATACAATCTTTGCAACTGCGTCAGAATCCGCTGCAAAGACGTAAAGGCTTACATGCCTTTTCTATGCTGGTGGCCTCGAGTCTGGGGGGGATGAGTATGGGTTTGAATGGGATCGATGAACAGGGCAGTGTAAAGATTATAGATTGGGTTTATCCTCGCAATGCAAAGAAAAATACGGGCTCGGTCATCTTGTTTCCTTAATAAATGATTTAGTTATTGTCTACAAGTGGTAATTACCTTACACTGACGGGGACCATAATTAGTCCCCGTCAGCGCATTTTTCATCTTATGCCTATTTTATTAATTCTTCCAGGCGGGTCTTAATGTAGTCCTTGAGCTCAATTTCTCCAATATAGGCAGTGTCTTTGGAGTCATCAGGTTTAACTTTAAAAAAGTTTACTACCAGCTTGTTTCCCTTAATAAGGTATTCGTCAAAATGCAAAGGAGAGAAAAACACTTCGATTTCATCATATTTATCACTTCCCGGTAAATGCTTAAGTTCATCTACCAGGGAGTCTACGTTTAAAACCTTTAGTGGTTGGGCCATCTTGTCGGTAATGGTCAGGTCTTCCATCATCCACATATTATTGCTCCAAAAACGCCCTTCGCTTTTTGTCATATGGGAGAGTCGTTCCCGATTGGTGATAGCGCTTAAAACTTTACGAACCGATTCAGCATCAAACTCGCTGTCATAACAAAGGCTTATACCGGGCATAGCAGCAAATTCAGTAAGGTATTTTTCCGAAATTTTTTCTTTGTCCTTGCAAGCATGCCAGAAATAGAGCATTGCTTCGATTTCCTGCAAATTTAGTTTGACCTTGGTTAGCATTGTTCATGCTCCTTTCATTATCCATTGTAATTTAATAAAACTATTTTACCCCTATAAAATCGGCAATATAAGTCTACAAATAAAGGAATTTTGCAGCAGGAAAGTTCTAACCGGTTTGAACCGCAGGTCTTGGACAATCTTACCTTACCCTTTTTTTCACAATTTTAAACTGCTTGACATTATGGTCCCCGCGAAATATTATTAGGATAAAGATTATGAGCATATGTTCATTACAAAATAATAAATACTTTACAAGATGTACTAACCGAAAATGCTCCCAGATTGTAAGATACTCCGAAAGGTGGTGAAGAGATGTCCAAAAAAATTGCTATATGCTCCAGCGGCTCGTCCCCATCATCTTCGGTAGATGGACGTTTTGGACGTTGTAACTGTTTTATGCTCTGGGACTCAGAAACCAAGCAATATAAGGCGTTATCCAATATTGGCCCTGAGGCGGCTCACGGGGCAGGCACTGGAGCAGTTCAGGAGCTAATACGTAATAATGTAGAAATCGTTATTTCTCAGCGGGTAGGCCCAAAAGCCTTTGTGGCTTTGCAGGCAGCCGGGATAAAAATATTTGCCGGTGGTACTGACAAAACGGTTGAAGCAACCTTGCAAAGCTATGAAGCCGGCGAGTTACAAGAGTTATCGGCTCCAAATAATTAGTTTACTTATATTTCAGACAAAATACATTTAGTGGAGGTATTTATCATGTTAATAGCCATTCCTAAAGAAGGAAATGCAGTATGTCCCCATTTCGGGCATTGTGAAGAATTTACTCTTTATGATACGGATACCAAAGTGTTGAAATCAGTGGCAAACCCCGGACACCAACCTGGTTTCTTACCTGGTTTCTTAAAGGAACTGGGAACCGAGTTGGTCATAGCCGGTGGCATGGGCGGCAGGGCTCAGGAGCTTTTTGCCCAACAGGGTATTGAGTTGATTGTTGGGGTATCAGGTGTGGTTGAGGATGTTATTGCTCTATTTGAAAAGGGTGAGTTAGTTAGCAGTGGAGAAGTATGTTCTGAGCATGCCCATGCGGGAGATTGCCACAGTTAATAAGGTTAAGAAAGGGAGTTAATCATGCAAATCGCAGTAGCCAGTGGCAAAGGTGGTACCGGTAAAACTTTAGTCAGTACTTGTCTGCTACGGGTTCTGGGTGATAATAATTCGGTGTTAATCGATACTGATGTGGAAGAACCTAACGCAGGATTAGTATTGGGGCAGGTGGCACAAACAACAACCCCTGTTAGTCGCTTTGTTCCCGACATCGACCCGGATTCTTGCAATCTATGTGGAAAATGTGCCGAGATATGCAGTTTTAATGCCCTGGTAGTGCTTAGCGATAAGGTATTAGTTTTTAATGAGTTATGTCATTCCTGCGGAGCCTGTGCTTATCTTTGCCCCCTGAGAGCCATAAAGGAAAAAGGGCATCCTATCGGGGTTATTGAAGAGGCTCAGTTACCTGGCTATGGGACATTGTTAACCGGCAGACTTAATGTTGGGGAAGCTTTAAGCCCACCACTCATAAAAGCGACTAAAAGTCAGAAAGCAACCTCAGCACTAAGAATCGTCGATTGTCCTCCCGGAACTACTTGTGCCATGATTGAATCTATAAGTGATAGCGATTACTGTTTGCTGGTAACTGAACCCACCCCTTTTGGTTTACACGATCTGGAACTCTCCCTGGAGGCAATAGAAATGCTGGGTATACCCGGAGGATTGCTGATAAACCGCTGGCAGGGAGAAGACAGCGACTTAATAGCACTGTCTGATAAAACCGGAGTTCCTATCCTGGGACGTATTCCATTTAGTCCGGAGCTAGCCCAGGCTTACATGCAGGGCAAAGACCCTCTGGAGGCAATGCCCTCTTTACGTGGTATTTTAACTAATATTTTCAGCCAGATTAAGGGGGCCTTATCATGAAGGAGATACTATTTATTAGCGGCAAAGGAGGCACCGGCAAAACCTCGCTGACCTCTTCCTTTATACATCTGGCAGACAACTGTATAGCCTGTGATTATGATGTAGATGCTTCCAATCTGCCCATCCTCTTAAAACCACAACAGGTTAGCAACCATGATTTTAGTGCCGGATATACATCCCATATTGATGAAGAAACCTGTATTAGTTGTGGCTTATGTGCAGAACTCTGCCGTTTTGATGCCATTAGCGAGGAATTCCAGGTTTTGCCCTTATCCTGTGAAGGATGTGGATTTTGTGAGAAGATTTGCCCGGTTGAGGCCATTACCATGTATCCCCGCTCTTCAGGACACTGGTCTGAGGGAGTATTTAATCAAAAACAGAAATTGTTTTCCGCTGATTTAAGGCCTGGGGAAGAAAATTCCGGCAAATTAGTGGCTCAGGTTAAAAATATGGCTCGGGCAATGGCCGATACCGAACAGACCCAACTTATTATTGCTGATGGCCCGCCCGGAATTGGTTGCGCTGTTATTTCTTCCATGGTAGAGGTGGATTTGATTGTTCTGGTAACTGAACCGAGCCGTTCCGGGTTTCATGATTTACAGCGAGTTTATCAATTAATGCAGTTGCGGGGCATAAAAGGTATTCTGATTATTAATAAATGGGATCTAAATCCTGACATTAGCCAGGAGATAGAAAATTGGGCACAAAAAAATGACCTGCCCCTGGCTGGCAAAATACCTTTCAGTAATGTTATTGTTGAGTCTATTGCCAAAGCCGAAATTCCGGCAACTAATCCTGAAGTACGAAAAATGCTTTCTCCCCTTTGGGAAAATATTAATAAGGGAATAGGGTGCTGATAGCAGAAGGCAGAGGTATGACAAAGTTCAGGGGTAACCCAAAATAGCGTGGGTAATTAAGAATTTTTAATTTTGAATTTTGAATTATTGTAGAAATGCTTACGCATTTCTCTTTATTACAATATATTTTATTTTCATGGGTAGTTGCGTGTACCCAGCGTACATGCAGGGTTAATATGAAAGGAGTGAAGCTGATGCCTAACAAAGATGGAACTGGTCCAATGGGTCAGGGACCTGGAACAGGTCACCTCAAAGGAAGATGTGGAGCAGGTCGTGGAAATAATAGCATTAATTGTGGGCGAAGACAAGGACGTAGAAACTTTGGCAGTAACGGCCCCAGAGGCATAGGAGGCGGCGGGGTCCGTGGATTAAACAACTCTGATAATCCATCCAACAAATAACCTATAAGACCAGAAGGGAGAGGGGGCAACCCCTTTCTCTTCTGGTTTTTTCTGAGCGGTGGCTGGTTGACAATTAGCTTGAATCAAGGTTTTAATGGTATTGTCAGCAACCTTAACAGATGATGGAGGTATAAAATGTTAGACTTTAATGTTCATTTTCCTACCCGTATTCGTTTTGGACGGGGAAAGATAGAAGATCTGGGCAAAGAAATATTGTGTTATGGAAACAAAGTACTGCTAGTCTACGGTGGAGGCAGCATCAAGCGCAGCGGGCTTTACGACCAGGTACTGCAAATTTTTAGGGATAATAACATCACTCATGTGGAGCTCTCCGGGGTACAGCCTAATCCCCGCATAAGCAGCGTGCGCCAGGGGGTAGAACTCTGCAAGAAACACGAGGTACACCTGGTTCTGGCAGTTGGCGGGGGTAGCAGCATTGATTGTGCTAAAATCATTGCTGCCGGGGCCGGCTATGATGGTGATGCCTGGGATTTTTTTACCCGCAAGGCTAAAATAAACTATGCTCTGCCCATAGGTACGGTACTGACTCTGGCTGCTACCGGTTCCGAAATGAACGCCAATGCAGTTATCAGCAATGATGATACCAAAGAGAAGCTGGGGACCGGCAGCCCGGTATTAATTCCCCGTTTTTCTATTCTCGACCCGGAATATAGTTTTACCGTTCCCCCCGAACAAACCGCATCAGGAACAGTTGATATTATGAGCCATATATTTGAACAGTATTTCAGCCTTACCCCGGAAACCTTTATTCAAGACCGCCTGGCGGAAGCCATGTTAAAGACCTGTATCCACTACGGACCCATTGCCATAGCCCAGCCGGATAACTACGAGGCCCGCGCTAATCTGATGTGGACCGGAAGCCTGGCCCTGAATGGATTGCTGGGAGCCGGCAAGCGTACTGATTGGGCCACCCACGATATAGAACATGAAATCAGCGCCCTTTACGATGTAACCCATGGTCTGGGGCTGGCTGTCCTTACTCCCTATTGGATGCAATATGTCCTGGATGAGCAAACAGCCCCCCGACTGGCAGAATATGCCCGCAATGTATGGGAGATAGAAGAAAAGGACAATATTATTGCAGCCCGGGCCGGCATTAAGAAAACGGCCGATTTTTTCAAATCTATGAATCTTGCCCGCAGTCTAAAAGAAATTGGAGTGGAAGCAGAATACCTGGCGGAAATGGCTAAAAAAGCAACTTCCCAGGGATCTCTGGGTGCATTTCGAAAATTGGAATATCAGGACGTATTAAATATTTTGCAGGCAGCTTATGGTGGGGATATGTGATGGGCGTAACCTATTAAGATACCCCTACAATATTTTCTCCATTTCCGCCACAAACAAGCGGCTCAACTCGGGGTCAAACTGGATACCAGCTTTCTGTTTTATTTCCTCAATGGCCTCTTCATGGGATATAGCCTGGCGATAAGGGCGTTCACTGGTCATGGCATCATAGGCATCAGCCAACGCCAGAATACGACATTCTATCGGGATATCATCACCAGCCAGGCCACAGGGGTATCCATTTCCATTCCACCACTCATGATGTTTAAGGATCCAATCGGATATCGGCATTAAGAGCGGGGAGGAACAAGCAATGCGATAGCCAATCTCGGGATGTCGTTCTATCTCTACCCGTTCACGAGAATTAAGAGGACCTTTCTTAAAGAGAATGGAATCAGAAATACCCACTTTACCGATATCGTGAAACTGCGCCAGGAGTTTCAGATCCGCCACCTGAGCCTGCGGTAAATTAAGAAGGCTAGCCATTATACAGACTAGATTCTGCAGCCTATCAGCATGACCTTGCGTAATAAAATCCCTTTCCCCCAGTGCACTCATCATAGTACGTATCAGGTTATTACGGCTGCTCTGTCGATGGAAAAGCTTTTCCTTGTACATATTATCGTCAGCTTCTGTAAAGATTTCTTCCATGGTTTTGGAGGAATTATTTCTTATTGCAGAGCCCATTGAAATACTGAGCGGAATAGCAGGATCGTTTGAATTGGCTACATTAATACTTTCTTTTATACGTTTAGTAACGCCCTCTAGTCCCTGCTTGGTACAGTCATACAAAATAACTGCAAATTCATCACCTCCAATACGTGAAACAGAATCACTATAGCGCAGTGAATCTCTGATGGTACTCGCAGCTTTGATAAGGAGAGTATCACCGGCTTCATGACCCAGGGTATCGTTTACCAGTTTCAATCCATCAATATCGCAGATGATCAGGCCAATTGGGCGCAGCGGTTGTGTGTCCAGACGAGCAATTTCTGATTTAAAGTAGGTACGGTTGTACAAACCGGTCAGTGCATCATGCATGCTGATATAGCGTAGCTGATCTTCCATAAGCTGACGCTCGGTAATATTTCTGATGATAACAAAAATATGTTCCTCTGGTATAGGCAGCAACCTGGCTTCAAAATGCTGCTTCTGACAGTTCCTCATAATCGAATATTCAAGACTGTTAATAATTCTGGCTTCTAATACCTGTTTTACTGCTTGACTAAAGGTTAAATTGAAGGATGAATTAGTGATATATGGCTGAAGCTCATCAATATGTTTGCCCAGTAGTTGTTCTGAAGGGATGTACAAGTCGGTGGTACTACCGGCCTTGAGGTCAATAATGAAACCCTCGGAATTAAGCAACATGAATACATCAGGAAAAGCCTCTAAAATAGCTCTGAGCTGAGAATTTGACTCCATCAATTCCTGGGAGCTGAGTTCCAGTGCACGTTCCAACATTTTGCGGTCGGCATCAAATTCCCAATAAGCGTTGTTTACCAACTCCAGAAAACTCTCCCATTCAGGATTTTCTGGCGCGATATTTCCGAATTGTTTTCGTATTTGGCGTTTTAATAGATTATGTATTCTTTCCAACCGACTATTCCTCCCAGAAAGTAGTAATAGTCATAGTTTGGTTATGCAGCTCAGTTTTCTCCCCGAGCCTAAACGGCGAGATCTCTCCATAAGAATAAAACCCGGCAAGCACAGTTTCAGAACCCATTATTTGATCAACTTCTTCAATTTCTTCCTCAGTCATTTGCCCAAGTACTACCCGTCTGGCAAAGCAACTAATCAGAAGAGCAAACCCTGTATTGCTACCTTTCCGTGGTGTAACACTGGTTTTGGCAGCATCAATGGCACCCTCAATCAGGCGACCAACATTAGCCTTCATCAGTCGGGCATAGGCTCCGGTGGGTACGTCGCCCGCAAAGGTTAGGCTTTGATCTTCCTCGTTTACTGCCGTAATAGCGCGCACCACACTACGCCCCCTTTCCTGGCCGCGAATGGAAAGGGGAAAGAATACTCCCGTAGCCGGCAAACCATCAGCAAACTCGCCCAGATATTTCTTGTATAGTTCCAGGGCAGAACGCCCATCCATCTCGTAGAGAACATTACCGATAGATCTGGTTATAAGGCGCTCGGGTCCGAAAGGATCCCAACCACCCATGGACCCATACCCTACCTTTAAACGGTTACCATAAAACCCCAGTATGGCAATATTATCAGGTTCCGGCAAGGCGTCCCAGAATACCAGGGTTTCCTCAAAATACCCGCCATCACCGGCCAGGCCCCCGGTTATAGAAATCCCCGGGGGCAACCCTGAAATCAAGCCCCTAACTAGATCGCTGCCGTTTACTTTTAAACCATCAGATAGTACCAAAACATGTATTAAGCCCTCAACCGGCAGGGAGGAAGCAATATATTTACCAGCCTGAAGTGCATTTTCCACCTGGTTCAATTTGATTTGCATGCCTTCAACACGGGTATCCTCAAATTCTAGAGCCGTGATAATGATAGTGTCTTCATATACCCTGGTACCGCAGATTTCGCCGGCAGTGGAACATCCAAAGATATGAGCTTCGGGATAAAAGCCCCTGATCTCGGCAAATCTTTCCTTTTGTTTCAGACATTTGCGCGTACCAAAAACCATCACTACTTGTGGCAATAAGCCTTTGGTCTTAGGACTCTCGTCACGCCAGCCACCGCTTTCCTGCCATATTTTCTGTTCAACCCGCAAGCAGTCCCCCCCTCTCCAAAAATGCTGATCATTTTTGCCATATGGAGGAAATAATAGCATAATACTGTTTTTTATTCGACAGGGATAAAAGATAGTCCTTTTTTTAAACATTTTAACGTCCGCAGTGGTGAAGACTACAATTAGCACGAATCAGGCTTTAATTGTTAAGCAATTAAAGTCTTAGCCTTAGTTTATTCCTTGATTTATAGGACTATAAAATAATAAGATTTATGAAGAAGTCCACTAATATATTTAGATAGGAGATAAACTTACATGAGATTTAGTCTGGATTGCCTGCCCTGTTTACTTAACCAGGGTATTAGAGTAGCCCGGCTTTTCCTGGAGACTGAAGAGGATCAACGCATTTTCATTAATAATCTCATAGCCGAAATCGCGGTCATGGACAATAATGTGAGCGCACCCTACATTGCCCATAAGATACACCGGGCTTTAAAAGAAACATTGGAAAACCCTGACCCTTATCAGAAAGAAAAACGCTATTTTAATCAGGAAATGCTTAGATTTGAAGATGATTTTTACGCACTCGTGGAATCTGCTGCCAACCCTCTTGATATTGCCTTAAAACTGGCTGCTGCCGGTAATATAATCGATTATGGCCCTGGTTATGATTTATCTAGAGATAACGTACTTAATACCATAAAAGATTCAATGGAAAAAGACTATTCACCACAAGTTTTTCTTTCCCTTGTATCCGCTTTGAAGAATGCCGATAAGCTCCTTTATCTGGGAGACAATGCCGGCGAAATAGTATTTGACAAGATATTCATCCGCACCATCAAAGAATGTTATCCTCATCTTCAGATAGACTTCGCTACCCGGGGTGAACCGATAATGAATGATGTTACCGAAGAGGATGCATATATGGTGGGTATGGATGCCTATGCTACCATTATTAATAATGGCATCGATATTCCCGGAACCATTCTTGAACACTGTTCTGATAGTTTTGTAAATATATTTAATGAGGCAGATGTGATTATTTCCAAGGGACAGGGTAATTTTGAATCGCTATATGGAAACGGATACAATAATCTGTATTATATTTTCCTGTGTAAATGCAATCATTTCATGGAAAGATTCGGAGCCAGGCAAAACGACCTGATTTTGATGAAAGAATAGGTTGTAAACCGGCTTGCGTTAGGAGGGTGATGCTAGGTGAAGGTTATTACTGTGATTGCCAAACACCCGGGCAGTGGCCAGACTACGGTTTTAGTTAACCTGGCCAGCGGATTAGTCCGCCAGGGATACCGGGTATTAATCGGGGAATTGGGGAGAAGCGAAAACCTGCGTAATTGGTTGGGAATTGGCTGGGAAGACGATACCATAGTGGATGGTGATATACCTGATACCAGTAGAATAAAAACTCGAATATTAAGCTCGCAGTTGGGCATAGAACTGCTGCCTCTGGTTGTAGAACCTGACTCACAGAAAACCTCAATGCACCTAACTTACCTGGAGGAACTGGATTACGATTTTCTGTTGCTCCACCCGGCTGGCAGCGAATATTATAATTTTGCAGATACACCTGTTGCTACCACAATTGTCTGTACCGACCTCAGTCATGATAATGAGTTGAAAGAATTGCAAATCCTGGAGGAATGTTTGCAGAGCCTGGGAAAAGACAATGGCATTGATTTAATTTTACCCAATAAAATCAACACTAAAGAGTGGGAACAGAACACCCAGCAGTTATTTACCCTGGCCGACCATTTTGGCTATGAGAAAATAGCCGACCCCATCCCCCATTGAGAGAGGATCCATGATTTGTCCCTGGAGGGACGTACGGTTTGGGAACTAAGTCAGGCTAATTTGCAGGATGCCTTTTTAAGATTGATAGAGATAGTAGAATCCTAATGGGACAGGGGACCTGTCCCCCTGTCCCCTGTCACTTATTTCATCAGATTAGGTAACACGGTACTTATAGAAGGGAAAGCAATTAGGATGGCTAGACAAACTACAATAGCCAGCAGGAAAGGCCAGATGCCTTTGAAAATGGTTTCCAAGGGAACATCGGGGGCTACCCCTTTGATGATATAGACATTCATTCCTACCGGTGGGGTTATTACCCCCATAGCTACTACCAGTACGATTATTACTCCGAACCAGATGGGGTCATAGCCCAGGTTATTTACTACTATAGGATAGAAAATGGGAATGGTAAGCAGTACCAGAGCCAGGGCATCGATAAAACAACCCAGCACAAAATAAATCACCAATATAATAGCCATAATTGCTGCTGCCGGCAAGGCCAGATCTCCCGCCCAGCTGGCCAGCTCAAAGGGTATCCGGCTTATGGCCATAAACCGGCCAAATATTACGGCTCCGGCAATAAGCAGCATTATCATGGCAGTAGTTTTAGTAGCATCCAACAGAGATTTTTTAAATCCTTCCCAGTTCAGGGAGCGTCCCAGCAATGATACCAGTAAAACCCCGGCAGCACCAACTGCTCCCGCCTCAGTCGGAGTAAACCAGCCCGCAAAAAGCCCCCCCATAGAAATTGCAAAGATAATTAAAACCTCGCCCAACCCGCCTTTTAATGCAGTAAGTCGTTCCTGCCAATTAGCCTTTGGCCCCGCAGGTCCGAGGTCAGGGTTGCGCCGGGTAAGTATAAATATGGTTAACATATAGAGCAGCATGAGTAGTATGCCAGGTAGAATCCCGGCTATAAACAACCTGCCGATAGACTGCTCGGTGGACATGCCATAAACAATAAAAATTACACTGGGGGGTATAAGTACTCCCAATACCCCACCGGCAGCAACACTGGCCGTAGCCATTGCATCTTCATACTGGTATTTTTTCATCTCCGGCAAAGCTATTGCTCCCATGGTGGCGGCAGTAGCCGTATTAGAACCGCATATAGCACCAAAGACAGCACAGGCCGCCTGGGTGGCTATAGCCAATCCCCCCGGTTGGTGCCCTACCATTTTGTATGCGAATACATACAGCCGGGTACCAATACCGGAGTAATAAGCCAAAAATCCCATCCAGACAAACATGGCAATAACACTCAGGTTGTAGGAAGAAAATGTACCATACAGTTCCCCGACAACCATATTAAAAGAAGTTGCTGACGTGGTTAAATAGGCAAAGCCGGCGAAACCAGTCAAGGCCATAGCAAAAGCAATCGGCATCCGCATAAATATGAGTGTTAGAAAAACGAGTATACCTATAATTCCTATAATTGATGAACTCATTATACAAACCTACCTGACTTGTATTTTAATTTTTAATTCTTAATTTTTAATTTGGAATTGTGGTGGAAATACTCCGTATTTCTCATTATTTCAATCGTTTATGAATCTGCGTAATCTGCTCCCTTAATTGCGATCGCCAAGGAGCATAAGTGTACCCTTTGGGTACGTCTAATTATTAAGGTGGCTCCGTATTTCTCGTTATGTTTGTAGGGAACGGCCCCCGTGCCGTTCCGCCTGAGTAAAGTGCCGGACTCGATATTTTAGCCCTAAATAAATCCGAATTACCTTATATCACACGTTCTCCAGTTAATATAACAGGGTTTGGGACAGTAGCTTTATCTTCATTAATGTTTGCAGGTACTATAAGAGTATAAACAGCATATATGTTGTTAACTAACTGTGATAGTATGACCAGGGAAATTGCCATCAGTCCCAGAGCAATAATATAGGCCACCGGAGACAACGGGATTTGACTGGTTGCTGCCACCTGCCCGTTGGCATTCATACTGCCGGCAAAATCTATCATATACCAGGCAGCAAAACCCCAGAAAATTAGTGCTATAAGATTAACCATTGACTTAATCACCGCTGCCACTGAGGCTGGCATTTTATCAATGAAAAACTCTATTGCTATGTGACCATCCTGAACTGCACAGTAGGCAATAGAAAGGCCGATGGTTAAAGCAATCAAAATATTTACAAAATCAATTGTCCCTACTAATGGATGTTTAAAAACTGCCCGCAGGATGATGTTACTAACTATCAGAAGCATCATTAATACTATACAGAAACCTGCCAGCCGATCCATTACCCGGCTCAAGTTTTCTACCAGGCCATCCAGGCTCTTCATTATAAAATCCTCCCCTGTTTTCTACTTATATTGTTGGTTGTATTTATCAGCCAGTTCTTTTACCCGGTCCAGAATTTTCTGCCCGTCTACCCCGATTTTACTCATCCGGGTTACATAATCAGCTTGAACTGGTTCTACCAGTTTAATCCAGCGCTCTGTTTCCGCCGGACTCAGGGTGATAATTTCCATCTGATTTTCCTTTATGGCCCCGTTCATAGCGTCCTCATTCTGTTTATCCCACAAACCGGCAGCAACCTCGTCGAAGAACTTGGCTGTCACTTCTTCAACTACCTTCTGGTTGTCCGGGCTCAATGAATCCCACTTATCTTTGTTCATAGTTACAAAAAAGAGGGTATTGTAAAGGAACGGGCTTTTGGTAATATATTTGGTAACCTCAGCCTGTTTCCAACCTTGTAAGACTTCTATAGGTCCCAGATTACCCTTAACCATACCTTTGGAAAGGGCATCATAAGCATCCGACTGGGGCATGGCAATAGGAGTAGCTCCGACACATTCCAGGGTTTTGGCACTGAGCCCGGTAGCCCTGATTTCCATACCTTTTAGATCTTCCAGCTTGCGTACCGGTTTTTTGGTGTAGAGGTCACCCGGTCCTGTAGTCAGTACCATAAGCAATTTGGTATCCTGCACTTCCTTGGGGTTAAATTCTTGAATTCCTTCCCAGGCTACCCGGCTGGCTACCTGAGAGTTATTATAGGTAATACCCGGCAGTTCAAATACCTCCGATACCGGGAACTGCCCCCGGGTATAAGAGAAACAGGAGATGCCGATATCGGCAATACCGCTCTTGACAGCTTTATAGATGGCTTCAGGCTGGGCCAGACTATTTTGAGGATAACTGGTAATTTTCACCTGACCATTGCTGGCTTTTTCAATCTCCGCAGCCCAGGGCTGAACCAGCTGGGTTTCTGCCGGATGAGTACTGGGCCAGAAATGGGCCAATTTTAATTCCACCTGTTGCGCTTTTACATTCTGGGAACTTGTCGGCTGGGTTTTTTCTTGCTTGCTGCATCCGGCAACCGCCATTAGCATCAGTACCAGCACCAGAGCCAGTACTCTCCGTCCTACTCTTTTCCTTCCCCAAAATCCTTTCACTACCATACTTCCTCCTTTTTTTGGCAAATAAAAAAACTCCCGCAGGAGTTTTATAAGAAATGCAGGCATACCATTATCCATGCAAAGATATAAGGCATACTACACCCTTATTCCTACCGTTCTAACCTTCCTACCATTTGTTATTTTGTTCCTACCAAACTGCACGTCTACGGATATAACCTCTAAGGATACACGCAACCACTAAGAAAATGACTGCTGGGGTACGATATATTTAAAATAAATCCGCATGAATTAAAAATCTATTAACCATGACGGAACGGCACAGGGGCCGTTCCCTACACATGACTGTTCTACAGTTTCGCCCTATGGGTTTATTTACACAGCGGGTTGAGGCTATCTACAATGCTACAAAGAAAAAAGTTCAACTCTTCCGGCAGAAAAGTTGAACGTTAAGCAATCTCTATTATGCCACTGTTCTTCCATCCTGCCATTGTATACTTCCTTCGCCAGACACTATCCAGGCAAAGGGAAAAATCAAACCGTCAAACCATACTTCTATTAGTATAACTATATGTCGCGAATTTTGGAATATGATTTCCCTAAATTTCTATTTTTATCTTTCGAAGCCCGCCAGATTAAGAAAATGTCTGGCTGGTAAACATAAAAGATGAGGGCATACTAAATTTAGAAAGGAGGTGTAATAATGGGTCGAAACCGCCAAGATAACCGCCGGGATGACCGTATCGATAACCAGCGGAATGACAACCGTGACGAGCGTATTGATAACCGCCGCGATACCGATCGTAGCGATAATCGTGAAGACCGTATTGATAACAGTCGTAGAGATAATCGCAACGATCGCTAGTTATTATTTAAGGGGAGGGATGTTGATACCCTCTCCTCTACATATCCCACCTTTTTTCTCTTATAACACTTCTTAACTTTGACAGATCCCATTAATTTAGGTTAAAAAGGAACAAACCCACCATTTTTTAAACAGCATAAATACTTGAGAAAGAAGCGATTATTTAATGAAGAAACTTTTTAGTATTGTACTGGCGCTAATTATGGCTATTGCTCCTGTACTGATAAACACCGAAACAGCTAATGCCAAAGATTATTACCGCAGCTATTCTAAGCTGGCCAAACACCAGACCCAGGGTAAAGATTATTACATAAACAAGTATGATGGCCCTTCTGATACTGCGGTTATTGCCATTCACGCCGGCCAAATTGAATTGCAAACCGGTGAACTAGCAACAACCATTGCTGATTGGACTGGGAGTGATCTTTATACCTTCGAGGGAATTAAGAACAAGAATAATAGTATATTGCATGTTACGTCTACCCGTTTTAATGAACCTATTGCCCGCAATCTGGTTGCAAAATCTGATAAAACCCTCTCCGTCCATGGGTGTACCGGAAGTCGGGCGGTAACCTACGTCGGCGGCCAGGATACCAAACTTGGGAAAAAAATAAAAGCCAGCCTTCGGGATGCCGGTTTTAAGGTACTTACCCCGCCTAAACATTTGGACGGTAAAAATTCTAAAAACATATGCAATAAAAATGCCAGTGGTAAAGGAGTTCAATTAGAATTAACCGTACCGCTTCGTGAGCAATTTGTTGCCAGTTCTGGACCAACCGATACATTTTATCGCTATGCTGCCGCAGTAAGCAAAGCATTGCAATAATATATAGTCAGGGGCAAGTTGGGTTAATAAGGGCAGACAAATAACTCTTGGCAGTTTAAAATCCTTGCTAGTTCATAGTAAAGGACCTTAACAAGTGTTAGAATAAGATAATATCACTGCAAGGAGTTGGTTAAATGGAACCTAAACCTCGTTCTGCTTCCACCGTAACCATGACCCAAATAGTACTCCCCTTTCATGCTAATGTAGCTGGTAATATGCATGGCGGAGAAGTTATGAAGTTGATGGACTCTGCTGCCGGTGTGGCCGCAGCACGTCATAGCTTATGCAATGTTGTTACAGCCAGTGTTACCCAGCTTTCTTTTATTGAACCGATTTTTGTTGGCGACCTGGTTCTCTGCAAGGCTGAATTAACCTATACCGGCAATACCTCCATGGAAGTGTATGTAAAAGTTGATGCAGAAGATTTAAACCGTGGTATTATCAAACATGTTTGTGAAGGCTATTTCTTCATGGTAGCCCTGGATCGCAATGGGCGCCCCACCAAAGTACGCCCACTGCTTGTCGAAAACGAGGAAGAGCAGCGCTGCTATGAGGCTGCCCAGGAAAGGATTCGACATATGAAAGAGGTTCAAAGCAAATCCGAGAACTGTTAGAGGGGATTTAAGAAAAAGCCTTCCCTACGATAAGTAGGGAAGGCTTTTTGCCTCCTATTTTCTTTATAACCCTTGAGCCATTTTGATAGCCTTTTGAATGTTGTCGATTACTTCCTCCAACAGATAACGATCCGGGCCTTGAGCCATGATTCTTACCAGAGGTTCAGTACCGGAGGGTCTTACCACCAGTTTGCCCCATTCTCCCAAACGTTCTTCAGCTTCCTTAAGAGCCGCAACCACCAGTTCATGGCCTAAAATTTCGTCTTTGTTTTCCAGGCTGACATTTACCAGTAGCTGGGGTTGTTTTTCCATTTCCCGGGCTAACTCGGACAAACTTAACCCGCTGCGTTTTATAACCTCTGCTACCTTAATTGAGGTCAGCAGGCCATCTCCAGTAGTAGCATAGCGGGAAAATATTATATGGCCGGATTGCTCTCCCCCTAGCAGGGAACTGGTTTCCTGCATCTTTTCCAGGACATAGCGGTCTCCCACTTTACAGCTCTCAATGGTTATATTTTCCCGCCGCAGAGCAATGTCCAATCCGATGTTGCTCATTACCGTAGCTACAATACTGGGGGGTGAAAGTTGCCCCCAACGGTAAGCATCTAAAGCACAAATAAGCATTATATAGTCACCGTCCAGCTCATTGCCTCTTTCATCAACAATTATACAGCGATCAGCATCCCCGTCATAAGCTATGCCTAGATCAGCTTGATGCTCTACCACTGCTTTAAGCAGACCATCGGTATGAGTGGATCCACAGCGGTCATTAATGTTAACCCCATTAGGTTTATCATTAATGGTTATAACCCGTGCTCCCAGCCGCCGCCAAAGTTCCGGTCCCACATGGTAGGCAGCACCATTGGCACAATCCATAACTACCCGCATACCATAGAGGTCTTCCTTCAGGCTATAGCATTCCATCAGGTATTTAAGGTAATTGTTCTCGGCCTCTTTAACCTCATAAACCCTTCCCACATCCGTACCCCGAGGGCGGGTAAGATCCCCGGTCCCAGAGAGTACCAGTTCCTCAATTTCCGCCTCTACCTCATCAGGTAATTTATAGCCGCTGGGGCCGAAGAATTTTATACCATTATCGGCTACCGGATTATGGGATGCAGATATTACGATACCACATGATGCCTGATAGTACCGGGTAAGGTAAGCCACTGCTGGAGTAGGTATAATACCTACGGTAAGGACATCAGCTCCAGTAGAGCAAATACCGGCCCGCAGGGCAGCTTCCAGCATGTCTCCGGATATACGGGTATCTTTGCCTACCAGTATCCTGGGGCGGGTACCAGCTTCCTGTTTAGCCAGTACATAACTCCCGGCCCGTCCCAAATCATAGGCTAATTCCGGCGTAAGCTCAATATTGGCTATTCCCCTTACTCCATCAGTTCCAAATAGAATTCCCACTATTGTCTCCTCCCAATTTTGTTAATGCAGTTTACCGGCGATTCTAAAACCCTCATTATTGTGTCATCCTGAGGCAAAGCCGAAGGATCTTAAAGATTCTTCGCTGACGCTCAGAATGACATTTTAGATATTTTCATTATGCAAAACACTGATTTATTATTATGCTTTTTAGACACCTTTGGTTAACACTGGTCTAAATTACCCCGTTAAGTATTAATAAAGAGAATCTAATCCCCCCCCTCTTCCGGAATTTTCTCTATACTAATTTCTACCAGGACCCGGGATGGATATACTTTTAAACCTGCTGTTGTCTGTACTGCAACCTCCTGGCTAAAAGATTGTTTCTTTCCGGATATATCTATTTCAGCAGTATTTATCTGTTTTTGCTCCTCAGGTATTTTCTGCTTGCTTATTACTCCAACCTGTATCGGCTCCACTATAACCTCCCGCACCCGGTAACCCTCAGCCACATTTCCTGTTAACACTGGCTTAACCTCCAGCGATTTGCTGGACATTTTAGGGCTTACTACCGCGTGTACCAGAACCGTATCGGGAATTATGCGAAGGCCTTCTCTAATTTCATTGCCACTGGCATCACGAGCCTGCAAGCGTAAGCGGTAAGATTGTACACCCCTGACATTGCCCAGGTTTACCGGACAAACTATTCGATTTACCTGGTCTAGAATACTAGCCTCTCCGCTGATAATACACCGGTCAGGATTGGTAACCAGATCTAACAATTCGTAATCCGGGGGCGGATTAGTTGTAATCTGGTAATCTACCCTTAATTCCCGCTCTTGCAGGTTAGTTAAAACTACCTGTACCTCCCTGGGTTCAACCCGGGTAAACATAGCTCCCCTAATTGGTTCCAGCTTTACCGGCAAACTATGGGTTCCTGCTTTTAGTCCTGCCAGGTCTACATAAGCACTAACAGTACCTCGTTCACTATATGCACCCCACAGTTTAACATAAACCGTTTTCGGAGCTTTTTCTATGTTCAAGCTTTCACCCAGGTGAAGGTATTGCAGTTCAACCACTACCGTATCCTGACGGGCGCTGGTTCCACCCTGATTGCCTATATATATCCACAGTAAAACCGCCAGGATTATAGATATCACTTTTAACCCTGCCCTGCTCTTTTTAGGATTCCCGGTTCTCACCAGACCACCTCCTTAACAGAGTATCACCCGAACGTTCATCACTTAACAATTCCCGGGTCAATATTTCCTTAAGGCTGTCCCCATCCAAACCACGCTGTAACCGGCCCTCTTGAGCCAGAGAAATAATGCCGGTTTCTTCGGAGACTATAAGCACCAGAGCATCAGACACTTCACTTATTCCTAACCCGGCACGGTGACGGGTTCCCAGTTGCTGATCCAAATTGGGATTATCACTCAGGGGGAGAAAACAAGCAGCCCGCTCAATACGCCCTTCATTGATTACCACCGCCCCATCGTGCAAAGGGGTGTTGGGGACAAAAAGATTAATCAGCAGAGCAGATGAAACCAGGGAGTCCATTTTAACACCGCTTTCCAGATATTCACCAATACCCGTTTGCCGGGTTAAAACTATAAGCGCTCCTACCCGGTTGCGGGAAAGCACCTTAGCAGCAGCACTCACTTCAGCAATAATATTTTCGTAATCTTCCATTTTGGATAGAAAGCGACGAGAGGCAAAGAAACTGCCCCGTCCCAGTTGCTCCAAAAAACGCCTTATTTCTGGTTGGAAAACGATAGGAATAGTAATAGCGAAAAGAATCCACAGCTTTTCCACCAGCCAGTTGACCATGTCAAGCTTCAGATAACTGGCAATAACCGTGAAAACCAGCAGCAGAACCAGGCCTTTTAGAAGCTGTTCCGCCCGGGTTCCCCTTATTAAGCCAAGTACGCGGTAAAGTACATAGGCTACTATACCTATATCTATTAAGCTGCGGATTATATCCCAGGGACTGGCAATAACTCCTGATAAAAACGAAAGACTCAAGTTCTATATCCTCCAAAAAATAGGCGATAATCAACCATGATAATGGATTACCAGCAACAGCCCTTCCCTAACCTTTATTATTCCCTCATTTTCTGCCAACACATTTGAAATGGCATAGGGATTCCATTTTTCCAGAATAACATTTTCCAAGGGATATTCAAAACCTTCTTCATATACACCCTGTGCCTGTTCAGTTAAAACCAGTACTGAAACTATATCTCCAATCTCTCCGCTAATGTTTATTTCGTTACTGACCAAATAAGCTGAATAATTAGCGGTGTAATGCCATACTTTTTTGCCTTTCAAGGCTAGCTCAGCCCCGCAGTAAAGATTAGAAAGGGTATGATCCAGCCTTTTACCAAGTGAACCTAGAAATATTATCTCATCGGCATTTAGTTCTTCAGCCAGAGCAAGTATTAACTGGGTATCAGTAAAGTCTTTGCGCTGGGGATACCTTTGAAATTTTACTCCTTGTTCCTTATAATAATCCATTACCCGGGGAAGGATAGAATCCATATCCCCCACTATATAAGCAGGAATAATACCCATTGCATAAGCATAATTGGCGCCCCCATCAGCACAGAGAATAATATCCGCTTCATTCAGCAACCATTTACAGGAATCCACATCGCCATAGTCGCCATTGGCCAAAATAACACATTTCATAAGCAAATCACCTGTCTTTTATTACGTTTATTAATTTTATCAGAAAGTCAAAAAAACTTATAGTTTATGCATTTTCAGGACCATGGTAAATTAGACCTTAAAGAGTAATTTTTGGCCGCTTGCTTCCTAAAGCACGATTATATGGTAGCTTTAAATGCCTGTCGGTAAGATGAATTTCAGCCATCAAAAGGTTTTATATGTTTATTTTTTCTCTAAATTGACAAAGAAAATAGCGTTAATTATAATGCTATTAGTTTAAATGTAGCAAAGGAGGGAACAAACAATGGCTTATATAATTACTGATGAATGCATTTCCTGTGGTGTATGTGCGGATGAATGCCCGGTAGAGGCTATCACCGAGGGTGATGAAATATATGTTATCGACCCCGAGCTGTGTACTGATTGCGGCTCCTGTGCCGATGTTTGCCCGGTAGAAGCACCCATACCGGTTGAGGAGTAACTTTTAAAAATTGAAAAATAAAAAACCCCTAACGGGGTTTTTTTTTACTTTAATCATGCTAGAAAAATGTATTAATCAGGCAGGAAATTAATCTAATCAGAGATATACATTACTACCTGGTTACGACCTTGATCCTTGGCCCGATAGAGCGCCTCATCCGCCTCGTTTATAAGCCTGTCGGCACTTTTGCGCTGCCCTGGTTCCATCGAGACTATACCAAAGCTGGCGGTAACACTTACAGAGGTTCCTTTATCGGGTAACAATATGTTTTTATTTTCTACGATACTACGCATACGTTCGGCAATTTGATATGTATTCCACTTATCGGCACCCGGTAAGCAGACGATAAATTCTTCACCCCCGTAGCGCCCGATAAAATCATATACCCGACATAATGTAACCAGGGTAGTGGACAATTCCTGTAGAACCAGATCCCCTGCCTGATGTCCGTAATTATCATTAACCTTTTTAAAATGGTCTATATCCATAATTATAATTCCCATAGGGGAGGCTTCTCGTTGGCAGCGATTCAGTTCCCGTTCTAATCGTTCTAAAAAGGCCCGGCGATTTAAAAGTCCAGTAAGATAGTCGGTGCTGGCTAATCGTAAAATCCTATGTTCTAGTTCTATAATTCTCTGGCCTATCTTAAGCCGCGATTTTAACTCTTCATGATGAAAAGGTTTTATTATGTAATCATCAGCACCTGATTCCAGTCCATAAATAACATCTTCCCGCTTGTTTCTGGCAGTAAGAAGGATAACATAAACATAATTGGGTAAGCTTAGCTTTCGCAATCTCTTGCATATTTCTACCCCATCCATCCCGGGCATTATCCAATCGAGAACTGCCAAATTGGGACGATCATTTTTCTCCAGAATATCCCAGGCCTCATTTCCATTATGAGCCATAAGAATTTCATATCCCCACTCACTCAGGGCATCCTCTAGTATTTTTCTGGAAAGAGCATCATCATCCGCGATAAGGACCTTCATTAGCTCAACTCCTTATCTTGTCTATACCCATCCCTGGTTGTTGTTATTTCCTTAGATTGCCTGAAAGAATATTGCTATACAATTATTAGGACTAAAGGCATTAGTTATCAGGAATAAAGTAATAATATTTTGATTGTATATAGTTTATATATTATTCCATAAATACAATAATGTGTAGTTAAATCTTAATTTCTATAAAAAACATTTTTCATGCTCCTGCTCACTGGCCGGGAGATAAACATAGAAAACTGTTCCCCTTCCGATTTGGGAATCAAAAGTTAAATAACCACCATGTTTCTGAATAATTGACCGCGATGTAGCCAGGCCCAGCCCAGTGCCGTTTTCTTTGGTGGTAAAATAGGGGTCAAATATGCGGGAATAGTATTTTTCTGGTATACCTTTACCCTGGTCAGCTATGGAAAACCTTACGTATTTACAGGCGGCAAATGGCAGTTTCTTATCTGGATTATCAATATCTACGTTTTCTGCCGATATGCGAATAGTACCTCCATCCGGCATCGCCTGGATAGCATTTATAACCAGGTTATTTAATACCTGGCTAATGCGCCCTTCATCTATCTCTACATTCCAGAGTTGTTCAGGAATTATAAACTCACAGCTTACATTAGAGCCACTAAGGGCAAAATTAACTGAATTACGCAGGAAACTGGTAGTAGAAACCATCTTTTTTACCGGTTCCCCACCCCGGGAAAAAGTCAGCAATTGATGGGCTAGATCCCGGGCCTGGAAGGTGGCTTTTTCCGCCTCATAAAGAAACTCATTGCTACTATCTATTTCTTCCGACATCATGCGGGCCAGGCTTATATTGCCGGCTATAACCGTAAGCAGATTATTAAAATCGTGAGCTAACCCACTGGCCAGGATTCCCAGAGATTCGAGTTTGGCGGCCTTAATTAACTCTTCCTCAAAACGCTGTTTCTCGGTGAGATCCCGTACAACCCAAACCATACCTTCCACATCGCCGGTAGCATTTTGGATCGGCGAACCTATAGCGTCAACCAGTCGTTCACTGTCGTCCTGGGTTATAATCCTGTGATTACTAAGCTCGATTACGGTGTCCCGGTTAATCATCCGGTTATTAATATCTGCCTCTCGTACAGGAAGCTGCAAAACCTCCTGAATATTTTTTCCCAGCAGATCACTGCTATTAATACCCACGATTTTAGCAACTGCTTCATTACTTAAGACAATAATTCCATCCAGGCCAATACTTACTACCCCTTCACCAATACTGCTTAAAGTAACATCCAGACGCTCTTTTTCTGCTGCTAGCTCAGTAGTTCTCTGTTTAACCCGGTTCTCCAGTTCTTCATGAGCTTCTTTTAAATCAGCCATTAATTCTGCAATCCTGGATGCCATGCTGTTAAATTCGCATGCCAAGAGACCTATTTCATCCTGCCTCTCCTCAATGTTAATCTCATCATAATTACCACTTTTCATTCTTCTTATGGCAGCAACGGTTTCATCCAGGGGTGAAATAATATCACGATATAATTTTCGTGTAGCCAGGTAAAATATGAAAAGCAGAACTGCTCCACTTATGAAAAAGACCAGATAGTGGCGATTGGCCATCTGGCTCAAATAATCCATGGAAACACCAATATTAATAGCTCCAATATGATTACCCTGTTTATCATAGTTGGGGACCAGTATATCAATAGTTTTTTCGCCCTTGTGCCTGGAATCGGCCTGTTCACGGTCACGAGTGTAAATCTGCTGCAAGCTCTTTCCATGACGCGCACAAGATAAAGTACCAGCATCATCAAAAACCATACCTACCCGGCCAGGTTCACTATGTACTACGGCTTTGCCATTACGGTCCAGTACCAATAGATAGCTCAGTTGCGGGTCACGGGCTGCCATGTCACTAACCAGTTGTTGCATTTGGGACTGGTTGAGCATGGGTGCAACTTCTTGCAGGGAATAAGCATGGCGCCAGGCTTTTTTAACAATGTCTTCCCTTTGCATAGGTATAGTTAAAAAATTCATGGTTAGCAGAATTTCCCCTACCAGTACCAGCGCTAGTATAGCCATGATAAGATATAATTTAGTTTTTATCTTCATAACAGTACCTTTTCCTTCCTGAGCAGTTAACATTTTTTAATTCTACTGCCATGGGATTTATGAATACTGATTAAAACCACCCAGTTTATACCTTTCCCCCATCAGCATATAGAGCTTCCGGGTAGAGATTCAACTAAAATAGCCATATACTCGGATATCTTGACTAAATTACCGGTTATCACATTCCATAATAATACGTTGAAATTCCAGATATAGACGGGCCGGGCTGTCAATAGCTAATAAGAGCTACTTTAAATTCGGGAATTTGTGCTGGCGCAAAACCTCGTAAACTATAATAGCAACCGAATTACTAAGATTTAATGACCTTCCTATATCCAGTATAGGAATCCTAATCTGCTGCCCAGGATAGCTTTCCAGTATCTCCTGGGGTAGTCCCCGAGTCTCACAACCGAATACCATCATATCATCAAGCCGGTAATCTGCCTCCCAATAGCTGGTTTGAGCTTTGGTAGTAGCCAGGTAGATATTATTATTCCTATAATTCGCAACCAGTTCCCCAAAACTATCCCACACTTTAATATCTACCTTATCCCAGTAGTCCAGTCCAGCCCTCTTAAGGTAGCGATCCTCTATGGAGAAACCGAGTGGTTTTACCAGGTGTAATACCGATTGGGTAAGCGCACAGGTTCGAACAATATTCCCAGTATTTTGCGGTATCTCCGGGTTAACCAGTACGATATGCAAACTGATATACCTCCAGATTAGAAAATAAGCCAATTGGTATAAATCCAATTATAAACTATAATATACCACTTACATAATACTTGAACACAAATAAATCATTTTAATAGTTTTCCTTGTCATATTTTGTTCTTTAATCCGTTAATACCTTGGCTGTCCAATTTATACCTAACTGTAATCAACATAAGAAAAAGGGGACAGGAAATACTAAGCGAAAAAGGAAGGAGCAATAAATTTGATTTCTAAAAGAAAAATTACTATACTCATGGTTTTGCTGGTAATTAGCGCATTTATATTTTCTATATCTGGATGCCAGCAACAAGCCGCCAAGAAACCTCCAGCCAAACCTGTAAAAATGGCGTCGGAAGTAAAAAAATACAGTAAGGAACCCGGTATCAGCCTTTATCGTACTGCTACCGGAGCTAAACAGCAGTTGAAAATGGAAGAGTACTTAAAAGGCGTCCTGGCAGCAGAAATGAATTCCAAGTTTCCTATGGAAGCCCTTAAAGCCCAGGCCATAGTCGCCCGTACCATGACTCTGGCCTTATTGGAATACGAAAATGGTACTCGGGGCAAGTATGGTACTGATGCCAGTGACAACCATCTGGAATTCCAGCAATATGACGAAAAAAAGATTACGGACAATATATCCCGGGCAGTAGATGAAACCAAAGGGCAAGTCATCACCTACCAGGGCAAATTTGTTTACACTATGTTTCATTCTCTATCCAAAGATAAAACTGCCAGCATGGCTGAAGGCTTCCCCAAACTGGCAACTAAAGCTAGTTATCTAGTACCGGTCAGCACCAACGGCATAAAATATGCACCAGCCAAATATAGATCCTGGACAGTTAAAGTACCCCGCTGGGAAATTAAAAATCTAATGGGTAGTAAAGCTGGTAATTTGGATGATATTTCAGTTAGTAAGCGGGGACCATCGGGGAGAGCTACCGAAGTAAGTGCAGGTAGTGCTACCGTTAAGGCTGTAGATCTACGTCAACAAATTGGCCCAGATCGCCTCTACTCAACCGTCTGGAGCAGTGTAAAGCCCGAGGGTAATTACATTGTTTTTAAAGGCTCCGGCTGGGGTCACGGGGTAGGTATGGAACAATGGGGAGCCTACACTATGGCCAAAGAAGGTAAAAACGCCCGCCAGATTGTGGAACACTATTTCCCCAATACCGTCTGGACTCAGCTGTACAAATAAAGGGTGACAGGGGACGGTTCCTCCGTCACCTAATTCTTAGGTGACGGAGGAACCGTCCCCTGTCACCTCGTTGGAGGCAGCAATGTAGATACCTACGAGTATGAGGATGCCGCCGATGATTTGGTACCAGAGCAAGAGTTCTCCGAAGATAATATAAGCTAATATGCTGGCTCCCACTGATTCGCCCAGGATAGACACTGCGACTATGGGAGCTTTTACATATTTTAAAGCCCAGTTAAAAACGCCGTGACCAATTACGCCCGGAAAAAGCGCCATAAGTAAAAATAAAACCCAATCCAGCATCGGGTAGCCGCTAATGCTGATACCGCTTATTAAACAAACCGGCAATATTACCAGGGCTGCCACTGCCGATACTATACTGGTATAACCCAGAGTATCAATACGAGCTCGTACCTTACGCCCGATTATAAAATAGAAAGCAACGAAGAAGCCACTGGCTAAGGCCAGCATATCTCCCAGCAACTTTCCTGAACGTAAATCTCCATGGGCTATTAAAAGGCTGCCGGTGAGGGCCAGAAGGATGCCGGCAACAACATATAGAGAAGATTTTTCTTTTAAAAATATTATAGAAAATACCAGTACAAATATAACCTGCAGGTTGGTAAATAGAACCGAACTGGATATACTGGTGTAATTGAGGGAAGTTATCCAGAAAGTAAGGTGCAGGGCCAGGAATAATCCTGCCCCCAGAATATAATAGAAATCACGCCGCTCTATGCCAGCTATGCTATCCTTAAGTTTAGCACCTCTAAATGTGCCGGCCAGAAGCGAAGTAAAAAATACCCGGTAGAAAGATATTAATAAGGCCGGAGCCGTACAAAACCGAACCATAATGGATGAGGTGGAAACAACCAGGATGGCAAAACCTAAGGCCAGATATATCAGGGAAAGCCTCATGCCTCTGCGCCCAGATAAGACTGGATAACCCTTTCATCATTTTTAACTACTTCAGGAGGCCCATCCGCAATTTTGCGACCGTAATCGAGAACAGCAATCTGTTCACAGATATTCATAACCAGGTTCATATCGTGTTCTACCAGGATTATGGTCAGTTGCATCTCATTCCTTATTTTCCAAATCAAATCCATCAATTCTACTTTCTCAGTAGAATTCATCCCTGCCGCCGGTTCATCCAATAGCAGCAGAGAAGGATTAAGGGCCATAGCCCGGGCAATTTCCAACCTTCTTTGTTCACCATAAGCCAGGTTATCAGCATATTCCAACTTTTTCTCACCCAGCCCTACCAGTTCTAATAGATGTTCAGCTTTTTCCACAATCATTTTTTCTTCCCGGCGGGAACTCGGCAGACCCAGCATGCTGCCAAAAAAACCACTTTTGCTGACGCCATGGCTGCCTACCCGAACATTATCCAGTACCGATAATTTATTAAAGAGGCGAATGTTTTGAAAAGTACGGCCTATGCCCTGACGAGCTACATCCCAGGGATGCATCTTATTAAGCAGGCAATCCTTAAAAATAACTTTACCCCCGGTGGGAAGATATATCCCGGTAATTATATTAAACAGGGTAGTTTTACCAGCACCATTAGGGCCGATAATACCATAAATCTGCTGTTCCTCTACCTTGATATCTACTAAATCCAGGGCCCGCAGGCCGCCAAACTCCATAGTTATTTCTTCTAATTGGAGGACTGCCATAAGCCCACCTTCTTTCCCTGCAGCTTCTTCTTAATGTCGTAAACCCGCACATCACCCAGCAATCCATTGGGACGGAAAATCATTAGTATTACCAGGAGGGCACCATAAAAGAGCAGGCGGTATTCAGCTACAATACGCAACATTTCCGGCAACAATGTAAGAATGACTGAACCTAGAATGGTACCCGGAATACTCCCCATTCCCCCCAGCACCACCATGTTAAGCAATTCAATCGATTTCATAAAGGCAAAATCCTGGGGACGGATAAAATACATATAGTGAGCATATAGCCCTCCACCAAGGCCGGCCAAAAAAGAACCGGCGGTAAAGGCCAAAACCTTTAAGCGGGTGGAATTTATGCCGCTGGCTTCAGCCGCTATTTCATTTTCCCTGATAGCATAGAAGGCCCTGCCGATACGAGAGCTAAGCAGTTTGGCATTTAGTATGATAATTATTATTACCAGGGTCCATACCAGCACAAAAGTGGTATTCTGCGGAATCCCGGAGAGTCCTACCGCCTTGCCCCCGGGTTCGAAGTTTAAGAAAAAGACCCGGATGATTTCCGCAAAACCAATGGTAACCATGGCCAGGTAATCACCTTCCAGGCGCAATGTAGGTATGCCGATAAGAAATCCAAAAAAGGCTGCTACCATTGCGCCGGCCAGCAATGACAGGAAAAAGGGGCTTCCCATCTGCATGGAAAGAATAGCAGAAGTATATGCTCCAATGCTCATAAAACCAGCATGTCCCATGGATAACTGTCCGGTAACCCCAGTAATTAAATTTAAGCCTAAGGCCAGGATAATGTTAATGCCAATTAGCATCAAGATACGCAGGTAATAAGGGTCTATATACTGAGATATTAGTGCATCCATTGCCAGTTCACCTACACCTTTTTGGTAATCTTTTGCCCCATAATGCCCTGGGGACGAATAATTAGAACCAGGATGAGTATGCCAAATGCTATGGCATCTTTATAAGATGAGGAAAGAAAGGCTACCCCCAGGATTTCCAGTACCCCCAGGGTAAGCCCGCCAATCATAGCTCCCGGAATGGAGCCAATTCCACCCAAAATGGCAGCGGCAAAAGCCTTTAACCCCGCCATAGTACCCATGTAAGGCCATACCGCATTATAATAAATACCTACCATAACCCCACCTGCAGCGGCCAGAGCCGAACCTATAGCAAAGGTAAAGGAAATAATCCGGTTAACATTAATACCCATCAAATAGGCTGCCTCCAGGTCCTGGGAACAGGCCCGCATAGCCTTACCTACTCTGGTTTTTTGTACTAATAACTGCAAGCCTATCATTAACAGGGTAGCCACTACCAGAATAATTACCTGCAATGATGACACCTGCAAATCTCCTACTTGAAAGGTCTGGATGTTAAAAATGTCGGGGTAGCGGCGGGTATTGGTCTGAGCTATTAAGACCATCAAGGTGGATAGGAATATAGATACCCCGATAGCACTGATAATACCGGAAAGGCGGGATGCTCTTCCCCGCAGGGGACGGTAGGCGATTAGTTCCACCAGCATACCCAGTACCATACAAAAAGCCATAGCCCCCAGAAGGGCTACTCCAATATTTAACCCGGTATTGACCACTAAAAATAATCCCACAAAGGCTCCGATCATGTAAATTTCCCCGTGGGCAAAGTTAATAAGCTGGATAATGCCATAAACCATAGTATAACCAAGGGCTATCAGGGCATAAGTACTTCCCAGAGTCAGCCCGTTCAGCAGTTGCTGCCAGATCAATATGCTTCCTCCCCTGCTAGATAAACTATACACAGTTTAACACGGGGACCAGGTCTCCGCATGAAACTATATATAATCTTAACAATGGCCCGACCTCAATCGGACGGGCCATTGTTTATAGTATAAAACAAAAAGCTACTCAATGTTTAATGGAATCTTATCCAACAATGTTAATTTACCATCCTTAACCGTAATCAGACAGATCGGACTCTTAATCGGTTCACGGTCAGCCCGGAAAGTAGTATTACCTGATACTCCCGGATAATCTTTAAGCTTGGCCAGTTCATTTTTATATACTGATGGATCGGTGCTATTAGCGTCTTTCATAGCCTTGGCTAGAATCATTATCGCATCATAGTACTGGGCAGAGAACATATCCGGTTCTTCATTATATTTAGCTTTGTAGTCTGCAAGGAATTTTTCGCTTACCGGGTTGGACTCGTCTCCGCTGAAACTAAACCCGCAATAGAAAATAACCTTTTCTTCCACGGCCTTACCGCCCAGTTTGGCCAGATCCTGCCCATAGAGGCCGTCACCGCCTATCAGGTTAATATCCAATCCCTGTTTTTTAGCTTCATTCATCAACAGAGCTGCTTCCCGGTAATACCCGGTAAATACCAGGACATCCGGCTTAGCCTTCTTAACCTTGGTAATCTGGGCCGTAAAATCAGTTTCCTCGTCATTAATACTTTCTTCGATAACTATTTTGCCGCCCTGTTTGTCTATGGCATCTTTAAATACCGGGGTCAGCGAAACACTGTAATCATTATTAAGTGAGGTAATTACAGCAATATTTTTCCATCCTTTAGTATTAACCATCCAGTCTACTACTGATGGTACCGCAAACTTATCCAGCAGGGTATTGCGGAATACGTAATCACCGATCTCAACTACACCGTTACCAGTTGCACCGGCAGAAAATATCACTACTTTGTTTTCCTGAGCAATTTTAGCCGCAATTTTGGTCAATCCGGTGCAGGGATCACCTACCAGAGCTGCAACTTTATCCCTGGTTATATATCTGGTAGTTATAGTGGAAATTTCAGTGGAATCGCCCTTGTTATCCTGATAAACACCTTCTAGTTGTTTTCCCAGCACTCCACCATTTTTATTAACTTCTTCAATAGCCATTTTCATGCCTTTTTGCCCGGGTATACCATAGTTAGCTACCGATCCGGTCGTAGCTCCCAGAAATCCCAGTTTAATAACATCCTGATCTTTGGACTTATCAGAGGTGGAACCATTACCCCCACAACCTGCTACAATAGAAAAAACCATTACAAGGCATACTAATAATGCCCATTTAGCTTTACCGCGAAATCTCAAAATCCGTTCCTCCCTTACCTGTCGATAAATAAAACCTGGTCGATTATTTAGGAAATACACCCCCAGTCATAAAAAAGTATAACAGTTTATATATTCCCTTTGGTAGCATAAAATCCTTCCCTAAATTAAAAAAACTGTCAAACGCTCTCATATATTGTGGGATTATATCTCATTGATAGTCTGACGGGGTTGTTGACACACCAAATGTGTGTCAACAACCCCGTCAGACCGTCACGTCCCCCACCCTCACTTAAATAAATGGAGCTAAAGGTATATCAGAATATTCCCTGGCCTTCATAAAAAGCTTGACATTAGGATCGTAGCGGTAATCCTCAATTAGTTTCTTAAACATCATATCAAAGCTGCTCAAGCCGTATCCAGAAGAGCCTGGCAGCAAACCCAATTCTTCCACAAAAAGCTGGGTAGCGGCAGCCCCGGTCCAGCTCAGGGAATAAATAAGCTGTTCAGTATCACCTGCTACTTTACAGCAGAGATAAAAACGACAGATGAGCGAGCGCAGCGGGTAAATGGTACATACGTTATCCTGCAAAAAAATGCAGGGGTCAGGCTGCATCCGCAATAGACCCACTCTTAGTTTGTCTTTTTGAAAATAACGGGTAATGAACTCGGGGTAGTCGAGTCCGGTAAATTTGGCCATTTTTTTAAAAGCAATCAAATCGGGAATGACATAGGCCGTGTTACAGCAGTTTACCGTACAACCTCGGCATTCCCGATGCTGGTTTTGGGCGTATAATTTATACAGCCTCTCATCATCACAGAGAGGCTGCCAGGCATCCAGTAAATCCTGCAGGGTAGCGCTGTTATCGTTTACCCTGACTTCTATACCATTGCCATTATCATAATTTATCTGGACCTTGTTTACTCCCATATTACATCCTCTTTAATTACTCGGGCCGGATTTCCACCTACCAGTGTACGGGGAGGTACATCATGAGTTACCACTGCATTATTGGCTATTACCGAGCCTTCGCCTACTGTTACTCCTTTAAGAATAACGGCGCGACAGCCAATCCAAACATGGTCTTCAACTCTTATGGGCTCTATCAATGTACGAAGTTCCTGCCCCCGTACCGCGAAAGGGTGTGAGGAGGTATCCATAAAAAGAACATGCCAGCTTATGGCACAGCCCTGGCCAATATTCACTTCCTTAACCGCCAGAACATTAGTCCCATCACCCAGGTAAGTATCATCACCTATAAATATCCGGGCATTTTCACCGGTTGATATGCGCACTTCGCGTTCAATAAGGACATTATCACCAATGTGAACTTCAGAACCCTTACCTAGAAAAATATAGCCTGGATTACGACCCCTGAAATTTTTACCATAGCTGGTTAATTGCCTCTTTACCAGCCAGGTGGTATAGCGATCACGAATATTATCAAACATCCCCCTTAACCCCCTAATTGAGAAGTGGGAGGCGGGAAGTTAGAGGTGAGAATTTTTCCTGGACTTTCTCTTACAAACCCCTTACGCCTCACTTAATTCTACTTTAATCCCGCACGAGTCTTGTAGGGGCGAACCCGTGTGTTCACCCTGGGTCTGCCTTTTAAGTACTATTATAGGCAATCCCCTGAGTTTCTGGTCGGCCGGGCAGACACATGGGTCTGCCCCTACAATCCCTGCTCCTCACGCCTTACCCCTTACGCCTCACTCGCAATAATTAATCGGGTTGCAAATCTAGTGTTATTTACAAAACAATATGTTACTGTTGCCTATTTATCGCGTTGCGGGCCAGTTCATCGCAGCGTTCATTCCACTGGTCTCCGGAATGTCCCTTGACTTTTTCAATTCTTACCCGATTTTTATCCATCAGAGCCAGCAAGGTTTTCCATAGGTCCTGGTTGGCTACATCTTCCTTTTTACTATTTTTCCACCCATTTTTCTGCCAGCGGCCTATCCAGTCCTCACGGAAGGCATTTACAATATAGGCACTGTCTGAATACACTACCACATCCCAACCACTTACTTTAAGTGCCCGCAGGGCTTCCACCACTGCGGTAAGCTCCATGCGCTGGTTAGTGGTATTATCTTCACCACCCGAAATTTCTTTCATTCTATTTCCGTAAAAAAGCACCGCCCCCCATCCGCCTGGTCCTGGATTACCGGAACAGGCTCCATCGGTGTATATAGTTATCTCTTTCACTTAGCTATTTACTCCTTTTCGTGGCGCGGATTTGCACCGACTTTTTCCATTGCTTCGGTCAAAGCTACCAATATCGCCACATTCATATCCCGATCCAGGGCACCCGTTTTTACCAGAACCTCTCCCAGTTTACGGCAGCATAGTGTGGGTTTAGCTGATTTAAAGCATAGGCTGCTATATCCGCCCGGCATTTTTCGCAGCGGCATATGCCTGGTTTCTGGTCTAATACAGAATCCATAGCCTCCCATACCATTGATTCCACCACATTGATTACTTTCACCCGGTTCACCACACAATCGGAAAGGATTTAGCCCTTTATGTACACTACGGCTTTGGTAGCAGTAATTGGGTTATTAATTAAATACTGCAAAAAGGTTATGAAATCCTGCCTTGATTAAAAAATCCCCTTACGGGGATTAATCAGACTAGTTGTTATTTTATATACTTTCCGAGATCTTCTTTTCGGTACTCTCCGCCTGTTTAACATAACCACTAACATCACCATCCAATAATGCCTGGTTGTCTTTCTGCCTTTCCTTGTTCAAGGAGCGAACTTGGTCTTTTACCTTACTGTCGGTAGCATACCACCCTGAGCCCTTAAATACTATACCTACGTTCTTACTAATAATTCTTTCTGCCTTTCCTCCACAGGTCGGACAGACCTTAAGGGCTTCGTCACTAAATTTCTGTAGTTTATCAAATTTCCCACAATTCTCGCATTCATACTCGTATATCGGCATGTCCTTTACCCTCCTCAAAAATCCCTTGGCCGGGACTTTTTTAGCCCCGCTATTATATTTATTATTATATCCCCTATTTGTCAATAGGATTGATATTATATATTTACTATACTGAAGTAAACAATCAATGCCATAATCCCGTTCCATACTCCGTGGGCCAGAGCTGACACCAGGATACTGCCGCTTTTTTCGTATATATAGCAGAGTATTATACCTCCGGCAGCCAGGGGAATGGCCCGCCATAAATCCCAGTGTACCAGTCCGAAGATACTACCGGCAATAATCGCACCCCAGAATGGTCCTACATAGCCACGAAAAACGGGATAAATCATCCCCCTGTAATATAATTCTTCTGATATCGGAGCCAGTATCGCGCCCATTATTAACAGGATTATAAACCCACCGGGACTGCTGACTGTACGCAGCATATCTTCAAATAACTGGGGTTGAATATCGGGGTGCAGCAGATTAATAATCATCCCCAGGGCAACGATAAAAATCAGCAGGAGACCTCCGCCCATCAAGCCATAGCGTAAATATTCCTTGCTGCTGACATGCTTTATCCCCAGGTCACGGAGCCGAGCCCGATTTATAACTATAGTAAAAAGCAGTACCAGCAATACGGTGACGATGAATTGAAAAATATAGGCCACTGTAAAAAAGGCCAGGGTAATATTAGCAATTCCAGACGTAGCCAACCAGGATTTTACCGCATCGCTGTAGCGGGCAAATAACATCCCGGCCCCCATAATGCCAATAAATACTGCAACTATCTCCAACAAGCCCCAACGCGGCTTTTCCACCTGTTCCATATATCGGCCTCCCTCATCTTTACAATTATACACCGAAAGGCCAATCATCGCACAACTATGCGGATGACCGATGTTATAAATTCCGGTAATGGGAAATACTATTAAATAAGTTAGAAGTAAGGGGCGAGGGGTAATTCCCACCTCCAACTTCCCATTTCTCACTTCTCAATCAGGAGGTTAGATGTTATGTCACCATTACTGTATATAATCCTGCTTACTGCAGTCCTGCTGCTAATGCTTTACTGGGTGCTCTCTTCCCTCAGTCCCGGGCAGGAGCGGCGGGTTAGAGTACCTGACAGGGGATTTGCTTTTGAGTCGGCTCAGGAATTATTTAAATACCTGGAAACAGGAGAATTTTACTTACCTGGTGATAGTATAAAATTAATGCCTACGGAATCCGGTCATTTGCGAGCTTACTGGCATCTCAAGCAGGAAAAATGGCAGGAGATATTAAAACAGGTGGATAAGAAAAGCGGTGAAGAAGGACTGGTACTACGTTTACACCAGGGTGAAGATTCCTACCAGGAAGTACGAATCAAAAAACCGGCAGGAAGTTATGATTGGGAAGTTACGGGAGAATCCCCTTGCTCTATTAGTCTGGGTATAAAAAGCAGGGACAACTACACGCCTGTATTAACCTCTGGCGAACTAAAGCAAACTAAAATGTTAGACGCAGATTAACAGCGGCGGAACGGCACAGGGGCCGTTCCCTACAAACAGACGCAGATTAACGCAGAAGAACGCAGATTAACGCAAAAGGTATTTCAGCGTTAATTTTTAATTTTTAATTCTTAATTCTTAATTCCGTATATCACCGGGCTTCGCCGGTGTTCTCCAGATGCACCTTGACCTGTACCTGAATATTGGCATTCTGAATAAATTCAGGCTTATCTATCTCTTTTTCCAGGGCACGGCGGTTCTTGGCCAGGGCATATTTAGATATATCAATGCAATCAACTTTTATTTCTTCCTGCATCTTATTAATAAATGTTTCACACTGAGTTCTCACCTGCTGCTCTACGGTTTTTTCTATTTCCTGCAGGTGTTTTTCTGTTACCGGGGCTTGATGGCTGTGTTCCTCCAGAGTTCCCTCTAGTTTTATGGTGATTATAAAATTATGTCCCTGCTGATTATGATAATACTGCACCTTCCTGGAGTTTTTAACCAGCACCGCTCCCCGGTGATACATTCCACCCTGCTTTTTACTGAAGGGCAGATAACTTCTCCCTTTTAAACCGCGCAGAAGCACCAGGTCATGACTGTCTTCTATGGTCAGTTTTTTTACCATTCGGTCTTTTTTAAACACGGCCACACCGCTAATAATTACCCGATCCCCTTTCCGTTCTAAAATCGGAGCTACGGGGTTTTTGCCTGTACTCATATAGGCATAGAAATCCGATAGTCTAGTGGCCGGTATAAAAGTTCTCTGTTGGACGCCATCGAATAAGGCTACCAGATACGTTCCCATATTAGTATAGTTTTTAATTGGCGTTTTAAGAATATCCTCACCCCGCCCGGCAGCTACAGTAAAATACATAGTACCGGTAACAGTAGTACCCCGCAGCAAGGAATCCATATAGGGGTTTATGCCCCGGCGGGCCAGCTCTTCACCTATTATTATCGTCTTATTTAATCCGGTTACATAGATATCGGGATCGGTAAGCCCCCGCCTCTGGCGGGCATCGGTTATAGTAACTCCGGAGAGGGTTTCAATATTTACCGGATTTTGGGTTTTAGGAGCCAGGTTCGGGACCAGAGTAGTTAAATCCACCACCTTATATCCAGGTTTAGCCGGCGGATCAGAGGGGTCGGCACCGCCAGGTGAGTGCACATCGTATGCTGATGCCAACGGAAAGGCTAATTTGTCCAGATCCCGGGAATCCCAGCATCCACATAGCTGCAGGAGTATAAGAATAATAACTATAAAATATGTTTTCCTACGCACTTTTGGCCTCCTTCCCCCGGATAACTGCAATTACCAGCATAAGCAAGGGGTATAATAAGCCGGCTAGCAGGAAAATATAACCAGCATATTCAGCCCATTTAAACGCAATTATTAGATTCGCAGGCAATAGGGCCAGAATATACATGGGCAATGCAATTGACATTACCACCCGGTGAAAATATTTATCCCGTTCTACATGTAGTACTTCACTTAAGGAGTAGGCCGCAGCGAACCCCATGTTCATAGTCGGACGGATGCCCACGCCCATCCATACTGCCAATAGAAAAAGCTCCGGCCTTTCCAATACCGGAAATTTTATAGTTTTCAATAGAGTAAGCATCGGCCAGTTTATTACTTGTATAGTTTCACTACCCCAGACCAGCAGACATACCAGGGTCACAATCAAGTAAGCCAGGGTAGTCCACCCTAAACCCAGTATCCCTGCCTTAATTACCTCCCCCTTTTGTTTAACCAGAAAATAGAATACCAACAGTACCTCTATTCCGGCGTAAGCATAACTGCTGGGCAAAGCTCCCTGGGCTATCGCCTTAAAACCAGCTTCCCCAATGGGCAAGAGATTGGTAAAATCAGCATTTACCAGAGGGACCATCACCAGAAATAACAAAGGGAATATTATCCAAAATAGCACTTCGTTTAGCCGGGCTACCACCCGAGCACCTTTATTTATTACATAGACTACTGTCAGCATTACTGCTAACGCAATAACTGGAACCGGAGTGCGGGGTAAAAGAAATGCACTAGTTATTTCAGTAAACATTCGTACCACCGTAGACTCGAAAAATATCACATAAACTACGAAGAGAAAAACCATAACCGAGCCCAACCAGCGGCCGAACAACAGGTGATTCATACCGACAAAACTGGAATCCGGCATACGCCTCCCCAACCGTTCAATTATAATCAATATCAGTAAAGGCAGCAGCCCACCCAGAAGTATCGCTAACCAGGCATCCTGGTGCGCCTCTGCACTGACTAAACGGGGAAGGCTAAAAATTCCGATACCGATCTGGGCTCCGATAATGATAAATATTAACTGCTTACTGGTAATGGTATCAGTATTATTCACCCTCTCCCCCCTCTGTTCCGGTTCTCCCTTGACGCTGTTTCTGCTGAGTTGGTATGGACAGCGGCCTTTGATTCATCTTAAATAACCAAATGCGGAACAGGCTGTCTTTCAGATCAGCATAGCGCCCAGGGGCAAAGGGAGCGAAATATGGAACTCCTAGGCTTTCCAGGCTACAAAGATGGGTGAGCATTAATAACCAGCCCAGGGAAAAACCAAACAGTCCAAAGATGGCCGTTAATAATATCAGCGGCAGCCGCAGGATGCGGGTAGCCTGTACCAGAGGACCCGAAGGTAGGGCAAAGGTGCAGACAGTAGTTATAGCAATGATAATAATGATGGCCGGGCTGGCTAATTTAGCAGATATGGCTGCCTGACCCAGGATAATACCGGCTACCACCCCCGCAGTCTGCCCTACTGAACCGGGTAGACGTAGTCCGGACTCGATTACCATTTGGATAATAAATTCCTGGATCAGGGTTTCAATCAAGGCGGGGAAGGGAACCTCCTTGCGGGCCTGGGCCAGACTAACTGCCAGGTTCGCCGGAAGCAGCTCAGGGGTAAAACTAATCAGGGCAATATAAAGAGCCGGAAGTGAAATGGCAATAAAGAAAGCAAAATAGCGCATAAACCTGATAAATGAACCTACGAAGGCACGCTCCAGGTAATCCTCCGAAGCCTGGAAAAACTCAATAAAAAGCGACGGCAGAAAAATGGCGGTAGGGGTACCGTCCACCATTATAGCTATTCGTCCTTCCAGCAATTCAGCTATGGTTTTATCAGGGCGCTCGCTGGTCCATATCTGGGGAAAGGGAGAATAGGGCTTATCCTCAATCATCTGAATAATACTTCCGGCACTAAACACCCCATCTATATCAATACGGTTGAGCCGGTCATTAATCTGCTCTACCAGACCATGGTCAACTATATCATCAATGTAGAGCACGGCTACTGGAGTACGGGTTCGTTTTCCAACTATAGTTTTTTTTATCACCAGACGGGGAGTGCGCAGGTGGCGCCTAACCATGGAAATGTTTATATCCAGGTTTTCAATGAAACCTTCACGAGGGCCACGTATGGCCTTTTCCGAGGGAGGTTCTTCGATAGAGCGAAGCTTACCACCATGAATATCGATTATAACAGCTTCCTGAATACTCTCAAAAACTAAGACCAGCATACCGTCGAATATGCTGTGGGTCATGACTGCGAAACTGTCGGTTTTACGCAATTGCCCCACACTAATGGAGGTACGTACTATTAAATCCACCTGGTCGGTATTATTTAATTCACCTGACTCCCAACCTCCGCTGTGCATCATCAATGGCTTAAATACGTGTTCATTTAATTTATCATCATCAACAACGGCATTAAAATAAAAGGCACAGGCCTGCAGTTTCATCTCACTGTCCAGATAGAAAGGCCGGGCAACAAGGTCATGGTTTTTCTCAACATAAGGACGCAGCAGGGCCATCTTATCATCATAACCCGGCGGCAGCGAGATATCCGGTATACCTTTGGTATCGTGACCGCCTTGAGGCTGGGCTTCCTCACCCCGGCGTGGAATTTTACGCATAACATTACTCCAGTTAAAAAATACTTGTGGGTATATTTTTAACCAGAGCATGGTTTTATATCCGTAAAAAAACAACTGGGGGAAGAATTCGGGGACACAGGGGGACGTTTTCGGTGTGTCATTTCAAAGAAATGACACACCGAAAACGTCCCCCTGTGTCCCCTCCATTATTAATACACTATGATGCTAACTAATACCAGCAACGAATGAGTATAGAAAATGAGCGCAATAAAACGTTCCAGGCGCCAGTTAAACAAATATTTAAGTTTAATATCACCCCGGAAAAAGCGTCTCAGGGACAAGCCAAAAGATGTTAGATGGTAAATCTCTACCAAAACGAATACTCCGGTAAATATTAATAAGGCCAGATTCTTTATTACTGCAAATACTAGAACAAAATACAGCAATTCCAGGGAAAATGATAATAAAAGCATCATCCATAGGTGACCCCGGACTTTGCTGCCCTTTTGTACCATCCAGTTAGCCAGGGCCTGCAGTAATTCGCCTTCAAAGCTTTCCGGGTTACCCCTGATTATACGAACAAAATAAAACGAATAAAAAAACAATATGCTCCCGGCAAAAATACCCAGAGTAACGACCAATTATTTCACAACCTTTATACTGATTCTCGGAAGCACGGGGACGGTTCTTTTGCTTCCTTACTGCCTCTATCTTCTTACTTAATATCATACCAGTAAAGTGGTGTAAATAAGAAAAAAAAGATGCTGCTCCTATACAGCATCTTTGCCAACTTTTGCTTAGCCACCCATCAACTGCTAGCCTTCTTAAACTCCATTACCTGTTTAGCCTTCTTTATTTCGTTTACCATAAAAGCGCGGTCGTCGGGACGATGCACATAGTCCAGCTTGTCCACTTTTATTACCAGCAATTCCTCTCCCAGGGAATATTCACGGTAGTTGGATTCATAAAACTGGTTTAAATGATCCCAGTACTCCCTTTCTACTTCCACCTCATCGGGACGGCCGCGCTTGTGAATACGGCGGATGGCTTCGTCGGTATCTACTTTAAGATATACCAGCAGTTTGGGTGGTACCACGTGTTCCAGCATAGTCTCCAACAGGTTATTGTATACGGCATATTCCTCTGGTTTCAGGTAGCCGTATTCCAGGTACATGCGGGCAAAAATCCGGTCGGAATATATGGAACGATCCATTACTGCCTGTCCCACTCTCATAGCCTGGCGGTACTGCTTGAAGCGGTTGGTTAAGAAATTGGTCTGCATGGGAAATGCCCACTTGGCCCGGTCATGGAAAAATTTATTCAACAAACGGTTTTCATCTTCAAACATCTCACTAAACGGTTTAAGGCCGAATTCTTCGGATATAATCCTTACCAAACTGGACTTGCCAACTCCGGTAACCCCATCTACAACAACTTCCACCCCTTTTGCCTGTTCCACTTTCCCTTCTCCTTTCACAAATAAACCACATACCCTTATTGTATTACTTCTAGTTTTATACAGAAATTCCTACCTGCTGCAGCTCATTATTCCCCATCGGCCTCTAAGTCAGGGGGACGGTTCTTTTGACTCATTCTCCATCAGTCTCCAATATTTGATATGACGAGCGCACCACAGTACGCAGGCGGACTTTTCCTCCCCATAGCTGGGCCAGGTGTTTCAAGGTCTGGTGGGCATATTCCAACTGCAGTTCCCGACCATCCCATTCATGGTCCAGCATCAGCAGGCTGTTTTTAGCCCCTACCTCCACTACCTTTATAACTGGTATTGATTGTATACCAACATTAAAGGCCAGAGCATTGCGAATTTCCTTCCATCCTTCATCATCAGCAATCTCTTTTATATAATAGTCTCGCCCTCTTTTCTTAAAGGATAAGAGGTTTAGTTCCTGACATAGCTCTACATCCAGGTAGCGTCGCAAAAAGGAGGAATCTCTTTCCTGTTCCCGTACAGCAAAAATATCCTGTCCTTCCTGATCCAGTTTGGTGAAAATTTTAAAACCCAGATGATAGGGATTGAGCCTGCCTTCAAATGGACTAACTACCTGGTTATGACGTTTAAGAAACTCCAGATGTAATTCCTGAGGCAGGTCCATATTATTTAAAATCCGGTAATGCCAGTAACTGGCCCAGCCCTCGTTCATAATTTTAGTCTCCACCTGGGGTAAAAAATAGAGACTTTCCCGCCGAACTATATTTAAAATATCCTTTTCCCACTCACTTAAATGAGCATACCGCATTAAAAAGAGCAGCAAATCTTCTTCTGGTTTCAGGGGTATACGGTTTAAATCCGGTTCGGTTTTTTCAACTTTTTCCTGCAGCAGGGGGTGTTCGCTGCCACTCGGGGAAGTATACTCGTCAATAATTTTTTGCTTTACTTCTTCCGGGGTCAGGTGTTTCTCCCCGACGGTGCGGTAAATCTGGAAACGCAGGGCATGAGCAGCATTTAACACCCGTTCCACCCGGGTGTACCCTATGCTGGGGTCTTGTATGTATTCACTTATGCGGCGGGCATGGGATTTAAACATTTCCAGGGCATATTCAGCCCGGGTTCCGGTCTTAAAAAGGCGATTATTTTTAAAAAAGTCATTATGTCCATAAACGTGGGCCATGGTAAGAATCTGTAAAAGCAGGGTGTTATCCTTCATCAGGTAGGCCAGGCAGGGATTGGAGTTTATGACCATCTCATAAGGTAAACCAGTCAGGTTATAGCGATAAAAGGTTTTTTTACGCTCATAAGCTTTACCGAAGCTCCAGTGGGGGTAACGTACCGGCATGCCGGCATAAGCTTCGTAGCCCAGCATATCCTCATAGCTGCAGATTTCAAACTCCTGGGGATATGTATTAAGGCCTGCATCTAAAACCATTTCCTCAATGCAAGAGTTATATTGCAGCAAGTCATTCGTACTGTAATCACTACCCATACTAGCCCTCCTTTTCCGCTACCTTCAATAACTTTTTAAAGGCCGGCCAAATGTCTTCTTTAGTATCGATGGAAACCGTTATAAAATTCTCAGCTTTTATTACATCAAATTCATCGGCCATGGTACTGTCAGCTTTCCAGGTAGATTTTATCTCTCCATAACCAAAGAGATTGCAGACCTCACACAGTTGCCGGGCCTTTTCTACTGCTTTTTCAATATCTTCCGGCCAGTTATCACCATCACTGCAGTGAAAAGCATATACATTCCATACCTCCGGGTTGTAGCGTTCCTCAATGATTTCCAGAGCCTTCTCATAACCGCTGCTAATCATAGTGCCTCCGGATTCCCCCCGGTGGAAAAAATCATCTTCGTTAACTTCCAGAGCGGTGGTGGTATGGTTAATAAATACCAGCTCCACATTTATATAGCGATAGTTGACAAATTGGTAGAGCAGGAAAAAGAAGCTGCGGGCCAGGTATTTTTTGTTAAGATACATGGAGCCCGAATTATCCATAATACAAATGACTACCGCATTTGATTCCGGGCGCATTTCCTCCCGGATGCGCTGGTAGCGCAAATCCTCCTCCCGAAAGGGAAATCTCTCTATTTCGCTATCCTGGCCCACATCCTGCAAGGTCTTTTCCATGGATTTTTTTCGTTTGATTCTCTCCATCACGGAGCGCTTTTTGGCCAGGCGGGGAGGTATGCCCTTCCGTTGTATTCCCCGGCGCTTATGGCTTTTGTCACTCAAAATATAGGCAAATTTTTTTCTTTCCATAAAGGGCAAATCCAAGTCTTCGAATAAATACTGTACCAGCTCTTCCAGAGTGACATCAGTTTCGTAGTAATCCTCACCCTCAATATTTCCTGCCCCTTCACCACTACCGGCTCCGCTTTGCTCCCCTTTGCCGGTACCAATTTTATCGCCCCGCTTTTCCTTGCCGCTGCCGGAGGCGACCTGTTCATGGTTATCGCCGTAAATAAACTGATATTCCTTAATACCGCGTACTGGTATTTTTACCATCTTATCCTTACTCTTACCAATAATACTTTCCTCAGCAATAATACTGCCCAGGTTCTTTTTTATGGACTCTTCCAGGAGTTGACGATGACGGCGCCTATCTTCAGCGCTCCGGTCCCGCCCCCCACTCTCATATTCACGAAAAATAGCCATGAATAACCCCCCGTAGGTTAAATAGACGCGGATTCCGCGGATTAGGCAGGATTCACGCGGATTTTTTAGACACTGCAGTTGTGAACACAAATGAACGCAGCACCGCTTAGTATCGGACAAGAATAATTCTTAATTTTTAATTCTCAATTCTTAATTCATTTTCTAGTCTTTCCACAGGTTATTGGCGGCGTAGCGCAGGATTACGTTGCAGCAGTGGTCGCAGTAGCCGTTGCGTTTCATTTCCTCCACCATGTCATTATATTTCTGGTTTTGCTCCTCATCCCGTACCCGGGCCTGGGTTACTACCCGGGATAATTCTTTTACTGAAGCTATCAGTTTCTTCTCTATCGCCTCCCGCAGGGGTTCGTAACTGTCAAATTGAATTTTCCGCTTATTACGCAGCAAGGAAAACATGTAGGCGGTGATATCGTGGCGGAATCCTTTGGCAGCGCTTCCGGTCAAGCCAATACCAGCTTCAATTGACTCCATAAAAGCCTCATCCGGTTCCAGTTCCTCACCGGTATTGGCATCTTTTAATTTTACTTTGTTGACAAAAGCCTCGGCATGGTCAATGTAATTGTTAAACAGGGTCTCAGCCTGCTCCCGGTAGCCATGGATAAATGCCCGGGTAACCTCTTTTTCTAAAATACGATGGTATTCTTTCTTAATGGTATCCTGCAGATAAGTGAGCCACTGCTTCTTCTCATCATCACTGGCATCAGTCGATTTAACTGCCTTTATAAGTGATTCCAGAACCGTGATAGGATTGATGCAATCATGTTCAGATTCAGACAGGGTATTGTCTATGGCTTTCATAATAAAACGGGTCGATATACCGGTGAACCCTTCCCGGGAAGCTTCATCCCTCAGTTCCTGGATATCAACTTTTTTGGTGGAATCCTTCTGTACTATTTCCTCCCCGTTATAAATATGCATCTTACTTATAATATCAACCTTGGTAGATGGGGTGAGCCGACTGATAATAGCAAACATTGATGCTATCTCCAGGGTGTGCGGAGCTATATGGGCTTTAAAATTGCTCTTTTTAAGTATCTTCTGATATATTTTTACTTCCTGGTCTAATTCCAGGCAGTAAGGTACTTCTATCTTAACAATACGGTCCAATATGGCTTCATTGGTGTGATCAGATTTGAATTTATTCCACTCGGCCTCGTTGGAATGGGCCAAAATTATTCCATCAAAATAAATCATGGGCCCCTTCCCTGGTGAAGGAATGGATTTTTCCTGGGTGGCAGTCAAAATAGTATGCAGGTATTCAACGTCATTTTTAAAGATTTCTATAAACTCAACGATCCCACGGTTACCCGCATTAAAAGCGCCGTTTAAAGATAGTACCCGGGGATCATCTTCAGGATAAAGGTCCATTTTGGATATATCTACCGACCCTACCAGTACCGAGGCATCCTGATTATTGGGGTCGACCGGGGGTACTACAGCAATACCTTTACGGCCCCGGATGGAGAAATCACTGATAACTACTGGGAAATCTTCATATTTACCCTGGTAATCGTTAATTAAACGGTAGCGACAAATGGGGCAGAGTTCCCCTTCAATTTTTACCCCCAACAAATCTTCAAAACGGGGCCTCAAATGCTTTGGTATCAGGTGCAGGGGCTCTTCCCGCATGGGACAGCCTTTCAGAGCATATACAGGGGTGCTGGCCTCCAATGCCCTTTTCAGGCTCTCCATTAATGAGGATTTTCCCGAACCTACTGGTCCCACCAGATAAAGCACCTGCCGGGATTCCTCCCCCCGCATGGCGGCAGAATGGAAATATCTTACTATTTCCATTATTATGTGATCAATCCCATAAAACTCATCTTCAAAAAACTTATATTTTCTGATGGTATCGTTGCCGTATATCCTTCTTAAGCGGGGGTAGTCCTCGGTCTTAATTATTTCCAGACCTGATTGCATGATGATATTGTGCATGCGTTCGTGGGATAATGCCGGGACATCAGGATTCTCTTGTACTATATGCAGATATTCCAGGAAGGTAGCAGCAAACGTCTTTTCCCTCCTGCTCTCCCTGTCGTTTCGGATCAGTGCATTAAAGTCATAGGTCATGGGAAACCTCCTTCCAGAAACCATGAGAAAAGTAACCGTTATATATCTATATATATGCTGAGCTGTGCATATATTGATGCTATCTGTATTAACAATAATTGGGTATAAAAAAGGGAGCCTCAAGGCTCCCAGGAAATTAATAATTAAGAATTAAAAATTAAGGCGAACATGGGGACTGTCCCTGCTGTTTCGCCTGGAACCAAGGAAACAGAGGGACTGTCCCCGTGTTCGCCTGGCTCCCAGGGGAATTACTTATACCGGTGTTTTTTGAGGTAGTATATGTTAATATGATACTGGAGTTGCCGCTTGGCGGTTGGTCACTTTCCCGCGAGGGGGGGTGATGCCATTGATTACATATAGCGAGTTGTTTCAATTCTGCTTAGTAATCATAGGTGTTGTTTCTCTGTTATTGATATACAGAAAATAACACGACCGCCTTTTGAGTAAGGCGGTCTAGTTCGTTTTAGGACCTGCCGCCATCACCAAAGCGGCAACTCCTTTTGTAATTATATGTTAGCATACAGAGAAATATTCGTCAAACAAAGCTCTGGTTAATACAACCGTCACTAAAAATTCTCCTTATCCCAGTTTCTTGTTCATCTCCGCTACTACATCATGGAGGTCGGCGGTGATAATGTAATCAGCCATCTGGTTTATGCTGGCGTTTTCGTCGCTGTTAACTGCTACTATGGTTTTGGCATCCCGGATACCTACGGTAAACTGGACCTGTCCGGATATACCCAGCAATACGGCCAGCTGGGGTTTGCATTTTTTTCCCGACAACCCGATTATCCTTTCCTCGGATAGCCATTTCTTATCTGTGGCTACCGGTTTGGAACAGGCCACTTCCCCGCCCAGCTTTTTGGCCAGTTCTTCTACCGCAGGCAGATCATCCTGGCTGTTTAAACCCTGGCCAACTGCTACCAGCACTTCAGCCGCTTCAATATCTACAGTGTCACCAGCCCGGGATTTAAACTCCAGTACCGCAACTCCTGCCTTTTTCACCTCTACCGCTGCCTCTTCTACTGAGCCTGCTCCAGCTGAGGCTGCAGATTCAAAGGTACGGGGGCGAATGGCAATGACTTTCTTGTCAGCATCAATGTGCTGGGTAGCTACCGTAGCTCCACCCAGAGCGTTACGCTGGCATAGGATTTTATCTCCCTCTATACTTAGTGCCGTTACGTCAGTCAGGCACCCGGCATTCATGGCCTGGGCCAATCTTCCTGCCAGTTCCTTACCCCGACGGTTTGAGGCTAGCAAGACCGTATCCGCACCGACCTTATCAGCTACCTGCTTTACGGCACCTGCTATGGCCCCTACATCAGCCATTACCAAATCATTATTTTTCACTATATATACTTTGACCCCTGCAGACGCCAGAGCCTGGGCTTGTTCATCATTATTTATGACGCATGCACTTACTGCTGTAGAGTTAAGACTGTTGGCTGCGGTCAGCAGTTCCAGGGCCAGTCCCTGATTTTCGCTAAAGATTAAGACTCCTGCCATTTTAACTACCTCCCCACATAGCCTTCAGTAGTCAAAGCCTGGATAAGTTCATCCACGCTCTTTACCACTACCCGTTTACGTTCTGTTTCCGGAGCCAGGTTGCTTGTGGTAATTACCATAGCTTTACCGGCTTCAACCTCCAGTTCGTCTAGCTCCAAAACCTCTTTGGGCTTTTTCCCCGCCTTTAATATCTGGGTTACGGAAGGAATGCGGGGTTCGTTAATATCAGCCAGTACAGCAATTACTGCAGGCAAATCAACCTGCACTATTTCTTCACCGTCTTCCAGGGAACGGGTTACAACTGCCTGATTACCCTTAATTTCAATACTGCTGGCAAATGATACCTGGGGCAGGTTCAGTATTTCGGCTACCCGTGAACCTACCTGACCGGAATAATTATCGCCGCTGCCTTCACCGAACAGTATCAGAGAAGGTTCCTCCATTTGTTTAATAGAAGCCGCCAGAACATTGGCTATTACACTGCTTTCTGCCCGGTCCAGGCTGTCATCTATTACCAAAAAGGCTTCATCCGCACCTGCAGCCAGGGCCTCTTTAACTGTATCTTCTATGTTTTCGTTGCCTGCCAACAAAACTGTAACTTTACCCCCCAGCTCATCCCTCAAGTTTACCCCGGCTTCCAGACCGTTCTTATCAATGTTGCCCAGGGTCAAGGGCACATCATCCAGGATCGGCTGCCGGTTTCTGATTCTGATTTGCTGCAGGTCAGGTATCTGTTTCATGGCCACCACAATATTCATCAACCAAACCTCCCTCGTTAATATAGATAATCGATTTATTGGACACTGAAGAACACTGATTTAATATAACAACACTGAATCTTTTTAAAATATAATTATGATTCTATTGTAAAAGCCCCTATTTGAGTAATCTGCGTAAATCAGCGTCAAAAAAGATGGAATCAAAAAATTCAGTGTCCTTCATAGTGTTCAGTGTCTTCAGTGTCTATTATTACCCAAAGCGGAATTGGACACCGGCGCCCCCGGTGGGGTAGTTCCATTCCAGGACCTCGGTGCCGCAGGCTATGCGGCAGGTTCCGCACTCCAGACACCCGTCTATAGTTAGTTCCACCTCACCGCTATCATTCTCAGCATATAAGCCGGCCGGGCAGACCAGCACTGCTGCTTTCAAGCGGGGATCCTTCTCCATGCCAGGCTTAATCCGGATATGAGGTTCGCTGTCGTGTTTAAAAACATCCAGTCCCAACTTGGCTTTCAGTCCGCTTAGTTCACTCATATCTTCATCACCTTTCTCATATCCCCGGCCATGGACCACATCTCTTTCAGGGTCAGATATTTCTTAATAGTTGGGTAGAGCCGGCCTTTAGGACCTGCCGGTACCTCGTAAACATCCTTCATTATATTACCCAGCAGTTCCGGGTAATGTTTAAAGAACCTGGGGCTGTCAAGCACTGCCGGGGCTTCCTTAAATGCAGCAAAATCCTTCATTATAAAACTATCATTGAGCAGTTTCTCATATCCGGAAAGGCTGCCGGCAGTAAAATCCTCTTTTTCTTTGGCCTGCAGCACCGCCTGGGCAGCATAGTAACCGGAGGCCAGGGCATATTCCATTCCTCTTACCGTAACCCCGATATTCATGGCCAGTCCGGCCGCATCCCCGGCCAGCAATATGCCATTGCCATACAGCTTGCCAATGGCCTTCAGGCCCCCTTCAGGTATAACATGAGCCGAATACTCCACGCTTTCCCCGCCTTTAATTAAACGGGCAATTTCCGGACGCTGTTTAAACTCATCCAGCAGAATTGGAGCCTGTACTGCCGGCGAACCTTCCATCAGGTCCTTAATGCCGACTACTATACCCAGGCTCAGGCTATCCTTATTGGTGTAGAGGAACCCGCCGCCAAATTTACCCCGGGTAACTTCGCCCATAAATAGACGGGCGGCCCCCTCATTACCTTCCAACCCAAAACGTTCTTCTATCAGGGTAGAGTCCAGTTCGATAACTTCTTTAAAACCTACGGCGTAATCATGGGGATTACCCGGTTTACGCAAACCTGCTTTTTCGGCCAGCAAAGATAGTACCCCATCACAGGCAATAACCACGTCAGCTCTTAGCTCATCGCCTCCGGCCCATACTCCTACTACCTGGTCATTTTCAATTATTACATCATCAACCCGGCTTTTACTTACCAGCATAGCCCCTTTGCGTTCAGCCTGTTTGGCAAACCAGCGGTCGAATTTGGCCCGTAGAATACTGTAACTCTGATATGGTTCCTGGCTTAACTCACTGCCGCAATACTCTACATTAATTGAACGCTCACCCGCCATGATACTGGCACCTTCCCGGGTGATAAACCTTTCCAGCGGGGCTTTTTTCCATAAATCTGGGAAAAGCTCGCGTACCGGGTTAACATACAGGCGGCCTCCGGTAACATTTTTAGCCCCGGGGTAATCGCCTTTTTCAATCAGTAGCACTTCTACCCCTTCCTGGGCCAGGGTATAGGCTGCCGCCAGACCTGCCAGGCCTGCTCCTGCAATAATTACATCAAACTTCTCCATCCCGGTTGGCACCTCCCTGCCGTTTCTTTATGCCCAGGTTTAATTAATCAGCCAGAGTTAGCCCGGCCACTATCATCTTCTGCATGTCGGCCACACCTTCAATTTGCGGTCCAATAATGGTATCCCGATATAGACGGGAAATCTTGTAGTCGTTCATCAAACCATAGGAGCCGTGAATGTCCATGGCCAAACGGGTTACTTCAAATGCAGTTTCGCAGACGAAAGTCTTGGTTAAGGCAGCTTCCTTGGCAAACTGCCTGGGGTCCTTAACGTTGTTGGCCAGATAACCTAAACGATAGGTTAACCAGCGCGCTGCTTCGTATTTAATCGCCATATCGGCAATTTTCAGCTGGACAGATTGGAATCGGGAAATAGGTTTATCACGATGCATTTTCTCTTTGGCGTATTTAAGGCCTTCTTCATAAGCGGCCAGCATGCCACCCAGAGCCGTAGAGCTAACCCCTACCTTACCGAAAGAGATGCCCAGCTGTAAAATAGGATAACCCATGCCTGGCCCGGCCAGTAGATTTTCCGCCGGAACCCTGACATCCTTCAGGTAAACGTCCAGCAGCATGCCGCCATGCATGCCCATTTTATCCCAGGGTTCGGAGATGGAATAGCCTTCACAGCCCTTGTCTATTATAAAGCCGGAAGGTTTGCCACTTTCATCATCACGGGCGAAAAGAATAATGGCACCCGGCCAGTTGGCATTGGATATAAAGCGTTTAGTACCATTAATAATATAATGGTCACCATCTTTTACTGCGGTGGTAGTAATCTGTTTAGGGTCGGAACCAGTTCCCGGCTCAGTAAAGGCAAAGGATACTATATGTTTGCCTTTACATCCTGGGACCATATATTTTTGTTTTTGTTCTTCGTTGCCGAATACGGAAATGGCACTTAACCCCAGCGAATGGGCCGACAAGGTCATGGCTATTCCTCCGGAAACCCGGCCAATCTGTTCCATGGCCAGGACATAACCATCATAGCCTCCGCCGGCGCCGCCGTATTCCTCAGGAAAGGGAATACCAAAAAGGTCCAACTCGGCCAAACCTTCCAGAATATCGTCCGGTATCTTATTCTCCCGATCAATCTGTTCCGCTACTGGCTCAATATATTTCTCAGCGAAGTCTCGAGCCATTCTCTGAATTAGAAGCTGCTCTTTACTCAAATTAAAATCCATTACCTGCACCTCCATGTTAGTTGTGAAAATTACTTCACCATTAAACTTTAAGTTAAAGTAATAATTCTATATTAATTATATTTTCCCTGCATACATTTGGCAATGAGATTATTTTGATACGGAAATATTTTGAAATGAAATAAACTGTGCGAGGTGGATATTCAGGGGTTAGGATGCGGTCAGGGGTATTAGGTGTGCAATACATTAATTGTAGGAACAAACCCATGTGTTCGCCCGCGGTGTTGCCTCGAACAGATGGGTGGTAATAAACGGACAGGTATCTGCCAAACCATGGGCATACCCACGGGTAGGCATAGCTGTAAGATTATGTCATGTAAAAATATTATCCCATGTAGATTAGTTGCCCATGTTTTAAAATTTCGGTTAGAAAACCGCTTGGATCCGCCTTATCTTCCAGTAAAACAGGTTCAATTCTATCATCAATATTTCTTCTTAATCGATAAAGCATAGAAGCTATTTCTAAATAATCACCGTGCACCTCATCAACTATTACAGCAATATCTATATCACTTTCTTCATTCCAATTGCCATTAACATAGGATCCATACAATAAAATTCTTTGGGGTTTGAATTCTTTACTGACTAATTCTGCATATTTAGTTGCCTTCTCTAGAACCTGGCTTTTATCCATGTAAATAACACCTCCGTTTTATGCAATATTGTAACGCATCTCTCCTTAGTCAACGATTCTAGAAGTTTATCTTTAGCAGTAGGATATCTTGCTTCAATATTTAACGGCTCAAGTAAATCAAGGGTGTCTTTATGTTCATCGGAATTCGCTTCATAGTATACGACAATAACCATGTAGGAGACCGTGGGTCTGGTCGGATAAATTCTAATACCACAACAACGGTGGTTTCCAAAAAAATAAGGGCCGAAGCCCTTTTAGTTTATGTTAATGTTACTGTTACTGTCCTACAACCAGGCGGGAGAGGTCCAGGGGGTCAACCTGATGGCCGTCTTTAAACACCCGCATGTTGCCGCCGGATATATCATCTATCAGGGTAATTTGCCCGTCAACACGGCCAAATTCAAATTTTATATCATAAAGTTCCAGTCCCCGGGTGGCCAGGTCATCTTTGACTATTCCGGCAATTTTTCTGGTCATTTCTTTTACCAGGGCGCACTCTTCCATGGTCAATAGTTCTAATTGTTCCAGGGCTTCATCAACGATCAGGGGATCGCCCCGGTCATCATCTTTCAGGGTAATCTCTACCAGACTGTTTAGCGGTTGTTCCTTCTTAGCATATTTTCCGTAGCGGCGTAGGAAGCTCCCATAAGCTTTGAAACGACAGATTATCTCCAGGCCTTCCCCAAACGGTTGGGCCGGTTTAACGGTCATGGTATTTTCGTCAATATTGGCATCTATATAATGGGTGCGAATCCCTGCTTTATTTAGCATTTCGAAATAATAACGGGACATTAACAGCGAAGCTTTACCCATACCTTCCACTTCGCCCATTATAGAATTGGCTCCCGGGTCAATCTGTCCATTTTCCCCGGTTACGTCATCTTTTAATTTTAACAAGTAGTTACCATCCTCAAGCTCATACACACTTTTAGTTTTACCTTCATATACATGCCTCATATACCAATCCTCCATCATTACATTAGAAAACATACACTGCTACCTATCCAAAGGGTGAATCCCGTCGTATATAATACTGCCTACTCCGGGCGAACACATGGGTTCGCCCCTATAATACTGATGCAGCCGTTCTCCTGTGCGTTTTTATGGTTAATTCCGGGCGAACACGGGGACAGTCCCTCTGTTTCCTTGGTTCCAGGCGTAACAGCAGGGACAGTCCCCATGTTCGCCAATAATTTTCTTTTTTATTATTCTGCGTCCTTCCGCGTCCTTAGTTTACTGCTACTGCCTGCTTACTTCTCAGAGCAGTGATGGCTTTTTCCAAACCATCGACCGTCAGCGGTTCCATGGGGAAGATTTCTGATATTTTTCTAATAGTAAAGGCCCCATCCATCCAGTCCCAATAATTCCGGGGGATAGGGTTAAGCCAGGCAGAATATTCAAAGTGCTGGCGTATGCGCCGAAGCCATTCTATTCCTGGCTTATCATTGTGCAAATCCCAATCTATTATTCCTCCCGCTCGCATCAGCTCATAGGGCGCCATACTGGCATCTCCTACTATTATTACCCGGTAATCGGGGCTATATGTCCGCAGGATATATTCGGTGTCGGTATAATCATTTTGTCTGCAGGTGGAATCATGGTAAAGCCAATCATAGATACAATTATGAAAATAAAATGTCTGCATATCTTTAAAATGATTGGAACGATTAACGGCGGTAAATAACTGGTTACAGAGACGGCTATAGGTGAGCATGGAGCCACCTGCATCCATTAACAACAATACTTTTATAGCATTATCCCGGGGCCGCTCCCAGACCAATTCCAGACGCCCTGCGTTATCACAAGTTTTATTAACCGTAGCATCCAAATCCAGCTCCGTCTCGGGGCCCTCCAGGCGGCTGGTAAACTGACGCAGCTTGCGCAAGGCTACCTGGAATTGCCTCACCCCAAGGGTTTCATCAGTACGAAATTCCTGAAAACGGCGCATTCCGGCCACCTTAACTGCAGACAGGTTACGGGACTGTCCCCCTATGCGAATACCCCCGGGATGATACCCGGAATGACCAAAAGGCGAAGTCCCCCCGGTACCAATCCAGCGATTGCCGCCATGATGCTCTTCGTCCTGTTCCGCCAGTCTTTCCTCCAGCATGCGCTTTAACTCATCCAGGTCCAACTGCTGGTGGTTACGCCTCATTTCATCAGTAATCTCCAGTTCCGGCAGCTCTTTATTAAGCCAGTCCCAGATTTTGTCCGGTAGCCCTTCCGGGGTTTCAATGTCACCGAAAAAAGCAGCAAAAGCCATATCAAAACGGTCATAGTGAGCTTCGGTCTTAATTAATACCGCCCGGCTTAAATAATAAAATCCGGTCAGGCTGGACCCGGCCATGCCGGCCTCCAGGGCTTCCAGCAAGGCCTGCCATTCGTTCATGGAAACAGGAACACCGAAGTTTTTTAAGGTATAAAAAAATTTGGTAAACATAGGATTACCTCCCGAATAGCGCAAAGCATAAAGTCAAAGAGGCGCAAAACCGCGCCTCCCTTCTTCTATTAATAACGATAGCGGTTCAAAGATGAATTGACATAATTGGGGCTGCGGGTCTGGGTCTTGCCATGAAGCTGACTTAACAAGGTATCCAAATCCTCGTTTTTCTTTAGCAGAACTCCCAGGAAGGGTAAATCCTGTTTAATGCGGTTGGGATTAATACCTCCCACCACCAGGGCTTGCAACCAGTCAATCAGCTCGCTGGTACTGGGTTTTTTCTGTATGTTAGGGACATTGCGCAGCATATAGAAAGTCTCCATGGCCTGCTCCAACAAACGTTTTTCCAGATTAGGATGATGTACCTTGATAATCGTTTCCATACCTTCAGGATCGGGAAACTCTATATAGTGGAAAATGCAACGGCGCAAAAAGGCATCGGGCAGTTCTTTTTCGGCATTACTGGTAATAACTACGATAGGCCGCTGAACCGCTGCAATCGTTTCTTTAGTTTCGGGAATGTAAAAACTCATCTGGTCTAACTCCCAAAGCAGGTCATTGGGGAATTCCAGATCGGCTTTATCAATCTCATCTATTAGCAGTATCACCGGTTCGGAAGAGGTAAAGGCTTCACCCAGTTTGCCCAGCTTAATGTATTTTTTAATATTGGCTACATCACCTTCACCAAACTGGCTGTCATATAGTCTTTGGACAGTATCATATACATAAAGCCCCTCCTGGGCTTTGGTAGTGGATTTTATATTCCAGATAATAAGCTCCTTATCCAGAGAATCCGCAATACTCTGGGCCAGCATGGTTTTACCCGTACCCGGTTCTCCCTTAATTAAGAGCGGTTTTTGCAGTGCAATTGCAATATTTACAGAATTTCTTAAATTATCTGATACTATGTAATCCTCAGACCCGCGGTAGCCGGTACTGGCCTCATAGCGTCTTGCTTTCTTACTCATTTTTTCTATTCCCCCATTAAATATATGTATTGCCTTATTTACCTCGAATAGTACCAGAAAACCGTATTCCCGTCAATCGTACCGGTTATCCATAGCCGCCGACTTTCCTGCCAGGTATCCGGTAGAAAAGGCGGCTTGCAGATTAAAACCTCCAGTGTAACCATCCACATCAAGTATTTCCCCGGCAAAATATAAACCTTTTACTAACCGGGACTCCATGGTCTTAGGGTTAATTTCTTTAACATCCACTCCTCCGGCAGTAACTATGGCTTCGCCAATGGGACGAGTGGCGGTGACGGTAATTTCCAGGTTCTTTAACAGCTGCAGCAATTTCCTGCGCTCTGTCCGGGTCACCTGATGGCTTTCCTTATTTTCATCTATGCCGCTTAAATCCACTATAACCGGGATTAATTTTTTCGGTAAAAGGCGATCCAATGAGTTTTTAAATTGACGCCGGGAATAGGTTTCTAAATCACGCTGCAAACGCTCATCCAGTTTCTCCTCACTTAAGGCTGGTTTCAGGTCTATAGACAGCCGTACAGTTTCCTGCCGGCGATATAATACTTCTCCGATATCCCGGCTCATGCTCAAAATAATTGGTCCTGATACCCCAAAATGGGTAAAAAGCATTTCCCCAAATTCCTGATTAATATGGCTGCCGTCGGACCGGTAGGCAGCAGCCGCTACATTCTTCAGGCTTAAACCCTGCAGTTTCTTAACCCATTCTTCCCCGGCTACCAGCGGTACCAATCCAGGGCGGGGCGGGATTATGCGATGCCCTGCAGCTCGGGCCCAATCATATCCATCTCCGGTGGACCCAGTACCCGGGTAGGACATCCCTCCGGTAGTAATGATAGCTGATTCACAGGGAATAACTTCTCCCTCTACCTTAATTCCTTTAACCTGGGAAGTTTCTATTTCCATACCCTGAACTCGACGCTTACAAATAATTTCCACGCCGTTATCCAGCATATTCCGGTAAAGAACGGCTACCACGTCCTCTGCCCGTCCACTGGCCGGAAAAACCCGCTGGCCCCGTTCAATAACAGTTGCTAACCCCCGTTTATTAAAAAAACTAATTAAATCCTGATTGGAAAACTGGTTCAGGGCGCTGTAGAGAAAACGTCCATTCCCAGCATAGCCGGACATAAAGACCTCCCCCTCCAGAGCCGATGTAATATTGCAGCGACCCTTTCCAGTTAGCTTAAGCTTCTTTCCCACTTGCTCCTTCTTCTCCAGCAGGGTTACCCGCGCTCCATTCTCAGCCGCAACTGCTGCTGCCATCATCCCCGCCGGCCCCGCCCCGACTACTATCACTCCTGGCATACACTATCCTCCCAAATACATAAATTGGGCATTAATTAATTGTCTACCCTGTTCTCTTCTGTTACAATCTTATTTGTAATGGTAAGAGAAACGGAGGTATTTGTATATTGTCTAAACCGGTCAAAAGTGGAGTTCCGAAATCATTATTTGTCCTTATTATCGTTATTCTGGCCTCTATGTTTTATTATGCCGCATATAGAGACTATTCTAACCCCGAGGTTGTGGCGAAGAGTTTTTATAGTGCCTATTTTAAGAGCGACTATGATACTATGGCTCAAAACCTCAGCGTATTCTGGGGAGTTCAGTTTATGCCCCAGTATATGATAATGTCTCCCGACGAATTAATTGAAAAACGTCCTGCTATTGAGGCAAGCATGACCGATTTTATCACCCGGATGGAATCGGAAAATAAGGTCCCGGCCAATATGAGCATTAAGATATTACCTAAATATACCCAGCGAGCCGATAATACTGCTCTGGTAGTTTATGAATTCAGGGAGAAAAATAAATCTATGGCTATGGAGATGGCACTAATGGTAAAGGAAAATAATCGCATGCGCATTTTTCAGATGATGCCGGCAGACCAGGCCCAACTGGATCAGTTGACTGGACATGACATAGCCGCCATTGAGGAGAGCTTTAAAGAAATGCTGGGGCAATAAAATAAAATAGGGGGCATAAATGCCCCCCTATTTATTTTCGCATTAACTACCCCTGTTCCAGGTGCAATTCATTGCCTACGGTATAAAAAACCTTGCCGCCAGCAGGAACTTCCACCCGATCAGGTAAGATGCAGCCTTCGGCCACCACAGCTCCTGGATTAAGCTTAACTCCCTGGCCCAGGGTACTACCGGAGCCTATTACCGCTTCTTTAATAATGGTTTTATCCCCTATTGCGGTATTTTCCCAGACCACCGAGTTGCTTATGTAGGCATTATTACCAATATGACATCCGGATCCGATTACCACATTACCTTCAAATCTGACGTTGTTACCACAGGTTACACCTTCTCCCAGGAGTACCCGAGAACCTTCGGCAGTTTTAATAATCTTCCCGGCGGTATTAGTTTTAACCCGCTGTTGCAGTATGTCACTATGGGCCTGGCAGTAGGTAGAAATGTTACCTACATCACACCAGTAGTCTTTTACCGGTACGCCATAAAAAGGTGCCCCCATTTTGACTAGATGGGGAAATACCTGTTTACCAAAATCGTAAAACTGCCGGGTCGGTATGTATTTAAAAATCTCCGGTTCGAAAACATAAATTCCGGTGTTGGCATTATGACTTAAGGCTTCCTCAGGCCGGGGTTTCTCCTGAAACCTTTTAATTTTACCGTCTTCGTCAGTAATTACTACCCCGAAATGCTCAACTTCGTCAACCTCTTTGAGGGCTATACTGGCCAGGGCTCCTTGCTTACGGTGGGCTGCCAGCAGCTGTCCCAGGTCGATATCAGTCAGGGCGTCCCCGCTTATAACTACAAAAGTGTCCTCCAAAAACCATTCACAATTCTTAACCCCGCCGGCAGTTCCCATAAGCTCATCTTCCTGGGAATAAGTCATGGAAACGTCAAATTCACTGCCATCCCCAAAATATGAACTGATATTATCGGCATGGTAGTGGAGATTGCAGATTAAATCATCATAACCATGAGTATGAAGAAGGGTAACTATACTCTCCATCAAAGGCACATTGGCCATTGGTATCATAGGTTTAGGAACCCGGGTGGTCAAGGGCATAAGCCTGGACCCTACCCCGGCTGCCATTATCATTGCCTTCATAAATCATACGCCCCCCTGTTGCTTAATCAGACGCAGCTAATTTTTAACCGGTCGGGCAGACACATGGGTCTGCCCCTACAATCTCTCGCGACTAACCCCTTACTGATTCGGAACGACACAGGGGTCGTTCCCTACAAATTGTCGAGATCATAGAGAAGATATTGGTATTTCCAGAATACTATGTTGCGCATCTTCTTATTAATATACACCAGGAAAGCCTTAACGGCAATTTATTACTATTTACCCAAATGCTTTTTTAACAGGTGGAAGTTAATGCTGTCAACTATAGCCTGCCAGGAGGCTTCAATAATATTTTCCGATACTCCTACGGTACTCCACTTGTCACTCTGATCAGCCGAGTCTATTAATACCCTGACCTTGGCGGCAGTGCCATCATTGCCGTTTAAAACCCTGACCTTGTAATCACTCAGGTGCATTTCTGCAATTTCCGGGTAAACCTCATTCAGGGCTTTACGTAGTGAATTATCTAGAGCGTTGACCGGTCCCTCGCCTTCGGCAGCAGTATGAACGGTATTATCGCCTATCTGCATTTTTATCATGGCTTCAGCGCTAAATTCTTCTTCCCCTTCGCTTTTCTCTAAAATAATTTTTAAATTTTTTAATTGGAAGAAGTCCTCATACTGGCCAAAAGCCTTGCGCAGGAAGAGTTCCAGGGAGGCATCCGCCCCTTCAAACTGGAATCCCTGGTTTTCCAATTCTTTGATTTGTTTCATCAGCCGCCGGGTTTCGGCATCATAGGTATTAACATCAATATTTAGTTCTTTAGCCTTATACAACAGGTTGGACAAACCAGAAAGCTCTGATACCAGAACCCGCCGGTGATTTCCCACTTCTTCCGGATTAATATGCTCGTAGGTGAGCGAGTCTTTCAAGAGAGCACTGACATGGATTCCGCCCTTATGGGCAAAGGCTCCATGACCTACGAAAGGCTGGTTGTTATAGTGGGGCATGTTAGCAATTTCACTGACATAATGGGATACCTCGCTAAGGTACTTGAGATTACCAGGTGGCAAACAGCTTAATCCCATTTTCAATTCCAGGTTGGGGATTACTGAACAGATATCACTGTTTCCACAGCGCTCCCCATAACCATTAATAGTTCCCTGAACCTGGCGACATCCATGCTTTACCGCCACCAGCGAATTGCTTACTGCACAGCCGGAATCATTATGGGCATGTATCCCTAGAGGAGTCTGCACCTGGCTCCGTACTTCTTGAACAATTGTTCCAATTTCCCAGGACATGCTGCCTCCATTAGTATCACAGAGTATCAGCCAGTCGGCACCAGCAACGGCAGCAGTTTGCAATACCTGCAGGGCATAGTCCGGGTTGTTTTTAAACCCGTCAAAAAAGTGTTCCGCATCAAAGATTACTTCCAGGCCTTTATCTTTTAAATATGAAATAGTTTCCCGAATCATATTTAAATTTTCTTCCAGCGTTGTTTCCAGAGCCCGCAGGACATGGAAATCCCAGGTCTTACCGACTATAGTAATAGTCCCGGCTCCCGATTCCAACAGGGCTTTAACATTACTATCCTGCTTTACTGTAATTCCCGGTTTACGGGTAGAACCAAAAGCAGCCACCCGGGCATTTTTTAAGCCCAACAGCTGCACCTGTTTAAAAAATTCCAGGTCTTTAGGATTGCTTCCGGGCCAGCCACCCTCAATATAGGATACTCCCAGGTAGTCCAGCTTCTGAGCAATTTTTATCTTATCATCCAGGGAAAAAGAAATCCCTTCTCCCTGGGCCCCATCCCGCAGGGTCGTATCATAAATTAAAACATCCAACTTCTTATCCCCAAGGTTTCAAACCTCCTAAAAACTAATTAGATGCCTATTAATTCGGGGTTCACCGCTTCCAATGTTTCATGTGAAACAATTTGTCTAAAGAGAAACATTTTCTAATTATCCGCCTAAAATATACTCCGCTACCAGGTCGCCAGTTTGGACTGTATTAAGCGGCTTTTTGCCGGGTTCCATAAGATCGGGGGTGCGGTAGCCTTCTTCCAGTACCCGGCGTACCGCCTGCTCGATAGTAACCGCTTCTTCTTCCCTATCAAAGGAATATCTTAACATCATGGCGGCTGACAATATGGTAGCCAGTGGATTAGCCTTATTCTGCCCCGCAATATCAGGCGCACTTCCATGGGAAGGCTCGTAGAGTGCCACCTTACCACCAATGGAAGCACTGGCCAGCATGCCGATGGAACCAGTCAACATGGAAGCTTCATCAGTAAGTATGTCCCCAAACATGTTTTCAGTTACAATCACGTCAAATTGACGGGGATTGCGAATAAGCTGCATGGAACAGTTATCTACGTACATATGGGCGGTTTCCACATCGGGATGTTCGGCTGCCAGCTTAGTTACGGTCTCACGCCATAAACGAGAGCTTTCCAATACATTGGCTTTGTCTACTGAACATACTTTGCTACGGCGCTTGCGGGCGGCCTGGTAGGCAAAGCGGACAATTCTTTCTATTTCATAGGTGGAATAAGTTAGGATATCGGTAGCCTTCTCCCCATCCGGGGTTTTCTCTCTCTTTTTTTCGCCAAAATATAGTCCTCCGGTAAGCTCCCGGATAACCAGAATATCTACCCCAGAGATAACTTCCTCCTTCAGGGTAGACGCATGCAACAGGCTGGGGAAAAGAACACAGGGGCGCAGGTTAGCAAAAAGCTCCAGTTCCTTGCGCAAGGGTAGTAAGGCCCCAATTTCCGGTCTTAGTTCCACCGGCAGGTTATCCCACTTGGGTCCGCCAATAGCACCGAGAAGTACGGCATCAGAGTGTCGGCATAGTTCCAGGGTAGCAGCCGGCAGGGGATGCCCAAGCTCGTCATATGCGGCACCGCCTATCAGGGCTTCGGTAAATTCAAACTCCAGTCCAAACTTTTTGCCTACTGCCTGCAGGGCTTTAACTGCTTCCGGTACGATTTCTACCCCTATACCATCTCCGGGAAGTACAGCTATCTTGTACATTAAGTCCATCCTCTCATCATTTATCTTTACATGTATTAGACGCGGATTACGCGGAACCTTTCAGGGAATGACGCGGCTTTTTAAGGTTAAAATATAAAACGGTCTGTAATTTTAGAGTTTTACATAATTTTTTGCATAATTAGGTTTTTTGATAAATCACAATTATTTTCATGGAATGTTATCCTGAGGCAAAGCCAAATGGTCTAAGACTCTTCGCTATCGCTCAGAGTGACATATTATCCCTGCCTAATCCGCGTGAGCGCAGCGAGTCCGCGTCTATTTTTATCTTTTGTCTTTGATGTAATTAATCAGGCCGCCTTTAGCCATGATTTCCTGCATAAAGGGAGGGAAAGGAGCGGCCTCATAAACCTCACCGGTCCTCAAATTGCGAACCTGCCCTAAATCAAGGTCTACTTCTACTTCATCGCCGCTATTAATAGCATCAATGGCAGCATCACATTCCAGAATAGGCAGCCCGGTATTTATGGCATTGCGATAAAATATGCGAGCAAAGGAGCGCGCAATTACGCAGGATACTCCCGCCCCCTTAATTGCTATGGGGGCATGTTCCCGGGAACTGCCGCAGCCGAAATTCTTATCCGCAACTATAATATCCCCGGCTGTCACTTTATTAGGAAACTCGGCATCAGCATCCTCCATGCAATGTTTGGCTAACTCCAGGGGGTCAAAGGTATTCAGATAACGTGCCGGTATAATAGCATCAGTATCAACATCGGCACCAAATTTATGCACCTTACCGGTAAATTTCATACTCTACACCTCCCAGGGAGCAGTAATGCGCCCTTTTATGGCACTGGCTGCTGCTACCGCAGGACTGGCCAGGTAAACTTCACTCTCCGGATGACCCATACGGCCCACAAAATTACGGTTGGTAGTAGCCAGGGCTTTTTCCCCTTTGGCTAAGATACCCATGTGTCCTCCCAAACAAGGGCCACAGGTAGGCGTGCTGACTACTGCTCCAGCCTCAATAAAGGTCTCAATATAACCCTGGCGCAGGGCATCCAGATAAATCTGCTGGGTACCAGGGAAAATCAGCAGGCGTATTTCCGGATGTACTTTCTTCCCTTTAAGCAGGGAAGCCGCTATCTCTAAATCCTCCAGCCTACCATTGGTACAGGAACCAATAACCACCTGGTCCAGACTAACTGCAGTAGCCTCACTGACCGGACGGGTATTTTCCGGCAGGTGGGGAAAGGCTATTACCGGTTCCATTTTGGAAACATCATATTCCCGGATTTCGAAATATTCGGCATCAGGATCTGATTGGAACACAGTATAAGGACGCTTGGCCCTTTTCTCAACATATTTTCGGGTTATGTTATCAGCAACAATAATTCCATTTTTACCACCGGCTTCAATGGCCATATTAGCCATGGTAAAACGATTATCCATAGAAAGTTTACTGATCACCTCTCCGGTAAACTCCATTGACATATAGCGGGCTCCATCTACCCCAATGTCTCCAATAGTATGAAGAATCAAGTCCTTGCCGCTTAACCAGCGGGGCATTTCCCCATAGTAAATAAATTTAATACTTTCCGGTACCTTAAACCATGCTTCTCCGGTAGCCATACCGGCAGCCATATCGGTAGAGCCTACGCCGGTAGCAAAGGCACCCAGAGCCCCATAGGTACAGGTATGGGAATCGGCGCCAATAATAAGATCACCTGGGAGTACCAGTCCCTGCTCTGGGAGCAGGCAATGTTCTATCCCCATACAGCCTATCTCAAAATAATGCTTTACCCCCAGCTTACGGGCAAAGTCGCGCATAATTTTGCTTTGTTCAGCCGATTTTATATCCTTGTTGGGGGTAAAATGATCCGGTACCAAAACAATCTTTTCCTGATCAAATACCTGGTCCATTCCCAGTTTCTCAAATTCAGCTATAGCTACCGGTGCTGTAACATCGTTGCCTAACACCACATCCAGTTTGCAGTTTATCAGTTCACCGGGAGCTACAAATTCTTTACCCGCATGAGCGGCCAGAATTTTCTGGCTTACGGTCATTCCCATAGTCTTACACATCCTTAATATGATAATAGTGTGCTGGTAGCAGACGGTATTAGGTATGCTAAAGTTAAGTGGTAACCCAAAATACGGGGTTAATTGTAAATTATGAATTATGAATTTTTAATTAACGTTGAAATGCTTACGCATTTCCTTGTATTACAATTAGCTTAAATCCCGTCCGCTAATCTTCAAGCTTGTTTGTGGCCCTAAGACCATATGGGTTAATATAATTTTTAACACTGAATTTTTTATAAACAACCCTAATTTGCAAGAGATTGAAATAAGAAGAATACGAAGTATTTCAACCGTAATTCAAGATTAAAAATTAAGAATTAAAAATTCGTTTAAACCTCGCGGTATCGTTGTTGTTCAAAATAGTAGCGGTTAATAGCATCAATGTAGGATTTTACACTGGCCTCAATAATATCTGTACTTAGGCCCCGTCCATTAAACATTTTGCCGTTAATTTCAATACGTGATATTACCTCACCCAGAGCATCTTTACCACCACTTACCGCATTTAGTTTATAGTCGTGCATTTTTCCATAAATATCGGTAATCTTATCCACGGCGTGACAGGCTGCGTCTACCGGACCATCTCCGGTGGATGCGGCTTCGTAAGTTTTGTCTTCTATCGTTAATTTAACCGTAGCGGTAGGGACAATACTGGTACCACTGCATATATGCAGGTAAGAAAGACTGAAACGTTCAGGTACTGCCCGAACCTGGCTGGTTACCAGGGCTTCTAAATCTTCATTGGTAACTTCTTTTTTCTTATCAGCAATATCTTTGAAACGTGCAAATGCACGATTCAGTTCTTCATCATCCAATTCATAGCCCAGTTCACTCATGCGTTCTTTGAAAGCATGGCGGCCGGAATGTTTGCCCAGAACCAAATTATTGGTTTTTACTCCCACCAATTCCGGGCTCATTATTTCATAGGTGCTGCGTTCTTTTAGTACGCCGTCCTGATGAATACCAGCTTCGTGGAGAAAGGCATTTTTCCCTACTATAGCTTTATTAGGCTGCACTGGCATTCCGGTTAATGTACTTACCAGTCGACTGGTGCGGTAAATCTCATTGTAATTTACGTTTATTTGCCGTCCGAAATAGTGCTGGCGAGTATACAGGGCCATGATAATTTCCTCTAAAGAGGCATTTCCTGCCCTTTCCCCGATACCGTTAACGGCACATTCCACCTGGCGGGCACCATTAATAATACCGGCAATAGAATTGGCTACTGCCATCCCCAGATCATCATGGCAGTGTACACTGATTATGGCCTGGTCAATATTAGGTACCCGTTCCCGGAGGTTTTTGATAAAGGCCCCGAATTCCTCAGGTACGGCATAGCCGACGGTATCTGGAAGATTAACTGTAGTAGCTCCAGCCTCAATAACGTTTTCTATCACCACCGCCAGATAGTCCAAATCAGAACGGGATGCGTCTTCAGCCGAAAACTCTACATCGCTGCAGTACTGCTTCGCATAGGCAACGGCATCCACCGCCAGAACCAGGGCTTCTTCCCGGCTCTTTTGTAGTTTATGTTTTAAATGTATATCTGATGTGGCCAAAAATGTATGAATCCGGGGAGACTCTGCTCCCTTGACGGCTTCCCAGGTCCGGTCAATATCCTTTCGGTTAGCCCGGCATAACCCGGTAATAACTGGTCCCCTGACTTTTTCTGCAATCTTCTTGACCGCAGCGAAATCACCGGGGGAAGCAACAGGAAAACCGGCCTCAATTACATCAACACCCAGGCGAGCTAATTGATAAGCTATCTCCAGCTTTTCATCTACATTCAAACTAACCCCCGGAGACTGCTCGCCATCCCGCAGGGTAGTATCAAACAAATATAAGCGTTTACTATTCGCCATAATACCCCTCTTTTCCAATTAAGAATTAATAATTATAAATTAGCACACAAGGGGACGGTTCTCCTGTGCGTCTTTGTGGTTAATCCCAGGCGAACACGGGGACAGTCCCTCTGTTTCCTTGGTTCCGGACGAAACAGCAGGGACAGTCCCCATGTTCGCCCTTATGCCATAATCCTCACTTCTTATGCGCTCTCGTCTATTTTCATAAGTGGTTGCGTGTGCTAAGCATACACAACTGGTTAATTATTAATTCTCAATTCTTAATTCCCTATTTGCTTTCTTTTAACCAGGGCATCATGGCACGGAGTTCGGCTCCCACTTCTTCAATCAAATGTTCTTTGTTTTGTCTCTTCAAGGCATTAAACTGCGGCCGCCCCACCTGGTTTTCCAGCAGCCAGTTCTTGGCAAAAACGCCATCCTGAATATCCTTTAAAGCCTCTTCCATGGCCCAGCGAGCTTCGTCACCAATAATATCCGGTCCCTTGGTATAGTCGCCCCATTCCGCAGTATCACTGATGGAATAGCGCATATAACTCATACCGCCCTCATATATCAGATCAACAATCAATTTCAGCTCATGCAGACATTCAAAATAGGCAATTTCCGGCTGGTAGCCTGCCATCACCAGGGTTTCAAAGCCGGTTTTAACCAGCTGGGTTACCCCGCCACATAGTACACACTGTTCACCGAACAAATCGGTTTCGGTTTCTTCCTGGAAACTGGTTTCAATTACTCCTGCCCGGGTACAGCCTATTCCACAGGCATAAGCTAAACCTATTTCCTTGGCCTGTCCGCTGAAATCCTGCTGCACGGCAACTAATCCGGGTACCCCGGCACCCTTTACATACATCCTTCTTACTAAATGGCCAGGGCTTTTGGGAGCTACCATAAATACATCAACAAATGCCGGAGGTACTATCTGTCCGTAATGAATGTTAAAACCATGAGAAAATCCCAGGGCATCCCCTTCTTTAAGATAAGGCTTAATTTCTTCATTATAGACCCGGGCCTGAACTTCATCAGGTAAAAGAATTTGGATAATATCTGCAGCCTGGGCGGCTTCGACAACGGTCATAGGCTGTATACCTGCTTCAATTACTGCATTCCATTCCTTTTCACTGGCTTCATCAAAAGGTTTCCTTAAACCTACAACTACATTTAGTCCGCTTTCCTTAAGATTCTGAGCCTGAGCATGACCCTGGGAACCGAAACCCATAACCCCTATGGTCTTTCCCTTCAAAAGATCTAGATTTGCATCTGCATCATAATACATTTTTGCCATTATAATTAACCTCCTTAAATCTATCAGCTTACCAGGCTTTTACCTGGCTGCATCACTATTTAATCTCCCCCCGCACCATAGCTACTATCCCGGTACGTACCAGCTCAATGATACCAAAGGGCTTTAATGATTCTACTATAGCGTCAATCTTGCCGCTATCTCCGGTGACCTCAATAATCAGTGAGGTCTTGCCTATATCTACAATGCGGGCCCGGAAAATATCTACAATCTGTACTATTTCAGCCCGGACATTAACATCGGCTTTAACCTTTATCATTACCAGTTCTCTTTCTACGGAGCGCTTGTCGGTAATGTCCACTATTTTTATAACATCAACCAGCTTATAGAGCTGTTTGGTTACCTGTTCCATGATTTTTTCATCACCCATTACCACAATGGTTATACGAGATATACTGGGGTTTTCGGTTTCCCCAACGGCCAGGCTTTCAATATTATAACCGCGCCGGCGAAATAGAGTAGTTACCCGGGTAAGTACACCGGGGCGATTCTCAACAATAACTGCCAATGTATGTCTTCTCATATTTCTACACCCCCCAGCATTTGCGAGAGAGAGCCTCCTGGCGGTACCATAGGATAGACATCAGCTTCCCTTTCCACCAAAATATCCAATACCACTGGCCGGTCAGTAACCTGCAAGGCTTGCTTTAGAGCATGATCAAGCTCCTCTTCCCGGCTTACCCTGATACCAATGGCACCATAGGCTTCAGCCAGTTTCACAAAATCGGGTTGATGGCTCATATCAGTAGATGAATAGCGCCCTCCGTAGAAAAGACCCTGCCACTGCCTGACCATCCCGAGAAACTGATTGTTAAGTATGCAAACTATGACTGGTAATTGGTATTGCACCGCAGTTGCTAATTCCTGTATGTTCATCTGAATACTGCCATCTCCGGCTATATCTATAACCGGAAGGTCAGGCCGGCCAATCTTGGCCCCGATGGCTGCAGGAAGACCATAACCCATGGTTCCCAATCCCCCGGAAGTCAGGAAAGTGCGGGGATGTTCAAATTTGTAATACTGGGCTGCCCACATCTGGTTTTGCCCTACCTCGGTGGTAATAATAGCATTACCCCGGGTCAGGTCATATATTTTCTCGATAACGTTCTGGGGCATTATGCGACCCTCACAAGAGTTACCATAACGTAAAGGGAATTCTTCTTTCCAGCGGTCAATAGTCTGGTGCCATTCCCAATACTCTGTAACTTCATCCAGGCGCTGGTTAATGCCCTGCAATACTTCCTTTACCTGGCCGACAATAGGAACATCTACATCTACATTTTTGCCGATTTCAGCAGCATCTATGTCAATATGAATTACCCGGGCATGGGGAGCAAAGGTAGCAATATTACCCGTTACCCGGTCATCGAAACGTACCCCTATGGCAATCAGCAGGTCGGACTCGCCGATAGCATAATTGGCATAACGGGTGCCATGCATACCTAACATGCCCAAATTAAGATAGTTGTTGCCAGGGAAAGCGCCCATTCCCATCAGAGTGGTAGTAACCGGAATTTTACGTTTCAGGGCTAATTCCCTTAACTCCTCTGCAGCATTGGAAGAAATAACTCCCCCACCCGCATAAATAACCGGACGTTTAGCAGTTTTAATCAACTCCACCGCGGAAATAACCTGCCCCGAATTATACCCCTTCATAACCCGGTAACCGCGCAAATTAACTTCCACTTCTTCCGGTTTATAGTCTATACTTCTTTCCATTACATCTTTGGGCAGGTCAACTACTACCGGGCCAGGCCGGTTGGTACTGGCAATATAAAAGGCCTCTTTTACGGTGTGCGCTACATCTTCAGTTCTTTCCACCACGTAATTATGTTTGGTTATAGGCATGGTAATACCGGTTATGTCAGCTTCTTGAAAGGCATCCCGGCCTATTACAGGGGTTCCCACCTGTCCGGTAAAACAGACCAGGGGAATGGAATCCATATTGGCAGTAGCAATACCAGTAACCAGGTTGGTTGCACCTGGACCTGAGGTTGCTATACAAACCCCTACCTTCCCAGTTGCTCGTGCATAGCCGTCAGCAGCATGGGCCACCCCCTGTTCATGTCGGCCCAGGATATGACGGATGCTGGACTCAAACAGCGCATCATAGATAGGAAGAACTGCGCCCCCGGGGTAGCCGAATACAGTGTCAACACCTTCGTCCTGCAAACAACGTAATAAAATCTCTGCTCCCTTTAACTGCACCTGAACTCACCTCGATTTATAATTTTAAATTTTGAATTTTAAATTTTGAATTAATGTAGGAAATGCTATAACATTTCCTTTTATTTAACTAAAAGAATAAATGCATTAGACTAAATAATTAGAGCTAATTTGGTAATAAAAAGAAATACATAGTATTTCTACCGCAATTAAAAATTAAGAATTAAAAATTCTTAATTAATCCCACTACTTTGGGTCACCCCTAAACTTTGCCGTACTATACTTTCTGCTACCAGCACCCAATTTTCTTACTAAAAAAGCGGGCTTTTGATGGCCCGCTTAACTTTAATCTCTCCGGTTATTTTTTGAAAATAGCTCCGGAACTGGCTGATTGTACCATCTTAGCATATCGTTGCATATATCCGCTTTTAATTTTTGGCTCTGGTACTTTCCAGCGGGCTTGCCTCTTTTCTAGTATTTCTGTGTCTACCATAAGGTCCAGCCGGCAGGCCGGAATATTTATTCGTATAAGGTCCCCTTCCTCTACCAGAGCAATTAGGCCTCCTGCTACTGCTTCCGGAGATACATGTCCTATGGAGGCTCCCCGGGTAGCACCAGAAAAACGCCCGTCGGTTATAAGGGCTACTTCTTTATCCAATCCGATACCTGCTATAGCCGAGGTGGGAGTAAGCATCTCCCGCATGCCCGGTCCCCCTGCAGGTCCTTCATAACGTATAACAATAACATCCCCAGCTACAATCTTACCTGCCAGGATAGCTTCTACTGATTCTTCTTCCGAGTCAAAAACCCGGGCCGGGCCTTCATGATACATCATTTCTTCAGCAACTGCACTTTTCTTAACTACTGCCCCTTCAGGAGCCAGGTTACCAAATAGAATAGCCAACCCACCAGTTTGGCTATAAGGGTTATCCAGCGGCCTGATAACATCATGGTCCAGAACCGGGGTAGAAGCAATATTCTCACCCACAGTTCTAGCGCTAACAGTCATACAGCCGGTATTAATCAAACCCTTACGGTTTAGTTCATTAAACATGGCCTGAATACCACCTGCCCGGTACAGGTCTTCCATATGGTGTTCCCCGGCCGGACTTAATTTACACAAGTGGGGAGTAGTAGCGCTTATTTCGTTAAATAAATTAAGGTTAATATTTACACCCGCCTCAGCAGCTATAGCCAGCAGGTGTAATACGGAATTACTGGAACAGCCTATAGCCATATCCAATCGTATTGCATTCTGAAAGGCATCAGCAGTCATAATGTCCAGAGCCTTAATATCTTGTTCCCATAACTGCATAATCTGCATCCCGGCTTTTTTGGCCAGCCGTATCCTCTCCGAATAAACCGCCGGAATAGTGCCATTGCCGGCCAGGGCCATACCCAGGGCCTCGGTTAGGCAGTTCATAGAATTAGCGGTAAACATACCGGAACAGGAACCACAGGTGGGGCAAGCATTTTCTTCCAGGTCAGCCAGCTCTTCCAGGCTCATGCGCCCGGCAGCCGCAGCACCTACTCCCTCAAAAACCTGGGTCAGGCTAACTGCTTTTCCCTTTACCCTGCCGGCTAACATAGGACCACCGCTTATAAATATTGCAGGTAAATTTAAGCGGGCTGCAGCCATTAGCATACCCGGCACTATTTTATCACAGTTGGGTATAAATACCAGGGCATCAAAGGCATGCGCGGTAGCCATAATCTCGACGGAGTCGGCTATGATTTCCCGGCTGCCCAGAGAATATTTCATACCGGTATGGTTCATAGCAATGCCATCACAAACACCAATGGTCTGAAACTCCATTGGGGTACCCCCGGCCAAGCGTACACCGGCTTTTACCGCTTCGGCAATTTTATCCAGGTTAATATGGCCAGGAATAATATCGTTTTTAGAGTTTACTATTCCCACCAGAGGTCGGGACATCTCCTCATCGGTAAGCCCCAGGGCTTTAAAAAGCGAGCGGTGGGGAGCCTTTTCCAGGCCCTTTTTGGCCAAATCACTGCGCATGCTGGTCACCTCCTGATAATTAGACGCAAATCATTTAAATGTAATATTAAGAAATGCGAAGCATTTCTTTCCTTAATTAAAAATTAAAAATTTATAATTCAAAATTACTTAAATATAACCGCTTCGGGGCCTTCGGGTTCTTTCACCAGTTCCCGGAACTCGTTCAGGAGAGTAGCAAATACCGGTCCTGGTTTCCCATCGCCGATTACCCGGCCATCAATTTTGGTTACCGGAATTAATTCCGCGGCGGTTCCGGTTAAGAATACCTCGTCGGCCACAAAAAGGTCGTACCGGGTAAAGGTGGTTTCCTCCACGGGAATGCCATTCTTTTGCGCCAATTTAATTACTTCATTACGGGTTACTCCCTCCAGCATACCCAGATGTATAGCCGGAGTCTTTAACACGCCATTTTTAACCATGAATATATTGTCACCGGTACACTCGGCTACATAACCTTCCTGGTTAAGCAGTATAGCCTCCGGTACCCCAGCGATATTGGCTTCAATTTTAGCCATGATATTATTCAGGTAGTTCAGTGATTTAATGCGGGGATTAACTCCCTCGGGACCATTACGACGAGTAGGAACAGTAATTACGGTCAACCCGTTGGTATAAGTTTCATCCGGGTACAGAGTAATTGAAGAAGCTATACATACTACTGTAGCTATATTACATTTTTTCGGGTCCAAACCCAAATCGCCCTTACCCCTGGATACCACTGCCCGAATGTAGGCATCCTTCAGTTCATTCTGTCGGCAAGTATCTACTATAACATTGGACATTTCTTCCTTACTAATAGGAATTTCCAAATTTATAGCTTTGGCCGAGTCATAAAGCCGATCAACATGATCTTTAAGTCGGAATACGCTGTTGTGGTAAGCCCTTATTCCTTCAAACACACCGTCGCCGTATAGAAAACCATGGTCAAAAACTGATACTTTGGCATCCGGTTCATCGACAAATTTACCATCCAGATAAATCCTTAGTCCCATCCATACCACTCCTTATTTTTCCTAAAAATCAACCCATTCTACAGCTAAAAAAGAATATAAAAAAACCTCTCGCCCAACTCAGGGACGAGAGGATATTTCCCGCGGTACCACCCTGCTTGTCGCTTTTACACGACCTCTTGCAGCACAAATTATACGATGCTAACTTGCTAACGGACTTTTTCGTCCGGCACACCTACTAAACCCTTTAAAGGTCTTTCAGATAGCAGCTCCAGGATGATCACCACCCAAAGGTTGATACCGGTTCTCAGCTTAGCCGGCTCTCTGTTATCAATTTACTCCACGTGTCGGTTCCCTTCATAGCCTGTTTAGTTTTATTGATTATCTATAAAGTATATTTAAACCATTCAGCGCTGTCAATAGAATATTCTATTGTTTACTCTCTTTTTTTTGTTCTACCTTGCGAATATATTCCTTAAGACCAATGTTTTTGCGATACTGCATATAAGGGGCTTTGCTATGCTGTTTTAGATTTTTAAACATAGTCCATAATAATCTAGTACCCTCTTCAGTTTCACATGCTTCCGAAGGACTCATACCACTTAAGGCACTTAGCCGGCTATGATACCATTTATCTAGATAGATTTCCTTTAACTGAGGTTCTAACCCTGGATATTCCTTTTTTATATCAGTAGTTAATATGTCGAAAAAGCCTTCATTTCTGACTTCCATGCCGTCAAACTCGAGATAACCATACATCTGTTCCTCAAATTCCTGTCGGGCCATATTTATGTCCTGCTCACCAAAAGCTGATACGTTTACCCAATTAGAACCAAGCAAGTATTCGGCAAAGAAATTGCTGCTGCCGCTTTCTTTAACTATTTGGTAATACAAGGTATAACTATTATCCAGTTTTATCTTAATATTCTTTAATTCTTCTATCCGCTTTACTACCTGCTCCCGGTCTTTAATCAGGTAACGGGTAGTAATCAAGCGCATACCATCATCATAAATAGAATTATCTTCTCCCTGATACAACAAATCTTCGAAGCTAATATATTGCCCTCCCAGGTAGGCATATGCAGTCATCAGGCTTACCTCGTAGTCCCCTCTGGGAATTACAGCTGTAGTCTCTTCGTTTAATAAATGGTGAATATCGCTTATAGTAGCAGAATTGGGCGATATAATAACCAGTTCATCACCGTTCAGTATTACATCAGCAATAACCCCGCTCATAAAGGATACTCCAAGATTAAAATTATCGTCGAAATAACTAATTCGTAAGTGAGTACCACAAGGTAATTCTTCAACTTCCCTTATGTTATCTACCCTCTCCAGTATTTCAAAGAGTTCTTCTATATCTAAAATTTCATACACCCGACAGAAGGTCGGCGCACTTAAAGGGGATTGGGCTGAATGCGGGTCTATTAATTGGTAGCTACACTTATCAATATCTCCAATAGACCAATAACCCGATTCATATAGCAGGTAGAATCTATATTCGCTGCTATAGAATTTATGATTTTCAACCCTGATCATGGAGGCTGTAACCCGGGCCGTATTTCTGGTACCCTGTACTTCCTTGGCTTCACCTTCCAGAATTATAGTATCAGGATTAATCAACTCGGCAAAACGTTCAAAAAAAAGCGATGGTGAGAGCTGACGCCCGGATAGAAGTGAGAATATATAAGGAAAATCATTACGGCCAAGCGCATTAAAAAAACTATTAATTACCTGACGTGGGGTTAAGCGAGCTGATACACTACGTAAAAGGGCCTTGATCCATTCATAGTCTTGCTGGTTTACATCCACATCCAGGTATTTCTGATACAGGAATTTACCCAGGGCCGGTCTGCTCATATTAGCTACATTAAGATTATATGATTCCTGTAAAAGATAACATGTCTCCTCCAGGTTCAATTCAATCATTTCCGGAAGTGTTTTACGATCTTTTTCATATTGTTTTAATGGCATGTTATCTATAATGAAAAAGCTATGAATGCCATCAGAATTAAAGGTGAGGTAAAAACATTCTACATAAACCCGTGCTCCACCCGTATGCCAGGCCACATCAATAGTCATACGTCCGGTATGACGACTGACAGTGGCATACGATTTAATAAATTCTCCTTTAAAGAAAACTGGTGGGGTTATGTCCATACCGGCCATGCGACATTTTTCTAGAGCTCGATCACATACAGCCGTTAGTTCGCTACCATATTCCATTTTTAACAAATAAAAAAATGGTACCAGTTCTTGCTCACGAAAAACAGACAAACTGTCAATCACCTGGGATCTAACATCAAAGGGTATATCCTCAATCAAATCAAGAATGGATAAACGTCCTTCGTTACTGGTCACCATCTTTTTTATTTCGTCAACCAGGTTTCTTAATACCGGCCTCGGAAAATAAGGCTTTTTACGTTTCATTTAATGCCCCTGTATTATTTTTAATTAATTCTAATTTATCACTTAAAGCGTAATATAGCAATTGCTACAAGGATGTATGATATACTCTTTCTCCAACTTCAAATATTTAACCAAATAGGCAAATACGGCTACAATAAATAAAATAATATGAAAATATGGGCAGGAGGTTGTGGTAAAATCTAGAATTTAAACTAACAATGACAATAATTTTCGAGCAAGGTGATTAAACATGAGACGAATAAATGTAAAAAATCTGAAATCAGGTATGGTAGTGGCACGGGCAATTTTTAGTAGTGATGGCCGCATATTGTTGCATAGTGGTATCATGCTTAGCGATAGTTATATCAAAAGACTAGAGGAATTGGGGATTGACTCGATTTATGTAAAGGATAAAATATTCGGTGATTTGATATATCGCGATGTAGTTGCAGACGAGACCAGGATTAATGCAATTAGGACGGTTAGGGAAAACTTTAACCAATTAGAAAAAAACCATAGTTTGAATACCCGGGCGGTAAAGGTAACGGTGAGCAATATAGTCGATGAATTATTGGCGAACCGGGAAATATTACTTAGTTTATCGGATATTCGAGCTTTCGATGATTATACCTATGCCCATTCCGTAAATGTCTGCATTTTAGCTATCATGACCGGCATTACTATGGGTTACGATCATACCCAGATTAACGAACTAGGTATTGGTGCCTTATTACATGATATTGGTAAAATACGTATTAATCTTAGAGTATTAAATAAACCGGGGGACCTAACCCGGGAGGAATTTAAAGAAATAAAACGTCATCCCGAATTTGGGTTTAAAATACTGCGTGATTATCAAGAGTTGTCATTGCTTTCTACCCATGTTGCCTACCAGCATCATGAACGCTGGGATGGTCAGGGTTATCCGCGCAATCTGACCGGGGAAAATATTCTGGAATATGCTCGTATTGTGGCTGTTGCAGATGTTTATGACGCTTTACTGGCCAACCGTCCTTATCGGCCGGCCTATTCTATTAACCAGAGTCTAAATATTCTTAAACGCATGTCAGGAATATATCTGGATCCAAACTGTGTAACTGCCTTAATTGCCAATATTGCAGTATATCCGATTGGCACCGTAGTAGAACTTAATACCGGGGATACTGGTATTGTAGTTGATACTAACCGTGAACATCCTACCCGACCTATAGTTAAAGTAGTTTTAAATTCCTGGGGTCAACGGGTGGAACATGAAGTAGATTTATCCAAACTTAGTACTATAATGGTTGTTAAAACCTTAAATGAAGATGAGATTGATAGGTTAGGGGATTAGGTATTGCAATTAATAATGGTAACCAGGAGTAGCGGGGTTAATTTTGAATTTTTAATTTTTAATTTTGAATTAACGTAGAAATGCCCCGCATTTCTTTTTATTTCATTTGTTAGTAAGAAAGGGTGTTTTTTATGCTTTTTGACAGGGCTGGTTCACAAAATACCGAAGCGGTTATTGATTTGGCGCTTAAACGAGCTGGGGAATTAAATGTTTCTCATATAGTGGTAGCATCCTGTGAGGGTAATACTATAAAAAAGATACTGGAAAGGAGTCGGGCTAACCAGCAAAAGTTGAGTCTAGTCTGTGTAACTCACCATAATGGTTTTGCCCAAGCAGGTGAAAATGAATTGGGCCCAGATACTCGTAAGTATTTACTGGAACAGGGAGTGCAAGTATTGACCACCACCCATTTTTTTGCCGGGGCTGACCGGGCTGTACGCAATCAATTTGGTGGTGTTTATCCAGCGGAAATCATGGCTCAGACTTTAAGAATATTTGGCCAGGGGGTAAAAGTAGCGGTAGAGGTTGCTATCATGGCATTGGATGCAGGCCTTATACCTTATGGAAAAGAAGTAATTGCTATAGGTGGCAGCAGCCGGGGAGCAGATGCTGCACTGGTAATACAACCTGCTCATTCTAATCATTTTTTCTCTACCCAGGTAAAAGAAGTTATCTGTATGCCTCGTAATAAAAAAACTGAATAAAAACATTTGTGCATCACAAGCTATAAAGGGTGATGCAAATGTTTACGAAACTTATAACTTTATTATTAATTTTAGCCATAGGTGGAACTCTTCTCTATCTTCTGGTGATTAAAGTTTTTCCTTCCATAATGAATAAGAGCTGAAAGTTTTATCTTGATATATTTCAGCTAACATCGGTTAAAAATAGATTATGGAAGGAGGGATAATGTGACCAGGTATCGTACCACTGATGGCAAGGAAGATATGAAGCAAAAATTTCATTACTTTGGGGCCATGGCTATACCGCTGGCTTTTGTTAACGGCCTATTTTTTGGCGGTTATGCTTTGCGTAAGATTAGACAGTATTGGGAAGGCGGCCCTATGGACTAATGGCTTTTCCTCCTTTTTAAAAGTAAAAGGTGACAGGGGACGGTTCCTGTGTCACCCCTGCAGGGGTGACACAGGAACCGTCCCCTGTCACCTTCTTATTTTTCTAAGATAATAAACGTATACGTAATAACAAATGTGGTATTATTTAGTTAGACAAATTTACGGGGAGGGTGTATTATGGCTGATTATACTTATGAAACTTTAAAAACTGAAGTCAGGGATCCTGGAATATTGGTGGTTAGTTTAAATCGACCGCAAAAACTGAATGCTATGAACCGTCAGATGACAAAAGAACTGGTGGATTTATGGACCAGGCTACAGCATGACTTCGATATTAGGGTGGTAATCCTGCGGGCCGAAGGGGAAAAAGGCTTCTGTGGCGGTATGGACGTAGCCGATGTATTTCAACCAGAGATGATGCAGTTTCCAGTTTTATATGATTTCCAATGGTACCTGGGGAAAATCGAAATTGCTATGCGGGAAATGCCCCAGCCGATTATCTGCGTAGTTCACGGTGCTGCCGCTGGTGCAGGTATGTCTTTTGCTCTGGCTTCAGATATTCGTATTATTTCCCCTGATGCCAGGTTCAATGCCGCTTTCATAAACGTAGGCATAGGGGGGGCAGATATGGGTTCCAGCTATTTCCTGCCCCGTCTGATTGGTGCCGGCAGGGCTTATGAGTTAATGTATACCGGCCGTTTTATGCATGCTGAAGAAGCTATGCAATTAGGATTTGCTTCCCGCTGTGTAGAAAGAGAACAACTTATGGATACGGCCATGGAAATTGCCCAGGTTATTGCCAGCAAAGATCCGCTGGTAATTAAATTGACCAAGGAGGCCATTAACCAGAACATCAACTGCTCCAGCCTGGAAGCAGCCGTACACATGGAAAACCGCAACCAGGCCTTTATTATTGCTCATAACCTGCAGGTAGCTACGGCAGGCCAGAAGGGGTAAAGTTTTTATCGAAGCCCGAAGGTAGATTAGCCTTCGGGCTTTTTCTTTCGGTGATAATCTACAACCACAAATAAAAATAGCAGATGGGATTTAAGTTGACTGTGATAAAAGGAATTCGTAAGCATTTCTACCTGAATTCAAAATTAAAAATTAAAAATTCATAATTAACCCCGTGCTTTGGGTCACCCCTGCACTTTGCCATACCTATACTGTTTGCTACCAGCACCCTATTTTCTTACCACTTCTTATGTTAAAATCTTAACCAAAAGCCAGATGAAAGGCAGGTAGACAAGTGCAACAGGTTCTAATTGTAGCTCCTCATCCGGATGATGATATTATCGGCTGTGGAGGCAGTATTGCCAAACACTGCCAAGCAGGTAATCAGGTTACCATTATGTACATAACCTCAGGAGATGCCGGCGGGATACATTATTCTAAAGAAGAATTGGCTGCCCTGAGAGAGGAGGAGGCTCGCAAAGCAGCTAACCATTTAGGGGTAAGCAACTTAATTTTTTTACGATTGGCCGATGGCTATGTTGAATTTAATAAAGAAAACTTGATAAATATTACCTGCATCATAAGGGATATTAAACCAGATATAGTATATATTCCACATAGCCAGGACGGCAACCGGGATCACCAGGTAACGCATCACCTCTTGATGGAAGCCTGCCAAAGAGCGGGAGCGCCATTTTTCCCTGAATGCGGTACAGAAACATGGAGAATAACTACTATTCTGGGCTACGAGGTATGGACTCCTATCCAAGATGTACACTATTCTGAGGATATCAGCGAGTTTATAGAGCAAAAGCTGGCAGCTTTACAAATGCATATTTCGCAATTGGAATACTACCATTACGATGAAGCTATCAAGGGGCTTAATTGCTATCGTGGGATAATGATTACCGGATGCGATTACAGTGAGTGTTTTACCTTACTCAAAATTACTATCTAGGAGATAATGAAAAACTTATGCAGCTACGTATATCTGATTACAGAATTCTTATGATAACCCCTTTTCATAAAAATTCCCGCGGTAATAAGCTTACCAGTGAAAGGCTGAAGATTGGCTTGTGCCAACGAGGATGGAATGTAGAATTACTATCTTTGGAATTAGATAACTGGCAGGAAATGTTGGACAAGAACTTAAGGGAAAAACGCTACTCCCTTATTCATGGACTAAATATTACTCATTTTGCCCGGGTTTTATCCGCTTTCCCAGATATAACCCGGCTTCCTCTGCTCCTGACCACAACTGGAACCGATATAAACTACGACCTCGTCTTAAATCGGCAACCAATTATTGCCCGTACACTAAATGCCGTCCACCGTATAGTTATTTTTGATGACTATTTTGAAACTATATTTGAAAAACTGTATCCCGAGAACCTGGTAAAATTAGTTACCATTCCCCAGGGAGTTTCCCTGGAAAAAGGAGATGGCCCGGACCGCAGCCAGTTAGGATTAAATGAAGATGACTTTGTCTTCCTTCTGCCCAGTGGAATCCGACCCGTTAAAAACCTGGAACTGGCTATAGATGGACTGGAAAAATTGCAACCGGAATTTCCTCACCTGCGTCTGCTGATTCTCGGCGCCATAATTGATAAACAATATAGTGACCGCATGCTGAATCGTATAAATGATTTGCCCTGGGTTATCTATCCGGGTGAATTTCCTCACCAACAGATGTATAGCCTGTTATCTAACGGTGATGTGGTACTCAACACCTCCCATGCCGAAGGACAACCCCAGGCCGCCCTGGAAGCAATGAGCCTGGGTAAACCTTGCCTGCTAACGGCTGTACCCGGAAATATTAATATCATTGAAAACGGTGTGGAAGGTTACTATGTACATAACCAGGATGATCTGGTCGCTGTCGCCCGTAAGCTGATACTAAATCAGGAGTTGTGCCGGCAGATGGGTGAAAACGCCCGTCACCTGGTAGAGCAAAAATATTCGGTGGAAAAAGAATTGGACGCTTACGAACAACTATATCGTGAGCTTGTGCAGTTTTAATCTTATTGTAGGGGCAGACCCATGTGTCTGCCCGTTGTTGGGCAGATACCTGTCCGTTTATTATCACCTGTCTGTTCGAGGTAACCTGCGGGCGAACACACGGGTTCGCCCTTACAGATTACGTGCTTCAGGTGACAGAGGAACCGTCCCCTGTCACCCCCTGTCACCTTACCCCAGACGCCGGTCGATTTCCTGTAATATTTTTCCGGTACTGGAATCACCTACTTCGATTTTAACCAGGGCAGCGTGATCCATATGGGTAGGGCCTTTATTAATAATAATTAAATCCTGATAAAAGGTACTAAATTCCTTTACAAATCCAGCCAGGGGATAAACCGTAAGAGAAGAACCAATTACAACCAGTACCCGGGCAGCCATTATTCGCTCTCGAGCATCTATATAACCCTGAATAGGCTCTCCGAAAAGTACTACATCCGGTTTAAGGATACCGCCACATTCAGGGCATTCCGGAACTATTTCCTTAATCTCCCGAACAAGGTCACTGCTATAATACTTACCGCACCTTCTTCGGGTACAAATAAAACGGTCGGCATTACCGTGTACGGCAATAACATTCTTACTGCCCGCCTTCTCATGTAAACCATCAATATTCTGGGTAACTACCGCCTTTACTCTGCCCTTCTTCTCCATATCTGCCAGCATCTTATGGGCCAGGCTGGGCTCAACCGGTGGAAAGTCAAAAACCTGGCGATAAAATTCATAAAAGCGCTTAGGGTCTCTCTGAAAGGTACTGATATTAATTATGCTCATTACCCGATCTTCACCCATGGTACGGTAAATCCCCTTTTCTCCGCGAAAGTCAGGGATTCCGGCTTCGGTACTAATCCCGGCCCCGGTTACCACTACTGTATTATTTGAACTGGCCAGAACGGATACTACTTGATCCAGCAGTTTGCTATCCATATCTCTCCCTCCATATAACTTTTCTTACCAATCATTGTATAACAGGGCAGCCCAAAATAATAGTAAGGCAGCTTCCCTCACCCCCTTACTCCTGCTCCTTTTATGGTGGAATTAAAAATTCTTTTTCTTAAGGAAAATAAATAAGCTATGTTTATTTGCTGCCCTGCTTTATAAACCTTAACCATGGTATTAACCAGAAAGCATTTTTTTGCTTCTGCATGCTGCTTCTATCTATTTTCCCATAAATATGCTTATCCTGCCCTCCTCCCTAAAATAGGAACTAGCCCGGAAGACTACCGGGCAAGAAAAGGGAGGGAGGTGTAAGAGAATGGCAGTTAGTAGTAATATTGTGTCTACTGATCTGGTTCTGGTTATGGATAACGGAATCGGCGCCTCGGGACAGCAGCTGTTTAAAAATCGTTCCTTTAAAAAGGTAAAACCTGAAGCCGCTAATGAGGACATCTACGCCGTGGCCCAGGACCTGCTTGGCTTGCAGGATAAAACCAACGTAGCCGTGCAACGCCGGGATATCGTGGAAATTATTAACCTGTAGGAGGTAGGAGAACCATATTCTTTAGGAAAGGAGGGAAAAAAATGGCTGTTCAAAGAACCCTGGAAATGGATTTTGCTACCGAGCTTAATCGCACGCATTGTATAAGGGTATATGATATCCGGGCAGATATCACCGCCGCCGAAATCTCAACCACTATGGATAATCTTATTAACAAAAACATTTTTGGCAGCAACAGTGGTAATCTAACCGGGAAAATCGGAGCCAGACTAGTAAGCAGAGACATTGAAGAATTCGATCTGGCTTAAGTCTAGCACCTCACAGGCGGGCAGTATATCTGCCCGCTTTTAAATTACGGATATATAAGGAATAAAAAGAAAGGAAGTGATTTTAAAGTGGAGGAATTACTAAACATCATCGGTAATGTAGGCTTCCCCATTGCGGTTTCAGCCTATCTGTTAATAAGGGTGGAAGCGAAACTGGGTGAGCTTAGTAATACTATTACCCAATTACGTGAGGCCATAATCACCCTTCCGAACAAAGAGTGCATTATTGCGCCAACAGCACCTTCCCGGGGGGAAGCAGTAATTTATAATGGAAGTCCTCAGTAATCTAGTATAACAGGGGGACACCTGGTAGGTGTCCCCCTGTTTTTAGAGGAAACCTTACAGATTAATATTATACTGTTTGATTTTACGATACACAGTATTACGCGATATCTCCATGTCCCGAGCTACTCGAGAAATATTACCACCGTATTTGCTCAGCAGGTTCATTATTTCCTGACGTTCCCTTTCAGCCAATACATCCTTGTGCTTTTCCCTCAATGTAGTTACTGCTATCGTTTTGTCAGGGCTTGGTGCAGGTGGCGCAGTTGGGGCTAATATTTCCTGGGGTAAATTATCTACTCCAATTCTATCCCCGCTGCAGAGACCTACCATCCGCTCCAGGACATTTTGCAATTCTCTTATATTCCCCGGCCAATGGTACTGCTGCAAGTAGTGTAGTACCTCAGGGTCTACCTGTTTTCTAGGTACACCGTCTTTTGTTGCCCAGCGTTCCAGGAAGTAATCCAGAAACAGGGGTATATCTTCCTGGCGGTTACGCAAAGGAGGCAAGTTAACTGAAAAGACATTAAGCCGGTAATATAAATCCTGGCGGAAGTTACCCCGTTCTACCTCTTTAAGCAGGTCTTTGTTGGTAGCGCAAATAATACGCACGTCAACCGGAAGTACACTTTGACCGCCGATACGAACAATCTTCTTTTCCTGTAAAACCCGCAAAAGGGCCACCTGCTGTTCAAAGGGCATATCGCCAATCTCGTCCAGGAACAGAGTACCGCCACTGGCCAATTCGAACTTTCCTGGTCGCCCCCTCCGGTTGGCACCAGTAAAGGCACCTTCAACATAACCAAACAATTCACTGCTGATTAGTTCCCGGGGAATAGCCCCACAATTAACTGCTACAAAGGGACCGTTACGACGAGAGCTCTGGTTATGAATAGCCTGAGCAAAAACTTCCTTACCGGTGCCGCTTTCCCCAACAATTAGGACATTGCTGTCATTGCCGGCAGCCAGGGTGGCAATATTAATCGCTTCCCGCAATTCCGGATTATCCCCAATAATATCATCAAAGGAGAACCGGGCATGAGCCCCGCTGAAGCGGTTGACCAGGTTTTTTACATTTTTCATTGGTTCAATAAAAATAATCCCACCATTTATATCGCCGCAGTTGTCATAAATTGCTTTTCCTGAGCCCAAAAGATGCATATTACCGTTACGGCCCGCAAACATAATCTCCTCATCATTATAGGCTTTGCCAGTAGCCAGCATTTCCATGGTTGCCTGATCACTGCCAGTAATCTCCTTAGCGGAACCGCCCTGCAGTTCTTTCAGGGAAAGGTTGAGTAATTGGGAGGCAGCAGGGTTGGCCTGGGTTATAATGCCTTCCCTGTCAACAATTAAAATGCCGTCCTTCATATACTCCATAATGAAGTTTAAATGATTATTCATACACGCCAGTTCATTATTTTTCTTTATCAGGCGCAACTCTTCCTCAATTACATTAACCGAGGCGGCTACCATTCCCAGGGTGTGTATAAAGGCGTTTTCAGCCGGTCCTGATAATTGTAAGGCTCCAATTATCTGATGATCCTCATCAAATATAGGAGCTGCCGAACAAGTCCAGAAATGAAGACCTTTACAGTAATGTTCCGGTCCGGAAACCTGAACTGGTTTACGCTCTACTAGAGCAATTCCAATACCATTAGTACCTGCCTCTGTTTCAGCCCAGTTGGCCCCTTTTACCAAATCATTACGTTCAGCTATTTCCATGGTTTCAGTATCACCCAGAGATTCCAAAAGATTTGCATCCTGATCTGAGAGTATGACAATAAAGCCGGAACCAGCTACCAGAGAGTACAACTGTTTCATAAAAGGTCGGCTTACCTCAATCAATTCGTGGTGTTCAGCCAGGGTCTGCTCCAAAGCCGCTGGGGACAGGAATCTACGTTTAGTCCCGTTATAACCAGGATCAACCCCGGCCTTGTAACACCTGATCCATGATTGGGCTATTTCCGGTCGCACAATATTTCGTTCAATTTCCCCGCTGCTGATAGCCTTTTCCCAGGCCATATGAATTTCTGAAAATTTGGAGTTGTGGTTAAAGGCCATTTATATCGTCCTCCACCTTAACCGTTAAATGTTTCTAACTTCCGGGCTATTACCTTACGGCGACAAGTCTCACAGAGTTGTAGCTCCCCTTCAGGCGAATCCTGCTTGCTTTTGTCAACAATGTAGGCTAACTGTTCCCTGGTGGCAAACTTTTTCCCACAGTCTTCACAGGCAACCATAACAAAATCCCGATTCCAGATTCTTCTTGTATTACCTTCTTCCTGAACTTCTATACATCCGGTGGGGCAGACCTGGGCACAGGCAGCACAGCCAATACAGACGGCTGCGGCATCGTCATAGGGAGTGGCAACCCGTTTATCGGTTCCACGCATAACCGTAGATATAGCGCTTACTCCCATTGATGCACAGGCATTAACACATAAACGGCAAAGAATACATTTTTCATGCGGGTCTTCCGTCAAATTATTTTCCGTACAAAGGTGCTCCTTGTAAAGGGTTTGCATAAACAAACTGTTGGGAGCGCGTTTGTAGAGTAACATGGCAATATTACGCCTGATTTTATCTATTTGCGGGGTGGAGGTTTTTACTTCTATACCATCATTAACTGGATAGGTACAGGAAGCTACTACGCGACTGGAACCGTTTTTAGTCACTTCCACCATACAAAACCGACAACTGCCCTGACCGCCAAAAGCTTCATGGTAGCACAGGGTGGGAATATGAATCCCAGTCCTTTTGGCTGCTTCCAGAATAGTTTCACCAGGCTGAGCTTCTATTTCTATACCGTCAATAAGAATTTTCATTATCCCTACCCTCCTTACCTAACTTTTACCGCCAGGAACTGGCATTCGTTTATACATTCTCCACACTTGATACATTTACTGTTATCTATCACATGGGGCTGTTTCTTTTCGCCCTGTACCGCATCTACCGGACAGTTCTTAGCACATAAGCCACAGCCGTTACACAGCTCGGCATCAATATAAAATTCGCTCAGTTCTTTACATACGCCGGCAGGACAGCGGTGATTAACAATATGCTCCAGGTACTCATCCCGGAAGTACTTAAGGGTTGAAAGCACCGGATTAGGAGCGGTACGTCCCAGGGCACAGAGAGCGGCCGTTCTAACTGATTCCCCGATATCCTCCAGTAAATCTAGATCTTGCAGGCAACCCTGGCCATTGCAGATGCGTTCCAAAATTTCCAGCATGCTCCTGATGCCTTCACGGCAAGGAACACATTTACCACAAGATTCTCCAGCCAAAAACTGCAGATAATAGCGGGCAACCTCAACCATACAGGTACGATCGTCCATAACGATCATTCCGCCCGAGCCCATCATGGATCCGGCCTCGCTCAGGGAGTCGAAGTCAACCTTAAGGTCAAGCAGGGATTCGGGTATACAGCCCCCGGAAGGACCACCCGTTTGCACCGCTTTAAATTTACGTTTACCGGGAACTCCTCCCCCGATGGTAAAGATTATATCTCGCAGCGAAGTTCCCATAGGGACTTCTACCAAACCCGTATTTACCACTTTACCTACCAGGGAGAAAACCTTGGTCCCCTTGCTTCCTGCGGTACCGGTAGAAGCAAATTTTTTAGCCCCTTCCAGCAAAATTAATGGAACATTGGACCAGGTTTCAACATTGTTTATTACCGTTGGTTGTCCCCATAAACCTTTTTCTGTAGGGAAAACATATTTATCCCAGGGTTCTCCAACATTTCCTTCAATAGATGCTAAGAGGGCAGTCTCTTCTCCACATACAAAGGCTCCCCCGCCTCGCACTATTTCTATATCAAAATTTAAGCCTGAGCCCAGGATATTGTTACCCAGGAAACTGTGTTCTCGTGCATCGCTAATTGCCCTGGTAAGGGCTGTTACTGAACCGGCGTATTCATCACGAACATAAATGAAACCCTTGGAAGCACCTACCGTATAGGCGCAAATAGACATACCTTCCAATATGGTGTGGGGGTCACCTTCCATAATACTCTCATCCATGAATGCACCCGGATCACCTTCATCCCCGTTACACACAATATACTTCGGGGTTGAAGCTGCAGCCTGACATGCTTTCCATTTTAGTCCGGTAGGGAATCCGCCACCACCGCGGCCACGTAAACCGGCGTCAATAATCTCCTGCGCCACTGCTTCCGGTTTCATCTTAAGAGCCTTGTGCAATGCCTGGTAACCTTGCCGTTCCAGATAGTCCTGCAGAGATTCAGGATTAATCAGGCCTACATTCCTCAGGGCTTTTTTAACTTGCATACTGTTAAAGGCAATTTTGTCCAGGTTTTGCACCCGTTTTTTGCTCTGGGGGTCACGATATAGCAGTCGGTTTATTAATTCGCTGCCTTTTATGCTTTTTTCTATTATTTCTTCTACATCGCTGGCTTTAACCTGGCAGTAGGTTATATCATCAGGCAGAATACGTACAAATGGCCCGCTGGAACAAAGACCATGGCAACCGGTAGCCTTAATATCATCACTACTGGCAAGCTCAAAAAGTCCCCCCGGGTTATTTTTAAAGGCCTGATATACGTCGAGGCCACCATTGGCTATACAGCCGGTACCACAACAGACCAGAACCTGTTTTTTCTTACTCTTTTTTCTCATATTCAGGCCCTCCATACTCTGCAATTACTTGTCTGACCCTGGTTGCATTTAAACGAGGGTGAACTTTGCCATTCGCCAATAGTGCAGGAGCCAGGGCACAGGCACCAATGCAGTTGACCGTCTCCAGAGAAAACTGGAGATCCGCAGTAGTCTCACCAGGTTTGATGTTCAGCCTGCTGTAAATCTCATCAATGATAATCTGGGAGCCCTTGATGTGACAGGTGGTTCCGTCACATACCTTAAAGTGTACCCTGCCGCGAGGAACCAAACTAAAGGCCTTATAAAAGGTGGCCATACTGTAAACTTGGCTGAAAGGTACTCCGGTATGCCGGGCGGTAGCCTCCAGGGCCGGGCGGGGTAAATAATTAAAATGGCGGCTAAGATCATGCATAATGGCCATGATATAACGCTTTTCACCCGGATATTTATTTATTATGGCATCTAATTCTTCGCTCTCGCTTGTAATTTGTACATCTATTTCCAACAATAATGCCTCCTTTTTATTAACTGCTGCCACCTTCTCCATGAAGGGAAGATGGCAGCTTTAAAGGAAGGTGATACAGTAATGAAGGTTTTAATCGTATTTAGATAGCTACATCGCTCATACCAAGTTGATTCAGTTTAGCCTGAGTTGGAATTCCATTTTTATCCCAGCCCCGGAGTTGATAATATTCAGTTAGCATTTCATCCAGTCTTACTACATTGCCTTTATGAGGTCCGTCTTTCATTGGTTCATTTAAGAGTCGAGGCGGAAGGGTATCGTCCTTCTTACTTAACCCGGCTTGCAGGTTAAATATCTTTTCCAGGTTCCATATACGTTCACCGGCTAACAGGAATTCCTCATCACTCAGGTTCAACCCGGTAGCCGTACGCAGTTCTTCAGCTATCTCCGGTAAACCAATAGCAAAGGTGGTAAATAAGCATATTCCGGCAGAATCGACCAGAGCGGTAAGATCCTGGAATATCTTCAGTAAACCTGGTTTGCCCTCGATAACATCTGGATCTACCTTTTCCGGAATACCTAATACCTCAGGGGAGGTCATATAACCGCGTACATGACACCCACCCCGGTTGGAAGTGGCATATTCCAGGCCGATGCCCTGCTGTCCCCGGGGATCATAAGCTGGCAGTTCTTGCTTTTTAGCCGACATGGAGTATTCCGGATGGCCATATTTTTCAGCCAGGCGGTAGGAACCTTCCGCCAGTTCATCGCCGAAACCTTCACGGTAGGCGGTCTTGCGGGTCATTTCAACCAGCATATCAGTATCGCCCCAGTTCAGGTCAGCCTTTTCCCGAGGAATAAATCCCTTTTCAACCATCTCAACGGCGCAGGCAATAGTACCTGCCATGGTAATGGGGTCCATCCCTAATTCATTACAGAGAAAGTTGGCTTTGCAAACAGCTTCAAAATCGTCTATATCCAGGTTAGAACCAAAGCCCCAGGTAGCCTCATACTCAGGGCCTTCTCCTATACCTTTAAATTTAACTTTATTCTTGCTGACCCGGCCACAGCCGATAGGACAGCCAAAACAACCTTTGTTGCGTATCAGGTTGTGCTCCGCTTGATATTCGCCGGAAATTTTCTCGGCATTGGGATAAACGGCGGCTTCACTGAAGTTCTTAACCGGCAGGCCACCATGTTCATTTAATATATTAACCAGTACGTTAGTGCCATAGGCAGCTAGTCCGGCACCAGTTACCGGATGGGCTTTCAGTTTAGCCCGGGTATCGGTAATGGCATTTAAAAATCCTTCGTAATCGGCAATTTTGATTCCCCTGGTACCACGCACGGCAACAGCTTTCAGGTTTTTGGAACCCATAACTGCACCTACTCCGGAACGTCCGGCAGCACGATTATATTCATTCATAATGCAGGCAAATTTGACCAGGTTCTCGCCGGCTGGTCCAATACAGGCTACTTTAGCTTCTTCATCAGTAGCAGCCTTGACCAGGTCGGTAGTATCATGAGCATCCTTGCCCCAGAGTTCTTCGGCATCGCGCAGCTCTATCTGATCATTGTTAATCCATAGATATACCGGTTTTTCTGCGCGCCCTTCAAAGATAATGCCATCATAACCGGCAAACTTCAGCTCCGGGCCCCAGTTTCCGCCCGAGTTGGAAGCAGCAATAGTCCCATTTAAGGGGCCTTTGGTAACTACATTAAAACGTCCGCCTGATCCGGCCAGGGTACCGGTAAGGGGACCAGTTAAAAATATCATTTTATTTTCCGGGCTTAAGGGATCTATCTTAGGGTCAACCTCTTTAGTGTAAAGTCTTGTTCCCAGACCCCGAGCACCAATATAATTTTTCAAGTCATCATTATCTAGTTTTTCTAACTTTATAGTCTTATCGCTCAAGTTTACCCGTATCATATTTCCTGTCCATCCATACATAACCTAGCCCACCTCCTCATAGACATCTTTGAACTTGGCAGCATATTCTTTACGTTTAGCAAAATTGGCGGCATTAGCATCCTGATAGCTAATAGCACCAGAGGGACACAGTTTAACACAGGCGGGATCCCCACCACAGAGGTCACATTTTACCATCTTATCTTCAACATAATCGTAGAGAGTAGCTCCCAGAGGGCAGGCAATAGCACACATCTTGCAACGTAAGCATCTGTCATGGTTAACTACCATAGCCCCGTTATCATCTCGGGAAATAGCTCCTACCGGACACACGGCCATACATGCAGCTGAAGTACATTGCTGGCATACTACCGGAGTTGAAAAACCAATTTTTTCAAAGCTGAATACGGATATGCGAGCCCGAGCCGGGTTAATCTCGCTAGTGTGGGTGTATGAGCATATAAGTTCACAAGTACGGCAACCGGTGCATTTTTCGGGTTGTACTACTAAAATTTTTTCCATTAATGTCCTGGTTTTTCCGTAGAAAACCAGTTTCACCTCCTTGTTTAAATTATTTGGCTACGTTTCCAACCAGCATAATAGATGACGTTATCCCTTCTTTCCAAAAAGTTTACTGATAAACTCCTGGCTCCACCTTTTCCGGAGGTCTATCATAAACCTTTCATGATTAAAAAGGGGGGAATTGAGGGTAAGTTAACTGGCTTATCTCTTAGTATTGGGAAGGTAAAAATTGCTGCTGCGACTGTTAGTGCTTCCCCCCGGTATAAAACTGTTTACCTACTGTTTGCTTATATCTATTGCAAACATCATGCCAACCATGGAGAAGCCCTATAATGCAACTTGCAGGTAAAATTGATGTAACACTATTGTAACCATAGTGTCACACTTTTCGAGGAATTGTAACATTTTTATACACATATCATTTATGCAAGTGGTCTTGTCTGGCATGTGAACCAAAAGATGTGTAATAGGAGTGTGGCAATGGAGGGCTGATCCGCCCTCCATAAAAACTTAGCCTCCTCCAACTGGAGGAAAAATAGAGAGGATATCTACATCATGCAGGGTTTGCTGAAGTTCAGTATGCTTACCGTTTAGAAAAACGATGCCCAGTTCTTTATGGGGTATATTTAGCTGTTCAATTACATCTGCAACCGTTGTACCCTCTTCATAATCAAACACTTGCTCTTTAAAACGCCCCTTGCGCAGGGTAGCAAAAAGCCTGACTGTAACTTTGATGTTAATCAACTCCTTTCCCTGTTTCGATAAACCCTGATAAAAGATTTTAACCTAAAACTTTTTATGTTTCCACTTTAAGTTATTGCCTTTCGTCCACTACCTCTATTAATCTGAGATAATACCATAGCCCTTTAATCCTAGATTTATTATTTTATCCCTAAATACGGAAGAGCCTGCATTATTATAGACTTTTTTCTTCTTTTTTACTGTTAACAAGCAGGAATAATGTCATAGGTTTTAGAATAGGTAATTAGTCAGTAATTTTATATCTAAAAAGAACAAATCAGGACTCCCGTAAAAAATATGCTTAGGGAGGGGAGTATTTTTGAGACAGTTAATTAGAAAGTTTCAAATTGTTTTAACGGGAATAGTATTGTTACTGGCTTTATCTCTATTAGCAATCATGTTCCCGGTACAAAATGATCTAATGAACAGCGAACAGTCGAATTTTCAAACTGAAGGTGAAATGTATCTCATCACTATTAATAACTTTATAGAGAATTGTATTTACAATACGGAAGGCCTTTGCTGCTGCACAGAAACAAGGCAAAAGACTGTAGAATATCTTTCCGGAGAAATAACCCTTGATGAACTGGCTAACTTCACGCAATCTTACTTTGCTGCTATTGCTGTCAGGCTAAAAAACTGCGTTCTGGCTGTACGCCTTGTTGATAATCAGGTTATAAGCTCGTATGGAAACCATATCATTATTGAAGAAATTGATTGGCACCGTTACCATGGGAAAACCGTTAGAGTGCATTATTTTGATTATCATGGTCGTCCTCTCTTCGTAGTCTATAATCCGTTAATACATAAACATGAAGTAATATCTGCTGACATAGCAGTGTTTGACCCGGCAGCAGTGTTGGCTAAAATGAATTTGATTGACTACAAGTTAAATATTGTCCCGCAAACTAACATAAACCTCGGGGAAATGAAAAGGATCGATGATACGCTATTTACTCATGATAATATGACCTGGTTTGTTGGAAAAATTGTTAACAGTGACGTAATACTGCTGTTAGGTGAAGATAACCCCACCCTTTATCAATCAGTGTACAATAGCACCGCTATAAACATGCTAATAGTTGCTTTATCCCTTATAGTTGCTATGTTTCTTATTTATTTCTTCGTTTACCGCCAGGCACTGCAGCTGGTTGCCGAACTCCGCCAAACTAATAAGAATTTACAGGTAGAAAAGGCCCGGGCAGAAAAGCTGGCTCAAGGACAAAAAGATTTATTTAATATTTTCCGCTATCTGAGTGTTTCACAATCAGTGGATGACGACTTTGAAATTATCAGCCGTTCCCTGCCCTATATTATTAATTTTCGTAATTTTCTTATTGTCGTTCGGGAATCTAAAGAAAGTAATTCCTTTACCATAATGGAACTCACCGGGGAACTTATTTCCCAGCACCTGGAGACAATGCTGGTTAAAGAAGGAACTATATTGCAACAAGCAATAGCTACCGGCGAACCATTCTATAGTGGTAATGTACAGTTGGAAGTCAAGGGTATCGAACTATACCATAATGAGATTGAATCTTTAATTATTGCCCCAATAATTTATAAAAATGTTAACTGGGGGCTAGTAGCGATAGACCATTTAGAAAAGGACGCTTTTACCGAGCTGGATTTTGAGTTGATGAATATCATGGCATCGCACATCGCCCTGCACCTGGAAGAAATGGAGGCTAAAAATAAACTTAACCAGCAGGCTTTGATAGATCCCCTGACCGGAATATGGAACCGCCGCTATATGATGAAACGCATAGAAGAAGAGGAGGAAAAATTAAAACGCCACGGGGGGGAGACCTGTGTTGCTATTTTGGACCTGGGTAACCTTAAAATGATAAATGATAGCTTTGGCCATACTGTTGGGGATGAGGTGTTGAAAGCTACCGCCAATGCCATTGCCCAAAGTATTCGTTCGGTGGACACGGTGGGACGCTACGGGGGTGATGAATTTATAGTACTATTCCCCTTCACCTCAATGGAACAGACCGAAATAGCACTGCAACGGGTTAACGAAGAGCTTAATAAACAGCGCCTACTCGGGATTAATGTTGATATTTTTGCTGATTATGGGGTGGCCTGCAGTCCATCAGATGCCCCGCGCCTGCTGGACGCAATTAACATTGCCGATGCCCGTATGTATAAACAAAAAAGGGAACGTAAAGCTGGCGAGTCCTACTAGATATTATTCGTATTAAAAAGAACAAAGGTTGATATAGGTCAATAGGTTAGGATAGCCCCCTTAAAGAAGAATAAGCAGTTTATTTCTATGAATATCTACAACGAGGTAATAACATGCATAACAACCAAAAATATAAACCATTAGTTGCTGTATCTTCTGAAGCTATGAAACTGGAAGAATCTTTAAAGTGCCCGCAAATGGAAGCAGAAGAATCAGGTCAGAACGAAGATAGATTTTATCACCTGGCTGAAAGTATACCAGCTTCAATACATATCTTGCAGGATAATAAACTGGTCTGGGTGAACTCCACCCTGCTTAAAATTAGTGGCTTTACCCGGGAAGAATTCATGGAAATTGATTACTGGAGCTTTATCCACCCGGATTTTCGTGAAATGGTTGGTCAAAAGATTGATGCCTGCCTGCAAGGATTAAATAGCCCTTCCCATTATGAGTTTGTCATAAATACCCCTAAACGAAATAATGTCTGGGTAGAAGCCTTTACCTGTTATTTGGAGTATCAGGGTAAACCTGCGGTTATTGCTGTTTTATATGATATTACCGAAAGAAAACAGGCCGAAGAAGCCCTGCACCAATCTAAGCAGTTACTGGATAATATTATTAGTTTTCTCCCCGACCCTACTGTGGTGGTTAACAATAAAGGTAATATTATTGCCTGGAATCGGGCTATTGAAGATATGACCGGGGTTATGGCTACAGAAATGTTAGGAAAAGGGAATCATGCCTATGCCCTGCCTTTTTATGGGCTTCCTCGTCCTACCTTGTTAGATATTGTTCTGAGCCAGGATAAAGAGTCGTGGTCACAATATAGTAAAGTGGAATATATCGGGGATGAGACTCTGGCTACTGAAACCTTTTGCCCTTATATAGGTTTTGAAGGAGCTACCCTTTATGCTATAGCGTCGCCTTTATGTGATGAACAAGGCAATAAAATAGGGGCGATCGAGTCAGTGCGAGACATTACCCGGCAAAAACAAGATCAGGAAAGAATTCGCTATTTAAGCTATCATGATAAATTAACCGGGCTTTACAACCGGGCCTTTTTTGAGGAGGAAATTAAGCGTCTGGATACAGAGAGGCAACTACCTCTCAGCATAATAATTGGTGATGTTAATGGTTTAAAATTGATTAATGACGCTTTTGGGCACCGAGATGGTGATGAACTGTTAACCAGTGTAACAAATTTACTCAAACAGTCCTGTCGAGAAGAAGACATCATTGCTCGTTGGGGTGGTGACGAGTTCGCCATTTTGCTTCCCCAAACCAGCGAAGAAGATGCACTGCAATTATATAAGCGCATTAAAAATAACTGTCGCCAAACGGGTTCTTACCCTTTGCAGATTAGTATATCTCTCGGTGTAGCTACCAAGGAATACGCCTGGCAAAATACCCTGGATGTTCTTAAGGAAGCTGAAGACCGTATGTATCGTAATAAGCTTCTAGAGCATAAGAGTAATCGTAGTGTTTTTATTACCTCACTGGAAAAAACTCTCTGGATGAAAAGCCACGAAACTCGTGAACATACTACTCGTTTACGCAGAATGGTAGTTAAAATGGGTCAATCACTAGCTCTACCGGAAAATGAGATGGACAATCTTACCCTGCTAGCTTCGCTGCATGATATAGGTAAGATTGGTATTCCTAAAAGTATTTTGGATAAGGTCGGCAGCCTTAGCCCGGAGGAATGGGAAATAATAAAAAAACACCCGGAGATAGGCTATCGCATAGCTTTATCCTCCCCTGACCTGTCCCCTATAGCAGATTCTATATTAATGCATCACGAACGCTGGGATGGCAGCGGTTATCCTTTAGGGAAGAAAGGTGAAGATATACCGCTTAACGCACGCATACTGGCTATTGCAGATGCCCATGATGTGATGGTAAACGGCCGCCCCTACCAGAAATCAATGAGCTATAAAGAGGCCCTAAAAGAAATTGAGCGCTGTGCCGGTACCCAGTTTGACCCGGATTTGGCCGAAATTTTTATCGCTTGCCAGAGTAAAAAATAAAATAATTGTCGGAATTTTTACCACCATTATATATAATCTCGCGCAGGTGAAAACAGGATTATGCAGAATTATTAGTGTGTATAATCAATGTAAGGTGATGTAATGTTAGATAAAATAAAATCATTTATTGCAAATAATAAATTGGGCGTAGCGGTAGGAATAGGATTTTTGATAATCGGGATTCTTACTATATATGTTTTTAGCTCCATAGCTGGTAAGTTATAAGCTATGGTATATTTACCAGAAAGGGGTTAATGATGAAAAAATTAACCAGTTATTTTCTTAATGGATTACTCTTTATAGTACCCATTGTAGTAACTCTGTATGTCGTTTACATACTTTTTATCAAGGTAGATGGCTTGTTAAAAATCCCTATTCCCGGTATAGGCATTATTCCCGGGGTAGGATTCCTGGCTACTCTGGTTATTATAACCTTGACCGGTTTCCTGGTTTCCAATTTCCTTACCAAGAGATTATTATTGCTCTTTGACCGCCTGATGAGCCGCCTGCCCCTGGTCAAACTGCTTTATGGTTCTATTAAAGACCTCCTTAATGCCTTTGCCGGTGAAAAGAAAAGCTTTAACCGTCCGGTACTGGTTAAGCTGGGTCCGGATAGTAGTGCCCATGTGCTGGGGTTTATTACCTGTGATTCCCTGGCTAAATTTGGGCTGGAAGAATATATTTCAGTTTATGTGCCTCAATCTTACAACTTCGCCGGTCAATTGCTGGTCTTCCCCCGGGAACAGGTTCAGCCCCTGGATACAAGCAGTGCCGACCTTATGACCTTCATCGTTTCCGGTGGTGTAGCTGGAGTTTAGCGGCTTTAAGGCCATGGGGATTTAGTTTATAAAGTTATGCTGATTGCATAAACATTAGTTTGCCGAGATGAAAACTCATATTAACATCTCGGCATTTTTGTATGCGATAAACCTTTTAGGGAAATTATAATTAATAAGCTATTGCAAAAAATCTAAACAAATGTAAATTAGTGGATATTGTTCCGTGACGCTTGCTATGGGTGCTTCCGGTGCTTCCAATGATAAACACCCGTAAGTCTAAATGAAGATTGGTCTAAATGCGAGGAAGCATCTTTATACCATGTAGTTGATCTGATTACAGAAGAATTGAGGTGATAAATTTGCACCCAAAACGATTCCCCTTTATACTGTTAGCTTTATTATTAATAATCTTAATGGTTCCAAGTGGTTGCGGCCAGAAACAATCAGCCTCGCAAAAACCCCAGTCTTCTGCCGGCCAAAAACCAAAAGCCCCACCGGAAGCGGAAGATATGCTAAAACAAATTACTACCGTTATCGGGGAACTGGACCGGAAAACCCGAATGAAAAAGGTACCCTCCCTACAGCAGGCTGCCCCAGGCGGGGTTGAGGGAGGTCAGGGGCAGGGTTCTCAAGGGAATCAAGAAAGTGGCGGGTCCCAGGGAGGCGGTTCTTCAAGCGGTGGCGGTTCCCAGGGCCAGGGAGGTGGCTCTTCAAGTGGTAGCGACCAAGGCAAAGAGGGCGGCCAAAAATCATCTTCAGGGCAAAGTGATGGGGGACAACAAAAAACGCCTAACCAATGGCAAAAAGAATTGCAAAGCTTAAAAATAATTCATAGCAGTTGGAATAAGCTGGAGCCTAAGGCGGTAGAAGCCGGGCTACCCCCTGGTGATAGAGAAAACTTTAAATTAGCTCTAAACGATTTGACTATTGCTATCAGTAACCAGCGCCTGGAGGAAAGTCTGCTGGCGGCGATTGAATTATATGGGCAATATGCCGGACTGGCCCGGATCTTTACCATGCCTACGCCCGCAGAATTTTATGAGGTACAGTACGGGGTAATGTCATCCATGGCCGAAGCCAGCCGGGGCGATTGGGCTACTGCCACTGATAAGATTACCGCGATCTCCGACCCCTGGTCAGTGCTGCTGCCCCTGATTGGAAAAAAGGACACGATGCTGGCCCAACAAACGGATCTTTCTCTCAAAGATTTACAGGATGCCATCAGCAGCGAGGAAATCAACCTGGTTGTCTTTAAGGGTGACATTGCCCTTAATAACCTGAAAATGCTGGAAAAGAAACTATCCAAGCCTCAATCCGGTTCCCAATCCTCCTCCTAAGTAGCCGGGTTGTCCTTATTGTAGGGGCAGACCCATGTGTCTGCCCGCGGTTTGGCAGATACCTGTGCGTTTATTATCACCCATCTGTTCGAGGCAACCCGCGGGCGAACACACGGGTTCCCCCTACAAATTACGTGCTCCTGTACAACAAAAACATTTTCATTCATGGTTGCGTTCTTTGGGAATGACGGGTTGATAAGCGGCTACTATATGTATAAGCAGCCGCTTTTTTGTTTTCGCCGTACCAACGGCCTTCTAGCAGGTTGGTCAAATACTGGCCAGGTGGTAAAAAGTCTGTGCTCCTACAACACCGTCTACTTTAATATTAGCTGCTGCTTGCAGTTTTTTAACTGCTTCTTCAGTAGCGGAGCCGAAAATGGCATCCAGCTTCCCTTCATAATAACCCAGGTCCTTCAAACTACGCTGCAACCAGTATACATCATAGCCCTGGTTGCGGTCCCAGCGATTTCTCTGCAGAATCCTGCCTCCCATCCCGGCAAAATAATAGATCTGGTAAAAGGTCTTGGGGCCTACAATGCCATCAGCCTGCAGATGTACATCCCGTTGGAACAGTTTAACCGCAGCTTCGGTTTTCGGGCCAAAGCTCTTATCTGCCGGACCACCCAGGGCATCGGCAAATACTTTGGCAGTAGTGGCCAGGCGATTTTGCAATACCCAAACATCCCAACCATACGAACCCCGCTGCAGGATGCGGGCTCCGAATAAGGGAGCACCCGGGGGAAGATAGGAATCGGTGGGTACACCCAGGAAAAGGAAAGTATTCTTCCCTACTATGCCATCTACCTTAAGGCCAAAATACTTTTGAAATTTCTTAACTGCATTTTCCGTTTCCCGTCCAAAATTTCCCTTCTCCTGCATACTTATTTGAGTACCAATAGGTTCAGGTAACACCTTAAGGAAATTTTGCATCAGTTCTACATCGCTTCCGGTATCGCCGCGGCGCAAAGTACGGCTTCCCAGAACAATATTGTCATCCATTTGTTCACCTCCATAATAGTCCTTGTTATAGACTATGAAAGATTGTGAAAAATGGTTAACGGCATTATAAATTAGGCGTTATTAATATAGTTTTCCGGTAAATGACGGGAAATTTGCTACTTGAGTAGTTGTTTAGAGTGAGGAGTGAGTGGTGAGGTGTAAGGGGTGAGAGGAGTCGTTCCTTATTCGGTGAGAGCTAAGCCGTAGTATGAGATATATGGGGGTGCGTGGAAGAGTGTAGGGGCAGACCCATGTGTCTGCCCGGCCTAGCCCGAACCCCCTGGTTCATAACAGAAATACCCTCCTAGCCCTAAATTTCCCATTCCTGACCTCTCCGGCTTAAAAAAGTTTAAACAACAGGCTTACTAATTTGAAAGCTCCACATTATAATAGCAGTATTAAGATGATGATTCGAGGCGACAGTAGTGGACAAGGATATTAAAAAACGGCTGGTCAGCTTTTTCGGGGTTAACTCCAGTATAGTATCTATGCTGATTATGGTTATATTAGTTGGCCTGGGTGAAAAAATGGCAGAAAGGTTTTTGCCCCTCTATCTCATTGCCCTGGGGGGCAGTATTTATGCAGTTGGGTTCCTCAATGCCATGGATAATTTCTTAAGTGCCATATACTCATTCCCGGGCGGATATTTAGCGGAGAAAATGGGCTATAAGAAATCCCTGATGCTGTTTACGGTTATAGCCCTCTTCGGATATGCTATCGTTATCTTAATCCCTAGCTGGCAGGCGGTTTTGATTGGCTGTGTTTTCTTTATTGCCTGGACCGCAGTATCCCTGCCCGCCATAATGACCCTGGTCTCCCAGGTTATGAGCAAAGATAAACGGGTTATGGGGGTTACCCTGCATTCACTGGTTCGGCGCATCCCCATGGCTCTGGGACCACTTTTAGGTGGGCTCTTAATTGGCATTTACGGTAAGGTGGATGGAATCCGCATTGCCTTCTGTGTTGCCTTCGTGCTGGGTCTGGTATCCCTGCTGATTCAGTATTATTTCATTGAGGATGACCATGAGAAAAAAGAGGCGCACCTGCATGCCCGGGATATCTTTTCTTCCTTTTCGCCGAGCCTGCGCAACCTGCTTTTATCCGATATATTAATTCGCTTTGCTGAACAGATTCCGTATGCTTTTGTAGTCCTGTGGGTGGTAGAAGTTAATAAAATTTCAGCTTTCCATTTTGGCGTCCTTACAACTATTGAAATGATTACCGCGGTTCTGGTATATATTCCGGTAGCCTACCTGGCCGATAAGTATGGTAAAAAACCCTTCGTGTTAATTACCTTTGGTTTTTTCACCCTGTTTCCGCTGGTCCTCTATTTTTCTCATACCTTCGCAGCTCTGGCATTTGCCTTTGTTATCCGGGGGCTTAAGGAATTTGGGGAACCTACCCGCAAGGCCTTGATTATGGATTTGGCGCCCGAAAACCTGAAAGCCGCTACCTTCGGCACCTATTATTTAATCCGGGATGTTATCGTTTCCCTGGTCGCCTTAAGCAGTGCCTTCCTCTGGCATATATCTCCGGGCACTAACTTCCTGACTGCCTTCGCCTGCGGTCTGGTGGGCATGATTGTTTTTGCTATCTATGGCCGGGACCTTAATGCTAAGATTGAATAAAAATCAGGGCCTGGCTCTGCTTAGGCCCAACCAGGCTATTATCCGCATCAGGGCTACCAGGGCCAGGTATATCCCCAGCCACATGACCGGGAAATAGACTAAAAATGATGTTAGGGATGAGGCCACATCTCCGGCCCACCCCAGGGCCGATACAAAAGATATAAATATTGCCCCTATCTGTTTAAAATTACCGAAAAGCAGTAACTCTCCCTGGCGCTCCAGTGGGTTTTTCTCGAAAATTTTTATCGCCAGCCAGAAGAAAAGAAGAGCGGCCAATAGTAACAGAGTAATTTCGAGAGGATAATCAGGTATCACCCGGTCTATGAACTGGCTGCTATTACCACTCCAAATATAGCGGCCATCCCGGCTGATGTAATCAGGTATAAAAAGATAAGTTATGATATAACGAGCCTTAAGCTCAAGGGCAGCAGATACCGTATAGAACTGGCGAAATACATATAGAGTAAGGCTTACCAGCATCCAGGGTAAACCTACAATTATGTGTGCAAAAATAATCGATGACAGAATTCCTCCGGAAAAAGAGGCCACCAATAGGGCCAGGCTAAATATGCAGAGCAGCGCCGCCGTGGTGAGTACAGCCCACTGTATTACTTCCTGGGCACTATACTGAGCTGGCAATACTTTTCCGGCAACTATTAGAAAGAGGCTTATCAACAACATAATAGCCAAAACCGCCAGGCTGCCCACTATGTACTTGGCCGTTATGATTTGCCGGCGGCTGACCGGAGTACTTACCAAATAATTAAGGCCACTGCCCCTTTCCCCAGCCAGCATCAGGGCTGCCAGCACTATAACTGCTATAATGGTGATAGCTTCGGTAGTTGAAGAACCTGTAGCCAGTATGTTCTTGATACCGTGTGACCAGGCATCGGCTCGGCTACTGGTTCGGTATACCCAGTAGGTAATAGGAACCAGAACCGGATCTAGACCGATTATTATCAAGGCTAGAAGAAAAATCTTATTATACTGCCGCCACTCTTTCCACAGCAGGCCTTTCATTGCACTCATCTCAATACCACCCCGTTTCTATTCTCAACCTGTGCTTTTCTAGTCCCACTTCCCAAATCCCACTTCCCAAATCCCACTTTTCACATTCAATTCCCACTTCCAACCTCCCGCCTCTCACCTCTCAAACCCGTATCCCTGTGCTTTCATAAAAGCCACAAAAATATTTTCCAGGTCCAGGTTCAGCTCCTTCACCAGTTCTGGTTCCAGCTCTACTAACCTGGGACTGATGCTATCCAAATGTCCGGTTATAGTAATAGTTATTACTCTCCCGCTCTGATGGTAATCCACCAGTCCCGGCAGTGATTTGATTACATCTTCCGGAGGTTCCCCGGTAAATATAATCTGCAAGCGGTGTACCAATTCCTTTAACTCATCCAGGGTATGGCTAAATAGTATACGTCCCCGATAAATAGTAGCAATATGGTCAGCAGTCTGTTCCAGGTCATTAAGATTGTGGGAGGAGTAAAACACGGTAGTACCCTGACTGGCAACCTCTTCAATAATAGTCTGCAGGAAAGCCCGGCGAACTACAGGGTCCAACCCGGCCGTTGGTTCATCCAACAGCAACAGCTGAGGCCGCAGAGCCAGAGCCATAACCAGAGCCACCTGAACTTTCTGACCCCGGGAGAGATTACGTATACGCTGACCTTCAGGTAAATGAAAGCCCTTATGTAGTTCCCGGCAGCGTTCCCAATCCCAAAAGGGGTAGAGTTTACTGCCCAGGCGGTACATCTCCGCTACTGTAAAGCCAGGATACATCACCGGTATATCAGGTACATAACCAACCCGGTTTCTTATGCTGCCATCCCTTAGCCAAATACTCTGTCCCAGAATAAAGCCCTCTCCGCTATCGGGGCGGATTATGCCGGTAAGCATTTGAATTAAGGTTGATTTACCTGCTCCATTGGGGCCAATCAACCCAAAAATAGACCCGGCAGGAACTGCCAGATATAATTTATCGACCGCTGGTAAGCCGTCAAAAGATTTACTCAACGCCTTCGTTTCTATAGCCAGATCCATGATTATTTCCCTCCCCTTTTCTCCCAGTTATCCAGACTCTCTTCAAAGAGTTGCTTAATATCTTTACGGTTTAGTCCCAGGTGATAAGCTTCCACCAGCACCTTTTCTACCAAACCGGCAAGTTGCTCCCTGACCGCTTCCATGTCAAGAACCTCCGTACGCCCCGCTACAAAGGTTCCCCGTGAGCGCATAGTCTCTATAATTCCTTCCTGTTCCAGCCTTTGATAAGCTTTGGCAATGGTATTGGGGTTCAGGGATAGCTCCACCGCCAGTTCCCTTACTGTAGGCATTCGTTCACCGGGAACCAGGATACCCCGGGCTACCAATTCTTTTACCCCGTCTACCACCTGCTGATAAATAGGAGTACAGGAACGCGGATTTATTTCAAGCCACAAGCTACCACCTTCTTTGTACTACTTGTAATAGTACAAGTATAGTAAAATAAAAAACCCCTGTCAAATTATTTATATGGTAAAATATGTTTTAGGTTATATTGAGTCCTCATCATGTAAAATAATTTTAAGAGGGGAAAAAACCTATGGATAATAACGAGTTCCAAAAGCTGGTGTTGGATCAGTTTTCCCAACTAAATAGCCGGTTGGATAATTTAGATGCTGGGCAAGCTCGGCTGGAAACTGGCTATATTGAACTTGAAGCTGGGCAGGCAAGACTAGAAGAGGGGCAAGCCAGACTGGAAACCAGACAGACTAAGCTAGAAGAAGGGCAGGTCAAGTTAGAAGACAGACAGGATAGGATTGAAGGCGGCATGAAAAAACTCCAAAAAGATGTTGCCGATATCAAGCGGGACCTCAAAGGGGTTTGGTCAGACATTAAGCGTCTTGACAAACGGCTAACCACCCAAGAAGAAGAGATTAGCTCTTTAAGAGGATAAATAGCTTGTGTAACCACCCATTTATTTACCCCTGATTTAAGTATAGTTCCAGAGTTTTTACACTGTCATAAGTAAGGTCAATCAGGTGTACACACCCTTGCCCGGCACCGAGCAGGCGAGCCAATTCTCTTTTAGGCATTCCCGACAGTAACTGGCCTTTCAGGTTTTCCATCTGCTGACCGGATTCGCGGCAGACTGCATCAGGAACCCTTAACAACTGGCCGTAGGCTGTTATAACCTGTATATCCTTATCCATTTCCAGATGGGTGCTAACCTGATGAAAAGAATCTATAAGGCTGCCGTTAATTATATAACCACCCTTATCATCCCGGTACATTTGTTGGCTCTTACCACGGTCAAACAGAGTTATCTCCCGCCCGCTATTTCCGATGTAACCTCCCCAGGTAGTTTTAACCCGATCCAGATTACTGTAGTAGCGACATGAGCCGGCGTAAAACTTCTCCCAGGCCTGGCTGTACGTTACCGCATCACTATAGCCCCGTTCCCGGAAAAGGAAAGTCTCCGCCTGGACTATGGCAATCACTGTATCATTAAACAGGGAACGCTCCACTTCATCCTTTATACCTTGCAGACCTGCTCTTAACCCGGAGCTACTGCCCAGATAAGCCTCTACACCTTTTAGTCCCTCTATATACTCACGGCTCTCAGCCATATCTCCAGGACGTCCCAGGCGCTCCAGCCAGGCCTCCTCTATCTCCAGGTTAGCTGCCTTAACCCGCATTACCGCCATCCGTTCCATTAGGGAATCCAAGTAGCTGGTTTTTGCTATCAGATATTGTTCATTCTCCCGCACCACCGAGCTATGCCATATGCGCTGCATTAGAAATTCCACCAGTTTCACTCCTTCATATCCCGCTGTTTCCAGCAGGGTATATACTTTTGTTAATAATTAGTCTACCATGAACCCTGGCAAAGGTTAAATTATCCTTCTACTACCCAAATAACCCAGAAATAAAACCTCGGGTTTTTTCATGGTCGGGAGATGTTTATGACCTCCCATTTTTATGAAACACTACTGCTAATATGCCTTTAGTTCATAAGGCTGGAGGTATATACATTTTTAATGCTGCGGAAACTTTTTTTGGTACTCTTTTCTTAATCGGCGTAGTATTATGGTATTAGTTAAAAAGTCGCACATTTAAGCGCTTGGGTCTAACATTAAGAACCAGAAGGGAACTGATATTCCTAGTGAACATGAGGACGGATTATTTATCGCTATAAATACTTTTAAAGATCCTGCCCAGAATCTATTTTTATGCTTTTTAGATAATCATTATAAGCTGCAGGCTGCTACCCCTGCGGCCATAGATTTGCTAACCCAAACCCTGGTTACAGGTGAAACTGTATATAGCCATTTAAAAGATGCCTGTTACTGTTTAGCACAAGAACATGCTAAACCTAATGCTGTCTCTCAGTGGAACTCCAGCGGTCTCCTCCGCTTAAAACAAAGCTTCTGTCACTTTCAAATTTTTCTTCTTCGGGATGAATTATTAAGAGACCGTATTTGCTATTTAATACTGCTTCACAATCATCCTGACAAAAGCGAATCAGTGACAGATAAATGGGTATTAACTAAACGCGAAGCCGAAATTGCCTCCTTACTTACCCGGGGAAGAACCAATAAGCAAATTGCCGGTGAGCTAGGAGTTAGTGAAAATACTATCAAAACTTTTGTCAAACGGATATTTATTAAGTTAGGGGTTCACTCCCGCAGTGAACTAATCAGTGAGATATATAAATTAACTCCGTCTCCTAACCACCCACTGGCAGAATAGCTAATTAAAAAGGAAGCTTCAATCAAGCTTCCTTTTTATTCTATACGGTCAACTTTATTTGATTCTAGAGAGCTTTACCACAGGAGCTACAAAACTGACCTCCGATAACGATACCGGCCCCACACTGGGGACAAAATCTTAGCTGCTTATCTACTTTAGGGTCGGAATTAACCTCGACCTCGTTTTGCAATGGCGGTCTAAACAGAACTTCAGTCAAGGCGGGCCATCCGGAATTGCCTACCCTTCCTATTCCCCCCTGGTCTCCATTTATCGAAAAAAGCCATAAGCTCTGAGGGCCGCGGACCAGTAATATGGTCTCCTCTATTAGTATTTCTTCGCCATCAGTATTAGCAATAGTTATGGCCAGCTTGGCTTTTTCATTTAAAATCTCTTCCACCAATAACAAACCTGCTTCGGTAAATTGGAAATTGCCATCTGTAGCCGCCTGTATCCATCCTGCTTGAACTAGTTGGGGCAGAACATCTTTAGCTTGTTTAGCTAATACTGTCATATCTATGGGTAAGGTTTTCTCCCAAAAGCATAAGACCCAGCGAGCATCTACCTGACTGGATTCAGCCAGAAATGAATGTACCTGTTCACCATTAAAACCAGGCTCTATCGTCTGGTGAGTGAGCATAGACTGGTGATAGCGCTGTTTCATTACCTCGCTAGCCCCTAATAATCCTAGCAAGGCTGCTGCCGACAACGACTGGTTACTATTATCATCAGACAACGAAGCTGCGCCTACTAAATCAGTCAGTAAACGAGATACCTCCTCAGCAGTTACGGTCTGTAGCTGGTACTGTTTCCCTTCCCCTGCCCGAGTTAGCCACACTAGCTCGTTACTGGGAGCAACTCCCCAAAATAAGGTACTATACTGAAAAACTACATCACCTATGGTCCAGGACAGTTGCATAATCTGCCGGGGATTATACAGAGTAGTTAATATGGACCGCAGCATCTCCTGCTCGCCAGCCGAATATTGCGACCACTCTTGTTCCAGACTATCGCTCGGACGCGGTACCTGTCCTGCTGTAACCCCCAGGGGGTTAACAGCTAAACCCAGTTTTCCTACCAGTGCTTGCAGATCAGTATAAGTTACCAACCAACCATTCCCATCATCCATTAGGCGCATACTTTTATGCCTCCCCGTTTACTTTTCTTTTTTATTAAATTTAGAGTTTAACATAATTCAATATTCCTTATATGTCACTCTGAGCGATAGCGAAGAGTCTTAAAACCTTCGGCTTTGCCTCAGGATGACAACCGTTAATTACCGGGCAATTTATGCGAAACATAATTATGCAAAATTCTCAATTGCCAGGGGTATCTTTATCAATAGGCTTATTGTCGCCCACTGCGTTTCAGAGCATTAAATGCCCCTTCCTGGGCTTTGTCTTTAGCCAGGTTAACCATACCTTCAAAAGTTCCTTTAGCCAGGTGGCGAGTATAGTTGCCACCTTCGGCTATAGCGTTGCCCAAACCTTCAGCAGTACCCTTCAGCACGGTATAGCCATCACTTATATATCCTCCCCCGGGAACTACCTTGCCCATAACGTTTATGGTCTGGTCGGCGGTCCAGGAAACAGCCTCGGTGTTTTTGCATATCATTTCCCAGCGGGCTACATTTTTAGCTTCTATTCCTGCCTGCCTGAGGTTTCTAATCTGATTAATCTCCAATTCATAGCGCCGCTGGTTATTTAAAATGTTCTGCAGTGATTGGTTATATCCCTGATGCGCCTTATTAATAGCTTCGGTTATTTTCAATGCACTTTGATCTTGCCGGGTAAAATTAGCCCAATTGCGGGCTCGGGAGGCTTCGTTTGGTTGCAGGGTATCCGGGTCAACCCAACCCCAGCGATCAGACCATACTTTACCCTGAGCAGTCATGTTTTGTATCTGGTTATATTCGGCTTTACTTATCCAACCAGGGCCACCCTGATCCCAGGGTGGTTTACACCATACCTGACCATTACGTTCCTCCCCTATATGGGGCGTTCCGGCCGGTGTCTGCGCGTTAGCCGGAGCAACTGCCGGACGGTTTATGGCTACATTTACCAGAGCTCCACTGGTCAGTACCAGACCTGATAAAGCAGTTGCCAGCAAAATCGTGGCGCTGGGAAGCTGCTGATTAGTTTTCTCACCGGGGCTGGCTCCTTTACCAGTTAACCCTCCTATGCCCTGATCTGATCCCGGAATACTTTTGCCAATGCTCTGAGCGATGGTAAGGAGAACTTTATCCATATCAGCCCTGCTTAATCCTAGCTTTTCCCAATGCCAGGGATCATCCGGTGATGACAAAACCAACACCCCGATATCGCCTTTGCTAAACATGTATCCTGGGGGAGAAGAAAGATGTACAGCTTCTTCTTCATCAACATCTAATGAAATGGGTTGCCCCCCCTGAAAAGCAGTGGCCCAGGGGATTTCCATAAATCCATCCTGGCTGGAAAAACGATTTAGATAAGCATTAAAAGTGTCTGTTTTTTCGCCTATAACTACATGAATATATACGGCAGCTTCCATATCCTGCTGGTTTATGTATCCCATCCACTCACGATCATTTTTACCCTGGGGTTCGTTTTGCGGACTATAGTGATAACCTATCCCTTTTAGCTGCCAGATCCCTGACAAAGCAGAGGTTCCATAAACAGCATGCTCACTCTCCTGCATCTCCATTAACTGAAAGCCGCCAGGAAGCGTTTTCTGCTGCGGCATATACTTCTCATAAGAGGCCAGGGCGACCAGAGGCCACCCTAATAACGGAAATACGAAGACAAACACAAATAGCCACAATAGAGATATTTTCTTTTTTACCATTTTCTTACCCCAATCTATAATTACATTACCACCGGTGGCACTTCCTTAACCAAACTGCGATAACGCTTAAGCACTATAGCATTTAATCCCAGGTTCCAACCCGTATTCAATGCTGTAATTAATAGCATTAACAGGGGTACCCGTCCGGTAAACGTCGTTATTATCTGGGTCAAAAATAGCAAGCCTACCCAGCTAATTAGGTAAGGTAACGAATAGCTCATGACAATACCCTCTTCGCTGTAATCCATTTTAAGGCTGTGAGCTAACCAGGCGCCGCCCAGACCCCCCAGAATGATAAGTAAAAACACCCATCCTCCCGGGCTTCCAATTAGCCATACATATACCAGCAAGGATAACAATGCGACCCCCTGTCCCAAAACGATGGACCGGGGCCGCACGAATTGAGCCTGTTTCCAGGTTCTCAGAAACAGCCATAGACTGAATAACAACAAGAGGGTACAAATAAAGGCCAGGAATTTCATTAGTTAGTGCTCCTTCCCCTATTCAATAATTAACTCCTGTTGAGCACGGGTCTTGCCGTCAATTAGCATCTTCACTTTATATTTGCCCGGGTTGTTAAATCCTACCGTATTGGCATATATGCTATTGTCAGCTCCTACATCATAACTTTGCTCTAAAAGCACCTTATCATCAGCAGCATTAACTAGTTGGATAGTTAATTGGTTACTGCCAAAAGCCTGGTTATTATTAAAAACATAATAAATTTCCTGCTGGGGAGCAAAGGTGGTAGCTGGCTGCGCAATTTCCAGGGTTGATTTATCAATCTCCAATCCAAATACCAGCGAAGCGCCGCCTTTTGAACTACTGGTGGTGGTGTTGTCGCACCCTACCGTCACCAATGCAAAAGCCAACAATAAAACCAGAACGCCAAGTTTTTTCTTCATTGTAAAGCCCTCCTCCTATTTTCTTTCCGTTTTGCCTTTCAAAATAACCAACTTAAAATTCCATCCCGCTTCCTCAATAATTTCCTTAAAAGCTTCACGCAAACTACCGTAATCAAACTGATAATCCAGTACTTTTTCTCCCTTAGGGTCGTAAAACTTTTCACTGCGCGAGCTAAATACCTCTTTGCCCTTAATGCGGGTAGTTTCAAATCCGACTTTAAACTGTAAGCCGCTTGAGCTCTCCTTGAGCATCTCCCAAAAATAAGCGGTATGCTCCTCTTCATTCAAAAGAATTCGAGCCTGGTAGGAAACCTTTTTCTTACCCGTGCTCCAGCTTTTATTTGCTACCTCGTTGCTAACCTCAATATCGGTGTCAGTTCCCGGCTGAATTACAAAAGGACCCCTTTCATCCAGGCTCAGGAGTTCGGCCAGTAGTTCATTTGCCGGTTTAACTGGCCCAGCATTCTTTTTGGGACGGGAAAACAACCCCATTTTTAAAACTCCCCCCTTCTATAAACGTGATTTCTTCACAACCACCGTATGAGCTACCCGGTCACCCAATCTCTGGCGCTGGGGTGAAGTCCAAACCAGTATAGCCCCCACCAGATAAACAAATAGTCCATCAATAATACGTAAAACATTGCGTACGACAGATGCATTCCAATCCATAGTACCTGTGTCAGTTTTTACAACCTTTAAACCGCAGGCCATTTTTCCCACGGTAGCACCCAACATAGCTTCCATTACGATATAGTAGCCTATTCCGATTAAAAACCAGACAAAAGCAGAAGCACCCTGTAGATTAAATCCTCCCTGGGTAGTTTCGCCAGTAACTATAGCCATCAAATAACCAAATATAAATAGGATAATTCCATCGACAAGGGTAGCTGCAAATCGCCATCCTACCCCAATCAGGGCCTCCTGGGGAATGTTTCTTACTGAGTCGCTATTAGCAGCCCTGGCTGCTTGGAATTGACCTAAAGGTGTACCACAATAAGGGCAAAAGCCGGGTTGGCCTTCAATTACCCTGCTACAGGAACTACACGTAACCCGAGCTGTCTGCCCACTACCACAGAAGCCACAAAAACTACTATTGTCAGGAATTTCCTGAGCGCAATTACTACACTGCACCAAATCACTCCTTTGATTTAATGACCTCTCCCCCCATACCACCAATGAAAAAGGCATCATGTATCTCGATTAATACTGGGTATATTTCATTTTTTAGTTTAAACACCCGTTTTTTTCATGTCATTCACCCAATTGGGTGAATAGCCAATTTATTTTTATAACATTTTCCTATTTGCTTGTTTTTGAATTACGTATATATTAGATATATACGTATTTTTTTGTCGAAAGATAGCGAGGGAGTTGAAAGCTATGACTACTACCACTTTGCTGAATGAATTCCGTGCGCTTAAACCCGGCAACCATATATGTTTGATTTATGAAAATGAATACGAGTGGCAGGAAGCGGTATCTGCTTTTCTGATAAGCGGTCTGGAAAAAAATGAAAAGTGTATCTGTATGATTAAAAACCATACTCCTGAACAGATATGGCAATACTTGCAAGCTCGCGGTGTGGATATTAATAGCGACGATATTAAGAGGCAATTGCTAATTATTAGCATAAATTCCTGGGCGGAATTGAAGAATTCCCTAAATCCGGAGACTATCACCGCTTTATTAGGGCGGGAATCTCTCCAGGCACGCTCAGAAGGTTATGTGTCTTTACGTTTTACCGGTGAAATAGGCTGGATGCTGGGACACAGCCCCCATAACCCCGATAAAATACTGGATTATGTAGGGGTCTTAAACCGGAATCTCTTCCCTAATTTCCGATGCATCGCTATGTTTAGATGCTTTAATAAACGTTATAGTAATCGCACTATGAAAGAAATAGTTATGGCTCACCCGATTTATATAAGAAAAAATAAGATTTGCTACAATACTCAATACCGTTTACCCCGTAACCTGCTAGAAAACCTGGAGAAGGAGCGGCAAGAACAATTATATTTCCTGCAAAACCTTATTGATGCTATACCTAATCCGGTATTTTTTAAAGGTTTGGATGGTAAATACCAGCTCTGTAACCGGGCCTATGAAACAGTTATAGGTCAGCCCCAAGAAAAAATCATTGGCCGCACCTTTAAAGAGTTGGCTCCCGGGGAATTATCGGAATCAGGCTGGGAAATGGATCAGAAGCTTTTTCAAACCAGGGGTGTACAGTTATATGACGGTGTATTGCCCTATGCAGACGGTACTATTCACGATGTCATATACAATAAAGCAACCGTCTGTAATATGGCCGATGAATTAATCGGGCTGGTAGGAGTAACAGTTGATATCACGGAGCGCAAGCGGGCGGAAAAAGCTCTGGCCTTAAGTGAAGAAAAGTTTCGCAATATATTTCAACAATCTCCCATTGGTATAGTCCTGATCAATGAGGACGGTATCCTTATTGATGCCAACCATGCCTGTCTGGAGATTTTTGGGGTAAGCAACCTGAAGGATATTACCGGTTTTAAGCTCTTCGATGACCCTAATCTGCCCGAGGACGCCAAGCAAGATCTAAAAGAAGGGCAGATAGTAAGATACAGCGGTGAATTCAGTTTTGATAAAGTTAGGGAAAACGAGCTGTACCACAGTAAAAAAACCGGGGTAGCATACCTGGATTATCTGATTACCCCTATGGAATCAATGCACGGTGAAGCCGGATCATTCCTGGTTCAGGTTCAGGATATTACCGAGCAAAAAAGGGCAGCTACCGCCCTGGAGAAGAGTGAAACGCAGCTGCGCCGAATTACAACTAGTATGCTGGATATAATATGCGAAACGGACCGTAAAGGCAACATCATCTATATCAGTCCCTCCTGTAAAACCGTACTGGGCTATGACCCGGATGAAGCCCTGGGGCGTAATGTCTCTGAGGGTACTCATCCCGACGACCTGCGGATGGTAAGGGCCGAAGGAATACGTGCGGTACGACGTGGTTCCCATGGTAAAATAGAATTACGTTACCGTCATAAGAATGGAGACTGGGTTTGGTTGGAAACCATAGGTAACACATTATGGGATGAGCGGGGTAGAATGTCAGGAGTAGTATTTGTTACCCGCGATATAACTAACCGTAAACAACTGGAAAAGGAAATGGCCCGGCTGGATCGCCTGCGTTTGGCCGGAGAGATGGCCGCCAGTATGGGACATGAAATTCGTAACCCCATGACTACCGTGCACGGTTTCCTGCAGTTGCTCAAGGATGAACCAGGTTGCGAGCCGTACGGCTCTTATTTTGACCTGATGATAGATGAACTCAAGGCTGCTAACGAAATTATTACCGAGTTTATATCCATGGCTCAGGATAAGGCTATTTATCTGCAAGTACAGGATATAAATGCCATTGTAAGTAACCTCTACCCTTTGATAGCTGCTGAAGGCTTGAAGGCTGACAAACAGGTAAAACTGGATCTGGGAAATATTCCTCCAGTTAGCATAGATGCTAACGAAATCAGGCAGCTGCTGCTCAATCTTACCCTAAACGGGCTGGAAGCTATGCAGACGGGAGGCATCCTTTTTATACGAACCTTCCTGGAGGATAATAAAGTAGTTTTAGCAGTTGAGGACCAGGGAAGCGGTATAGATCCTTCGATTTTTGATAAACTGGGTACTCCTTTTGTAACTACCAAAGAAACCGGAACCGGACTGGGACTGGCTATATGTTACAGTATTGCCGCCCGTCATAATGCTGCCATAAGTGTAGATACCGGTCCTAAGGGCACTACCTTCAAGGTAGCTTTTAAAGCAAACCATAAAGAAAAATTTTCCTTTCCCCTGGTTTAGATTATTAAAAAAATAAAGGGCTCTTTTAAGAGCCCTTTGTTTTTTCGTATTATTCTTTGGGTGGCTGCCAGACTTCCCATACCCTGCCAGCCAGGTTAGTGGAAGGCTTCAGGGTTGGACCTCCCGGTTGCCATCCGGATGGTATCACTTCGCCCGTTTCCCGGTTATGTTGGAAAGCCTTAATTTGCCGCTTAAGCTCAGCAGGATTTCTTCCTACCGGAGGAGCCAGTATTTCGGCGGCCTGAATTATGCCGTCCGGGTCTATTAAGAAACGACCACGAATGTCTACCCCGGCTTTCTCGTCATACACATCATACAAAGTACCAATCTTACCGCCCCGGTCGCTTAGCATGGGGAAAGGAATACCGCCTTCCACCATCTTGCTTAGTTCGGTTTCATTCCATACTTTATGGGAAAAAGGACTGTCAACGCTCATAGCCAGTACCTCAACCCCTAATTGCTGAAGTTCATCATAGCCAACTGCTATGTGTGAAAGTTCGGTCGGTCATACAAAGGTAAAATCCCCCGGGTAAAAACAAAGTACTACCCATTTACCTTTGTAATCGGATAAACTAACTTTTTTAATTTTTCCCTGGTGAAATGCTTCGGTAGTAAAATCTGGAGCCTGTCTGGTAACTAACATCATACCTACCTCCTTTACTGCCAGCAAAATACGCCAGCTATTTAGGTAATGGTAACATAGAAATAGAGCAAAATCCCTAGCCCTAAAATAGGTATAAGTGTAGTTGAGTATTATTATTAACATAAGTAATGATTGCAGGCAAGTGAATTAACAAGCAATATAACGTATTTAAGATTATACAAGTATAATTCCACTGCAAAAATTCTGTTTGGATGCATAAATATGCAGGAGCCGTCGACGGAGCATGATAGAAACACCCTGCGAGGTGAAGCGGCGGAAGGGGGCGAGCCCCATGGACGGGGCGAGAGTGACGCTCTGCACGGATGCGGAATTGGAACGTCCCCCTGGAGACGCAAAACGAGCAGTTGGTGTTTCCCATGCGGAGTCTTGGCGACGGAATATTTATGCATCCAAACTAGCACATTATACCTTTTTGCAGTGGAATCAAGTATATGTTTATAGTTGCATAATTTCTAATTGTTTTAAGAATCGCCTTTTCTCATCCGAGCCATGGATTTGCCCAATGATGTAATAAAATCCAGGGCATCTTCGGGTGAAATATTATAACGATCCGCTTCCTCAATTACTCTTTGCCATTGCTGAAGCTGTTCCCACCCACGTAAATCAACCTGGTCATCAGGGTTTTCACTTGGATTAATATATCCCGCCGCACCCAACAAATCCTGGATACTAACACCGTTCCATGCCACATCAGCCAGCTTTTTAATTATTATTGCACCTGGGGCATTTTTTACCAATCCACGCAGTAACCGTGATATATATCCCGGATCTACCCCGGCATCATTTCCGAATTTATTAATGGATCTGCTGCCCTTAGCTAAGATTAGCATGGCAGCAAACTCTTCTTTATTAAAACCCAGCTATAATCCCTCCCAGACCTTTCTACAATTCTATACGATTTATTGCCTGCAGACAATTTTGTAATGAAAAATAATGTTAAAACCTGACATAAATGGTTGACCGTTGTCTGCGGTCATGATAAAATATACTAAATGTTGTCAGTAGACAAGATAAGGCGTGGTCGTTTATGAAAGTAAACCGTTCTGCTTTAATGCAACTGGCAGAAACCAGAAACTGGTCAATTCCCGAACTGGCAAAACGATTGGGAATAAACTACTCCTATTTATATCGGATAATTCGAGGGGAAAAACAGGGAGGAGCCAAGTTATGGAGCGGTATTTATGTCTTATGCAAACAGGAAGGATTATCGATTGAAGATTATGTTTTTATGGATGACAGGTAATTATTCTGCACTCTAGGTAGCTTTTTATTATGTTGAGAGGAGAAATATAGGAAGATGATTACACCCCTGGCCAGAGCCGCACAAGTACTTGTTGAGGAGGACAATATTAGTAATACCGACCAGGCGCCTGGAATTACCAGAGACCTGCAAATTCTAAAAAATAATAATATAGTAATAGTGCACCAGGTTGAAACATTACGCCAACATCTGGAGGAGCTCGTCACATTAACTAATAATTTTGCTGACCCTGAGGTTTTGGCCGCCAGTCAAGCCCTCGATGAAGCTCTTAATAGACTCTATCGTGTCCTTTCTTCAATAACTAAAGACCGGGACCCCTTGATAGATTAATAACATGAAACTACCCCGGCAACTATTCAATCCTGGTAAATGCCTCCTTTATTATGGAGTAGCCTGCTTTTAGACGTTGGTTATACTTAGGTTCACCACCAGTTGACCGCAGGTAAGGTTTAATTTCAGTAAATTTATCCTCACCCAGGAAAATTCCTATATTCCTGCAATCATTCCCATCTCTAAAAGGTCGGAAGCCCCCCGATTACGGGAGGCTTCCGACCTTTGAACATGAATCCTGTGAACGGTAATATGAATTACCTTAACTCCATCTTATTACGGTTGGAGTGCTGCGGCCTATAATAAACATTTATTTACCCGGTAAATATTTGTTTAATCTATTTTTGATAGGGAGTAACTACCCACTTCAGGCAACCATCTTTCTTGCCGCCAAAAACATCGTACCCTTTAAGGATGTCATTTAAGGGGGCACGATGGGTAATCAAGTAATTGGTATTAATTTTCCCGGTTTGAATCAATTTGATTAATTCTGGAATCCGGTTGGCGTTTACCAGCCCCATGCTGATCCTGATATTCTTAATCCACAAGGTATTCATAGCCAGTTCCTGAGGTTTTTCGAAAACTCCTATCAGGGAAATAGTTCCGCCTGGTCTGACGCTGTCTACTGCCATATCAAAGGTGGGTTTGAATCCGTTGGCTTCAATGGTAACATCGGCTCCACGCCCCCCGGTCCGTTCCCTAATTGCATCGCCGACATTACCGACTGTATTGGGATTGATTCCTATATCGGCAATACCATTCTTCACCGCGAAATCCAGGCGTTCCTGGTTGATGTCAACAGCAATAATTTCGGCAGGTCCCCATAGTCTGGCGGTAGTCATGGCACACATTCCAACCGGTCCGCCGCCCATAACCGCAACCGTATCACCCGGCTCTATGCGGCCTTGCTCAGCCCCAAAGTATCCGGTGGACAGAATATCTCCTACGAATAGCACATCTTCTTCAGTAAGCCCATCCGGAATGGTGAACATTCCCAGGTTGGCATGAGGGACTCTTACATATTCGGCCTGACATCCGTCTATCATGTAACCAAATATCCAGCTGCCGGTGGTGCAATGAGAATATATTCCCCTTACACAATAAAAGCACTCGCCGCATTGAGTTACACAGGAAACGGCAACCTTGTCTCCGACTTTGTTATTCCGGACTGCCGGGCCTACTTCCACAACTTCTCCAACAAATTCGTGACCGATTATTCTGCCCGGTGCGACTTCCGGCATACCACCATGCCAGATATGAATGTCAGTTCCACAAATAGTGGAGGTGGTTACTTTAACTATAGCGTCATCGGGCTCGATAATTTTTGGCATCGGTACATCTTCCACCGCTATCTTTTCAGGTCCCCGATAAACCAGCGCTTTCATGGTATCACTCATTACATTTTTCCTCCTCTAATAATTCTTTTAAGTAAAAAATAAGGAATGTTTTCTGTTTCACCTCCTATAACAAAAAAAATAACCAATGCCTTTATGTGTATTAAAAAGTTTGCACATAGAAACATCGGTTTGCCTTGGAGCCACCCATAAGGTTTCTCCTTAATCAACCAAATATATTGGATTATGTTTTTGTTATAAGGTTAATACCCGGTTAAAGACTACAACATGCATCCAAAAATCTTTTTCCGCCTCAATCTGGTATACCTGGTGAACTGCCTGGGCATCCAATCTCTCTTCAAAATAAGCTAGATTATCAATAGAATGCTGTCTCGCCACCTGCATACGGGCTGCATTTACCACATCCTTACCGGATTCAGTTTCAACGATAAATTTCTCCGGTTCAGTTAAAAAGCCCTCACCTCGGATGATTAACATGTCTTCCCAAATAGTAATCTTAGTGCGGTCAACACCTTTACCCAGTTTTTGCTTAAAGTATTTTTCCATGTAAATCTTAAACTCATGCTGCATCTGCCGGCGCTGCTGGTCATTTAGCAGTTCATGGTTTTTTTCACCATTTTGATCATCATTCGGGTTCTTAAATGGTATCAAAATAATAAACCCTCCTCCCCCTGAAACTTCTCATAAGTGAAAAAAACCAATATTTTTATACTATGCTTCCATACCAACAGGAGCATAATGATAAAAACACTGGTTTACTGAGGGCCACCGCCCCGGTAACCCTGTAATCAACCCTATATTCTATCATGTTAGTTTGCATTTGAATTAGTTGTGTTTGTGTCAGTTGTATCTATATTATTTTATACAACAAGTTTGATTAATGTCAATCTATATTTTACTAATTTAACATACAAAGGGTCTACTTTCTACCTACGCCAGGATGCTAAATCCCGGAACTTTCATATCTCGCTTCTCCAAAACGTCTAAAAGACGCCGGTTGGCCGGGGAAATGATTACTTTGATATCCCGGGCTTTAGCGGTCAAGTGATTTAATTTGTTAATAAATTTTACTGCCGTTTTCTCAGAAGCAAAGCAGACCTCCTCCAAATTAATGGTAATATTCTGATATAAACGAGGAATTTGAGCGGAAAGGGTTTTAAAAGTTTCAGCCAGGGAGAAATCATTCAAAAACCCTTTTAAGTTGACTACAAAGTGTCCTTGTTCGTGAGAAACCTCTATTTCCATAAGTTTCTCACTGCAGAGATATTTTAACTTACGCAACCTAAACCTCTCAATACTCTTGGAAATCTGGGTTTGCCAGGAGGTTTCCAGGGAAGGGCGGGATAAAGCCTGTAAAAACCGGTAATACCAGCTATTTTCCCTTTCCCATTTGCGTACCATCCAGAAACCCAGAGCCCGGAAAGCTACGGAGCGAACCCCGGTTGTAAACAGGTTATCAAAAATATGGGATACCGAAAAGAATTTTTTAAAGGCCCGGATGGTGGCTTTTTGCAAGTTATAAGGTGACATTTGTTCCGGCGCAAATACTACATGGTGGGCATCATAAAGGTTCCAATCCCGGGTCAAGAGCCTGCCCTCTTTTTCCAGGTCAAAAAATGTTTTAGTGCCAGGCAAAGGAGTAAGGATGAGAAACTGCACCGTATCGATACGGTTTTTGAGAGCAAAATCCAAAGTCTCCTCTATGGTCTGCAGGTTATCTTCATCAGCCCCAAATACAAACATACCATGAACCATAATACCTAACTGGTGAAAGCGTTCTATACAGTAAACAATGTCCTCTACTTCCTGTTTCTTGTTGTAGCTTTTAAGGGTCTCCGGATTAACCGACTCCATCCCCACGAAAACCATGCGGCAGTTGCTGTCATACATGAGCTGAAGCAGTTCCTCATCGCGAGCGGCATCAGTCCTGACCTGGGTACACCACCAGGAAGGCTTTATGTCCTGCTCTATCATAGCACGAAGCAGTTCTTTGCTGCGGCGGGGATTGGCAGTAAAATTATCGTCCACAAAAAACACCTGCTTACCATGGTATTGCTTAAGTTCTTCCAGCAGAGCTTCAGTTTCCCGGCAGCGATATTTACGACCAAACATCTGGGTTACACTGCAAAAAGTACAATCAAAAGGACAACCGCGTGAGGTCATTACCGGGTAAGTAGACATTTTTAGACCGGAAAAAAGGCTTAAGTCGGGGAAGGGTACCCGGTTCATATCTACCCAATCGGCAGCCGGGTTATGTACTATAGTTTCTTCCCGGCGAAAAGAAACCCCAAGAATATCTACCGGCAATTCCCCTCTTTCAATACAGGATACTAATGGAAGAAAGGTCAGGTCGGCCTCACCCCGGCAAACATAATCACAGTGTTCCAGGGCTTCTTCGGCCATAAATGTTACATGGGCACCACCCATTATAACCGGTTTACCCTGATCACGGGCAAAATCAGCCAGGTGATAGGCTTCTATAACTGTAGAAGTAGTAGTGGATATACAAATTAGGTCAGCCGTGGTAATCTCGGACAGGCGTATATCCCGGCGGGAACCCATTATCAGCCGTACCTGATGACCCGCCTGCTGCAATAGCGTCCCCAGAATGGGCAACCCCAAACGAGGCATGTTAACACTGCTATAAACATGTCTTCCCGGCGATTTAGGTTCAATTAAAGTTATCTTCATTTTTTATGCCTCCCATTGTCGTTTCGTTTAGTGTGGTATGTAGTTCCGTTTACTACGTTATGTATATTCATATACTACATTATGTAGTAAGCAATTGCAATATATTTTTAATTCTGTTTTAATTAAATATGTAGGGGCAGACCCATGTGTCTGCCTCGTCGACCACTGAATCCTGGGGGGTTAAATCCTGTTGCGTATTGAACTGCCGACTCCGGGCGAACACATGGGTTCGCCCCTACAGGTTACATGCTCCCCAGAATATAAGAGTATATCAAGCCATTAAGGAGGTTACCACCTATGAGAAAGGAAGAACTTTACCCGCTGATTGATGAAATACTGCCTCAGCAGCCAGTATTGATAAACGACATACCCGATATCGATTTATATGTTGATCAGGTGACTGGTTTTATTGAAAAAAAGCTGGCCGGGCAAAAACGCCACCCCAAGGATAAATTGCTTACCAAAACCATGATTAATAACTACGCCAAAGCCGGAATACTTATCCCCCCCAGGCAAAAGAAATATTCACGCCAGCATATAGAAACCTTGCTGATGCTTTATAACGCCAAACAAATATTATCCATCAATGACATATCTTTGTTATTTAGTATTCTCCAGGAGCCGGCAAATAAACATAATGAAGATCAAAATAGCGCCAATCCGTTGATTGATTTGATCTATTCCCTGGTGCAGGAAATTAACAACGACCAGGCGGAGCAGTTGCAAGAAGTCTGTGAAGAGAAGATTGGGCTGATACAGGAAAAGACTAAAAATGTAGAGGGGGAAACGGGGGAGTTAATAGAGTGGTTTCTCCTGGCAATTTACCTGGTCTCCCAGGCAGCCGTACAAAAACGTATGGCTGAAGCCATTATTGACCGGTATTTCAAGAAGGATGTACCCCAGAAAGGTAAATCCAGCTAACAGTCTGACAAACATACAGTTTTGAACATTAACTGCTCAAAAATTACATGGGGCTTTAAGTCTAATATTATCAGGGACTAATGTATCGGCTATTATAGGATTTCCCAATATATGTCATGCTTTTTGCTACTATTTTTGTTACTATTATTCATGTGATAAACAATTGTAGTAAGGTATATGTTTCTATGGAGCAAGTGAGGATTCTTAATGCATAACAGAAAGTTTCATATATTTAATCTGCTAGTATTCATACTCATATTGCCTTTATTAGGAGGATGCTCCAGTGAAGTTTCCCTTAATCAACCAAAAGCTGAAAAGGGAATCCTTGACCTGAGCCAATGGCGGTTGGATCAGAAGGTGGTTAAGTTAGATGGCCAGTGGGAATTTTATTGGAATCAACTGCGGGAACCACAAGACTTAAGTACAACCAGTATAGAAAATAACGAATACATCGGAATTCCCAGTTCATGGAATCATCATAGTATTAACGGAGTAGAATTTTCCGGCGAGGGTTACGCCACCTACAGGTTAAAATTTATAACCGGGGAAGAAGATAGATTAGGTTTAAAGATACCCCGAATGTTTACTGCTTACAAGCTTTGGGTTAATGAAGAACTAATTGCCTCTTCGGGAATCGTAGGTCAAAACAGAGAGACCATGACCCCTCAATACCTTCCCCAGGTAGCTTTTTTTAATCCCCAACCGGGTGAAAATCAAATTATCGTACAGGTATCTAATTTCTATCATCGTAGTGGCGGAATGCTGGAAAGCTTGATATTAGGTAATGAAAAACTGATTCTTAACTTACGCTGCGAAAACATCGCTTTCGAACTAATCCTATCCGGCTGTTTATTAATTATTGGAGCTTATCATCTAGCTCTGTTTTTCTTTAGAAGACAGAATCCTTCTACTTTATACTTTGGTTTGTTCTGTATATTTGTCGGGATTAGAACCTTACTGGTGGGGGAAAGATTTTTTATTTACTTATTCCCCGGTTTTAACTGGGAAGCAGCTCATAAAATCCAAACGTTAACCTTCTATCTGGGAGTGCCCTTGATAGTAATGTTTTTTAAATCGATTTTTCCAAAAGATATTAATGATAAAATAGTCAAAGTAATTGTAGTAGTAGGAGTTCTTTTTGGAGCCCTAGTTCTTCTTACTCCAGCAAAAATATTCACCCTTTTTAATCCTGTATACCAGCTTTTCTCTGTAGCCGTGATTATCTATTTGACCTATGTTTTCTTGAGAAAACTGGGACGAAAAGAAAAATATGTTGGGTTGGTCGTGGCCGGGGGCCTGGCTTTATTCATTACCAGCTTAAATGATATGGTATTTACAAGCATATGGCTGAATGATAGTGGATCCACACTTTTAAGAACCATTTTCAGAACCGGTAATCTCTCATCTGTTGGTCAATTACTATTTGTCTTTACTATTTCCCTGGTATTGGCCAAACAATTTGCCGAAGCCCTGGAGAAGGAAGAAGTTATGACCCTGCAGTTAAAGGAACTGAACCTTAATCTGGATCAATTAGTAACTAAACGAACGGAAGCATTGGAGAAATCGAGGCAACAAATAGAATACCAGAAACTTGAACTGGAAAAGACAAATCAAGCTCTCCAGTTGCTTTCTTTGAAAGACCCCTTAACGGGATTATGGAACAGACGTAAATTTGACGAAATCATGGAGATGGAATGGAACCGGAGTTTGAGAAATAAGAGGCCCCTTTCATTAATGCTGGTAGATATTGATTTATTTAAAGGATATAATGACCGCTACGGTCATTTGGCGGGGGATGAGACCCTGGTACAGGTAGCACAGGCAACTACTGATTCCTTTAAGCGCGCTGGTGACCTGGTAGCCCGCTATGGGGGAGAAGAGTTTGTAGTAATTATTCCTGAGACTGCGAAAGATGATGCTAATAAAATGGCCCTGTTATTGTGCAAGAATATTGAGGAACTTCATATTCCCTATAGCGGCTCTTCCGTAAGTAAGTATCTGACGGTAAGCATTGGGGTTACTACCCGGATTCCTGATAGTAATTCTTCTCCTAAAGATTTATTTTTAATAGCTGATAAAGCATTATACCAGGCCAAAGCCGCCGGCAGAAACCAGGTGAGGTTTTTGTGCCCTTTAGGGTAAGGCCCCGGCCATGGGGAGTTAGTTAAAGGATAGGGATCAAATTGGGTAAAAAATATCTTGTTGGGCTGCTAATTGGGTTGCTTATTCTAATCCTTATCACCGTGGGGATTTGGTTTGGAAAAACAAAACACCATAACGGACTAGTAAAACAAAGTAAAGAGGCAGCTGTTTACAAGGATGGCAATCTCTCTTACATGGCTAAAATTAATGGTAATGGTATTCAGGTATATAAGGCAGGGCAATGGGAAGATATGCTCATTAAAGGGGTTAATATCGGTATGGCAAGGCCCGGTACCTGGCCGGGAGAAGCTGCTATTTCAGAATCCGAGTATTATCGCTGGTTTAAATATATTGGCGAAATGGGGGCTAATGCCATCAGGGTCTACACCCTGCACCCACCTGAGTTTTATAAAGCACTTTACCTTTATAACCGTGAGGCCAAAGACCCATTATATCTTTTTCATGGGGTGTGGATTGACGAAGAAGGGTTAGAAAAAACACTGGATGCTTATTCACCTCAAAACACGCTGCCTTTTGACGAAGAAATGCAACGGATAGTGGATGTAATTCATGGTCAGGCTTCTGTCAAAGTCAGACGCGGGCATGCTGCTGGAGAATATGATTATGATATTTCCCCTTATGTCATGGGCTGGATTATTGGCATCGAATGGTATCCGAACATGGTAGAGAACACCAATATAAAAAATCCACAGGATAAACCATATAGCGGAAGGTTCTTTCATACCAAGGAATCCTCAGCCTTTGAAAACTGGCTGGCGCAGCGTATGGATCATTTAATAACCTATGAATTCGAAAAATATGGCTGGCAGCGGCCGGTAAGCTTTACCAACTGGCCCAGCACTGATTTGTTAACCCATCCTGCTGAACCCCTTGATGTGGAGGATTTGGTGGGGATAGACCCTAACCATATATATAGCAATAATGAAATGAAATGCGGCTATTTTGCCAGTTATCATGTCTATCCTTATTATCCTGATTTTATGAATTTTGAAGAGAAATACCTTAACTACAAGGACCATCGAGGAAAAGAGAATAGTTATGCTGCTTACCTGCATGAGCTAAAAAAGGCGCATAATATGCCGGTTTTAATTGCTGAATTTGGGGTACCCAGTTCCAGGGGAATGACCCATGAAAATCCCTTTGGCCGGAACCAAGGGAGACTGTCAGAAAAGGACCAGGGTAGAATTAATGCCGGTTTGTTTGAAGATATTGTCCAGCAAAACTATATGGGCGGTCTGCTTTTTTCCTGGCAGGACGAATGGTTTAAGCGAACCTGGAACACCATGGAGTTAGACAATCCTGATAGAAGACCATATTGGTCGAACCAGCAGACTAGTGAACAGCATTTTGGGCTGTTAAGCTTTGAAACCCATACACTGCCTTTAGATGGCAAAAAGGCCAAATACCTGGAAGCAGGGATTTCTCCCCTATATCAAAGCGATAAAAAATCGAATCCGCTTCTGCAGGCAGTATATATGGGGCAGGATGAAAGCTATATCTATTTTAGGATTGAGTTTAATGAGCAACAGGGTTTGTTAAACTCGGACAATATTCGGACTATGATTTTAATGGATACTATTGAGGGTCAAGGCAATCAAAACCTGCCCGGTAATATAAAAATAAGGTGTGAAACCGGAATTGATTTTGCTATTGATATTTCATCCAAACCAGAAGAAAATCGCATATGGGTAGATAGTTACTACGATCCCTTTTATTATCAATATGGCTATCAAATGAAATATTTAAATGAGCAAAGTGCCCTCAGTAAAAATTCCGGAGTTTATCATCCGATTCGTCTGGCTCTCTGCAGGCCCATGGTGATTCCTTCTACAGGACAAAAAGTGCCCTTTTCTTATTACGAAACCGGCGTGTTACATAAAGGAAATGGATCCCCTTTCAGCGATAACTATAATTCATTGGCAGATTATATTATAAATCAAGAAGAAAATGCGCTGGAGCTTAGAATTCCCTGGCAGCTGTTAAATTTTAAAGACCCCGGTCAAAAGGAAGTTCTGGGAGATTTATGGCAGGGTGGTCTGGCCAGCAGTCAAAAAATCCTTGGTATACGAGTGGCGATACTGGCTCAACAGGGCGAAAAAGTCTATACTTTTCCTATTACTCAGCAAGATCAGATAAACGTGCAAGATATGGCTGTCTTTGCCTGGAAAGACTGGGATCTACCCGAATACAAGGAAAGACTTAAGCAATCTTACTATATCATGAAGGATTTATTTCATAAAGAATTCTAAAGATATGATCGTCGGAGGGTTCTTAAAGTATTATACCAAGCCAAAGCCGCCGGCAGAAACCAGGTGAAGTTTGGGGTGTCAGGAGAACCGTCCCCCTGACACCTTTTACCCTCATTTACCACCCAATAACGTAAGTGGTATTTTGAACTCCCGGATTCCGGCAGCATAGGGAGCTATTTCATACTGATTAAAATATATCACCAGGTTTTCTCCATCCAGGTAGTAGTTCTGCTCCTCGACAATGCCTTGAAAACCCATATCACCTTCAAAATAAGATTCCGGGTCCAGGGCAATCTGCCGGTTAATTTCCTTATCTATAACTGTCTTGTATTCGTAACCCGGCTTAAATAGCTCTGCCAGGGGCAGTAGTTTACCAGTCTTCAAATCAATATTATAGGCCATGCGCGCGGTCATGCCGTGGGCACCGCCGGTATACTGGTAATAATCCACATAAAGGCTTAATATATCATCGTTTAAAGAGCACTGCTTATAGCGGGTAAATAATTCGTAAGGCCTGATGGGGTAACCCGCCGCTTCACAATCGGCAGCATAATCCTTGACCTCAGCCTCCAATGTCTTTTTAAACTCCATAGCATCCCCTTCGAAACGCTTGTTAATAGCTGCCAACACCCCGGAATCCAACTGCCCGCTGACCACCGGTATGTTAAGGTCAGTCTCCATAATATCCGATTTTTCCTTTATTACCAGGTTGGTGACCTTTACTGCTCCCGTTTCAGACTGGCCGGGAGTAATGACTACTTTCAGGGTAAAAGTCTTAATAGGCTGAACACTCTCCCCTGGAGGTATAGGCTCCCAGGGACGGGAATAAGTTATCTTAAGTTCAGTAGTCCCGGCTTGCAACGCCTGAAATCTCCAGATGTCTTTGCCGCCCTGCCCCAGCAGATTACCATTACCAGCCTGCTGGTAGACCTTACCAGTAAGGGTTAACATCTTATCATCATAGGCAGCCGTCCAGCGGTAGCCGGTAGTAGGATTACTGTTAAGCATCAGGGTAAGGCTGTTGCCGGGGGCCAGCCTGTATTCCTGCCCATCATAACTCTCATCTACTCCCAGCAGCCGTACCAGACCATTTATTAGCGTAGCCAGTTCCGCCCGGGTAATATTATCGTAGGGCCGCCAGTACTGGCCGTCCCCTTTCATCAAACTGGTGTTGCTGGCAAATACCAGGGCATTGGTATCCTCCTGCGACAGACCTTCCATGTCCTGGTAATAAGGCATGAGCATAATCATAGGAATATTTAAACCTTTGGCATTGACACAGCGGTGTATAGTCCGGGCTACTTCAATCCGGGTAACCGCCTGTTGGGGATAGAAATTATTATTAGAGTCAAATACCTCATTAATGGCCGCCAGAGTAACTGCTTGTGCATACCAGGCCTGGTTATCTACGTCCTGGTAGTAGTCACTGGCCAGCGGTTGTTTGACAAAGCGTTTATCGCCATAATCCAGTTCAAATATGCGCTGCAGCATTACCGCCAGCTGCGCCCGATTAACCAGGCTATTTGGAGAAAAAACCTTATGTCCTCGTTCATTAACCCCCATTCCACTCATCAACCCCAAATTGCACACTGCACTAATGTTTTTTTGTGCCCAGTGACCCTGTACATCATTAAAATCGCCGGGGAGCTTTTGTTTGGCCAGGGCCGGGACAGCACCCAGGGCCAGCAGCATCAGAATCATAGTGCAACTAATAAGCCGTTTCATAAAAAAATCACGCCCTCCCTTAACGTCTTTCCTCTTAATACGAATAAAAGCCGCCCGGCTTTCACTGAAGGTGTCACCTCGGTGTCGGGGTGGTGTCGGGGGGACGGTTCTCTTGACACCTTCCAGCCTTTTTCCCTCCCTACTTTCCCCCTTATTTTTCCTTCAACCAGGTTTTGTAGTAGTATCAATACTGGTAGAATAAAGCATACATGTAGTCAGCAATAAGGCGTTGATTACAGAGCTTTCTAGTAAGTAACTTCGAGTTTAGAACTTGATTAATTGTCTAGAGTGAGGGTTTAGGATTGTAGGGGCAGACCCATGTGTCTGCCCGTTGGGGCACCTTACCCTTACCGGCTAATGCCTGCCCGCGGGCGAACACATGGGTTCGCCCCTACACATTATATTAATTGAAGTAGAGGTTTTGGTAGTAGAATCAGTTTTAACGCTTCTGTTCCTACGGTATGTGCCAATTGTTCTGTAAATTTATAATTTTGTGGAGATGGTTTATATTGATGTATATAATTGCCTTGATCAGCGGAGGACTGGCCGGGGTGGTGGGTGCCCTGCTGGGAGTAAGCGGGGGTATTATTATGCTACCGGTCAACCAGTTTATTCTCGGTTTCAGCCCGGCAATTTCCATAGGTACCTCCTTATTTGCCGCCATCTTTACTACCACATCGGGTGCTTATGGCCATTTTCGCAATGGCAATGTGCGGGTAAAAAGTGCTCTACTGATTGGCGGTGGGGGCCTGGTTGGAGTGCTGCTGGGGTCATATGTATTCAAGGCTTACCTGAGCCATAACACCGCTATACTGGAAATGCTGCTGGGCTTACTCTTCCTTTCCATGGCAGTTCGTATGGGCCGGGAAACCTATCGGGAATGGCGTAAGGGGGAGACTAAAAAACCACAACAGCGAGCGCTATATGAATACCAGAGCCTGCTACTGGTCCTTCTGGGGCTCTTAACCGGAACTATGGCTGGAGTGTTCGGTATAGGGGGAGGCTTTATCCTGGTACCCGTATTAATCTGGTACTTCGCCGCCGAGCCTTATGAGGCGGTAGGAACCACTCTCCTGGCTATGCTACCCTATATTGCCGTCGGGGCCATGATAAAAACCGGGCAAAACTTTGTTAACCTGCCCTGCGGATTGCTCCTGGGACTAGGAGCCATAATCGGCGCACAACTAGGTGTAGTAATAAGCCGTAACATAAACCCGCTATTTTTTAAACTAATATTCACCCTGCTGTTTCTATACCTCGCCGGTCAATACCTGTCTGCCCTATTTGTATAGTGGCTTAATAATTGATTTTTGTTATTGCAAACCGGGGTGCGGCAAACAGGGGGACGTTCTTACCCCCTGACCGCTTTTTCTAATCGCTGCAGAGCTACCAGTAACCGGGAGCGGGGACAGGCAATATTCATCCTTTGAAAACCGTTGCCGCCGGTACCGAAAATAGTGCCCGGCTCTAATAAGAGTTTGGCCTTCTCCTTGATGAAACTATCCAACTCCTTATCATCTAAACCCAGGCTACGGCAGTCTAACCACAGCAGGTAAGTACCTTCCGGTTCCACCAGCTTAATTTCAGGAATACGCTCTGCCAAAAAACCGGCGGTCAATCGATAATTTTCCTCCAGGTAAAGCAACAATTCATCTAGCCAGGCCTCCCCATAAGTATAGGCCGCCTCTACCGCCGTAACTGCAAAAACATTGGGCAGAGCCAGGCCGCTCTCCCGCAAAACTCGACGGTAAGCCGAGCGCAGGTTTTCATTGGCTATAATAACATTGGAAGCCGGGATACCGGCAATGTTAAAGGTTTTACTGGGAGCATTGCAAACTATCATATTCTGCTCCAATTCTTTAGAAACAGAGGCCAGAACTGTATGTTTATAATCCGGTAAAACTAAATCAGAGTGAATCTCATCAGATATAATAGTAATCTCATGCTCCAGGCAGAACTGCCCTAACGCCAGCAGTTCTTCCCGGCTCCACACCCGTCCTATCGGATTATGAGGACTACATAAAATCATGAGCTTTACCCTGGAGTCCACCTTTTGCCGCAGCTGCTCCAGATCCATACGGTACTTATTACCATCAAAATAAAGTGGGTTTTCCAGAAGTTCACAGCCATTAGAGCGGGCTACATAATAAAAAGGTCGGTAAACTGGAGGTTGAATAATAATACGATCCCCAGGCTCAGTCAGAGCTCGAACCAGCATAAACAACGCCGCTACTACTCCCGGGCTGGTGGATATCCATTCCCGCTGCGGTGCCCACCCGTAGCGCTTCCTCATCCACTGTATCAAGACTTCAAACCAGTCCCCGTAGCCGCTGCTATAGCCAAATACCCCATGCTGCGCTCTCTCCTGCAGGGCCATCATCACCTCCGGCGGCGACTGGAAATCCATATCCGCCACCCACATGGGCAACAGGCCCTTTTCCACCGCATCCCATTTAGCACAATTTGTGTTTTCACGTGAAACAATTTTATCAAAATCGTACATAACTAACTCCTATTACCGTGCTGGCCTTGAAGTATATTAAGAAATAAAGTCATTAATTGTCTTTTAACCTATTGCTTACCCCGTATAGAAATTATATACTTTTTCTGTCATCCGGTCTAATTATGGCACAATATTGTGCACAATCCCCATCTAACCGCAGTAATCACCGGGCTGCAAATATAAAAGCAGCCAAAAGTGTCGGCAAAATTATAAAAGGAGGTTTTATATGAAAAGTATTGCACTAAGACTAACCGTTTATTTCAGTATTGTGGTTTTAATCTTCTGTGGGGGACTGGGAATCTATACCTATACAACGGCCTCCAAGGCTATGATGAGTACTATTGAAGAAAATGTGGTAAACCGAGCTGTAGATGCTACCAAACTACTGTCCAGTGAATTGAATACTAAAAAAACTGCTGTTGAGACTATTGCTTCCCAGGATGAAATTAGAAGTATGGATTGGAATCGGCAATTACCAGTACTTCAACAAGAAAATAAGCGACTGGCTTACTCTATGATGGGTATAGCCGATATGAATGGCCATTTTAAGGGTACAGACGGCAATACTGCCAATATAAGCGATCGCGATTATTTTAAAAAGGCCCAGGGCGGAGAAACAGCCATCTCTGAACCTATTGTTAGCAAAACAGATGGAACAGTTGTTATAAGCGTGGCATCACCCATAACTGGTGATAACGGCCAGATAAAAGCTGTTCTGGTAGCAGTAATAGATGCCACTATGCTGACCACACTGGTTTCGGAAATAGAATTTGCTGACAGCGGTTATGCCTACATGGTAAATAAGACCGGGCATGTTATCGCCCATCCTAATTTTGACATGGTTCTGGACCAGTACAATCCGCTGGAGGAAGCAAAAAAAGACGCCGGACTGCAGCCCCTGGTTACAATAACTAAGAGAATGATGCAGGGCGAACTCGGTTATGGGGAATACCTGTGGACAGATAATACCCAAAAATTTATGGGGTTTGCCCCGGTTCCCAATACTACCTGGTCTATCGCCATAACTGCACCCCGAGCGGAAGTACTTGCCGCTTTGCAGAGCCTGAAAACAGGTGTATTAATAGCTACCCTATTCTTCCTGCTTATTGGCATTGGGGTAGCCATGTATTTAGGCTTCCTGCTGGCCAAACCAATAAAAGTAGCGGCATTACATACCCATGATATTTCCCAGGGAGATCTTACTATAAGTATATCGGACAAATTTTTACACCGACGGGATGAAATTGGGCTGCTATCTCAGGGACTGAGTAGAATGGTAAATAATTTAAGAAGCATGATGGAAGAAATTAATATTGATTCCCAGGAAGTAGCTGCTTCCAGCCAGCAACTGGCTGCATCCGCCGAAGATATTGCCTCCAGCATGGAAGAGGTTTCAGCCTCAACCGAGGAAATATCAGCCGGTATGGAAGAGGTATCCGCAGCTGCCGAAGAGATTAATGCTGCTGGAGAGGAAGTTACGGCTGCTCTTAACGAAGTTAATCGCAAGGCCAATGAGGGCCATAACAACGCTCAAGATATTGAACAGAGAGCCTTGCAGGTTCAGAAGGCATCCGAAGAAGCTCAGAACAATGCTATTACCATGTATAACAATATTAAGCAGAGATTAGTCCAGGCTATTGAAAATGCGGCCGTTGTGGAAGAGATATCAAGCCTGGCCGAGAACATAGCCAGTATTGCTGCCCAGACCAACCTTCTCGCTCTAAATGCAGCTATTGAAGCTGCCCGGGCAGGAGAACAGGGTAAAGGTTTTGCCGTAGTAGCTGAAGAAGTTCGTAAACTGGCAGAAGATTCAACATCAGCGGTGAGCGGCATTCATAATCTTACCGGGCAGGTTCAAGAGGCTATTAACTACCTTATAAGCAGCTCCAACGAAATGTTGGAATTCATAAACAACGATGTAGTACGGGATTACTCGCGTATGTCCGATATGGGCCAGCAATATAAAAAAGATGCCGATATGCTAAGCTCCCTGACTGGAGACATCAGCCAAAACGTTAACCAGGTGATGCAAGCCATGACAGAAATAGGCAGAGCTCTCGAATCTACCACGGCTACCATAGAAGAATCGACTGCAGGCACTCAGGAAATTGCCCGAGGCAGTGAAATGTCAGCCCGTTCAGCCCTGGAAATCAGCGCCGCCTCACGCAAAATGGCTGAAAGTGCCGAAAAACTCAACCACTTAATCGGGCGTTTCAAAGTTTAGTGTAGTTTGGCAGGGAAAAAATGTTATTGTCGAACCTGAATAAAGACTTGATTTACGACACGGGGGAAACGGCCTAAATGTAATGGCCGTAGCCCTGACTCCACAGCAGTTTGAGTCCCAACGAGTAGCCCTTATTGAAGAAGCACTGCAGAACGAAGTCGATCCCAATTTACACCTGGTTATCCGTTCCTTGATATCCCGTGATGCCGACCGTAAACCTATATTGAGCGTGATGTAAGAACGCTGGCCCAGGTTGGCGATCAACTGAAATTCATTAAATTCATGACTGCTATGGCCTCCAGAACTGCGCAAATGCTTAATTTATCAGCTGTGGCCAGAGAAACTGGTATTAGCGTACCTACCGCCGATAGATGGCTATCCATTCTAATTTCATCAAACATAGTACATTTGCTGCCGCCGTATTATACCAACATCACCAAAAGAATGGTGAAAACACCCAAACTTTATTTTCTGGATACCGGGCTGGCAGCGTATCTTACCAAATGGAATACTCCCCAGGTAGTGGAAGCAGGTGCCATGGCAGGTGCCTTTTTTGAAACCTTCGTAGTAGCCGAGATTCTCAAAAGCTATTACAATAACGGGATTTTAGAACCAGCGCTCTATTATTACCGAGACAAGGATACCAATGAGATTGATATTCTTATTGAACAAGATGGTACGATTTATCCGGTTGAAATTAAGAAAACCGCCAATCCGGGCAAAGAGCATATCGCAACTTTTTCCGTGCTGGAAAAGCTTAAAAGTGTAAAGGTAGGCACCGGGGGCGTTGTTTGCTTGTATGACAAATTAGTTCCTATCAAAGATAAAAACGTGATCATCCCGGTAACATGGCTGTAGAATTATGTAGGGGTCTTATACTTCAGGTAAGCTATGGGCCTAAATCCCTGTAATGAGAGTATCAGAATAAGGATAGGGTAAGGTATGGAAAGGGGGCAAAAAGAATTTCTTCTTGCCCCCTGCTTTTTGGAGATGACTATTTTACTTTAATTACGGTTCCGGTTGAGTTATAGAATACTTTATCGGGAATTTGCGTTGCAATGGTGTCTATGGCCAGTGTACCGGTGCAATGAGATAAACCTATTTTTTCTATATCCATTTGGTTGAAGGCGTCAATAGTATGCTGGATTCTAGCTGCATCAGCTTCGATCAGATGGGTGCCGCCTAGTACGGCATAAATGGGTTTGTGGGTTCTCTCTTTAATAGTTTCTACAATATTTAGGATGCCAGTGTGGGAACAGCCGGTAACTATAATTAAACCTTTGTTGGTGTCTACGGTCAGCGCTATTTCTTCTGTAAATTCATCCTGAATATACTTATCGCCGACTTTTAACTGCATGGCCGGATTCATTTTTTCCACGGCGCCTGGTTTGAAATTCCCAAAAAGGCTAATCTGTTTGCTCAACTTAACCTCATCGCAATCAACATATTTGATTTTTACCTTATGTTCATCCAAATATGCTTTATCAAAGTTGGTGCCTATGTAAGTATAACCTTTATGACCATCGGTGAAGTCCAGTTTCGGTCCGCCACCAGGTGAATAGTGATACTTTTGCAGATTGTCAAAGAAGCTTTTACCTACGTAGAGAGTATAATCATCGGGTTTGACATTTTCGACCACGGTCTTTACCCCGCCACAGTGGTCGTAGTGGGCATGGCTTAATACTACACAGTCCGTTTTCTTAAGATCGATGCCCAGCTTTTTAGCATTTTCGGGTATATTGCCCAGCTTGCCGGTATCAAAAAGTACATTGCAGTCGGGAGTTTCTATAAACATAGAAAGTCCAAATTCATTAATCAGGTCGGGGTGATTTTCATTGGAGTTCTCGGTTAGAGTACTAATTTTCACCGGGCCCTTCACTTGATTAGCCTGGTTAATATAAACCGAACCATCTTTGTACTCGACCTGCACACCTAAGAGTTCACATAAATAACGGGCCGGCATATAGGTAACATCATTAATTAACAGATTAGTAGTGGGCGCTGGTTGACCATTAACATAGACATTTATGGGAGTACCGGATGCCAGCACCGGCAGAGCGCACATAGTCACTATAAGTGCGGTCACTAACATAAGGCAAATGGTTTTCTTTTTTGCCTTCATAAAATCGCCTCCTAAAATATTTTCAATAAACTACAAAATTTAGCCGCAGCGATTAATATGATAGCTATCAATGCAAGTATAACATAATATAAAGGTTTCATACTATATATAATAAAATATAATATTTGGTGAAGTAGTGGATCCTGCTTTATTTCTAATAACTGTAGTCTATTAACATCAGCAAAAAACCAACTTTTGTCAGGCAATTTGAAAAATAAATAACCCACATGATGTAATGTGGGTTATAGTATTAATTTGGCATTTTTATTTCACCATAACCGCGTGAATGGCTTTAACTAATACTGACACCTGGTCTCCTTCTTTGAATCCTACCTCACTAACGGAATCAGTGGTCATGACCGAGGTTATCTCTTCATTGCCTATGCGGCAGTTACTTGGGACATGGCATTGCCGGATTTAATCTCCGTAACCGTGCCCCGGTAATTATTCCTTACGCCAGTGTTTACCTTGTTCACCTCCAAAGTATTTTTACCTATTTACAGCTAATTTATATATGGATGGGAGCTTATTGCTTTTTCCGCTCGTGGCTCTGTCCTTTTTGCCTTTGTTATTTTATCATGCCGATGACTCCTCGATGATGCACAATTTCAACATATAAAACTATAAAAATTTTTCATTTGATATATTAAATAAAATGATATAGCATAGGAAAAGATTTAGGAATGAATGACGAATAATGGGTTAATTTGGCTGTTGGGGCTGATTTGCTTGTATAGGAATAAAAAAATTATATTAATTAGTCATTGTTTACTAAATGTAAACGCAAAAGTTAACGGGTTGGCTAAATATAAGGGGGTGCAGAATGAACTAATAAAGCTTTTAATTGACCAGGGCATTGGCATAATTCAGCTGCCATGTCCCGAAATGGGGTGCGCAGGAATCAGACGATGGGGGCAAGTCAAAGAACAACTGGATACCCCTTATTTTATTAAATATTGTAATGAGATATTTACCCCCATACTGGACCAAGTTATTGATTACCAAAAGAATGGGTATAAGGTAATAGCCATTATAGGAGTTGATGGTAGCCCTTCATGCGGAGTTGGGCAGACTTGCTCGTCCGAAAAGTGGGGAGGAGAATTAGCCAACTATCAGAATACTGAAGAGATCAAAAACGATATAAAAATGGTTAATGAATCCGGAATTTTTATGGAACAAATTAAAAGGTTACTCGAAGACAATCATCTTTATATACCTATGTTATCTGTTGAAGAAGATAATCCGGCCAATTCAGTAGTAAACATACAAAGATTTTTGAAGGGAGAGATTTAATTGTTAAAAGCCCAAAAAGTATCAGTATTATTAGTTTGTCTTTTAGTTGGCATGTTGTTTTTAGTATCCGGCTGTAGCCAAAAAACGAATGATAATGCAAAAACAGGTGATAAATCCTGGACGAACGTTGAAGAACGAGAAGAGTTAATTGTTGGTATGTGTGCTCAGTATCCTCCGTTTGAATCAATTAATGAGCAAACAAAGCAACCTGAGGGATTTGATGTTGATTTAGCCAATGCGCTGGGTAAAACACTTGGAGTTAATGTAAGAATTGTTGACGCAGAATGGGAAGCGTTAATAGGTGGAGTTAATAAAGGCGATTATGATGTACTAATAACCTGTATGTCCAAGCAGGAATCTGCCGGCAGCAATGTTAATATGAGCGATGCTTACTATGATCTAAATGAAATTATTGTGATAAAAAAAGAGAACACTTCTATTAAATCAGTAGATGATCTAAAAGATAAGATAGTTGGTGTTCAATCATCTACAGGGGCAGAAATAGCAGTAGATAGTCTGAACGGATTAAAAGAAATAAAACGTTATAACTACAACAATGATGCTTTTATCGATTTAGTAAATAATCGCGTGGACGCTGTAGTTGTTGGATATGCTTATGCAGCCTCACAATTGAAAAACAGAACTGATTTAAAGATTGTAAACAGCCCGGTAGGAGAAACAGCAGAAATAGTTATGGTTATGAAAAAAGGTAATGATACTCTTACTGCAAAGTTAAATGAGGCTTTAGCAACAATTAAAACAAACGGAGAATACAACCAGGCTTACGAAAAATGGTTGAAATTATAGAATTTTGTTATGGAACTTAACTTTAATATCGTTATAAATAATTTGCCTCTGTTTTGGCAAGCTACGCAAATAACATTAAAAATTGCGGTTTTAGCTTTTGCGTTTGCTCTCCTTATAGCGTTTATAGTAGGGGTCTTGAGAAGTTACAATATTCCAGCTATATTCAAACTATTGTTATCGGCTTATGTGGAAATATTTCGTGGAACACCACTTCTCATTCAGCTGTTTTTTATTTATTATGGATTACCGTCAGTTGGAATCATAATGGATGCATTTACAGCAGCAGTAATTGGCTTGGCTTTAAATGGCGGAGCTTATATGTCGGAATCTGTACGGGCCTCTATTTTATCAGTTTCTAAAGGACAGGAGGAAGCAGCTTACTCATTAGGTTATAGCAAACTTGAGGCAATATGGCATATCATATTGCCTCAAGCTTTTCGTGTGGCTATACCACCGCTTATGAACGGTTTTTCCTCTATGTTAAAAGAGACTTCGCTGGTATCGGTAATTTCCATTACAGAACTAACTCGAACCGGTAATTTAATATATTCAAGAACTTTAAAACCCTTTGAAGTATATCTGGCCCTGGGTCTGTTTTACTTTATTATGACATTTTCGGTAGTTTTATTGGCCAAACAGATTGAACTAAAGGAAAAAAGATGGACGTTATAAACAATTTAATTGAAATAAAAGAAATATATAAATCATTTGGTGATCAACCTGTATTACGAGGAGTATCGTTAACAATTTCGGCGGGTGAAATACTAGGTGTTATTGGCGCCAGTGGTTCAGGCAAAAGTACTTTGATCAGATGTATAAACGGCTTGGAAGATATACAGTCTGGAGAAATAATTGTAAAAGGCCAATATATGACTAACAGAAGAAATTCTAGGGAAGCTCGCAAGACTATTGGCATGGTCTTTCAAAATTTTAATCTCTTTCCACACTTTACTGTTTTAGAGAATATCACAAACCCCTGTCGTGTCGTTAAAAAAATGAACTCAAAAAACGCAGAAATTATGGCCCGGACATTGCTGCAAAAGGTTAAACTGGAAGACAAAATGTATCAATATCCAGGCACGTTGTCAGGGGGAGAAAAACAAAGAGTAGCCATTGCCAGGGCCTTGGCAATGGAACCTGAGATAATACTGTTTGACGAACCTACTTCAGCACTTGATCCTGAACTTGCATTTGAGGTTTTTGATACGATAAAACTTTTAGCGGAAGATGGTCTGGCTATGGTAATAGTTTCCCACCAAATTGGTTTTATTAAAAACTTGGCTCATCGTATCATATTTATTGATGATGGTAGAATATCCTGTTTAGGCACCCCAGAATATATTTTAAATAACAATAACAATGCGCGCTTACAGGACTTTCTGATACGTCTTAGGGAAAATATCTAGAGAAGTTTTTTATTTATTTTTTATTTCCTTTCCTCCTGCATTAACACTGTTAAGGCTGGATAGTCACTTTACAAACTAAAGGCAGGTGGTCAGAGGCCTGGGTATCGGGGATAATTTTACAATGGCTTAGCTCCCAGCAGTTGTTGAGGAAGATATAATCTATGCGGGCACGAGGTTGGTCGGAAGGAAAAGTGTGAATACATTCCCCGGAATTAGCCTGAAAAGAATCCTGCAAACAATCCTTTACCAGGCCTATTTCGCTTGATTCCGGTCGGGCATTAAAATCGCCGCCCAGCAGCACCGGAGAGCTTGCAGCATTCACCCGGGGCAGTATGATATCCTGCAGATGGCGGTAACGTTCCGCTGCTTTTAAGCCCAGGTGCAGGTTAAAAACTGTAACGTTTGACAAAGGAGCCTCTATCTCAGCCTCCAGACAGCAACGCTGATCTTCACCAGGCAGGATATGATTCATATAGTTAACAATGAGATAACGAGATAGGATGGCATTGCCATATGAACCAGGCCGATAGTGCTTTACGGCTCCATAGGCATAATTCATATTTAACGTTTTAGCCAGAAACGCCGGTTGGTGGCTCATGCGGGTTTGCGGACGCCAACAATCCACCTCCTGCAGGAGTACTACATCAGGATTAAGAGCAGTCAGAACGGAAGCAGTCCGCTTAAGGTCAAACTGGCCGTCCATTCCCCGCCCATGTTGGATATTATAGGTGACTATAGTAAGGGAACTAATTGCAGATTACTCCCTTCCTCCATTTAAAAAGCAACACCTGAACCACAGATACATGGTCTAGATATCCAACTGAAAAGGATTATAACTAACCCCATGGTCGTAGCTATCAACACCTTCCTTACGTTTCAACCACCCTACCACCGCATAAGTTAGTGGAGTAGCTAAAAATTCAAAAGCTACTTTAAAAAGGTACTGATAAAGCACCATCTGCATTAGTACTGCATTAGGTACTGTTCCTATGAAACAAATAGTAATGAAAATTATGGTATCAAGCCCTTCCCCAACCAGGGTAGAACCAACGGTACGGGTCCACAGCCACTTTCCCCGGGTCAATATCTTCATCCGCGACAGAATAGCAGCGTTGGAGAATTCCCCCACCAGGTAAGCTATCAGAGAAGCCAGGACAATTCGCGGGGTCATACCTAAAACCGTTGCAAAAGCCCCTTCCGCTTCAAAAAAACTTGGTGAGGGTATAGCCATAACCAGGAAAAAAACCCCTACCATTAAAATATTGCAAGCAAAGCCAGTCCATATAACCATCCGGGCCCGTTTATACCCATATACTTCGGTAAGAATATCACCAAAGATATAAGCCAGCGGAAATAAAATTACAGCCCCGGGCAGGATCATAGCCCCAATGGTAATTAGTTTCCCGGCTATGATGTTGGATAGCAATAAGGAAGTAACGAAGAAACAGGCAATTATGACAAATAGGTAAGACGGTCTACTCTCTTCCTTAATCAAAAACTAATCTCCCCTCAATCAAAATCATAGTTTTACTATCCATAAGTATAAATAAGAGCTACGAAGTTGGCAAAATGTTTCTTGCCGGATTTCAGAAGGCGGCCCCCTATTACCTGACCGCTTTTTCCTGAGTTTGCAGGGCTTCCAGCAGGTGCAACAGGGGTAGGCAATATTCATCCTCTGAAAACGCAGGCGCCGATGCCGAAGATGATACCTAGCTTTAGTAAGAATCGGGCATTCAGATGCCGCCAAATAAGCTTGTGCATTATGCTTTCCCTTGTTCTTAATTTACGTTAAGATGAAAAAATGCGTATGGAACTGGATCCGGTCTGCATGAGCTTATGAGCTGGATTTTTTTAGACTTACCTCACTAAAAAAGATATGATACCTGTGCTTCTTCCACTTTGTCCAGTGGAATTACTGCTACAACTAGTTTATAATGGTATCCTTGGTATTCTGTTCCCAATCCAACAGTTAAGTAATACCCGCCATCAAAAAAATAATCACCAAAATCCCAATAATCGCCTGTTCTATCTTTAAATAGGTTCTCCCATTCCGTGTCAGTTACTGCTAAATTATATAAATTATTGTTGTACCAGAATTTCGCTCTAACTTGAATATGATTGTTACTCCAGGTTTTTTGGAAGGTTATACTATCCACAAAGATTAACATCAATGATGATTTAATTGGGTTTTGTTCAAGATAAGTGGCTAATAACCGGTCGGAAGTATTCACAAAAATATAATCTGTATCCTGACAAAAATCATCTAAATCCGGATATATTTCATCGTTAGACCGTTCCCAATAGTACCTGGCATCAATAACCCAATTTTCCGGTTGAAAGTACAATGGTTCCTGTGATTTAACCATAACATCCCAAGTCTCTAAAACCCGTGGTTGTTTACCTAATTCGTTACTTATATCCCTTCGGTCAAGGGCATCTCCTCCCGCGTTAACAAAACGAATCCAATTACCTTCAGAATCAATTCCAGCTACACATCGATTTCCGAGTTTTTTTGAATTAGCTAAGCATATAATTTTTTTACTTGGCACCATATCCCCTCCCCTCAATATAGTAGCCAAGCATGTTATTTACAAATGTTTAACTTCTACCCCTTGTAAGTTTTTTTGGAAGTATTCCGCTACCAATCTCCGGTGACAGTACTCAGCTTTGTCTTCTGCACAAAGCAAACAGATAACTCCAGGCCATTTACTTATACTAATTTGAGAAATCGGATTTCTTTCTTCCAAAATCTTATTAAATGTTTTCTCATACTCTTCCCACGAAATTTTTTTATCTTTATAATCTTTTAACAATAATTCAGTTGGTGCTAATTCAGGGTGATGCTCATATTTAATTCCAACTAATTCCAAAACATATTCCAAATCCTGCTTTTTAGCATAGCCGGCTAATTGCGAGGTATTGTTAAGCCTAACATCAACCACCTTTTCTACACCAACGTTTTTAAGCCTGGTTATAAATTCCCTTAGATTTTTCTTTGAAAAACCAATTGTACAGATAAGCATTTAATACTCCTTCCAACGACTAAAAAAGAACAGGTTGAGTAACGGATTCATCAAAACTAGTATTTGAATTTGTATATTCTTCTGTTTGTATACCGTGTTTTTCTAAAAACTTTGCAACCAACCTTCTATGACACCAAGTATTATCCGGACAAAAACATACCAAAGCTATTACCTTCCCGGAATTAACCAGTGACCACAGCCTTCTTAATGCCGCAAGTTTTACTTCAGACTTCAATTCCTCATTAAAAGTCTTTTCATATAAAGGCCACCATTCTTCTGGTGGTTTCCCCTTCCAATTATTTAAGTACTGATTATACAAATCCCAGCCGGGGGCAAGTTCTGGCACCCACTTAGTACCAGTGATACCCTTATCCGATCTGGTAATCTGCCAGATTTCGTCACAGTCGAGTTTTCTTATAGCAGATATTGAAGCGGTAATAACATACCCTTTATCATCAGTTTGCATTAAGAATACTCCTTAATAATGGATTTATTGTCTATACTTAATTATAGCCAATAATCACCTCTAAGTTAACAAAAGGGTGGAAACCTAAGCCAACGTTCCTACCATCAATACCAGTGTAACTTATAACATAGCTGTATATCCTCTGTATGAACGACTTTTTGTTTTCATCCGTCATTACCTGAAAGTGGGTACTAACGGCAACTGTAATGCCTGCATAACGATATAAATCCTTGGAATAAGCTCTTAAGTACAAGACTTGAAACGTTTTCTAATGATTAATCCCCCCTTAATTTTTAATGATAGTTACCCCTTCACCCTCGTCTCATAATACCTCTCAATCTGCCTCTCACATATCCCCAGCAATTCATCCTTATCTTCTTCCGTAAGCCGCTTCCAGAGCGCTGGTACAAAAGATACCTGGCTTAGGTCTTTGCGGTGTTCCAGAAAGAATTTGCGCTCGAATTTCTCAAAGGGCATAGTGAGCATCAGCCGGGCTACCTCGAAGTCGCTCATTTCTTTGACCTGGTTAATGGTGGCAGTAGGTATCTCTATTTGCAGTCCGGCATCAGCTCGTTGTTCATAAAAGGCGCGGAAGTAGCTTACCAGCGCTCCCAGGTCCACCTGCCCTTTTTCATTGACCAGGGTTAGCATGCCTTTGAGCATTACCGGTTTATGGGAAGTGGTCATGTGCCCGGCTTTAACATATTTGAAGAAGTCCTGTCTGATTTCCTCGGGCTTGCGGGCAGGTATATTTAGTTGCTGCCTTATATCTTCCAGGCGTTCCCGGTGAAAATAGCGATGGGTAACTCTACCCATGGGTAATTCAAAATCCGGTCCGGGAGTAATCTTGCCCTCGTCAACCCAGCGGCGGGCGGTGGCATCATCTACATATAGTTCCAGAGCCAGTTCATGCAGGGACATCATGTCTTTGATTTCTTCCTGCCAGTCAAAGAGGTCCACCAGTTCGTAATCCTTGATAAAGATATTGTGGGGTAGAATCGTTTCAATTTTTTCACCCAGCCGTAAGCGCCGGTTCTCTTCATCCATTTTCTCCGGTGGAGCCATCACCAGGGCACCTGGTCGGTATTCCCGTAAGCGCAGCAGGCGATGAAGGTTTACCGAATGATTATGCCGGGCCGTATTATCAATAAAATCAAATACCAGCAGGGCTTCTTTGCCCGGTACCTTGCGGGTTCCCCGTCCCAGTTGCTGCAGATAAATGACCTTGGATAGTGTAGGCCGGGCCATGAATAGCACTGCTGTTTCCGGACTGTCCCAGCCTTCATTGAGAATATCGCAGGCACATAAAACCTTTACCCGGCTCTGGTTGTAATTTTCCAGGATTGCCTCTCGATCTTTCTTTTTCATGCGCCCTTCTACCACTTCTGCCTTAACCCCGCTATCCCGGAATAGCTGGGCTACTTCCAGGGCATGTTGTACACTGGCGCAAAAGACTACGGCTTTTTCTCCAGGTACATGGGACAGATAAGTTTCCACTATGAGTCGGTTGCGTTCAGGTACATGCACACAGTTATCCAGGTCACGGTAATTGTAACGAATACCGTTAATCCTTACCTGGCTAAAATCAATGTTAGTTTTTACCCGTACACAACGGATAGGCACCAGTTCTCCGATTTCTACCGCCGTTTTTAAATCCAGGCGATGAGCTTCATTCTGAAATATTTCCATAATCGATTCCTGGTCATGGCGCTCCGGGGTTGCGGTCAGTCCTAATAAGAAACGGGGGTTAAAATAGGATATTACTTTCCGGTAGGTAGAGGCGGCAGCGTGATGAGCTTCGTCGATGATTATGTAGCCAAAATAATCAGGGGCAAACTGGGACAAGCGGTTATGTAAGCCCTGGATACTGGCTACCATAACGTCTGCATCCAGGGGTCCGGCATAGTTGTCGATAATCTTTACCCGTGCTTGGGGCCACAATTGCTTAAACCGGTTGGCTGCCTGCTGCAAGAGTTCCAAAGTATGGGCCACAAACAGGGTGCGCTGTCCCATACGGGAGGCATCGAGGACGGCGGTAGTAGTCTTGCCTGTACCCTGGGCATCGGCTATAAGGGCCATGCTGTGGTACTCGCCACGCAATTCCTGCAAACGATCCAGAGTTTCCTCCTGGTGAGGCCGTAGTTCCAGCACCGCTCCCCGCTGGCGGGGCAGGTAATCATCATAGATGCGGAAATGCGGGCTCTGCCCCAGGAACTGTACCAATTCCGCCTTGACCTTGTCGCGCTCATTAACCAGTTGGCGGTAAGTCCAAATATATACCCTCCATCCCAGGTAGGTAAGGCTATTACGTTTGAGCAGGTCGTCCAGATATTTATCTTCTGAAACCAGGGCCGGGTTATGCCACTGTTCACCATCTATTTCAATAGCGATTGCGTCCAGGTCAGTTTTCAAGGCATAATCAATATAGCAATTATCCCCGTATATGTTCTGGCAAGGATATTCATTAATCAGGTATTGGATTTTATCCAGGCCGAAGGTTTCCTGGAACAGTTCTACAAACAAGTCTTCAGCAAAACTGGCTGTATCTACCGCCTGGTAGCGGTCCTGGTAGTTGTCCGGCGTCATAACCTCTCCCCCCTGAGATTGCTAGCCCCTAAAAGTAGCCCTAGTAAATCCGCTTCTCCGGTATTACTCCCCGTACCCCACCCCGGGGGTTGTCAATGTCGCCCTGGTAGCGCGGTATCAGATGAATATGCAGGTGCATTATGGTCTGTCCGGCAGCTGTGCCGCAGTTTACCCCGATGTTGTAGCCATCAGGGCTATATTCCCGGTCCAGCATTTTTTTGCATTCTTCCAATAGGCTATTTAAGGCCCGGCGTTCCTCTATGGTAGTATCAAAAAAATCTGCTACATGGCGTTTGGTGATAATCAGCAGATGCCCGGGAGAAACCGGGTATTTATCATATCTGGCCCAGGCCAGTTCGTTGTCCAATATGATTTCTTCCTGATTGCAAAAAATACATTTGCTTTCCATAATTTACTCCTCTGTATAGGTCCGGGCACACTCGGACGTATTTAAAACTTACTTGGATTTATATCATGGGTAGGTAGATTTCCATCAATTTGTTTAATAAGCTTGACCCCACAACCCATAATTTGCGGTCCATTTCGATAAAAGGTTAGTCTCTTGTCTGCTTGCACACAACTTGTCTCCGCTCCGAATAGTTTTTCTTCTCCATACCAGTCTCTTCCAGTGGCATAACGAAGTTCATAAGTCCCCAGGGGTACTTTAGTTTTGATACTCTGACCACCCCAAATACAGACAGTTACCGCCGTCTTACCTGTTTCTACATCAACTAACTTTACATAATAATTTACCCCAGGTGCAGTACGAATACTAAAAGGAGCAATCGCTTCAGCCTGCTGAAAGTAGCGAACCTCACCATTAGGTGGAAGATCCAGAGCAGGCATGTTCGGATCGGGTTCGCTGTAGTTAGTATTGGAGGCGGGGATGCGTAATTCCGGTCTTTGAAAACTAGAAAACAAAGAATTATTCGCCGACCACAGCTTACCAAATATAAAGATGATTAAAAATAATACCACCAGGGTGGTAATAGAAGGTCTATGGTCTTCTCTATGACGTTTCATGATTTTTCTAATAGGTTGATTACCGGGTGTTCCACTATACTGCCCTAGGGGAATCTGCTTAGACGGTGGGGACATTGGCATCTTACGCTTCGGCAAAGTTGGCTGGCTACTGATTTCTGACTGAGGCGCTTGTTTTCCTAATTGTTGGCGGTCATATTCGTATCTCCTCATCTCGTCTCCTAAGATGTAATAAGCTTTTTCTAGCAAATCCCGTTTCTGCTTGGATTCCTGGCTATTGTCCTGGCACTCATTAAATAACTGATAAAACGTCTGCATAATTATTTCCTGACTGGTATCCGGAGCTACACCCAGGATTTCATAGTAATTCTCTTCATTTGATGGCCTCATCTTTTTGGACTCCTGTAAATAATTGATTGTTTTTTTACCTTATACTGTTAATTCTCCAATGTGTCAAATTTGTCCTGCCGGATTGCAATTACTTGGAATTACCTCCTGATTTATTAGTAAAATGATATTATTAGGAAAAGGAGGGGAGTTTTGTGAACTGCCTGGAAGCTATAATGACGCGGCGTAGTATTAGGAAGTTTAAGCCTGATCCGGTTAAGCGAGAAGATATTATGACCATACTGGAGGCGGGACGCATGGCCCCATCGGCGGGCAACCTGCAGCCCTGCCATTTCGTGGTGATACAGGACCCGGCTGTTAGAGCAAAGGTTCAGCAGGCGGTATTGGGGCAGGAATTAATGGGCACTGTGCCGGTAATAATAGCAGTCTGTGTAGAACCGGAGCGTTCCTCCAAGTATGGGGACATTGGGCGCAATTACTTTTGTCTGCTGGATGGTGCCAATGCTACTGAGAACATGCTGCTGGCAGCTCATGCCCTGGGTTATGGAGCCTGCTGGGTAGGTGGTTTCATACAGTCGGCGGTTAAGGAGGTACTGGGCTTACCTGAGGATGTTCAGGTGGTATCACTGATTCCACTGGGAATAGCTGATGAACAACCGGAAGTGCCCCCGCGCCGGTCGCTGGAAGACATGGTACGTTGGGAAAAATGGTAAACAGACGCTAGATCCGGCCGGGCTTTTCTACCCACTGTCAGACCCGGTAATAAAGGAAGGCATCACCTGTGCCTTTAACTGTTTGGTACGGAAATAGGCGAGAGTGAGGAGTAGGGATTGTAGGGGCAGACCTATGTGTCTGCTCGGCGGGAAGACCTTACCCGCTAATGAGGTGCTTACCCGCGGGCGAACACACGGGTTCGCCCCTTCAGGTGGGGGGATAATTATTCGTGATTTAGTGCAGTGGAGGGGATGGCCAGGGCCCGGGTTTGTTCTTGACCATCTATGGTCAGGGTTCCGGTGGCATAGATAATCCCGACCAGGTGGCCTTTTTCATCTAAAACCGGGCTGCCGCTGCTGCCGGGAGCGATAATGGCGGCAATGGTAAATACCAGCATATCAGTTTCAGTTTTATAATATTCCTTTACCTCACCCCGGGAAGAAACCCGCTGAAATCCCCGGGGGTTACCGATAATAGTTACGGTTTGTCCTATCTCTGCCATCTGGTCGGTGACTACCGGTAGGAAGGGCAGGCCTTTACCGTTAAGATTTACTACGGCCAGGTCATAGCCTTCAATAAGTTCTATGTCCTGGCTGAATAAACGATTGCCATCGCTGAAGGTAACCTCCACCGCAGAGGCTCCTTCGACTACATGGCGATTGGTAACTATCATCCCCTGGGGTGCCAGGTTAAAGCCGGTACCCTGGCTGTTGACTCCTCCCCCGGTTTTAGTAGTCTGGATGTTTACCACTGCTGGTTTGCTTTGGCGTACTAATTCTTCCTCGGATAAGGCTTTATTCTGTTTTAAAAAATCAAGGTGGGGTGGCCATAAAAAGGGCAGCCAGGCATAGGAAAAAGCAACAAAGGCCAGTAGGATTATAACGGCGGCAATTTTAAATACCGGTTGGTTTAGTCTACTTACTCTCTCTTCCTCTTCCTCCAGCAGTTCCCACTCTTCATCTATGGTATTTTCAAATTCCCATTCTTCTTCTATGGTGTTTTCGATTTCCCACTCGTTTTGGGGTTGGTTTTCATCACGCATGTTTTTTCACCTGCCCCTGGTATTTTCAGCCTGTACTTATGCCTGCCGGGCGCGCTTACGCTGATCAAACATTTCTTTTACCGACCACAGGTTAAGAAAGGCATTATAGCCCCACCACATGGACCAGGTAGCAGTTTTAGCTGCGATAGAGAAATACAGGCAGGCTATACCCAGCAGGAGAAAGGCAATCCAGGGCCAGACGCCGAACCAGGCTTCTAGTTTGACTACCAGTATGTGATAGAGGCCAATAGTAAATAGAACATAGAGTCCAAAGTATACGCCGATTAATTCCATTTAATTTACGCTCCTAATCAATGAATTAAAAAAACGCCAATTAATCTATATACAGTATAGCTTTCCGGGCTGTTATTGGCACTATCAATAAGTGTTAGTGAGGGGTGAGGGGCAAGGATTGTAGGGGCAGACCCATGTGTCTGCCCGTCGAGGGGGGGGGATCTTACCGGCTAATGAACTGCCTACCCGCGGGCGAACACATGGGTTCGCCCCTACAACCGCGGGCGAACACACGGGTTTGCCCCTACAACCGCGGGCGAACACACGGGTTTGCCCCTACAACCGCGGGCGAACACACGGGTTTGCCCCTACAACCGCGGGCGAACACACGGGTTCGCCCCTACAAATGGTTCACGCGGTTCATAAATCCGTCTCGATCGGTTCGCTTAACAAAAAAACCGGGGCTGGCTTTTGTAGCCATACCCCGGTAATTTAACAGTTGCTTTATTTAGTTATCTCTACCCGGTCAAAATAGGTCAACCCCAGCGGGGAGCTATGCAGGTTTTTAACATAGGGCTTAATCATACTATTTTGAGTGTAGAAGAATATCGGAGCCATGATGGCCTCGTCCATAAAGAGTTTTTCCGCCTGGTGCAGGGTAGTCATCCGTTCTTTTTCATCGGTAGCCAGGCGGGCCTTCTTAACTAATTGGTCAAACTCGGTGTTTTTCCACTGCGGGTCATTATTGCCGTTGTCGCTGGTAAACAGGTCGATAAAGGTCATGGGGTCATTGTAGTCCCCAATCCAACCATCACGGGCAACCTGGAAATCTCCCTTCTGGCGGGTCGGGATAAATACTCCCCATTCCATGTTAGCCAGCTTGATGTTGCTGATACCCAGGTTCGTTTTCCACATCTCTAGTATAGCTTCGGCTAGAATCTTGTGCTCCTCGGTGCTGTTGTAAATCAGGGTTACAGGCGGGAAGTTTTTCCCGTCAGGATAACCGGCCTCCGCCAGTAATTTTTTGGCCTGGGTTACATCAGCTTTAACCGGGAAGTAAGCGCCGCCAACACTGCGGAAATCTTTATCGGGAGTAGCATCCGGTATTCCCGGGGGTACAAAGGCGGTAGCCGGAGTCCCGGTTTTTCTTACCTTATCCACAATAGTCTGACGGTCAATAGCCAGGGCAAAGGCTTTTCTTACCTTGACATTATCGAAGGGGGCTTTCTGGGTGTTAAAAGCATAGTAGTAAGTCCCAGCCTGGGGCATAACATGAAGCTCCTTGGATTCCTTCTTCAAACGAGCTACCTCAGTCACAGGAATACTGTCGATAACATCCAATTCCCCAGCTTCGTAGGAGGAGAGCATGGTACTCTCTTCACCAATAAAGGTAATCATAACACTGTCAATTTTTACCCGCTCTTTATCCCAGTAGTTCTCGTTTTTAACCAGTTTGATGTGGTCTTTGCTTACCCATTCGGCAGCCTTGAACGGCCCATTGCCAATATACGTTTCGGCCTTGCGGGCCCACTGGTCACCATATTTCTCAATAATGTCCTGCCTTACCGGCATCAGGGTGGGGAAAGAGGTCAGACTCAAGAAATACGGTGTAGGTGCATTTAAGGTTACTTCCAGCGTATTAGCATCAATCACTTTAATACCCAGGTCTTCGGCTTTAGCCGTACCTGAGTTAAACTCTTCCCCATTTTTAATGTAGAAAAGTTGGTAAGCATATTCGGCTTTAGTTTTGGGATCTAAGGCCCGCTGCCAGGAATAGGCGAAATCCTTGGCGGTAACTGCTTTACCATCTGACCATTTGGCATCTTTACGCAGGTGGAAGGTATAGGTCAGTTTGTCGGAAGAAATATCCCAGTTCTCAGCAACTCCTGGTATAGACTTGTCGTCAGGATCAAGTGCTGTTAGTCCTTCAAAAACAGCTGAAGCAATAGTTCCTCCATCAGTGGAGGTATTCTGGATAGGATCAATGGTTTCTGGTTCTTGCCCGTGATTATAACGGAGAACCTTCTCTGCTGGTGCCTTATTCCCTCCGGCACAACCGGTAAACAGGGCGGCCAGGAGGGATAAGATGAGCAGACCTACTAGAAAACGTTTTTTCATAACTTTGCCTCCAATTTACTTAGAAATAGTGCTTATAACGATATTATCTTGTAAATAGCTTCGGATTTAGAAATTGATCAATTATCTAGAGTTAGCAGTAAGGGTAAGGATTTATCCGCTTAATCGCGCATCCCTACTGAACCCTTGGGGGTTACCCCTATCACATATAGAGCTGCAAACTCCGGGCGAACACATGGGTTCGCCCCTACACTTCTTACGCCTTAATTCCTACCGCTTTCGGCTCATCCGATTGGGTTTGGTGTCTGGCCGGGCGACACATGGGTTTGCCCCTACACCCCTCACACCTTACGCCTTACCCGTCACCTCCCGTGCCCGATGGCAGGCTACTTGATGCCCGGGTGCAATTTCCACCAGCTGAGGTACTGCCTGGCTGCAGATTTCCTTTACATAAGGGCAGCGGGTCCGGAAACGGCAACCCGAAGGCGGGTTTACCGGACTAGGGATTTCTCCTTCCGGCATCATCTCCGTTTCGACAGTAATATCCGGGTCAGGAATAGGTATAGCTGACAGTAGTAACCGGGTATAAGGATGGACCGGGTTATGATATAGTTCATCACTACCGGTCAGTTCCACTAATTGGCCTAAATACATTACCCCTACCCGGTGCGAAATATGCTTAACCATGGCCAGGTCGTGGGCAATAAAAAGATAAGTCAGTCCCAACTGGGCCTGTAATTCCTCTAACAGGTTTACTACCTGTGCCTGAATAGATACGTCCAGGGCAGAAATGGGTTCATCGCAAACTACAAAATCCGGATTAACCGCCAGAGCCCGGGCAATGCCAATGCGCTGGCGCTGGCCTCCGCTAAACTCATGGGGATAACGGTTGGCATGCTCAGCATTAAGCCCTACCCGATCCAGGAGTTCCTCAATCCGCCGCTGACGTTCCCTCCCCCGGGCCAATCCATGGATATCCAGGGGTTCAGCAATTATATCCCCTACGGTCATACGAGAATTAAGCGAAGCATAGGGGTCCTGAAAGATAATTTGCATACGCCGCCGCAAGGGACGTAATTCGTTTTCACCAAGCCCGGTGATTTCCCGGTCGTCAAAATATATATGTCCGGCAGTAATATCGTACAAACGTATAACGCTACGCCCCAGGGTAGTCTTGCCACAACCACTTTCTCCGACCAGACCCAGGGTTTCTCCCTTATGAACAGTAAAACTGACGCCATCTACTGCCTTTAAAACCTTTTTCTTACCCCTGCCCGAGTCTATAACGAAGTGTTTCTTTAAGTTTTCTACTCTAAGTATTCCCGCTGACTCCTTCATTTATTTAACTGACCTCCTTTTCCGGGGCCTGATGGTGACATAGCCAGCAGGCGGCCGTATGACCAGGATTAACCTCAGTTAGCTGGGGTCTGGTTTCAGCACAGATGTGCATAGCATACTGACAGCGGGGCCAGAAAGGGCAGCCCGGCGGCGGCAATAACAGGTCCGGGGGCTGGCCATCAATCGGAATGAGCCGTCCTTGATCCAGCTTACGAATATCGGGTACCGATTGTAAAAGTCCCCAGGTGTACGGATGCCGGGGATTATGGAAAATATCCCGGGTACTGCCTTCTTCTACAATAGTCCCTCCGTACATAACCAGAATACGGCTGCATAGTTGGGCTACTACCCCCAGGTCATGGGTAATCATGATGATGGAGGTATTAAAATGCTCCTTTAAATCTTTCATTAAGGCTAGTATCTGAGCTTGTATAGTTACGTCCAGAGCAGTAGTAGGCTCATCCGCAATAAGCAAGCGGGGCTGACAGCTTAAAGCCATAGCAATCATAGCCCGCTGGCGCATACCGCCGCTGAATTCATGGGGATACTGGTGGAAGCGCTGCTCTGGATCAGGAATACCAGTTAAGGCCAGCATCTCCACCGCTTTCTTTTGCGCCTGGGTTCGGGATAAATGCTGGTGCTGCATCAGGGGTTCCATGATCTGGTTACCTACAGTGTAGACCGGGTTAAGTGAAGTCATGGGGTCCTGGAAGACCATGCTGATTTCATTCCCCCGAATCTGCTGCATTTGGGATGAGGATAAGGTCAGCAAATCCCGGCCATTAAAATTAATACTGCCCGCCTTAATTTTAGCGGCAGGCGGCAGCAGTCCCATTATAGATAAGGAGGTTACACTCTTACCACTCCCTGATTCACCTACAATACCAATGACCTCGCCATGCTCCAGGGTAAAACTTACACCGCGCAGGGCCTGAACTTCTCCGGCATAGGTATAAAAAGACATATTTAAGTTATTTAGTTCCAGTAAGTTGGGCATTCTTTTTTACCTACTTTCGTAACTGGGGATCCAGAGCATCACGCAGCCCGTCCCCCAGGAAGTTAAAAGCCAGCATAGTAATGGCAATGGCCATTGCCGGGAAAAACAGCATATGGGGGTAGGAACGGATACCGACTACGGCATCCGAGGCCATCATCCCCCAGCTGGCAGCAGGGGCGGATACCCCTAACCCGATAAAACTTAAAAAGGCTTCGGTAAATATAGCTGCCGGGATGCACATGGTAACCGTTACTATTATGGGCCCCATACAGTTGGGAATCAGGTGTCGAAATAGAATGCGCCTGGTATTTGCTCCCATAGCCCGCGCCGCCAGGACGAAGTCCTGTTCCTTCAGGTAAAGAATCTGGGCGCGTACAATTCGGGCCATATCTACCCAGTAGACTAGCCCCAGCGCTATGAAAATACTTTTTAATCCCGGTCCCATTAAAACCATTAAGAGAATTACGGTTAAGACCAGCGGTATAGAGTAAAAAATGTCAACGATCCGCATCATGATATTTTCAACCCTTCCCCCAGCCAGTCCGGCAATCCCGCCATACAATACCCCCACCACCAGGTTGATAAAACTGGCTACAAAGCCGACTGCCAGTGAAATACGGGCTCCATAAAGTACCCGCACCAGCATATCCCGGCCCAGAGTGTCGGTACCAAACCAGAACTGACGGCAAGGCCCTACCCCCTGATAGTCCAAAAATTGTTGGGAGTAGGAGTAGGGGGACAAGAAGGGCCCGAATAAGGCCAGCAGTACTACTGCCACAATAGTGAACAAACCTAACATGGCCAATTTATTATCCTTAAGCCGGCGCCAAACATCCTGCCAGTAACTGATTCCAGGGCGCATCTGTCCATTATTCTCATTTTCCTCTACCCGCAAAGGAGTAAAACTAGCGGGGGTAATTGTAATTTCACTGTTTTCTGACATTTATTCAAAACCTCCCCTATTTACCTAACCGGATTCGGGGATCGATAACTCCGTAAAGCAGATCCACCACCAGGTTCATAAAGATAAGAAAAGCGGCATAAAAAATAGTTACCCCCAGGATGGTGGTATAATCCCGGTTACTGATAGACAGTACGAATTGCTGACCTAACCCGGGAATAGCAAAAATCTTTTCAATAACAAATGAACCAGTTAAGACCCCGGCAATAAGCGGCCCCAGATAAGTAACGATAGGAACCAGGGCATTACGCAGGGCATGTTTATAAAGCACGGTCCGCTGAGGCAAGCCTTTGGCCCGGGCCGTACGAATGTAATCCTGGCCGATAACCTCCAGCATACTGGAGCGGGTGAGCCGGGCGATGTAGGCAGTAGGATAGAAGGCCAGAGCTACTGCCGGCATAATCACGCTCTGCCAGCTAACCCAGCGCGAGGTAGGCAATAGTTCCAGCTTTACCCCAAAAATATAGATTAACAAGGTAGCCAGCACAAAATTAGGTACAGCTACCCCCAGGGTAGCCATAAACATAGCCGTATGATCCTGCCACTGGTTTTGACGCAGGGCGGAAATAACCCCGGCCGGGAGGCCAACTAAAAGCATAAGGACCAGTGCCGCCAAACCAAGCTGGGCTGAGACCGGGAAACCTTGTCCGATAATCTCATTTACGGTAACCCCCTCATACTTAAGGGAGGGGCCAAGCTCACCATGGGCCAGGCCTTGAAAATAATAGCCATATTGTTTCCATAAAGGTTCATTCAGGTGATATTGGGCCTCAATATTCTGCCGGATAGCCTCCGGCATTTTTTTATCCCGGGTCAATGGGTCCCCGGGGATAGAGTGCATGAGAATAAAAGTGATGGTTATTATTACCCATAGGGTAAAAAGGGAAGTCCCGATGCGTTTGAGAACATATCGAAACATAATCTGGTACTGCCTCCCGCCTGTTTCCTATTTATAACTTTACTGGTACTTATAGATATCATTTTTGTCGAATATTAGATATCATAATCATATATCATCTATTTTAGTCGATTAGCATCCCAGTTTAAACTGGCTACTAATGGGAATTTTTCTGGGAGGAAGCAGAAAATAATTTAGCCCGATCTCGCATCATAGCGAGATCGGGCTAATAATTTCGAATATGTCCAATAAGTCCGGGGACAGTCCCCGAACATATTATAGTATTTTATTCAGCAGTCCTTTAAGCTGGGGAGTGCCTATTTCCTCCAGTTCATATCCTACCCTTACTGCTGGTTTGTCAATCGACATTACCCGGCGCAGGTCAATGGGGGTTCCAATGACTACTATTTCCGCCGGGGAACTGTTAATAGTCTGTTCCAGTTCCTGAATCTGGGTCTTGCCATAGCCCATAGCCGGAAGTAACCTGGACAGATGATCATATTTGGCAAAGGTTTTTTGGATACTGCCTACGGCATAAGGCCTGGGGTCCAGCAATTCACCCGCGCCCAGTTTTTCAGCTGCTATTACTCCGGCACCATAAGCCATGTTGCCATGGGTAAGTGTAGGACCGTCTTCCACCACCAGAACCTTTTTGCCTTTGATGGCTTCAGGTTGTTCTACGCTGATGGGCGAGTTGGCCAGGATAATAGTAGCTGTCGGGTTAATTCTACTTATGGTCTCCTTGACCTCCTCTACCTTGGCCGGGTCGGCAGAGTCGATTTTATTGATAATGGCTATGTCAGCCATACGCAGGTTCGTTTCGCCTGGATGATAACTGGTCTCATGTCCGGGGCGATGAGGGTCAACTATTACTATGTGTACATCGGAAAAATAGAAAGGAATATCATTATTTCCTCCGTCCCACAGAATCACATCAGCTTCTTCCTCAGCCTGGCGTAATATTACCTCGTAATCGACCCCAGCATATACTACCATGCCAATGTCGATATGAGGCTCGAATTCTTCCCTTTCTTCAATGGTACACTGGAATTTGTCCAGGTCATCATAAGTAGCAAAGCGCATGCACACCTGTTCCTCCAGGTTGCCATAGGGCATGGGATGCCTGATTACTGCAACTTTCTTGCCTGCTTCGGTGAGTAATTTAGCAACATAACGGGTAGTCTGGCTTTTGCCGCTGCCGGTTCTAACCGCGGTTACCGCTACTACCGGGCGTTTAGATTTAAGCATGGTGGTCTGGGGTCCCATTAAGCGGAAATCAGCTCCGCAGGCCATAACCAGGGAGGCCTGGTGCATGACGTATTCATGGGGGACATCACTGTAAGCAAAAATCACCTGATCCACATTATACTTTTTAATTAATTCTGGTAATTCTTCCTCGGCATATATGGGGATACCTTCCGGGTATCTGTTTCCTGCCAGCAAGGGGGGATATAATCTTCCCTCTATATCCGGAATCTGAGTAGCAGTAAAGGCTACTACTCGATAGCCCGGATTCTCCCTGAAATAGGTGTTGAAGTTGTGAAAATCTCTTCCGGCTGCACCCATAATAATTACGCGGTCCTCTTTCATTTCAGTTCACCTCTTAATGTTTTTATAGTAGCCTGATGGCTGGCTGTCTCCCACTTAAGGAAGATGTGCCTGCACCAGGATCTGCTCTTATTTATTATCCCGGGCAGCATCCCAGGAAAAAACCTTAATATCCTGGCGTAACTCCCAGCCCTGGTGATAATAAAACCCGATAGCCGTCTGATTATCATCAAAAACAAATAAATGAATTTTCAGAGCTCCCAGGGACTTCAGTTCATCAATTACCTGGTTGAGAAGTACTTTGCCATAACCTTTGCCCTGGTAACCCGGATGTACCGCCAGGTGGTATATATAACCCCGGCGCCCATCAAAGCCACCTAAAACTGTCCCGATTAAGCCTTCATCAATCCGCAAAACCAGGCAGGTGGAAGGGTTTCTTTGCATAAAATCATGCAGCGCATCTTTTCCATCACCTTTACCTACCCCCAACCCGGGAGTGGCATTCCACAAATCCAGCATTGACCCCATATCGGTTAGCTGTGCTTTTTCCACCCGGTAGTCATCATTTGAACTCTTCTTATTAATATTACCCTGCGAATTACCCGTGAACAAGAGTCCCATCCCTTCTCCATTATATAGCTTTGGTCAAAATTTACTGTTTTATTATAACTCATCATAAATATGAGTAAATACTTACCTGGCAAAAAAATGTTTTTGTTGCCAGGGCGAGATGGGAACGGTTCTTGCCCTCCATTGCAGGAACTACTATCTTGATGGCGAAATTATGGAATATAATTCCTACAGGAGTGATAGCTATGCTTATCTCGCTGGCTCAAAATATTTGGGTGGTAACCCCGGAGGTCAAACCCCGCTACCCCTATGGCAACTGCATGTATATTGAGGATGATATTCCTACGGTTATTGACCTGGGGGCTGGAGCCCGGGCTTTTGCCGATCTTCCATGTGACCAGATTCAATTGGCGTTATTAAGCCATTTTCATTTTGACCATATTCATGGTGATAGCCTGTTTCCAAACAGCAGGCTTATGGTGGGATATGAGGAACGCTTAACCTATAGTAGCGAGGAGGAGTATCTCGATTTTCATGGCTACCATCTATGGGAACCATTGATGGGAGGTAGTCGGGAAGCATATGGCCAGGTAATTCCGCTGCCGGATGATGTGCTGGCCCGGCCAGGTTTCCGCCCTATGCCCCTGGGTGGAACTTTTACTGATGGAGATGTGATCAATTTAGGTAAAATCTCCTTGAGAGCAGTTCACCTGCCCGGTCATACCTGCGGTCATTATGGGTTTTATCTGGAAAAGGAGGGTATCTTGTTTAGTGCCGACATCGATTTAGTTGCGGCGGGCCCCTGGTACAGCAGTAATACTGCTGATGTAGGGGATTTAATTCAATCAGTAGAAAAAATAAAAGAAATGGCTCCGCGAATTATTGTACCTTCGCACCGCCGAATCCAAAGTGAAAATATTGCCAGGCAATTGGATCGCTATATCCAGATAGTATTAGAACGTAATCAGAAAATATTTGAACTTCTTAAGACACCTCGCAACCTGGATGAGCTGGCAGAATACCGCCTGGTCTTTCCTGAAAGGCAGAATTTATACGAACTCTTTTGGGAAAAAATGAGCATTCGCAATCATCTGCGCTATCTTACCGAACAAAACCTGGTTCACGAACTGCCCGGCGGTCTTTACCAGCGGAGCTAACAAAGGCTTCAGTTACCTTAAAGTAGTAAACCATAGAAAAGAGGAGCTGCATAAATAGCTCCTCCTGATTGATTTATTAGGCGGTGAATCAGGGCCACGATAGATTAATCTTAAATCTCTTGTTTGATTCATGGTGTTTTACCTACTTAAGTGGTCGGTTTGCTGTCTTTTTTCAAGCAAAATGAGTGAAAATACCGCTCCTCAAACACTTTGTAGGGTTTATTGCCAATAAGGTGGTTGCATATTTTACAACGCGTTTTGGCAATCCGGTTTTGCTTTTCGGTCTGAAGTTGCTTCTCGAAAGTAGTCATCATAGTCATGAACATCTCCCCTTTCTATAGCACCCGGTGGGTGACGTTACCCAGACCATAACATTCCTCTCAATAAAACCCCGCCGAACATATACGGCACATCGTGGCCCCAATCCCAACCCGCGCAATTTGTTCTTATATAGAATCCTATCACAAACGCAACTGGGGGCTTCCAACTTACTATCGAGACCCCCAGTTAAGGATTTCAAATTCCGCGGTACCTCATATTCCGATGGTAGTTAATCATCCGGAAAATCGAGATGCCTATCTTGTATACATTATACCAGATAGAACAAAAATACTCTACATATCGGCATGTTTGGCAAAAAAAGGCTGTCCCCTGGCTCCTGGTTTAATCTTTTATAATTTCGTTATTACTATTGCCAGTTGGGGATGATTTTGTAGTTTATAGGTGTATTTATTCCCTGCGGTTAAAGAATCTAAAGAAATATACTGTTTACCGGCGATAGTTGTTTTATCGGTAAATTCCTGCCCTATGGCCTCATGGTACTCGATAAACGGCCGGCCATTTATAAAACGCAGGCGAATGTTATTATCTATGAGCTGTCCGTTAACATATAGTGCATAGTTGGGCTGGCTGTTGTAATGATTTATTATGGTTTTGGCTAACTTCCCGATTCCGGTGTCTGCGGCATTAAAATTAAGGCCCTGGCTGCTTCTATAAACTATAGTTAAGGCAATAGGTTCTCTATTAGAGAAGTAAACCAATGCCATATCTCCTGACAGGTTATCTAAAGTACCAGTTTTATTGGCTATTACAACATCACCGGCGGTGTATCTGGCTATACGGTGTTTATCGCTAGTTGCTTTTAAATACTTTATCCCCTGGCTAGACAAGCTATCATTGACAACCGCCCTGTTTTCCAACAAAACCAGCATCTTCGTTAAATCTGACACGGTAGTATAATTGGCCGGCAGGGGAGAACTCATTTCGTAGTATTTTCGATAAATCATAGTATCCTCAAGGCCAAACCGTTTACTTAAGGAATTTATCTTTTCTTTTCCCACGGTATCCAAAATAACATTGGCAGCGACATTATCACTTATGCTTATCATGAGGGATAGTAGTTTATCATAGGAATATTTGTTTCCATTGCTCTGATATTGCAGCGTTCCGGTACCACCTACCCAGGTTCCCCGGGCATATTTATCCGCTTGTTTGAGGGTATAGGTGTTTTGCATTTTAAGGTTGCCGGCTTGAGCTTGTTCCATAAAACCAAGCATATAAAGCACTTTGGTTAAACTGGCGGGATAAAATCTCTCGTCGCCACGGTAGGCAATGGTTGCACCGGTACTAAAATCATATGTACTTACTCGTACAATATTATTAGTACTCTTGGCCTGCTTTTGTATGGCGGCTGATAATTGCTGATCTGGCGAGGATTTAACTACGGGCAAATCCGGTTTTTGAGCCAGCAAATGTTTGTATTTTTCCATTATGGCCGTTATCTCCTGGGAGGAAACACCCTGCTCAGGTTCAAAATCTGCTTTTTTTATGTCGAGTAGATTTAAATATGTAGCTATTTGGGCATGGTAGTAAGCATTTGGGGGAATAGAGGGGGCATCCGGAAATATGTAATATCCTGCATTGGATATGTATATAGCATGGTATTGGCCCAGCTGGTCGATAAGAATACGAGCAAGCTCATATCTGTTAATAACGCCATTGGTTTTGAGTTCATCTTCTATTAACATTTGCGCAAAACGGGAGTATATTTCGATAAATTCGTTGGCGCTATGATCCTGTATAGAAGTGTCAAGCTCGGTAATCATGATTATTCCCTTTTTAAATGAGACATTTTGGTTAAATAATTCACCTATTGCTCTTAAAGGAATATACAGCCGGCCTTCAATGGTTTGCGCAGCTACATCCAATTGTACCGGGACATTATCAATATTAACCCTGGAACTATTGGGAAAACATTCTACGATTTTGCCATCTTTGGTTAGTATGGCTTTACCGGCAGCTTCATCCCACTCTACCTCAATATCCAAATTTTCAGTTACAAAGCGCAGGGGAACCAGGGTGCGGTTGTTTTTTATAACCGGTTTTACTTTCTGATTATCCTTATCAATTAAAACAAATTTGTCGCTGACTATGGCATGAGGATCATCAACCTGCAAGAATATTGTTTTCCCCTCTTCTAACCCGTCTTCTGGTGAGCCCAGGGCACTTCCTGTCAGAAGTATACTTAAAAGTACTGCCACCAGAACAATAACAGCTTTTCTCATAAAATTCCCCCCATATGTAATGAATCAGGGGATAATCCCCTGATTCATCCTAGTCCATCAGTTTCTCCAGGGTTTCTGGAGAAGGTTTATTGGGTATATTGGCTACAACCTCACCCTTGTAGGTGAAAACGTTATAATCTTGGTCGGTAATCTCGCCAATTACGGCTGCAATACCGTTCTTACTGCGAGCAGCCGCAAGCACTTCGTCAACATTTTGCGGTTCGACCTGAAGCAACATCCGGGCCTGAGTTTCACAAATAAATACCTCTTCCGGAGTAATATCATTTGTGTTAACCGGAACTTTGTCCAGTTCCACCTTCGCACCCAATCCTCCGAAGCGGGCGGATTCACATACAGCGGCCCCAATACCGGCTGCGCCCAGGTCGGAGCAAGCCTTGATTTTCCCGGTGGTAAAGGCAGCCAAAGTAGCCTCCATAGTAGTCTTTTCCTCGGTAAACATGGCAATTGCCGGTTTCATCACCGGTACCAGGCCGGCCCGGTATAGAGTGTCGTTACCATCAGTGCCCGTTGCTCCGATTATAATGATTTTATCTCCCGGGGATTTGGCCGGTTTGGTAAGGGGTTTTTCCGTGACTTGTTTACCGATAACTGATACTACTACTGCAGGGACAATATCACTAAAGGAAGTGGAAAAGCCACCTCCAACTACAAATACCCCCATGCTTTCACACATGTCGGCCATCCCTTTAAGCATCAGGTTAATTCTATCTTTACTGGTCATGATTTCACAGTTACCGCAGGTACATTTGCCCTCAAAACCGCAGGGGCCTACAATTACTTCATCTTCCAGCGGACGGGTTCCAATAAAATCTAAGAGGAACATAGGTCTGGCCCCCATGGCTACAACATCACGCATAGCCCCTCCAGCACCAGTAGCGGCAGCGTCATAAGGCCGAGGAACACTGGGTGAACAGTGGCTTTCCATTTTAGCGGTAATAAAGCAATCAGTATCAGGTATTCTAAATACGGCGGCATCATCGTTAGCCTCGGGTCCTACCAGTAAAGCCCCTGGCCAGATCCGGTCAACTTTTTGATTTAGCTGTTTAAACAGAGCAAAATCAATGGCCTTATCTGTATTGTGATGCAGGTGAACAAACAGAGCATAAATTAGCGCCTTTTCAACCTTATTCATAAAATGCCTCCTATTAATGTAGTTTACTAAAACTGTGATTTGGTGGAAGTTATAATTTGATTTTTCCGTGCTATATTTTATCATAAATTGGCAGGTATTCAAAACTACCCGTAGTGAAGCTTTTTAAAATTTACTACTTATTTTAGCCGGACACAAGTAATCATCAAAAAAAATGACGAGGTCGTAATGGGAACCTGTAGGGGCAAACCCATGTGTTCGCCCTGGTGGGCAAGTGTGCTAAGCTATAATTATTACGTAACCAGCATCTTTGGATGGTGGATATAAGGAGGATTTTTTATGCTGCACAAGGTTAAGGTGCAGACCGGGGAACATGCGCAGATGATCGATATTACGTCCCAGGTTCAGAGTATCATTAGACAGGAGAAAGTTGAGGCAGGTATGGCCTTAGTCTACTGTCCCCATACTACGGGAGCCATTACCATTAATGAAAATGCTGATCCCGATGTGGTCCATGATATTTTAATGCGGTTAGAGGAAATGTATCCCTGGAACCATTCCGGTGATCGTCATGGGGAAGGTAATTCTGCCGCCCATTTAAAATCAAGTACCATAGGCGCTTCACAGCTTATTCCTATAGCAGACGGTCGCTTACTGCTGGGCACCTGGCAGGGGATATATTTTTGTGAATTTGACGGCCCCCGACAGCGGTATTTTTATGTGAAAGTACAGAAAGATTGATAGGGACTTCTATTACATTTGCAGATGGTTGCACACCAAACAAAATAAACGTCCCTCTGTTTGGGTAAAAGAAAGCTGGGATTTGGTTGAGTAATAGCACTGGTCAAGGAAGATATCGCTATACACTAATAATCATTTTAGCCGTGATGTGGGTTTTGGTTTATTTGCAGCGTACTAATATTGGGGTACTGCTGGTAGACCAACGTTTCCTGGAGGAAATGGGGCTGGTGGGACAGGCAGCCCGGCAGGGAATGCTGATGACAGTTTTCCTGTTGCTTTATTCCTTATCCAACATGCTATCGGTTCCTGTTAGTAACCGGTTAGGACCGCGGCGAGCGTTGTTTCTGGGTGTTGTTGTCGGTGCTCTAGCCATGTTGGCCGGGGGCTGGGTTACATCCTTTGCTGCCCTTATATTAGTGCGGGTGATATTGGGACTAGCTCATGGTATTTATCATCCTAATCTAAGTCTGCTGGTTAAAAACTGGATTCCCCCGCAGGAACGAGGTACTGCTAATGCCGTTATTGGGGTAGGCGGCTGCCTGGCACTTATAGTGGCCCTACCGCTCTATTCCTGGATAAGTGGTGGGTTGGGCTGGGAATATAGTTTTTTTATTCCCGGAATGTTAGGTCTGCTGGCGGTTATACCGCTCGGGTTGCGCTGGGTGTCTGACCAGCCTGATGATAATCCTTATGTATCGACGCAAGAAGCCCAGTATATAGTTTCCTATAACCGGGATGACCAGAAAATCGAGAATTTTACTGCAGATAACCGTGGGGTAAGGGAACTGCTAAGAAATACTCCTTTTTGGTTGCTGACAGTTATTTATACCGCCTTTTTATGCAGTTGGTGGGGCCTGATGACCTGGATGCCCCAATATTTGGTGCAGGCTCGGAATTTTGATATGAGCGGTATGGCGGGTTATATATCCCTGGCCTATGCGGTGGCAGCAATAGGGATTCTTATCGGAGGTAGAATGGTAGACCGGGTTAAGTTCCGAAGTATTATTGGAATAGTTGCCTTGATCAGTGTAGCTCTGGCTACCATGGGTATTGCCCTGGTGCCATCACCAATTGGAGCAGTAGTGTTTATGGCCCTGGCAGTAGGCATTAACGAATTTGTTTATCCTACCGTATGGGCAATGATGCAGATAATGTTACCAGCACATTTAGTGGTAACTGGTTCCGGAATAGCCAGTGGACTAGGAAATCTGTTGTCAGCCGTTTCGCCTTTCATTATGGGTTGGTTAATCCAGGTTAGCGGCAGCTATGTTGGTGGACTGCTATTTTTGGTAACCATCGCCACGCTGGGAGCAGTATGCTGTATTTTGCTGTACCGTCAGGAACGCCAGGAAGCCTCTGCTCGCTAACCCGTGGGTAAGGGGCCATATCCTACAGGGCATACGCATCTACCTATAAAAATGGCTTGATGAATCCATCTTTCTTTCAGGGATCACTTAATCTGTAGGGGCGAACCCGTGTGTTCGCCCTCGGACTGCCTCCACAGATGGGTTGGTAAATCACGTATCTGCCAAACCGCGGGCAGACACATGGGTCTGCCCCACACCTTACGCCTTGCGCCTCATCCCTTACGGCCGGGTATTGACCGCCAGGGTGTGTACCAGGGCGGCGGCGGCCTCGCCCCTGCTAACTATATGAGCCGGGTTATAGTTTTTACCATCAGCTTTTATAATCCCCAGTCCCCAGGTAATAGCCGCAGCAGCTTTGGAAATCGCGGACAACTGCGCTGCATCCTGATAAGGTACCTGGTATATTCCTTCTACCCGGGTGAGGTATTCTATATCCAGGAAGCGCAGCATCAGCAAAGACAGGTTGTCACGGCTAACCTGACTATTTAAATCAGTACCTTCTTTAATCCAACCTAATCTCTGACAGCGGTTGATTAATTCCTGGTCATCAATCTTGCCAATTCCATAGACACCTTCTTTAGAAGCCAGCATAGCCTTTAGCAGTGATCGTAAGGTTATGTTCTCATCAGGATGAAAACTATTGCCGTACTCACCGAAAATACCCGCCTGCCCCAGCAGGGATATTTCTTTCTGGGCAAAATGCCCCTCTATATCATTAAAAACATAAGATTGGGGTTTGTCGGATACTGATTGACCGTTCTGATAAAGGGCCTGGCCAGTTTTTGCATCCAAAATGCTTAATCCGTCTTTGGATTCCGGAAAATATACCAATTTAACCTGGGGCTGTTCTCCCGGTTTTTGAATGAAGGTATACCTTAATTTTAAAGGAATAGTTTGGAGAAAGACTTCATTGGCTTTATCTGTCCCCAGGATCCCGGTGGTTGACGGAAAACTGGCCTCGGTCCAGTCCAGACTATAACTGGAAACCTGTTTGCGTTTAGCATCTACTGTAATTCTGATGCCATCATCCGGGCATAGGGTACCATTGACCAGGCGCAGGTAATTAAACGACCAGCTATCGTTTTCCGGGGAATTATCCTGCAAACTATCATTATAAATATTAGTTTCTTGTAAGCGCTGGGGTTGGATTCCCTTAACAAAACGTTCAGCTATTTGTTGGGCTTCATCCTTTCCTATAGCCGGTGCTGTGCCTTCTACCGGAGGCAAATTAAGATAAAAACTTAGTAGTTCACCATTGGCGGCATTAACCTGTGCCCACAGATTACCATAGGATGTTTTTGATGTTAATTGCCAGTTAAGATTCCAGGTCCTTAAACCCGGGTTATTCCAGTTCTTTTCCAGGCCAGCCGACCTTAGTTCCATATTATCTGGTACTGTTACCCATTTTTTTACCGCCTCTACCGCCTGCCCTTGAGTAATAAGTTCGGCTGATTTTTCAACTTCCTGCTGTTCTTCCGGGCTGAGACTTAAGGCTTCATCCCGTCCTACAGGTAGTTTCAAACTCAGGTTTTTAGCCGATTCTCCCATACCACCTGCTTCAGACATGAAGTATTCCGCATTCACCGGCTTGCCGGTAAAAGCGTCAATCATGGCATTGGACTGGTGCTTAATTGCATAGATCAAACGAGGGGCCGGGGGTTTTTGGTCGCCTCTTAAAGGCTGTACCGCCGACGGGAAAATGTACTGTAGTTTCAGCATTTGGTCTTTAACAAAGATTTCACCCGCCTGTTCCTGAGAAATAATGCCTTTAGGTTCTGGAAGTTTACTATTAGTCCAGTGTAAGTTGAAATGCAGTACCTCTCCGCTATGTCTGTCTATTTCCATACTGGCATGGTCTGAGCCTACCGGGATTTTATGATAGGTTCTTTTCCAGTAAATATTGTAGGAACCATAACTATCGAGCGGGATTATAGAAAAGTCCTGATCCATAACCAGGTCAGGGGATTTGCCGGGTAGTAGCTGGTTAAGATGTTTCTGCCCAATTTGACGAGCCTGGGTAATGGATATGGAGGGAATTTTACTGCCGGTGGCACCCGATCCCTGCCAGCGGTACATGCTCATTATCTCACCACTATTGGCATCTACCTCGGCCATAAAACTACCTTCCTTGCCCTCCGGGGCGGTCCAGTTTAATCGCCATACTTGCCGGTTATCATAGCTGTCAAAACCCGAGCTAAATTCCTGCAAATCAGAAGGAACATTAAAATTCTGCTTTACTATTTGAATAGCTTTGTCCAGGGAAATACTTGCGTAGGAGCCCACCTGCTCAGTTTTGCTATCGACCGGAGCCCCCAGCGCAGTAACTGGTAAAAGAATTACCAGCAATAAAGCGGTCCCCAGCCGGGCGATTTTTCTTATCCTTTGCGTGATCATGTCCTTTCTTTTCTCCTTTCACTATGCTGGCCAATTATGGCAACATGGTATTATCATCCACCGAAATGATTTACCTCTATATACGTGTAACGGTTTTTAAACTTTCAATTAGGGAGGACAGTTGGGAAATGCCTTATAAAACATAACAAAACACTGTATTAATAAACAAAAATGCAGCACTATGTGCTATTATACATAACAAAACCATAAATACATGACTACATTTACACAGGGTAACAAAAAATGATTTTTGAGGTGATTTAATTGAATTCCGATCTACTACGAATTTTTGCCGATAAGCAGGAATGCCGGAAGGAAGTAGCACTGGTTACGATCATATCTTCCAATCTGATGCAATTGGCCCCTGGCACCATGATAATAGTTGATCAATTTGAACAAGTAATAGCAGGAGAAATCAGTGATAGTACCATGCAGGAAATGGCCGCAAAAGAAGCTCAGAGATATATAAGCAAAGGTTTGTCCCGTAAATTAATGCTTACTAGCGGTGATAAGTATATGGAAATATTCATTAATGTGTCTTGCCCGGCAGATAAACTTATTATAGTAGGGTCAGGTAATATGGTACAGGATCTTTATGAATTGGCCCTGGTGGTGGGATTTAATGTCACCATTATTGATAATAGGCCAGAAACACTAACCCGGGAAAGGTTTCCTCTGGCCAATGAATTATTGCTAGGTGATATTGTGGAGTTACTTCAATCATCCACAATTGATAGAAATACCAGTATTGTTTTAATCAGTCATGATCATGAATATGATGAACCTGCACTCCTGGCGGTAGCTAACTCTCCCGCACGGTATATCGGGATATTGGGTAATAAACGCAAGGTAACCGCTTATTTCAGTAGGTTGAATGAGATGGGCGTGGCCGAGGAGCTAATGAATAGAGTTTATGTACCGGTGGGTTTAGACCTGGGGGGGCAAAGAACTTCTGAAATAGCACTGTCCATAATGGCGGAAATACTGGCAGTAAAATATGGCAGGTCCGGAGGTTTCATGTCCATTAGAAGTATTACAAAGGAAATGGACAGACATGATGTTTATTATTAATTAAGTTTTAACATTTTTTAATAAACGTATGCCCCCTGGTGAGCCAGGTGATTGGTCGGAGGATGGCAACCCATGTATGTGAAGATTTCATGTATCAGCAACCGTTAATAGTAAACTGATAGTAAACTTCTTCCCAGTTGTCAGGTTGTCCATCCTTGAAACTACGTTCCCAGAATTGAACCTTATGATTACGCTCCACCAATATAACTGTAGTCAGACAAGTACCATATTTAGGGCTTATGACAAACGTTGGAGCCAGCATTCTTTCCATTTCCAGGCTAACACCGGTCCGAGGTAAGTCCTGATCATCCGGCTGTTCCCGGTCGGCCATCATGGCAAACAATTGCTCAACCTTAATCTCATTATTCTGGATAAGATCAGTCAGTGCCCTTATTCCCTTGCTTACTTTAGGCCAGGGTGTATTGAGCAGGGCATTGCTCAGGCCATGAACACCTGCTGGTACCTTACGAATCATTTCCTCCCGGTTGGAGTAGTAATACATTGATTCATTAGTTGCCATTAATAGATTAAACCCATTATAGGCACTGCCCCCGTCAACCAGATTAGCTGCATAAGTTTCTGGAGCCAGGTTAGTGTTCAGGTAGTTTGTAACCAGGTGTCCCCGTGATTTGGCCTCCGGCCTGAAACTGGAAGGATCACGGTAATTAGTCAAACCAGCAAAACGTCCGCCTGTGGTTATTCCTATCCAGGTACCGCCTTCCTTCAGGTCTCTTCCCCCCAGAATATCAGGATTATCCGTCCAAAAAGCGGCAGGCGCAGTAGGACGCTGGTAAAACTCATCCCGGTTAGCCGCTGCCACCAACTTATATCGGGGATGACAATCATAAGCAAACAGTATTGTACACATAATTCCTGCTTAATCCTCCCGACTAACCCGCAGTATTCTTTTCTTCCCGCAGAAACTTGTATTGCAATAATACCATTGAAAATGTTTTCCGCACAAATTGGCAATTACCCGGATTAGCCCCTTCACAAACATTTGTTAAGATGGTTAACTTTTGTTTAAACTAGTATTTTCCCTGGCCATACTGCCGTAGATAGCCCTCAATGTACTTTTTTACCGCTGATGCCGGCGAGTAAATGCCGAAATGCCCTTCGCACAGTATATCCGCTTTAAGTTCAATCAGCTTCTGCATGGAAAGCTCCCACTGATTTAAATCCGAACCCCACTTCTCGTTGAAAGGCCCATGAATATCCTGACCGAAAAGAACCCGTTTCCCCCCGGTATCTACATAAGGGGATATTCCACCTGCCGTATGTCCAGGAGTAAGCAGGCAAACCAGTTCCAACTGACCCACTTTAATTTTCTGAGCATCCCCCTGCAGTACCTGGTCCACCTTTACCTTTTCATACTTAACTCCGTACCAGGAAGCAGCCGTAAGATGAGGTAACCCTTCTTCAATAGCGGGCAATTCGAGTTGGTGGGCAATTACCTGTGCCTGCAGTTTCTCCTTTAGAAATGCCAGACCACCGATATGGTCGATATGGCCATGGGTGACCACTATATACTTCACGCTAGAAAGCTCTACCCCGGTTGCCCTTATGTTATCTATTATCATAGAGGCACTTCTTCCCGCTCCGGTATCAATCAAGGCCGATTCAGTGCCTCCATCCACCAGATACACACAGCAGTCCTCCCCATGGGAAAGACCATCTCCTCCTACCTGAAATACCCCAGCAGTAATCTCCTTAGCTCTGGCCATGATATTCTCCACCTATCCGTTTTTTAAAATATTATACCTTAGTTGGAATTTTACCGAAACGGCCCGTGATAGAGGGAAGCCTATGATAAATAATAATCAAAATAACCTTTAAAGCTAATTCCGCATATCTGAGTGTCGGCATATCCCTCGTATATGTGATTTTTACCCTTAACTAGATCCGGGGCTTTGATGCCATAGGTAATTGACATGGAGGCCTCGATATAGGCAGCCAGTTGGTCGCAAATTCTTACTAATGCGCCATCTAATGGATTGTTCTCATCACTATTGTATTCTCGGCTTATTTGTTCCGATGAACATAATAAGAGATGTCCATCAACTGTTGCTTTGCTTTGAAACTCATCTTCCAGGAAATACAGAACCTCTTTATGCCACTGTCGGGGCAGCAGGGGCATTATTCTCTCGGCAAACTGCTCTTTTTCAATTTCTTTAATGAGTTCTTCCAGGCCCTCTACCGACCTTTTTACCGGAGAAACGATATCCCTGGTTAAAACCTCGGGCAGATCATGAAATAATCCGGCAAAAAAGTTATTATAGATTCGTTTAGGACCGGCTCCCATTTCTACTGAAAACAAGTAGCAAAGAATAGCAACAATCAACATATGCCCCAGTACTGAGGTCTCTGGGACCCGGGGTGACTGGGCCCATCTTTGTTGGAAACGTAGTTGTCCAACCAGGTCCATAAAATTGCGGGTTTTCTTTCCCAGAACAAACTTCTGTACCCCGGCAAGGTCATAGAACTCCTCTACCTCGTTAGCTATGCTCTGACTGGTTCGTTCCAGCCCAAAAAAGCCTTTATTTAAATGATAAATTATTTCAAACTCCCAATTGGTCGCCAGGTAATGAGCAGCCTTCAGAATGCGTTTCTCAAAAAATGAATAGTTCGAACTAAAGAGATAGTGGTTGAGTTTTTGCAAAAAATCCCCCTTAATGCTTTCAACACAGGGTTGTATCTGGTTAATCACCCAGGCATTCAATTCCTGGCTTTTATGATCCATCAATTTGTGAAAGACGTCTGGTTTAAGATCAGTTAGAATACTGCGCTGCAGAAACTCAAATATCCCACCCTCAATCAAGCTCTGCCAGTCAATGGATGTACCCCGGTCGCTTTCCTCAGTTTTGGCCAGGACATAGGCAAAAACCATCTTATGGGCTTGTTTATCCAACTCCCTAAAACCGGTATGAGGCCTGATATGATCGTTCCACCTCTGCATACTGGCAGAACGGAATAGTAATTCCAGCATATCTTTGCTAATCATTGTTTACTCTCTTCACCACCCCGGATACTTTTGTTTCCACTCATCATCATTCCTGTAGTGGATAAGCAAATCATCTGCTATTCGGATAATTTCCTCCGTTAATTCAAGGTTATATAACCAATCTTGGGAGATAGCTTGCCGACCCAGATAAGCTCCCAAAATATTGCCGGTTATTGCTCCGGTACTATCACTATCGCCATCATGGTTAACTGCTAAACATACCCCTTTAACGAAATCAGATTCTGCTGCTAGACAGCAATACAGGGAAATTGCCAGGGCTTCTTCTCCAACCCAGCCCTCACCAATCTTTCTTATATTTTCTTCGTGGTTTAAGCCCTTTCCGAGTAAATCAAGCGCTAGCTTTATTATATTCAGGCATTCGTGATAAAAAGGCATTGTTTTTAGAACAGTTAAGGATTGAGTTATCGCCTGCTCCAGAATCATACCCTCAATTATGTTGGCTATAATCTGAGCCAGAACCCCTCCCGGAAGATATCCGCACGGATGTCCGTGGGTAATGGCAGCTATTTCACAGCCCCATTCAAACGGCTTATCCGCAATCAATCCTACCGGTGCGGTCCTCATCACCCCGCCGCATCCTTTACTGTCATTTATAGGTTTTTCCATCGTCCCCATTTCAGCCGCCTTCAATGAGGACAGGCAGGTAACACCCGGCGCTCTTCGATGATGCAGTTCTTTTTTATTTATTAACCAGCCATCATCGGTATACCGACTAAAATGGTCTAGATACTGGTTTTCCTCACTTTGGGTGTGCAACCAGCGAATATAGGCGTGGTGAACTACTGATGGTGGGTAACATAAACCCCTTTCCAACTGCCGGGTAAAAGCTCTAAGCAGCCCCTCGGCGGTAAACAAAGTCATCTGGGTATCATCAGTGATTACACTTTTTCTCCCCGGTCGTTTGGGCAAACTGGTAACTCCAGCCGCTCCAAATTTGTTTTTGATTTCCTCAAGGCTTAAAAACTCAACTGGTGCCCCCAGAGCATCTCCAACCGCACCACCTAGCAAGCATCCTCGAAAATGCTCTTTATCTCTCTTCATTTATAGACCCTCCATTTTTGACATCATCCCAACTCCTCAAAATATATCAATCCGGTAAATCAGGGGACGTAATAGTGTTTTGTCCAAAAAGAGTGGGGTAAACATATTCCATGGTCTTGCCTTCTTGCGTAAACATATCATCCTTTAAGGTATTTCCCAATTGCACCTGAATCTTTTCGGGTTCATCATCAATAATATCCAACTGAATGACTTTTAAGGAAACATTTCCAGCAGGAGTAGTTATATTATAATTTGCCAGTTCGGTATCCGTTATCTCATTACCACTAAAAAACGGATAAACCAGGTAAATAGAGAAACAGTGATAAGCAACTGCATAAGCTAACATTTGATAAATATCACTCTGTAGAACGCGTACATCAGCTTCTTTGAAAGGATTCTTATATTTGGTATCCAGTATTGCTACAACGGTCTTGTCTTTAATTAAGGTTATATCTGGTTCTAACTGGAATATGCTCTCACCGTTGCGACTGGCCAGATATTTTTGCGGCTTATGATGGTTAACTTGATAGAAACCAGGCCCTGAAATCTTACTATTATCAAGAAGTTTATAGACATAATGTTCAAATAGCTGATTTAATGGCACCAGAAAAGTAAATGTAAATTCATCGCCTTCGCTTTGCCCGGGCTGATGGTTATAGTAGAACATCTTTGCCATGTTAAACAGTGGTCGATAATTCTGATTTAAACGATTAAATTTTACCTCATTAAAAATTCCCGGATATAGATTAATTGGTTCCACCTCTTCCAGATGAATCAGGGCCAATTTTAATGCTTTTTTATTGCGGGCAACCTGGGTTTGACTGATTAATCGCAACATCGTTGTTTTTATAATTCGGTTGAGTGGATTATTAATGGTAAATTCTTCGTAACCTACATAATGCAGATGTTTGCGAAAAGCATTTTCCTTTATAGTTTGGGAAAAGAGAATTCTGCCTTTGATAAACTGCATGTTTTCTTCATAGGGCTGATAGGAACGATGGATTTCACGGTGAAATAGCTTATTAAATTGATTAATAAAGATGCTGATAAATATCTCTAGCAAATCATTCTGATATGTTTCTACCGAAATCGGATCTGGAATTTCCTTAATATTAAGAAAACCAGAATAACTCAACAAGCGAAGTAATAAATTGATGGCTTTACCTTTCTCAAATTCTTCGCCTGACTTTTCAACCGGTCCGCTAGCAAAAACCTTGGGCAGAATTTGTAAGCGAGTACCATTACGACAGATAAAGCCAACATAATGCTTCAAAAGGAGACTGCCATCAGCCTGAAGAATTAAATTCTGAGAACCCCATAATTCCTTTAAAGCAATTATGTTTTGTTTTTCCTTATCACTTAATTCCAGTCGAGTTGTCCTGTCTTCGTAAACTGTTATTAATCTACTACTCATCCTACCACCTACTTGATAATAGCTAACAATGCTCTTTCAAAAGCCGAGACAGCACCGTCCGCTGCCACAAGGTCCAGATAATTTACACCACCCTGGCTGGTAAAAAACTCTGCTCCGATAATGTTTTTAAGAGTAGCTATGTCGTTATAAAAATAATCCAATAGAAGTGGAATAATTTTGTAATACCATACATTATAGAGATCAGTTAAATTAACAATGTCCATGAAATAGGAATGGCCGATTCTATGATCCCGGTCCAGTTGCTCATTAATCGATTTGTTTAAGGCATCAAGAAGACGCGCCAAATCGATTTTGTCATTGACTTTAGCACTGGCTATTAATGAGGGATTATCAAAAACCTTTAAATCAGGTTCCAGTTCCACAAATGCGAATCTGCGTCGCAGAGCTGTATCGAGTACTGCAATAGACCGATCAGCCGTATTCATGGTCCCAATGATATAAAGATTATCCGGCAGGGTGAAGGGCTTTTTTGAATAAGGCAGCGTACAAGGAATTTTATCCCTTTTGTCCTTTTCTATCAGGGTTATTAGTTCCCCGAAAATCTTGGCCACATTACCCCGGTTTATTTCATCAATGATCAAATAAAAAGGGGCCACTCCTTCTTCGGCTGCACGTTGCTCCTCTTCATCATCCTCTATTAAAAGCTGTCTGATATCAGCCATAGTTAGCTTGGTAAGCTGGTAAATGGTCTTAAGAGTTAGACCCGTCCCACCATTAATTACAAGAATATCTTTCGGTTCATCAAAATGCTTTAACCATTTTACTTTCCTGCGGTGTGGAAATATCATATCATCTTTCTGATAATAATAGTCTCCGGTAACTAATACTATATCTCTAATGGTTTTGGGACTGTCATAGACCAGTACGACATCACCCGGGTTGATCTCATTAACCATATAGTTAATGGTGCTAGCATCATTAGTGGGTTTAGGTAGATTACCGTCCCCACTTTTTTTCTTTTGTTCGACTAGTAGAGCAGTATATATATCTTCATAGGTCTTACCCTCCAGCGACTGGTTATGGAACCAGCCAATGGCAATTATTTCATCTTGCAAACATCTAAGATATATATCTTCTTCCTTGTAACGAGCACCAAGCGATATCTTCCATATCTTACTGGTTTCACTAATGTTCTCTGTCCCCAATACCTGGTTCTTTTTCATAAGCTGAATCGAGGCCGCATTAGCCATACGTTTGAGAATACCGTTTTCAATCTTGTATTTTAAGTCCTGGTTTCCTTCGTCCTGCTCCTCGTCAGCCAGGACCGGGCGAATACCTTCTACAAATTCTTCATAGGAGTATGCCTGGTGAAAGGTTACGAATTCAGCTCTCTGTTGAGCAACTACGGCCTCAAACGGTACAAATACCCCTTTATTTCGTAGTTGTTCATAAGATTCGACTATTCGCATAGCAGCATAGGTTTTACCGGTACCCGGTGGGCCATAAAGAATTAAATTGGGGTTGAAGTTAAGCAAGCGGGCATATTTCTCATAGTCTGATAAATCGTCAAGACCATTTCCTTTGCCACCATTTTGGGGAGGTACTATTTTCACGGGAGTCTTTTTACGCCCTACTAAAATATTGTCATATAAAGCAACCGGGTTTGAAACCTTAAAAACATCTGATTCCTCTAGATCTTTTATTACTGACTCTAGATATTTTTGTTTGAAAATAGCCTGGTCTTTCCGTGCATACTCAAACAGCTTATCCAGAGAATACCTTTCTTTTATTGTGTTTTTTTCCAAATATAATTTCCATAGAATACTATACTCAATGAATTGATTTCCGGTCCATATATCAATGCTTGTGATTCTCTTTTCAGACAAATTGTTAATGGTTATACGCAGGTCACCCACTACCGGTTTTAATTCGGCACTTGCGAGGGCGACATAAATGTTGCGTAAATTATCCCTAAAATTAATTTCAATTGGTTCAGGACACCCTTCACTGGTAGATATCGGAAGGAATCCGCATCTATAAACACTTTTGGCGCTCTTATTAAGCAAATTTAAATCCAGTTTAAAAAATCTGTAACGGAGAAATTCATCGGATAATCTTACCGGACTAAACACTTTAATCTGTTCAAATTCCACCACTCCAGGATTATCTTTATTTATTTTGTTGGGACGGTTGGTGTATCCAATCACGCGCCAAAGTCGATCAACTTTTCCTTGGTAAATTGGGAATATATAATCACCGGGCTTTATTCCCCCATACCAATCTGCACCTTCTGGCCCTGCCGCATAGAACCTTCCTTCTATCTGCTCCGGGTATTTGGAGCTGAATTTCCCAAAGTACAGCATTTTTAGTCCTCCTTGTCCCGAAAACACTTTCAATCGATGCCATCTGTTTTTGACATCATACATTATATCCATTATTTGTATACTTCGATAATGCCACTGATAATCCCTGCTGCTGGACAATGCATTGCCTATTGTAATAGTAATTGCATTCTTTAGTTAAGCAACAATTGATATACTATTTGCTACCTAAAATAATTATATTACTCTTATGTGACATTATAGCGTCATGCCGCTAAGGGATGATTGATGTAGATAAAAGAATGGGCGGATGGTGAGTTAATGATGGTGGGGGAATTTAATGTATATCGCCGAATGGACTAAAATACCTGGAAAAAACAATATGAAACTTCACATTTAATCAGGAATATCAATGCTCTTGTCATCGTCCAAAACATTTTTTTCTTCAACTTCTTGATATAAAACATCATTAATTTGCCTGGCAAGCTCTGGTAAACTTAATCTCCAATTAATTCCAGAAAGGTCAAGGCATCCCGTATAGGGGGGCATTTCTCGCTTGGCTTCAATAACAATAATTTTTAGTCAAATATTCCACTGCAAAAACCAAAGAAAAAATCCCTAAAACAACTCCATCTGCTTTTGTTCCCCCAATCTTCGCAGTGCTTCCGGATCATGGTCCTGGAAATAAGCATGCCGTATTTCTTTGTCGGCGGCGATCAGGTATTTGTCCGGATTGGTGCTGGGCCGCAGTCGGCAGCTATATACTATGGGGAAGTAATCACTGATAAATTTACCCTCAGCCAGAGCAGTCAGGGCAATGATCTGAAATCCCAGCTGTTCTGCGATAAAGAAGACCGGGTCTAGAATATGCTCACTGGAGGCCTTGCCGAAGGGATTATCCAGAATGACGGTGCGGCTGCGTTTCATCCTGGGGTTTATAGCCTGCCGTTTTTCGGCCAGGTAGTTTTGAATGCCCAGGAATAAAGCCATGTTCTTGCTCCATTTTTCTCCTCCCGACCACTGGTTGGAACTCTCCCAGGCACTGGGATAACTGCTGACCTTGCCGTCAGCCGTAACCTTTCGACACTTAACCTTGATATTCTTTCCCTGCATGACATTGCTGAGTAGCTGCGGGGCTTGCAGCCATTTTTCTATATCTTTTTGCATGAGGGCATAGTTCTCTTTTCCGTTTTCATCCCGGTAGCGGTCACTCTCAATTTCATTGAGCATCCAATCTATATGTTTACGCAGCTCGCTCTTGCCTTCCTTTTCCTCCCACTGCGGAACATCAAATTGAAATATTTCCTTCCAACTATCTTCTACCTTGACCCTGGTCTTACGGGGAATAGCCCGCAGCTCACCCGCCATAGTCAGCAAATAGCTGTGTATGTGATTAATAAACTGCTGCAACTGACGATCATGTTCCCGCATATCATCTTCGGCATGGCGGATAGCCAGGGCAATGCGGTTGCTCAAACGGTTTTTCCATTCCCCTACTTCCTGATAGTTATCCAGATATTTTAGTCCGTTCACAACCATCCGGCGCAGCTTAATATCCTGCAATTCCTCCTGACAGAATTGCTCCAGGCGGCTTTTCTCCTGTTCCAACCCTTCCCCAACCTGATTGAGGTGGGCCTGTTTATCTTCCAATTCTTTTATATAACGTTTAATTATAGGCATAGGTTGGTAGCTAAAGTCCTGTACCACCGGGGAGGGCAAATCCACATAAACAATGTTATCCTGCAGATATTCATAACGTTCATGATAGCGTTCCAACTCAACCAGGGCTTGCTTAAACATATCTTCTTCTGCTTTTAAAATAATGGCTTGCTCATCCAAATAGTTTTGCTTGCTTTGAATGTCCTGGTGCTCCTGCTCCAGCTCATCCTTAACCACAATAAGCGATTGGCTAAAAACTACGGCCTGGGTAAATTTTTTATAAAAATCGGCTTCCTGTTGGTTAAAACGGTCCTTAGCAATGGCATAGTCCGTTTCCGCTTGCTTAAGCCCAGGTTCAAGTCTTTTTAAGAGCTGCTTAAGGGCTTTCGTCTGCTGAATAATTACATTAATTTCTTCATCGCCACCAGGAGGAAATATAAATTCTTCATCTATTTCGGTATCACATTGGCGACGCTTCCGTTCCAGATCTTTTTCACTATCTTTCTTGGCAATTCGGGCCTGATTCAGGCGGTCTTCCAGGTGCTGCCTGCCTTTTTGCTTCTGATGCAGGGCATCCACCAAATCCCGGCGTTCAGTTTCCAAAAGGGCACGATTCAGCTTGCTTTCCCGGGGGATAGCAGTCTTGACTTCATGGTACAGGGGCTGATCCAGTAGATAGCGGAATTCCTGTTGAATTAGCAGCAAATCCTCCTTTAATTCCTGCTGTCTTCTGTCCCCGCGCTCCTTTTGCCGTTTTGTCCGCTCCATTTCCTGTTCTCGGGTCAGCATGAGCTCCTGACATTGTCGTAAATCCAATTCCGCTTTATCGCGCTCGCTAACTTTGCGGATATAATCCTGCGCCTTCATAATCCGGTTGCTTAAATGGGTATGTTCCTCACTTATCTCGTTGTTCTTTTTGATCAGGCTATCCAGTCGGGTGTCTATCTCCTCTAAACGCTCTTCCCGGTTGCGTATGCCCTGATCCAGTTCCACCACTTGTTCCCGGAGTTCCTGCCAGGACTGCTGCACTTGACAAGCTTCTTCATAAGGGTACTTCTCCCAAAACTGCAGCAGCTGTTTCCTGAATTCTTCCATTTCCTGAAGCCGGGCTTCCCGGTGCCAACGTTCAGAACTGGCATCATGCGCTTTCTTCTCCAATTCCTGTTTCCAGTTTTGAAAGGCTGGTAAAGACAGATTCACTTCCCAGTTAGCCGGAAATACCCGCCTCCCCACCTCTGGGGCTTCGTGGGACGGTTCAATCAGATTATCCAGTATGCTGCGGGCCTCCTCCTGGGTAAGGATAAAAACCGGATGGGTCAGCACCATTGCCTGCCGCCGCAGGCGGGCCAGGAGATTATCAGCTTCAGAGGTTTTACATACCAAACTAATTGCCCAAAAGGGGTAAACCGCGAAATATTCGCTGACCGAATGTCCCAGTTGTTGGGCTGCTTTTTCAACATAAACTGCTCCCGCCTCCAGGTAAGTAAACTGCTCTCGCCAATCATCAATCCAGCCCTCAACCAGCGGGTCAGCCCCATAATAACTGCTGGACTCATAAAATGTATGCAGGGCCAGAACCTGGCTTTCCTGTAATATGGCCCTTTCCTTTTGTAAACGGAGATTTTCTACCAAATCTTCAAATTGATTTATTATAGTGCTCTGCTGGGTATACAAGGAATGAACGGAATAAAGTTCGGTTTGCAATTCTTTCATGCGTAGTAAAAGGCTTTCCTGCTCTTCTTGGATACGATCATTAAGATCCTTCAGGCTCTGTTCCTGGCGGGCACAAGTTTGTAATTGCGGACGTAGTTGCGCCAGTTCTTCCAGCAGTTGCCGTTTCTCCTCTTGCAATCTTCGAACCAGACCCTGATTTTCCAGACGATTGCGCTCCAACTCGGCCACTCGCTGTTCCCATTTCGGTTTTTCCTTCAAGACCTCTTCTTGGACAGGGTTGGCCAGAATCTGACTGGCAATGCTTTGCATATCATTTTCCGCTTGAATGCGCTGCTGCTCAGCCTGTCCCTTTTGCTCCCGCAGTTTATAATAATGGTTCTGCTGTTCCTCGTGATTTCTTTCTAGTTCCCGTAGTTCCCGGTTTACCTTATCCAGTTCAGTCTGACTCTCCTGCTTTTTGCCTTCCAATATCCTCTCTTCCTGCAGATAACAGTAACGCAGATACCCGGCATTGTTCTTTATTTTTTCTTCCAGGTTTCTAACATCAGGATCAGCTGCCAAATTCCTTATCTGCTCGGTATAGTATTTTATTTCTTCCTCACTGCTGCGAATCCGTGCCTTCAATTGGGAAATCTCTAGATTTTGCAAGCGGCTGTTTTTTTGCTCGTATTCCTCGTGCTGCTCTTCATATTCTTTACGCCGCTCTTCATAGATTTGACCGGTATAATCCAATTCCTGTCGACGGCCAGCCAAATGGTGGGAAGCCTGCTTTCTTTCCCACTCTTGCCGTTGTTCCTGCAAGCGACTAGTCGCCTGCTGGTGTTCTTCCAGCCTTTGCGCGACCTGCTCCTGCTGTTGGTTTGCCAACTGATATAGCGACCGGGCCTCCCCTTTTACCTTGAGCAATTCCTGCCGGGCTTCATCATAAAGCGCATAACGATTAACATAGCTGTTGATTTTCATATCGACCTGTTGACTCTCTTCGATTTTATCCCGTAATTGACGGTGTTTTTTAAAATGCTCCCGTTGCCTTTCAAAGGTCTCTACGAAATCTTTGGTTCCGCCACCAGCTAGAGCCTCTTCCACCGTGGGAATTAAGAGTTGGTTAACCAGCTGGGTGGTAGTGCTGCATCCGGCAAAAAAGCCTTCCACCGCCCCTTCGGCAGCATTAATCCGGGCTACACTTTTCCATTCCGAGTTAATTATTTTAAAGTTATCTTCCAGGTAACTCTGGTACTCCCGATTGATGGTAAAGTAATGCGCATTCAAATGGTTGCGGCTCATATACTGGTAGTAATCTGCCATTTCTTCTTTGCTGGAAGGCCGGCTCGGGCCATTCGGTACCTCGCGCACAAAAGGTAGCCCCTCTAAAGAATGTTCATCACCGGGCTCATATTCGTACACATATTTATAAGAGTCCATACCTTGTTTGCTATGGAACAGGGTCACTGCGGTCAGGGCATATCGTCTGGGTCGGTCACTTATTAACCATTCAACGGCCAGATGAGCAGGACTATTCTCCAGCGCAAAGGTATCTTTGGCTTTACGTTCTCCCAACAGGGTATGAGGTAAAACGGTCTGCAGCACCGCCTGAACCAGTACGGTTTTGCCCCCGCCGTTTTCCAGCAGGATAACCCCGTTATAGCTATCAAACTGAAAAATCACATCATTATAACGTTTAGCCCCATTTTCAAAGACCAAATTGGTAAAACGAATACGAGATATTGCCGGCATTACTCTCTCTCCTTATCCGGGCTGCTCCGGTAGATAAATTCCAGTATACTCCGGTTATGTTCCACTTCCATGTAATAGCGCTGGATAATGGTTCGCGCTTTCTCAGTCAGTGTCAGCTCGTCTGCACCGATATCCTTGATTAAATCCTGGGCTTCCAGAAATTTTTTAACTGTGTTCAAAAACCCCAAACGGCTGCGGGTGCGGGCGTCCTGGGCTTTGACCTTCTCCTTTAAATCATCCAAGGCATCCCACTTATCAATTACTTGCTGCCAGTTGTATTCCAACTCGGATTCCATTTTCTCCAGCTCTTCCGGGTCGATTTCCTTTAAGGCCAGCAAACGCTCATTTAATCTGGTCAACCAATGATCCAGGGCCAGAAAATCCCGGGTAGGTTCCATGGTCTGGTAGCTGTCGTAGAATTCCCCAAACAGTATGATAATGGCTACATACATCAGATAAATATCGGCATTCACAGCGTACGCCGGTAAATACTGCTCTTTCAAGCTCTGGTTGGATACATGAAAAGGTGAGCTTAAGGCCAGGGGAATAAGATAAAGCTGGTCTCCGGCAAGAATTACGGTGCATTCAACTTCCTGAGCAAATTCCTCCACCAATCCCCGTACCACGTCATCGGCCAGGTAAAGCCTCAGTGTTTCCTTGTCACCATAGCCCTTAAGGGCAAGCCTGGCATAAAGCCGAAAGGCTTCCATAACCTGCCGTTCATCATAGAGCATTTTCTTCCCTCTCCAATCTTAATTGCATGTTACGGATACTGTAACGTGCGGTAACTTGCAAAACTTCACCCTGCTCCACTACGTCCAAACTCCTAACTTTCCCGTCCAGAAGGGCCACAGCTTCCCCCAGAGTACTTTCCTGTATACTCTCCAAGTCTCCATCTAAATTAATTGGTGAACGCTGATGTAGCAATATCCAAAAATCATAAAAGAAGCGCTGCTCCAGCAGATGTTCCTGCCCACTGTCATAGCAGTAATAAACCACTTCCTGCAAATATATTTTCTCCCCTTCCCCCAGGGCTTGCAGGATCAGTTCCATAACCCGGCAGTAATTCTTACGCCGGACTGCTCTCTCCTGTGCCTGCATTTCCTCATCCTGGGCCTGCAGGAATCCCTCGGTTTCTGTAGTTTCCTTACGCCGCTCCACCCTCTGCCGGGCAAATACGGTCAGCGGCGACCACTGTTCCCTGTGCTCCAAAAATAGAAAAGGTTCCACCAGGGTGCGGGCGGCAGTAAGGGGCAAGGGGGTAGCCAGCAGCTGTTCGGTAATTTCCTTTTGAAAATTAAATGAATCAATACCGGCAAAGTATAAAGACTCCTGGGCAGCCTGCAAGGCGGTAGTCTTCAGTTCAATACTCTCCCTTAATAAATTCCCGTGCTGATTATGAACGTTGAATAACTCGGCATCAATTTTTACAATAAGTTCATAGGTCTGCTGGTCTTTGGGGGTTTTTCGTTCATAGCTTAAACGCTCCCTGGTCTCACCGACAAAAATCTGCAGCTCTTCAAATTCCTTATCTTCACGGCTAAGCCGCAAGTTAATTTCTTCTATTATATCCCGATAACGCTGATATGTACTTTCAGATACAATGTTGCGCTGCACTTCATGGCGAATACGCACTATCCTTTCTTCCAGGGTCTCAACCGCCACCCGCATTTCATCAATCTGGCGCAATGCTCCCCAGAACTGCCCTCTTTCCAACTGCTTGCGCAGCAACAGCTGATTTATTGAGACCTGAAACTCACTATAATATTCGCGGGTGGCAAATACCAGTTCCAGACCTTGCTCATCCAAACTGTAATACTGGGTAGGGCTTTTGCTATCAAATCGATCCGCTTTTAGAATAGAGATGAAAATGGTATCTTCCTGGCGGGTATGCCAATCGTAAAAACTGCGGGAGTTTCGTTTCCCCCCGGAAGGACGAAATACCTCAATAATATCGCGGGCCAGTTTTTCATAACCTTCACCGTCCAGATCCAGTTCCCCTTGATTGATGCTTTGGAAAAACTGGGCCAGTTCTTTAACCCCGGTCTTACGATTGCGCAGCAGCATATTTTCAAAGAAAAACAACAAGGTAAGTAAACCCAGGCTAAAATAATCAATGGGGCGATTACTATTATCAGTAGTCTTTTTATTCTCCAGCCGGAATAAAGGGTCAAAAATGGCCAGCCGCTGCACCCGTTCGCGATAATTGGCCGTAATATTTCGTGCATCTAGCTCCACGAAGCATCCCTCCATATTGCTCCCAGTTCCTTACGGCTCAGAGCTTCCTGCGGATAGTAACCGCCATTGGCCAAAACATTCTTGATTTTCTCCTGTTCGGGGGCGGGAAAATAGGTCAGGAAGTGAGCTAAAGCCTCCTCATTACAAACCTGGTTTTCTTTGCCTCGGGCTGCCGGTCGGGATAATAAAGCCTGATAAAACGGCAGGGCTAAAAGGGTAGGACAGCGCATATTCAAGGTATGCCAGATACTGATGCCTTCATAATCCAAATCCCCAAAATAATAAATACAAGGCTTATGGTTTTTTAAGCCTAACTGTTTATCCAACATTAAGATATCGGCGGTAATCTTCCAACCTGCGCCATAAATCAAGCTATAAAAGTTTGTATCCGGTAAATACTTAAGCAAAGCATGAAAGGCAGTCTTGTTTTCTACCACCAGATGCAGGCTGGTTTCTTCCCCCCGGGCAAGCTGGTTTACCGCCAGCATCAGAGGATCGGGCAGATATGTAATATTCATAGCTGTCCAGAGCCCTACCCGCTCTAGAAGTTTTTTGCCGCCTTTTTCGTCAATCCATTTTTCATCCCCCACCAGGGTATAAGACCTTTCCGGAGCGGTAGCATCATTAGCAGGTAAGCCCTGCTCTTTCAGGAAGTCATTTAGCAGTAAAATATAAGGAAGGTCGTTGGTCCATTCCGAAGCTGACAGGCTATAATATGCCTCCAGCTTGATCAAGGGATTCAGGAGAAAATGAAACCGCTCGATTTCCTGCAAATAGTCCGCCGGGATTTTGGACTGGACTATACGGTAAGAATTGGCCAGGGGGATGGTTTTCTGATTGTAGCCCTGCTGCTTTACTGCTATTAATATCCCTTTTTGTTCCAGATCATTAATTAACAGCGCAAAATCTCCATAGTTAATCTGGCCTCCCACCAGTCGCTCTAATTCAGTTAATAATATTGTTTTCTTTTTCCGGGCTTGAAGAAAGGATAGAATGGTATTGTCCATAACGGTCAGCTTGCCCTCTCATATAGTTTCTTAAAGGGATGTAAAACTACCCCTTAATGCTTTCGACGGTCTTAAATAATGTCACATGAATTATGAGGTAAAAAGACAGTTTATAAGAAACCGGGCAAATAACCCGGCTCTTTACACTCCTAGTTTTTCTTTTAAAGCATCCTGTAGTACCTTTGATAAGCTAATACCAGCTTCGGCTGCTTTCGTATCCAACCACCCAGGAATACTAACGGTACGGCGTACAGCACGATTATTACGTACGTCTGCCCGAATCAGATTAACAAATTGATTATTTAACGGTTTAATTTTGTTAACATCGCTTGCAAGTGGTACAGGCTCTTTTTCTTCCAGTAAGAATTCAATCCATTGGGTTAAAGCGTTTTGGGCCATATACATGGCATTGCCCAAAGTTTTTCCTTCGCTAATACAACCAGGTAAATCAGGGTAAGTGATAGTAAAACTACCATCGCTGTTTTGTTCAAAAACAGCGGGATAAACATATTCCACGGTTCCGCCTCCTCTTCTGCGTTTACGAGCTTTACGGGAACTATTTTAACCCGGCATCCTTTAATATCTGCCGGGCCGTGTTTTCGTTAATCTCTCTGTGCCTCGGGACTTGTATAGCTCTTTTGCCGGGAGCTCTATAGATGGTGTGATCACCATTATCTCTAATTTTAATAAAGCCGTTGGCTTCAAGTTTTTTGATTAAGTCCCGTCGCTTCATATTTTATATAGCTCCTTTAGCCTTATTATAATTACGTAAATTACTTAAAGTCAATCCTGGGTAGCTCTTAATAAAAATAATTATATCCCCTTCCTGTGACATTATAGCGTCACGCTATTACGGTATGATTGATATAGATAAAAGAATGAATTGGGGGGTTCTAGTTAATGATGGTGGAGGATTTTAATGAGCATCGGCGAAAAAGTGCTTTATCGCAGTACAATATCAGGAAAAATGATGCGCTGTAAGAGCTTATTTCTTTTCATGAAATATATGAATCCTCAGCTATTACTTATCCTTTTGTCTTTAGTGTTTTATGTTAAAATAATACAAACCCGGCATGGGGAACCTGATATATTGGCAATATAATTGATTCTAATACCGGGAGGTTATAGGAATGATCGCTACATTCGTTTTATCCCCGGCGGCAGCCAAACGTCTCATCGCCCGTGGAGTAATCAATGAACCCGTGTTTAGACATGCCTATACCGCGGGCAAAGTCATTATCTGTGTTGGCACCACCAATTCTTACATTGCTCATGAGTTGGGGCTAATAAATGCACAAGAGCAACGTTTGTTTGCGGCAGGTGTCATTAGTACCGGGCTGCCCTGTGTTACTGCTGACAACCGTTTATCCCATATATGCCTCGAAAAGGGCCAACGGATAGAGGCTGACTGGGTAGATTTTCTAAACGGGTTCGGACGTGATGATGTATTTATCAAAGGGGCTAATGCCTTTGACACCGGCGGGAATGCGGGAGTGCTGATGGCCAACCCCAGCGGAGGAACCGTGGGAGCTTCCTTTGGTATTTTGGCCGCACGCGGCTCCCATATCATCATCCCTGTAGGCCATGAAAAGATGATTCCCTCCTGCCAGGCAGCAGCAAAGGTTATGGGTATTAAACGTATTGATTCCAGTCTGGGACTACGCTGCGGTTTGGCTATTTTACCACTGGGACAAATTTACACTGAAAAAAATGCGTTGAAAACTTTATTTGGAGTAGATGCCACGGTCGTAAGTGCTGGAGGAGTAGACGGTTCTGAGGGTAGCATTATGCTGGCAGTAGAAGGTGAGAAACAGCAGGTGCAAGCTGCTCTCACAATGGCCCGCAGCTTGCTGAAAGAAAAACCCCTGTCGGTGTCGAAGCAATCCTGTAAAAATTGTATTATGGATTCTCCCTGTGATTTTAAACCTAAAAAGTAAGAGAGCATCAGGCTATTTCCCCTTACCTGCCAAAAATGCGCTCTAGTAAACGCTGATGGAAGGGCTTCTTAGGTTTAGAATCTTGACTCTGCACAATCTCAGGGCCTGGTTTGGCTTTGACTACATCAGCTTCCCTGGAATGGACCGGTACGGGTTTTGCAGTTGCGGGGACTGGTTTTGCCTGTTGTGCAACATGCGTTTTATTGACCCCTGGAGTCGTATTGCGATCCCTATTTACCTCGCTTGGTATTTCTCTGTGCTTGTCATAATGCTGAGGAGACCTGGTTTGCGAGTGCTTCTTTCGATTTCTATTTACGTTAGACTTCGAATCAGCCCCGGACGACTGCTGCCTTTTTACCGAATTCGCATTTATCCATTTATCAGCCGAAGCTCTGCGTTCGTTGAGAACAGCCTCCGATGGCAGTTCCATTTCCTCAATTAAAACTCCGATATGTTCTTCTATCTCATAAAGTGTCATTATGTCTTCGCTCGTAACCAAAGAAATAGCACGACCTACGTTTCCGGCTCTGCCGGTACGCCCGATCCTATGTACATAGCTGTCTTTTTCGATAGGAACATCATAGTTGATCACCAGGGACAAATCGTCTATGTGAAGACCACGGGCCGCGACATCCGTGGCTACCAGTAAATGAAAATCTCCCTGCTTAAACTGCTCCAGGGTCTTCATACGCGTAATTTGAGGAATATCGCCGTGCAAGGCTCGACAAGCATACCCCTTCCGATATAAGAATCTTTGCACCTTGTCAACCATATATCGTGTATTGCAAAAAATCACACAGCTTTCCGGCTGCTCAATAAGCAGCAACCGGTTCAACTGTTTGCTCTTTTCGTTTTCTTGCACCCGGTAATAAACTTGCTGGGTAGTATCCACTGTCATGGTCTGTGATTCAATTTCAACAGTTACCGGATGTTTCATATGCTTTCTACAGAGGGTATGGATTTCGTCAGGTATAGTAGCTGAAAAAAGGAGCGTCACCCTATCTTTAGGGAGGGCTCTAATAATTCTCACCACTTGATCCACAAAGCCCATGTCCAGCATTCTGTCTGCTTCATCAAGTACCAAAAAACGTATATGTTTGGTCTCCAGATTCCCATGGCGGATATGATCAAATACCCGACCTGGTGTTCCGGTTACAATGGAAACACTCTTATTAAGGGCCCTGATTTCAACATTCATATTATGTTGCCCATATACAGCCGTAGTCTTGTGCTGAAGATGTTTGGCCATCAGTTTGAGGTCACTGTCTACCTGAACTGCTAGTTCCCTTGTGGGGGTAAGAATCAGGCCCTGGGGTCCATCTGCTGTGGAATCGGTCATTTGCAGCAGGGGAATACCAAAAACGGCAGTCTTGCCGCTGCCCGTTTTAGACCTAACAATCACATCTTCTTGATTAAGAACATGAGGAATGGCCCTGCTCTGTACCTCTGTAGGTGCCTCAAAACCCATATCTTCCAAGGACTTTAAAATTGGGGGAAAAATACCCAGATCATTAAAACTTGTTTTCATTATTATCTTCTTTCATTATTACAATTGTATTAATTATATCATTTCCGCCTGGTTATTTTGCAGCAAAAAGGCAGGAGCAGAATGTTCCCTTACCCCCGTACACAAAAACTGTTCTTTTTGAATATCCTAATATTGTAAAGTATTCAGGGAGATGATAAAGTGGCGAATTTAGCCAAATACAGGTATACCACTGGCCCAATCAGTATTAGCGAGTTTATAAATAACATTCGAGTTCTGGTATTAAATAACGGAGCTAACAGGCACAAAGCGAGAGTTAAAATCTTCAATATCGACCCGAGACCGAAAAAAAAGGTTTTCGATGAAACCTTTACGATTGCCGCTAATTCCAAAATCCAAACAGAATTTATCCCCATGTTCAATTCATTTGAAGTTCAGATTTTAACTGATAGCCGCCTGGTTTTTATGTGGGTAGGTGGACGTTCCGGTAATGATAATCTGGAAGGCAATATTATATTGCATAAAGATATGGTCAGATTCTAGATGTATATACACCAACTCCGGGGTTAACGCTGATCAGGAACTTCCGGTTAGTTACCTCTGCTACAATACTCAAGAATCGTCCGCTCACATTCCTGGTGAAACAGATGGACAGTTAGAGTTTAGTTCAGGCATACAGGTAGTTCCTAAGTACGCACCTTTGCAGAATGGGGAGTTTCATAAATGACCTTTCCGGTCAGGGAGGTATCATAGCCAATATGCTGTTCAACCGCCCGTTTATAAGCGGTTGAGTTTATAACTGCCTGTATCTGCTGCCATTCTGGCTTTTCTACTGTTTCCTGAAGAATAACCAGGTCATACCGTTCTTTAAACAGGGGCACAAAATCCAAACCCATCCTTTGGGCAGCAAACTGAAAGCCAAGGCCGAAATCCGCTTCTCCATTAGCAACCTTAAGTGCAACTCCCCAATGAGTTTGTTCTTCATTTTCATAACCCTGAATTTGATTGGCTGATATCTCGTTTTCCAACAAGTACTGATCTATTCTAAAACGGGTGCCGGACCCTCTCTGCCGGTTTATAAAGCGAAGACCTTTTCTGGTGATATCCTCCCAGGAATTGATATTGTGCTTGTTACCTGCGGGGACAATCCAACCCTGGGACCTTTGAATCAGGTTAACAACCGTATAGGCTTCAGCCAGAAGTATGTGTTCTGCAAACGGGATATTGTATTCCTGTAATTTTTGATCCCATAGATGTATACCGGTTACTTGAGCTTCTCTGCGGTAAAGAGCAATCAAGCCTTGCATACTACCTTTAAAAATAGTCTTGAGGGGAAGAGCAGAAGACGAGTGATTTAAAAACTCTGCCAGCAGTTCAACGGCTAGATCATGGCTGCCCACAAAACAATAGCCATAGTCTGAAGATATTTCCTTGTGCGCGTCAGAATCCTGGGGCCATTTTTCACCTGAGTCTCCCTGCAAGTAATTCATTAGCGAATCATAATCAATACGTATTTTTCTTCCAATGCGCCGTGAGGGAATTTCTCCGCGTTTGACTAGCTCGTATACGGTGTATCTGGAAATTTTAAGTATTTCAGCAGCTTCTTCTGGAGTAAGGGGCGGACGTTTAGTAATGGCTAGTCGACTCCTTTCGCTTATAAGTAAATATTCTCACTTAACAGGATTGCTCATAGGGGTATCAACTTATAAATCTATCATAATTCAATCATGCCAATTTTTATTGTACTTTTAACATAACACCAGGGTAGAATCGTGTCAACTTACTTGGGAATTTTAAGATTTTATATATATTTAAGATGGCAATCTTTACAAAGTTTCGTTTGTCCCTACTAGTTTTCTCTTCGTTATGACTTCCTTTATCCTTTCAGAAAAAAAAGCTTCCCGCGGCAAGCGGGAAGAAAAAGATTGGGATGTATGAAAAAAGCTTACGCTTTTTCATCAATAATTATGGCACTTAAGTCTATCAGCATCGTATTACAAGAGATACTATAGAGACTATCCTTCGGTGTGATTAATTCCCAAATATATTAATTTCATATTATTTGGCTTCTCTAGTTGATTTGATTATCTTTTCTAACCTGTTCTTCTATCCAGCGTTCGGTTGCATAATTCAACGAAAGCGTTCTCATGTCTTCCCAAAAATAATCCGCAGCATACAGCTTGCGCCCATCGATTTCCTTAAAGTACTGCCCACAGACCTCACAAACACCCATTTCAATTCCTGGAAATGCTTCATTGTCAAGATATAACAGTTTCTTAGAATCTTCACTTCCGCAAAACAGGCATCCGGTACGCTGTACAGGCCATTCAAAGTTGCATATGGTACAGTGCATCATTCTTTTTCCATCCGGTCCGGTCAGAACCGCCAGGGTTGAAATTTCGTCACAAACAGGGCAAGCCACTACATTCTTCTCCGGCCTCTCAGATGCGCGAGCATTGTACTTTAGCTCAGGAACTCCCTTTTCATTGACGGTCTGGCTGGCAAGCTTCGCCACACCACTAACCGCCATTTGAAGACGGGTTGCCATTTCCGGGTCCATTGCGGTTTTACCTAGCTTCAACTGTTCCCACATTTCCCGCAAGGTCGAATCAGCAATTTCCACTTTGGCAGAGATGTTTAATCTCTGCCAAAGCTCTATAATCGCATCTTGAGGTAAATCAACAATAGGTAAATATGGCGATTCTTCATTCAGGCTTAAACTGGCAAGCCAGTATGAACCACGATTCCTAAGCCAGTCATCAACCTCAAGTTTGAGCTGACGATACTTCTGATAGGCCTGTTCCACATTTTCCGAAACTACCAATTTGCTTTTTTTTGCAGTCATCAAAATACTCCTTTTATCCTCTTATGGTTTCTTTAGCCTCTTCGTTATACCATTTTTCGTAATGTTCATAAGCAAACTTGGCAGGAACCCAACCAGTGAAAATACCCTTTAGAGCCTGGTTTGAATCGGGATGAAGTATTCCCAGGTATAAATGAGCAATCAAAAGAGCAGCCATAAAAAGTGCGCAGGCCGCATGTATAGGATACGCCCACTGCAGCAGCAAACTTGGACCTGAAGCAAACCACATAATGTAACCGCTGATGACAATGCAAATTGTCCCCAGAATGGTAAACATGGAGTTTAACTTTTCACCACCGTTAAACTTACCCTGGGGCGGGAATGGTTTATGCCCGCCAAAGAATTCTATAGGAAAATTCTTTGCATGAGCGAAGTCATCGTTACCGAAGTTAATGACATCTTTAAACCAACGCCGCATCTGGCGTGCGCCTTGTCCTTTGCCAATGAATCCTACTATCATACCTATCGTAAACAGCACAGCAACGACACGGTGAATATTTCGTGTAACTTGAATCCCGCCGAATATATTCATAGCCGGTTGAAATGCGTAAACAAGAACTCCCAGCCCGGTAAAAAGCAATAGTAGGAATGCAACGCCGTGACACCAGTGAACAAAACGCTCTCCTGCGGAAAAACGATATACCTCTTTTGCCATATCTACTTACCTCCTTCGTCGTGGGATTCCGCGATATTTTTCGCTCTGTTGGCATAATTACCCCTAACTAAATTGACAATAACCCCGGCAGTAATAGCTGCAGCCGAAGCGCCAATCGCGATCCCACCTAGTGGATGAACTATATCTTTCCAAAGAGTCAAAGATATTGGCGTTGTAGGATTTAAAGGAAGCCCATAAGCACCTGGCCTATCCTGTAGCAAATAAACATAAGTCGTCCCGCCCATCAAGTTATCGCCATACAGATGTGCTTTCGGGTTTGTTAATTGAAGCTCTGCAACGCGGGCTTGGGCTTTGGGCATTAATTCATCATAATCGCCAAACTGAATCGCGCCGGGCTGGCAGATTTGAGCACATGCCGGCTTCATTCCGTTTTCAACGCGGTCAATACAACCGGTACATTTGTACATTTTGTTAGTAGCTTCATCAATTTTGGGAACGCCCCATGGACAGTTCGCCGCGCAATAACCGCAGCCAATGCATTTTTCTCTGTCGACCAAAGTGTATCCCGATTCTGTCTTATAGATGGCATTGGAAGAACAAGCCTTCATACAAGCAGGATCGTCGCAATGGAAACACTGGAGTTTCAGCATATTAAAATGCATTTTATTATCTTTGTACTCTTCTCTGAACCTGACGTAGGTCCAGGTATTGGGTGTAAAGTCAGCCTGGCTCTGATAGCTGGTTATGCGTTTTGTCTTTTCAGCCGGAAGATCGTTCCAGGCTTTGCAGGCCACAGAACACGCCTTACACCCGGTACATAATGAAGTATCAACAAAAACCATTTTCCTCGCCATAGTTAAGCCCTCCTTATGTTGACAAGACAGCATTTATACTCTGGAGTTCCCGCTCCAGGATCCAGGGCAGCCATTGTCACATTATTAGTACTGGGGCCAGGACTCAAGCTGGCAAAGCCCCAGCTCCACGGCATACCGATGGTTTCCTGGTCTTTACCGTTAATCTTAAGAGTCTGGATACGGTCGGTCACCAGGGCGCGAACTACTAGCTTGCCGCGGGCAGAGGATACTTCGACTTCATCCCCTTCTTTGACACCAATTTTATTGGCCAGGTTTTTACTTATTTCAGCATAAGGCTCAGGTGCAATCTCATTCAGCCAGGGAATATTGCGGGTAATCGCCCCGGCGCAAAAGTGCTCAACAACCCCATAGGAGGTAAGGACATAGGGATATTCATCCGGTTTGCCAAACTCTGTTGAGATAATCTTGGCACAGGGATTGTTCTGCACCTCGGGATGCAGAATATTAGACGTCGGACTTTCAATCGGCTCATAGAACTCCGGTATCGGCCCATCCACCGTCATGCCTGCTCCACGGATCGGAACAGCCGCAATGGAATCTGTCGGAGTAGCAACTGCACCGCTCATATAAGTAGCTGCAAATAACCGTCCTACGCCTTCCGGATTCTGTTTGAAACCCGTCTTACCTTCCGGAGTATCAGGACCTTTGGTCTTGTCGACCACGTCGGGTCCATCATTCCCCACCCATAGATTCTGAACAGGATCCCACCAGATCAGCTTACGTTTGGAATCAACCGGCTGACCTTGGGCATCACAGGAGCACCGGTTATAAAGAACGCGGATATTGCCCGGCCAGGCGAATGCATAATCTTTATTCAAGCCCAGACCGGTGGGATCAGCGTTGCCCCGACGGTCAGCCAGGTTTTTGCCTTCCGGAGTTACGCCGGTATATATCCAGCATCCGGTGGAAACCGTGCCGACCGGTGCTGCCAGGTATTCGCCTATTGTGGCAATAGGTTTACCGGTAGTGTCGTTATAGCCGCCGAGCTCCTGGAGAACCTTTAACGGTTCAGCTTCATGCGGGCCGTAATCCCAGTTGGCCTTTAAAATCGGTTCATCCTTGGGGTCATTGCTTCCGGCATAAAGAGTGCGTACTTTCTTAAAGATGTGATCCAGCATATCCAAATCCGGGTGTACATCGTTGAGAGGTTTTAAAGCCACTTCTTTCCACTGAATCAGGCGGGAAGAATTGGTCATGCTGCCAGCCTTCTCATAAACGAAGGCTGCCGGCAGGAAGATTACCTCGGTCGGAATCTTGGCCGGATTTAATCCTTCTTCTTTCCAGAACTGCGCGGTTTCGGTGTTAAATATGTCGGCCACTACCAGCATTTCCAGTTTGGAGAGACCTCTGGCCACCATTTTTCTGTCCGGGATGGAAACCGTGGAGTTGGAACCCCAGTTGAGGAGAAGCTTAAACTGTCCTTCTTCCATTTTACCGAAGAAATGGGTCTGCGTCGGCATGTTCGACGGATTGTTTTTGGGCAACCACTGATACCCGTATTCATTTTCGGCGGTTGCGTTCTTGCCGAACCAGGCCTTAAGCAAGGCTACCAATGGTTTATATTGAACCGAGCCTTTTTTCATCGCAAAATCATTCAGGGTTTTTTCTTGATTAGTGGGATAAGGAATATATCCCGGCAGGTTAGCGTTCAGGTTGGCCATATCGGTGGAACCCTGAACATTGGGCTCGCCGCGTAGAGCCTGGATGCCGCCGCCAGCCTTACCCATATTGCCCAGAAGCAGCTGGATGATCGCATAGCAGCGAATACCCTGCACCCCGGTGGTGTGCTGGGTCATGCCCAGGGCATAGAAGATGTTGCCGGGATTAGCTGCAGCGAAAGTATCGGCTATCAGCTTAATTTTTGCAACCGGTATTCCGGTGATTTTTGAAGCTACATCAAAGGTATATCTGGAATAGTGGGCTTTAAGTTTTTGGAAAACACAGTCCGGATCATCCAGACTGGCTGCCTTTACCGGTTTACCCTCAGCGTCCAGCTGATAGGCCCAGCTTGCATAATCATACTTCCTGGTTTCAGGATTAAAACCGGAAAAAAGACCGTCATTGAATTTGAAATCTTTGCTTATCTTATAAAGCGCATTGGTAAAATTCATAACATAGAATTCATTATAAAGCTTGTTCTCGATATAATAATTGATCATTGCACCCAGGTAAGCAATATCGGTTCCGGGACGGATCTGAGCGAAGATATCCGCCTGGGAAGCGGTGCGCGTAAACCGCGGGTCGACAACAATAACCTTGGCGCCTTTGGCCCGGGCGCGGTTAACCCATTTCATGGCAATGGGGTGACATTCCGCACAGTTGCTGCCGGCGATCAAGAAACATTCGGAGTTCTGCATATCCTGCCAGGAGTTGGTCATAGCGCCGCGTCCAAATGAAGGTGACAAACTAGCCACCGTGGGCGCGTGTCAGATACGGGCCTGGTGTTCGTGGAATGGTGTCCCGATCAGGCGAGCAAGTTTGGTAAGCAGGTAGCTTTCTTCATTATCGACCTCAGCCGAACCTATCATGGCTATACCTTCCGCCCGGTTCACCGTAACTGTTTCTTTAGCACCGGTTTTGGCATTTGTAATCTCCTCGGTGCTAGTCCAGGTCTTATCTCTGACTTCCTTAATTTTCTTGGCAATGCGATCATAAGCCTCTTCCCAGGAAATATCCACGAATTTGTCAGAACCTGGAGCACGATACAGCGGATTTTTCGGACGTTCTGGAGAATAGGCCACCTGCGCCAGGCTGGCCGCCTTGGGGCAAAGAGTACCTTCATTGATGGGATTGTCCGGGTTCCCATCGAGGTGGACCAGTTTCCCATCCTTAATATGTAGGAGAAGCCCGCATCCACCTGAACAGAAGTGACAGATACTGGGTATCTTTGTGCATCCTGCCAGCTTCAGTGCGTACCCATGTGCGGCAGTTGCTTCCAAGTCAAACCCCAAGCCGGAAGCAACCACGGCAGCGGAGATACCTGAAAGCTTCAGGAAACCACGACGAGTAAATTTCATAACCAATCTCTACCTCCCTTAAAAACTACTACTACCAGCAGATACTCTTTTTGCTAGAGTACCTGATTGCATTTATGTATAAATCTAATTGATGGCGGGGCATATACCCCTGAGTGCTTTGCGTATTATGGTCAAAGTGCATTTAATCGTTTTTGTCAGCCAGACCTCCTGGTCTTTGCTTCCAATCCCTTAGTCTGCTCTACTGGGGTCATTCCCTCCTCTCATTTAAAATCCATTAGCTTTGAAATAATTAAGCAAATGAAATGATGGGATAAGTAAAAATGCCTCCAGCAAAGGCCAGGGGCATAAAAAAATTTTTGGATTTTATGCCCAATATAGCCAAAGCAAGTATTACTTGCTCTCAACAAGGCTTTTAGGCTCCTTTCCAAAAATACGGGGAGGCATAATCGTTTCCAACTATACCCATAGGCCCAGGAACCGTGGCTTTGCTTTAGGTTCAAAGGCTTGGAGCTATTAAATTGTCTCAACCATAAGCCTACCAAACGCAGGATGATATACCATATGCCATATACATCTAACTATATTATTCACAATATAACATAATGCAAATAATTTGTCACTAATTAAATTAAATCATATTTATTACTATTAGGCCTAACAATTTACTATAATGGATGTATAATAAATAAAGTAAATATATACTGCGGGTTTATAGATCAACAAAGGAAATGCGTGATATAAGGTAGGTTATTTATGAGTAGACTACAGTTGGTTAATGATAAGATATTAGAAGCTGTTAGTTTGGATAAAGCTGTTGATATAGGCTGCGAAAGCATTCAAGCCCTGGACACCGAGTACCTCCACATCGATGATGCCTATATGCGGGTGGCGGCGGACAATATAGCAAGCTTTATTAATATACCCAATTTTGACCGTTCAGCAATGGATGGCTATACGATTGGCAAGACTGATCTTAAAAGACTGCAAACCGGACGATCGTTGCGTTTAAGAGTAGCTTCTGTTATCGGAGCTGGTTCAGTTGAAAACAGGCCAATAAGGCCCGGGGAAACCTGTAGAATTATGACCGGGGCTTTTCTTCCAGAAGGCAGCGTTGCCGTTATCAAACAAGAGGACGTTGAGATAATAAACGAAAACTATATAATTGTCAGCGTCAGGCCGCGGCGGGGTGAAAATATACGAAGATCCGGTCACGAATTGAGGGCTGGAGATAGAGTTGCAGCCAAAGGCCAGGTTTTAAAAGCGGAAATCCTGGAAAGAATAGCCGCCTGTGGTATAGAAAGGGTGCCGGTATGCAAAGTGCCTCGCGTATATATTATAGACACGGGAGATGAGTTGCTTTTACCCGGGTCCCCCATCAAAACAGGATGCATATATTGCAGCAACCGGAGCCTAATAGCATGCAAAATAGCCAGCAGCAGAGCTTTACCATTGCTGTCGCCTTCCGTAATTAATGATGACTTGCAAACCATTGTAACTGCAATAAAAAAGGCAGCACGGGTCTCCGATATGATAATAATCAGCGGAGGGACCGGCAACGGCCTTTTCGACTTGGTTCGCAACGCGTTCGAGTATTTGAATGCCCAGCTTCTTTTCAAGGGTATAAACATCTCTCCTGGCAAAGATACTTCAGCCGCCCTTCTCGATGGCAAACTTGTTTTCAATCTGTCCGGCAGCCCCTCTGCAGCCGGGATATTATTTGAAGCCCTGGTAAAACCAGCCCTGCTTAAGTTAAAAGGAGAGTTATTGTATAAAGGGGATTGGTTTAATATAGAACTGGCCAGCCCCATTGATCATTTGAAGTCGGGGCGCAGCCTGCACCGAGGAGAAATGATTATTAAACAGGGACATGCCTACGCCCTGCCGGTAAACCGAAAAGTTGTTAATACAGGAAGTATTCCTTTACTATTAGATGTACATAAAAGGTCGGGAGAAGAACCAGTCATGGTTAAAGCTAAATTAATCGTAGATTAAGTATCGGGAGCCGGCAAGAATTGCAACGATAGTACGACGAGTAAGCGTGGTGCCTTCAGCAAAATCATGGCTTCCCTCCTTGACACTTCACGCACTTTCCCTGCTAAATATCTGTTCCGTTTGCTTTGTATTCAAATCCCATAGATAATTGATAGAAGGAAAATTTCTCTTGCTTAAGAAGCTTAAGACAGCTATCCTTTAGCTAGAGAGATTGAAATTCCCCCCCCTTAAGAAGCTAAAATTGTTGTACTAATCGAATCGCTTACATGCTATGAGCATTTCCTGCAATTCTATTAAACAGTAGTGTACAGGGTTAGAAAAAAAACGAGTAGGAGGGTTAACCTTGACTGACAGAGAGTTTCAAAAGTTTATGATTGAAAAAATGGCTGAGCTGTCAGAGAACGTTAATAGTTTGCAGCAGAATGTAAATAGTATACAGCAGGATGTAAATGGTTTGCATCAGGATGTAAATAGTTTGCAGCAGGATGTAAATAGTTTGCAGCAGGATGTAAATGGTTTGCATCAGGATGTAAATAGTTTGCAGCAGGATGTAAATGGTTTGCATCAGGATGTAAATAGTTTGCGGCAGGTTGTAACCAGAATAGAAATTAATCACGGAGAAAAGCTATCTGCCCTTTTTGACGGTTACGAAGTAATCAAGGAAACCCTGGACGATCATACCCACCGATTAGAACGGATAGAAGCCAAGCTGGAAACTCATGAAATACAGATTAAGGTTTTAGACTCTACTAAAGCCAATAAGCGGACAGCTAAATGAACTAATTAGGTTATTTTTATTGTTAACTAATAACCACAATTATACTTGCTAATACAAAGGCCCCTCATTTAGAGGGGCCTTTACTTTCACCTGGAGCCGATGGCCGGATTGAACCGGCGACCTGCTGATTACGTGATATTATCACGCGATACGCGACGTCACGCGCGTGATAGCGCGCGTAAAATGCTTTGATCAATAATATTCATCTTTTTACTGTGACCGTAGAAGTTGCATTAATTTAATTTATTTGGATGAATGTTGTTTTGCCTCCCTGAGCTTAAGTATATTTATCATAGGTATGCGAACAGGTGGGGTAATTCCAGACTGCGCTGTGACACTTACTAAATAAGCACGCGAAATATGCAAAAGTGTTATTAAACCATTGATTTCAACCATTTCAGCAAATTTATCTATGCTCAACCTTTCTGGGTTTCCGGTAAAACCACCTTCCATCACCAACTCAATTTCAAACAGAACCCTATTCTTAATTTTTGCTTTTACCTGAATTATTAATTGGAGAATTCCCAAAAAAATATTATCTTCTTCTACGATTTCATCGACATTATAATCGAAGTCGAAAGATATTTCAGGCCTGCCCTTTTCTTTCAATGGTTTGGTTTTGACTACTAATTTGTTCACCCTGTTGCCTAAAAATTGAAAGTCCGCCACAATTTCTTTTTCTTTCATGCTCCCTCCACTAACAAATATTCTTCACTGTAATCATTGTCATCTTGAGTCTCAGGGCGATCGTAAATTGAATAATCAACTGCTATTTCTTCAAAATCAATATTAAACTTAAAATTGAGTTTAGTGGCTATTTTCCAAAGTTGTTCAACAGTGTAATTGTAATCACCACTTTCTAATTTAGCTACCATAGGTTGGGTAACTCCTAATTTCTCTGCTAGTTTCTTTTGGGAAAGCTTGTGTTTTTGCCGGTAGTCGAACAGAGCAATTGATATCTTGTAGTAAATATCATATAACCCATCTTTTTCACTGGCACTGCCTCCGCCTAATCGTTCAACAACACTCCAAGCATCCGGCAATGTTCTAATATCAAACATCATTTAAAACCTCCTTTAGCCGGCCCTGGGCTATTGGTTTAGCCGTATCATAGCTATACTGGCTCTTGTTCTTATCGTCTTTTTCCTGAAATGGGTATAGTAAAATAGCATACTCAATACCTTCATATGCTATGAATGCGAAAAGTATCCTGACATTCTTTTCGTCTTTAAATTTAATAGAATACAGGTCTTTTTCCTTTTTTAATTTTTCAAACCAATCTCGCTTCCGGACACATTCTCTTTTCCGGTCATTTAGGTGTTTTAGGCGTTGCTTAAACTTGGATGTAAAATTATCTTTCAGGCCGCTTTTTTCAAGAATATCCTTTAGATCTTTCTCAAAATCCCAATGGACTCTAATATATTCCCCATTGAAGGCTTCGGGATAATGGATTTTCGCAAGCGGGCTCATAAATGTAACCTCACTATCAGTATATTACCCATAAGTTATAAATTCAATACTTTTGGGGTAAATAAATAACCAATAAGTTATTATATTAGTATATTTTATTGCAGCTTATCCCATAATGTAACACTAAGGTAAAAGAAATAACTCGATGAATCATTCCTTAGAACCCCTTTACTGTATAGGGACACAATCGGGATACATTAAGTCAGATGTCTATGCCACCCACTTCAATCCCTTGGATGCATATTCATATATCAGGTTATAGGTAACATTACATTTGTACCGGAAGATATCTTTGCCATAGCTGTCAGGTAGATTTTTATCGAGAACTTCCTCAACAGCCGACCGTACTCGGGATTGGCTCTGGCTATCCTTATACCAGTCCTGTACCAATATCCTTGGTTTTTCCTCTAACAATCGGCGAAGCAACGCTTTCGCCGCCAGTTTGACCTTTTGCTCCTCGGCTTTAGTCATCTTATCTTTTTTCAAGATATCATAAAGCTCTAATTCATCTTCAGTTAACCCCTCTCTAATATGCCGCTCGGCTTCTTCCTTCAAGCCCGATGTAAATTTTATTAATTCATCGAAGTAATTTTCATTAGTTGAGCCACCCGCATTATATCGGTCGATTATTTCCTGGAGTCGTTGGGCAAAATTTGTCCTGGTAGAATTCTCCTTCATCATCTGTTCCAGTTTCTTTTCTACAAAAGCCCGCAGATCTGCAATCTCAATATTCCTATATTTGGTTTCTTTGAAATCCTCTTTTAGCTTATCAAAATCGATTTTACCAAGATCCCACGTTTTCTCTTTTTTAACAATCTGGTATCCTTTATTTTCTTCTAATATGAACTTTTCTTGATCAGAGGTAATGATACTCTGATCCAGCAGGTCTGATATTTTCTTTTTTATCTCATCGGAACCGGTGCCCCCAACAATACTGTCGATTACCCCACGCAAATATTGAAAGACCGATATTAATGGGCGCGAAGGCTCAGAAAACACCTCTGGCTTACTGGCCTCATATAAAGAAGAAATCGTATTTTCATAAACAAAGAATTGTTTCTTATATTCATCTTTTTCTAGAATTTTGTTGGCAAAGGCATCAAAAGCCTCAATTTTCTTGAATACCTCCTGTTTTTCCAAGACTGATGCTATCGGAATATCAAGCGTTTCCAGAAACTCCTGCCCCTGCCTAATAGCATCATCCAGTAAATTAAACAGGATTGATTTATTCTGTACCGGTTCCTCCTCCGATTCCCCTTCACTACCTAATGCGTAATCAGCCAATGCCTTTTTCATATTCCGGAAAACATTATAATAATCAATTATTTCTCCATTTCTTTTGCTAACCCCGTTTATCATATAGGAGGTTACCCGATTAGCCCGGGCAATAGTTTGCGTCAGGGTATGATCCTTCATCGGCTTATCCAAATAAAGTGTAGAAACTGTGGGCGCGTCAAAACCAGTTAACCACATGGCACAAACAAAGACCAGTTGCAGCTTATCGCCTTCATCCTTGAAGCGATATTCTATGTCATGCCCGTTCTTATTAATTGAGTTCATTTTCTTACGATGGGGCCGGATATCCAACTCCTGCAGGTCAAATTTCTCTTCTTCCCCGGCTTCTTCACTGATCACCACGCCCATTTCAACCTTGCGCATATAATCCAGCATAGCTTGCAACCGTTCTTTCTCAGCTGGCATATGAGCCTCCTTAATATCCCCAACAATCTTTTTTATGGCTTCCTTCCAATACTTCTGCACCTTGTTATACATTTTCACTGAAGTAAACTTATCTACTGATATAACCATACCCTTGCCCAGATACCCCCTGCGGGGAAAGTGATAGACAATATCCCGAGCTATGGTTTCCAGGCGATCATCTCGTTTGATAATCTCCAGTTCCTTAGCAAACTCCTTCTCGAGTTTTTCCTGGTTAGCCGGGTCAACATTTTCATCCTCCAGAATTTCATAGAACTCATTGCCAAGATTCTCGTTTTGGATTAAAACTTCGGGAACCCTTTTCTGATAAAAGAGGGGTACTGTAGCGCCGTCATCTATTGACTGAGCAAAGTTATACTCGCTCACATAATCGCCGAACCAGGCGTTGGTCTTGCGCCTTTTACCTAATAATGGAGTACCAGTAAAAGCAAGATACTGGGCATTTGGTAGTCCTGCCCGCATGTTTTCCGCCAGGGATTTATACTGAGTACGGTGAGCTTCATCAACAATGACGATAATGTCATCTCGATCTGACAAGAGGGGATAATCTTTTCCTTTATCCCAACGGAATTTATGTATAAGAGTAAAAACAAAACGCAGGTTACGGGAAAGAAAATTCCTCATTTCAGCACTGTCTTTGGGCCTAACCTTTTCCCTCTTTTTAACCGTATCGGTATGCAAAAAATTTCTATATATCTGCCCGTCTAGATCATCGCGATCAGTAATAATAACAAAGGTAAAATTACCGGTGAATTTGCGAAAAATCTTGCGAGTCAAAAATATCATGGAAAAACTCTTACCTGATCCTTGAGTATGCCAGAAAACCCCCAGCTTGCCATTTCTCTTTTCACGATCAGCAAAAGCGTCTACAGCTTTATTAACCCCTATAAATTGGTGATTCTGAGCAATAATTTTACTGTTTTCTTTATAGTAAAGGATAAAATTTTCTATATAATCGAGTAGCCTTTCCCGGGTACAAAGACCTAATACCATTCTTTCCAGGCTAGTTCCTTGATCTGCTATTTCTTTTCTATCAATTTTTTCAGTTTCATCATCTACTCGTAACCAATTAAAGAAATACTCCCATCCCGCCGTCATACTGCCAACTTTGGTCTCAATGGCGTTAGATAAGATGCAAACTGCATTATATTGAAACAGCTGGGGAATATCTTTCCTGTAGTTGGTGAGATTGTCGTCATAAGCCGCTTTGATTGGCACATTGGAGTTTTTTAATTCAATAAACACCAGTGGAAGGCCATTTATGTAAAGAATAATATCTGGCCGACGGTAATAGTGGTCTCCCTTAATCCAGAGCTGACGAACTGTTACAGCCAACCTAAACCGTCCAAAAGCTGACGGTATTGCCTGACCGAGAATTGCCGGATATAATGACCATATCTTAGGGAAAGGAAAAGACGCCTCTGTTAAA